>OIYG01000045.1_pt1 | contig 130249 bp, 134 predicted proteins | sample 1587861 | NCBI WGS metagenome assembly OIYG01 (sample SAMN03283272) | human gut metagenome | biome: human-associated habitat; material: feces | host: Homo sapiens | place: Peru | collected 2012 | reverse complement strand
ATGGGTAATTCCTTACTGGCTGTAAGGGATATTAACCATAAATATATTGTAGTAGGAGGAGAAAAGACATGGTAAATTATACATGCATGCAGAATGTGAAACTTATGGTGGGAGAAGGCTGCCATACGCAGATGGGAGAGGCATTAAAAGAGGCTGGTTATAAGAAGGCATTTGTTGTCTATGATGCTGGCGTGAAAGCGGCGGGGATCATAGATCAGGTGTTGGAAAGCCTTAATGTGGCGGGGATCGCCTATACAGAATTTAATAAGGTATTACCGGATCCGCCGGCAGAAGTTGTAGATGAGGGAGCGAAACTCTGCAAGGCAGAGGAATGTGATTGTGTCATTGGCATCGGTGGAGGAAGTGCGATTGACACAGCAAAGGGAATCAATATTCTGCGTGTAAATGGAGGAAGTATTTTAGACTATGCAGATCCGGAAAAAGAAATGAAGAAGTCTTTGGGCTTAATGAGTGTTCCGACCACTTCCGGAACAGGCTCAGAAATGTCAAACGGTCTTATCATTTCGGATACAGCAAACAACAGCAAGGTCGCAATTCTTGTAGTGAATGGAATGAGCGAATTTGCAGTGATCGATCCGGCATTTGCCGCGGGAATGCCGCTTGGACTTACCATTATGACAGGGTTGGATGTATTTTCCCACGCGGCGGAAGGTTACACCTCTGCGTTGGCAAATCCAATGACAGATATGATCAATCGATCGATTATGCAGACCGTTGTGGAATGTCTGCCGCGCGAAGTGGCGGATGGAACAAATATGGAAGCCCGCACAAAAATGCATATTGCGGCTTCGCTGGGAGGATGGATGTTAGGAAATTCCAGCGCTCATGTGGGACATTCCATCGCGCATGTGATAGGCGGAATGTATCATATTCCACATGGTGCATGTTGTGCCTATTCCCTTCCGGTGGTACTGGAAAAAATCAGTTCTGCCCTGCCGGAGAAAGTAAAGAGTATCGGAAAAATTTTAGGTGCGTCCTTTGATGGAACAGAAACTGCACAGCAGATCGGGGAGAAGACCGCGGAATATTATAAAAAATTTGCGTATGAGACGGTCGGTGTCAGGCAGATAAAGGAGTACACGACGGACATGACAAAAGTGGATGAACTTGCGAAACGTGTGGCGATAGAACCGTTGGCGGTACTGGCTCCGATCGCGGTTACCGAAGAGAATGCGGCAGAGATGTTGAGAAAAATTCTTGAGTAGTTCCGATTTTTACAATTTTTATAGAAAAATATGGATAAAATATAAATTATAAAACACATCAGAGATGTAACAAAAGGAACATATCAATAGACAAAGGCGTCTGACAGATGAGGATCTGTGCAGGCGCTTTTTATTTTGGAAACTTTTTAAAATTATGATTTACACGAAAAGGAGCGTTGATTATGGCAGAGAGAATAAAGGAACATCCAATACTCGGCGTCCAGGAAAAGGGAGCATCCGTCAAGTTCACATTTGATGGAAAGGAAATGGAAGGAATGGAAGGAGAACCGATCGCTGCAGCATTAAAAGCCGCAGGTGTCATGGTTCACAGATATACAAAAAAGGAACACAAGCCGCGTGGAATTTTTTGCGCGATCGGAAGATGCACAGATTGCGTTATGGTTGTGGATGGAGTGCCAAACGTGCGGACCTGTATCACACCGTTAAAGGCCGGAATGGATATAAGAACACAGTATGGTGTCAGTGATAAACCATTTGCGGAGCAGTAAAGTTCACGAACAAGGAGGACACTAAGATGAAGAGATATGATTTGATAATTGTCGGAGCTGGTCCTTCCGGCCTGTCAGCAGCCATTGAGGCAGCAAAAAGAGGACTGAAAGTTGTTGTATTTGATGAGAATGAAAAACCGGGTGGACAGTTGTTCAAGCAGATCCATAAGTTCTTCGGTTCCAAGGAACACCGCGCAAAGGTCAGAGGATTTGTTATAGGGGAACAGCTTCTTGCGGAAGCCGACCAGGTAGGAGTTGAAGTAGAACTGAACGCAACGGTCATCGGGTTGTATCAGGATAAAGAGATCGTGGTCAAAGAAGGCGATGAGATCAGACACTTTAAGGGTGATGCGATCATCATTGCAACCGGTGCGGCAGAAAATATGGTCACATTTCCGGGCTGGACGCTTCCGGGTGTGATCGGAGCAGGGGCGGCACAGACAATGATGAATCTGCATGGTGTTTTACCGGGAAAGAAAGTGCTGATGCTTGGTTCCGGTAACGTAGGTCTGGTTGTTTCGTTTCAGCTGATGCAGTGCGGATGTGAAGTCGTGGCACTGGTTGATGCGGCACCGCGTGTCGGCGGATACGGCGTTCACGCCGCAAAAGTTGCAAGAACCGGAGTTCCGTTCTATCTGTCGCATACGATCGTTCAGGCGGAAGGCGAGGACTGTGTTACCGGAGTAACGATCGCGGAAGTGGATTCAAATTTTAAATTCATTCCGGGAACCGAGAAACACTTTGATGTGGATACGATCTGTCTGGCGGTTGGTCTTTCTCCAATGTCCCAGCTTTTGAAAATGGCGGGATGCAGGATGGAGGACAATCCAAAGCGCGGAGGACAGGTTCCGGTCTGTGATGAATATGGAAGAACTTCGCTTCCGGGCGTATTTGTGGCAGGAGATGTATCCGGCATAGAAGAAGCTTCATCCGCCATGATCGAAGGCCGTATGGCAGGAATCGCGGCAGCCGAGTATCTGGGATATATCGAAAAAACAGAGATGGAGACGGAACTGGAATCTTTAGACAAAGCGCTTGATGGTCTTCGTCAAGGGATGTTCGCTCCGAAGAACAGAGGAAAGGCGATCGAAAAAACGGAGGAAGGCATACCGATCTCTACCAGTTTATTAAAACACGGATTTGTTGCAGATGATGAGATCGAGCGGTTCCCGGGAGTGACACACAGGGTTGGGATACATCCGGTTATGGAATGTACACAGAACATTCCGTGTAATCCCTGTCAGGATGCGTGCCCGAAGGGATGCATTTCCATTGGTTCCAATATTACCTCGCTGCCGATCGTTGTGGAAAACTCCCAGTGCATCAACTGCGGCATGTGCGTTGCAAGCTGTTCCGGACAGGCAATTTTCCTTGTGGATGAGGATTGCGGTGATGGCACGGCAACAGTTACGATCCCATATGAATTTCTCCCGCTTCCGGAAGCAGGTACCAAAGGTGTGGCACTTGGAAGGAACGGACAGAAAGTCTGTGAAGCAGAGGTCGTCTCGGTAAAGAGTAGCAAGGCATATGATAAAACCAACCTGCTTACCATGCGCGTTCCAAAAGAATATGCGATGAAAGCAAGATTCTTTAAAGTAGGTTAAGCGTGATGCAGTTTAAGTAGAGGAGGAAAAAAGTATGAATGCAGTAAATGATAGATCAAGAGACATCGGTCCTTTTGTTCCGGGACCGGATGATGATATGTTAATCTGCCGCTGTGAGGAAGTAACCAAAGGGGAGATCCGCAAAGCGGTTCACGAAGGGATGTGGACGATCACAGAGATCCGCAGATATTTAAGAACGGGAATGGGACTGTGTCAGGGACAGACCTGCGCAAAGCTGGTTAAAGGCATTGTGGCAAGAGAACTTGGCGTATCACCGGCGGAACTCGAACCTGCGACTTCGAGAGTCCCGATGCGTCCGATAGAAATGCGGATATTTGCAAACGAGGCAAAGGAGGGTGGAGAGCATGAATAAAACGGCAGAAGTAGTAGTTATCGGCGGTGGAATTATTGGCTGCGCCATCAGTTATTATCTTGCAAAACGTGGTGTGAGTGTGATCTGTCTGGAAGGGTCCGACCACTTTGGAAACGGCGGTTCGAGCAGAAACGGCGGCGGCGTCAGACAGTCCGGACGTGATCCGAGAGAGCTTCCGCTTGTGATGTATGGCATCAAAAATTTCTGGCCGACACTTTCGGAGGAACTGGAAGTAGATTGTGAGTACCATCAGGATGGAAACCTTCGTCTTGGAAAGACGGAGAAACATAAGCAGATCCTGACCGGACTGACAGAGCGCGCGGTCAAGGTAGGACTGGATGTAAAGATGATCGATGGAGATGAGGTGCGAAGCATTAATCCTTATCTTTCCGAGGAAGTAACCTGTGCAAGCTGGTGTCCGACGGACGGACACGCCAATCCGCTCACAACGACATTAGGATATTACAAAACAGCCAGAAAACTCGGCGTACATTTTATTTCCGGAGAGGAAGTTGTGGAATTAAAGATGATCCGGGGAAAACTCCGCCGGGTGGTCTGTGCATCCGGGGATGTGTTTGAAGGTGAAACGGTTGTACTGGCGGCAGGGTATGAATCGCGAGCGATTGCCGGGACAGTCGGGATTGACATTCCGATGCAGAAGGCAATGTTAGAAGCACTTGTCACAGAGGCAGAGCCGCATATGTTTGATCAGATGCTTGGAACGGCGGAGGCAGATTTCTACGGACATCAGACAAAGCATGGTTCCTTTGTATTTGGCGGATCTTCCGGACTGGAAGGATACACCAAGGATAATGGAACGCCGATCTGTTATTCCAAGACGGCTCCATGTATCTGCCGCGGTATCATGAAGTATTTCCCGGATCTTGCCAATGCGAAGATTGTAAGAACCTGGGCGGGCTGGATGGATCGCTGCGCGGATGGTGTTCCGGTGCTTGGAAATGTGGCGGAAGTGCCAGGACTGGTGCTCGCGTGCGGATTTTCCGGACATGGATTTGGAATTGCGCCGGGAGCCGCGGATCAGCTGGCAGAACTGATTACGACAGGAAAGACAACCTTGGATTTAAATGACTTGCGCTATGACCGGTTTAAAGCTAAAATATGATCAAAGGATTTCGTAAGAAGATGATTTTAGGAGATGCTGTATGATCTGGAAAAAGGACAGGCTTCGTCCAACGCAACCCTACTTTGTGTTTGATACACTGGATTTTTATCAGGAAATTTATTTAAAACAGGGGATATCGCACTTTTACAGCTATCATATTGTGGAAAACAAACCGCTGCGGACAGTTCCGGATGGATGCATTGATCTGTTTTTTGAATACGAAAAGGGTCATATGCAGGGATATGTGTGTGGAACACCGCTCGTGTACACCTGTGAGGAATGTAAAGGGAAGGAAGAAGTGTTTGGAATCCGGTTTATGCCGGGAGTCCAGCCGGAGCTGATCGGCTGCACAATGAAGGAGTTACTGGGAAAGAAGATTCCGATCGAATCGGTTCTTCGAGGAGATTCCTGCTGGCTTACAAAACTGGAGGAAGAAAGTGATTTTTACCAGAGGATCCGTATCTTTATCGAGGCATATACGAAAGCGGAGAAACAGCGGAAAAAACCGTTTGGAAAGCAGGAAATGGTGCAGTCCATCAAACAGATGGTCTATGAATCGGATGGTAAAATAAAAGTCACTGAAATGCAGGAGAGAACCGGATATTCGGTTCGATATATCAACAAAGCATTTATTGAAGAAATGGGTTTTTCACCCAAAACATTCTGCAAGATCATACAGTTTCAGAGAGCATTGGAATTTTTAAATTATGGCGCGCCGGATAAAATGACGGATGCAGCAGTGTTTTTAGGATATTATGACCAGCCACAATTTATACATGATTTTTCCAGATACGCAGGGATCACTCCAAAGAAATATCTGAATCTGGTCGAAGAACAGCATTATAAAAACAGGATCATACAAAAAGAATGAACAACGTAGACAAAGGCGTCTGACAGGAAAGTCAGGCGCTTTTTGCTTTTTATAAAGGAGGAAATGATATGGGATTTTCACAGATTGAAGTAGTTACATCCATGAACCGGCTGCAGAATTTAAAAGCAGCGTTAAGTAAATTAGGCGTCAGCGGAATGACCGTAGTACAGGCGATCGGTTGTGGCGTACAGAAGGGAACTTTTGAGTATGAAGCTGAGCAGAATAAGGAAATGGAGCTGCTGCCCAAGCAGATGATCCTCATTGTTGTAAAAGACGAGCTCATTGATGTGGTGGTTGAGACGATCAAGAAAGAACTGTATACCGGGCATATCGGGGATGGAAAAATTTTCATTGTTCCATTGACGAATATCATTCGTGTCAGGACAGGCGAAGAAGGTGAGGACGCCCTGTAGGTACCCGTTGTAGGAAAAATCCTTAGATCAGGAGGGATTGATATGGATGAAAAAAAATTAGGGCTGCCAAGTGTAGTGTCTACGGGGGTTGGCCTGATAGTTGCAACAAGCTGTCTTATGTCACTTGGGCAGGGCGCGGGAGCGCTTGGCACAGGATTTATTGTTTCTATGGTTTTAGCGTGTGCGATCAATATCTGCACAGCACTTTCGATGGCTGAGCTGAATGCGCTTATGCCGAATCTGACCGGTGGTCTGGCGCAGTACACGCTTGCCGGAATTGGACCGTTTGTTACGATCGTAACCATGGTGGGCGGTTACATTGTTTGTCAGTCGATTGCAGGGTCGGTCGAATGTGCCATGTTTGGAAACGCGATCAATTCGGTATTTCATACAGGGATACCATCCAGCGTCTTTTGTATCCTGCTGCTGGTGGTTTTGATCGTTGCAAATTTACTTGGAATTGATATGTTCGCCAAAATACAAAATGTTGTGGTGTATGGACTTATTATTTCACTGGTTGCGATGGGGCTTCTTGGAATACTGGGACTTGGAACCGGAGAGATCGTAGAGCAGCCGATGAATCTGGCCGGCTCATTTTCGGATACGTTTTCACTTCTCGGGCTTGCGTTTTTCCTTTTTATCGGCAGTGAATTTGTGATCCCCATCTCAAAAAATGTAAGAAATGAGCGGAAAAATGTTCCACTTGGAATGGTCATGAGTCTTTTGATCATACTTGTCATGCAGATCCTTGTTGTCTGTGGAATGGGAAGATATTGCAGATGGGAAGACTTGGAAAGCAGCGCTTCGCCGCATATTTTATATGGATCATCGCTGCTTGGATATGCAGGATCCCTGTGGATGATCGCGGTTTCTGTATTTGCGGTGATCAGCACAGTAAATTCGGCGATCAGCTTTTTATCTTATATGTGTGCAGGTATGGCGAAGATAAGCCTGATGCCGGAAATTTTCTTAAAGAAAAATAAAAGGGGTGCGTATTATGTAGGCGTTTTGATGATCGGCACGATTATGATCCTTGTCAATGCGACAGGACTTTCCACGAGCGATTCGCTTTCTTTTATGATCACGCTGGCGATCGTATTCTGGATGGTGTCTTATGTGATCGCAAATTGTAATGTACTGATCTTCAGAAAAAAATTACCCAAAGCGCCACGCACATTTAAGGTGCCGCTTGGATCCGTGATTCCGGTCATAGGGATTGCAGGAAACCTTTTTATGATCTGGAATATTGATGGAAATCCGGTTGTCCGGACAAAAATATTTATGATCGACGGAGCAATTTTCCTTGTGCTTGCAGTTTATGCGGCATTCTGGTGCAGATACAAATTAAAGAAACCGATGTTTCAGCCGATCGCGATGCATGAAGTGATGGCAATGGAGAATGCGTTGTATCTTACAGCGCATAAGAAAAGAAACAGCAGATAATAAGACAGGGAGGAAAAACAGATGGGATATCCAAAGATTGATTTTTTATATTTAAGTGAAGATGATATGATCGCAGCAGGTGTGAAGGACATGAAAAGCTGCGTAGAAGCGATGGAAGAAATGTTTAAGCTTATGAAAGTGGGAGATTACCGCATGGGCGGAGCCAATGGAAATTCCCACGGAAGTATGGTAATGTTCCCGGAAAAATCGCCGTTCCCGGAGATGCCGGTGGACGGCCCGGACCGCCGCTTTATGGCAATGCCGGCTTATCTTGGAGGCAAATTTGATATGGCAGGCATGAAATGGTACGGATCCAATGCGGCGAACAAAGAAAAAGGGCTGCCAAGATCCATCCTGATGCTCATTTTAAATGACAAAGATACCGGAGCACCGTTGGCATTTATGTCCGCAAATATTTTATCGGCATACCGGACCGGAGCGGTACCGGGGGTCGGATTTAAGTATTTTGCAAGAGAAGATGCAAAGACGATCGGAATCGTCGGCCCCGGAGTCATGAGTAAGACGGCTCTGGCGGCAGCAGTCGCGGTAAGACCGACACTTAAAAATGTCAAGGTAAAAGGCAGGGGAAAAGTTTCTCTTGAAAAGTTTATCGACCATGCGAAAAAGGAATATCCGGGATTAAATATATATGCGGTCGATACCATAGAGGAAGCCGTCCGGGATTCGGATATTGTTTCGGTATCAACCTCATCGCCAACCGGAGATCCGTCTTTGTATCCATACATTGCGGAAGAGTGGATCAAACCGGGTGCGATCATTGAATCGACAGCGGCGCTGCGTTTTGATGATGACTTTATCATCAACCGTGCGCGGACCGTAACCGACAATATCATGCTGTATGAGGCGTGGGAAGAGGAAATGAAACCGAACGCATATCACACGATTCCGATTCCGGCAGTTCATGTGGAGGATCTGATCGCAGAGGGAAAAATGAAACCGGAACAGATCGACGACCTTGGAGATGTTCTTCTCGGAAATATTCCGGTACATAGAAAGAAGGATGAGATTGTAATTTATTCGGTAGGAGGCATGCCGACGGAAGATGTGGCGTGGGGCAGCGTCGTATATCGAAATGCACTGGAGAAAGGAATTGGAACAAAACTGAATCTCTGGGATACACCGAAAATGATGGTGTAAGAGGATGTGGGCAGCAATGATCAAATAGTCATTGCTGTCTTTTTTCTGGTTAAATTACCGTTTATCATTTATAATTGATCTGTATTATACAGTTAGCAGTTTAGGATTTGCAGGAGGGAGCATATATGAGTGTATTAGGAAACATACTTTGGTTTATCTTTGGAGGATTTTTGAGTGGAATGTCGTGGATCGTGGCAGGCTGCCTGTGGTGCATATCAATCATCGGCATACCGGTAGGATTGCAATGCTTCAAGTTCGCGGGGCTGGCATTCTGGCCGTTCGGAAAAGAAGTGATATATGGCGGCGGGACAGTCAGCCTGATTGCCAATATCATCTGGCTGATCGTATCGGGAATTCCAATGGCAGCCGCAAATGCATTGGCAGGTGTTGTGTGCTGCATTACGATTATCGGAATACCTTTTGGAAAACAGTTTTTCAAGATTGCGAAGTTGGCGCTGATGCCGTTTGGAGCAGAGGTCAGGTAATATAGAAATGCAGGGTTGTTGTCTGCAGATTGTAAGTTATAAGAGAAGGGATTGGTATGGAACGAAATATGCAGATCAGGGATATTATTCAAAAAAATCAGGGATACAATGGAAACAATTTGAATGTGCCGAAGTCTTTAAAAGCAGCCGCACAGAAATTGTGCCGGGAATATAATCAGACGATGCCGGACGAAGGAGAAAAGCGCAGCGAGATTCTGCATCAGCTGTTTAGAGAGTGTTCAGATCAGAATGCGTCAATCGATAGCGGGGAAAATACAGGAAAATTGATAAAACATATTGACTGTAAACCCTGTTTATAGCTTACAGTTGCCATATCAAACAGCAGAAGGAGAACGTTTTATGACAATGAAAGAGGTAGAACAGCTATTAGAAATACCCAGAGCAACTGTAAGATTTTATGAAAAAGAGGGTCTCGTAAGTCCCGGCAGGGTGTCTGATGTGTATGATGAAAAGAGAGTGGACGCTTCATAATTTCCTGGATGGATTTACAGGTATATTAAAGATTATGCTTGTAGAGGTTGTGCTGAGTGTGTCATTGTATTTTATCGGAAAGAAAATTCCGTGGGTTCATAATAATCGAAATAAGGTATTGATCGGAACCTGTGTTGTCTTAATTTTGTTATTGTCATTATTGGCAAATTTATTTGGAATCTAACTGGACTTGTTTTTTCAAGTCGCTATGGTGTTAGGATAAGAGCATTCAAGCAGAGAGTATTCAAGCGTCAATAAAATCGGAAGTTAATTGTACAACTTCATATTTTATTGATTAGAATAAAAAATAGATTGGAGAATTATGAGAGAAGAAGAATTATGGAAAGCATATTGCGAGAAAGAGAATATAGATATTGATACGCCTTATGAGGCGTGGGGATTTGGAGGTGCACCTGATAAGCTGGCAGACCTTGTATTAAAGGGAATTAAGACAGCAACTGCATCTGGATATGATTTGTATTTTATTGAAGGAGAAGAGGAACCATTACCACAGCCAGGTGATTATAGTGTTATTTTAAACTCAAAGGATGAGGCAGTTTGTATTATTCAAACCACTAAGACTACAGTGGTTCCATTTGATGAAGTATCAGAGGAGCATGCATACAAGGAAGGTGAAGGAGACAGAAGTCTTGCATACTGGAGAGTGGTTCATGAAGAATTCTTTACAAAAGAATTTGAAGAAACAGAAATTGAATTCAATGGACAAACAAGAATTCTTTGTGAGGAGTTTAAAGTAGTTTACAAGGCGATTGATGTAAATTAAATTATTAATACGTGAATTTATGAACTTCCAGTTTGCAGAATTAAGAAAATTGGTAATTGTGAGGAGAAAAGCATGAATATAAAGCAATTTTGGGAAGCTGTTCTTGCCCAGGATGAGGAAGAAATCAGAAAATATTTCCACAAGGATGCCTATGTAAATTGGCATTGTACTAACGAACATTTTACTGTGGATGAATATATTATTGCGAATTGTGAGTACCCTGGAGAATGGGATGGAATTATCGAACGGACAGAAATGGTAAATGAGTTAATTATCACCGTTACGCAAATCTATCCCAGGGATAAAAGTATTTCTTTCCATGTAACTTCCTTTATTCAAACAAAAGATGATAAAATCATAGCAATGGACGAATATTATGCCGATGATGGAAATGCACCGCAGTGGAGATTGGACAAGCACATAGGAACATCCGTTAAATAATTTCCAGTTTGTTGAACTGGATCATTCAAAATTTGCGGAAGGAATAAATTTGGTTCTGGCATTGAAGCAATATTATACGCACCATATGGGGGTTAAGTTATACTCAAATTCTGGATTTGTTCATAATGAAAATTTTATGCAATATAAACTATAGTTTAAAAAACGGCATCTTGAGAGGTGATGTAATGAGTAAAACATATGAATTTTTGAAAGAATGTGGTTATTTTTAATAAATGGTGATTTCCCTGCGGGGAGGCCATTTGGTGCTGTAATGGAGTATGACGGCAAGTTATTTATTTCTACAAATGACGGAAACAGCGTACATAAACAATTAAGAGATAATGGAAATATTCAGATAGTTGCCAAAAAGGAGGCAACAAGGGAATGGATAAGAATAACGGGCAATCCGTAAAATCATAGATGCCGATAAGAAAAAATATCCGATTTTTGATGACAGTCATTCTGCGTGAAGTGTTTCATAGAAAATAGATCAGGACTTGAGGGGAAACAAGAAATAAGTAGCCTTCAAATTTACAGAGGTAAAAAATTTGAAAATTGTTACAATATGTGGAAGCATGAAATTTGAAAATGAGATGAAAAAAGTGGCTTTCATTTTAGAGACGAAACATGATATGAGTGTGTTGCAATGTGTCTATAACGAAGACAAATTGGAACTTGGTGAAGATGAGATAGCTGCTTTAAATTCGGCACATCTAAAAAAGATAGAACTTGCAGATGCGGTTTATGTAGTTGATCTTCATGGTTATATTGGTGAACAGGTAAAGAAAGAGATAGCGTTTGCCAGGAAGCTTGGTAAGGAAGTAATTTTCCACACCGAATTCCCGGCAAACAGTTAAGCAGTTTCCTTTTGACGTTCTCTGAAAATTGTGCTAGTGTTAGTTAGTGACATCTAACTATCAGATCAATGTTAAGGAGAACTTCTTATGACACCAGAAAAATATAAACAGCTCTCGATCAAAGAATTTACACAGGCGGCCAAAATCTACGACAGCGGACACGCCGGGATTTATGAATTATGCAAGGACGACTACCCGCCGATCCTGGCAGAATTGGAAAAAGAAACGTTTCACGATGTACTCGACTGCGGCTGCGGAACCGGACCAATGATTCAGCTGCTTCATGAAAAATACCCGGAGAAACATTATGTTGGGCTTGATCTCACGCCTGAGATGATCCATGTCGCGCAGGCAAAAAATCTCTCCAATACGGAGTTCCTTGTGGGCGACAGTGAGAATCTGCCTTTTGCGGAGGAGTCTTTTGATGCGGTCATTTGCTCGAACAGTTTCCACCACTATCCGAATCCGCAGGACTTTTTTAACAGTGCATACCGCGTTCTGCGAAAAGGCGGACGCCTGATCCTGCGAGACTATACTTCCTCGAATTTCATGGTCTGGCTGATGAACCATCTGGAAATGCCGCTGGCAAATCTGTTTGGACACGGCGATGTGAAAATACGCAAACCGGAAGAATTTGTTGCCATGGCAGAAAAAGCCGGCTTCACAGTGCTGACAATGGAGAAGCAGAAAGGCTTCCGCGCGCACCTGGTTGCACGGAAATAACAGAGTTTATAAAAATATTGACATATTCCTGAAAATGGTTATGATTCAAACTGTTTGAATTATAACCATTTTTCTTCAAAGGAGATGACGATATGGATGACAGCTTACACTACATGATCATGGCGAATCAGATGCTGGTATAAAAAGCAGGATCCCATACACAACCGCTATTGTAATTCCGTTATTGATACTATCCATCCATGTAGTCATTTTTTTGTCCTCCGTAAATTCATTTGATAAGAACAGTATAGTGGGGGACAAAACGATCCACCATCGAATTGGCTTACATTTTCGGGGGAGAAACTTACACTTTCGTAAGATTGCGGTTTCTTCAATTTGCACTTCAATATGCAGTGTGTTAAAATGTGTATTAGTTCTAACTAACCAAAGAACGAAACGATATCGTAGAAAATGTACAGACTGGGAGTGGAAGAAATGAAAGTATATGAATTTGGAGATCAGGAGAAGCCGGTTATCATGCTCTTTCCGGGAACCTGCTGTTACTGGAAAAATAATTTCGGACATGTTCTCGACCTTCTGCAGCAGCACTTTTACACGCTTGTGGTAAGCTACAGCGGATTTGATGAGACAGAGAACACGACGTTTGTTTCCGAATTGGATGAGACAGAAAAGATCGAAGCGTTTATCAAAGAACGGTTTGAAGGGAAAATATTTGCGGCATACGGCTGCTCACTCGGAGGTTCGGTCGTATCTTTGCTGGTGAGCCGGCAGAATGTCCATATCGATCATGCGATGATCGGTTCCAGTGACATGGATCAGGCACCAAAGTGGCTGGCAAAATTAGAGACAGCGCTCATGATACCGGTGTTTTATCCGCTGATCACCGGAAATGGAAGCTCCAGATTGAGAAAGAAACTGGAAAAGAAAATGAACGAGGAAAGCGACAGATCCGAGTACATAAAGAAATTTATGAAAATGATGGGGATAAACAGTGGGATGGATTTTTCCTTTATTTCCAGGGAATCGATGAAAAATCAGTTCTGCACGGATCTCTATACGAAAGTCGGCACCAAGATCGAGGTGCCGGGAACCGTCATTCATGTATTTTACGCAAAGAAAATGGGAGAGAAATATTTGAAACGGTATTTCAAGTATTTTGCGAATCCGGACATCCGGGAATTTGACCTGCAGCATGAGGAACTGCTGTTGGATGAAAAACGGTGGACAAAGGAAGTTTGCAAAGCGTGCGGGATATAAAAAACAGTTAAGAATCATAAGAAAATAAAGCATCTGCTCCGGTTGGACCGAAGCGCACATTTTGTCGTTCTGTGGTTGTCGCAGAGCGGCTTTTGTGCTATATTAGAGAAAAGAAATGGATGAATATTACATTAGATGGAGGAAACGTCTCATGGGGAAGAATCGTAAGAAATTCGCAATTCTTTTTTCAGTAATGGCACTTACCGCTTTACTGGTCGTAGAATTGTACATTATGATCAATGATTCACAAAGTTATATTAACATGGCGATCATAGCGGTGATCATGCTGGTGCTCGTATATCTTCTTGTGAATATGAGCCTGCGGCAGAGCGAGGAATGTCAGAAAAAAATGGAAGAACTTTATGAGGAGGTTTTTAAATCGCAGAAGGCATCCTATCTGTTGTTACGGAAGCATTTTACGGAAATAGAAAAACAGATCGGTGAAGCCAGAAAAGAAGTAAAAGCGCCTAAGGATGAGATCATCTCAATCCAGAAGGCGATCGCGAAGATCACGATCAGCCGCAGTAAAGAAAATACAGATGCGCTTATGAACAGCAATGACAGAATGATGGAGAAAGTATATGGTTTCGAAAATCTGTTAGAGCAGTCCAACAAAGAGCTGCTGGCACAGCAGAAAGAGATGTTGGACGAGATGAGCCATGAACTGGCGGATCTGTTCCAGAAGATGGAGAAAGAACTGCCAGAGCAGCTCGCGGAAGCAGCAGAGGTAATAAGCAAACCGGACATCATGCCGGATGTTGACGAGGTGGAGCCGGAGATCATTCCGACCGAGGATGCGGATGAAGATGTCATCACCGAGCCGGAACTGATCCCTGCCGAAGACGAAGTATCTGAGGTGATCGAGGAAGAGGAGCCGATGGCAGAGCCGGAAATTTCAGCAGATGCGGGACAGACCGAAGAACCGGTTGTAATGGATGATCCGAACAAGATGATGAGCCCGGATGATATCGCGGCACTGCTTGCAGGTATGCAGAGCGAGCCGGAGCCGACACCAGAGCCAGAAGCTGAAGTTCAGCCGGAACCGACATTAGAGCCGGAAGTTATGGCGGAACCGGAAGCAGCACCAGCTCCTGAGGCAGAGACAGTAGCCGAACCAGAGCCGGAAACTCAGCCAGAACCGGAAGCAGCACCGGAACCGGTTCAGGAAGAGGCACCGCATCCGAAGTCAGCGCTTGAGGCACTTGCAAAACATTCGGCACCGGAACCGGAAGCCGATGATCCGAACAAGATGATGGGGCCTGACGATATCGCGGCACTGCTTGCAAGTATGCAGAATGAGCCGGAGCCGGCATCTGCGCCAGAAGCCGAAGTTCAGTCGGAACCGGAAGTCATGCCAGAACCGGAACCGACACCGGAGCCGGAGGCAGCACCGGAACCGGAAGTGACACCGGAGGCGGAAGTCGCATCAGAACCGGAAGCAGAACCGGAACCGACACCGGAGCCGGCGGCAGATGCAGATCCAAACCGGAAAATGACACCGGAAGAGATCGCGGCATTATTTGCGAATATGTAATGAACGTTAAAATAAAAACGATCGCGGAGAGAAATCCCCGCGATCGTTTTTTTGTAATGACGACGAGGAACGCATGCCGTCTCTGTCGCTGTTATTTTTCAACCGGATGTTTTACGATTTCCTTAATGATCTTTACTGCATGTTCCATGCCCTCTACGGTAATGTGTTCATACGGGCCGTGGAATCCGTAGCCGCCGGTTCCGAGGTTCGGACACGGCAGACCCATATAGCTTAACCGGGCACCGTCGGTACCTCCGCGCACCGGAGTGGAAACAAGCGGAATGCCGACCGTTTTTATCGCTTCGTTTGCGATCTCGATCACATACATATGATCCTTCATGACCTCAAGCATATTGTAATAGCTGTCGGTTACGGTTAAAGATACGGTGTCCGCATGGTATTTTTTGTTCATCTGATCCGCGATGGAAGCAAGAAGCGCCTTGCGTTCCTCAAACCGTTTTCTGTCATGATCGCGGATGATATAAGAAAGCTCTGCGTGCGCGATCTCGCCGGACATATGCATCAGCGAGAAAAAGCCCTCGCGTCCTTCGGTGTGTTCCGGGGTTTCTGCTTCCGGCAAAAGACTCTGGATCTCGCAGGCAACAGCGGCTGCGTTTACCATGATGTCCTTTGCGGAACCCGGATGGACATTTACGCCCTTGATCTTAAAAGAAGCGGCGGCGGCGTTAAAGTTTTCATAGGCGATCTCGCCTTCGTAATCGCCGTCAACCGTGTAAGCGAAATCTGCCTTGAAATAATCAAGGTTAAAAAGATCCGCACCGCGTCCGACTTCTTCGTCCGGGGTGAAACCGATCCAGATGTCGCCGTGTGGAATGTCCTCACGGATGATCTCTTCCACTGCGGTTAAGATCTCCGCGATACCTGCTTTATCGTCCGCACCGAGCAGTGTGGTTCCGTCCGTTGTGATGAGGGTGCGGCCCTTAAAATCTTTCAGTTCCGGGAAATCACTGACTTTTAAGAGGTCACCGGTTCCCTTTAACAGAACGTCTTTTCCATCGTAATCAGGAATTACCTGAGGTTTTACATTTTCGCCCGAAGCATCCGGGGCAGTATCCATATGGGAAATAAAGCCGATCGCTTTTTTGGATTCATAGCCTTGGGTCGCAGGCAGAAGCCCATAGACGTAGCAGTGCTCATCTACAGTTACCTGGGACAGATGCATGTCCGTCAGTTCTTTTTCCAGCATGTGCGCCAGTGTGAACTGACGGCTGGTGCTTGGAATGTTTTCCTGGTCGTCTTCGGATGTCGTATGGCAGGAAACGTAGTTTAATAATCTCTCTTGTACCTTCATAAATGTCTCCTTAAATTTTTTTTAAAAATTTCTAAAAAAAAGTGTTGCATTTTTTAGAAACCTATAATATAATATATCTTGCGTTCGACAAGAACAAGCGCTTTTAGCTCAGCTGGCAGAGCACCTGACTCTTAATCAGGGTGTCCAGGGTTCGAACCCCTGAAGGCGCATACTAAAGTATCGGTTTTGTAGGTAGCTACAGGGTCGGTGCTTTTTTTTGTCCTGAAATTTATTGCCAAAAGACATTTTACAATGCCAAACAGAAAAAGTCCAGTGCTTATTTGGAATTGAAGTATTTTTTTACTTCACGGAACGACTTTTTGATCGTAGGGATGCCTTTTCGGTAAAGATCATGTTTGTAAAGACGGTAGAAAATCATTCTGGTCATTTTCATGGAAAATCCTCCTTATAATAAGAGTATATGCGGAAAGGGAAAAAATGAAACGGTTGATCGTATCCTGCGGGATGCTTGCAGAGGAACTGAAAAAAGCCTGCGCGGAGCACAGTGTGCTTCCGGAGATCATAGAGCAGCCGCGCGGTATGCATGAACATCCAAAAGAGTTAAAAGAAAGGCTCTCGGTGTTGATAAGTGAACATCAGAATGTGGATGAGATCGTTCTGACATATGGACTTTGTGGATACGGCACGGTCGGGCTCATAAGTGAAAACACCAGACTGGTTCTGCCAAGATTTGATGACTGTATCAGCCAGCTATTGTACCGGGAAACAGAGGGGCGCACCTGCCGCTCGAAAATACAGGCAGGGCATCTGTACCTGACCGGTGGATGGATCAAAGACAAAAAATCTGTACTGGGGCAGTGCAAGGAGATCACGGAAACTTACGGAGAAAATGCGCCGGAGATCTTAGATGCGATCTACGGAGGGTATCATACCATGGATGTGATCGACACCGGTGCACATAATATAGAAGAAACAGAAAAAAACGCGGAGGAGATATGCCGTTATCTCCCGCTAAAGAAAGAAAAGATCACGGGTTCGTGCGATATCTTAAAAAGAATCATCTCCGGAGATTATGACGATAATTTTATCGTCTTAAATCCCGGAGATGCAGTGACGGAGCAGATGTTCCGCTTTAACGGCAGATGATCATTTTGCAGATCGGATTGCCCTTGGAGGAAAATTTCTCCTCATATTCGGTCATGATGTTGCCCTCGTTTAAAACCGGATCGTTGTGCAGATCAAAGGTGGATGCCTTTAGCGTCCAGCCGGCTTCGGAAACTTCCTCGAGCGAAAATGTAAAAAGATCCCGGTTGTCTGTCTTGAATTCCAGGACACCGTCCGGCTTTAAGATCTGGTCATAGCGGGCAAGAAACTGTCTGGAAGTCAGTCTGCGCTTGGCATGACGGTCTTTGGGCCACGGATCAGAAAAATTCAGATAGATCTTATCAATGCTCTTTTCATCAAAAACCTCAGGAAGTGCATCTGCGTCCATACAGATAAAGTGGACATTCGGCAGGGGCGCCTCCTCCATTTTCTGGATCGCGCGGAAAAGAACGCTGGTGTAGCGTTCGATACCGATGTAGTTGATATCCGGGTGTAATGCGGCGAGGTTCATCAAAAAGCGCCCCTTGCCCATTCCCACTTCAATATGAATCGGATTGTCGTTTCCGAAAAATTCTCTCCAGTGATTTTTCATTTCAGCCGGTGCCTGGATACAGTAAGGACTGCTTTCGATCGCTTCTGTCGCACCTTTAATATTTCTAAGTCTCATCAAATACCTCTTTATCAAAATTTTAATACCAGATTTCATTTTACTATAACTACAGGGTGAAAAAAAGTATTTTCTTCCCCTGGACGGGAAAAAATATGGGAAAAGTGTTGCGGCAGGCAAAATTCAATATTATACTAGAAATTGTATCGTTTGATGTTTGAGACGGAATTTTAAAGGAGTTATTACCATGAAGAAAATAAAAAGAGCTGCATGCATGGCAGTTGCGATCGTGTGTGCGGTATGTTCTATTACTATAAATCCGGGAAAAGTACAGGCGGCAGATTTCTGGCCGGAGGCGCCGGACGTGCAGTCCGCGTCCGCGATCGTGATGGAGGCAAGTACAGGCACGATCCTGTATGAGAAAAACAGCATGGATGCCCATTATCCGGCGAGTATCACCAAGATCATGACGACGCTTTTGGCGTTGGAAAACGGAAACTTAAGTGATACGGTCACTTTTTCCAGTGACGCGGTATACAAGACAGAGGGGTCCGGTATCGCCCGTGATGTCGGAGAGCAGATGACTTTGGAGCAGTGTCTTTACGCGGTCATGCTCGAATCCGCGAATGAGTGTGCATATGCGGTGGCGGAGCACATCGGCGGCACCATGGAGAACTTTGTCTCCATGATGAATCAGAAGGCGGCGGAACTGGGCTGCCAGAATACGCATTTTAACAATCCGCACGGGCTTCAGGATGAAAATCACTATACCTGTGCCTACGATATGGCGCTGATCGCAAAGGCGGCATGGCAGAATGAGATGTTCCGCATCATCACCGGAACGCCATCCTATATGATACCGCCGACCAATAAGCATGTGGACGAGACGCCGCTTCAGAACCACAACTGCATGCTGCATCCGTTCCGTACGGCGAAGCATGTGTATGAATACTGTGTCGGCGGAAAGACAGGATACACCGAAGCCGCAAACTCCACACTTGTGACCTATGCGCAGAAGGACGGCATGACGTTGATCTGTGTGGTGATGGATGTGCAGTCCCCGGGACAGTGGGATGACAGCCGTGCGCTGTTTGACTACTGCTTTGACAATTTCCAGATCCTAAACATTGCGGATAATGAGACAAGACTGTCCGGTGGTGATGTGGATACCGGAGATTTTAATACAAACGAAAAATTCGTGAATATAGATACAAATGGCGCGATCGTCATCCCGAAGACAGCTACGTTTACCGACGCGGTTCCGACGGTGGATGACAGCAACGCGAGCGGAAATGTGGCGGGCAGGATCAGCTACACTTATGCGGATCGTGTCGTTGGCGGCGCGGATATCGTAAAGACCGGCGCGACCGTGGAGCCGTTCGCGTTTGGAAATGTCGATGCACAGACCGATACAGAGCAGGAGACCGAGACGCTTACCGATACGGAGCAGACGAAGGAAAAGACATTTCGGATCAATTTCCGTGTGATCTTACGCATCCTTCTTGGCATTGTGGCGGTAGTGGCAGTCGTGCTGCTTGCACTCTTTGCGTTCTCCAAATTCCAGATCTGGAGAAGACGGGTTTCCATCGACAGAAATAACCGAAGCCCGTATAAGACGATCAAGGCGTCGAAGAAATGGAAGAAGCGCAGAAGACGGAGAAGAAGATAAGGAAAAATATGGAGCAGCTGGATCAGAAATTAGAGAAATACGCAACGGGCGAAATCTATCCGTTTCATATGCCGGGACATAAACGCGCCGGACTTTTCTTCCCAAATCCTTATCAGATCGATATCACGGAGATCGACGGATTTGATAACCTGCATCATCCCGAAGGGATCTTGAAAGATGGCATGGCGCACGCGGCAAAGGTGTTTGGCGCGAAGCAGACCTTTTATCTCGTGAACGGGAGCACCTGCGGACTGCTCGCAGCGGTAAGCGCCGCAGTCCCGAAACGCGGCAGGCTGCTGATGGCGCGCAACTGCCATAAGGCGGTCTATCATGCGGCATATCTGCGCGAACTTTCGGTGGACTATCTGTATCCGCAGATCACGGAGGCGGGAATACAGGGAGCGATCCGGCCGGATGAGGTGCGTCTGGCACTGGCGGGAGAAAAAAAGTACGATGCCGTTGTCATCACATCTCCGACTTATGACGGTGTGGTTTCGGATATTGAAGCGATCGCGCGGATCGTGCATGAACACGGGATCCCGCTCATCGTGGATGAGGCGCATGGTGCGCATTTCGGCTTTTCGGAGGCATTTCCGGTGTCGGCGAAGGCACTTGGCGCGGATGTTGTGATCCAGAGCATCCACAAGACGCTTCCGGCGTTTACACAGACCGCTCTTTTGCATTTGCAGTCAGACCGGGTTTCGGAAGCAGAGATGAGGAAATTCCTTGGGATCTACGAAACGAGTTCGCCGTCTTATATTTTCATGGCGGGGATCGAGAAGTGTGTGCGTATGCTGGAAAAGGACGGCGGGCGGCTCTTTTCCGATTACGAAACGAGATTGCGGGAATTTTTTGAAAAAACGAAAAAGCTGCAAAAGATCAAAATTTTAAAGAGATCAGATTTTGGCACGGAAGAAGCCTTTGATTTTGACCCTTCCAAACTGATCCTGTCGGTGAGAGATACGGATATGACGGGGCAGGAGCTCTATGATATTCTGCTTTCGCGTTACGGGCTCCAGATGGAGATGGCATCCGGGTTTTATGTGACCGCGATGACGAGCATTATGGACCGGAAAGAGGGATTTGACAGGCTTGCAGAGGCACTTCTTGCGGTGGACGGGACACTCGGGCAAAAAAGCGATGCTTCCGGTGATTTCATCAAACGTGTCTATCGGGAAAACGAAAAGAAACTGGAGATCGCGGATGCGGTGGACGGGGGAGTGCGCAAAGTTTCATTCGATCAGGCTGAGGGAAAGATCGCAGCAGAGTATGTGTATCTTTATCCGCCGGGGATACCGATGCTGGTACCGGGTGAGCAGATCACCGGACAGGTCGTGGAAAACATGAAAAATTGTGGAAAACTGGGGCTCAATGTCCAGGGAACTGTGGAAGACGGTTGGATAAACGTTGTCAATTTTTAAAGACTATATTATAATTAAGAAAGAGAAACGATATGGGAAAGATATACTGTTTGTTGGGAAAAAGTTCATCCGGGAAAGATACGCTCTTTAAGATGCTCTTAGAAGAGAGCGGGCTGGCGTTGAAGACGATCGTGCCTTATACCACAAGACCGATCCGTGTCGGGGAACAGGAAGGTGTGGAGTACCATTTCGTCACGGAAGAAACGCAAAAGAAACTGGAGGCGGAGGGAAAGATCATTGAGCTTCGGGCTTATGATACGATCTGCGGCGTCTGGAAGTATTTTACGGTGGATGATGGTCAGATCGATCTTGCCACGGACAATTATCTGGTCATCGGGACACTGGAATCTTATGTGAAAATGCGGGATTATTTTGGAGCGGAAAAGCTCGTTCCGCTTTATGTGGAAGTAGAGGACGGCGAGCGGCTTTTGCGGGCGCTTACAAGGGAAAGGGCGCAAAAGGAGCCGAATTACGCGGAGCTTTGCAGACGTTTCCTCGCGGACAGCGTGGATTTTTCCGCAGAGAGATTAAAGGCGGCAGGAATTTGCAGATGGTTTGAAAATACGGAGAAAAACACTACCTGCAAAGAACTGGTTTCCTACATAAAAGCCGATATAGAACAATAGGCAACGGGGGTGGGATATCATGGATATCAGAGTAAATCAGACAACATCTTCCGCGCCGGTGGAGGGAACAACGCCGGTACAGCAGGACGATGGAACATTCAAGTTTACATTGACCAGCGCGATCGCGGACGCGAGTCTTGAAGAAAAATTAAATCTGCTGCTCAACAACATTTCGGTGCAGGGGCAGCTGATCGCAAGGCATATGGATATCCGTGATATGAAAAAATACCGCGGGCTGATCCGTGATTTCATGAATGAGATCGTGAACCGTTCCCACAAATTTTCGCGGGAGAATTTCCTCGACCGAAAGGGAAGACACCGGGTGTACGGCATCATCCGGCTGGTTGACGAAAATTTAAATGAGCTGGCGGAGGAACTGATCAAGGATGAGACAGATCATATCGCCATACTAAATAAGATCGGTGAGATCGAGGGACTTTTGCTCGATATACTGACATAAAAACAAGCAGGCAGGAGGGAAGACAAATGGCAGGATTTCAGGATATTTTAGGACATGAGCAGATCATTGAGCATCTGCAGAACGCGATAAAAACAGATAAGGTATCTCATGCTTATATCTTAGACGGACCGGATATGAGCGGAAAGAAGATGATCGCGGACGCGTTTTCCATGACGCTTGAGTGTGAAAAGAAAGGAACGGAGCCCTGCATGGAATGTCATTCCTGCAAGCAGGCACTTGGCAAAAATCAGCCGGACATCATTTATCTGCAGCATGAAAAACCGAATACGATCTCTGTAGATGACATCAGAAGCCAGATCAACAATGACATCGGGGTAAAGCCGTACAGCAGCCCGTACAAGGTCTATATCGTGGACGAGGCGGAAAAGATGAACGTGCAGGCGCAGAACGCGCTGTTAAAGACCATCGAGGAACCGCCGGCTTACGCGGTGATCCTTCTTTTGACCAACAACGCGGAGATCTTTCTGCCGACGATCCTTTCGAGATGCGTGCGCCTCAGCTTAAAAGCGGTTTCGGATGAGAAGATCAAGGCATATCTGATGGAAAATTACGAAGTCCCGGATTACAAGGCAGATGTGTGCGTGGCGTTTGCGCAGGGAAATGTGGGCAAGGCGATCGAGCTCGCGGAGTCCGAAGATTTTAACGAGATCAAAAATTCGGCGCTTCAGCTGATCAAGCGTCTGGATGATATTGAACTTTATGAGATGACTGAGGCAGTCAAGCAGATCTCAAATTACAAGCTGCAGATCAACGATTATTTTGACCTGATCATGATCTGGTACCGGGATGTGCTGCTTTATAAGGCAACTGCCGATGTAAATAAACTGATTTTTAAAGAAGAGGTCTATGAGATTAAGAAAGAAGCCAGCAGAAGCTCTTATGGCGGGATCGAAAACATTTTAGAAGCGCTTGAGAAGGCAAAGATCCGCTTAAACGCAAATGTTAATTTTGATCTGGTCATTGAATTGCTGCTGTTGACGATAAAGGAGAATTAGAATGGTAAAAGTAGTAGGTGTCAGATTCCGCAGCGCGGGAAAAATATATTATTTTGATCCTGCGGAATGTGATATGAAGGTGGGGACGCATGTGATCGTCGAGACCGCAAGAGGCGTGGAGTACGGAACGGTCATGATCGCACCTAGGGAGGTTGCGGATGACAAGGTTGTACAGCCGTTAAAGTCTGTGATCCGTGTTGCCACCAAAGAAGATGAAAAACAGGAACGGCGCAATAAAGAAAAAGAGAAGGACGCGTTTAAGATCTGTCTCGAAAAGATCGCAAAGCACAAGCTTGAGATGAAACTGGTCGAGGCGGAGTATACCTTTGACAATAACAAGCTGTTGTTTTATTTTACGGCGGATGGAAGAATCGATTTCCGTGAGCTGGTAAAGGATCTGGCTTCGGTATTCCGCACCAGAATCGAGCTGCGCCAGATCGGTGTCCGTGATGAGACCAAGATCCTCGGCGGGATCGGCATCTGCGGCAGGGAGCTCTGCTGTAAATCCTATCTGTCCGAGTTTGCGCCGGTATCCATCAAGATGGCAAAGGAACAGAATCTTTCCTTAAATCCGACCAAGATCTCGGGTGTCTGCGGCAGACTGATGTGCTGTCTGAAGAATGAGGAAGAAACCTATGAGTACCTAAACAGCCGTCTGCCAAATATCGGAGATACCGTAACAACGATAGACGGAGTCAGGGGCGAAGTGCAAAGTGTCAACGTTTTACGCCAGTTAGTCAAGGTGATCGTTGAGGTCAACGATGAGAAGGAACTGCGCGAGTATAAGGTAAAGGAACTGAAATTCCGTCCGCGCAGAAGAAAAGAGAATCTGAAGCTGTCCGCGCAGGAATTAAAGGAACTTTCCGCATTGGAGGACAAGGGAGGAAAATCGAAACTCGATGACGCAAAGTGATTTTTTACATCCGGGAGAACGGTTTGATGATCTAAACCGCAACGGGTATTCGATCATCCAGGATCCGAAGCGTTTCTGCTTTGGCATGGACGCGGTCTTACTCTCCGGTTTTGCCGAGGTGCGAAAAGGGGATGAGGTGCTGGATCTCGGAACGGGAACCGGCATTATACCGATCCTTTTGGAAGCGAAAACCGAGGGCAGATATTTTACCGGGCTTGAGATCCAAAAAGAGAGCGCGGATATGGCGCGCAGAAGTGTTGCCTATAATCAGCTGGAGGAGCGGGTATCGATCGTGGATGGAGATATCAAAGAGGCATCCACGCTGTTTCCACCGTCTTCGTTTGACGTGATCACGACAAACCCGCCGTATATGATCGGACAGCATGGGTTAAAGAACAGCGAAGAGGCAAAATATATCGCGAGGCATGAGGTGCTCTGCACGCTGGATGACGTTGTAAAACAGAGCGCGAAGCTCTTAAAGCCGGGCGGCCGCTTTTATATGGTACACCGTCCGTTTCGTCTGGCGGAGATCATGGTGACCATGACAAAGTATAAGATCGAGCCGAAGCGCATGAAACTGGTGTATCCGTTTGTGGATAAAGAGCCGAATATGGTGCTGATCGGTGGGATCCGTGGAGGAAATCCGAGGATGACCGTGGAAAAACCGCTGATCGTATATGAAAAGCAGGGCGTTTATACGGACGAGATCATTGATATCTACGGATATTAAAATTGGATGAGGGATTGACAGAGAGTCAGATTATGGCAGGAAAATTATATTTGTGTGCGACACCGATCGGAAATCTGGAGGATATCACATTCCGGGTGCTTCGGACATTAAAGGAAGCGGATCTGATAGCTGCGGAGGATACCAGAAATTCCATCCGGCTTTTGAATCATTTTGAGATCAAAACGCCGATGACGAGCTATCATGAATACAATAAAATCGAGAAAGCGTATCAGCTGGTTGAGAAGCTGCGCGAGGGAAAAAATATCGCGCTCATCACCGATGCGGGAACGCCCGGCATTTCCGATCCGGGAGAGGATCTGGTGCGTATCTGCATGGAAGAGGGGATCGAGGTGACATCGCTGCCCGGACCTGCCGCCTGCATTACGGCGCTCACGATGTCGGGGCTTGCGACCAGACGTTTTTGCTTTGAGGCATTTCTGCCGCGCGAGAAAAAAGAGCGGGCGGAGATCGTAAAGGAACTGGAAAAAGAGACCCGGACGATCATCGTCTATGAGGCGCCGCATCATCTGATCCGGACACTCGAAGAACTTTACGCGGTATTGGGTGACCGGAGGATCCGGCTTTGCAGGGAACTGACCAAAAAACATGAGGAAGTTTTTCCGACGACATTTGCGGAAGCGCTTTCGTTTTATCAGGAAAATGAGCCACGCGGGGAATATGTGATCGTGATCGAAGGAAAAAGCCGCGCGGAGCTTAAAATAGAGCAGCAGAAAGAATGGGAGGCCATGACGTTACAGGAACACATGGCGTATTATGAAGATCAGGGAACAGACCGTAAGGAAGCGATGAAGCTTGTGGCAAAGGATCGGGGGATCAGCAAGCGTGATGTCTATCAGGCGCTTTTGGAGCGGTAAGGATAAAAGATAAAGGAAAAAGGAGGAGTTTATGAGCAATTTTCACGTTGGATTAAAGAAAGTCGTGGATGATTCCTACGATATCGAGATCGGATACGGACTCGAAGAGAAACTGGTCAATGACTTAAAGAATGGCCTGGTTGGCGGTTTACATAAGTTTGCTGTCGTGACCGATGATATCGTAAAGGATCTGCATGCGGAAAAGATCTGCAACCTGCTCATCGAAGCGGGATTTACGGCGCAGCTTTTTGTATTTCCGAATGGAGAGAAAAGCAAGGTCAGAAAGACCAAGGAAGAAGTCGAAGACGCGATGCTTGCGGCGGGATTTCGCAGAGACTGCTGTATCATTGCGGTCGGCGGCGGCGTTGTGACGGATCTTGCCGGTTTTGTGGCGGGAACATTCGGAAGAGGAATCCCGTTTTTGAATTACGCGACGACACTGCTCGCGGCGGCGGATGCGTCGATCGGTGGAAAGACCGCCGTGGACACACCGCTTGCGACAAACCTGATCGGGCTTTTTAACCAGCCGAAAAAGGTGTATATCGATATCGCGTCCTGGAAGACACTGCCGAAGCGTCAGCTTGTGAGCGGACTTGCGGAGACGATCAAACACGCGTGCATGGCGGACATCGAGTTCTTTGCCTATTTGGAAGAGCATATGGATGACATCTTCGCGTTTAAACGGGAAGTGCTTGAGCATGTGGCAGAGCAGAACTGCCGGATCAAATATGAAGTTGTCATGAAGGATGAGCTGGAAAAGAGCCTGCGTGAGATCTTAAATCTCGGACATACGGTAGGACGCGCGATCGAGACGGTCAGCGGCTATCAGCTTTTGCACGGCGAGGCACTCGGCATCGGACTGACCGCGGAGGTACGCCTTGGAAACAGCTATGGCTACATCAGCGCGGCGGATGTGGATCGTGTGGTATCACTGCTAAAAAAGGCAGGACTGCCGACCGAGATCCCGGATTATATCGACCGCGAGGAACTGATCCATAAGCTTTATACCGATAAAAAGGTGCGCGACGGAAAGCTGCGTTTCGTATTCCAGAAAGGGATCGGCGCAGTCATGGAATTTGAAAACGGAAGCTATGCGAGAATGGTCGCCGAAGAAGATGCAAGACGGATCATTGAGGAAATGTAAAGAGGTATCTGTAAGATCAGGGTACAGTCAGGTCAGCTGACTGTACCTTTTTGATTTTCTGCGGAAAGATACACCGGCAGATACTTTTCGAGGATCGGAAAAGGTGCAGGCCCCATGCGCAGGATGGCTTCATGGAAACGGGCATTGGAGTAATCGTCTTTTAAGATGGATCTTGCCTGCTCCTGTAATTGCAGAAACTTGAGATAGCCGATGTAATATTTCTGGTAGTGACCGGGTTCCTCCACGATCAGTTCATAAATTTCCTGAATGGTGGACGGATCGGTAAAACCGTATTTGGCGAAAAAGTCCCGGGTGTCATCCAGTGACCAGCCTTCGTAGTGAATGCCAAAATCGGCGGTGGAGTACAGGCTTAAAATGGCGGACTGGTTTAGCTGCAGGAGTGTGGCGAGATCCTCATCGAGACCGGCGTAGTGGTAAGACTGCATTTCCACATAGGTAGCCCATCCTTCGGTATAGCCCGGGTAGTTTAAGATCGAACGCACTGTGGGAATGCCGTAGGTGGAGGTCATGACGGTCTGGTAGAGATGGCCGGGATAACCTTCGTGGGCAAGTGTGGTGAACAGTTTCATTTTTGTGTAATTGCTTTTCGGGTTGATGTAAATGCAGTTCTGTGAAATGTCGTCGATCGGCGCGGTCAGGTAAAACGCGGGAGCAAGATAGTCGCTTAGGGCGTCATCAACATATTTTACGGTAAACATTGTTTCGACCGGGGCAGGAAAATCCTCGGTGATCACATCCTTTAAATGGTTTAAGATTGCGGTCGGCTCACTGTCCGAAAGGTCATACGATTCGGATGCCACGGCAAGCGACGGATTCTTTTTTAAAAGGGTGCCGATCCCGGAAAGGTCGGAATCACGTCTGTTTTTGACCAGTGCTTCCAGCTCCGGGATGGAGTCGAATGTGCCGGTGCAGGAGCGGATCACCAGGGTATAATAGTTCTTCCCATCCGGAAGATGGCAGAGCCCTTTTTCATTGTTTCCGGTGCCGGAGAGCTCATTCATGCAGTTTTTCAAATGTTCGTAGGCAGGAAGGACATGCTCCGTGAAGATCTGGCTGTTTTTTGCCTTATAGGCATCTTTCTGTTCAGAAGTTAAAAAGCCTGCGGCATCGATCCGTGTGGTAAACGTGTTTACCAGATAATGGTCATCCTTACTGTTTAAAAACTGCTCGCACTGGGCAATGATATTTTTTGCGGCAAACCCAGACATAAAAAGTCCCGCCTCGGATTTTTCCTGCTCAAATGTGCAGATCCCTTCAAAATAGGTATCCAGCCTGGAAAGAAGCTCCAGATAATCGGTCACATCTTTCTCGTTGCGAAAGGTGTACTCCGCAAGCAGGATCGGGAGTTCTGCCTGTGTGCCGGTGGAGGATCGGAGCGGCTCGTCGTAGTAATAGTAGGCGGAACCGGACAGCTCTGCGCCGATGAAGTCGGAGAGGACATCGTAGGTCATCTGCTCGGGAACGGACAGCTGCTCCCTGGAAAAACCGGATAGGATGTGGTTTGCGTTTTCCAATTCCAGAAGCGACCGCTCATGGCTTTTCTTTCCGATCGAACCAAGCGATACCTTGTAGTCCTTTATCCCGTAGGAAGCGGGATTGGCAAGCGTATAATGCAGGTTTATGGTGTTTGAGGTGATGCTCTCCCGGAACAGATCGGTGCAGAAACAGTCAAAACTGGTGTAAGTTTTTTTTAAGCTGCCATCCGCCGGCTGGGAGAGCAGAAGAAAGGAAAAGGCGGACAGGGTGGCGAAGATACCGTATATGGGAAGATATTTTTTCTGGAACATATGGTGAAACGAGATTTTTTTCATGGAAGATCCTAAGGAATGTGCTTGGTTTTATCATATGTTGGAACAAACCGGTATTATGCAACATAAAATGAACAAAAAAAGAAAGGGGCAGGTATGCTGAATTATCTGTGGGGATTCATGATACTGACCGGTATCATTTACGCTGCGTTAAGCGGCACGCTGCCGTCCGTCACCGATGCGGCGTTAAGCTCGGCAAAAGAGGCGGTCGCGCTCGGGATCACGATGGTTGGAGTCATGTCTTTCTGGGTGGGCCTCATGCGGATCGCGGAGGAGGCGGGCATCATTGAGAATGCGGCAAAACGGCTCATGCCCTATCTGCGTTTTCTGTTTCCCGGAATTCCGAAAGGACATAAGGCATTTCAGTACATAGCGACCAATTTTATCGCGAACGTCTTCGGGCTTGGCTGGGCGGCGACACCGGCGGGTTTAAAGGCAATGGAAGAGCTCCGGGAACTTCAGAATGGAAAGAAGAAAAGCGGAGACGGCGTGGCGTCAAAGGAGATGTGTACTTTTTTAATCTTAAATATATCTTCGTTACAGCTCATTCCGGTAAACATCATTGCGTACCGCAGCCAGTACGGAAGCGGAAACCCGGCAGCGATCGTTGGACCGGGCATGGTGGCGACCATAGCGAGTACCGTGGCGGCGGTCATTTTTTGCAAGGTGATGGAGAAAAAGGCAAATTGACCAAAGAACCATTCGATCATGCGCGGCTGTTCTACACGTTTGTAGAAAAAGAAAAAAGGGCTTACGCGTGCGGAATATCTGCGCTATAATGACCTATGAAATAAAAAATTACATAATGGCTCAGATGAAAATGGTAGTGAGATTATACGCATATAATCAAATGAAAGTTATAAATTTGCGTAGGTCTCACTATTTTTTTGTGCCAGAAGAGGAGAAAAAAATGCCAAAGACAAAATTTCAGGATGTTATTTTTACGATTATGATGGTACTTGTGATGGTATACGCGATGGTGGTATACAATATTTCCATGGACATGGGCGGAGTGACCGGAAAAGCATTTGTGCTCGCGTTCGGTGAACTGTGGATCATGGGGCTTGTCGCATTTGTGCTTGAAATGTTTCTTGCAGGCCCGCTCGCAAAGAAGCTCGCGTTCCGTTTTGTGACACCGGGCGAGGATAAGCTGATCTTCGTGATCCTTGCGATCTCTGCGATGACGGTCTGTGTGATGTGCCCGATGATGAGCTTTGTGGCGACCGCGCTTTTTAAAGGAGTGAATGCGTCCCTGATCCCGAACTGGATCCAGACCACGGCGCTCAATTTCCCGATGGCGCTCTGCTGGCAGATCTTTTTTGCAGGCCCGTTGGTGCGCATGATCTTTGGAAAGATGTTCCCGGAAAAGTAAAAATATGCTATGATGACAGAGATGACAGGAAGCAGAGATCCTCATCATCTCTGTTTTTTTATGGAAACGGAAAAACAGCCTGGAAAAGAGCATGGCGTGTGCAAAAGAGGGAGAGACGCATGGAAGAACGGAAACTGGAAAAATCACCGATCGTATATTACATAAGCGGCGGCGAAAAACGGGAGTGGATCCTGTTTTTGCATGCGGCGTTTGTCGATCACAATATGTTTGCCCGGCAGGTGGAAGATTTCGGAGGGCAGTATAATATCCTTCTTTTGGATATCATCGGACATGGACAGTCGCGGAAAACGAAAAAAGGCGACGGCATCGAGAAGATGTCTGTCTGGATCCGTGAAATACTGGATGCGGAAAAGATCGAAAAGATACATCTGGTCGGGATCTCGCTTGGGGCGGTGCTTGCACAGGATTTTGCGAACTATTACCCGGAGTATGTAAGTTCCCTCGCCTGTTTTGGCGGCTATAACATCAATAATTTTGATATGACCATGCAAAAGGAAAACGCGGGAGAACAGATGCGCATGATGCTCCGGGCGCTCGTCTCGGTCAGATGGTTCGCGAAAGAGAATAAGAAGGTATCTGCGTACACGAAAGAGGCGCAGGAAGCGTTTTACGAGATGAACATTCATTTTCCGAAAAGTTCCTTCCGCTATCTTGCAGGGCTCGGACACATGGTCAATGTGCATCCGAAAAGGGAGCGAAACTATCCGCTCATCATCGGGTGCGGGGAATATGATATCCCGATGGAGAAACAGGCGGTCTGGAACTGGAAGGCGGATGAACCGCAGGGGGAAGTGGTGATCTTAAAGGGAGCCGGTCATTGTGTCAACATGGATGTGCCGGAGGAGTTTCATGCGGTGCTGGAGCGGTTCTATGGGAATGAGGTGGTCAGATGACAAAGAAGCTGCCGGCGGAGAAGGAAGCGTTTTTTAAACAGGAGTTGGAAAAGGTGTGTAAAAATTCGAGGATGCTCGAATCGGGCAGATATATGCAGCATGGCTGTACGAGTGTTTTCCGGCACAGTGTCTCGGTTGCCCATTACAGCCTTTATCTTGCGTGGAAAATGCATATTCCGGTCGATGAGAAAGCGTTGATCCGCGGAGCGCTGCTCCATGATTATTTCTTATATGACTGGCATGAGAAGGATGATTCCCACAAATGGCATGGATTTCATCACGCAAAAAAAGCACTTGAAAACGCGCTCGAAGATTTTAAACTGAACGAGATCGAGCGTGATATCATCGCATGTCATATGTTTCCGTTAAATATCAGACCGCCAAAGTACCGGGAGAGCTGGCTGGTCTGCTACGCGGATAAGGTCTGCTCCGGGCTTGAGACGGTTAAACGGAAAAAGTCCTGATCAGCCGGAAGACCTGTTCTACAGTGTCGCAGAGATTTTCTGCGGCATTTTTTTTGTTCATGGCATCCGCTAAAGAGACTGCGCCCCGCTGGATCGGGAAAAAGGCGTCGATCCCTGCCGCATTGCAGGTGGAAGCCTCTTTAGTGACACAGCCGGAAAAGGCAATGACTGGTTTGCCGAAGGATTTTGCAATCCCTGCCACGCCGATCGGAGCCTTTCCCATGACGGTCTGCCCGTCCAGACATCCTTCGCCGGTGATCACGATATCTGCCTTTTGGATCTGGTCGGACAGATGTGTTTCATCCATGACGATCTGGATACCGGATTCCAGGGTCGCGTTTAAAAAGGTGAGGAACGCAAAGCCGAGACCGCCGGCAGCGCCTGCGCCTGCATGACATGGATCGGCTTTTGGGTATTTCTTCGTGGCAAGCGCGGCATAGCCGGAGAGCCAGTGATCCATCTGGTCGATCATTGTGGGAGTGGCGCCTTTCTGCGGCCCGAACACGGCACTGCATCCATGTTCGCCGCAGAGTGGATTGGTCACGTCACAGGCAACGCGGAAGGTGCATTCCGAAAGCTCCGGGAGAACGTTATCATCGGTGATCGTACAAAGGTCGGCGAGACCGGAGGCACCGAAGCGGATCTGTCTGCCGTTTTTATCCAGAAATCCGAATCCAAGTGCCTGAAGCATGCCGATTCCGCCATCGTTGGTGGCGCTTCCGCCGATCCCGACAATAAAATGTCTGCATCCGCGTCCTACCGCATCCCGGATGACCTCGCCGACACCGTAGGTTGTTGTGGCAAGGGGATTTCGCTCTTTTGCGGAGATCAACGTGATCCCGGCGGCACCGGACATTTCGATGATCGCGGTTTGGCTTTCTTCGAGGATGCCGTAGCGGCAGGAGACCGGTTTCCCCAGCGGGCCGGTAACGGTAACCTCGGTGAATATCCCGCCGCATCCGGCGGTGAGGGCTTCTACCGTTCCTTCGCCTCCGTCCGCAAGAGGGCAGACCGAGATTTTGGCGTCCGGATGGACCTTCTTTATTCCGTCAGCGGCGCTTTTGCCTGCTTCCACGGATGTCAGGCTTCCCTTGAAAGAATCGATTGCGATAACAACGTTCATTTTGTGTATGCTCCTTTAGATGAATAGATGAGATTATTATAGCAGAGTATGCGCAGAATGAGTACTGGTTGGTTGAAAAATCGGTATTGCTATTGTATGGACATTTGCATATAATAAAAATATAAGGAAATACTATTTTCGAAAGGAGAGATGATCCATGGCTACGAAATCAGCAAATTTATATGCAAGAATTGAACCGGATGTCAAAGAAAAAGCAGAAAATATTCTGGCGAAGCTTGGTATCCCGGCATCCAGTGCTATCAATATGTTTTATAAACAGATCATTTTGCAGAGAGGACTTCCGTTTGAAGTAAAACTCCCATCTGCAAGACCGGTTGATATCAGCACATTATCCGAGGCAGAGTTTCATGAAGAATTGGAGAAAGGATATGCGGATATGCAGACTGGACAGACAAAAAATGCGAAAAGAGCCTTTGCTGACATTCGTAAAGACTATGGCTTATGATATATGAAGTAGAAGTATCTGAGCAGGCTGACAGTGATTTAAGAGGGATTTTTGAATATATTGCTTTTGAATTGCAATCACCGGAAAATGCAAGCGGACAGCTTGAACGTTTGGAAAAACATATATTAAGTCTGGATACCATGCCGGAGCGGCATCGGAGATATACAAAAGAACCGTGGAAAAGCCGCGGTCTTCGTGTATTACCTGTAGATAATTATGCAGTGTTTTATATTCCGGATACAGATACAAAAGTGGTAACAATTCTTAGGATTATGTATGTTGGTCGGGACATTGACAATCCGTTAAATTTATATACAGAACAATGAGCTTATACGTTTTAAGGCAGTCTTTTCATGCTTAAATTCAAATGATTGCGTACAAGGAAAGTCAATGTTATGGCACATAGAAGAAGGGAGCCGGAAAATTTCCGGCTCCCTTCTGTCGTTTTTTATTATCGTATGCTGAGTCTTTGTTTTACAAGATCCACGAGATAGGCGGCGGTGCCGTCGATACCGAGGAAGCTGCTGTTGATCATGATGTCATTGTGGTTGAAATCACTCGGAAGATATCTGGCGAAATGCATGTGATAGGCATCTCTTGCCTTGTCAACGTCTGTGATCATCTTTTTTGCGTGCTCCGGGGACATGTGCAGATTGTCCACGCAGTTTTTAAAACGGACATCCTTTGGCGCGTAAATGAAGACGCGGATCAGGGAAGGATGGTTGCGCAGAATGTAGTCCGAGCAGCGTCCGACAATGATGCAGTTCTCACGATCCGCGAGGTTTGAGATGATGCGCCGCTGAGCCTCAAAAATATCCTGCTGCATGGCGGTGGTGCCGTTTCCGAGCGGGAACTTCATGCTGAAGTAGTTGGATTTCGCGGTTTCTTCTTCATCGCTTACCACGGAGACCGGAAGATCCATCTCTTTTGCGACACTGTCTACGATGTCACGGTCATAGTATTCAATATCAAGCATTTCAGACATTTTCCGGGCGATCGGACGTCCGAGACTGCCGAACTGGCGGTTGATGGTAATGACATAATTGTTCATAAAACCCCTCCTTTTTAAATGCGTTTGAATGCTTTCTCATAGGCTTCGAGCGTAAAGTCAATGACTTCATCCGTGTGCGCGGTACACATGTTGTAGCGGTTGCACGGTTTGTTGTAGATACCCTCCAAAAGCAGTGCGTAATCGAGTTTTTTGCGCAGTGCGAAGTCAGATTTCTGCAGGTCACGGTAGGTCTTGATGTCGGAGAGTTCAGTGACTGCGATGTTGAACATGGAACCGAGTCCCGGAGTCAGGATGTGGATCCCGTGTGCGGCATAGATGTCGCGGATGCCGTTCTTTAAGCGTTCGGTACGTTTTAAGAGACCGTCAAACTCATGCTCAAGAATGCCGATCGTGGTAAGTCCGGCATTTAAGATCATCGGATGACCGTTATAGGTTCCACTGTGATAAAGAATATCCGCAGCGGAGCGGGTATTGGAATTGTCGAGGATGTCGGAGCCCTGCGGAGCCGCCATGCTCATGATGTCCTTACGTCCGCCGACGATACCGACAGGGAAACCGGCGCCGATGACTTTGCCGAGTGCGGTGAGATCCGGCTTTACATCATAATACTGCTGTGCGCCGCCGAGCGTAATGCGGAAACCGGTCTTTACCTCATCCATGATCATAAGGATGCCGAGCTTTTTGGTGAGGGCACGGATCCCGGTCATAAATTCTTTGGTAGCCGGAATGGTTCCGCCGAACAATGGCTCCATGATGATCGCGGCAACTTCATCCTGATGTTTGGTCAGGATCTCCGTACATGCTTCAAGATCGTTGAAAGGAAGTACGATCGTATCATCAAGCATACGGTCGGAAATTCCCTTTGATTCCGGAAGCGGAGTCGGATGTGTGGGATCACCGGCTTTGCTTACATCCGGGTTTACACTGACTAATACTTCGTTATAGCCGCCGTGGTAGTGGCCTTCAAATTTTGCGAGTTTGTATTTTCCGGTGTAGGCGAAAGCCGTACGGATACATAAAAGCGTTGCCTCGGTACCGGAGTTTGTATAACGTAACATTTCAATCGAAGGGAAATGTTCCTTGATCTTTTTTGCAAAGATATCTTCGAGTTCATGCGGGGTACCATAAAGCATGGTTCCGTGTTTTGTGAAATAATCCTGGATGGAATCAAGCACTTCCTTTCGCTCATGACCGAGGATGAGCGGACCGTAGGAAAGAACGTAGTCTACATATTTGTGGTCATCAAGATCGGTAAGCCATGCACCGTGTCCTTCTTTCATAAATAATGGGAAGGGCGCGAAAAATTTTACGTTTGCGGTGATCCCGCCCGGGATATCGCTGCATGCGTTGTCAAACGCCTTTTTGGATGACGGGTTTTTGGTGGCGTATTCTTCTTTTAATTCTTCTAGTGTCATAACGATCGCTCCTTTGCTCTGTTTTTATGGTCATTATATTTCTCACTTTTTCAAATGTCAATATATTTTTCATAAAAATAAAAAATGAAAAATACTTTATCATTTTAAAAAACTGTGGTAAGATAGAGAAGAAGAAAAAAGGAGGAGTCGCCTATGATAAAAGAAACGATTGCAGATAATTATGAAAAAATGAGTAAAACACAAAAGAAGATCGCAAATTTTGTACTTCAGAATATAACCGCGGTTTCTTATTATAATATCCAGCAGCTCGCGGAAGCGGTGGGAACGAGTGAGGCAAGTATATTAAGATTTTGCACCTTCCTTGGTCATAAGGGATTTCCGGAGTTTAAAAACGAGGTGCAGAAGGTGGCGAAGGAACAGCTGACGATGAAAGACCGGCTTGAGATCTCACGCAAGGCATATGATGAGAAGGAAGCGGGGATCGCGGAGATCTTCAGACAGGACATCAACCGCATTGAGCATACGCTCGACCAGTTAGACATGGATATGTTTTTTGAAACCTGCCAGAAGATCATACTGGCAAAAAAGATCTATATCCTTGCGGCGCGAAGCGCGTCGGCGCTCGGACAGTTCTTTCAGTATTATCTTAATATGACACTCGGAAATGTCGAGCTGATCACAAGCCTTGACTGCCATGCGGACAGGCTTTGTGATGTGTCGGGTGAGGATGTTGTGATCGGGATCACGTTCAGCCGGTATTCCAAAGTGACAGAAGAAATGTTTTCCTATGCGAGAGAGCGCGGCGCGGTCACGGTCGCGATCACGGACTCGGCGGTTTCACCGATCGTAAAGGACGCGGAATACTGCTTTCTGACAGAAACAGCCATGCCAAGTTATATTGATTCGTTCACGGCGCCGCTCACGCTGATCAATGCGATCCTCGTGGAGATCGGAAGAAACCGCAGCATAGAGCTTACAAACCGCATCGGCAAGCTGGATGCATTCAGCAGCCGCTTTCAACTGTTTGAATAAATAATAAGCAATGAAATGAAAAATGAAAAAAAAATTACATTTTGTATTGACAAATGGTTTTAAAGAGGCTATGATAATCACATCAGAACAAACTACAAAGGCGTAGGTGCAAAGAGCATCTGCGCCTTATTTTATTACTGAGAGGATGAAGGAGGAATTCTTATGAAAAAGAGAATGATTGGAATGTTATTAACAGCGGCACTTGGAGTAACCTGTCTGGCAGGATGCGGCAGCAGTACAGACAACAGCGCAGCGAAGGAGACGACAGATACAGCAAAAGAAACATCGGAAGCAGCAGATACCCAGGCAGATACGACAGCGGCGGTAACCGGTGGAGATTACAAAGATTCACTGGCAGGAAAGAAGCTGACGGTCGGATGTGATACAAGTTTCGTTCCGTTCTGTTTCCCGGACGACAGCAACACATATGTAGGATTTGATATTGATATGCTCGCGGCACTCAGCGATTACCTCGGATTTGAATATGATCTGCAGCCGATGGATTTCACCGCATTACTGATGTCAGTACAGACCAACAAGCTGGATATGGCGCTGGCGGGCATCACGATCACAGATGAACGCGCGCAGGTAATGGACATTTCAGATCCTTATTATGACGCAGGTCTTCAGATCTTTGTCAAAGATGACAATGAGGACATCACACAGATCTCCGATCTTGAAGGAAAGAAGATCGCGTTAAAAGAGGGAACCGCATCGATCGATTATGTAAATGAGAACGTAAAAGACTGTACGGTAACAACATTCCCGAATATCGAGAGTGCTTACCTTGAGGTACAGAGAGGAGCGGCGGACGCAGTTGTTTATGACGCACCGAATATGAAATATTATCTGTCACAGAATCCGGACAGCGGATGCAAGGTAGTGGGCGATCTGATGGATGGCTGCCAGTACGGTATCATGTTACAGAAAGGTTCGGATTACACCGAATATATCGACGCGGCGCTTGAGGCATTTAAAGAAGACGGAACCTACGACGCGATCTATGAAAAATGGTTCGGTGAAGAATAAAGGAATGCGCGGATAGCAGAAAAAGAGACAGGGAGGACATAGTATGGATATGCAGTGGATCTACACAATAAATGTAATTCCAACTCTGATGAAAGGCTTAAAAATAACAATGCTGATAGCAGTCGTGGGAATACTGATGGGATTTATCATAGGTCTTCTCGTTGGTCTGATTCGAGCTGGAAAACACAATGTATTATATCGGATCGCGGGTGTTTATATCGCGATCATCCGGGGAACGCCGCTTATGGTTCAGGCATTGTACTTGTATTTCGCGATCCCGATGCTGTTTCAGTTTGATGTATCGGCGCTGACTGCAGGTATTGCGGCGATCGGACTCAATTCCGGCGCGTATATCGCGGAGATCGTCCGTGGGGCGATCCAGTCGATCGATGCCGGACAGAATGAAGCGGGTGTGTGTCTGGGGCTCAGCAAGTTCCAGATCACGACCAGTATCATTCTGCCACAGGCATTAAAGATCATGCTGCCGAGTTTGTGTAACCAGTTCATCATCAGTGTAAAGGATACTTCAATCCTCACGGTCATCGGTGTGGCGGAGATGACGCATCAGGCAACACAGGCGGTATCTTCCACGTTCCGGACGGTTGAGATCTATACCTCACTGGCATTGCTTTACTTCGTATTAAATACCATCCTGTCATTTGCACTGTCAAAGCTTGAAAGGAGGATGAAATAATGGGAGAGACGATTTTAACGGTAAAAAACCTTTCAAAATCTTTTGGAGAACTGGAAGTGTTAAAAGATATCAATATGGAGATCGAGGAAGGGGAAGTGATCAGTGTGATCGGACCTTCCGGTTCCGGAAAAAGCACGTTTCTGCGCTGCATCAACCTGTTAGAGACACCAAACAGCGGAACCATTACCTATGAGGGACAGGTGGTGAATGAACCGGCTTATGATAAGAGAAAACTACACCAGGAGGTCGGTATGGTGTTTCAGAAATTCAACCTGTTTCCGCACAAAACGGTTCTGGAAAATATCATGCTCGCGCCGACCAAATTAAAACGTGGAACGAAGGAAGAATTAAAGGCGCAGGCGTTGGAACTGCTGGATAAGGTCGGACTGAAAAGCAAGGCGGATGAATTCCCAGGAAATCTCTCCGGCGGACAGCAGCAGCGTGTCGCGATCGCGCGGGCGCTGGCGATGAAACCGAGAGTCCTTCTTTTTGACGAGCCGACATCAGCGCTTGACCCGGAACTGGTCGGTGAAGTGTTAAAAGTTATGCAGGATCTGGCAGAGGAAGGTATGACGATGGTCGTAGTCACACATGAAATGGGATTTGCGCGCGAAGTATCCAACCACCTGATCTTTATGGAGGGCGGCTATATCGTGGAAGAGGGAGATCCGAAAGAGATCTTCGCGAATCCGAAAAATGCGAGAACAAAGAAATTTTTATCAAGCGTATTATAGATAAAAGCAGGAGGATACCAATGAAAGCAGGACTGATACAGATACATTCTATTCCGACGGAGGTCGAAAAGAATGTGGAACATGGAATAGAGATGTTTAAAGACGCGGTGGAAAAGGGAGCGGATCTTGTCGTTTTCCCGGAACTCTGGACCTGCGGCTATTATCTGGAAACGTTTGATTTCCTTGCCGCGGTAAAGGAAAATGATAAGATCTTAGAAAAATTCCAGACACTGGCGAAGGAGACACATACCGTGACGGTACTGCCGCTTCCGCAGAAAAAGGGCGAGGATCTTTATATCGGCTTATATGTGATCGAGAGTGACGGGCGCATCCTTGCGGAATACCAGAAATCATTTCTGTGGGGCAGAGAGCAGAACTATTTTGTGCATGGAAAAAGAGCGTATGAACCGTTAGAAACGTCGGTCGGAAAGATCGGAACACTCATCTGTTACGATATCGAGTTCCCGGAGCCGAGCCGCATCCTTGCGTTAAAAGGAGCCGAGATCATCCTTGTGCCTTCGGTCTGGAGCATTCCGGCAATGAACCGCTGGCATATCCAGCTTCCGGCGCGTGCACTGGATGATACCGTCTTTGTGATGGGGATCAACAATATCGAGGAGGGAGCTGGCGGATGCTCCAAAGTGGTCTCCCCGATGGGCGAGGTACTCGCGCAGGCGTCAGACAGCAGTGAGGAAGTGCTGGTCTGCGAGATCAATCTGGACGAGATCACGCGTGTAAGAGAAAAAATCCCATATTTAAAGGAATATGACAAAAATCTTGCTCCGGCGCCGGAACTGCGGTAAGGCATCGGAACAGTCGTTTTCATGGGAATCTGGATGTTTCGGAAAAATTTAAGCAAAACTATGGTATAATGTGCGTATGTAATAAATAAAGGAGCGGACAGATGAAGCATAATATTTATATCGTAGGAATGGGACCGGGCGCGGAGGAGCAGATGACCGGACAGGCGATCGCCGCGCTGGAAGAAAGCGATGTGATCGTGGGTTATCCGGTATACTTAAAGCTGCTTGGCGAGCGTTTTAAGGGAAAGGAACTGTTATCGACACCGATGAAGCAGGAGATCGAGCGCTGCAAGCTGTGTTTTGAAAATGCCATGGCGGGAAAACAGGTGGCGCTTGTATGCAGCGGAGATGCGGGCGTGTATGGGCTGGCGTCCCTGATGTATGAGATCGGAGCCGGATATCCGGACTGTGAACTTACCGTGATCCCGGGGATCACAGCGGCAAACAGCGGGGCGGCGAGACTTGGCGCACCGCTCAACCATGATTTCTGCGTCATCAGTCTGAGTGATCTTCTGACACCGTGGGAACAGATCAAAAAGCGTCTTGTCGCGGCGGCACAGGGAGATTTCGCGATCGCGATCTACAATCCGTCAAGCCATAAGCGTGCGGATTATCTGAAGCGCGCCTGCGACATTCTCCTGCCGCATATGGAGGAGACACGCGCCTGCGGTTATGTGGAAAATATCGGGCGCGAGGGCGAGAAGATCTCGGTGTGTACCTTAAAAGAACTGCGGGAACGCGAGGTCAACATGTTTACAACGGTCTATATCGGCAATTCACAGTCACAGATCATGGATGGAAAACTGGTGACAAAGCGGGGATACCGCCTATGAAAAAAGTGCTGATCTTTTCCGGGACGACCGAAGGCAGAAAACTGGCAATGGCGCTTTCCGGGGTAAAAATCGAGGCGGTGGTCTGCGTGGCGACCGAGTATGGGAAAGAAGTGATGCCGGAGCTTTTAGGTATTACGGTACGTCAGGGCAGAATGAATACAGAGGAAATGCGCGGGCTTATGGAAAGCGGCGCGTTTCTTGCGGTCGTGGATGCGACACATCCGTTTGCGACGGAGGTTTCCAAAAATATAAAAGGCAGTGCGCGCGAAAGCGGGCTGCCTTATTTTCGGTTAAAGCGGGAAACCAAAGGAGCTGCGGTTCCTGCGTTGGATGGAGGGGAGCGCGAGCTTTGGTTTTCGGACAGCCACGCATGCGCGAAGGCATTGCAGGAAGAGATAAAAAAGGGTGGAACGGGAAACATCCTGCTTACGACCGGAAGCAAGGAACTTTCTGTCTACTGTGCGGAGCCGGAATTAAAAAAGAGACTTTATGTGCGGGTGCTGCCGGGGATGGAAAGCCTTGCGCTCTGCAAAAAGGAAGAACTGGAGGGCAGACAGATCCTTGCGCTGCAGGGGCCTTTCTCGGAGGAAATGAATCTGGCGTTTATCCATGCGTATGATATCCGCTATCTGGTCACAAAAGAGAGCGGGATCACGGGCGGATTCCAGGAAAAAGCAGAGGCGGCAGCGCATGCCGGGATCACACTCTGCGTGATCGGAAACCCGGAGAAAGAGCTGGGGATGACATTTCTTGCGGTGTGCCGCAAGCTGGAAGAACTGACGGGAGTATCGATCACGGTTAGGAACAGACTGGATATTGTGCTTGCGGGAGCGGGCATGGGAGAAATGGGAACGCGCACCGTGGAGACGCAGGATGCCATGGAAAAGGCGGATTATCTCTTTGGCGCGAAGCGGCTGCTCGCCGGACTTCACGCGAAAAAAGAAACGCTTCCGTATTATCTGGCAGAAGACATCATCCCGGTGCTTTCCGATGCGTTGGATCAGGCGGCGGGAGAGACCGTGCGCGCAGTCATTCTTTTTTCCGGTGACAGCGGATTTTACAGCGGATGTGAAAAGCTGTATCAGAAGCTGACTGCGTGGAAGAAGGAGAGAACAGAAGAAATCTCAATCCGCATACAGCCCGGGATCTCGTCGGTGTCCTGTTTTGCGGCTGCCTGCGGCATGAACTGGCAGGATGCGAAAATATTGAGCATTCATGGAAAAGGCGGCAGGGACGTATGGGAAGCGGAAGTGGCAGGGGCAGTGCGCTGCCATGAAAAAACGATCCTCTTAGTCTCCGGCGCGAAAGACATCCGGCAGATCGGAGCGGTATTAAAGGAGGCAGGTCTTTCTGACTGTACGGTAAAAGTCGGCTACCAGCTCTCTTATCCGGAACAGAAGATCGACACGCTCACGCCGGAAGCGTGTGAACAGGTGACGGAGGAAGGGCTCTATATCTGCGCGGTGCAGAATGCTTCCTGTGTGGATCGATACCTTGCGCCGGAAAAGGCGGATGATATGTTTATCCGTGGGAAAGTACCGATGACAAAAGAGGAAGTGCGCGAAGTCGCAATATGCAAGCTCCATCTGACGGAAAACTCCGTGGTCTATGATATCGGAAGCGGAACCGGCTCGATCGCAGTGGAGGCAGCTGCGCGTTCCGCGAAGATCCGTGTCTTTGCAGTGGAACAAAAGGAAGAAGCTGTGGCGCTGATCGAACAGAACCGGGCAAAATTTCATTTAAAAAATATTACGGTCGTTCACGGAAAAGCGCCGGACGCATTAAAAGAACTGCCGGTGCCGACCCATGCGTTTATCGGCGGCAGCAGTGGAAACCTGCGTGAGATCATAAATGTATTAAGAGAAAAAAATCCGCATATCCGCATTGTCATCACTGCGATCAGTCTGGAGACCGTTTCGGAGATCATGGCACTCCTAAAAGAAACGGAGGTCGCACAGTCGGAGGTCGTGGCATTGCAGGTGAGCCGCGCGAAAGCCGTCGGGAACTACCATCTGATGCAGGCGGAAAATCCGGTGTATTTATGTACGATGCAGATGTAGGGTGGAATTTTTACAAAAATCCACTGGATGTAAAAGAAAGAGGTTTTATGAGAAAAGAAGACGTTAGAACACTGAATCCGCCAAGGATCCTGATCGCCGCGGCGAAGAGCGGCAGTGGAAAGACTACGCTTACCTGCGCGTTTTTGGAAGCGTTAAAAAGCAGGGGGCTTTCCGTGCGCGCGTTTAAGTGCGGGCCGGATTACATCGACCCGATGTTCCACCAGAAAGTGATCGGTGTACCATCAAGGAATCTGGACACTTTTTTCTCGGATGAAAACGGGGTGCGCGAGCTTTTTGCGGCAGGTGAAGAAAACTGTGACATTTCCGTCGTGGAGGGCGTGATGGGGCTTTATGACGGACTTGGCGGCATTAAGGCGGAGGGGAGTGCCTATGATCTTGCGTGTACGTTAAAAATGCCGGTCGTTCTGATCGTGGATGCCCACGGCATGGGGCGTTCCCTGCTTCCGCTCATAGCCGGATTTTTGCATTATGATGTGGAAAAACGGATCTGCGGTGTCATCCTAAACCGGGTGTCGGAGAGCTTTTATCAGACGATCGCACCGGTGATCGAGGAAGAATTAAACGTCCCGGTGTTTGGATTTTTTCCAAATGTGAAAGATCTAAAGATCGAGAGCCGCCATCTTGGGCTTAAAATGCCACAGGAGATCGCCAATTTAAAGGCGCAGACAAAGCGGGCGGGCGAACTTTTTTCGGAGCACATTTCTTTGGAAAAGATCCTTGCCGCAGCGCGGGAAAAAACAGAGGCATTTCCGGTTCGCGAAGCCAAAAGGGAAAAGGCGAAGCAGACGCTAAAGATCGGGATCGCAAAAGACGCGGCATTCTGTTTTTATTATGAGGACAACCTGCGGCTGCTGGAGGAGTACGGGGCGGAGCTCATCCCGTTTTCCCCGCTTTCAGACGAAAAACTGCCGGAGGGGATCGCGGGACTGATCCTGGGCGGCGGCTATCCGGAGCTTTTCGCGGCGGATCTGGAAAAAAATGCGGCAATGCGAAAAGCGGTTCAAAACGCCGTGGAAAAAAAGATGCCCGTGATCGCGGAGTGTGGAGGCTTTATGTATCTGCACAGCACCTTGGTTGATGAAAAAGGCGTTTCCCATGCGATGTGCGGTGTCCTGCCAAAAGAATGTGTATACAAGGGAAAACTCGTGCGGTTCGGCTATGTGGAAGTCAGGGAAAGACAGCCGCATTTTCTAAATGAGGGCGCGCGTATCCTCGGTCATGAATTTCATTATTATGACAGTGAGGATAACGGAGCGGACTGTGTGGCGAAAAAGCCGGTTTCCGGCAAAAGCTGGGACTGTGTGCATGAGACGGACACCTGCTATATGGGCTTTCCGCATCTGTACTATCCGTCCAATCCGGCGTTTGCACAGCATTTTATGGAGGCGGCGGCGCAGTACGAAAAACAGGATGCGTGCGGGAAATGATTTCTTTTCGCCGCAGAGTATGATATATTTACTTACATGATAAAATATGAAATAAAATCAGGTATAAAATAAGGAAATTCCGAAAGAGAGAAAAAATATGGCTTATCAGATTATAGTGCTGGATTTGGACGGAACACTGACCAATTCCAAAAAAGAGATCACACCGAAAACAAAAGAAGCGCTGATGCGGATCCAGAAAGAGGGAAAGACCGTAGTGCTTGCGAGCGGAAGACCGACACCCGGCGTACTGCCGCTTGCCGAGGAGCTTGAGCTGGAAAAATACGGCGGATATATCCTTTCTTTTAACGGCGCAAAGATCATCAACTGCAGGACAAAAGAAGTCGTTTACAATAAGACCGTTCCGGAAGAGTATGTAAAGCATCTTTATGATTACGCGGTAAAAATGAACATTGGTATCTTATCTTACACGGAATCCGGGATCGTGCTCGGAAATGGAAAAGATAAATACAACGAGCTTGAGGCAAGGATCAACCATCTGCCGATGCAGGAGGTTCACAATTTTGTGGAGTACATTGATTCCCCGGAAAACAAATTCTTAATGACTGGGGAACCGAAACAGATCTTTGACGCACAGAAAGAGCTGCGGGAACAGTTTGGCGCGCGGCTCAATATTTTCCGTTCCGAACCGTTTTTCCTTGAGATCATGCCGCCGGAGATCGACAAGGCATATTCCCTTGGAAAGCTGCTCGCGTTTCTCGGCGAGGACAAGTCGCACATGATCTGCTGTGGTGACGGATTTAACGATCTCTCCATGATCCGGTTCGCCGGGCTTGGCGTGGCAATGGAAAATGCGCAGAAAGAGGTAAAAGAAGCGGCAGACTTTATCACCTATTCCAATGATGAGGACGGCGTCTGTCATGTTGTGAACAAATTTATGCTTGGGATAGAAGAATAAGGAAGGAAAACGTATGGCAACACTTGGGATTCCGCAGAATACGATAGAGGTTCTGCAGAAATATCATTTTAATTTTCAGAAAAAATTCGGACAGAACTTTCTGATCGATACGCATGTACTCGAAAAGATCATTGCGGCGGCAGATGTGACAAAGGATGATTTTGTCCTTGAGATCGGACCGGGGATCGGCACGATGACACAGTATCTGTGTGAGCACGCGCGGGCAGTGGCGGCAGTGGAGATCGACAAAAACCTGATCCCGATCCTCGGCGATACGCTGGGGGCGTATGACAATGTGGAGATCATAAACCAGGATATTTTAAAGGTAGATATTAGAAAACTGGCAGATGAGAAAAATGGAGGCAGACCGATCAAGGTCGTTGCGAATCTTCCTTATTATATCACGACGCCGATCATCATGGGACTGTTTGAAAGCCATGTGCCGATCGATTCCATCACCGTCATGGTGCAAAAGGAAGTGGCAGACCGCATGCAGGTCGGCCCGGGCACCAAGGACTATGGCGCGCTCTCACTGGCAGTGCAGTATTACGCAGCACCGGAGATTGTTGCGATCGTACCGCCAAACTGCTTTATGCCGCGCCCGAAGGTCGGTTCCGCGGTCATCCGTCTGACCAGACACAAGGAGCTGCCGGTACAGGTGGAGGACGAAAAGCTGATGTTCCGTATTATCCGCGCGTCGTTCAACCAGCGCAGAAAAACGCTCGCGAACGGACTGAAAAATTCCGGGGAGCTTACGCTTCCCAAAGAAGTGATCGAAGAGAGTATCACAGAGCTTGGCGTTCCGGCCACGATCCGCGGCGAAGCGCTCTCACTCGCACAGTTCGCCGAACTGAGCAATATCATCTTAAAGAAAATGTAATTTGGCAGAGCGACAGCATAAAAACAGATCCCATGCATAAAATAAACGGACAAGGTGGGATCATAAAGTGAAAGAAAAAATAAAAATCATGCTGTCGCTCGTAATCTTTTTATTTCTGTTTCCCTATATCGTGACCGTGTTTTTTCAGGGGACACCGGTTGCGGGGGAGTCGGTCTGTGAGACAGCTACCGAGACTGCGGTGATGGCACAGGGCAGTATGCCAAAGGAACGGGAACAGCTGATCGCCATTCTGGCAAAAGAGATCCATGTAGACAGCGAGCGCGAGGCAATCCGTGCGCAGGCAGTGATCGCGCGCGCCAATTATGACTATGCCGTGGCGGCGGGCAGGGAGCCGGAGAGCGGACTTTCCGTCCAGGAGATGATGGCGGCGTTCGGCGAGAAAAACTTTGCCACGGATTATCAGATCCTTGCGGATGCAGTGGATGACACGGCAGATATCACGGTATCATACGGCGGCAATACCACGCTGATGCTGCCCTACCATGCAGTCAGCGCGGGAAAGACAAGGACTGCGGCAGAACTTCCTTATCTAACCGGCGTGGACAGTCAGGCGGATCTTCCGTCAGAAGATTATCTGAAAGTGATTTATTTTGAAAAAACGGAATTTCTGGCACAATTAGAGCAGATATTTCCGGATGCGGCATTTCAGGAGACGGATCCGGTCTCACAGATCGCGATCGACGGCAGGGATGACGGCGGTTATGTGACTTCGGTGACGGTCTGCGGCACGACGGTATCCGGGGATGAGTTCCGGGACAGATTCGGGCTTGCCTCGGCGTGTTTTACGATCGCGGAAGTGGATGGACGGGTGCGTGTTGTCACGAAGGGTCTCGGACACGGCTACGGATTATCCCAGTGGGGAGCCAACGAACTCGCGAAGGACGGGAAGGACTGCGTGGAAATTTTAAAATATTATTTTCCAAATATCGAAATAACAGAATAAAAAGTAAAAATGCGTCAACACTATACATAGAAAATAAGACTATGGATGGTGATGATATGAGAAAGGATAAATGGAGAAAATTTTTAAAACAGAAACAGTTTATGTTTGCGGCGGGGCTTATGGTCGTTGCGGCGGCGGGAATGACAGGAATTTACGTTTCGGAGCAGACGAATCGGAATGAGCAGTATGAGCAGAAGGCAGAGCCGGATGGCGAAAAATATGTGACAGAGGAAGAAACCGAAGCGGAACCGGCAGAGGATGTTTCCAATATCCTGCTTCCGGAAGTGAGTGAACCACAGACCGAGCAGGTCATGCCTTCCGTGGAAACGGACGTGGAGACGGAGTCGGTGGAAGAAGAGGCAGAGGCGGCGGTTCCGACCGGAACGACCACGGCAGAGTTAAATTTCTCGGAGAGCTCCGAACTGCTCTGGCCGCTTCAGGGAAATGTGATCATGAATTACAGTATGGATCAGACCGTCTATTACGCGACGCTCGATTCCTATCGTTACAATCCGGCGGTCATCATTGCCGGTGAGGTCAATGACAAGGTGACCTGCGCGGCTGACGGCATCATTACGGATATTTCCACAAACGAGGAGACCGGATGCACGGTAACGATGGATCTCGGCAACGGCTATTCCGCCGTTTACGGTCAGTTAAAAGAAGTTCCGTTCCATGCGGGCGCTTATGTGGAGGCGGGCGATGTGCTCGGCTATGTCAGTGAGCCGACCAAATACTATTCCGTTGAGGGCAGCAACCTTTATTTCGCGCTGCGCCACGGGGAAGAGACCATTGATCCGATCACGTTTTTTGAATAAAATCAGGTACAAACATTTTGATTTTCGAAAAATTATAGTATAATGAACGACATCAGGATATAGAATAAGGAGGGACATATGGAGTCACTCAGTCAGAACGGACAGGTGCAGGACTGGATCCGCAGCGCACTTGGAAACCGTGGGATCGATGCGGAAAAAACATTATACTATTGTAAAAATTTATATGAGTACGCAAGAAAGACCAAAGATGAAACATTACTCGGCTTCTCCGCCTATTACATGGGGGAAGCCTATTACATATTGAACAACGTGGACAAACTCTTTGAAAGTCTGTCGGTCGCGCTTGCGTATCTCGACCGGAGCGGACAGTGGGAGCTTCTTTCGCGCAGTTACAATCTGCTTGCGATCACATCCGCAAACCGTGGAAACGTGCCGCTTGCGATGGATTATTACTTAAGCGCGCTCTCCTATTGTGAAAAATATCACATGCAGGATGTCGGGATCATCGTGAATATGAACATCGGCGCACTCTACAACCGGCTCGGGGAGTACAGTCAGGCGCAGCAGTATTATGAGATCGGCTATCAGACGCTTTGTAAGACGAAGATGTCACCGGAGTATTTCAGTTATCTTCTTACCTATTATATTGGGATCGGAAATACTTATCTGTACCGGGAGTTTCCGGAAAAAGCGGCGTATTACATCCAAAAAGCCGAGGAGGATTGCAAGGACAGACTCGGAAAGATCGAAGAGATCGCGCTTTGCTGTTTTAAGGCGCGCTGTTATAATTCCATGGGACGCACAGAAAGCAGGGACGACTGCATTGAAAAGATCCGTGGGATGATGGAGCAGCCGATGGAATTTCTCTCGGTGTTTGATGATCTTTACGCCTACTGCGAAATGCTTTTTCTGATCGGAAAGAACGAGGATTTCCTTACCGTGCTCTCTGCAATGGAAGAACTTGCAACGAAAGCGGGAATTACCCATATCCGCAGACAGCTTCTGGCATTAAAGATCCGTTATTACAAGGTAAAGGGTGAGACGGAGCAGTATAAAGATGCGGCGGCGCAATATTTTGAACTGGCAGAACTGATGGAAAATGAAAACCGCTACACGGTGCTCAGCATGTTAAATATCCGAAAATCTTTAGAGGAGACGGCGAAACAGCGGAAAGCCATGGAAGAACAGAACCGCATTTTACAGAAACGTTCGGAGACGGACGCACTGACCGGCATGTATAACCGTTTCCGGCTGAACGATTATGCGGAAGATGCGTTTCAACGCGCAATGCGCGAGCGTTTGCCACTTGCTGTTGAGATTTTGGATATTGATTATTTTAAACAGTATAACGATCATTACGGACATCAGGCAGGGGACGACTGTATCCGTCATATCGCCGACTGCATCCGGGATCTGATGCGGCAAAGCGGTATCTTCGGCGCGCGTTACGGCGGGGACGAATTCATTTTGATCTACGAAGGCTGCACCAGGGAAAAAGTGCTGGAATTGGCGCTTCAGCTGCGGGAGAGCATTATAAATCTGAGACTGGAGCACAGCTGTTCCCCGGCGGCGGAGTATGTCACAATCTCACAGGGCATTTGTTTGGATGTCCCGCGCGAAGATGGAAAGATCTGGGATTTTTTGCATACCGCGGATGGAATGCTGTATCAGGTGAAAAAGCAGAAGCGAAGCAACGTAAGCATCGGCGCTTTCGGAGAAAAAGAAGGAACGATCTACGGACAGGAACCGAAAAGCGATTCTTTCGTATAATATGGTAAGACGGGATTTAAAAATTCGCAATCGAATCGCTTTTTACCAGAAGAAGTACAACAGGAAAGATCAGGTTTAGCTACCGGTTTATCGATTGCTTTCTATAGAGCGGGATGGCAGATGCAATCCCGTGTACATAAAATCGTATGCCCGTATGTTTTATGAAGGTTTTGGAAAGTCTATGAAAGAAGAAATAAAAAATTATACCTATATGCTTTTGTGCGCGGACGGGACGTATTACACCGGATGGACGAATCAGATCCGCAAACGCATCCGGGCGCACAACAGTGGAAAGGGAGCCAAATACACGAAAGGCCGTGGGCCGTTAAAGCTGGTGTATCTGGAGATCTCGGATACGAAAGAGGCGGCGATGAAACGGGAAGCTGCCATAAAAAAGCTGACGCGGAGGGAAAAAGAGGCGCTGATACAAACGGAGGAATCCCTGGCGCTGGTGCGTCAGGTCACAGAAATACCGTTTGACAATTAAAGATACCTCTGCTATGATAGCAACGACATGTAGAGTTATGGGCTGTTGTGCAATCCTTGGTAACTTTGTAGATTGTATAGCAGCTTTTTTTGATGAAAGAAAGGAAATAAATGGAGACATTAAGGTTTGATGAATTGGAATTAAGCCCGCAGATTCTGCGCGGTATCAAAGATATGGGATTTGAAGAAGCATCTCCGATCCAGGCACAGGCGATCCCGGTTGTGTTAAGCGGCAGAGACGTGATCGGCCAGGCACAGACCGGAAGCGGAAAGACAGCCGCATTCGGGATCCCGATGCTTGAAAAAGTAGATCCGGACAATAAAAAGACACAGGTCATTATCCTTTCCCCGACCAGAGAGCTTGCGATCCAGGTGGCGGATGAGATCCGCAAATTGAGCAAATATATGCACGGGATCAAGATCCTCCCGGTATATGGCGGACAGGATATCACAAAGCAGATCCGTTCCTTAAAAGGCGGCGCACAGATCATCATCGGTACACCGGGGCGTGTCATGGATCATCTGCGCAGAAAAACGATCCGCTGCGAACATGTGCATACCGTTGTGCTGGATGAGGCGGATGAGATGTTAAACATGGGATTCCGTGAGGATATCGAGACGATCCTTTCCTATATCCCGGAGGAACGCCAGACGGTCTTATTTTCCGCAACCATGCCAAAGGCGATCCTTGACATCACAAAGAAATACCAGAAAGACGCAGTGACGATCAAGGTGGTAAAAAAGGAACTCACCGTTCCGAGCATCGATCAGTATTACTATGATGTAAAGCGCAAGGATAAGGTGGATGTGCTGACCAGACTGTTAGACTACTACGATCCGAAGCTTTCCATCGTATTCTGCAACACCAAGCGTATGGTAGATGAGCTCGCGAGCGAACTGCAGGGCAGGGGATATTTTGCGGAAGGACTGCACGGAGACATGAAGCAGTCCCAGAGAGACCGTGTCATGAACAGTTTCCGAAACGGCAAGACCGAGATCCTGATCGCGACGGACGTGGCGGCGCGTGGTATCGATGTGGATGATGTCGAGGCGGTATTCAACTTTGACATTCCGCAGGATGACGAGTACTATGTACACCGTATCGGCCGTACCGGACGTGCAGGCCGTACCGGACGCGCGTTTACGTTTGTGCGTGGAAAAGAAGTATACAAATTAAAGGATATCCAGCGCTACTGCAAGACCAAGATCCTTGCACAGCCGATCCCGACCAGCGAAGATGTCGCGCAGATCAAGATGGAAAAGATCATGGATAAGATCGAGCAGATCATTGATGAGGAAGATCTGACAGATATGATCAATCTGATCGATGAACAGGTCAATGAGTCGGATTATACTTCGATGGATATTGCGGCGGCATTCCTTAAAATGGCACTGGGCGAGGGCGACAGCAGCGAGGCGGATGACGCCAACTACAACTTTGGTGATACCGGCGCGGAAGACGGTATGGTACGTCTCTTTATCAATATCGGAAAGAAACAGAAGGTAAAACCGGGCGATATTTTGGGAGCGCTTGCAGGGGAATCCGGAATGCCGGGGAAACTGGTCGGCGCGATCGACATGTATGATAAATATACGTTCGTTGAAGTCCCGTGTGAATATGGAAAAGAAGTGCTTCAGGCGATGAAAAACGTAAAGATCAAAGGAAAATCGATCAGTATCGAACCGGCAAACAGCAAATAAGATACGGGGGAAAGAAACATGGGATTATTTGGAAAGAAAGACCGCAAGAAGGCGGGACAGTTTATATTTCTGACAGAGCAGATCTTTTCCATGGGGCAGATCGGGATCGCGGCAGTCGGAACCGTGAGCGGAAAGGTGCATGTGGGAGATGCCGTTTATCTGTATCATCCCGGCGTTCCGCTTGCTGCGGCGAGAGTAGATAAGTTAGAGCTTGCTCCGGGAAGAGGCGCAGAGGAAGCGGAAAACTGCATGGTTTCTCTGCATTTTGAAAATATGCGGCGGGAAAATATACAGAGATTTGCCGTGCTCAGCAATATCCGTCCGGATCAGATGGCGGAGCAGAAGGAAACGGTGGAAAATCCACAGCTGCGCGGACTGCTTTCGGGTTACGCGAAGTTTGAAAAGGAGCCGGAGTTTCTGCGGTTGTTTCATTACAACATCGCGCATGCCAAATTTATGATGGCGGTGTTTGCGGATGGAACAAACCTGTCCTTCCCAACGGTGGCAAACACGGATGGAACCTCTGCGATCCCGGTATTTACGGATCCGGAAGCGCTGCTTAGATGGCAGAATGTCTTTGACGAAAAGCATCCGAAGAAGACGGCAGTGCAGACCTTTGGGGAAGCAGCCGCGCTCAGTCAAAACGGGAATGACGGGATCGTGATCAATCCGTTTGATGACGCGCCGTACTTTTTATCCAATGATCTCATAACAAAGATTTCCCGGTAAATAAAAAGAAAAAAGACAGTAAAAAGAGAGGACGTGACGTCCTCTCTTTTTGGGGAGTTTAGGATAAAATAAAAGGAAGGTATCCTTTTAAGGAGTTTGGCTTGTTTGTGTTTCTGTATATAATATAATACAGGTTTTAAGAAAAGTCAACTTCTTTTTGTACAAAAAACATAAAAAATACAAAAAATATAAAAGAACAATGTGTAAAAATACTAAACCATAGTAAAGAACTAAGCTGTGCGTTCTACGGTTTCGTGAATTTCTTCTGTGTCGGAAGCGTGCATACGGTCATATTCCTCAATAAACACATTCATCTTCCCGGCATTTGCCACAAGTTCTGCGATCACATTGTTTACCGTCTTAAATCGTTCTGCGTTATCGGAGCACATCGCACAGGTTTCCTCGGAGGAAGCGCTGATTTCCTCGCTCGTCGAGGAGAGCGTGTTGGTGTCATCGATGAGCGTCTTATTGGTCTCGGTCAAAAGTCTGGTCTTTTCATTCATATCCTCAGATTTGTGCTTCAGATCCGAGAGATCCAGGCGGATCTCGGAAAAATTCGTCTCGATCGCATGGATCATATTGACCTGTTTTTCCATCTCATTCATCACGGTATCCATCGACGTGATGGTATCGGTCGCGTTGTCGTTTAACTTGGTGATGATCGATTCGATATTTTCCGTAGAGTCTTTGGTCTGTTCGGAAAGCATACGGATCTCCTCCGCGACAACGGCAAAGCCTTTTCCGGCTTCCCCGGCACGGGCTGCTTCGATCGTGGCATTTAGCGCGAGCAGATTCGTGCGTGAGGAGATCTGCTGGATGATACCGATGATCTTCTGCATATCCTTGGTGTGATCGTGGAGCGCGGTCATATTGGATTTTACGGTATGGTTTTCCTGCTCGTAAAGGCGGATCGCGTCGGCGGAAATACCAAGCAGGTCTGCGACTTTGTGGATGGTATAGTGAATGTTCATGTGATCGCTCCGTTCTTTTTGGCAATTATTATAGCACCGTAAGGAAAAAACTGCCATGTGCAAAAGTGAATAATTGTAGGTATGAATAAAATATTTTCGGAATAGGATAGAACATAGTAGATACAGGGAGGCCTTTTATGCAGCGATTTGTTACATATATCTATGCTTATGAAAATAATAACAAAAACCAGAATGTCGGGTTTGCCAAGGTGGATATCCGGGGCGATTACTGTCAGGTGGAGATCCATTTGAAACGAACCGGATATACCAATGTGAAGTGTCCGGTCTATCTTTTTGTGCGGGAAAATGAGGTGATCGTCGGCGTGGAGATCGGCGAGATCGCGCTGGTAAACGGCTGCGGCGATTTTGTGCGCCAGTTAAACTGTAATGGAGTGGGTGAGACACCCTATTGCATGAAGGATATGAAAGGGATCCTCATCTTTTTGGATGATACGGTCATGTTCGCGAGCCAGTGGGATGAAAGGGCGATCTACCGGGACAATTTTAAGCCCTATGAGGAGACAAAAGAGATCCCGGTGGAGCAGGCGGTTGTGGCAGAGAAGGCGGAGGAATCCGGTCAGATGGAGAAATTGCAGGTCGAGAGTGTGCAGGCGCAGCAATCCGGGGAACAGCAGTCGGAGGAACTGCAGCCGGAAGCGCAGCGGTCCGGGGATATGTGGATGGATTTATGGGAAAAGCTTAACGGGATGTATGGAGCAAAAAATCTGTTTGAAAATATGCCGGAGATTTCCGGGATCCACATGGAATTAAAGGATTTGCGGGAACTGCCAAAGAAGTACTGGTATCTCGGCAGCAACAGCTTTTTACTGCACGGTTTTTTCAATTACCGCCATCTGCTCCTTGGAAAAGTGGAAAATGAGAGCGGGAGAAAGTGGTTTATCGGCGTGCCGGGCATTTACCAGAACCAGGAAAAAGTGCTTGCGGCGGTCTTTGGATTCCCGGAATTCCGGCAGGAAAAAGACACCGGGGTAAAGACCGGGCAATTTGGCTACTGGTATCGTTTTATGGATGAATGAGACTGTAAAGATAATGGTCGGCCCATTTGCCTTTGATCCGGGCGTTTTGCCGGAGCAGTCCCTCGCGCTTGAAATAGAGGGATTCGAGCAGGCGGATGGACGGGGTATTTCCGGGCATGACGCACGCAGTGATCCGGTGCAGACCGAGATCGCCGAACATGATATCAATGCCTTCGATCAGAGCTTCCGTCGCATAGCCGTGGTGCCAGAAGCGCTCGTCAAATTTGTAACCGACCTCACAGCTGTCATAGATAGAGCGTGTGATGTCGCGAAAACAGATGGTTCCGATGATCCGGTCGGGATCGTCTTTTAAGAACACATAAAAGCGCACAGCGGAAAGCTGCACGGTCAGATTATATTCGCATAGCAGAACAGATTTCTGGTATTTTACGGTATAAAAATTGTCCGGCCGGCTGGCTTCGTATTTTTCAAAAAGTTCTTTGTTGTCCAGATAGAAACAGAGGACTTTTTTTGCAGCCTCCGGGCGCAGTACTTTTAAAATCAGGCGGTCAGTCTCATAAATCAGGTTCATAGTTTGGTCTACTCCGTAAATTTTGCTATATTTGAATTCTATGTTATTATTATAGCAGATATTGACCGATGCGAAATAAAAATATGTGCGGGAAGGAAGGATGAGCCGGTGGAAGAACAGGAAAAATTCATGCGCGAAGCGCTAAAACAGGCAAAGAAGGCGTATAAGATCGGAGAGGTGCCGATCGGCTGCGTGATCGTGCAGGACGGAAAGATCATTGCCCGTGGTTACAACCGCAGAAATACGGACAAGGTCACGCTGGCGCATGCCGAGATCGCGGCGATAAAAAAAGCCAGCAAAAAGACCGGTGACTGGAGGCTGGAGGACTGTACGATGTATGTGACCTTAGAGCCATGTCAGATGTGTGCCGGGGCGATCGTGCAGTCGCGCATGAAAAAGGTCGTGATCGGATGTATGAACCCCAAAGCGGGCTGCGCCGGCTCGGTGTTAAATCTGCTTCAGATGCAGGAGTTTAATCATCAGGTGGAGCTTGAGCGGGGAGTGCTTGAGGAAGCGTGCTCAGAGATATTAAGCCGCTTTTTTAAGGAGCTGCGTGTGCGCAACAAAAAGGCGAAACAGGAATTGACAACCCCATGAAAAACCGTTATACTAAAAGAACTCGGGCAGCCGGGGGAGTAGCGGTACCCTGTACCAGCAATCCGCTAGAGCTGGGGTGATATCCCGCCGCGGGTTTTTGGGCTGTAAAGCTGCCCTTCGCAAGTGGCGTTGAAGTCTGGGTCTTACGCAATAGGAACTTACGAACCGTGTCAGGTTGGGAACAAAGCAGCACTAAGTAAGAGCTCTTATGTGCCGTGAGGTCGCCTGGGCCGAGCTAACTACGGAGGTAACGTTTGTGGTCCGGATTCAAAGCGGGATGCCCGATAAAAAAGAGTACAGAAGTATAAGACACTGGCTGATGATGCAGGTCTTATACTTTTTTTATTTGACGGCCACGGATCAGAGCGGGATGCGGGAAGCATTTCGGCTCTGTAATGGGGACGAGGAAAGGAAGCAGATATGATACAGGATATTTTTCCGCATGTTTATCACAATGAATTTACACCGCACGCACCGAAGGCGCAGGATATCGTGCTGATCTTTGACGGAAATGAGGTGCTGTTAGATGAAAAGAATAAATGGATGCTCACATTTGAGGAGGTAAAAGCGCGGATCGGGGAACAGGAGGCAGAGTACCGCTATCTTTTTCAGATCGATGACACCGGATTTTTCTATTTGCGCAATGCGGATGTGGACAAAATACCGGGGCTTTGCAGGTGCAGGAAAAACATTTTCCGTACCTACGCGCCGCGTCATCTTGCGTTTGCGGGCATTACGGCATTTAATCTGTATCAGTGGCGGGAGAGCCATCAGTTTTGCGGAAGATGCGGCGGGCAGTTAGAGCCGGATGAAAAGGAGCGCGCAATGCGCTGTCCGAAGTGCGGAGAGATCGTCTATCCGGTGATCTCACCGGCGGTCATCATCGGTCTGATCGATCCGGAAAGAGACCGCATCCTGTTTACAAAATATGCGGACCGTGATTATAAAAAATACGCACTGATCGCCGGCTTTTCGGAGATCGGAGAGACACTGGAACAGACCGTGGCAAGGGAAGTAAAAGAGGAGGTCGGGCTTTCTGTCAAGAACATCCGCTATTACAAAAACCAGCCGTGGGCATTTACGGGAACACTTTTAGTCGGCTTTTTCGCGGAACTGGATGGAGCGGATGACATCACGTTAGAGGAGGACGAGCTCGGAGAGGCGACCTGGTTTACCAGGGAAAATATGCCGCCGACCGACAATGATATCTCGCTGACAGCGGAGATGATGGAAGTATTCCGGCGGGGTGAGGAGAAGTAAGGATGCCGGCCCGTATGCATACTGGCTTGCATCCGGTATCGCAACAGACTGCGACAGCACAATGATCGAAAATGACATTGAACTGTTCTGCAACGAAAAACTGGCGCAGTAGGGCAGGAAAACAGCAGAAAGATAGAGCATATAAGAGAGGGAAAGGTGTTCGCAGCAGTTAAACGCTGTGAACATCTTTCTTTTTTAACAGGAAAATGGCGGTTTCCAGGAACAAAAACAGGAAAAGCGCGGCAGAAAACAGAAATGGCACATAAGTGCCAGCCATATTATCCGTAGCGGAATTCGCGTTCATTGCGAGCATCATAAGCGCATAAGGCCAGAAATAGCCGGCACCCTTTGCAACCATGCCAAGACTTACGATGCTGCCGAACAGGGCAAGGATGACCGGAACGGAAAAACTGCGGATGACCATGGAAAGCAGTAAGGACAGCGCAATGATCCCAAGACTTCCGATACAGCCGCGAAACAGCCAGAAGATACAGGGAAGCGGCATCAGACCGGGCAGACCGGCGAGCTTTCCGCAAACAAAAAACAGGATGCCGATCCAGATCTGGGTGAAAACGGTCATCTGAAACAGGACGATGAATTTTGCCAGGATCAGATCTTTTAATGGAACCGGCGCGGTCATAAGAAAGTTCCAGTTGTGGTTTAAATGTTCCATGCGCCAGAGATACGCGGCATAGGCGGCGATCAGAGGAGCATAGAAAAAGTCCGTATAAAACAGCGTGTGCTGGGTCCACAGGCTGTACCAGCCATTTTTTAAGACGGCAAGATTGCCGAGGTAATTAAAGGTTCCCATAATGGCGGGAAAAACAGGTACGATCAGAAACAGGAGCCAGATGGCAGAGGATCTCAGTTTCTTTCGTTCTGCGCGTATGCATGATCTTAACATATTAAACATCCTTTCTTTCAAATAAAGCGGTTCCGATGATACCTGCCAGAACAAGCAGGATCAGGATAACGAGCAGATGACCGGTGGAGAGCGGTGATTCCAGGTAGGAAACCGTGCGCGCCGCAGGATCCCAGTTGATGTGGACGGTCGCGAGCTGGCAAAAATAGGACCAGATGACAAACTGGGCAAATGTTTCCGAAAAAAACAGTGAAAACAGTCCGAAAAAGGAGCCGATCAGACCGATCGCAAGTGGAATGATCTGGTTATCAAAGAAAAACGAAAGGATTTCCTGAAACAGATAGATGCATGTGCCGGTCAGAAAAGTGGTCACAAAAAAGCTGATCAGATGTGTGACCGGAAGCGGCTGTGTGAATGCAAGTTTTTTTCCAAAGAACAGGATAAGCAGGCATTCAAAGCACGCAGTTACCGCAAAAAGCAGGGTTCCGATCAGGGATTTGGCAAAAAAGATATTCCCGCGCTTTTCCAGTGTACATAACAGCTTCAGTGTGTTTCCCTTGTGCTCGGTGTCCCAGATGCGGCTCGCAAGTACCGCGAGAAACAAAGGAAACACGACCGTGTTGATGGTGGGAAGGCTGTAAAGCATGGAAAAATAACCACTTGCACGGGCAGCATCATCCACATGCCTAAAATCCATGGCGCACCACAAAAACAGAAAGCCGTACAGGCAGAGCATCAGCAGTGGAAAATGGCGCCGCCGCATTTTTTTTAATTCTGTATGAAAAGCTGCGATCATGATAAGCACACACTCCTTCCGGTCAGGTCTAAGAAGATGTCTTCCAGACTCTTTTTGGATTCTTCGATCCGAAAGACTTCGATGTGATCCGTGATCAGTGCGTGCAGAACGCCGGAAAGCTCAGAGTCGGAGAGCATTGGCAGAGAAAGGATCGTATCTCCGCGATCCGGCCCGGAGGTGGAAAGCGATGCCGGAACATGCTTCTCCTTTAACAGGGAAAGCGCGCGTTTTGGTTCGGAGGTGCGCAAATGCAGACTTTCCTGGCTGTGGGCGTGCAGTACATGGAGAGAATTTTCAAATAAGAGCTCTCCGTGATCGATAATGCCGATCTCGGTCGCCATCTGGTCGATCTCAGACAGCAGGTGGCTGGAAACAAGTACGGTCATCCCATACTGTTTCGGGAGGCGGCAGATCAGTTCGCGGATCTCCTGAATACCGGCAGGATCGAGACCGTTTGTCGGTTCGTCAAGCAGGATCAGTTTCGGATTTCCGAGTAAGGCACAGGCGATGCCGAGACGCTGTTTCATGCCGAGCGAGTAATGCTTTACCTTCTTATTCCCGATGTCGTTTAAATGTACGATTTCAAGGGCGTGGGAGACGGACTTTTTGTTTACGCCCTTTAATGTTGCGGCAATTTCAAGATTTTCCTGTCCGCTTAAATGTCCGTAGTAGGCAGGTGATTCGATCAGTGAACCGATCATGGAAAGAACGGTAAGTCTGTTTTTCTCATTCATGGTTTTGCCGAGAATGCGCACAGCTCCGTCGGTTGGTTTTACAAGTCCTAGCATCATTTTCATGGTCGTACTTTTTCCGGCACCGTTCGGACCTAAAAAACCGTAAACACAGCCGGATGGTATGTTTAAGTTTAAGTGGGAAACACGCAGTTCACCCTTATATTCCTTGCATAGATTTTTTGTCTGGATTGCGTAGTTCATGATGGATACCTCTCTTTCTTAGCCGGGGACAGATGTGTTGTCGCTGTCCTGCGATAAGTCTAAGATAAAACAGAGGCCTTAGATCTGACTGAAGTGCCCATTAAGATTAGCTTAAATTTGGGTATAGAAAAAATGGAGATAGGGGGACTCGAACCCCTGACCTATACGTTGCGAACGTATCGCTCTCCCAACTGAGCTATATCCCCATTTGACGAAGTTTATTATAACACCATTCTGTAAAAAAAAGCAAGACGCACTGAAAAATAAATTGAAAATCTGCGTTGCCTTAAATTTGCCTTAAATTTTGCCCGGATTTCTTTTGGAAAGCATAGAAAACCGCTATAATTGTGGAAAGAAAAGAGATGGGAGCAGATTTTATGGAACGGATACAGGACGCAAAAATATTACTGGTGGACGATAATGCAGAACTTCTGGAACTGCTGTTAAAAATACTGGCCAGGGAAGGCTATAACAGGCTGTTTCCCGCAAAAAACTGCAGGGAGGCAAGGGAGCTTTTTGAGAATGAACAACCGGATTTTATGATCCTTGATGTGAATCTGCCGGACGGCGACGGATTTCATTTATTTATGGAATTCCGGGCAAAAGAGGATGTTCCGGCATTGTTTCTTTCGGCGCGCGATGAGGATCAGGACCGGCTGTTCGGACTTGGGCTTGGTGCAGATGATTATATCACAAAGCCTTTTCTGACGCAGGAGCTGCTGCTTCGGGTCTCATTGATCCTAAAACGGACTTACCGCACGGTGCTAAATCCCGTGCAGACTGCCGGAATAAAGATTGGAAACGCCATGGTGGATTTTCGGAGCGCAACGATAAAAAAAGATGGCGCAGAAAGTGCGCTTACGGCGAAGGAACTTGCTATTTTAAAGAAGCTGGCGGACAACCGGGGCAATATCGTGACTTTTGACATGCTCTGCGAGGCAGTCTGGGGGGATGGCTATTATGGCTATGAAAATACGCTGATGGTGCATATGAGGCATCTCAGGGAAAAGATCGAGGACAATCCATCGAAACCGGAATATATTTTGACCGTGCGGGGACTCGGCTACCGGCTGGCAAAAGAGGTGGCAGAATGAAAAGTCTATTTAAGATCATGCGAAATTACGTCGGCACGGCAGTTTTCATCACCTGTATGGTTTTAGTGCTGAATTTCATGCTGTTAGCAGGACTGACCCTGCATTATGGAACGCAGAGCGAAGCAAAGGGAAAAATCTCGCAGATCGCGCGGGAGATCCAAAACAGCGGGGACGGTTATGTCCTTACAGATCATGGAGAAACGCTTTTAAATGGTTATGCATGGGCATTTCTGCTGGATGCCGGGGGAAATGTCATCTGGAGCTATGACACACCGGAGGATTTCCCCGAGAGGTATACAGCGGCGGATGTTGCGGCGTTCAGCAAGTGGTATCTGGACGACTACCCGGTGCAGTGCTGGAAGCAGGGTGAAAAGCTGCTTGTAGTCGGAGAGGAAAAGGACAGTGTCTGGAAACACCAGATGGAGTTTGGAATGCCGTTTATGAAAAAGATCGGATCGATGTTTAGAACCATACTTCTGGCAAACGGAGGGCTGATCCTTTTATTTTGTTTTTTCTTCGGACTGCATTTTTACCGTTCGCTTCGTCCGCTGGCAGCAGGGATCGAAGATCTTGCAAAAGAAGAAAGTATTTATTTGCAGGAAAAGGGCATGACGGGAGAACTGGCGGAAAAGTTAAATCAGACATCAGAACGTCTGGAGCGGCAGAAAGCCGTGATCGAGGCGCGGGATACAGCGCGGACAAACTGGATCGCTGGGGTGTCGCATGATATCCGTACACCGCTTTCGATGATCATGGGCTATGCCGAGCAGCTTCTTTCTGCGGAAAATATGGACGCCGAGCAGAAAAAACAGCTTGGTATCATACGGGATCAGGGCGTGAAGATCAAGCATCTGATCGAGGATCTGAACCTGACATCAAAACTGCAGTATCAGATGCAGCCGCTGCGGCAGGAGGAGTTTCATCCCGCAAAGCTGATGCGGCAGATCGTTACCTCGTATTATAATAACGGACTTGCCGGGTGCTATGAGATCCATTTCGATGCGGCGGGAAAAGTGGAGCCGATCCTCATCACAGGGGATGTGAGCCTTTTGACGCGGGCGTTTGAAAATCTGATCGGGAACAGCATCCGCCATAATGAGAATGGCTGCACGGTTGACATAACTATGAATACCTGCACAGATGGAAGCGGGATGGGCTGGCTTGTGACGGAGATGAAGGATGATGGCTGCGGGATACCGGAGAACGTGATACAGGGACTGGAAGAAGAACAGATGGGAAGCGGACAGCAGAGCGGACAAATAGCCGGGCAGCCGCAGACTGAGAAGGAATCCGTCAGCAGACCGCATATCATGGGGCTTTTTGTGGTAAAGCAGATCGTTCTCTCCCATGGCGGAAAATTTGAGATCAGGGCGGCAAAAAAGGGTGCGGATATCCGGGTGCTGCTTCCGCTTGCGGCGGAGAAAACGGCGGAAAAGAGGACGGAGCAGAGGTGACGGTTTAAGGTTCCAGTGCGGAATTCATGTGTTCCATCTTTTCCTCTGCCTGATAAATGAGGCGGCTGCATTCTAAAAGCTCATCGGAAAAATCTTCGGTATTTACAATGCCGTTGCTGATGGTCTTATATTTGATATCATGCTCCAGACTTGCCCAGAGATCCATGGCGAGCGTGCGGATCTGAAGCTCCACCGGAACCAGCTGTTTTTTGTTCATGAAATAGACCGGAACGCGTACGATCATATGTAAGCTGCGGTAGCCGTTCGGTTTCGGATTCTCAATGTAGTCTTTGACATCAATGATGTAAAGGTCATCCTGTGCCATAATGCGGTCACGGATCAGATAGGCATCCTTGATATACGGGCACACGACACGCACCCCCGCAATGTCAAAAATGTTGTTGCAGGCACAGCCAAGGGTCAGATTCAGATCCTTTTTCTGTAACTTGCCAAGAATACTCTGCGCGGATTTCAAGCGCGTGTCGATATGGTGGATCGGACAGCGCTGTTTGCGGAACTTGAATTCATCCTTGATGATATCAAGCCTTGCCGTTGTCACACACATGGCGGCGTTGTACATCCGTAAGATCGGTTCCATCGTCTGGGAAAATTCATCGGTGATATCCGCGATCTTTTCCATGCTGTCATCTACACCGCGCTGCATCGGCACGAGCTCATTGACCGAAAAGACATTGTTCTGTTCGGTTACATACTGATTGACCTCGATGTGGTTGTTGATTTCTATGTTTGTAATATTTGATGTGTTTGATTCTGAATTGTTTTTTCCTTTCATGTAAAATCCCCCGTTTAATTTCTACATTTATCATTATAACAAAAAGATATAAAATGGGGATAAAGGAAACATTAAAAGTTTATGAAATGCGTTGTTGAAAGAAAAAAGCACTATCTGCAATGTATTTAGCACATAATATATATTTGTTTCAAAAAGTGCCATGTATAATATTTTTATAAATAAGAAAAAATGCTGTCGCGGCGGCAGTGTGCTGCATAAAATAAAAGGATGGGAGAATGGATGATGAAATTTACAAAGATGCATGGCTGTGGAAATGATTATGTTTATATAAATTGTCTGGAAGAAAAAGCAGACGATCCGGCAGAGCTTGCCAGACGTGTGAGCGACCGTCATTTTGGCATCGGTTCCGACGGGCTGATCCTGATCTGTCCTTCCGATCGGGCGGATGTGCGCATGCGCATGTTCAATGCGGACGGTTCGGAGGGCGAGATGTGTGGTAATGGCATCCGCTGCGTGGCGAAGTATGTGTACGATCATCATATCGTAGAAAAGACAAGGCTTTCGGTTGAGACCGGAGCCGGCATCAAGCAGCTGGATCTTTTCACAGAACAGGGAAAAGTGGTGCAGGTGCGTGTGGATATGGGCGAACCGGTTCTTGCGGCGGCACAGATCCCGGTGGTATCGGACAAAGCGGAAGTTATCGGGGTTCCGGTCGAGGTTGGAGGAAAAACATGGGAGATGACATGCGTTTCCATGGGAAATCCACATGCGGTCGTGTTTGTGCCGGATACCGCAGGGCTTGATCTTATTTCTTACGGACCGCTTTTTGAGCACCATGAAATGTTCCCGAAGCGGGTCAATACCGAATTTGTGCAGGTGTTAAGCCGTGAGGAGATCAACATGCGTGTCTGGGAGCGCGGATCGGGAGAGACACTGGCGTGCGGAACCGGAACCTGCGCAAGTGTGATGGCGTGCATTTTAACCGGACGGACCGGGTACCGGGTGCTGGTACATCTCCTTGGCGGAGATCTGACCATAGAGTATGAGGAAAAGAGCAATCATATCTTTATGACCGGACCGGCAGTCACAGTATATGAAGGAGAAATCGAAACAATCAGATAGAGAAAGGGTGGAGTTCCATGAAACTGGCTGAGTTACTGGAAAAAACGGAATATGAGGTAAGACAGGGCAGCACGGATCAGGAAGTGAAGGGTCTTGCCTATGATTCGAGAAAAGTGAGTGAGGGATTTGCGTTTGCGTGCATTTCGGGGAGTATGCAGGATGGGCATGATTTTATCCCTGAGGTGGTAAAAAAAGGCGCAAAAGTGCTTGTTGTGCAAAAAGAGGTGGAAGCACCGGAAGATGTTACGGTCATCCGGGTAAAAAATACCCGTCTGGCGCTTGCGCTTATGTCGGCTGCCTGGTTTGACTATCCGGCAGAAAAACTGAAAACGATCGGAATCACCGGGACAAAGGGAAAGACCACGACTTCCTACATGATAAAATCCATTCTGGAACAGGGCGGAATCAAAACAGGACTGATCGGCACGATCGAGGTCATCATAGGAGACAGGCGGCAGGACGCGAAAAACACAACGCCGGAGTCCTATGATATTCAGGAATTTTTTGCAAAGATGGCAGAGGCGGGACTTTCCGCAGTGGTCATGGAAGTTTCCTCGCAGGGTTTAAAACTCGACCGCGTGGCGGGAATACGGTTTGATTATGGGGTATTTACCAATCTCGAGCCGGATCACATCGGGGAAAATGAGCACAAGGACTTTGCGGAATATATGTACTGCAAGAGCCTCCTGTTCAAACAGTGCAAAGTTGGTCTGTTTAATGTGGACAGTGAGCATGTGTCCGGCGTTTTAGAGGGACACACCTGCAGTGTGGAAACCTTTGGATTTGGCGCGGATGCCGATCTGCGGGCGGAGCAGATGGAACTTGTACATGAACCGGGAAAGATCGGGGTTCGTTATCATGTGGGCGGAGTTATGGATTTTGATGTGGATATCAACGTGCCCGGGCGTTTCAGTGTATACAATTCGCTTGCGGCGATCGCGGTCTGCCGTCATTTTGCGGTCACAGTGCCTGAGATCAAAAAAGCACTGGCGGATGTGGCGGTAAAAGGCAGGATCGAGATCGTACCGGTGTCCTCACACTATACGTTAATGATCGATTACGCGCATAACGCGATGGCGCTCGAAAGCCTGCTTACCACATTGCGGGAGTATGAGCCGAAACGTCTCATCTGCCTGTTTGGCTGCGGGGGGAACCGCGCAAAGGCAAGGCGTTATGAGATGGGAGAGGTGTCCGCGAGACTTGCGGATTTTACGGTGGTGACATCAGACAATCCGCGCTTTGAGCAGCCGATCGCGATCATTAATGATATTCTGGTCGGGGTAAAAAAGATCGGTGGAAAATATGTCGCGATCCCGGATCGCAAAGAAGCGATCGCCTACTGCATGGCAAACGCGAAGGAAGGGGACGTGATCGTCCTTGCCGGAAAAGGCCACGAAGATTATCAGGAGATCAAGGGAAAGAAGTATCCGATGGATGAGCGGGAGCTGATCGCCGAGATAAAACGGGAAATGTTTGACAGTAGACAGCAGGATACCATATAATAAAAGTGCTGTTTTTTGGCGAGACGGGAGACTTATGGTAAAAGCGGAGCATATTAGGAAAAAACTTGGCAGACGTGAGATATTAAAAGATGTTTCCATATTCGGGGCACCCGGGGAATGTATCGGCATTATTGGTGCGAACGGATGCGGAAAGAGTACTTTTTTGTCCATTCTTGCTGGAATAGAGAAACCGGATGACGGGGATCTTACGTTTTTCCAGAAAAAACCGCTTACGGATCACAAAGTTTTTACACGCATGTGCGGATTTGTGCCGCAGGGAAATCCTCTTTTGGAAGATTTGAGTGTGCGTGATAACCTTGCGCTCTGGAGCCGAAAGGATAAAAAGGCGTTAGAGCAGGTGATCAGCCGTTTTGCACTTACAGAGATGCTTCATTTTCCGGTGAAAAAACTGTCCGGAGGCATGAAACGCAGGCTCAGTATCGCATGTGCGGCAGCGGATGATGTGCCGATCCTGGTACTGGATGAACCAACGGCGGCGCTTGATATTTTCTTTAAGGAGAGTATCCATGAATTCATCCGTGATTTTACTGCGCGGAACGGCATTGTCGTTATGGCAACGCATGATGCGTCGGAAATTGCGCTGTGTGACCGTATTTATTATATGGAAGAAGGACGAACCGAAGAGATAGCAGATACCGGAAATGTTCTGGAAAAAATTAAAAAAGGGAGAAACAAGCATGAGTGAGAACAATGAAACAAAATTTGACCCGGTGACCGGGCAGCCAGTACCGGCGGGACAGCCGGAAAATCCGTATGTGACCGGACAGAATGTGGCACAGGCACCACAGCCGGAAAATCCGTATGTGACTGGACAGAACGTGACACAGGCACCACCGCCACAGAATCCATATGATCCGCTGGCAGCGCCTCAGCCGTCAAACAAAAAGAATATGAAGATACTGCTTGGCGTTATTTTTGGCGTGATCGCGGTGATCGTGATCGCCATTATCTGTTGTGCGGCAAGCGGCGTGTTTACAAGCAAAAATAATAAGGTTTTAAAAGCAGCAAAAAATACATTTGTTCCAAATGAACTTATGAAGGATCTGAATCCGGGAACAGCCCTGATCGCCGGCGGAAACTATACACTGGCAGTGGAACTGGCAGGCGAGACAGACGGGGAAGATATCGGGATCAAGGCATCCTATCAGCAGAATGCAGAGCAGAAAATGCACAGTGTCAACGGAAAAGTGGAATATTCCGGTGTGAGTGTGGATTTTCATGAATATATGGATGAAGATGGACTGCTCATCAGTGTTCCGAAGCTTTATCCGGATGTATTTGGTTACTATTTTAATGAAGAAAAAGACGGATATGCGGCAGATATACTTGGAAACAAGTTCTTTGACGCGTTTGATGACCTCTGCCTGACTTCCATGAATGATATGGCGGCAAGCGCAAAGATGAGTGCGGACTATCTGCAGGTGTTAAAAGAAAACTATGATGCGCTGGAGTTTGTGAACGCTCCGAAGGCAACGTTCCAGATCGAAGGCAAGGATGTGTCCTGCAAGGGTTATACCACTACGCTCACAGAAGAAAATGTGGATGCGTGTCTGGATGAACTTTCTGAAGTTTATGATACTTACAATAAAAACACGATCGATGATGTCAAGACCATGTGCAAAGAGCTTGGACTGGATGATGAAGACCTGAAAGATTTTGACAGCAATGCGTTTGATTCTTTAAAGGATAAGATCGATGGAATGCCGGATCTTGATGTGACATTTTATATTTACAAAAACAGACTGGCAGCAGTTGTTGTGACAGGAACCGATGAAACCGGTGATATGGAACTTGACGTGGAATTCCGCGGAGGTACCACACCGACTCAGAATACATTTATTACCTATGGCTTAAACGGGGACAGCGGTACGCTCAAAATCCTTGGAAAGACAGAGGATTCCGTGGAAAAGACCAAGATCGTAGAGGTCTATGACGGAGAAAAGACAACACTTGCAAGCATTAATTATGATTATGCGAACAAGGAACTGGAGATCGAAACGGATGACGGGGATATCATGGCGACCATCGATAATTCTGACAAGGGACTCGTCATTGACATGGAAGATCTGTACAGTGCATCCACGTTAAAGCTTACCTTAAAGCGTGGCTCAAACATCAAGAAACCGGAGGGCGATGTCTTTGATATCGGAACGGCTTCTGAGGATGATTTTTATGATCTGGTCTATGACATTCAGGATCTTACCAGAGGTCTGTTTTAGGATAAAAAAATGAAGAGAATATTTGCATATTTGCGAATTGAATTAAAAAAAGGGATTCGAGTGATCCCTTTTTTTATACAATCGTTTCTGGTCACGACCGTTGTGCTTGGACTGGCGCTTGCATTGATCTGCCATTTCATGTTACAGTCGCAGATCTTTGTAAAAATGAATATCGGAGTTGTCGTGCCGGATCAGGAGACGAATACAAGAATGGCAATGAAGCTTGTTTCCGCAATGGACAGCGTGGACAGTATCTGCAATTTCAGTTATCCGGATGAGGAGACAGCAAGAGAGGAGCTGGCGGATGGGAAGCTCGCGGCGGTGATCCTTCTGACGGAGGATTTTTATAATGACGTAAATGATGGTGTCAACACGCCGGTGGATATCCTGCTTGCGCCGGACAGCCCATTTGATGAAGCGGTATTTACGGAACTCGTGCGCGCGGGAGTGTCCATGCTTCAGACTGCGCAGGCGGCGGTCTATGCCGTGGATGAAGCATCGGGAGAATACCGGCTTTCCATGTCAAAAAGTGATATGGAATATGAATTGTCCTATCTTTATCTTTCCTATGCCTTTGCGAGAAACAGCACTTTTGCGGAGCAGGAAGAGACTCCGCTTGGAGCTGTAAGTTTGGGCGAATTTTATATCGTGTGCGGGGCAGTGGTGTTAAGTCTCGTTTTTGGATTTTGTTTTCTGTCGCTGTATCGGTCAGAGAGCCGGGATTTTATGCGTTGTCTGCGCAGGATCGGCGTGAATGCGCCGCTTCAGTCGGTGGTGCGGATCTTTGTGATGGCGATTGACCTCTGGCTGGTCTTAACCGGCTGCTATGTCGCTTTTAACATCGTGTATGCGAAAATGATCGGATCCGTTGCAATGATCTTCCCAAGGCAGATCGCGGGATTTTTTTTCTATGCACTGGCGCTTGCGGCGTTTTTTCACTTTGTTTTCGCGTTACTGGGGGATTCGGAAAACGGAGGGCTCATCTATCTTCTGATAGCAGTATTTCTGATCATCTGCGCGGGCGGACTGTTTCCGATGGCGGCTTTCCCGGGCTGGATGCAAAAACTTTCCGGTGTACTTCCGCTTGCGTGGTGGCAGAAATATCTGACCGGACTTCTCTGGACGAAGGTGGAAATAAAAACGGTGCTTGTGCTCATTTTTGGCAGCATATTTTTTGGAGGGGCGGGAGCTTTTGTGTTGTATGAAAAAACAAAACGATAACCTTGTTTTTTATGGAAAATGGATCCGGATGACAGGAAAACGGCAGCTAAAAAAGCCCTCTTTTTATCTGTTTCTTATTGGCGTCCTGTTTTTACTGTATCTGGTGCAGAATATGATTCTGCCAAGTGCGAAAAATACGCGTATCGGGATCTTTGCGGAGAATGGAATCTACGCGGAAAAGACCAAAGAAGCACTGCTTCATCAGGAAGGCGGGCTTGCGTTTGTGGAAGTTTCCGGCGAAGAAGAATTAAAAAATGCCGTTTACCGGGGGGAATATGACTGTGGATTTGTTTTACCGCAGAGCCTAGATGAGGCAATGGCGGACCGGAATCTTACAGACAGCGTGACTTATATTTACAGTACTGCCACGACCAAAGGGATGGTCGCAAAAGAGAGCGTATACGCGGTGCTGTTCCGGTTTTTAAGCGGTGAGCTATTGAAAGCAGAATCGGAAAACGGCACACTGTTTGAAGAAAGCAGTACCGAAGCGGCAGAGGCGGTTCTTGCCGCAAATGAGCGTTATCTTGGCGGGGATGAGATCTTTACGGTAAATTTTGTGGAAGCAGGGAATGCAGACGCGGCAGAAAGTGCGGATGCAGCAAAAAGCGGAAAAGAAAGCGGCGCGGACACGGCTGCCGGTGTGCTTGGAAGCTGCATTTTTGCGGCGGCACTTCTCTACGGCAGATACCGGTTTGGAACAGAGTATGAGACGATCGGGCGAAAACTGCCGGGACGAACCAGGGAAATGATCCGCTTTTTGCAGATCCTGATCCCGCTTTTTCTGTTATGTGTTCCGCTTACAGTTATTTTTGCGGTCATGCAGAATAAATCCATACTTTCGCTGATCCCTTCGATGGCGTTGCTTGTGATACAATCTGCGCTGTGGGCATTTCTCTTTTCGTTTTGTTTCCGCAGTGAACAAAAATATCTCTGCGGGATGCTCGGTGTGCTGATCCTAAGTGTGCTGTTTACGCCGGTATTTTTTGATCTCTCGGTTTATGTGCCCGCTGTGGGCGTTTTGCGCAGGGTGTTTCCGGGGTATTACTTCGGGGGATAGGGAGAAATAAAATTGATATTTTGGAGAAGGCAGGAGTGTTGAATTTAAAAGAGAAATTCCGGGTAATCATGAAAAGTTTCTAAAAGATATCATAGCGTTTTCAAACAGCACGGGAGGAAAAGTGATTTTAGGTGTTGAAGATGAAAATGGAACTGTATATGGAATAGGAGATCAAAGTCCGTTTAAGCTATCGGATGCTATCTCTAATATGATATCAGATGCCTGTACACCACAGATAGAGCCGGATATTTCAATTAAAACGATAGAAGATAAAACCATATTGGAGATAGATGTGCCTCCTGGAAAATTCAGACCATATTATCTGGCAAGCAAAGGCAAAGAAACTACAGCATATATCAGAATTAATGGTACAAGCAGGCCGGCAGATGCAAGGAAACTGAAAGAATTGGAACTGGAGGGACAAAGCATTTCATATGATTCCATGCAGGATATAGGTCGGGAGTATGACCAGGACAAGGCATTGCTATTGTGCAGAACAATGAAAAAAATCGCGATAGATGCATGTGAAACTGAGGAAGAGAAGGCTGCGGTAAAGGATATGACGATTGAAAAGCTGGAGGATCTTGGGGTGCTCTGTCGAGTCGGAAGAAAATTATATCCAACACACGCGTTTGACCTTTTAACAGACAATCGGAATAAGGCGGCAAAAGTTCAGTGTGCGTTATTTAAAGGAACGTCAAGAGATCTGTTTATTGACAGGAAAGAATTTGATGGACCTATCTATGAGCAGGTAGATGAAGCATATCATTTTGTATTGAGACATATTGATATGGGAGCAGAAATTAAAGGGGTATATAGAAAAGATGAGTATGAGCTTCCGATTTCTGCAATCAGAGAGATGGTGGCAAATGCTGTGCTTCATAGAAGTTATCTGGACAGATCGTGTGTGCAGGTTTGTGTATTTGATGACAGAGTGGAAGTCATATCTCCGGGAATGTTATATGGTGGAATAGATATAGAAACTGCCAAGGTCGGAAAATCAACATGTAGAAATGAAGCAGTTGCTGAAGCATTTCATTATATGCATATTGTAGAAGCCTGGGGTACCGGGCTGCCCAGAATTATCAATAAATGCAAGTTGTATGGTTTGCGAACGCCATTGTTTGAAGAATTTGGAGATGGTTTTAAGGTTACAATTTTCAGAAAAGTAAGCAATGAGTCGGAAAAAGTAAGCAATGAGCCGGAAAAAGTAAGCAATGAGCCGGAAAAAGTAAGCAATACATTTGAAATATACAAAGCGTTGCTTATAAAGGCTGGAATAACAGATAAATTTATTGCAAATATCAATGTTGTATATGACAAATGCAATATAGCAGAACCATTTGGACAGAGTAATGTTCAGAGGTGGCTGGATTGTTCAAAGTCTAAGGCAACAAATGTTATGAATGCAATGAAAAAGGCAGAAATTATATGCAAGGTGAAGGGGGCCGGTGCTGGAAAATATAAGTTTGTAGAGAAAATAAATTAGAAGCGAGAGAAGATAGCTGCGTTCTACAGCAGAGGAGTATCCGAGCTAAAATAGCAAAGAGAGTAAGCATAACAGCTTGCTCTCTTTGTTTTTCTAAGAATAAAAGTACGAAAAAGTAGGTAAAAAAATTGGTGAAAAAGGGGAGAGGGGGAGATATAATAATGGATAGATAATCCCAGATTATCTATCCATCAAAAAACACCCCCGCAGCATTTCGCAAGGGGTGCCTTGTCTAAAGTCTAAATCATATTCTGAAATTTTTCCTTGGATGTTTCGCCACAAGGATATCCCGCTGTTTCGCAATGGCAACATGCGTATATATCTCAGTTATATGGATGGAACTGTGCCCGAGCATTTCCTGGATATAACGGATGTCCACATCGGCTTCAAGCAGGCTGGTGGCAAAAGTATGACGAAACATATGCGGAGTGATATGCATATCAATACCAGCCAGCGCGGCATATTTTTTGATCATTCTGCGGACGGACTGATCGGAAAGCGCTTTCCCGTTTGAATTGGCAAAAAAATGACCACAGTGTTCAATCTCCAACTGAAAATCAGACTGATATTTTTTCAGTGTGCAGAGTACCGATTCGTTTCCGATCTGGATGCGGCGTTCTTTGCTGCCTTTGCCATAGATGAGAATGATTCCGTCAAACAGGTTTACGTCTTTGGCATGCAGCGTGCAAAGTTCGGATATTCGCATGCCACTTGCAAACAACAGCTCGACCACAGCAGCATCGCGCAGAGAACATCTTTTTTGATGAGTGGTCTTGGCACTTTTTTGACAGGTGTAAATCGTGGTCAGTAAAGTTTCAACCGTATGCAGGGGAATGGTTCTTGGCAGTCTTACAGGTTCGCGAAAGTGGATTTCTATACGAGTGAACGGGTTCTTTTCAATCAGATCTTTATATTCCAGAAAATGAAAGAAAGCTTTTAAGGAAGCAATTTTTCGTTTTACAGTTTTCGGCTGGTATTTATGATGCAGCGCGGCAATATGCTTTTCAATTACAGAAGAATCGATCTCTGTATTTTTGTGGACAGAGATTTGTTCAGAAAACTGTCTTAAATCGATGCGATAAGCTTTTAGAGTCTTTTCATCCAGGCGTTTTTGCGTTTTACAGTAATTTAGATAGTCATTGATAGATGTTTGTAATTCGTTCATTGTGTTTCTCCTTTATCATTTGTTTGTCTGTTAGAGTATAGCGTAGATGGCGGACGATATCGTAACACAAGAAAGAGAATATAGTATCGGCAAAATAAAATTGTCTTATTTCCCATTTCATGTATAATTTCCATTCCAACAGCGCAAAAATATAGTAAATTCAAAAAACGAGGAAAAATCATATGTTTAAGAAATTAAATGATGCGCTGCCCGGTCTCGTTCGCGGCATCCTGCTTTATGGAACGGCTGTCTGGGCAGTCGGAGTCTGGTTTGTAAATGATGGGATATCTTTTACAGTGGGACTTCTCATCGGACTTGCGCTGGCGGTCGGGATGGCGGTCCATATGGCGTGGGTGCTACGGGATGTCGTGGATTTTATGGACGCGAGAAGGGCAGGCGGGCGCATTATCGCAAAATCGATCCTGCGCTATGTGGTGGTGATCGGCGTGTTTGTGTGGATGTATGTTTCCGGTATTGGAAATCTGGTTGCAGCGTTTATCGGTCTGCTCAGCTTAAAAGTTTCTGCCTATTTAGAACCGGTCATGTGGCGGGTTACCGGGCATGCAGCAGTGCAGCAGAATATGGGAGGTGAGCCGTTTGACAGGTGATGTCGATTTTATGATACATGGGATCTTTTCCTATGAACTGTTTGGACATACCGTCTGGATCACAACTTCTCATGTGTGCATTTTCATCGTTATGTTGTCACTTCTGATCTTTGCGATCGTGGCGAACCGAAGCCTTGCGCATGGGGAAAATGTGCCGACAGGATTTCAGAACGTGGTGGAACTTGTCGTGGAAAAGCTTGACGGCATGGTGGAAGGCACAATGGGAAAAGAGGTTGGAGCAGGATTCGCGAACTATATTGGCACGGTTTTTCTGTTTGTCCTTTTGAGCAACATTGCGGGACTGTTTGGATTAAGGCCGCCAACCGCGGATTATGGAACGACGCTTGCGCTTGCGCTCATCACGTTTTTTTTGATCCATATTACAAAAATAAAGAACCGGAGCGCCGGATTTATCTGGAGAGAACTTTGTTCCCCGCTGCCACCGTGGCTGCCACTCTGGGTTCCGATCAATGTGATCAGTATGGCAGCCGTACCGATCTCGCTGTCGCTTCGTCTGTTTGCAAATGTGTTGTCGGGAACGGTCATGCTGGCGTTAGTCTACGGGCTGCTTGGCAGGCTGGCATTTATCTGGCCGGCGGCGCTTCATATCTATTTTGATCTGTTTTCGGGTGCGATCCAGACCTATGTATTCTGCATGCTGACGATGACTTATATCGGACAGAATTACGAAGCGGAATCTTAGCGGAGTCTGGAAATCGGACAAAAAGAGTCAATGAAACGATTAAGAAAATAAGAAATCAGGAGGACAAAAAAATGAATATTACAGGAACAGATTTGATATTGGCATGTTCGGCGATCGGAGCCGGACTGGCGGTGATCGCGGGTATCGGACCCGGTATTGGACAGGGAATTGCAGCCGGTTACGGAGCATCTGCGGTCGGGCGCAATCCGGGAGCAAAATCAGATATTATGTCAACCATGCTGCTTGGACAGGCGGTAGCAGAGACGACCGGTCTTTATGGTCTTCTGGTTGCTATGCTGTTAATGTTCGTAAAACCTTTTGTATAGGAAAGCGAGCGATCACAAGCAGTTAAGGAAAGGAGATCGGTTGTTGCGATGACAAGATTATTTGAACTGGATTTTCAGCTGCTCCACGATACGGTACTTCTTGCGATTTCCGTATTTTTCCTGTGTGTGGCGCTGTCCTATCTGCTGTTTGAGCCTGCGCGGAAACTTCTGCGGGAACGCACGGAGCACATCGGAGATGAGCTTCGCATGGCAAAAAAGGAAAAAAAGCAGGGAGAGAAATACCGCGCATCCTACGAGAAACACTTACAGGAGGCGGATAAAGAAGTGGAGCGTCTGTTAAGTGAGGCAAGAAGTAAGGCGGAAAAACAGGAAGAAAAGATGATAAATGAAGCAAAAGCGGAGAGGCAGCGGATACTGGCACGCGCAAAGGAGGAAGCCGGGCTGGAACGGGCGCGTGTGGCAGATGAGATGAAGCGGGAAATGATCGCAGTTGCCGCCATGATGGCTGCAAAGGTGGCTGCGGCATCGGTGACACCGGAGGTTCAAAATAAGCTGGTGGAGGAAACACTGCGCGAAATGGGTGAGCGGACATGGCGAAGTTAGTAGAAGAAAGATATGCACAGGCGCTGTTTTTAGCGGCACGCGAGAGTGGACAGATCGATGCGTATCAAAAAGAAGTGGAAGCCCTTTTGAACATCTTTGAGGAAGAAAAAGAACTGATGCAGTTCCTGCTGCATCCGGGTGTGGAAAAGGAAGAAAAAAAGGCGGTGCTTACCAAAGTTTTTTCGGGGCGCATCGCGGATGACATGCTTTGCTTTTTAGAGCTTGTTGCGGAAAAAGGGCATTGGAATGAGATTGAAAGGATCTTAAAAGAGTTTCTGGACAAGGTGAAGGAATTTGAAAAGATCGGTGTGGTGTATGTGCAGACGGCGGCTGAGCTGGACGAAGAACAGCGCACAGCATTAAAAAAACGGATCCTCGAAACGACAGATTACAGGTCAGTGGAACTGCATGTCACGGTGGATCCGGATCTGATCGGAGGGATCATAGTGCGTATCAAAGACCGTATCTGTGACGGCAGTATCCGGACAAGACTTGAGACGCTTAGCAGGGAATTATCGAAAATACAGTGGAAAGCAGGTGAGAACGCTTCGTGAATTTAAAACCGGAAGAAATAAGCTCCGTGATCCGGGAGCAGATGAAAAAATATGATGTGCAGCTGGAGGTGAAAGAGGCAGGCACCATCATTCAGGTGGCAGACGGAATAGCCCGCATTTACGGACTTTCCGGCGCCATGCAGGGAGAACTTCTGGCGTTTCCGGGAGAAGTCTACGGAATGGTGCTAAACCTTGAGGAGGACAATGTCGGTGCGGTGTTACTCGGCGATGCAAAAAATATCAACGAGGGCGATACCGTAAAGGCGACCGGTCGTGTGGCGGAGGTTCCGGTGGGAGACGCGCTGCTCGGCCGTGTGGTAAATGCGCTCGGACAGCCGATCGATGACAGGGGACCGGTGGCGGCAAAGCGCTACCGACCGATCGAGCGGGTGGCATCCGGTGTCATTGCGAGAAAGTCTGTGGACACACCGCTTCAGACCGGGATCAAGGCGATCGACGCGATGGTGCCGATCGGACGTGGACAGCGTGAGCTGATCATTGGAGACCGCCAGACCGGAAAGACAGCGATCGCGCTGGATACGATCATAAACCAGAGAGGACAGGGCGTAAAATGCATTTATGTGGCGATCGGGCAGAAGGCATCGACGGTCGCATCGATCGTAAGGATCTTAGAAAACCACGGAGCGATGGAATATACCACGGTGGTCGCATCGACGGCGAGCGAACTTGCGCCGCTTCAGTATATTGCGCCGTATGCGGGATGCGCGATCGGCGAAGAGTGGATGGAAAACGGTGAGGATGTGCTGATCGTCTATGATGATCTGAGCAAACATGCAGCGGCATACCGTACACTTTCGCTGCTGCTCAAAAGACCGCCGGGGCGTGAAGCGTATCCGGGAGATGTCTTTTATCTGCATTCGAGACTTTTGGAGCGCGCGGCAAGACTTTCCGATCCGCTTGGCGGCGGTTCGCTCACGGCACTGCCGATCATAGAGACGCAGGCGGGAGATGTCTCCGCTTATATTCCGACCAACGTCATTTCCATCACGGATGGTCAGATCTATCTGGAAACAGAGTTATTCAACGCAGGTATCCGTCCGGCGATCAATGCGGGACTTTCGGTTTCCCGTGTCGGTGGTTCCGCACAGATCAAGGCGATGAAAAAGATTGCGGCACCGATCCGTGTGGAGCTTGCGCAGTACCGGGAGCTTGCGTCCTTTGCGCAGTTTGCGAGTGAGCTTGATGCGGCGACCAAAGAAAAACTGGCGCAGGGAGAGCGCATCCGTGAGGTGTTGAAACAGCCGCAGTATCAGCCGATGCCGGTGGAAAAGCAGATCGTGATCCTGTATGCGGCGACAAAAAAATATCTGTTAGAGATACCGGTTCACGAGATCTTACCATTCGAGGAAGCACTGTTTGCGGAGATCGATACCAACGCGCCGGAAATTTTAAGCGTGATCCGCGAGAAAAAGCAGCTGGATGAAGAGACGGAGAAAAAGCTGGTCGAAAGGATCCTAGTGTGCAGGGCAGCTTTTCAGGAAAGGGACGGTAAAAGCAGATGACATCCATGCGCGATATCAAACGGAGAAAGGGCAGTATCGAGAGCACAAAACAGATCACAAAGGCGATGAAGCTGGTATCAACGGTGAAGCTGCAAAAGACCAAGGAGCGGGCTGAGGAGGCAAATCCCTATTTTTCCTATATGTATCAGACTGTGAAAGCGATGCTCGCGCGGTCGGCGCAGATCGACCATCCGTATCTGACGGGAAGAGCAGGGGTAGGTACCGAAGGATCTACGGATACCGGGAAAAACAAAACGGGGATCATTCTTATCACGGCAAACCGTGGGCTTGCGGGCGGCTACAATGCGAATCTGGTTCGCATGGTCACCGGCGATGCCGGAAAAAAGGATGAAGTTTTGCTTTATACCATTGGAACCAAAGGGCGGGATGCGTTAGAGCACCTCGGCTATCCGGTGCGCCATGATGCCTCTGAGATGTTTGACGCGCCGGCGTATGCCGATGCTGCAGCGTTTTGCAAACACGTCCTTGGCGATTTTACATCCGGCGAGATCGCAGGGATCGATCTTGTATACACACATTTTAAAAATACAGTGGTGCAGGAACCGGTGCGGATGCGCCTGCTTCCGGTGGACTGCGGGCAGGCTGAAGCAGAAAACGTAACGCCTATGAATTATGAGCCGGATGAGGAAGAAGTAATAGGAAAGATCATTCCGCTTTATCTAAGCAGCCTGATCTATGGTGCGCTCATGGACGCGGCGGCGAGTGAAAATGCCGCGCGGATGCAGGCAATGGAGGCGGCGACCGGAAATGCGGAGGAGATGATCGAGGATCTGACGCTGCAGTTTAACCGCGCGCGCCAGAGCTCCATTACGCAGGAGCTGACCGAGATTATCGCAGGAGCACAGGAAAGTCTGGAATAGAAATAAGGAGTAACAGGAAATGGCACAGATTAAAACAGGAAAAATCACACAGGTCATCGGAGCGATTTTGGATGTCCGCTATAAAGAAGGGGAGCTGCCCCAGATTTATGACGCACTGGAGATCGTGCGTGCCGACGGGACACGATTGGTAGTCGAAGTCGCGCAGCAGCTGGGGGACGGGATCGTCCGCTGCATTGCCATGGGGCCGACCGACGGACTCATTCGCGGCATGGAAGTAAAGGCAACCGGTGCTCCGATCCGTGTACCGGTCGGGGAGTGTACGCTTGGCAGAATGTTTAATGTGTTAGGGCAGCCGATCGATGAGAAGGCACCGCCGGAATATGCGGTGTACATGCCGATCCACCGGAAAGCGCCGGAGTTTGCCGAGCAGGCGACGGACGCGGAGATGTTTGAGACCGGGATCAAGGTCATCGATCTGCTCTGTCCGTATCAGAAAGGTGGAAAGATCGGGCTTTTTGGCGGTGCGGGCGTCGGAAAAACGGTGCTGATCCAGGAACTGATCCACAACATCGCGACCGCGCACGGCGGATATTCCGTTTTTACCGGTGTCGGAGAGCGTACCAGAGAGGGCAATGATCTTTATCATGAGATGCGGGAGTCCGGTGTTATTGACAAGACCTGCATGGTGTTCGGACAGATGAATGAGCCGCCGGGATCCCGGATGCGTGTCGCGCTTTCCGGTCTTACGATGGCGGAATATTTCAGAGATCAGGGTGGAAAAGATGTGCTTTTGTTTATCGATAATATCTTCCGTTTTACCCAGGCGGGCTCTGAGGTGAGTGCGCTGCTCGGACGGATGCCGTCCGCGGTTGGGTATCAGCCGACCTTACAGACGGAGATGGGCGCACTGCAGGAGCGTATCACTTCAACAAAAAACGGTTCGATCACCTCGGTGCAGGCGGTCTATGTGCCGGCGGACGATCTGACGGATCCTGCCCCGGCAACCACGTTTGCGCATCTCGATGCCACGACCGTGCTCAGCCGTTCCATCGTGGAACTCGGTATTTATCCGGCGGTCGATCCTTTAGAGTCCACATCAAGGATCTTAGATCCAAACGTCATCGGAGCAGAACATTTCCGTGTGGCGCGCGGTGTACAGGAAATCCTGCAAAAATACCGGGAATTACAGGATATCATTGCAATACTCGGTATGGATGAGCTCTCAGAGGAGGACAAGCGTGTCGTAGGGCGCGCCAGAAAAGTACAGCGTTTCCTCTCGCAGCCGCTTCATGTCGCGGAGCAGTTCAACGGATTTCCGGGCATTTACGTTCCGGTGGCGGAGACCATCCGTGGTTTTGCGGAGATCTTAGAGGGAAAACTGGATGAGGTCCCGGAGAGTTGTTTCTTAAATGCGGGAACGATCGATGATGTGCGCGCACGCGCAAAAGAGGAGTGATCGTATGGCAGAAAAAGACAGTTGTTTTCATGCGTGGATCGTCACACCGGACGGCGTGTTTTATGATGGAGAGGTGACTTTTTTGGAGCTTCCGACCATAAGCGGGCGGATCGGTGTTTACCGGGAGCACATTCCGCTCACGACCGTGCTTGATCCCGGGTGCGTAGAAGTCGCCGGACAGGGAGAAAAGAAAGTTGCATCGGTCGGAAACGGATTTGCCACGATCTTAAAAGACCGTGTGACGGTGCTGACGGAGCGTGCGGAGTGGGAGAACGATTAACTGAGTTCCTCCAGACCGTAGAGCGCGGCGCCGAGTGCGCCAACGATTTCCGGTTCTTCATAAATATGAAGTTTTTCGCCGAGCTGCTCCTCTAAAACGGCGACAACCCCCGGATTTTTAGCTACGCCGCCGGTCATCATATAGGCGGGATTCAAACCGACTCTTTTTAAGAGAGACATGGCTTTCCCGGCAATGGCTTTGTGGATGCCGTGTGCAATGTCAGCGATCTCCTTATTCTGCGCGATCAGCGAAATGACTTCGGATTCGGCAAATACGCTGCACATGCTGCTGATCTCAATTTCCTCTTTGGACTGCAGGGAAACAGGTCCCAGTTCGTCGAGGCTGATCTCCAGGGAGCGCGCCATCATTTCGAGGAAGCGTCCGGTTCCGGCAGCGCACTTATCGTTCATGACAAAGTCGGCAACTTCCCCGTTTTCGTTCAGACGGATCGCCTTGCTGTCCTGACCGCCGATGTCCAAGATCGTGCGGACATCCGGAAACAGCAGATGCGCGCCCTTTCCGTGGCAGCTGATCTCGGTGACAGTCTTATCCGCGAACGGGATGCTGACACGGCCATATCCGGTGGATACGATCAGGGAAATATCATCTCTCGTGAGCCCTGCTTTCTTTAATACGTCAGCCAGAGCGGCATCTGCGCTCTGGGAAGATTTTGCGCCGGTGCGGACGACAGAAAATGCCCGGATCTTTTGATTCTCATCTAAAATCACAGCGTTTGTTGAAGTAGAACCGCTGTCAATGCCTAATGTATACAAAGTATCACCCTTTCTTTTGGAGATTATTTTCTTTCCGGTCAGCGACAGACCTTTCTTCACTTGAAGTTCTTCGATAAATGCTTCCACACGCGTGCGCACCTGTCCGGCACACTGTTTGGTGGAATCCGTTTCAATTAACAGGATCGGGACATCCAGATGTTCCTTAAAATCCGCATATTCATAAGAATAAGAATCGCAGAATTTTACCGTGTGGTATAAAATGCCGTCAAGCCGGTCGGTAAAGCCATCTACCAGATTCTGCCTTGAAGCTGCCTTTAACATGCGCATACACGGGATCTGGTTGAGCAGCGCCGCTGCATAGGAGGTGAGAGGTGCTTCCTTCGATACAGAAAAATTTCGTTCCAGTCCGGTGCAGGTTAAGTCAAACAGGACATTTACGCCGCGGTCCGTTAAAAGCTGACGGATCTCATTGTTGCAGCGCGCGCCCATGATGCCGATGTTTATCGCAGAAGCTTTTGCATCGGAGATCTTTTTTGACGGACAGGCGTTCTCTTTCGCTTTTTTGGCTTTTTCCAGTGCTGCATTGTTCTGCATCATGGAAACAAAGCGGGCTTCGTCAAAGGTTTTCCCGGAAAATGCTTCGTAGGAGGAGATCATTTCCCGCAGCTGCCTTTCATAGAGTGTCACGGCGAAATCATTGACCTTGCGCGGAATATCCAGTAAAAAGAAAAACTTGTCCGGGAACTGGCTCTTTAAGGTATCGTAAAGGCGGCGGATGCTGTCGCAGCAGGTCGTTAAGATCACACCCTCGTAGTCATTTTCCATGACATCTTCGAGCACGGCTTTGGTGTAAGAGCAGATATTCGCATGCATCAGCGTGTCCGCATGGTTGAAATCCGTGACAGACGGCTCGAGCCGTTTGATATCGGTATCCATGGCGGTAAACAGCTCCATGGGAGTATATTTACATACATAACCCAGCATAAATTCACATTCCTTTCTGATTTACAACTTCTAAAAATGCTTCGAGTCTTGTCTTGATCTGGCCGTCATGGCTGTTTCTGCGATCCATGCCGTCTCCATCGATCACAAGCAGCGGAATATCCGCTTCGCGCAGTGCCTCACGCAGCCGGAACACACCGCCGGAAGACTGTTTGCAGCCCCAGTGGCAGAAATTGATGACACCGTCCGCACGCATGTCCTTTGCCAGCTTTGTGACCATGGACGCCTTGCGCTCGTAAGGACCGTTGTAGAGGTTATTGAGCATCTTGGTCGCCAGCGCCTCAAGCGGATGGTCGGTATCCAACGGTTCCATATAGTCGAGGTTCATTTCCGTAACCTGGATCTGATAATCTTTTCCAAGATTGAAATAATGCTTTAACGTTTCCTGATAAAACGGCAGCAGATGTACCCAGACAATGCGCTTTCCGTGAAATTCGGGATAGCTTTTGATGTCCTCGGCAAAACTGCGGAACAGATCCAGCGTTTCCGGTGTGCCGATATTTAAGTGCGTGGCAAACAGCATGTACATCTGAAGCGTCAGCGTAGACGGGTAGTAGCGGTCACGCTGCAATTTTAAGAATTCTTTATAGCAGGCCTTGGATTCATTTTCACGGGAAAGGACTTCAGAAAGATCGTCCATGTGGAAAACTTTGCCGGTCAGCCCTTCCAGTGTGGATATCAGTTCCTTTAACTGGGACACCAGATAGGAAACAGCATCCTCGGAATAGGTATTTGGCACATCGATCACATAGGTATTGATCGAATGGTTCTTTTCGATGTAGCGGAACGTGTTGATGTTTCCGTCACAGATCATGGAAGTTGTGACGCCAAAAGCGGCAGGCGGAATGACGCCGGAGTCTACGGCACCGATGAAATTTTTGTGGTAGGAGCAGAGCGTGGAGGCGATCCCCTTTTGCTCGGCACGGTCGATAAAATAATCCTCGCAGGTAAAACCGGATAAGAACGAGGAAAGACATTCCATGGAGAGGGCATTTAAGCCGAAACACTGGAAGATCTCGACCGGAGCGAAGAGATTGGACCAGACGGTCTGATCTGGGTGCTCCAGAGCGGACAGCGTGTTTTTTACGCCGAGTGTGTTGAGTTTCCGGTAAGCCTCCGGCATCTCTTTGGCGGCAAAATGTTCGGTGCGGAACTGCTCCAAGTGAAGCCCGATGTCGATCATTTTCCGGGATACGGCAGGATGCGGTTCGGCATACTTTTTGATGTAATTTCCGTAAGTTTTTATTGCGTTCATGCAGAAAACCATCCTTCTTATAATGTTTTCAAACATTATACCACAACAAAGAAAAGAAGAAAGTGCCAGTTTTCGAAACCCATTCTTGCGGATTGAACAGTGTCATAGTAAAATGAGAAAAGAAAAAAGGGAAACTTCAAGGAGGATGTGACATGGAAAGATCAAAAGTATATTTTACGACCTTCAAAACGACTGGAAATGAGAATCTCCTGCAAAAGCTGCGCCGGCTGATCCTTACTGCGGGAATTCGTGACATTGATTTTACAGACCGCTATGCGGCCATTAAAATACATTTTGGAGAAATGGGAAACCTTGCGTTCCTACGTCCGAATTACGCAAAAGTGGTTGCGGATGTGGTAAAAGAATGTGGGGGGAAGCCATTCCTCACAGACTGCAATACGCTTTATGTGGGCAGCCGCAAAAATGCGCTGGATCACATGGATACGGCGTATGCCAATGGATTTTCACCGTTTTCAACCGGATGTCATGTGATCATTGCTGACGGGTTAAAAGGAACGGATGAGGCATATGTGCCGGTCAATGGAGAATATGTAAAAGAGGCAAAGATCGGACGCGCGGTCATGGATGCGGATGTTTTTATCACGCTGACCCATTTTAAGGGGCATGAGGCGACCGGATTCGGCGGAGCCTTAAAGAATATCGGAATGGGATGCGGATCCCGCGCCGGAAAAATGGAGATGCACAGTGACGGAAAGACACATGTAGATCAGACAAAATGCGTGGGATGCGGCGCATGCAAAAAGATATGCGCGCATGACGCTCCGTCTGTTACAGATGGAAAGGCAAGCATCGACATAGACAAATGTGTGGGATGCGGCAGATGTATCGGAGTCTGTCCGAAGGACGCTGTGTATGCCAACAGCAACGATTCCAATGATGTCTTAAACTATAAGATCGCGGAATACAGCCTTGCAGTCTGTAAGGATCGTCCGTGCTTTCATATTTCGCTGATCTGTGATGTATCACCGAATTGTGACTGCCATGCGGAAAATGATATTCCGATCATACCGAATGTAGGTATGTTTGCGTCATTTGATCCGGTAGCCCTCGATGTGGCTTGTGCGGATGCGTGCAACCGCCAGCCGGTGATTTTGGGAAGCGTGTTAAGCGATCATATGGAAGGACATCATCATGAGGAGGGAGACCATTTTCATATGGTACATCCGGACACCAACTGGAAATCCTGCATTGAGCATGCGGTAAAGATCGGGCTTGGCAGTGATCAGTACGAGCTGATCGAAATATAGAATAGAGAATGGGGAAAAGACGCAGGGAGACGGAAAGATGAGTACACAGGATAATCTGGAAAAAATTTTAAGAAGTATGCATGTGCTGATCGCAAAAGGGGAGCCGGCAGGGCAGTCGCGCGACAGGGTGATCGTCAGCAAACAGGAACTGCTCGGCCTGTTAAAGGATCTGAACATCTGTGTATACAATATCATGGATGAGTATGAAATGACGCAGCAGAGCCATGATGAGGCGGAGCGCAAATCCAGGCGCAAGGGCGAAAAGATCGTAAAAGACGCCGGAAAAATGGCGGAAGATGTCTATGCGGCATCTGTAATGTATACAAATGAAGCATTAAACCATATTCAGCGGATTATCCAGAATGCCTCGGATTCGATGGATGAGGTCTTTGCGCAGATGAAAAATGAACTGGAAGAGCGGAAGGATACGGTGCGTGAAAACCAGTTAGAACTTGAGGGACAGCTGCACGACCTTGCGGATACGAAAAAATATCTGCAGATTATAGAAGAACGCAACAAAGAGCTGGAAAAGGAACGCCAGAAGAAAAAGACCTGGACAAAGACTGAGAAAAAGAAGAGCCCTTATCCGGAGCCGGAGATCAAGATCAACAAAGAATACTTTATCCAAAACGGTATTCCGCTGGAAGAAGGGGAAGAAGTTTCCGATACAAAAGAGGAAACCGAGGCTGCTTTGGGGCAGGCAGTTTCCGAGCTGATGAAAGATCAGGAAAAAGAGAGTGAGCTGCCCAAAGAAGCGCCGGAGATCAAAGTGAATCTGGACGCAGAATATTTTAAGTGGAAACAACAACAGAGTGATGAGAAAGGAGAAGACTAGGAAGTCTTCTCAGAATAGTTTACATAATTGACCAGTTTGTCATGGGTGGCAAGGATCGCGTGATTGCCGCTCGCAAGCTGGTCTTTTATAATTTCGGTATAGATCACCGCCTTGTTGATCAGGGAAGCGTCATTGCTGTCGAGGCAGCCTTCTAAATAATCGTGCAAAGGCAGACTGTCCGCGAACTGTTCCAAAATGTGTGAAAGCTCCGTCCGGCACCAGGTAATGTCCGGAAAACGGATGGGCTCCGTCTGAATGATAAAACCGTTTGGGATCTCCTCATTGTAAAAAGACGCATCCGCCTTGGCTGCGTGGATATACGGCAGGAGGGCAGATTTCTTTAAATGGGAGATAAAGGAAAGCCTGCGGATCTCGCCATAGGCTTCAGACAGGACAAAAAGAACGGCAAGTGTATACCAGATCAGACAGAGCGGGGATGCCGTTAATACAAAACGGTAGGAAAAACCGAGCCAGCCAAGGAAAAGAAGTGCCAGGATACAAAATACGGGACGAAACCACAGACTGCTCATTAAGGCTTTGCGAAACAGCATAAGTTCGTTGTCTTTTAGAGGAACAAAAGTATAATGTTTTTTCATCCCAAACCTCCGGTTAAAATCTTTTCGATGCTAATATTGTATGATGTGAAAAAAATAATGTCAACCGATCCAAATCTAAAATGTAAATAAAATTTCTAATAAAAATATGAATTGCATTGACAAATAAAAAGCCAGGATTTAACATGAATCAAAATAGAAAAGTTCGTATTATGGAGTAGAAGGGAGATTATGCGATGCAGCAGGTAAACAAACCAAAAAAGCCGATGATGTTTTATTATATGGTCGTGTTGGTGATTCTTTTTCTTTTAAATTTTTTGCTGTTCCCACAGCTTTTGAAACCGGATGTAAAAGAAGTGGATTATGGAACATTCTTAAGTATGGTGGATAAAAAGGAAGTATCCAAAGTCCAGATCGAAGATGATATGATCTATTTCCAGGATAAGGAGGAGACGCCGAATTATTACGAGACGGCGGCATTTGAGGACCCGGATCTGGTGGAACGCTTATATGACGCGGGATGCTCGTTTGACCGTGTCGTCCAAAAAGAGATGAGCCCGCTCCTTTCGTTTCTCCTGACCTGGATCCTGCCGATCCTCATTTTCGCAGGACTCGGGGAACTGCTCGGCCGTTCCATGATGAAGCGGATGGGCGGCGGCTCTGGCGCGATGCAGTTTGGAAAGAGTAACGCAAAGATCTATGTGCAGTCCGAGACTGGGATCAAGTTTGGTGATGTGGCAGGCGAGGATGAGGCAAAGGAGATCTTACAGGAGATCGTGGATTTCCTGCATAACCCGGAGAAATACCGTGCCATCGGGGCGTCCATGCCAAAAGGAGCGCTTCTTGTGGGCCCTCCGGGTACCGGAAAAACGCTGCTTGCAAAGGCGGTTGCCGGAGAGGCCGATGTGCCGTTTTTCTCCATTTCCGGTTCGGAATTCGTAGAAATGTTTGTCGGTATGGGCGCGTCCAAAGTGCGTGACCTGTTCCGTCAGGCGAATGAGAAGGCACCGTGTATCGTGTTTATCGACGAGATCGACACGATCGGAAAGAAACGTGACGGACAGGGAATGAGCGGAAATGATGAGCGCGAGCAGACCTTAAACCAGCTTCTGACCGAGATGGATGGTTTCGACGGTTCGAAGGGTGTAGTGATCCTCGCGGCGACGAACCGCCCGGATGTCCTTGATCCGGCGCTGCTCCGTCCGGGACGTTTTGACCGCCGGGTTCCGGTGGAACTTCCGGATCTTGCGGGCAGAGAGGCGATCCTCCGTGTCCATGCGAAGAAAGTAAAAATGGGCGATGACGTTGACTTTGGCGCGATCGCGCGGGCAGCTGCGGGCGCATCCGGAGCCGAGCTTGCGAATATGGTAAATGAGGCGGCACTTCGCGCGGTCAAGATGAACCGGGCGTATGTGACGCAGGAAGATATGGAAGAAAGCATAGAGACCGTTATCGCCGGTTATCAGAAGAAGAACAAGATACTTTCCAACAAAGAGAAGCTTACCGTTTCTTATCATGAGGTTGGTCATGCGCTTGTCGCGGCGCTTCAGACGCATTCCGCCCCGGTCACCAAGATCACGATCGTACCGCGTACTTCAGGGGCGCTCGGTTATACGATGCAGGTGGATGAAGGAGAGCGCAACCTGATGTCAAAAGAAGAGCTGGAAAACAAGATCGCGACGCTCACCGGTGGACGGTGCGCGGAGGAGCTGATCTTCCATTCAATCTCGACCGGTGCTTCAAATGATATTGAGCAGGCGACAAAGCTTGCGCACGCCATGGTGACCAAATACGGTATGTCCGAGGAGTTTGGCATGGTAGCGTTTGAGACGGAAACGAACGCGTATCTCGGTGGAGACAGCACACTTTCCTGCTCGCCGCAGACGGCAAAGAGTATCGATGATATGGTCGTTGCCATTGTCAAAAATGCATATAAAAATGCGGAGGAACTGCTTTCCGCCAATATGGATAAACTTCATAAGATCGCGAAATATCTCTATGAGCAGGAGACGATCACCGGTGAAGAGTTTATGAAACTTTTAGAGGAGAAGGAGAAATCTTAAAAAAAGCTTAAGAATTACCAAAAGCTATTTTTAAGAAAAACTGATAAAATGAGGGAGAAGGGTGGGAAGAAATTGAACATTTTAGTATGTGATGATGATAAGGAGATCGTGGAAGCGATCGAGATTTATTTACAGCAGGAAGGCTATCAGGTATTCCGCGCGTATGATGGCGAGGATGCCTTAAAGATCTTAAAAGAAGAAGAGATACATCTTTTGATCATAGATGTGATGATGCCGAAACTGGACGGTATCCGCGCGACCTTAAAGATCCGTGAGGAGAGCAGCATCCCGATCATAATTTTATCAGCAAAATCAGAGGATACGGACAAGATACTGGGCTTAAACGTCGGAGCGGACGATTACATTACCAAACCGTTTAATCCGTTAGAGCTGGTGGCGCGCGTGAAGTCACAGCTGCGCCGTTACACCAAGCTTGGAAACGCTGCGGAAAACGGGCAGGCGGTTTATCAGGTCGGCGGTCTTGCCATCAATGATGAGTTAAAGGAAGTCACCGTAGACGGCGAGATCGTGAAACTAACACCGATCGAATACAATATTTTACTGCTTTTGATGAAAAACCAGGGAAAAGTTTTCTCAATCAATCAGATCTATGAAAATATCTGGAATGAAGATGCCATAGGAGCAGATAATACCGTGGCGGTACATATCCGGCACATCCGCGAAAAGATCGAGATCAATCCGAAGGAACCGCGCTATTTAAAGGTTGTCTGGGGCGTTGGATACAAAATTGATAAGAATTAACGGAACGAAGGCAGGTACTCCATGAGAAAATTCCGGTATACCACGGGAACAAAAATATGGCTTGTGATATTACAGCAGATCTTTGCGGTGCTGCTTGTAGTTTCTATTGTGCTGCTCAGTGCGCTGTTTGACCGCAGGATGTTGAATACCAACGATATCTTAGACACCTCATTTGTGAATTCGGGTTATTATACGGATGTGTTTCAAAAGACCACGCAGGAACTGATCAAGTATGTGACGCTGAAAGAACAGTTTGAAAAAGACGGTGTCTATGACGAAGACAAAACGGTTGACGTTATGGCGTATGCCAGTGGCAGGATCGGCACGTTAAAGGAGCCGGAGGAAGATGATATTGAGGAACAGACCGGATTCAGATCGTACTATCGGCTTGGAGATCTCTTAAAATGGGCGGCTGCCGGCTATTCGGAAGATGAATCCGGAATCTTGGAGGAGGAATACACGCCGTTATCCGGGAAGAGCCTGCACCAGTGTCTTTCGGATGGTACTATGGATGAGGCTGAGGCGAGACGTATCTCGCAGATGACAGAACAGGTACTTGATACCATTAGTACGGATATCGGACTTTATAAACGCTATCTGAACAAATATGATGTAAACGACTCCAACGTGCGGTACTGGATCAGCAAAACGGGTGATTATGAGACCAGTGATCCCACGGATGTATACACCAATATGACGGACAAAGAAGTAGAGGATGAGTTACAAAATGCCATGGAGGATTTTGGCAGCTACTTCTACTACGATAATGTCTCGCTGCGGATGCGCACGAATGTGGATGGCATGGAAGAATATTTTTATGACCAGCTGGAGCATATGGCGGGAGCGGTCGGAGAAAATACGGTGGTTCTGATCACGGTGGATACGGATTTTCCGTATGCGGATTCCTTTGCGTCTGCCAACCGGGAATTTGGACAGTATCATCCGTGGATCATTGGAGGGATCTTTCTGCTGGCGGGCAGCATTATCTCATTTATCATGACGCTTGTGCTCATTACCATGGCGGCAGGCCGTGTGGATGGAGAGGAGACCAAGATCCGTCTGTACTGGATCGACCGTGTAAAGACAGAGGTTATCTTTGTGGCGCTGCTCCTTTTTGTGGTTTTAACTACGGTGGCGGCGATGCAGATCGTGTACGGGGAATGGAAGATACCGGGAATGCTCATTATGGCGGGAACCATGACCTATGTGTGTGACAGTGTGTTCCTGGCGCTCTATTTAAGCCTTGTGCGGCGGGTAAAAGCGGAAGTGCTCTGGAAGAGCAGCCTGCTTTACTGGCTGATCTGCGGGATCACAAAGATCATAAAAAATATCCGCCTGGCGGGACGGATCTTTGTCTGCTTTGCCGGCGGAAGCGTGATACTGTTTCTGTTGCTGTATCTGGTATTTGTGCATCAGAGCCTCCTTGCGTTAATCTGCGTGGCGGGCATTATGCTGGGCGCTTTTGTCTATCAGCTGCGCAATGCCATCCAGAAGACGCGGCTCTTGGAAGGGGTAAATAAGATCGCAGAGGGAAACCTCAAGTTCAAGATCGATACCGAAGGTTTTTATGAGGCAAACAAAAAGATGGCGGACGCCGTCAACAATATCGGTGACGGACTGTACTGCGCGGTGGATGAAAACACCAAGAATGAGCGTATGAAAGCGGATCTGATCACCAATGTATCGCATGATATCAAAACGCCGCTGACCTCGATCATAAATTATGTAAACCTTATAAAAATGGAACATATTGAGGATGAACATCTGCGTGAATATGTGGACATCCTGGATTCCAAGGCACAGCGGTTAAAACAGCTGACGGAGGATCTTGTGGAAGCGTCGAAGATCAGTTCCGGCAATATCGAGCTTCACATGCAGTGCATCGATTTTGTGGAGCTGATCTATCAGACCGGCGGAGAGTTCAATGAAAAATTCGAGGCAAAGGATCTGACTACGATCACGAAGCTGCCCAAAGAACCGGTATATATCATGGCAGATGGCAGGCGTATCTGGCGTGTGGTGGAAAATCTGTACAACAATGTCGCAAAATACGCGCTTGCGCATACCAGAGTGTATGTGACGGTGGAAGCGGGCGAGACTGAGATGGAATTTTCCATAAAAAATATTTCGGAGCAGGAACTGCATGTGGATACGACCGAGCTGACCGAGCGTTTTATCCGTGGAGATACGTCGCGTTCCACCGAAGGAAGCGGACTTGGTCTTTCCATCGCAAAAAATCTTACGGTACTGATGGATGGATCGTTTACGATCGGTCTGGATGGCGACCTTTTTACAGCGTCGGTACGGTTCCCACGCATTTCCGGCAGACAGGATCAAAATGCAACAGATTAGTGTACTAAAGTACTTGTCAAGTGAAAAAAGTTCATATATAATGTGTGACTAGGAACACTGATGTCGGCGGTGACGCGTTTTACCGCCGATTTTGCTTACATATTCAGGAGGGAAAAATATGAAATTATACGACAAAGGCGCATATTTGTTGAACGGCACTGAGCTTGTGGAAGATGGCAGAGATGCCGCGGATATCATAAAGAGCCGGACCGGTGAGACGATAACGGGCAGTGAAGCGGCGAAAAACACGATCGCTTACGGTATTTTAAAAGAGCACAACACATCCGGCAGCATGGAAAAGCTTCAGATCAAATTTGACAAGCTGACATCCCACGATATCACATTTGTCGGTATTATTCAGACAGCCCGGGCATCCGGACTGGAAAAATTCCCGATTCCTTACGTCCTTACCAACTGCCACAACAGTCTGTGTGCGGTAGGTGGAACGATCAATGAAGATGACCACATGTTTGGACTGACCTGCGCAAAGAAGTACGGCGGAGTCTATGTACCGCCTCATCAGGCAGTTATCCATCAGTTCGCCCGCGAAATGCTTGCAGGCGGTGGAAAAATGATCCTTGGATCCGATTCCCATACCCGCTACGGGGCACTTGGAACCATGGCGATCGGGGAAGGCGGACCGGAGCTGGTAAAACAGCTGCTCAGTAAGACATACGATATCAATATGCCGGGCGTAGTCGGCGTATATCTGACCGGAACACCGGCGAAGGGTGTAGGCCCGCAGGATATCGCGCTTGCGATCATCGGAGAAGTATTTGACCGTGGATATGTAAAAAATAAAGTTATGGAATTTGTAGGACCGGGCGTTTCCAATCTGAGCGTGGACTACCGGATCGGTGTGGATGTTATGACGACAGAGACGACCTGTCTGTCTTCCATCTGGAGAACCGATGAAAAAGTAAAAGAGTTTTATGATATTCACGGAAGAGTCGGTGAATACAAAGAGTTAAATCCGGGTAAAGTAGCATATTATGACGGAATGATCGAGATCGACCTTAGCACGATCAAGCCAATGATCGCAATGCCGTTCCATCCGAGCAACACCTACACGATCGCTGAACTGAACGCGAACCTTATGGATATTCTGGATGACTGTGAGAAGCGCGCCGAGGTCAGCTTCGACGGGGCAGTCAAACTGGACTTAAAGAGCAAGGTAAGAGACGGAAAACTTTATGTGGATCAGGGTATCATTGCAGGATGCGCGGGCGGCGGATTTGAAAATATCTGCGACGCGGCGGATATCTTAAAAGGAAAATCCATCGGAGCGAATGAGTTTACGTTAAGTGTATATCCGGCAAGTACACCGGTTTACATGGAACTGGTAAAGAACGGTGCGGTGGCATCTCTGATGGAGACCGGAGCGATCGTAAAGACTGCGTTCTGCGGACCATGTTTCGGAGCCGGCGATACACCGGCAAACAATGCGTTTTCCATCCGTCATTCCACCAGAAACTTCCCGAACCGTGAAGGTTCTAAGGTGCAGAACGGACAGGTGGCTTCCGTTGCGCTTATGGATGCCCGTTCGATCGCGGCAACTGCGGCAAACAAGGGTATTCTTACCTCTGCGGCAGATATGGATGTAAACTATACAAAGCCGAAATATTTCTTTGACAAGACCATTTATGAGAACCGTGTATTTGACTCCAAGGGAGTTGCGGATCCGTCGGTTGAGATCCAGTTTGGACCGAACATCAAAGACTGGCCGGCAATGAGTGCGCTTCCGGAGCATATGGTATTAAAAGTTGTCTCCGAGATCCACGATCCGGTCACAACGACAGATGAGCTGATCCCGTCCGGTGAGACATCTTCTTTCCGTTCCAATCCGCTTGGACTGGCAGAATTTGCGCTTTCCAGAAAAGATCCGGCTTACGTTGGACGTGCCAAGGAAGTACAGAAAGCACAGAAAGCGATCGAAGAAGGAAAAAATCCGGAAGAAGGATTTGCTGAAATTGCACCGGTTATTGAAACAATCAAAAAAGAATATACAGATGTGACAAAAGAGAATCTTGGCGTCGGAAGCACGATCTTCGCGGTAAAACCGGGAGACGGCTCTGCGCGTGAGCAGGCTGCGTCATGTCAGAAGGTACTTGGCGGATGGGCAAACATCGCCAATGAATACGCGACCAAGCGTTATCGTTCGAACCTGATCAACTGGGGTATGCTTCCATTTCTGATCCCGGAAGGGGAACTGCCATTCCAGAATGGAGATTATCTGTTTGTACCGGAGATCCGGGAAGCGATCGAGCAGAAAAAGACAGAGATTAATGCATTTGTGGTAAAGGATGGAAAGCTGGTTCCGTTCACGCTTCAGATGGGTGAACTGACAGAGGATGAGAGAACGATCATTCTAAAAGGCTGTCTCATCAATTATTACAGAGGTTAAAGGAGGGAAGAGCACATGGCAGAGCAGGAAAAGAAAGTTCCACAGGAACAGGAGAAAAAAGATAAACTGGATTCCAATCTGAAGTCCTATTTGATGATAGCGCTGTTAGTCTTTGTTGTATTTTGCTGCTGTATCCTTGTGTTCTTCTTGATCTACCGTTATAACGGTTTTGCGTCCGGCTGGCGGAAGCTGATGAAGGTATTGCAGCCGATCATCATCGGTCTGGTGGTCGCCTATCTGCTGAACCCGGTCATGATGTTTCTGGAAAGTCATTTAAAAACGCTTTTCAGTAAAAAGATCCATGACGAGAAGAAAGTATGGAAAATGTCAAGAGGGATCGGGATCGCGTTGTCGCTGTTACTCCTGGTTCTGATCGTGTACGGACTTCTTATGATGGTGATTCCGCAGCTCATACAGAGTATTACGGGGATGTTTACCTCCCTGCCGGACGAGGTGGAACAGCTTTCCAAGTGGATAGACACGCAGTTTAAGGGAGATAAGGAGACGGCGGCGTTTATGAATGATACGCTCGACCGGGCGGCAAGCTATTTTGAGAACTGGGTGCAGACCGATGTCCTGCCGCAGGCGACGACCTATCTGGCATCCATTACGAGCGGCGTGATCTCGATGGTGAAGCTGTTGTTCAATACGATCATCGGACTGATCGTTTCCGTCTATGTACTGATGGAAAAAGAAAAATTTATCGGTCAGTCGAAGAAGATCATATACGCGATCTTCAAACCGGAGCGCGGAAACATCATCGTGCGGACCGTGCGCAAGAGCAATCAGATCTTTGGCGGATTTATCACAGGAAAGATCCTGGATTCGGTGATCATCGGTGTGATCTGTTATGTGGTGCTCCTGATCATGAACATGCCGTATACGGTACTGGTTTCCGTGATCGTTGGTGTGACGAATGTGATCCCGTTTTTCGGACCGTATATCGGGGCGATCCCGAGTTTTATCATAATCGCACTGGCAAATCCGTTGCAGGGACTTTACTTTTTGATCTTCATCATCATCCTGCAGCAGTTTGACGGGAATATTTTGGGACCGAAGATCCTCGGAAATTCCACGGGGCTGTCTTCCTTCTGGGTTGTGTTTGCGATCCTGATCGGGGGCGGAATGTTCGGAGTGCCGGGAATGATCCTCGGAGTGCCGACATTTGCGGTAATTTACTACATCGTCCGCAATATTGTAAATTATTTCCTGCGGAAAAGAAGTCTGCCGGATAAAACCGATGAATACATCATGCTGGTAGATATTGACACAAAAACGAATGCGATGAATTATAAAGAAAAAGATGCAAAGAAAGAAGCATCTGAGGATGAAAAGGTGAAAGCCGAATAAGGCTTTCATCTTTTTTTGTAATAGCGACGAGAAAGATGCAGACCGCGGAAAAAAGCCGGAAATTTTGTCGGATTCGGGCGCAGATATTTTTGACAGAAGGCACCTGTTATGTTACACTGAAATCAATAATCAGGGGTACTTTCACCATATGGTATTTTCTGGTTGAATAGCAGATTTTGAGGTGACATATTTTGGATAAATATGAATATAAATTGAAGCTGGACGAGATGAAAAGTCTGGTGGGACAGGGAGATTACGAAAAGGCAGAAGAGATTGCGGATACGATCAACTGGAGAAAAGTAAAAAACGTAAATTCTCTGGTGCTTGCCAGTGAGATATACAGTCATATGCAGCGTTACGAGGACAGCAGGGATGTGCTTCTTATGGCATATGACCGGTCACCGATCGGTAGAACGATCATCTATCGTCTGGCAGAGCTTGCGATACATACACATAATTTTGATGAAGCGAAAGATTACTACGAGGAATTTGTGGAGATCGCGCCGCATGACAATTTGAAATATGTGCTCCGCTATGAGTTAAGCCGGGAACAGGGTGAACCGATCACGGAGCAGATCGCGATATTAGAAGAATTAAAAGAGCAGGAATACACGGAAAAATGGGCGTTTGAACTGGCAGAACTTTATCACCGGGCGGGCATGAGCGATCAGTGCATTGATGCCTGTGATGAGCTGGTGCTCTGGTTTGGCGATGGTATTTATGTGGAAAAAGCACTGGAATTAAAAATGCTGTATCAGCCGCTTACTCCGCAGCAGGAGGAGAAGTACCGCAATATCACAAGAGAAAAGATCGAGCGGGAAGGTGTCATGGAGGTACGTCAGGATGAAGACCTCGCCTCCGGTGAGATCGTGGCGGAGACCGTGCAGATCCCGAGAGTAAAAACGAACACGGAAAAATTCAATACCGTGAACCTCCAGAAAGAGCTTGCGAAGAGCATGCAGCAGATCATGGATGCAACAGAGAAAGAGACCGTCTCTGACACCATGGATAATATCAAAAAGATGGTCGAGGATATCCCGTATCTTCAGATGCCCAGGGAAGAAACGCCGGAAGAAAGAGAACGGCAGGAGAAAAAATACGGACATATTGAGACGGATGAGGAGATCGATGGTTCCTTAAAGATCAATTTTCAGGAAATGCTTGGTGAGGAACCGGGCGGTCAGATGAATTTAAATGTTCCGGACCGCGCGATGATCGAGCGTCAGATCACCGGTCAGATGAGCATTTCCGATGTGCTCGGTGAATGGGAAAAGACCAAGCGCGCGGCGGAGGCTGCCATGCAGGAGGCGGAGAAGCGCAGACTTGAGGCGGCCCGGAAGAAAGCGTTAAAAGAGACAGAGGAGATCATGGATCGGCTTAAGGATATCGTTCCGGAACTTGAGGCGGCGCATACTTCTTTTCAGACCGGCACACCGGTGGAAGAGGAAGCGGCAGGTCAGATCGTTGCCAATATGAACCAGATCCTGCAGCAGAAGATCGATAAAGTAAAAAATACGACCGAAGATCTCGATGAGATCTTAAAACAGAAAAAAGAAGAGACCAGGGAGTCCAGAGAAGAACAGCTGAAGAGAAAGATGGTGCAGCCGACGAAGCGGATCCCGAGTCTGGAAGAATTCATGAAGCGCACATTCTTCCATGATGATGATCTTTTGGATGAAGATTTCGAAGAACCGGAAAAGACAGAGGATACGGAAGACTTGAACGAGGATAATATGGAAGAACCGGTCGAAGAGCCGATGGAAGAGACTGCGGAGGCGTCCGAAGAACTCACCGGGGAATCCGAACCGGAAGAGGCTGATCCGAAAGAAGCCGATGAAGTATTTTTCGAAGAGGCGGAGACTGATGGATACGAGCCGGATGAAACGGAAACCGACGAAGCATTCTTCGATGAAACAGAGAACGATGAATACGAGCCGGATGAGGCAGAAACCGACGAAGCGGAAATCGACGAGGAGGAAACCGATGAGGTACCGGAGGAGATCTGTGAGGAGACCGAGACAGTCGAGCCGGATCTTGAGGGAATGCACCAGAAGTTAGAGCAGGCGCTCGTGACGGAGTATGCAGACGGAGAGCCGGACGAAGAAGAGCAGGAAACACCGGAAGAGGCCGAAGAGGAAGTGCCGGAAGAAGCACCGAAAAAGCTGACGCCGGAGATAAAGAAACTGTTTACTTATTTCATGCCGGTCAATGGGATGGAAGAACAGGTTGCGAAAGCACTGTTCGGATGCAGCCGACCGTTAAAAAAAGGAAATGGATTCGGACATATTCTGATCCAGGGAATCCGGGGAAGCGGAAAGACGGTTCTCGCGACCAATCTGATCAAGGCTCTGCAAAAAGAGACAGGCAGACCAAACGGACGGATCGGAAAGATCGAAGGAAAATCATTAAATCAAAAAGATATCGCGATGCTGCTGCGTAAGGTGGCAGGCGGCTGCCTGATCATTGAAAGCGCCGGGGATATTTCCAGGGAAACAGCGGTACGCCTTTCCCTCTGTCTGGAAAGTGACGCGAGTGATATCCTCATTATCATGGAGGATACCAAAGAGGGACTGCGCAAGGCACTTGGCAGAGATGAAAAATTTGCGGAGAGATTTAAGGAAAAGATCGTGATCCCGATCTTTACAAGCGATGAGCTGGTTGCGTTCGCGAAAGTTTACGCGAATGAGCTTGGATACGATATCGATGAAATGGCAACGCTCGCGCTCTATAACCGGATCAGCAATATTCAGAGACTGGATGAGCCGACCAACCTCACGGAGGTAAAGGAGATCGTGGATGAAGCGGTTGCGAGAGCGGAAAAGGTCGGATTCAAGAAAATGTTTGACATCATTACTTCCCGTAGATATACGGAAGATGATTATATCGCACTGCGCGAAAAAGATTTTGACGAATAAGCGATAAGGGGGTTTTTATATGACGGGTAAGTTTTCAGAACTGGATATGTATTATTTCGGACAGGGAACACATTATGAAATTTACAAACAGATGGGGGCACATCCGGCAGAAGAAGACGGGGTGCAGGGTGTACTGTTTCAGGTGTGGGCACCGCATGCGGCGCAGGTGTACGTCATAGGAACATTCAATGGCTGGAATGAAAATGCCAATGAAATGGAGCGGTTGAAACCGGAAGAAGCCGGGATCTACGCATGCTTTATTCCGGGAGTGAAATGCGGGGAACTTTATAAGTATCTTATCGTGACGCCGGATGGGACAAAGTTATACAAGGCAGATCCGTATGCCAATTACGCGGAAAAAAGACCGGGCACGGCATCTGCGGTCGCGGATATCATGCATTTCAGATGGTCGGATGATGCATGGATGAAGGCGAGGGCTGCCGTGAAAGATATTTACGCGCAGCCAATGACGATCTATGAGGTGCATCCGGGTTCCTGGATGCGTCATCCGGGCAGGGAAGATGAAGGCTTTTACACATACCGGGATCTGGCACATTCGCTGACGGCATATGTCAAAGAAATGGGCTATACACATGTAGAGCTGATGGGGATCGCGGAGTATCCGTACGACGGTTCCTGGGGCTATCAGGTGACCGGATATTTTGCACCGACTTCACGCTACGGCACACCGGAAGATTTTATGTACCTGATCAATTATCTGCACAAAAACAAGATCGGTGTCATCTTAGACTGGGTTCCGGCGCATTTTCCGAGAGATGCGCACGGTCTGGCGGACTTTGACGGCCAACCGCTTTATGAGTATGCGGATCCGAGAAAAGGCGAGCATCCGGAGTGGGGAACAAAGATTTTTGATTATGGCAAGGCACAGGTCAAAAATTTCCTGATCGGAAGCGCTCTGCTCTGGATCGAGCATTATCATGTGGACGGACTGCGTGTGGATGCGGTGGCATCCATGCTGTATCTGGACTATGGAAAGCAGCCGGGACAGTGGGTGCCAAACCAGTTTGGCGAGAACAAAAATCTGGAGGCGGTTGAGTTCTTCCGCCATATCAACACACTGATCACAGGCAGAAACCACGGAACCGTGATGATTGCGGAGGAATCCACCGCATGGCCGATGGTGACCGGACCGGCGGAAAACGGCGGGCTCAATTTCAGCTATAAGTGGAATATGGGCTGGATGCATGATTTCCTCGATTATATGAAACTGGATCCGTATTTCCGAAAAGGCAACCACAACAAGATGACATTCGCAATGAGTTATAACAGCAGCGAACGCTATATCCTGGTGTTATCGCATGATGAAGTGGTACATCTGAAATGCTCGATGTTAAATAAGATGCCGGGACTTGAGGATGAGAAATTCAAAAACCTCATGGTCGGTTATGCGTTTATGTTAGGACATCAGGGCAAGAAGCTTTTGTTTATGGGACAGGATTTCGGACAGAGCAGAGAGTGGAGCGAGGAGCGGGAACTGGACTGGTATCTGCTGGAAGATCCAAGACACAAACATCTGCAGGATTTCGTGAAGTCACTGCTCCATCTGTACAAAAAGAATCCGTGTATGTATGAAAACGATCATGACTGGGGCGGATTCGAGTGGATCAATGCCAATGATGCCGACCGGAGTATTTTCAGCTTTGTGCGCAAGAGCAAGGACGGAAAGAACAATCTCCTGTTTGTATGCAATTTCACACCGGTAGAGCGGGAAGATTACCGGGTCGGAGTTCCAAAGGCAAGCACCTACAAGCTGGTGTTAAACAGTGATGACGCCGCATTTGGCGGATCGGGAGAAAAGAGACCGGCTTCGATCAAGGCAGAGCATTCGGAATGTGACGGAAGAGAGTATTCCATCGCGTATCCGCTTCCGGGATATGGAGTGGCAGTTTTTTCCTACAAATAAAAAAGGATTTTTTAAAGGAGGGCGCTTAAATTATAGGCGCCTTCCTTTTTTAGGCAGGAATTGCGTGAATTTCCTAAAGTTTTTCCCGGTTTTCACCGACATAAATATTAGTAGACTGCTCGGCAAAAAAAGCAGAGGGTGCGGAGGCATAAAAGCGATGAGAATTGAAAAATCAGGTATTTTTGATGTGACCCAGAATGATGGGATAGAGATCAGGGGAAAAGTTGAGGGAACAGCGGCAGGGACCGATGTGGCTTCAGATTTTTTTGTGAAAGATAAAAAGACCACACAGGTGACATATGGAAATCCGGCGGAGGAAGGAAAAGGAACGATAGCCGATGTAATGGCGCAGGCGGACGCGCTGGATGCGACCTTAATGAAAAATGAAATGCTGTTTGCGGGAAATTCGGCGACCACAAAAGACTGCGTCGGGATCGGAAAAGACGGATTTTCGCTGGGAGGAACCGATGTGGAGACGATCGTGACCGAGACCGATAAGATGAAGATGCAGCTCGCAAAGGCGGGTGTAGATGTAAGCTGTATGGGCGACGGGCTGAGTGAAGAAGTGCTGACGGAGATGACCGGAAATCCGGCGCTTGCGGCGCAGATCGCAAACAGTCTGACACAGGCGGATCTGCCGGTGACAGAAGAAAATCTTACGGAGTCCATGGAGGCGGTAAGCCAGACCGAAGGGATCAACGGACTGTCGGACGGCGCAATGAAATATATGCTGGATAACGAACTTCCGCCGACCATCGAAAATATATACAAGGCAGAGTACAGTGGAAGCGCAAGCTACAGTGCACCGGCAAAAGCGGCGGATGATTATGCGGCAATGCAGGATCAGATTGAAAACGTGATAAAAAAAGCGGGACTTCCGGTAAATGAGGAAACCCTTGGAAATGCATACTTTATGCTGCAAAACGACATAGCGCTGACACCGGAAAACCTCACTTATCTCGGAGAATTAAAAGAGATGGACGCACCGCTCGATCAGGAGAAAGTATTAAATGCGATCACGGACGCGGTGGCGGAGGGAAACCGTCCCAAAGACGCGATGCTGATTTTAGGATACTCTCTGGCAGACCAGGCAAAAGACGCGTTAGCGGTGGTAGACAGCGCGACCGATCAGGATGTAAAGACTGTGGTCGGAGCGGGACTGGAGCTTAACATCCAGAATCTTGCGTGGGCGGAAATGCAGAATGCAGACGAAACGGTGATACCGGTGGATCTCAGCGATACGGACATCGCGTTTGTGACCGCAAAGCGCAAGTTGGAGGAGACAAGGCTTGCGATGACGGCAGAGGCAAACTATTCCCTGTTAAAGCAGGGCATTTCGATCGACACCGTGCCGTTGGCGGAACTTGTAGAAGAACTGAAAAACGTGGAAAACACTTACTATAAAAATCTCTTGGAGCAGGGCGGCGCGGCAGCGACAGCGGAGAATGTGAAGCTCTTTGCGGATACGACGGATGTAGTCACATCCTTAAAGACGATGCCGGCATATACGCTCGGTATCAAAAGCGCGGATCTGTCGACGCTTCAGGGACTGCATGACGCGGGAAGCGCGTTAGAGCAGAGTTTAAAGCGCGCGAATGAGAGTTACGAGACGCTTATGACAGAACCGCGCAGGGATCTTGGCGATTCGATCATCAAGGCATTTCAGAATGTGGATGATATTCTGGAAGACTTAAATCTTGAGACCAGTGAGAGCAATGAGCGTGCGGTGCGGATCCTTGCCTATAACCGTCTTGATATCAATGAAACGTCGATCGCGCAGATGAAAGAGGCGGACGCGCAGGTACAGCGCGCGTTTGCGAACCTTTCCCCGGCGGTTGTGCGCGAGATGATAAAAAAGGGCATCAATCCGCTGGACATGGATATTACGGAATTAAACCGTACTGCGGAAGAGATCAAAAACAGTCTGGATGATGACGGAAGCGAGCGGTTCAGCGAATATCTGTGGAAGCTGGAAAACAACAATGAGATTTCTGATGAGGAGCGGGATGCCTATATCGGGATCTACCGCCTGTTAAACCAGGTGGAAAAAACAGACGGTGCAGTCATCGGAGCGCTCATCGAGCAGGGCACCGAGGTCACGATGCGGAATCTTCTGACCGGTGTGCGTTCCTTAAAGCATCAGAATATGGATGTCACGGTGGATGACAATTTCGGAGCGATATCGGAGCTGACCGGAAACAACAACTCGATCACAGCGCAGATCGAAAAAGCATATCAGACCGACTGTGCAAAGATGGCGAAGGAACTGATCTCTCCGGAGGCGGTACGGCTTGCGGTGAAAGAAAGCGGCTGGGAAGACCTGACACCGGAACAGCTTTTAGAGCAGCTCAGAAACGCCAAAGCCGAAGTACAGGACGAGGAACAGGAAAGCTATGTGCGCGGACAGCAGGCGGATATTGCGGCATGCATGAAAGCGTCGGACGAGGTTTATCAGATGCTTGCGGATTATGATGTACCGAATACCGTATACAATGTGCTTGCGGCGCAGGAATACATGGAAAACAGAAACGGTGCGTTTCGAAAGCTGTTTGCATCTGAAACGGAGCGGGAGGCAGATACGGATATCGAAGCCGCAAAAGCTGAAATGCTTGAAAAATACGGTGAAGCAGTAAAGACTCCGGAAGAGATGAAGGCAGCGGAGGAAGAATTGGAAAAGAGGGCTGCAAGTGTGATGGATACCATGCTTGTGGATCACGCGAATGTGACCAGCATGCAGGTGAAAGAAATGAAGCTGATGCGCACGCAGATCGAACTCGGCGGTATGCTTGCAAAAAATGAGACCTACGCGATCCCGGTTCTGATCCAGAATGAGCTTACAAGCGTACATCTTCGGGTCATCCGTGATGATGCCCAAAAGGGACTCGTCAATATCACGTTTGAGACGGATCATCTTGGAAAAGTAGCGGCGGAGTTAAAGGCATCCGGAAATACCGTGTCCGGTTACATTGCTTCCGACCGAAAAGAAACCACAGAATTTTTAAGCGAACATGCGGATGCGTTACAGGAAGCGATAAAGACCGGGCTTTCTGAGAATACCGAAGGCACGGCCGCGGCGGAGATCTCGTTTGTGACGAGCGAGAGCCTGGATCTTACACACTTTGAGCAGAAAGAAGCCGTAAAGCAGGAAGGCGAAAAGGAACTTTCCAAAGTGCAGACGACGACGCTTTATACCATCGCGCGGAAATTCCTTGAAACAGCGAAATCACTTTAACCATTAAGAAAAATAAAAAAGAGCCGATATAATAAATAGATATCTGACACGGACTGTCACTTGAACGCATGGACGCGGGGCTTATAAAGAAGATGAAGAGGTGCATATATGAAAGTCAATCATAATATTTCAGCAGTAATTTCAAACAGTCAGCTGCTTCGTACAGAGAGCAACCTGACAGATTCTATTGAGCGTTTATCTTCCGGACTCAGGATCAACAACGCAAAGGATGATCCGGCAGGACTTGCGATCTCAAATAAAATGCAGCAGCAGATCAATGGTATCGAGCAGGCAAACCGCAACGCGCAGAATGCAACATCCGCACTGAATACGGCGGACGGAGCCTTAAACGAGGTTACAAGCATCCTTCAGAGAATGCGTGAGCTTTCCGTTCAGGCGGCAAACGATACGAACACCCAGGAGGACAAGCAGGCATCCCAGGCAGAGATCGATAAGCTGGTCGAAGAAGTGGATCGTATCTCCAAGGACACCGAATACAACTCACAGTCCCTGTTGGATGGAACGATGGATACCAGAGTTTATGGAAAAAATGTCGGAAGGATCAATATTTCCGATTATGTCGCAACTGGCGATTACAAGGTAAATGTCACAGCAACCGGTGAGAAAGCGGAATTTGATTACGCGGCAGATCTTGTCACAGAATTAAGACCGGCAGACGGCGAAGAGACAGAATTAAATATCAATGGTTACAAAGTAACGATCGAAGCGACCGATACCGATGAAGCGATCAAAGAAAAGATCCGTACCTGCGCGGAAAAAGGTGACGCGGTTGCGGATATTCAGGCAGACGGAACGGTGAAATTTACATCAGCTGCATACGGCAGCCTGGAAAAACTGGATATTTCCTATAAAGTTACCAACATTGAATCCGAGGAATTTACAGAGACACAGATCACGGGAACTCCGGTATTCGGTAAAGATGCGGAAGTGACACTGGTATTTAAGAATGATGCGGCAGAGCCGGGATCCAACTTCGAAAAGACAGCTACCGTTACGACAAGCGGAAACCGTATCAAAGTAACCGACAAAGACGGATTTTCCATTGATTTCCTTTTGGATGACGATTTTGATACTACACAGAACAATCCGGTAAAACTTGAAGTGACCGACATGGGAACCATGGAGGTTCAGGTCGGTGCTAATGAGCATCAGCTTGTCAAAGCGCGTATCCCGAAGATCTCTTCCGAGACACTGTATCTGGATACCGTTGATGTGACAACGATGGCTGGACCGGATAAGGCAATGGATACCTTAGATGACGCGATTGCCATGGTATCTGACGCACGTTCCAAGATCGGAGCTTACACCAACCGTCTGGATTATTCAAGCAGCAGTCTTGCACAGACAGATGAAGATCTGACGGCGGCATTCTCCCGTATTAAGGATATTGATATGGCGACAGAGATGACGACTTACGCAAACCAGCAGGTATTACAGCAGGCAGGAACGTCCGTGCTTGCACAGGCGAACGATATTCCACAGCAGGTATTACAGCTCTTACAGTAAAGAGGGAATGTGAGCAATGCAGAAAGAAAAAATACAGGAATTTACAAGAAGGGTCAGTCAGGATAACCGTACTTCGCTGATCGTTACGATGTATGACATTATGCTGACCTACCTGGATGAGGCAAAAGCCGCACTTGAGGCAGAAGACCGGGAAGGATTTAAAGCCGGTCTGCGCCATGCGGACCGGGTACTGGTACAGCTTCAGGACTCTTTGAATTTCAAATACAGTCCGGCGGATACTTTATACGCACTCTATGTATATTGCAGGGAAGAGCTTGCGCTTGCAATGGCAAAGCAGGATCTTACCGGGATCGGACATGCACAGACGGTTCTTTGCGGACTTCGCGGAGGCTTCGCCGAAGCTGCGGCAAAGGACACATCAGAACCGCTTATGCACAACACCGAGCAGGTATACGCGGGCATTACTTATGGAAAAAATAATTTAAACGAAAGCTTTCAGTCGGAGGCATCCAGAGGATTCTTTGTATAAGAATCCTCTATTTGTTTTACCCGGGCAAGCAAGAACTGATATCTCATCTGCACCGCTTTGACTTCGTAGATGGAAGCATCGATCAGATCCGGTTCCACCATATTTTCAAAAGTGGCATAGGCGTTTTCAAGCTCGCTCTTGGTACGGGCGAGATCATCTAATAAAAGCATATAATGCCGGTCTGTTTTTCGGTTGTTCTTCAATAACTGAAACAATCATATCCCCCGCTTTCTTATGGGAAAAATCCTCTTTTTACTAAGTATAAGCAAAAATCTCCATTCTATACAAAAATAAGAATAAATCATAAAAATCCGTATATATTGTAGGGAAAACAGACGAAGCGGACAACATATGGAGCAAAAATACGGAGCAGTCATCATTCTTTCAATGTGCGTCGTTGTACTGCTCATTGGAATGATGAAGAAAAAAGCAGAAATGATCTTAAATTTTTTCGTGCGCATGGTGGTTGGACTGGTCTGCGTATATTTCCTGAACAGTTTTTTACAGGCAAACGGAGTGGCGGTGGCAGTCGGGATCAATCCGCTTAGCGCGATCACACTGGGAAGTCTCGGGACGGGAGGCTTTGCCCTGCTTTATGGGATCGCGTTTTGCCAGTTCCTGTAAAAAATAAAAAAATTTCAAACTTTCGCGAAACGACATGTACAAGTAAGAAAATGTACCGTATAATTCGTGGTATCAAAGCGAGGTGATGAGACAGAGGTGTTAAAATATCTTACGCTGCTTGTGATCCTTTTTGCGGCGGCGTGGATGGATCTGTGTACGGAAAAGATCAGTAACCGGCTGATCTTTTTCGGAATTGGAATCGGACTTTTTTTCCAGTTAAAGGAACACGGAGCAGTGGGAATCCTATACTTTTTCATTTATATTTCTATTCCGGTTATCGTATTTTATCTGTTATTTCTGATGCATGCGCTTGGCGCAGGCGATATCAAATTATTTTCCGTAATTGGTGTTTTTTTGAATATGAGTGGATTGTGCAGATGCGTATTTCTTGCATTCCTTTTCGGCGCGGGCATTTCTCTTTTCCGTATGGTAAAAGAAAAAAGTCTGCGGCAGAGAATGAGGAGTCTCATGGATTACGCAAAGCGCACGGTCCACACAGGACAGGTTACATCTTATCGGAGCAGTCGGAATGCGGCTGATACCATCTGTTTTTCGGTTCCGATCCTGATGGGATATCTGTGCTATCTGTTGGAGGTGATGTGTTGAGAAAAATAAGGGCGGCAATTTGTGACGAGGAAGAACTCTATTGCAGCAGGCTTGCCGAGTATTTGCAGGCAAATCAGAGTGAGATGGTGGAGGCCTGCGTCTGCTCGCAAAAAAAAGAGCTGAAAAAATTACTTTTGGAATCCGGTGTGGATGTGGTTTTAATGACAGAAGATTTTTTTGCCCCCGATATCCTTTCGTATGGCGGTGTCGTATTTGCGCTTCTGGGCGATGAAATGGTATCGGAGGAATACCGGGAATATCCATGTATTTTAAAATACCAGAAAGCGCCGGAGATCCTGCGGGGGATCTGCAGGCTGGCGGGAGAAAGACTGGATGACACCAAAATGGTTTCCGTTCTTGGAAAAGAAAAGCGGAGTGTGGCGTTTTATTCGCCGCATCAGGAGTTTTCCCAGATGTATCTGGCGATGGGCTATGCGAAGATCTGCGCGGCGAAAGAGCGGGTGCTGTACTTAAACCTGATGGAGTGCGCCGGGTTTGAAGAGCTTTTTGAAGAAAAATATAAAGAAAACATCGGAGATTTCCTCTTTTATCTGAGAAGACAGGAAAAGAATCTCCGGTTACGTTTTGAAAGTATGCTGCATCAGTTTGGGGATGTGGATTATCTGCCGCCGGTCTTCTTTGGAGAGATCCTGCGGGAGGCAGGAAAAGAGGACTATCAGGCGCTGCTTGTGTGGCTTCTTGCCGAAACAGACTATGATGTGATCGTCTGGGATCTGGGCGGCATGTTTGCAGGTTTCTTTGATCTTTTGGAACAGTGCGCGGAGATCTACTGCCTGACCAGGGAAAATCAGGGGGCGAAGCAGCGGCTCGGCCAGTTCCTGCAGTGCGTGGAGGAATACGGAGGCGCGGCGTTAAGAGAGCGTCTGCATCTTATCCCGGTGTCCGGGCAGTGCGTCATTTCACAGGGAAAGAGTCTGATGCAGGAACTCGAATGGGGAGAATTCGGTGATTATATCCGAAAGCAGCTGAAAGGAGGAGCAAATGTCGAAGGAGCAGGGGGATGAGATCCGCAAAAACGTGCTGGAACGCATGGATGTTTCACGGGATCTCGCGGATGAAGAACTGTGCGATCTCATCCAGGAAGAGATGAAAGAGAGCAGGCGCGGCAGGGTGATCTCGCTGCGCAAGCTGGATGTCTTACAGGAGCTTTTAGAAGATGAGGAGATCACAGAGATCATGGTGAATGGCCCGGAAAAGATTTTCTATGAGAAACGGGGCGGGCTGTATCAGTGGGACAAGCAGTTCTCCTCCGTCGACAAGCTGGAAGATATCATTCAGCAGATCGCCGGAAACAGCAACCGGATGGTGAATGAGTCCAGCCCGATCGTGGATACACGTCTTTCGGACGGATCCAGGGTAAACATCGTTCTGCATCCGATCGCACTCGACGGATCCATGATCTGTATCCGGAAATTTCCCAAAGAACCGTTAGGTATGCGGCAGCTTCTGGCGTATCATTCCATATCTGAGGAAGCGGCAGACTTTTTGAAGAAGCTGGTGCGGGCGGGATACAACATCTTTGTTTCCGGTGGAACAGGTTCCGGGAAAACCACATTTTTAAATGTGCTGTCAGAATTTATACCGGAGGACGAACGTATCATCACGATCGAGGATTCCGCCGAGTTAAAGATTACCGGGATCCCTAATCTGGTGCGGTTGGAGACCAGAAACGCGAATGCGCAGGGAACCAATGCGGTATCGATGCGCGACCTGATAAAAACAGCCCTGCGCATGCGTCCGGACAGAATTATCGTGGGCGAATGCCGTGGGGCGGAAGCGCTTGATATGCTGCAGGCGATGAATACCGGTCACGATGGAAGCCTCAGCACCGGTCATGCCAATTCAGCGAGAGATATGTTAAGCAGACTGGAGACCATGGTGTTGATGGGGATGGAGCTTCCGCTTGCGGCGATCCGCGGACAGATCGCGTCCGGAATAGATATTTTTGTCCATCTTGGAAGAATGCGCGACCGAAGCCGGAAAGTGCTTGAGATCGCGGAGGTGGATGGCATAAAAGACGGGGAGATCGTCCTGCATCCGCTGTTTTTGTTCCGGGAAACCGGTCATGACAACAGCCGGGTAGAAGGAGTCTGGGAAAAAGCCGGGGAACTGAAACACAAGGACAAGCTTTATTTTGCCGGAGAATGACAGAGAGGACAGGGTATGGATTATCGAAAGTATCAGTTTTGCGCGAAGGAGCGGATCCTTATTGTTTTTGAGAGTATTGCGGTGACTGCGGTCATAGCGTTTCTGTGTTACCGCTCGGTGTATGTGATGGCGGGATGTATTCCCGTGTATCTGTTTCTGGCAAAGAGAAAGAAACAGGAATACATCCGCAGACGCAGGGAAAAGCTCGGGGTGGAATTTAAAGAGAGCCTTCAGGCGGTGGCAGGTGCGCTGTTAGCGGGATATTCCATGGAAAATGCGTTCCGGGAAGCGGAAAAAGAAATGACCCAGCTATATGGAACCGAGTCCTGTATGGTGCGCGAATTAAAAGAGATCAATGTAAAGACGGCATGCAATCAGCCGTTGGAACCGCTTCTTTTAGATTTTTCAAAGAGAAGCGGCATGGAGGATGTGGAAAGCTTTTGCCAGGTGCTGGTATTTGCAAAGCGCGGTGGAGGAGATTTTGTACAGATCATAAAGGCGACAGTGCGAAAGATCGCGGACAAGATAGAGGTGAAACGGGAAATAGAGACTGTTATGGCGGCAAAACGTCTGGAGCAGAAAGTCATGCAGTCGGCATTTTGTTCATGACCGGATGTCTGGCTTTGTATCTGGCTGCCATGCGGATCGCGGAAAAGATTGTAGATATATCAGTATAAGAGAGGAGAGGGCAAAAGTGGTATTTTGCATAGCAGAGGCGGTGATGGCGGTTATCTGGATGGTCATTGCCGTAAAAAAGAAGCAGACCGGAAGCCGCCGCAGGGCACCGGTGATCCTGCTTGTGATCGCGGCACTGGGAATTGTGATAGCGATCCGTGCCAGAAATGAAACGGTCTTAGACGCCGGAAACCGCATTGAGAGAAAATTGCCCGGACAGGGAGATCGGACGGAGGCACTCGAGGTGACGCTTCCGGAAATCGGGGAAGAACCGTATCAGGCGGTCATCGCAGAGCGGCAGCTCACCGCAGAAGAGAAGGAGGAGGTGTTTCAAAATGCGAAAGAGGAAGCGGAACAGATTTTTGTCGGGGATAACGATTCAATGGATGAAATACGGAAAAATGTTGTGCTGCCTGCCACGCTTGCCGACGGGCTGGTGCAAGCAGAGTGGAGCTTTGATAATTACGAAGTGATGCAGCCGGATGGAACGATCATAGAGGATGCGGTGCCGGAGAGTGGCATTTATGTGCAGGCAAAACTTGAGATGACCTGTCAGGACAGTATTTTGGTCTATAGTTTCTATTTTAAAGTGCTGCCACAGAAACTGACGCAGACGGAATATATAAAAAAACAGCTGGATGCGGCAGTGGCGGAGGCAAATGAAAAGACGGCATCTCAAAATTACATTGCGCTGCCGGAGCAGGTGGAAGGCTATGCCATCAAGTGGCAGGAAAAGAAAAGCCGGGATGCGGTAAACTTTGCGTTTCTTGGCATTATTGCTGCGGCAGCAGTGGTTATGAAGGAGCGGGAAGATCAGAAAAAAGAATATGAGCGCAGAGAAAAGCTGCTGCTTGCCGGTTATCCCGAGATGATAAGTAAGCTTACGCTGCTGCTCGGTGCGGGAATGTCAGTGTCGTCTGCCTGGGAAAAGATCGCTGGTACATACAAAGCGCAGAGAAAGCAGCATCTGACGAAAGAAGATCCGGTATATGAGGAGATGCTCCTTACCTGCAATGAAATGCGGGACGGAGTCAGCGAGCGGAACGCGTATCTGCGTTTTGGTGAGCGGTGCGGTCTGACGCAGTATCGAAAAATGGTTTCTATTATTACGCAGAACATAAGAAAGGGGCAGCAGGAACTGACCAGACTGTTAGAAGAGGAAGCACAGGAGGCATATGCCCTCCGCAGGGAACTGGCAAAAAAGGCAGGTGAGGAAGCGGGGACAAAACTTCTGCTTCCGATGATGCTGATGCTTATGCTTGTGATGGCGGTCATACTGGTGCCTGCATGCATATCATTTCAACTGTAAAAAAGAAGGAGGAATAATTTCATGGGAAAATGGAAGGAATTTATGGCAGAAGAAGACGGAGTTGGCGTTGTGGAGGTGATCCTGATCCTTGTGGTTTTGATCGGACTGGTTTTGATCTTTAAAGACCAGCTCACCGTGCTGGTCAATAATATATTCAAGACCATTACGACAGAGTCCCAGAGAGTATGAGAATAAAGGATCAAAAAAGAGACGGCAGCATGACAATATTTGTTTCACTGGTCATGCTGCTGGTGGCTTCGGTACTTTTTACCTTATTAGAAGCGGCGCGTTTTCCGGGATTGGATGCAAAGGCGGATATGAATGCGATGCTGTCGGTCGAGTCGGCGTTTGCGGAATATCAGAAAGAGATCTGGGATCAGTATGATCTTCTGTTTCTGGATCTTGGTTACGGAGAGCAGCTTATGGATCTTACGAAACTGAAAGAACGCATACTGGCCTTAAATCAGGAAAATCTGAATCCAAAGACGGAGGGATGGATCAACAAAAGTGCCAATTTTTATCGAATGAATGTGACACAGTGTGTGATCGATGAGTATGAACTTGCAACCGATGACGGCGGCATGGCGTTCTTTTCACAGGCGGTGGAGTCAGTAAAAAATGAAGTGCCTTATCAGGCGGCGGAAGCGTTGTATGAAAAGATAACCGGGATAAATAATGTGGAAGAGAGCGCGGATCATCCGGAAGAGACGATGAATCAGGCACAAAGGACGATCACGGAGGAACGCAACCGCAAGAAAGAAGAAAACAGACAAAGGCAGGAGCAGGGAGAGATCGTGCAGCCGTTGGAGGAGGTCGAGAATCCGGTGGAAACGGTGAGTGCGCATAAGACATCCGCGATTCTTGCCCAGACTGTGGAAAACCCGGATGCACTGTCGGTAAAGGCTTTAAATTTGACGGACACTGTGGAAAACCGGACCAAACAGGAGGGAAACAGTCCTGGGTATTACAATGCGGGCTTCTACGAAAAAATTTTGTATCAGAAATATTTACAGGATCATTTTGGATGTTATACCAGGTCAAATGAAAACCGTGTTCTGGATTATGAACTGGAATATCTGTTGGTTGGAAAAGCCTCCGATCAGGAAAATCTGGAAAGTGTGGTACATCGGATTCTTGCGATACGCCTTGCGGCAAACCTTTTATACCTTTTGGGGGATGCGGCAAAGATGGAAGAAGCACTTGCGGCAGCGACCGCGCTGGTGGGATTCACCGGAAATCCGGGGATCATAGAGCTGGCGAAGATGGGGATCATTGTAGCATGGGCATACGCGGAGAGCATTCTTGATCTGCGTACGCTGCTTGCGGGAGGAAAGGTAGCGCTCATCAAGTCAGCGGAAAACTGGACACTTGGGCTGTCCAATCTTTCCGGGGCGTTTTCGGGAACACAGAAAGTAAAAGAAAGCGAAGACGGTTTCTCTTACGAAGATTATCTGCAGAAAATGCTCTATTTTGAAACACAGGAGAAATTGAATTACCGTGCGATGGATCTGATCGAAAAAAATGTCCGGGTCTGGTCCGGGAATCAGAATCTGCGCATGGATTCTATGGCACAAAGAATGAAAGTGACTGTCTGCTATGAGGCGAAACCATTGTTTTTGCGGCTTGTCAGGATCGGAGATATCAGTGATGAAACATATCAGTTTACCTATGAAAAGAAAATATCCTATCTGGATACCTGAGAAAGGAGGTGCGAAGCGGTGTCTCTTTACCTCTTTTCGAAAAAAGAAAAAAAGCTCTCTCTTTGCCAAAGGGGCACCGTTTTGTGCCTCCGGGAAAGCGTCATTTACGATAGAGGCAGCAGTGATATTTCCGCTTTTTGCCGGACTTCTTGTCACGATCCTGTTCTTTTTCCGGGTGCTCATGGTGCAGCAGACGGTGGAAGAAGCATTGCAGTACACCGGAAGAAAGATGGCGGTGCTTGCCTGGGAGAGTGAGGAAAAGGGAACGCTTTTAAGTCTGGCGGAGGCGGAAGCGATCTTTCATGGAGCGAAAAAAGACGCGGGCGACGCATCGGGATACCAGGGTTGTGGAACGGTCAGTCTGGACGCGGTGAGGTCATCCTTTACCGGAAATTATATTAAACTTTACACCACCTACGAGATCCCGCTTCCGATCGGCTTTTTCGGAAAGCAGGAAATCAGAATTGTCCAGTCGGTAAAAACAAGGAAATGGACGGGGTACAGCAAAGATGATGCGGGAATGGAACAGGATCGTTTTGTTTATGTGACACCGCATGGACATGCGTATCACGCCACCATGGACTGCGCTTATCTGGATCTGAGTATACAGAGTGTGAGCTATTCCATGGTAGGGAGTTTGAGAAATGCGGATGGAGCGCGTTATACGAGGTGTGCTTCCTGTGGGATGGAAGGAGGCACCGTTTACATTACAAGTTATGGAAACCGTTATCATTCAAGCCTGACCTGCGGTGGGCTAAAGAGAATGGTTTATCTGATAAGGCTTTCGGAAGCACAGGGCTATCATGCGTGTCAGAAATGTGCAGGAAGCTGAAAGGAGAGAGGATATGATTGAAACATGTATGACATTAGGGCTGCTTGGGGTGTGCTCGATTGAGGATGTCAGACGAAAAAAAGTGGGAGTATACAAGCTGTGTGTGACCGGAATAGCGGGAATACTGGTGCATTTACTCCGTGGTACGATCGGAATTTACAGTATTCTTGGGGGCGCGGCGGTCGGAATGGCGCTTCTCGTTCTGGGAAGGATCTTTCAGGGAAGCATAGGATATGGGGACGGGCTGGTTTTGATCGATACCGGTATCCTGCTTGGGGCACCCGATAATCTGGAGCTTTTCTTTACGGCGCTTTTTTTCGCCGGGATTTTTGCGCTGGTTGGCTGCGTGTTTTTTCATAAAAAAAGAAAGGATACGTTTCCTTTTGTACCTTTTTTGCTGATCGCATATGTGGGGATGCTGTTATGGGGATGAAAAAAAGTATGAGAGCAAGTTATACCATAGAAGCTGCGCTTATTTTGCCGGCTGCACTGTTTTTGATCCTCATTTCCATACGGACCGGGATCTCTATGTATACCGAAGTAAAGGAGGCAGCATGCCATTACGAACAGGTACAGCAGTTTGATGCGGTCGGCGAGATAAAACAGATCAAACGATGGAAAAAGTTGTTGGAGGAATAAAAATGGAAGTATATTTTAAGCGAAATCTGCTGCAAAGTTATATGGTGATCGAGGATTCCTTTTATGGTGGTTATGATATGACGATGCTGAACAGAAACCGGCTGCCTGGATTTTTTACCGTAAAGATGGTGGAAGCGGATGGAACATGGCAGTATTGGTATGAGATCACCGGATTGCAGATGTTAGATGAGTACATGAAACAGAAACCAGTGGATTATGCGCTGCTTAAAAAAATCGTGTTACAGATAGACGCCTGCCTGAGACTTGCGGCAGAATATCTTCTTTTACAGGAAAATATCAGCATGCAGGCAGAGCGGATCGGGGTCCGCCCGGAAACAGGACAGCTGTATTTTTGTTATCACAGGGGAGAAAATGTGGAACCGGAAAGACAGTTTCAAAATCTGATCGAACAGATCCTGCCCAACGTGGATCACAAGGACAGACAGGCGGTAGAAGCAATCTATGCAATTTACGAGATCGTGCTCGCGGATCATTTTGATTTTTCAGATGTAAAAAAAGTATTTGCAGAGATACCGGAGATGACAGAGGATACGGTCTCGATGGTTGCAGAGAACATAGAATACCGGCAGGAAGGGCCGGAAGAAAAAACGGAGGAAAATAAAGCACAAAAAGAGTGGGAAAAGCTGTGGGGGGCGCTTGCAAAATTAAAAGAGCCATTTTACAGAAATAAGAAAGAAAGTCAGCCAATCCAGGTATCCTTTGAACCGGATGACGAGGAGGTGGAGGAGGCAATGCACCCGACGGTACTGCTTTCCGATATTTCCGGCGTGATCGGAAAGTTAAATTACAATGGAAGAAACGGAGAAGCTGATTTCCTCATCCAGTCGGAGAATTTTAAGATCGGAACCAGGGAGGATGAAGTGGATGCCTGCCTGAAATCGGCGGCGGTGAGCCGCATTCACGCGCGTATTGTCCGGGAAGGAGAGGAATATCTGATCGAGGATTTAAACAGCAAAAACGGGACATGGGTAAACGGCGAGCTGTTAAATTATAAAGAGCGTCGTAAATTAAAGAAAAATGACAGAATCCGATTCGCGGATGAAGAATATATTTTCAGTTGACATGAAAAAATAGAAGTGCTATTGTTTCTGGTATTAAAAAGGAGAAGAGGTGCTTTTTTGATAGCAGAGATCGATCAGATGTTAAAGGCGGAAGGCTACCGCTTTTTGAAGGTGCAGCCGGAAGAAGCGGGTGTTTATTACAGATATGAGAATGGGACAGTAGAGGTTATTCTGGGACTTTTGGATCACAGCGCGTTTCAGATGAATGCGGCAGTCTGCGCGAGCATGAAAGAGCATATCAGAGAGCTGTTCTTCTTATCACATGGCAGAGTGCCGGGGATCACGGAGGAGATGCCGGTTTATCAGGTGGATATCCTTTGTCTTGCGATCACGGATCAGGTGGAAAAATACCGTGTGCTCTGTAATGAGATGCGTGGTATCTGGCTGGTGGAGGCGGGTACAAAACGGCTCATCATTTATGAAAATCAGCCCGGAGACTTTTACGGACTGCAAAAGCGGCTGTTAAATCTTCTGGATCAGTGCGGGGAGCAGACCTCTGCGCGTGCCCAAAAACAAGAAAAACACGCGTTACAGATCGACTGGCGCGGGATGACCTGGGTAAACACCGGGCTTGTGGCGGTAAATATCCTTGTGTGGATCGTTATGGAACTGTTCGGAAATACAGAGGATTCCCAGTATCTGTTGGAGCATGGGGCGATGTATCCGCTTTTGGTCGTCTCGCTTCATGAGTGGTACCGGCTGTTTACCTGTATGTTTGTACACATAGGATTTCCGCATCTGGTCAATAACATGATCGTACTGTTTTTCACCGGCGACCGGCTGGAACGCGAGATCGGAAAAGTGAAATATCTGTTGATCTATCTGCTTTCCGGGCTTGGCGGGAGTCTGCTCTCTATGGTCTATATGTTAAAAACAGGCGATATGGCAGTTTCCGCAGGTGCGTCCGGTGCTATTTTCGGCGTGATCGGCGCATTGCTGTATCTGGTGATCCGAAACAAAGGGCGGATCGGGACACTGACGACCAGAGGACTGGTCTTAATGATCGCGCTCTGTCTGTATTACGGATTTACGGCAACAGGGGTAGATAACTGGTGTCACATTGGAGGCCTGGTGATGGGATTTTTGCTTGCGGTACTGCTTTATCGCGGAAATCCGAGAAAAGATTGATTTTAGCGGTAAAAATTTATATACTGGGTATAGATATTTTTTAATAAGCAGGAAAGAGGATAAGGAATGAAAGTCAATATTTACTATGGCGGACGCGGACTGCTGGATGATCCGACACTTTATGTAATAAATAAGATGCAGGAGGTACTGCAGGAACTTCGTGTGAACGTGGAGCGTTATGATATCCATGAATACAAGAACAGCATTTCCACCCTGCCGCAGACACTAAAGGAAGCGGATGGCATTATTCTTGCAACAACAGTGGAATGGCTCGGAATCGGTGGCTATATGCAGCAGTTTCTGGATGCCTGCTGGCTATACGGGGACAAGGAGAAGTTACAGAATATGTACATGCAGCCGGTAGTTATGTCAACCACATACGGAGAGCGGGAAGCAGAGATCACACTTTCAAACGCGTGGGATATTCTGGGTGGGCTTCCGTGTAACGGGATCTGCGCGTATGTCGAGGATCTGGTTTCATTTGAAATGAATGAGGAGTATTCTTCGATCATTGAAAAGAAGGCGGAAAATCTGTATCGAACCATCTCTCAGAAGGTGAAAGGACTGCCGACCAGCAATCAGGCGGTGACCCGTTCCGTGCTCCGTACACAGCAGATGGAGCTGACCCCGCAGGAGACCGAGCAGTTATCCAAATATGTGGCGGATGATACTTATGTGAAAAAACAAAAAGAAGATATCGAGGAACTTGCGTCGATGTTTAAGGATATGCTTGGACAGACGAAAGAGGAAAATTCCGGAGATTATATTGTAAAACTGGAATCCCATTATGTGAAAAAAGAGGATCTTGACGCGGTATACCGCTTTGATATAGAAGGAAAAAGCCAGGCGCTCATCGCAAAGATCCAGGCAGGAGAACTGACCTGCGAATATAAGGCGAAAGAAGAAGCGGATTTTGAGGAAGCGGATGTTTCGGCAAAGCTTTCTTCCGAAGTTATGGAAAATATCCTTGCCGGTCGTTCTACGTTCCAGGGCGCGTTTATGACAGGAGACATGACGGCAAAAGGAAACTTTAAGACACTTCGTACGCTGGATGAGATTTTTATCTTTGAGTAAGATCAGGATCCGGGATTGACCGGGAGCAGGATCGAAAAGGTGCATCCGTCACCGGGACGGGATTCAAAGAGCAATCTGCCCGAGTGATCTTCGATGATCTGACGGGCGATAGGAAGACCGAGTCCGGTGCCATATTCTTTGGAAGTGGTAAAAATCTCAAACAGATTGTCTTTCGTGGTGTCCGGGATGCCGCCGCCGAAATCGGTGAGCTCGATGTCGATAAAGTCATCTTTACGAAAGACATTTAAAATGACAGTTCCGGTTTCGCCCATCGCTTCATAGGAATTCTTTAAGAGATTGATTAGAGCCTGTTTTAAGCGCAGGGAATCGATGAAAATGGGAGGAAGATTTTCTTCGAGAGTTGTTTTACAGACAAAATTCTGGGAAAAAGAAAGATTATGGATCGCGTCTGAGATTTCCCGGATGAAATCAGCGGGAGCGACCAGTGAGAGGTTTAACGGATAGCCGGTGCGGCTCAAAGAAAGCTCGGCGATCAAGTTTTTCAGGTAAGTTACCTCCTGCATGGTATCTTTCCACAGGGGATAAGCTGCAACATCGGGATGCTTTTTCTCGATCAGTTGGAGTGAACTGTTGATCAGTGTGACGGAGTTTTTGGTTTCGTGAAAAATTTTCATATAGTCAAGTGTTGTCAGCATGAAAAAGACCTCCCGGAAGTGTTTTAAAATTTGAAATATGCTAAGTGTAGCACTACTTTCATGCAAATTCAATGAAAAGTAACCGCAAAAAATCGACAAAAAATAAGGAGATGTAGAGAAATGAAAGACGAAAATTGTATTTTCTGTAAGTTGGCAAATGGGGATATCCCGACCAATACGGTGTATGAGGATGAGGAATTTCGGGTGATCTTAGATGCGAGTCCGGCAACAAGAGGCCATGCGCTCATCCTTCCAAAGCAGCATTATGCAAATCTGTATGAGATCGATGAAAATGTTGCGGCAGATTCCATGAAGCTCGCAAAGAAGCTTGCGATCCACATGAAAAAGGTGCTTGGCTGTGATGGTGTGAATGTGCTCCAGAATAATGAGGAGACCGCAGGACAGACCGTGTTCCACTTCCATGTCCATGTGATCCCGCGTTATCAGGGCGCGAAAAATGACGACATCATCCAGTGGACACACGAAGATTTTTCAGAGGATGAGATGAAAAAAATATTAGATACCGTAAAAATGTAAAAAAAATCCCGGAGGAAATGTCTTTGCTTTTTCAAGATGTTTTCTCCGGGAGTTTTGGTCTTACTTTTTGCTTTTTGATGCGGCAGCTTCATTGATCAGTCCGATCACGGTGTCAATGGAGTCGAGCTGTTTGCTCTTTGCCATGGCATCTATGTAAACCTGCTTGTTGGTTTCTACCTGCTTTATGGCATCAAGCAGCGTATCGGAAGTCAGATTTTCTTCTTCTAACACATAGCTAAATCCCTGTTTCTCAAAGGATCTTGCGTTTAAGATCTGGTCGCCGCGGCTGGCGTTTGCGGAGAGCGGGATCAGGATATTCGGTTTTCGCAGTGCAAGCAGCTCGCAGATGGAGTTTGCGCCGGCTCTTGAAATTACGATATCCGCAAGCGCGAACATATCGCGAAGTTCTGATTTGGCGTACTCAAATTGGGCATAACCGGTGGTACTTCCGAGAGAAGCGTCAAGATTTCCTTTTCCGCACAGGTGAATCACCTGATAATTTTTCAATAATTTTGGCAAAACAGCGCGCAGCGCGTTATTTAACACCTTGGAACCGGAACTTCCGCCGACTGCAAGGATAACCGGCTTTTCTGCCGTAAAATTGCACAGCGTAAGTGCCGAGAGACGGTTTCCGGTCAGAAGTTCCTGACGGATCGGAGAACCGGACAAAACAGCCTTGCCTTCCGGCAGATACGGGATGGTCTCCGGAAAATTACAGCAGACTTTATAGGCAGCAGGGATCGCGATCTTGTTGGCAAGTCCCGGGGTCAGATCCGATTCGTGGATAATGGCAGGAATATGAAGAAAACGTGCTGCCAAAACGACAGGAACGGAGACAAAGCCGCCCTTGGAAAAGACAACGTCCGGCTTTAATTTCCGTAAAAGTCCGACTGCCTGACCAAATCCTTTTAAGACCTTGAACGGGTCGGAAAAATTTTTGATATCAAAGTAGCGGCGCAGCTTCCCGGATGAAATGCCGTAGTAGGGAATGCCCTGTTCTTCGATCAGCTGTTTTTCCATACCGGTGTAGGAGCCGATATAACTGATTTCAAAGCCGTTTTCTTTTAATTTCGGAAGCAGAGCAATGTTCGGGGTGACGTGGCCCGCAGTGCCGCCGCCGGTCAGAACGATTTTTTTCATAGCGATACCCTCTTTTTCTTTTTTGTTATTTTTTCAGACATATATTATATAGAAATAAATCTCTTTTATATTATACTGTTGCGGCAAAAAGTCAAGGAAATCTGAGATAACAAAAAAGCGGCGCGGCGGGAAGAAAAAAACAGGCTGGTGCAAAAAAAGAAACAAATAGCGGGAAGGCTGAAAGATAAAGGCGAAACATGCGGTGAAAAGTGGGACAAAGCTACTTTAAAAAGAGGCGGAGTTTTCTTATAATGGGGAGGCAAGGTGAAAACAGGAGGTGTCAGTCATGCAGATGATCGAACAGACAGCGGAGTTTTTACAAAAGAACAGCGGAGTGCTGATCCTGGTGGTATGTATGCTTTTACTGGTCGCAATGCTCCGGCACTTAAAACAGGGCAGAAAACTGGAAAAAAAGCTGGGCGTCATAAATGAAAATATGGCGTTTCATTTTGAGCAGATGATGGACAGCAAGGCACAGTTTGAGGCGGAAAAAGCAAAGGAGCGAAAGCTTGAAAGGGAGGCTTTAGCGAAAGCGGAAAAGCAAAAGATGGAAAAAGAGCAGGAAGCCGTATTTGATGCGGTTTTACAGGAAATTTTCCCTTGATAAATAGCGGCAATTTTGCTAAAATTGACACGATGAAAAGAAATGCCAAATGGCAGGGATAAACGAAGGAGTGTTAAAAATGGAGAAAATTACGTTTGACTACTCAAAAGCAGCAGGCTTCATCAGCGATGAAGAAGTTACTTATATGAGCAAACTGGTAGAAGATGCGAAAAAGCAGCTTCTTGACAGAAACGGTGCAGGCAATGACTTCTTGGGATGGCTCGATCTTCCGGTAGATTACGACAAGGAAGAGTTTACACGGATTAAGAAAGCAGCAGAAAAGATCCAGGGAGATTCCGAAGTGCTGATCGTGATCGGTATCGGCGGATCCTATCTCGGAGCAAGAGCTGCGATCGAATTTTTAAGACACGGATTTTACAACAATGTATCCAAGGAAATCCGTAAAACACCGGAAATCTATTATTGCGGAAACAGCATCAGCGGAACTTATCTTCAGGGTCTGATCGATGTGGTTGGCGACAGAGATTTCTCCGTAAATATCATTTCCAAATCAGGAACAACAACAGAACCGGCGATCGCATTCCGTATTTTCAAGGAAATGCTTGAGAAAAAATATGGCAAAGCAGAAGCTGCCAAGAGAATTTACGCGACAACCGACAAGGCAAAGGGAGCGTTAAAGAACCTTGCGACAGAAGAAGGATACGAGACATTCGTAGTACCGGATGATGTCGGAGGACGTTTCTCCGTTCTTACCGCAGTAGGACTTCTTCCAATCGCAGTAAGCGGAGCAGATATCGACAAATTGATGGAAGGTGCTGCAGAGGGCAGAAAGCTGGCGTTAGAGCAGAAATTTGAAGAGAATGACGCTCTGAAATATGCGGCACTTCGCAACATCCTGTTAAGAAAAGGAAAATCCGTAGAAATTCTGGCAAATTATGAGCCAAGCCTTCACTATGTATCTGAATGGTGGAAACAGCTGTACGGCGAAAGCGAAGGAAAAGATCAGAAGGGTCTCTTCCCGGCATCCGTAGATCTTACCACAGATCTGCATTCCATGGGACAGTTCATCCAGGATGGTTCCAGAATCATGTTTGAGACTGTTATGAATGTAGAAAAATCCAGATGTGAAGTAACGATCCAGAAAGAAGACGTGGATCTTGACGGACTCAATTATCTCGCAGGAAAGACAATGGATTTCGTAAACAAGAGCGCAATGAACGGAACGATCCTTGCGCACACAGACGGAAATGTACCAAACTTCATGGTAAAGATCCCGGAACAGAACGAATTCTATTTAGGAGAATTATTCTACTTCTTCGAGTTCGCATGTGGTGTTTCCGGATACCTGCTTGGTATCAATCCGTTCAACCAGCCGGGTGTAGAAAGCTACAAGAAGAATATGTTCGCACTGCTTGGAAAACCGGGTTATGAAGACGCAAGAGAAGCGTTATTAAACAGATTAAAATAATCAGTCATACAAAAGAGGGAACTGTCTCGGAAGACCGGGACGGTTCTTTTCTTTTTGCCCGAAAAAACAATCGGTAAAAATGTCCGGAAAACCGTGTATTCCCAAGGGAAAAAGCCGCTCGCTTGACAAAAGTCGTATTCTTTGCTATAATCCCACTTGTAACAAATTCGTAACAAATGTAATAAAATTGCATAAATCATCATATGAGTGTAATACTATTTCAATAATTTAGCACTATGCAAAATATGGAGGGAAATATGAATTTAAACAGGAAAGTGGTCGAGGGTTCTATCGTAGCAGGAATGCTGGTGGTAATGACAACGGCCACATCAGTTACAAGTCAGGTTGTTTCGGATGAAAAGGCAACGGCTGCAGTCCAGACAGTGGTTACCGCAGATGAGAACTATACCGCGGTAGCAGGCATTACCAGACAGATGGCGCTGGTAGAGACGGGCAGAGCAGAAGTGAGCGTGGAACATTCCGACGCGCAGCTGGTGGCGGCTTCCGAGGAAGGCGGCGCAGCCGAGACAGCACAGACAGGGTTGGCTGAGACTTTACCGGCAGATGAGACAAAGAGTATGCCGGTGGAGATTACTGATGAGGATTCACAGAATATAACAGACACATCCGAAGACGCGCAGGACGCACAGGTAGAAGAACAGCAGAATGCGGACGTAGTGGAGACGGAAGAAACGGCAGAAGAAGCGCTTGCGGGGCAGGATGAAGCAGCCATGCAGGAACAGGAAGACTTGGCAGATGCCAATGCTTCGAGCGAGGCGACAGTTGTTGAAAATACGGCAAATGACATCCAGTCAGACGCGGTTGCCGCGCAGTTGGAGCAGGAGCAGGCAGAGTGGGAGAACCGTCTGATGCCGAGTGTCAACGAATATCTGAATATTCGTGCGGCGGGTGATGAAAATGCGGAAGTGGTCGGAAAGCTCTACAAGGGTGATGCGGCAGAGATCGTGGAACAGGGCGATACCTGGACACATGTAAGATCCGGTTCCGTAGACGGATATGTATTAAATGCATACTGTGCGTTTGGCATGGATGCGTATGAACTGGCAAAGAAAGACTGTCAGACAGAAGCAAAGGTTATCACCGGCGGACTCAGATTAAGAACAGAGCCGAATGAGAATGCGACTGTTATCGATGCGGTATACGAAGGTCAGGTGCTTACCGTGGATACCGAATCCGCAAGTACCGATGGCTGGGTAGCGGTAGAGTATGATGACAAGCTCGCATATGTAGCGGCACCGTATGTTACAGTTGATATTTCCGTGGGAGACGCGATCTCCATCGAGGAAGAGCGCGCGGCAGCGGCTGCGGAAGCAGAGAAGAAAGCGAGCGAGAGCAGCGGTGTGACGACCACACAGAAGGCTGCGGTAGCGGCATCCACAGATGATGTGACACTTCTTGCGGCACTGATCCAGTTAGAGGCAGGTTCTGAGTGCTACGAAGGAAAAGTGGCAGTCGGAGCGGTGGTTATGAACCGTGTCAGAAGCGGTGGATATCCGGGATCCATTTCCGGTGTCATCTATCAGGGCGGCCAGTTTACAACAGCATCCAGTGTACAGGGTGTGATCGCGAGCGGCGTCAGCGGAAGCTGTATGCAGGCAGCACAGGAAGCGATAAACGGAAGCGACAATACCGGCGGATGCGTATCGTTCCGTCGCGCAAGTTCCGGACGCGCGGGTGTTGTGATTGGAAATCATGTATTCTTTTAAGTACATCGATGCATAAATAATAAAAATTGCGAAGACCATATGTGAGGGATGGTGCAAAGCCCCTTTCTATGGTCTTTTTCTTTTGGAATTTTTGTTGTATTCTCAAATGAAATATAGTAAGATAATTCTATTGATAAAATATCTATCGAACAAAATCAGGGAGGTATGACAGATGGGTGCATTTATTGCAGTAGTAATTCTTCTGGCAGTTGTGTTAATTATTTTAGTGAATTGTATTAAAATCGTGCCGCAGGCACATGCGATGGTAGTGGAGCGTCTCGGAGGCTATCTGGCGACATGGGGCGTAGGACTTCACTTTAAAATGCCATTTTTAGACCGTGTTGCAAAAAAAGTGATCTTAAAGGAACAGGTAGTGGATTTCCCGCCGCAGCCGGTTATTACAAAAGATAATGTTACGATGCAGATCGATACTGTTGTATATTTTCAGATCACAGATCCGAAGTTATTTACCTACGGTGTGGAAAATCCGATCATGGCGATCGAGAACCTGACCGCGACAACACTCCGTAATATCATCGGTGATCTCGAACTTGACGAGACACTGACTTCAAGAGAGACCATCAACACCAAGATGCGCGCGTCTTTGGATGTTGCGACAGATCCATGGGGAATCAAGGTAAACCGTGTGGAATTAAAGAACATCATTCCGCCGAAAGCGATCCAGGATGCCATGGAAAAACAGATGAAAGCAGAACGTGAGAGACGTGAGGCGGTTACCAGAGCAGAAGGTGAGAAGAAATCTACGATCCTTGTTGCGGAAGGTAAGAAGGAATCCGCGATTCTCGAAGCAGAAGCGGAAAAACAGGCAGCGATCTTACGCGCGGAAGCAAAGAAGGAAGCGACCATGCGCGAGGCGGAAGGTCAGGCGCAGGCGATCTTAAAGATCCAGCAGGCAAACGCCGACGGACTTCGTTTCTTAAAAGAGGCAGGACCGGATGCAAATGTACTGCAGTTAAAGAGTATTGAAGCGTTTGCAAAGGCAGCCGATGGAAAAGCGACCAAGATCATCATCCCGTCCGAGATCCAGGGGATCGCGGGACTTGCGAAATCCGTTGTGGAAGTAGCAAAGGAAAGCTAAGCGAAGAAGCATTTGGTAATATAACAAATAAAGAACGGGCTGTCGAAAAATTTGACAGCCCGATTGTTGTAATGACTACATAGAAAGGAAGCAGAAAAATGAACTTAAAAGGACGTAATTTTTTAAAACTGAAAGATTTTACCCCGGAAGAAATTCTTTACATGGTAGATCTTGCAGCGGAATTAAAAGACAAAAAGAAAAAAGGGATTGCGCATGATGCACTGACTGGCAAAAATATTGCGCTGATCTTTGAGAAGACCAGTACAAGAACCCGCTGCTCGTTTGAAGTGGCAGCACATGATCTCGGAATGCATGTGACTTATCTGGATCCGTCAGGTTCCCAGATCGGCAAAAAAGAAAGTATCGCGGATACCGCGCGCGTCCTTGGAAGAATGTTCGACGGGATCGAGTACCGCGGATTTGGACAGGACATTGTGGAAGAACTGGCAGAATATGCGGGAGTTCCGGTGTGGAACGGACTGACCAATGAGTTCCATCCGACGCAGATGCTGGCAGATGTTTTAACGATCCGTGAGCATCTGGGACGTATCAAGGGCGTAAAACTCGCATATATGGGAGATGCCCGTTATAACATGGGAAATTCACTGATGGTGACCTGCGCGAAACTCGGCATGGATTTTGTCGCATGTACATCCAAAAAATATTTCCCGGAGCAGGAACTTGTGGACTACTGTAAAAAAGTAGCGGCAGAAAACGGTGGAAGCATCACACTTTCCGAGGATGTAGAGGCAGTAAAGGGCGCGGATGTCATTTATACCGATGTCTGGGTGTCCATGGGTGAGCCGGATGAGATCTGGGAAGAACGCTTAAAAGATCTGATGCCGTATCAGGTCAACAAAAAGCTGATGGACATTGCGGGTGAGCAGGCGATCTTTATGCACTGTCTTCCGGCATTCCATGACTTAAAGACCAAGATCGGAAAACAGGTCTATGAAAAATTCGGATTTTCCGAGCTTGAAGTGACAGATGAAGTGTTTGAATCCGAAAAGTCCGTGGTATTTGACGAGGCAGAGAACCGCATGCATACGATCAAGGCGGTCATGTACGCGACGTTGGCATAAAGCGGTTTGATAACCCGGAGGGAAAGAAGAGTCAGGGGACGGATATGAAGGCAGAGATATTAACGATATTAAAAGATACGGACGGCTATGTGTCCGGTCAGGAACTGTGTGAGCGGTTTGGCGTTTCCCGCACTGCGGTGTGGAAAGCGATGAACCAGTTGAAAAAAGAAGGCTATGAGATCGAATCGGTACAAAACAAGGGCTATCACCTGGTAAAGACACCGGATATCTTAAGCAAAAACGAGCTTGTCAGCATACGAAAGACAAAGTGGGTCGGTACGGAGATCTGTTATTTCGATGTGACGGATTCGACCAACACACAGGCCAAAAGTCTGGGCGAGGGAGATGCGCCAAACGGTACGCTTGTCGTTGCCGGAAAGCAGGAGAGCGGCAGAGGCAGACGGGGCAGAAGCTTTGAGTCCCCTGCGGGAACCGGCATTTTCATGACCCTTCTGCTCCGGCCGGAGATCGAACCGCAGAATGCTTCCATGCTTACGCTCGTCTCAGCACTGGCGGTCGCGAAAGGCATTGAGCATATGGTGGATCTTTCGGTGCAGATCAAATGGCCGAATGATATCGTGATAAACGGCAAAAAAGTCTGTGGTATTTTAACGGAAATGAGCGCACAGATGGATTATGTAAACTACATTGTGATCGGGATCGGGATCAATGTGGGCAATGAGGAGTTCCCGGAGGAGATCAAAGATGTGGCAACTTCGATCTATCTTGAGAGTGGAAAACATGTAAACCGTGCCATGCTGATCGAAAAGATCTGGGAAGAGTTTGAAGATTATTATGAACTTTATGAGAAAACACAGGATTTGAGCAGCCTGGTTAAAGAGTACGACAGTTATCTGGTCAACCGGGCACAGAAAGTGCGTGTCTTAGATTCGAAAGAGCCGTACGAGGGAAAGGCGATGGGCATCACCGACCGCGGAGAGCTGATCGTGGATACCTGGGAGGCAAGACGGCTGGTGTCCGCCGGAGAAGTGTCCGTGCGCGGCGTATATGGCTATGTATGATCGGATAAAACGATAACAGGATAAGACAGATTGAGGTAAGTTACAATGTTTCAGAATGAAGTGATATTATGCGGATCAAGTTCCTATACGAGAAAATTTTATTTAAACCGTGATTTTTCCAGACTTCCGGAGGCAATCAAAGAAGAATTGCAGATCATGTGCGTGCTGTTTACCGAGGATGTGGGCGGAACGCTGCAGCTGGTGTTTGACGCCGAGGGCAATCTGGAATTCCGGACGGAAGTGGAAGAGGGCGATCTGCTCTATGATGAGATCGGAAGCGTGTTGAAGATCAAGCAGCTGCGGAATGAAAAGCAGGAGCTGCTCGAGGCACTGCAGATGTATTACCGGGTAGTTTTCCTGGGCGAAGGACTGAAGGAGGAATAGATATGCTGTTAGCAGTTGATGTGGGAAATAGCAATATCACACTCGGAGCGTTTGAACGGGAACGGCTGGTCGCGACATTTCGGATGACGACCAATCTTCCGCGTACTTCGGATGAGTACGGAACCGAGATCCGTGGACTTCTCGCCAACAACGGGATCAGCCCGAACGCGATCGACAGCGCGATCTTTTCATCGGTCGTGCCGGATATCATGCATTCACTGACGAGTGCGGTGATCAAATATTTCAATGTCACGCCGATTTTGGTCGAACCGGGCATTACCACCGGGCTTTCCATCGCGACAGAAAATCCGAGACAGCTCGGGGCGGATCGTATCGTGGATGCGGTCGGCGCGTATGAGCTTTATGGCGGACCGGTCATCGTCATTGACTTTGGAACAGCGACAACGTTTGACCTCGTGGATGGAAACGGCGTATTTCTGGCAGGTGTGATCTCGCCGGGAATCCGGGTGTCTGCGAAGGCACTCTCCCAGGGAACCGCGAAACTGCCGGAGATCGAGATCAAAAAGCCGGCATCGATCCTTGGAAGAGAGACGATAAGCAGCATACAGGCGGGACTTGTATACGGTCAGATCGGCCAGACAGAATATATCGTGGAACATATGAAACAGGAAGCAGGCCTTGCCGGGATCAAAGTGGTTGCGACCGGAGGACTCGGAAAGATCATCGCGAAAGAGACAAAAAGCATTGATATTTATGACGCGACACTGACGCTTCAGGGAATGCGTTTTATTTATGAGAGACAAAAAAAGGGACAGGCAGACGGCGGAAAATAATATGAAAACATTACAGATCGGAAATGTGACTTTAGAAAACAATCTGGTGCTCGGACCAATGGCAGGCGTGACAGACCTGCCATTTCGTCTGCTCTGCAAAGAGCAGGGCGCGGGACTTTTGTGCATGGAAATGGTGAGTGCCAAGGGCATCTATTACAACAATAAAAATACCGAGCAGCTTTTGGCGATCGATGAGAGGGAGCATCCGGTTTCCCTGCAGCTTTTTGGCTCGGATCCGGAGATCATGAGTGAGATGGCAAAAAAGATCGAGGAAAGGCCTTTTGACATTCTCGATATCAATATGGGCTGTCCGGTTCCGAAAGTCGTAAACAACGGCGACGGCTCCGCACTGATGAAAAATCCGGTGCTTGCGGGAAAGATCATAGAAAAGACCGCGCGTGCCATCAAAAAACCGGTGACGGTAAAGATCCGCAAAGGGTTTGATGATGCGCATATCAACGCGGTGGAAATGGCAAAAGTGGCAGAAGCAAGCGGCGCGGCAGCGATCGCGGTCCACGGGCGCACGAGAGAGCAGTACTATTCGGGCAGGGCGGACTGGGACATCATAAGACAGGTCAAAGAAGCGGTAAAGATCCCGGTGATCGGAAACGGCGATATCCTGACGCCGGAGGACGCGATCCGCATAGAAGAACAGACCGGCTGTGACGGCTTTATGATCGCGCGCGGCGCCCAGGGAAATCCGTGGATCTTTGCGCAAATCCTGCATTATTTTAAGACCGGGGAACATCTGCCGAAACCGACGGCGGAGGAAATGGTACAAATGATGCTGCGCCATGCGAAAATGCAGCTTGCGTTCAAGGGAGACTATACCGGGATACGCGAGATCCGCAAACATGCGGCGTGGTATACGGCGGGCTATCCGAATGCGGCACGCCTGCGCAGTGCCATCAATGAAGTGGAAAGCTATGAACAGTTAGAGGAATTATTCGGGCGCTTTTTGACATATAATGAGAAAAACAGATAGCAGGTACGGCGTATGGCGGATGACCGTGTGGATATGGGTTGGCGCGCGATCGGTGCATTTTTAAAAAAGTGGAGACAGAAAAGACGAAAAAAGAAAGAAGGCATCGGAAGTGCGGCAAAGGAACCGGAGATGTGGGTGGAAAATCCCTATCTGCCGCAGTTTCGGAACATCATGGAGCAGGTATTAAAAAAGCGTGGGATAAGCTATCGGGATTTTGCGCCGGTCTGTATTGATGAAGAAAAGCCGGAGCTTCTTTTGATGGAGGAAGATATTGTCACCGTTCTGCACGAGCTGGAGCGGGATTTAAACGCGCTTACGATCCTAACGGAACGTCCGGATTTTTTCTCGTCATATGCGGCGCGGATGGAAGAAGAATACGGGCTTATGGTTTCGGTCAGGGAGAAGCGGCATGCGGGAGCGGAATCCCCGTTTCTGTTTCCCGGAAATGTGATCCTGGATTTTGAGCGGAACGGACATTTTTGCACACCGGAGAAAACGGGCGGATACTGCTATATCCCCATCTATAAAATACCCTGGCAAAGCGGCGAAAACCTTGACATTCTGGTGCCTATCGGGTATAATACTGTGATTGTTAAAGGACTAGACCTAAGAGAAGAAAGCGGAAGTTCCAAGGATGTTTTTGCGGGATTTTCGGAACAATAGAAAGAAGAAACAGGAAGGACAGAAAGCAAGCATGGATAAGAAAAACATTTTGACCTATCAGGGACTGCAGAAACTGGAAGAAGAATTACAGAACTTAAAAGTAGTCAGAAGAAAAGAAGTAGCGCAGAAGATCAAAGAAGCCAGAGAACAGGGTGACTTGTCCGAGAACGCGGAGTACGATGCAGCGAAAGACGAGCAGCGTGACATTGAGGCTCGTATCGAAGATATCGAGAAGATCTTAAAGAACGCGGAAGTCGTTGTAGAAGAAGAAGTAGAGCTGGATAAGATCAGCATCGGATGTAAGGTAAAGATCCTTGATGTGGAAGAAAATGAGGAGCTTGAATACAAGATCGTCGGTTCCACCGAGGCAAACAGCTTAAAAGGCAAGATCTCCAATGAGTCTCCGGTCGGCAAGGCACTGCTCGGCGCAAAGATCGGTGATGTCGTAAAGGTTGAGACCCATGTGGGCGAGCTGGAATATAAGGTACTTGAGATCCAGCGCTCAAACTAGAAGGCAGCCGGAAAGATCCGGAGTCAGAAAGTGATTTCATGACAGGATCAACTTCCGTGGCTGGAAAATAAAAATGAAGGAGAATGAAGATGGCGGAACAAAAGAACGTACAGGAACAGGATATAAATCAGCTGATCAAGGTGCGTCAGGATAAATTAAAAGAGTTTCAGGAAAACGGCAAAGACCCGTTTCAGATCACAAAATATGATGTGACACATCACAGCACAGAGATCAGGGATAATTATGATGACCTCGAGGGTAAGACGGTTTCCGTTGCCGGACGTATGATGTTCAAGCGCGTGATGGGAAAGGCTTCCTTCTGCAATGTGCAGGATTTAAAGGGCAGCATCCAGGCATACGTTGCAAGAGACAGCATCGGAGAAGAATCCTACAAGGATTTCAAGAAATATGATGTAGGTGATGTCATCGGTATCAAGGGCGAAGTGTTTACAACCAAGACCGGTGAGATTTCCATCCATGCATCAGAGGTTACACTGCTTGCGAAGAGCTTAAATATCCTTCCGGAGAAGTTCCATGGACTGACCAATACCGATATGCGTTATCGTCAGCGTTATGTGGATCTTATCATGAACCAGGATGTAAAAGAGACTTTCGTAAAACGTTCCAAAGTCATCAGCAGTATCCGTCATTACTTAGACGGTGAGGGATTCATGGAAGTTGAGACTCCGATGCTTGTGCAGAACGCAGGCGGCGCGGCGGCAAGACCGTTTAATACACACTTTAATGCGCTGGATGAGGATCTGCATCTTCGTATTTCCCTGGAACTTTATTTAAAGAGACTGATCGTCGGCGGCATGGAGCGTGTCTATGAGATCGGACGTGTATTTCGTAACGAAGGACTTGATACCAGACACAATCCGGAATTTACGCTGATGGAGCTTTATCAGGCATATACCGATTACCACGGCATGATGGATCTGACCGAGAAACTGTACCGTCATGTGGCAAAAGAAGTGACCGGATCCGAGATACTTCATTATGGAGATCTTGAGATCGACCTCTCCAAGCCGTTCGAGCGTCTGACCATGATCGATGCGGTCAAGAAATACGCAAACGTGGACTTTAACGAGATCCACACATTAGAGGAAGCAAGAAAAGCGGCAGACGAGCATCATGTGGTATATGAAGAGAGACATAAGAAGGGCGATATCTTAAATCTCTTCTTCGAAGAATTTGTAGAGGAGCATCTGCTTCAGCCGACATTTATTATGGATCATCCGATCGAAATTTCTCCGCTCACCAAAAAGAAACCGGAGAATCCGGATTATGTAGAACGTTTTGAGTTCTTCATGAACGGATGGGAAATGGCAAACGCGTACTCCGAGTTAAACGATCCGATCGATCAGAGAGAACGTTTTGCTGCACAGGAAGAACTGTTTGCAGCCGGAGATGAAGAGGCAAACCATACCGATGAGGATTTCTTAAATGCATTGAGCCACGGTATGCCGCCAACCGGTGGAATCGGATTCGGAATCGACCGTATGGTCATGATGATGACAAATTCACCGGCGATCCGCGATGTACTGCTTTTCCCGACGATGAAGAGTCTGGATTCCGACAAGAAAGCTGCAAAGGCAGTTTCTGGCGGATCTGCAAATGCTGCGGGCGACAACAATGGATTTTTCACACCAAATGCGAAG
>OIYG01000044.1_pt1 | contig 132668 bp, 136 predicted proteins | sample 1587861 | NCBI WGS metagenome assembly OIYG01 (sample SAMN03283272) | human gut metagenome | biome: human-associated habitat; material: feces | host: Homo sapiens | place: Peru | collected 2012 | reverse complement strand
CGCACGGTGGTGTGAGAGGTCGGCTAATCAACTAATGGTTAGCCTCCTACTCGATATAGGAGGCGAAATGTGTATCGTAAGTTTTAAGGAAAGGGTAAAGAATGAAGCGATAGCAAATGCAGGATTGTATGAAGCAAATTTTATCAATTTTGAATATTTAATTTGCTCAGAAGCTTTTGACGATCTTTATCATATAATAAAGTCGGACAAGGGAAATTATTTGCATCTGATTGGAATACATACAAATTTGACAGCAGAGGATTTTTTTGATAAATGTTATGATGGGCAGTTAAAAGAGGAGGATTTTGATTTTATAAAACCAAATAAATCGGAGAAATCCGTAAAGGGTTCTGTAAGAGAGAAGGTAAATGTTTTACCATATATGGTTAGATTATTTGAACAGAAATTATATGCAGAAGATAATTTCAAAAAGAATAAAATTGAATGTGCATTTGCAACAGCGGAAAATAAATATACCTTGGGATTTGCAGTTTCTGGTCGTCCGAAATCTTTGCTAAAGGGAAACAAATTAGAAACAACAAAAGCGAAAGAGGTAGATTTGATTTTTAAAAAAGTAAGAAGCAGTGAAATGCCGTATTCGGAACTGATTTATGGAAATGTGGCAGATATTATGAAATATAAAGAGAAGATAGCAGACCTTATATCAGAGGATTTTTTGGATTGATGGTCAGATAAAAATCAGAAGAAAAAGAAAGAGGTGTAGTATTATGGCAGGATATTTAATCAAAGACACAACAAAAGAAGAGAGAGAACAGATCGTGGCAGAGTCCCTCGGCAATATCGAGGCAACCTGTGACGGCTGCATGAGCGGGCTCGCGGAAATGTATCAGGATTACATTGACGGAAAAAAAGAGCTGCGGGAGATCAACATGGAATTCAATGCGCGCTATGTCAAAGACGATGACATGCCGGGCAGAAGAAGCTGTGTGATGCAGTAAAATAAGAAAAATGTAAAACAGAAAATAAACAGAAAAATAAAAAAGAAAATGGAGTTAAAAAGAATGACAGAACAGAAAACAAATTTGGCAGAACGGTTTGAATTTCGGGCGGTACGTCCCGAAGAAGCAGAGTGGGCGGCAGAGATCGAGCAGATCTGTTTTCCGCCGAATGAGGCGTGTTCGAGAGAGCGTATGATGGAACGTGTCGTTAAGGCACCGGAATTATTTTTCGTTGCGGTGGACAAAAAGACCGGAAAGATTGCCGGATTTTTAAACGGACTTGCGACTGACGAGGAAATCTTCCGGGATGAGTTTTTTACGGATATCACGTTGTATGACCCGAAGGGAAAAAATGTGATGTTATTGGGGCTTGATGTGCTACCGGATTACCGTGGTCAGGGACTGGCAACGGAGATCGTGCGTGGCTATCTGGAAAGAGAGCGCAGAAACAACCGGGATATGCTGATCTTAACCTGTCTGGAGGGCAAAGTAAAAATGTATGAGAAGATGGGATTTCTGGATCGCGGCATCTCCGGTTCTTCCTGGGGCGGAGAAGAATGGCATGAGATGGTCTGGAAGATCAGAGAGGGAAACTGACAGTTCCCCTCTTGACAGAAAATATAAATTGTAGTAACATAACAGCGTTATCTACATAACACTGTTACGCGATAAGAAGGAGAGCAGTCATGAAGGAAGAAAAGGAAACGAAAGAACGGCTTTTGATCAGTGCAAAAAAAGAATTCGTGGAAAAGGGCTATCTTCAGGCTTCTTTGCGCAATATCTGCAAAAACGCGGGCGTCACGACCGGTGCGTTGTATTTCTTCTTCCAGGATAAGGAAGATTTGTTTGCGGCGATCGTGGAAGAACCGCTACAATGTCTCCGTGAGATCATGGAGGAGCATTACGCGTATGAGATCACACACGGAGAGGGACAGATCAGTGATGGCGAAGTGGATGAGACGGATATCAACGCGACCATACAGATCATCCATGTCCTGTATCAGTATTATGATGAGTTTCAGGTGATCCTGACGAAGGCGCAGGGTTCACGGTATGAGAATTGTCTGGATGAATTTGTAAAGATCTCAGAACATCATTACCGCGTGCTTGCAGATCGGATCACAAATGAACAGGGGCTTCCGAGGATCGAAGACTATATGATCCACTGGATCTCGCATTTGCAGGTCGATGTCTTTGTGCATCTGTGTACCCATGAAAAAGATGAGGCGGCGGCGATACGCCATATGAGCAGTATCATCAAATTTATGATCGCAGGCTGGGTGGCACTGTTTGCGAAATAACAGTGGAAATAAGAAAAAGATCAGGCAGAGCGTTCGGATTTTGAACATGCCTGAAATTTTTTGAAGCTGACATAACACTGTTATGTTAATGAGAATTTTTATAAATAAGGGAATGAGGAGGATGTTATGTACTTAGAAGTGAAAAATCTGAAAAAAAGTTATGGTGAAAACGGCAGCTACATGCAGGTGCTGAAAGGAATCTCAACAGGAGTAGAAAAGGGTGAGATGTGCGTCATCCAGGGAACCAGCGGTTCCGGAAAATCAACATTTTTAAACTGTGTCGGCGGTCTGGATACGGTCGAGTCCGGTTCCATCTGCGTGGACGGGACAGAGATCGTCGGATTAAAGCAAAACGAGCTGTCGGAATACCGCAGGGCAAATCTTGGATTTATTTTTCAGTTTTATAATCTTGTGCCGAATCTGACCGTAAAGGAAAATATCCAGGTGTGTGAGTATCTGACAGATCAGCCGCTTTCACTTTCCGACCTTTTGGAGACACTGGGGCTCACCGAGCATCAGAACAAGTTCCCGGCGCAGCTTTCCGGTGGACAGCAGCAGCGCTGCGCGATCGCAAGGGCATTGATCAAAAATCCGAAGCTCCTGCTCTGTGATGAACCGACCGGAGCGCTGGATTCTAAAACCTCGAGAGACATTCTGATACTGCTTGAGGAGATCAACCGGAAGTATGGCACGACCATGCTCATCGTCACGCATAACAATTCCGTCAAAAACATGGTACACCGGGTCATTATGATAAAAGATGGACAGATCAGCCGGGAATACTGCAACGAGACACGGATCCCGGCAGCAGAATTGGAGGATTTGTAATATGCAGAAGATTTTACGAAAAAGGATCATCCGGGATCTGAAAGAAAATCTGTTCCGGTATCTGGCGCTTGGCGTCCTTATCATTTTGGGCATGTATCTGATCGTTAGTCTGGTTGGCGCTGCCGAGACTATCATTGAACAGACGGCATCCATTGCCGAAAAAAATCATCTGGAAGATGGGGAATTTGGTGTGTTTGTACCGCTCACCGCATCCGAACTGGACAAACTGGGAGAAAAGGGTGTGGACATAGAGCCTATTTGTTATCTGGACTTTTCGCAAGGGAAAAAGGGGACGCTCCGGGTATTTAAAAACCGCGAGAACATCGATCTGGTGGAACTGGATGATGGAAATCTGGCAAAAAAAGCCGGGGAAGTGGTTCTGGAAAAAAGATACTGCGAGGAAAATGAGATCCATGTGGGAGATAAGATAAAGATCGCGGGAACTTCCTATCAGGTGGTGGGCATCGGTTCCACACCGGATTATGACGCGCCATACCGCAATCTGTCGGACAGCAGTGTAGAGAGCAGTCAGTTTGGCACGGCGTTTGTAACGGCGGATGCCTATGAGACACTGCAAAGATCCGGGCAGAGCGAAAAGGCGGAACAGTATCAGTATGCTTACCGGTTAAATGGGAAAATGACGGATGACGTATTCAAAGAAAAGGTAAAGAAGCTTGCGTTTACACCAGAGGAAGTGGAGGATCCGTATTTTACAGAGTACTGGGACAGAACCGCAGGGAAAAAAGAGGATATGGAAAACGGCATCCAGGATCTTTTTACGGGCGCGGAAGAATTAAACGACGCGCTTGTGGAGCTGTCAGCGCACAATGAGGATCTTACCGATGGCGCGGGCGAGATCTTTGACGCGTTTCTTAAAGAGGCAAACAGCGGGCTTTTGCCGTATGGTCTGCCAAAGACACTGACCGAGGATAATTTTGAAGAAGTGTTAGAAGATATGAAGGCGGATTCAGACAATGCACTGTTTCGTCTGAAATTAAACGCCGTGCGCGATGAGTTAAAGGCATTAAAATCCTATAAGGATGGAGTTGTCAGCTATACCGACGCGGTGGGAGAGACTGCGGACGGGAGTACCGAGTTAAAAGACGGGATCTCGGAATTAAAAGAGCAGTCCGACGAACTGTTTGATACTTATTTTAAGGTAGAAACGAACAACCTCACATTTTTCCTTTCCGCTGATGAAAATCCGAGAATCGGTGCGGCGGCGGACGATCAGCAGATCAACAAATTCGCGGGGCTGGTCGCAGGTGTCATCATCATGATCCTGTTCACCTATGTGATCTCCGTGTTTATCATCCATGGGATCGAAAAGGAGAGCAGCGTGATCGGCGCACTCTATGCGCTTGGCGTGACGAGAAAAGATCTGATTTTTCACTACCTTTCGCTTCCGGTAATGGTGACCTTTTTATCCGGGCTCATCGGTACGGTGATCGGATTCAGCAAGTGGGGAGTTCCGGTGCAGATGCAGGACTGCTATGACTATTTTTCCGTACCACAGATGCCGGTCGTATTCCCGCCGTATCTTCTGGTATACAGCCTGATCATGCCGAGTCTGGTCGCGGTTGTTGTCAACTGTCTGGTCATCTGGAAACATCTTTCCAGACCGGTGCTCGCAATGTTGAAAAAGGAGCAGAAAGAGAGCAGGATCAAAAATCTCGACCTTGGAAATATGGGCTTTGTGAGCCGGTTCCGCATCCGTCAGATGCTGCGTGAATACCGGAGCGGATTTGCGGTCATCCTCGGGATGTTCATTTCACTGCTGATCTTAATGATCGGCGTGGACTGCTATGCGCTTTGCGAACATGTCAGAACCGGAAGCATCGAGGACACAAAATACGAGTACATGTACACCTACAAATATCCGGATGAGACAGTCCCGGATGGCGGTGAGGCGGCATACGCGAAAACCTTAAAAAAAGAGGTGCTGGGATACAATCTGGATGTCACGGTACTTGGGCTCGAGGAAAACAATCCATATTTTGATGTGACATTGCCGGATGAAAAAAATAAAGTTGTGCTCGCGTCAGCCATGGCGCAGAAATATGGATTGAAAGAGGGCGATGTGTTCGTCTTGCAGGACGGAGATACCGATATGGATTATGCGTTTGAAGTGGCAGGCATCACAAAGTATACACCTGGATTTTATGTGTTTATGGACATTGAACAGATGCGGGAGCTGTTCGGGGAGGACAAGGAATATTACAATGTGGTCTTTTCCGACCATGCGCTCTCCATCGATGCCGGAAAACTCTATGCGACCACGACACGGGCAGAGGTCGAAAAAGCGTCTGGCGTATTTACCAGGATGATGATGCCTATGATCTACATGATGATCGGCGTGTCTGCGTTCATATTTTTCGTGGTCATGTATCTGATGATGAAAGTCATGATCGACCGGTCGTCCTATGGAATATCACTTCTTATGGTATTTGGTTACCGCAGTAAAGAATTAAAGAAACTTTATCTGAACGGGAATTTTTATATGATCGCGGTGGGAGCGGCGATCTGCCTTCCGGTTTCCAAGATCGTGATGAATGCGATGTACCCGTACCTTGTGTCCAATGTTGCCTGCGGTCTGGATCTTGGTCTGTCCTGGCAGATCTACGCCGGCATCTATGTGGCGATCCTGGTGTTATATTTTATCATCAATTACCTTTTGGTAAGGCGGCTCGGCAAGATCGTTCCGGCAGAATTTTTGAAAAACAGAGAGTAAAAACCTGCGAAAAAAATTAAAAAAAGTGCACTATCGATTCATTGATTGACATCAAATGAAAGCATTGTATAATAAAAATGAGAATGAACAGAACCTGGAAACAGGCTCTGTTCGCTTACGTTAATTTAGGGAAAAAGAGAGTCAAAAGTAAAACGAAGGAGGGTTCTTTCATGAAAAAGAAATGGATGGAAAGTGCGCTTGCGGTAACTCTTGCATGTACTATGTTTGCCGGGTGTGGACAGAGTGCGCAGACGACAGCTGACGGAGAATCCGTAAGTGCTGATCTCGCGGCATCAGGCACGGAGACGGCAGCAGATGGAACGGAAGCGGAAGCAGACAACGGGAAGGTGACACTGACCGTATGGGCAGAGGAGGCAAATTTTCCGGTGCTGCAGGAGATGATCGACAGTTTTGAACAAAAATACGCGGGACAGGCGGATTTTGACATCCAGCTGGTAGAGAGTGCGGATGCGGAGACAAGAAATAATCTGCTCGGTGATATCCATAACGGCGCGGATGTATTCCCGCTGCCGGATGATCAGTTATCCAGTATGGTTGCGGCGGGAGCGTTGGAGCCGGTGCCGAACGCGGATGAGATCAAGGCGGCAAATTCCGAGGATTCGGTGGCCGCGGCATCGATCAATGATGTTTTATATGCGTATCCGATGACTGCGGATAACGGATATTTCTTATATTATGACAAACGTTACCTGACAGATGCTGATGTGCAGACGATGGACGGGCTGCTTGCGGCGGCACAGGCACAGGGCAAGAAAGTTACGATGGACTGGAGCTCCGGCTGGTATTTGTATGCATTTTTTGGCAATACTGGACTGGATTTCGGTGTCAATGATGACGGAGTGACCAATCATTGTGACTGGAATACGACAGAAGGCGCGATCCGGGGGGTGGATATAGAGGAAGCCATGCTTGCGATCGCGGCAAATCCGGCGTTTGCAAGCTGCACGGATACAGATTTCATGGCAGGTGTTGAGGATGGATCTGTCGTTGCGGGAGTCAGCGGCGTGTGGAACGCTTCTGAAATCAAACAGGCATGGGGAGAAGATTACGGCGCAGCAAAGCTTCCGACTTATACCTGTGCGGGACAGCAGGTGCAGATGTCTTCCTTTACCGGATACAAGATGATGGGAGTAAACGCATATTCCGAACACAAGGAATGGGCATTAAAACTGGCGGACTGGTTTACCAATGAAGATAATCAGATGCTCCGTCTCGAAGAACGTGATCAGGGACCGTCCAACATCAATGCGGCAGCTTCGGAACAGGTAAAAAAAGTACCTGCGATCCAGGCGGTTATCGATCAGGCACAGTACGGTAAGTTACAGCGTGTGGGCAACAGCTTTTGGGATGCGGCAACCGAGTATGGAAACCTGATGGCGACCGGAAATACAGCCGGTGCGGATCCGCAGGAAGTCATGGACACACTGGTAAGCGGCATTACGCAGTCTACAGTACAGTAAGGGGGAACCGAACATGAAAAAGAATGTCAGTACAAAATTTATTATTTTGCTTCCGGTATTTATTTTGGGAATCGTGTCGGTGCTTTCCAACATCGTAGCGGTGATCAACATAAAAAGAGTCAATAACAATGCGACACAGATCGCGAACGGATATATGGAGTGCATCTCAGAACTGGGAGATATCCAGAAGGAAACACTGGACATCCACAGACTGGGACTTTCCCATATCGTTGCAACCGATTTGAATACCATGATCGACCTGGTAAGCTCAATCCGTAGTGAAGAGGATGTCTTAGACGGTTATCTGGATAATTTCAAGGAATATGTCAATGAGGAAAACCAGGCAGATTATGACAATCTGGTTTCCAACTATGACGGCATGAAATATGAACTCGCAAATCTTATGGCATACAGCGCGAACAGTGACAACGAGGCTGCGTATGCGCTTGCAAACGGAACAATCGCGGAGTATTCTTCCGCCATGCAGGAGAGCATTGCGGCGATCCGTGAAAATGTAAACGAGAATGCGGATGTGGCAAAACAGCAGCTGCAGACGGTATATCATACCTCACTTGTGACCGGCATTGTGGCGATCATCATCAGTATCGCGTCTCTTCTGGCGACACTTTTATGCGTGTTCAAGTTAGTCATCCTTCCGCTTGTAAGTACGCAGAAAGAGATCACAAATATCATACAGGATATTGATAAACGGGAAGGTGACCTGACGAGACGTGTGAGCGTATCCGCAAACCAGGAAGTCGCAGCAGTCGGAAATGGCATCAACGTTTTCATGGACAAGCTGCAGGATATCTTTAAGATGATCGTAAGCAACTCCAACAAGATGGAAGAAGTGGTCGGAGAAGTGCGTGACAGCATGGTGACATCAAACGGCAGTGTATCCGATCTTTCCGCACTGACGGAAGAACTTTCCGCCACGATGGAGGAAATGTCCGCAAATGCTTCTGTGATCAATGCCAGCACAGAGTCTGTCAAAGAGGATGTGGATCAGATCGCGGAGCGTACCTCAGAGATCAATGCGTACAGTAAGGAAATGAAAGAACATGCGGATTCCATGGAAGCTTCCGCGCGTGAAAACATGGAGTCTACCGGCGTAAAAGTAAATGAGATCCTCACCGTCTTAAATAAGGCGATCGAAGACAGCAAGAGTGTAAATCAGGTCAACAATCTGACCAATGACATTTTGAATATCGCAAGCCAGACGAATCTGCTTGCCTTAAATGCAAGTATCGAGGCGGCAAGAGCCGGTGAAGCGGGCAAGGGATTTTCTGTAGTTGCGACAGAGATCAGCCAGCTTGCGTCTGCCAGCCAGGAAGCGGCAAACCATATCCAGCAGATCAACCGGATCGTGACCGAAGCAGTAGAAAACCTTGCAGAACACTCCAATGGTCTGGTACAATATATGAATGACGCGATCCTTCCGGAATTTGAGACCTTTGTGACAGCGGGAAATGAGTACCGTGAAAAGGCAACTTATATCGAGAACAGCATGGGAGAATTTACGCAGAAAACAGATGGCTTAAAGAAGACCATGACAGAGATCGCGGATTCCATCAATACGATCGCGCATGCGATCGAAGAGGGTGTCAAGGGCGTAAGCAGTGCCGCGGACAGCACCCAGGTACTTGTCGGTGATATGGAGAGCATTACCCACCATATGGACGAAAACCAGCATATTGCCGCAGACTTAAAGAAAGAGACTGAAATATTCAAAAAGTTATAAGAGGCAGTAAATTGACTCCAAAGACAGTAAGAAAGACCGCCTTCATAAAATCAATACCGATCATGTGCAGTTATCTGTTTGTCGCCATGGCGTATGGCATGATGATGCAGGAAGCAGGGTTTGCATGGTATGACTCCCTGCTTGCAAGCCTTACGATCTATACCGGCGCATTCCAGTTTGTACTGATCACATTTTTAAGCAGCGGGGCATCCGTGCTCACGATCGCGGTGACCGCGCTGCTTATGAACAGCAGACAGGCTTTTTACAGCCTGTCTTTTGTTGATGAATTTAAAAAAATGGGAAGAAAAATGCCTTACATGATCCATACGATGACGGACGAAACCTATGCGGTGAACTGTACGCTGACCGAGCAGGGGGAAGAACGGCGGGAGGTTGAACGGCTCCTCGGCGGAAAAAGTCTGCTGCTTGGCTGTGTTTTCCTTGCGGACAAACTGGGACTTACACAGATCACAAAAAGCGGGTATCGGGATCTGTTTTTTTCTGTCACGGTGCCGTATGTGATCGGAGCCATCGTTTATTAGGTGTCCTTTTTTCAGGAAATACGAAAAGCAAACCGCATGATCCGGGAAATGCAGTATACGAAACAGCAGTAAAATGGTATAATGACGTCACTTGATAAGGAAAAAGGAGAAGCAGGCAGATGGAACAGGAGACACAGACCACGCACAAGAGGCGTGTACATTATAAAGGAAAATATCCAAAGAAATTTGAGGAAAAATATAAGGAACTGCAGCCGGAAAAATACGGGGACACGATCGCGCATGTCATTGAAAAGGGCAATACACCGGCGGGCATGCACATTTCGATCATGGTAAAAGAGATCCTGGATTTTCTGCAGATCAAACCGGGTGAGATCGGATTTGACGCGACGCTTGGCTACGGCGGACATACGAAGGCCATGCTTGAGCGCCTTGAAGGACAGGGACACATCTACGCGACGGATGTTGACCCGGAGGAATCCGCAAAGACGAAAAAACGACTGGCGGACCTGGGCTTTGGCGAAGAGATACTTACCGTTCGTCTGCAAAACTTCTGCACGATCGATGAGATCGCAAAGGAAGTCGGCGGCTTTGATTTTATTCTGGCGGATCTCGGCGTGTCTTCCATGCAGATCGACAATCCGAAGCGCGGCTTTTCGTTTAAAGTGGACGGACCGTTGGATCTGCGTCTGAACCAGGAGGCGGGGATCAGCGCGGCGGAACGCCTCGATACGATCACAAGGGAAGAACTTGCGGGCATGCTTTATGAAAATTCGGATGAACCGTACTGTGAGGAACTCGCGAAAGCGATCACAGACGAGATCCGGAAAGGCAACCGCATCGACACGACAACAAAACTGCGGGCGGTGATCGAGAAAACACTGGATTTTCTGCCGGAAAAGGAAAAGAAGGATACGATAAAGAAGACCTGTCAGCGGACATTTCAGGCACTTCGGATCGATGTGAACCGGGAATTTGAGGTTTTGTATGAATTTATGGAAAAACTGCCGGATGCGCTGCAGCCGGGCGGACGTGTGGCGATCCTGACCTTTCATTCCGGCGAGGACAAGTTAGTAAAGCGCGCGTTAAAAGAAGGCTATAAAGCCGGTATTTATGCGGATTACGCCAAAGATGTGGTGCGGCCATCCGCACAGGAATGTGTAAAAAACGGCAGAGCGCGTTCCACAAAGATGCGCTGGGCAGTAAAGGCGGAATAAAAAGGCAGTGGAGGAGACGTAAGATGTTAGAAACGAAAAGGCTGACGATCCGCCGGATCACACCTGCGGATTATAAAGAGGCATTTGCATGGAGCGGGGACGCAAGGGTCAACAAATACCTGCTGCACAATGTATTGGAGAAGCCGGAGGACATGATCCCCTGGCTGGAAGGCCTGGATCAGAATTCCAAGGATTCCTATATTACGATCCTGCATGAAAAAACAGATGGTCATGCGGTTGGGACCGTTGGATTTTTCCGGGATCCGGAGACAGATATCTGGAGTTTTGCGTATAATATCCGGTTTGATGACTGGGGAAAGGGATATGCGACCGAGGCGGCACGGGCGATCATGGATTTTGTAAGGGAAAAGCATGGCGCACATATCTTTGAAGCGGAATGTGCGGCAGAAAATATTGCAAGCGCAAAAGTCATGCAGCACCTGGGACTTACGTTTGACCGGAAATCTACTTATGCGAAGCATGATGGAAGTGTGGAATTCCCATCTGAAATATATCGACTGGAAGAATAGTTTTGTGGAAATACGGAAAGATAAGGAGTCACTCGGATGAGAAAAACTGCGGGCATTGACGTTACCTATGAGTCCATAAAGTGGGACAGGCACAAAATACCGTGTATCATTTTAAGCCCCAAAGAACAGAACGGCTGACTGCCGGGGGTACTTTGGCTGCATGGCGGTGTGCATGATGGCGAGAGATAAAGGAACGGTTAAGGTTGCGTATCAGATGCCGTTATATCCGATGCTGGATAATCTGGATACCGAAAGTTCCAAGAATAATCATGGCAGAGTCTGGAACACCAGAAAGAATCATCTGGCGTGGAGATTTTATCTGCGGGGCAGGGCAAAGACGGACGTGTCACTGTATGCGTCACCGGCGAGACAGACCGATTACCGCGATCTTCCGCCGGCGTATACCTTTGTCGGGACCGGAGAGCCGTTTTTGGCAGAAACCAAAACGTATATAGAAAATTTGAAAAAATGTGGCATTCCGGCCCGGATCGATATTTATGACATAGGACTTCCTTTTCGGTCAAACCGTGTCACAATCATATGCACAATATACGGCACCAAGATGACCGGAATGGCGAGATACGCAAGGAAGCTGTATGCTTTTTGGATCAGGGTCAGCAGTCCGAACTGCGCGATGCCGAAATCCATCAGACAGCAGATCAGTGCGATCACGATCTCGCGGGAGGAGATCTTCTTTTTTCCGGCAGAAGTGCCGGCGTGTGTCGCATATTTTTCCAGACCATCAGACACACGCTTGACCATGGCAGCAACCATATTGACTGCGGTGGAGACGGCACCAAGGATGATCAGGATGGAGATGAGCGGTGTCATCAATCCTTTTCCAATGCCATTTTGCACGATCAAAAGCGTCGGGACACTGGTATCTGCCATCTGTGGGCTGGCCGTGGATGATGTTTGGAATGTAAACGATCAAAAGTCCCGCAATGATGCAGACAGACAGCACCGAAGCCACGCATCGCACCAGATCGGTTCCAAAGATTGCAACAACAAAAATGAAAATGCCGATCATCAGTGTACATAACAGATACGGTAAGCCGGTCAGAGTGCTTAAAGTCGCACCGCCGGTAGCAAAGGCAACGGCAGGAGCCACGCACATCACGCAGATATAGAGGATTTCAAACAAATTGGAAAAAACAGGCGCGAATTTTCCATAAAATGCATTGTTATACGAACGATAATCATAGACATTGTGACGGCGTGCAAACCGCATACCATAGGCGAAAAAGATGCTGTTGTAGAGCATGGCAAGTGTCGGCATGAGCAGACACCAGATACCATAACGCACATAGTAGCTGTAGATCTGGGCGCCGGAAGCAAAGCCGCCGCCAAAATGTGTCGTAAACCAGACAAAAGCCACGCCGAAGATAACAGAAGACCTGCCGATGCCGGTGGGTGTTTTTTTGTTCATTTATTCTCTCGCCTCCCGTTCGTTCAGCTTTTGCATCGCAGTCGTCAGCATTTCCTTTGTTACCCTGTATGGATAATGCTTCACATCGGACATTTCCGGGATGCGGCTGATACTTTCTGCCCACTGTTTCTCTGTGAGCTCGATCTGCGCAAGAGAGGTGGGAAGCCCAAGCTGTTTGTTTAATGTATAGATCTTTTCAAATTCGTCGTACTGATCGTCTACGAGCAGGGCGAAAAGGACGCCAAAGCCGACGACTTCTCCGTGCAGGTGCCTTTCTTCGATCACCGGATAACTGGTCAGTGCATAGAAGATCGCGTGTGCCAGCCCACTGTTGTAATCCGGTGTGAAATCCTTTGTTAAAAAGATGGAAGCAATTCCAGTCGTCACAACGATCGCAAGAACGATCTGTTCCACATCGTAGGTGCATAGTCCCTGCCTGTGATCGGCAAGTGCTTTGACTCCGTATTCCAGCAGCGGATCGCGGCACATCACGCTGAGTGCAACACCAAGAGAGGTAAAATGCTCCAGACGCTCATTGCGGGAAGAGATCGTCGCTTCATAATATTTGGCATAGGTGTCTCCAATGCCGGCCCACATATACTGTACCGGAGCTTTTGTGATGATTTCCGTATCAATAAAGGCATGCATTGCCGGACGCACGAAAAAGTTTGGTTTTAAAAATGTGCCGTCGTCGTTATACATAATGGATACGGATGTGCACGCAGCGCAGTTTGACGCAATCGTCGGAAATGTAAACACCGGCTTGTCATCCGTGATACACAGGCATTTGACGGTATCTAAAGCTTTACCGCCGCCTACGCCAAAGACCATGTCTGCCTGCTGATAGACCGGAAGCTGACGCAGCTTTTCCACGTTTGCGTAGGTACAGTCATTTCCGTATAATTCTACACCGATAATTTTAAGATTTGTTTTTTTCACATAGGAACGAATTTTTGTCTCAGCTGCGGCAAGCGCGCGCTTTCCGCCGATCAAAAGAACGGTTTTGCCGTACGATTCGCAGACCGGACCAATCTTGTCATAGATGTGATCGCCGATGGAATAGCTCGGCAGATGCACTTCATAATTTTCTAATTTCATAGGATCATCCTCCTTTGACTAAAAATTATACACGGTTTTTGCATATGTTTACAGTGCCAAAACGGAATATTTGCAAGATTATTTGTGTAAAGATAAAAGTTGAGGTTGGAAAAGTTGCAAAAAAGCATGGAAAATGGGTTCGAAAAGTTGCAAAAAGTAATGAAAAACAGGTTGGAAAAGTTGAAAAATTAATGTATAATCGGGTTGGAAAAGTCGCATAATATAGAGCAGAGGTGAAAGAAATGATTGAAAGATCTGCAAAATCAGCAGTTAAGGAATGGCTTTCTAATGGAAAAGACGCTTTTTTGCTTACAGGCGCGCGACAGATAGGAAAGACATATCTGATCCGGCAATGCTTAAAAGAAAATGAGTATCCTTATCTTGAACTTAATTTTATTGAGCAGCCTGAGCTTATAGAGATATTTTCCGGAGCCAAGAATGCAAAGGAATTATTAATGAGATTGAGCCTTGTTGCCAGGAAAACGCTTGAAAAGGGAAAAACAATTATCTTTCTGGATGAAATTCAGGAGTTTAAGGATATTGTTACCAGAATAAAATTCCTTGTAGAAGAAGGAAGCTTTCGTTATATTATGAGCGGTTCACTGCTTGGCGTGGAATTAAATGATCTTCGTTCGGCACCGGTAGGATATATGAGAATATATGATATGTATCCGCTTGGTTTTAAAGAATTTGCAAGGGCGGTAGGTATTGGGACAGATATTCTTGAACTGTTAGAGAATAATTTTAAGAATAGAATTCCGGTTGATGACTATGTGCATACAAAGATGTTAGATGTATTTTATCTGTATCTGATCATCGGAGGAATGCCTGAGGCGGTAGATACCTATGTGAAAACAAATGATCTGGCAAAAGTGGCGCAGGTACATGAAAAAATAATCCGTTTATATAAGAAAGATTTTTCAAAATATGAAGTGAGATATAAACTGAAACTCCGGGAAATTTATGATGCGATGCCAGGGCAGCTGGATCAGAAAAATAAGCGTTTTCAACTGAACAGTATAGAAAAGGGAATCAGCTATGACAGAGTAGCGAATGATTTCCTGTGGCTGAAAGATGCCGGAGTGGTGATTCCTGTCTATAACGTCAGTGAACCGAAACTTCCGCTTGTGATAAACGAAAACCGAAATTTGTTTAAATTGTTCTTTTCTGATGTCGGACTGCTTACAAGCTGCTATTCGAATCAGGTCAAAATTTCAATCCTGAACAAGGACAAATCCATCAATAATGGAGCACTTTTTGAAAATGTTGTTGCACAGGAATTGTTGACAAAAGGACACAGGGAATATTATTTCAACAGTAAGAAGCAGGGAGAACTCGATTTTGTTGTGGAACTTGATGGAAAGGCAGTTCCGTTAGAAATTAAGTCAGGGAAGGATTATAAGCGGCATTCTGCGTTAAACAATGTTTTAAAAAATGCGGACTATAATATTTCGGAGGCATATATTTTTTCTGAGGGAAATATAGAAGTAAATGATAAAAGGGTATATATGCCGATTTATATGATCATGTTTCTGGATAATACAAAACTGGACAATACCATATACAGGCTGGATATTGCCGGACTTGGATCTGGGTTATGAAAACCTATTGACGTAAAACGTCATACATGGTAAAACTTGTTATAAAGTATATGTATATTTTCGAGATGAAGTTTGCAGGAAAATGACATTGTCTACCGAAGGAGTAAAACTCTCAGGTGCCGGAAAACCGGTGCAACTGTAAATGGATCGACTCTCTGGAGACGCCCGTATACCGGGGGCCGAAGGTGCAACATACGGATCGTATGAATCTCTCAGGCAACAGGACAGAGAAGAATATCTAACATTCTATCTTAAAGTCAGTGATGCAGTCCTGCATCTTTTTCAGGAGTTTTAGAAAATTTCATATGGAAGACAAAAGAAAAAGAGAGGCAGGAGCAGTTTTATGTGGGAAACGATCAATCATTTTCTCGGTGTAGTGGATAATTTTGTCTGGGGCGTACCGCTTATGGTGCTTATCATGGCAGGTGGAATCCTGCTTACGGTAAGACTTGGACTTCTTCAGATACGGAAGCTTCCGCTGGCGCTCAAATGGATGGTAAAAAACGAAGAGGGCGGCGACGGTGAGATTTCAAGCTTTGGTGCGCTTTGTACCGCGCTCAGTGCCACGATCGGTACCGGAAATATCGTCGGTGTGGCAACTGCGGTCGGAGCAGGCGGACCGGGTGCGCTTTTCTGGATGGTAGTGGCAGCATTTTTCGGGATGGCGACCAAATATTCCGAAGGCCTTCTGGCAGTCAAGTACAGAGTGGTCGCGGAGGACGGACACAGCCTCGGCGGACCGTTTTATTATATTGAGCAGGGCATGGGTCCGAAATGGAAATGGCTTGCGAAAATATTTGCGTTTTTTGGCGTATGTGTAGGACTTTTCGGAATCGGAACATTCAGCCAGGTAAACGGAATTTCGAGCGCGGTCAATAATTTCTTTGATCCAAACAATGCGCACAGTGTGAAGATCCTGCCATTTCTCGGATCCTATTCCTGGTCGGTGGTCATCGCGTCACTGGTGCTTTCTTTCTGCGTGGCAGCGGTGCTGATCGGCGGCGTAAAGCGTATCGCAAGCGTAAGCCAGATCGTTGTGCCGTTTATGGCGGTGATCTACGTTGTATTCGTACTGGTACTTGTGATTTGCAATATCACGGAAGTGCCGGCGGCGTTTGCAGTGATCGTAAAGGCAGCATTTTCCCCGAAAGCAGTGACCGGTGGTGCGGTCGGAAGTATGATCGTAGCAATGCAAAAAGGTGTTGCGCGAGGTATCTTCTCCAATGAGGCGGGACTCGGAAGCGCTCCGATCGCAGCGGCAGCAGCGCAGACCAAGGAACCGGTGCGTCAGGGACTGGTCAGTATGACCGGAACATTTATTGACACGATCGTGATCTGTACCCTGACCGGACTTTCCATTGTGCTCACCGGAGCGTGGCAGGTGGAAGGACTGGAAGGCGTGCAGGTTACAACTTACGCATTCCAGCACGGGCTTCCGTTCCCGGCGGAGGTATCCTCCTTTGTACTGATGCTGTGTCTGGTATTTTTCGCGTTTACCACGATCCTTGGATGGGATTACTACAGTGAACGCTGTCTTGAGTATTTGAGCGGCGGAAAGATGGGATGCGTCAAAGTATTCCGCTGGATCTACATCCTTGCCGTATTCATCGGACCGTATATGACCGTAAGCGCGGTATGGACGATTGCGGATATCTTTAACGGGCTGATGGCTCTGCCAAACATGATCGCGCTGTTTGCGTTAAGCGGTGTGGTCGTAAAAGAGACAAAGCATTTCTTTGTGCGCCATAAGAACGGAGAAATCGAAGATTAAGAAAAATAGAAAAATGTGAAAAAATTTATTGACTCCTACGTTACGTCATAGACTATCCTGTACTTACACGGAAGGAGGAAACCAGAGATGAGAACAGTAAATGAGGTAAGTAAATTGACCGGAGTGAGTATACGCGCTCTGCAATATTACGACAAGATTGGATTGCTGGCACCCTCGGGGTACACAGCATCCGGTTACAGACTGTATGACGATACAGCCATGGAAACGCTGCAGCAGATTTTACTGTTAAAAGAGCTGGAATTCCCCTTAAAGGAAATCGCGAAGATTTTATCCAGTCCCGGTTTTGACAGGGAAAAAGCATTGGATCAGCAGATCGAACTGCTTCTGTTAAAAAAGGAACATCTGGAACAGCTGATTTCTTTTGCCCGTGAAGTAAAGGAAAAAGGAGAAATCAAGATGGATTTTACAGCATTTGATACCAAAAAGATCGAGGAATATAAAGAACGAGCGAAAGCGCAGTGGGGCGGTACACCTGCCTATCAGGAATATGAAAAAAAGAACGGACACAGAAACGCGAAAGAGGAAACTGCGGTCATGCATGGACTGTTGGAGCTTTTTGTGGAGTTTGGCGGCATGAAGGAAATGGCTGCGGAGGAGAATAAGCCGCAGAAACAGGTGAAAAAGCTTCAGGATTATATTTCAGAGCATTTTTACCATTGCACGAATGAAATTTTAGCCGGACTTGGACAGATGTATGCGGCAGATGGCGAGTTTAAAAAGAACATCGATCATGCCGGAGGAGATGGAACGGCAGATTTCGTGGCGGAAGCGATCCGGATCTACTGTGAGAGGGCATAAAAAGTGTATGTTAGCGGCGGATCCGTCTGCGGATGTGAGCGCAGTATTGACATCGTTCTTTTTCGTATGATACGATAAACGCATAAAAAAGTCGAAAAATGAGATTTCTGCCAAAAAGCAGCGATATCGGGTGTTCAAAGCACCGCCGCAGATACGGCACATCACAGAATGTGTGAAAGGTGAGGCTTTGAACACTTTTTTTCTTTCAGAAGGAGAACGACAGATGAGTGACGAAAAAAATAAAAAAACAGATGAAGGACTGCAGGGAAATGAGAAGATAGAAAGCGCGGTTGCGGCATTACAAAAAGAACCGTCCGAGGAGATGTTAGTGCATACCCTGACGGTGATCCGCAGACGCATGAACGAAAAAGGGCAGCTCATTTTGGCGGTCGAACCACCGGCGGGTGGCGGACAGTTCCTGGTACAGGCGGTTACGACCGAGGACGGACAGACCTGGTGGACGGCGTTTACCAGCTTTGAGGAAGAAGTAAAAGGCTCCGGAAGCGTGATGTCAACATTTTTAAGCGACATGGAGGAGCTCTTTACGGCAGCAGTTTCAGAAAATGGGATAAGCGGCGTGATCATCAATCCATGGAACCGGACGATCATGCTGGATAAAATGCTTTTAAAAATTATTTTGGGGAGCGATGTATAATGGAAAAAACAGATGAGATAACATGTCCGGAAGATATTTTTAACTGGATGGAAGAAAATGTGGAGTATGGCTGGCTGGATACCGAGGGAAACAGACACATAAGAGAAATGAAGGATTTTCGAAAGCAGTATCGGACCATGTCTGTGGAAGAAAGCATGAAACAAAAAATAGGAACCTGCATAGAACAGGTCGCTGTCATGCATTTTCTGCTGGATAAGATACAGATAAAGAGCAAGATGTACTGTTGCAGAATTTACGAACCGGATGATTATGGAAATCTGGAAGAAGACGAACATATGCATTGCTTTGTGCTGTTTGAAAGAGACGGAAAAATCTATCATCTGGAGCATCCGAATCCGGAAAAGAAGGGGATCTATGAATATGCGACAGAGGAAGAGGCGTTAAAGACAATCGAAGATTATTATGTCGAATTGCGCGGCGGGAAAAAAAGTCCGACCACACAGTTTTATGAAGTGCCGGCCGGTATCAGCTTTAAAGAGTTCAATGCGTATATCAATCATCAGAAGGTACAGTAGTTGAATGGTAAAAGAACAGTACAGACAGATGACTAAAAGAGTCGATGAAGATATGCAGGAAAAGGATATGATAGAAGTAATTTATATCATTGTCTGAAGTTTTATAAAACCTTTCCTGAAATTGTCGACACGGCGTGTAGACAATCCGGTATTCTGCTTTCGTGGTCGCATTATAGAACATTATTACAGGTCAAAGACCCTGAAGCTCGTGACTGGTATGAGAAAGAAGCCGCAGAACAGGCTTGGAGTGTCCGTACTTTACAGAGGAACATTTCTTCTCAGTATTATTACCGTATGCTGGGGACACAGAAAAAAGAGCTTGGAAAAGGCTATGCTTTTGTTGCAAGGCAGCAGCATATCCATACGGAGAAGCAGGACTATTATATTGACCTTGTGTTTTACAATTACATACTGAAGTGCTTTGTTCTTATTGACCTGAAAACAGAGAAGATAACGCATCAAGATGTAGGACAGATGGATATGTATATCCGGATGTATGATGAATTAAAACGCAGTGAGGGCGATAATCCGACAATCGGTATTGTACTTTGCTCCGATACAGATGATGATATTGCCCGTTATTCTGTTATGCATGGCAATGAACAGTTATTTGCTTCAAAATATAAATTGTATCTGCCGACAAAAGAAGAACTGAAAGCAGAGATTGAAACTCAAAAGGCAATGTTTTATCTTCAGCAGCAGGATGGCGAAGAACAGAAAATAGAATAGAATTTGTGCAGAATAGTAAAAGATGCATAGATGATTTTTTACAACAAACATGACATGTAGCTGTCGTGTTTAGAGCGGTATGATCATTCGGTAAGTGAAAAGTATCATAAAAACAGACTGGATATAAGGAGAGAATTATGCCAAGACCGAAGAATAAAAAAGATTTGATTACAGCAGCGAATACGGGTTATGAAAAGCTTCTTGCCATGATCGAAAACCGGACAGACGCGGAAAAAGAGACGGCGTATGATTTTTCAACGGATGAGAAGAAAAAGGAAGCGCACTGGAGGCGTGATAAAAATCTCAGGGATGTGCTGATGCATTTAAACGAATGGCACCTTTTGCTTCTGGAGTGGATCAGGAACCGGGAGAACGGAAGCAATAAGCCTTTTTTGATGGAGGGATATAACTGGAAAACCTATGGCGACATGAATATGATCTTCTACAGGAGATGTCAGAAGATCACGGAAGAGGAAGCGCTTGCCAGATTTAAGGATTTCCATAAAAAGGTGATGGAAGCACTTGAGACATTTTCCGAGGAAGAATTATTTACCAATACATTTTATCCGTGGGTCGGTGGCAGCTGTATCGGCAGCTATTTTATCAGCAATACCAGCAGTCATTATGACTGGGCGATGAAGAAAATGAAAGCGCACAAAAGGAAGATAGAGGAAAACAGAAAAACCAAATAGGTCGAAAAGATCTTTAACCGCGACGGAGAATCCGGCAGCAAGCGTTGACGCGGACAACGAGAAATACATTCAGGAGGCGATCAGTGAGCTCTGTAAAGGGAAAACGCTTCTTGTCATTGCGTTCTTAAATTCGCATATCTGTCAGTTTCCGTTTTGTGTTATAATGGCAAGGCACGAAAAACGAGAGGAGAACGCAGAACATGAGTATGGAACTGACAGACCGGATTCTGCCGGAGGACGAAAAGGCGGTATTTGAGGGATTGCTGGCATTTAATCTGGTGCATCTTGAGGATAAAGAGCCAAGAGATTTTGGTATTTATGAGAGAGACGGAGAAAATAAGATCGTTGCCGGGATCATTGGCTATACGCATGGAAAATGGCTTATGATCAAGTATCTTTGGGTGAAAGAAGATCTGCGCGGTCAGGGAACCGGGAAAAAGCTACTTTGGGAAGCAGAAAAAGAGGCGGAAAAAAGAAACTGCAAATATGTGTTTTTAGATACTTTCAGTTTTCAGGCTCCGGATTTTTATAAAAAATACGGATATCAACAGGGATATCAACAGCAGTTTGCACTGGAGAACTATCCGCTTACAGGAAAGAGATATTATTACACCAAAAGCCTGACGCATGCGGCGGAATAGGGAGTGCATCATGGAGAAAGATCTACTGGATAAAATCATAGCATTACGAAAAAAACTGCACGAAATACCGGAGAGATCCCTTGCGGAAACAAAAACGAAGCAGACGCTGATGCAGTTCTTACAGGAGAACACTACGCTTTTGATCGTAGACCGTGGGAAATGGTTTTATGCCGTACGGAAAGCGGATGTCGGGGACAGGAAGGCACCGGTTGCTTTCCGGGCGGATATGGACGCGGTGTGCGCGAAAGGCGGACAGCCGGGACATTACTGCGGACATGACGGACACAGCAGCATACTTGCGGGGCTTGCACTTTACCTTGATAAAGGAAAAACAGAGCTAAACCGGGATGTGTATTTTATCTTTCAGCCCGCGGAAGAAACCGGACAGGGGGCAAAGCTCTGTCTTCCATTGCTTGAGGAAAAGAAGATCGGCGAAATTTATGGACTTCATAATATTCCGGGCTATCCGAAAAATCATATTCTGATCAAAGAGGGAACCTTCGCATGCGCATCGACCGGGATTGAGATTCGTATGACCGGGACACCGAGCCACGCGGCTTATCCGGAAGCCGGTAAAAATCCGGGATTTGCGCTTGCAAAGCTTTTGCTTGAGGTGGAAAAACTGACGGAACAGGTAAATGAGACCAGGGGATTTGTGCGGATGACCCTGATCGGAATGGAGATCGGCAGTGAAAGCTATGGAGTTTCGGCATCGGACGGGGTGCTGCGCCTGACCGTCCGGGGCGAGCGCGAATGTGTATTTGAAGAATATGTTGCCGCAATCAAAGAGCTTGCAAAAGAGCGGGCCAAGGAAGAAGATCTTGCGCTTGCGATCCATGAGATTGAGCGTTTCCCTGCAACAGAAAATCATACAGATTCCGTAAAAAAACTCCGTGCCTGCGCAGCGAAGCAGGGGCTTCCTGCAACAGAGTTGAAAGAGCCGATGCGCTGGTCAGAAGATTTCGGATATTATCTGCAGAAAACAGAGGGAGCATTTTTCGGGATCGGAGACGGAGAAGACCATGCCCAGCTGCACACGGAGCAGTATGAATTCCCGGATGAGATCATAGAGACTGCGGTTCGGATGTTTGGGGGACTGGTCTGATTACTCTGAAATTTATGAGTGACTCACAAATTTGCTAATATCTTGTTTGCGCCAAGCAGATTTCCTATAATGAGCTCATCTTAAAACAAAAGTGAATCAGGAGGGAATCTGAAATGTTAAATGAGAATGTAAAAAAGGTATTAAAAGAGAGTATGTGGGATCTTGCGACCTGTGCAGACAATGAACCGAATGTGGTTCCGGTGGCGTTTAAGGATGTGACAGAAGGGGAAGTGGTCGCCACTTTTAAGGCAATGGTGGAAAAGATGTTTAACGGCGCGGCTACGGCAAAGGGAGCGCTTGTCATTACACCGGAGCAGGTGATTGTGACGACACCGGGCGCAGATAATAAAAAAGTCCTGTAGCAGAAAAATGGCGCAGAGTCAGACCGGCTCTGCGCCTGTTTTCATTCGTGCATGGCGTAGCCTGTTTTGGAAAATAACCACTCATAAATTTCATAGTTACTACAAAAAAGAAGGATTTTCGTATATGATGAAAGAAAAAGAGGTGAGCGCGTTGTATCAGAAAAAAATGGAAGAAGATATCCGCCGCACGTTGAATATTCACTGACGAAAAAGGGAGAGTCGGTGGTTCCGATCCTGCAGAAGATCTGCCAGTGGTCGGGCATATTTTACAGGGAAGATTCGGAGAATGTCATGACACAGTGCCAGAAATGCGATTACAGATAAGGGGGAGAACATGGAGATTAGATTTACAGAGGAAAAAGTATTTACCAGGGAGCAGGTGCAGCAGTTGTTTTTGTCGGTGAACTGGATGTCCGGTCAGTACCCGGATAAACTATATCAGGCGCTCATGCATTCATCTACCGTGCTTACAGCATGGGATGGCGATAAACTGATCGGACTGGTGCGCGTGCTGGATGATACGGCAATGCTCGCGGTGCTGCATTATGTGCTGGTCGATCCGGCGTACCACGGGAGGGGCATTGCAGGAAAAATGATCGAGATGGTAAAAGAAAAGTACAAAGAATTTCTTTATATAGAAGGAATGCCGGAAGAGAGTAAAAATGCTCCGTTTTACCAGAAACACGGGTTTCACATTATGGAGGACGGCGTTGCCATGCAGATTGTGGCAGACTGGGCAAAATAAGCATTTACCAGGTATTTTCGAGTATGATTTGCTGGGGATGTATGGTATAATAGCCTAAACAAGGAGGCGCAATCTATGACAAATACACAGGCATGGGATTATGCGATCGGAATGATCAAGGTTGACGGATTAGAACCCACAAAGGAGTTTAAGGAATACATTGAAAAAGAAAAAAAAGGTGAGATAACGATGGAGGATGCCAAGCGGTTTCTGGATAAGAAATACAAGATGAAGGAGTCATCCAATGCGTGATCCTTATCTTTATGAGGATGTTGCGGTATTAAGGAACAAACTTGATATTCGGCAACAGGAACTGCTGGACGAGGCAGAGGCGGATTATGTTGTATTCCGTTTAAAGGATCTGGCATTGAATCCGTTGCCGGGAGATTACCATACAGTACATTTTTTGAAAATGCATGAATTTATTTTTCAGGATATATTTGAATGGGCTGGTAAGCCGCGCACAATTTCAATATACAAAGAGGAAGATGTGCTGGGGGGACAATCCATAGAATATTCGGATCCATTTGATATTGTAAGGGATCTACATCATGTGTTGTATGATATGAGAGCCAAGGAATGGAAAAAAATGAGTCGGGAACAGATTTCATGTGAATTTTGTGATTCATTGGCAAAGCTTTGGAAAATACATCCGTTTCGAGAGGGAAATACCAGAACCACAGTTACATTTTGCTGCCAGTTTGCGGATGAAATGGATTTTTCGATAAATCGAAAATTACTTGAAGATAATGCGCAATATGTCAGGACAGCGCTTGTAGCCTATAATGCATATTTTTCTGATGGCTCAGATTTTTCAAAAAAGGAATATCTGGAGCGGATCATATATGATGCATTCGGTCATTAGCCGCCTCCACTCACATCGTCGACAGGATCAGAAATGACTACGGAATAGAAAAAGATGCGGAAGAAGAAAGCGGCAAAATAAGAAAAAAGGCACTGCATACCGGGCTGTGACCTTTTAGAAAAATTTTAAAATGTCATCCGGCTGTTTGCGCTTCGGTCTCACCGGGGATTCCGTGCCATAGCCGACTGCAATGACGGCAACGATGGTCTCAGCTTCCGGGATCGAGAGCATTTCGCGGATCTTACCGGCATCACGGATGCCCATAACAAGCGTATCAAGCCCGAGTTCTTTTGCCTTTAACAGGAAGTTCTCGTTGTGGAGCCCGAGGTCATAAAATCCCCATCCGTTTCCGCATTCGTTGTCCGGTGTGCCGCTGCGGTCAAAACCGGAGCGGTTCGCAATGAAGGTGGTAACGACAAGAGCTGCGCCGTCTGCGCTTTTTGCGTTGAATTCCGGGAGACAGTTCTTTAAAAAGTCGGCTCTTTTGGCTTCGTCCAACACACAATAGTAGCGTGCGGTCTGGGCATTTTTCCAGGACGGAGCCTGAATGCCCGCATCTACAAGCTGCCGGATCTGGTCTTCGGTGACAGACTTGCTGCCGTCGAAGGCGCGTACACTTCTTCTGCTTTCCAATAAAGTCTGAAATTCCATATATTTCCTCCATAAACAATAACAGTTAGTTTGTACTAACATCTTATTCCACAGGGGGGAAAAAGTCAATAACAGACAAATTACAAAGGCGGAGAAAGTAGGATTTTTTTTGGGAAAAATCTATCCCAGAAGTCGTATTCTGTGGTATGATAAAAGTACGATAGTACGATACATGGGGGAATATGTATGAAGGCAGTATACGGGGTACTTATTATCATAGAGATCCTTGCGCTCGGAGTGTGTGCGTTAAAGGCGGAAAAAAGAAGAGGAAAGCTTGCAAAGATCGTATTTTGCTACGAGAGCTTGGCATTCCTGTGCGGGATCATATTTGCGGTCTATACATTTGTACCGGGAGTTTTGGTGACGACACTCTGCAAGGGACTGACACTTGCCTGTTTCGACTGGCTTCTTATTTTGCTTATGTATTACACACAGTATTATACCGGGTTGTTTCACGGCGTCCGGAGCATCAAGATTCTGCTGGAGGCTTATGCGGCGCTTGAGACGGTCATGTTGATCGCAAACGCATGGACGCATCATATGTTTTCGGTGGGTGAGATAACCGGGGATATGATCGCGGTCGAGTTTGTGAAAGGCAGCTTCTTTTATCAGATGCATTTTATATACAGTTATGTGCTGATCGCGATCCTGATCCTGGCGTATCTGTTTATGATTGCGAGAGCATCCAAATTTTACCGCTTCCGGTATGAAGTCATTCTGTCCGCGCTTGTGGTTGGATTTGTACTGGATCTGCTCTCGATCCATTCCCAGTCGATCTATGATGTGTCGATGATCATGTTTGGAGTCATGTCCATGCTCATCTATTACTTTACGTTCAGCTATGTGCCGAATGAGCTGATTGAGAGTACACTTTCTTTGATCATCCGTGACATGAACAGCGGCATCATCTGCTTTGACAACCGGGGAACCTGCGTATACTGCAACGATCTGGTGCGGGAGCTTTATCAGGTGAGCGGCAGACCGGATGTGCTGGAGAAAATGTATCGGAACTGGCTTTCGGATTCTGGTGAAAAACGTGCAGATCTGATGCGGTTTCAGATGCCGGTTGAGGAAGACGGCAAAGAACGGTACTACGAAATTGTGTATAAGCGCGTTTATGATGATAAAAACAACTTTGTCTGTGACTGCTTTATTTTTAATGACAGGACGGAAGAGATTGAGTCACTCGAGCATGAAAAATACCGTGCGTCTCATGACAGACTGACCGGACTTTTGAACCGGGAGCAGTTTTATCTGGATACCAGTGAGCGGCTTCATCAGAACCCGGACAAAAAATATTGCATCATATGCAGTAATATCCGTGATTTTAAATTTGTAAATGAACTCTTTGGCATTGAGAAGGGAAATGATATCCTGTTAAGACAGGCGGAGCTGATGCGCACGCACACGGGGGCAGGAGCACTGTGCGCGAGACTTCAGGGAGACCGGTTCGCAGTCTGCATGGAGCAGAAGGCATTCCGCGAAGAAATGCTTTTTGAGGTCGTGGAGAAAATACAGGAAGAAGTCAATAACAGTTCCTTCCGGCTGCATGTATTTGCCGGCGTATACAATATTCAAAATCCCAAAGAGCCGGTCAGCATCATGTGCGACAAGGCAAATCTTGCCAGTGAAACGATAAAAAACGATTATCACAGCAGCCTTGCCTACTATGATGACGAGCTTTTGAAACGCTCGATCGAGGAGCGGCGCATCATCGGGGAATTTGAGCGGGCACTGGAACAAAATGAGTTTGTGATGTTTTTGCAGCCGCAGGTGGATGAAGCGGGAAAAGCCTACGGAGCGGAGGCACTGGTCCGCTGGGAGCATCCGGAACGCGGACTTTTATCACCGGCAGTTTTTATCGATATCCTTGAAAAAGCGGGACTGATCTACAAGCTTGACCGCTATATCTGGGAGAAGGCGGCGAAAAAGCTTGCGGAGTGGAAGAAAAATAATGCCGGGGCGTACCATATCTCGGTCAACATTTCGACCAAAGATTTTTACCTTGTGGATGTCTATGAGACGTTTACCGGTCTTGTGCAAAAATATGAGATCGCCCCGGAGATGTTAAAGCTTGAGATCACAGAGACGGCGCTCATGTCCGATTTTAAGAAGAACATGGAGATCTTAAAGCGGCTTCAGGACTTTGGATTTAAGATTGAAATCGATGATTTCGGAAGCGGATATTCGTCCTTAAATATGTTAAAAGATATCAGCGCAGATGTGCTGAAAATAGATATGGGATTTCTGCGGGCTTCTGAAAATGAGGTGAAAGGAAAGGATATCCTGGAGAGCATCATCGTGCTTGCGGACAAACTTGGTATGGAAGTGATCACGGAAGGCGTTGAGACAGAAAAACAGCTTTCCATGCTGACCAGGATGGGATGTAAGATGTTCCAGGGGTACTATTTTTCCAGACCGGTGCCGGTGGATGAGTTTGAGGAGAAATATGGGATAAATTAAGTAAAAAGAGAAAGAGACTGTTGTCTGCGCACAGTATGATCGTGCAGCCAACAGTTTTTTTAAATCATAGGAAATTCCTTCCTATGATTTAAAAACGCTCCGCGGGGATGCGCAGCTCGCGGAGATGAAGTTTATGTTGAACATACCGCTCGCGCGCGAAAGTGTGCGGTAAGCGCACACTTTATTTGAAATAGGTCATGAATCTGATATTTTCGAGGATGATTTTGTATATCCGGATTTCATAAGGCGTTATATTGAGAAAAACAAGAATGAGGAGAGACGCAGAATGAGATATGGATATTTTGATGAAGAAAATAAGGAATATGTGATCACAAGACCGGATACACCGGCACCGTGGGTAAATTATCTGGGATCTCCGGAATATGGCGCTATTGTATCGAATAACGCAGGAGGATACAGTTTTGCGAAATCCGGCGCGAACGGAAGAATCTTGCGGTATGTGTTCAATCAGTTTGATCAGCCGGGAAGATATATATATCTTCGTGATAATGAAAATGCGGATTACTGGTCGGCATCCTGGCAGCCGGTAGGAAAGGACTTAAAAGAGTACAAATGTGAATGCCGTCATGGAACTGCGTATACGAAAATGAAAGCACAGTACAGTGGAATAACATCAGAAGTGAGATATTATGTGCCGCTTGGCAGATCCTACGAAGTATGGAATCTGAGTGTGAAGAACGACTCTGACCGGGAGAGGGAGCTTACGATCACCGGGTATGCGGAATTTACCAATCACAGTAATTACGAGCAGGATCAGGTGAATCTGCAGTACTCACAGTTTATTACGCGTACTGTATTTCGTGGCGACAGAGTGCAGCAGCTGATACACGCAAATCTGGATCAGATCGAAGAAGGAAAAGAAGTCGATCATAAGATCGTATCCAGTCGCTTTTTCGGACTGGCAGGAGCGGAAGTGAAGTCATGGAGTGGCGAGAAAGAAGGCTTCCTTGGAAGATATCATGGATATGACAGGCCGACAGGTGTGGAAAGCGGAGTGCTTGAAAATAAAGGAAACTACAATGGAAATGGATGTGGAGCGCTTTCGACAGTGCTTACATTACAACCGGGAGAAACAAAAGAAATCGCATTTGTAGCAGGAATGAAAGAGGATGCGGAGGCAGCAAAGATCTTAGCGGACTATAAAGATCCGGCGGCAGTATGTGAAAAAGAAATAAAAGAACTGATTTGCCACTGGCATGAGAAAATTTCCCATTTTCAGATTAAGACACCGAGTCAGGAATTTGATACCATGATCAATACATGGAATGCGTATAACTGTTTTATGACATTTATCTGGTCGCGTGCGGCATCCTTTACCTATTGCGGGCTGCGGAACGGATATGGATACCGGGATACTGTTCAGGATATCCAGGGTGTGATACATCTTGCGCCGGAAATGGCAAAAGAAAAGATCCGCTTTATGCTTTCTGCGCAGGTAGATAATGGAGGAGGACTTCCACTTGTCAAATTTACGCATAATCCAGGTCATGAGGATACACCGGATGATGTGTCTTATGTGCAGGAAACAGGTCATCCGGAATATCGGGCAGATGACGCATTGTGGCTGTTCCCGACAGTGTATAAGTATATTGCGGAAACCGGAGATCTGAAATTCATAGACGAAGTAATTCCATATGCGAATAAGGGAACAGCGACGGTATATGAACATTTGAAACAGGCGATCACATTTTCCATGAATCATCTTGGAAAACATGGTATGCCGGCTGGATTGTATGCAGACTGGAATGACTGTCTGCGGCTTGGGAAAGATGGGGAATCGGCATTTGTCGCAATGCAGTTTTACTATGCGATGCGGATTTTAAAGGAATTTGCGCAGTATAAAGAGGACAGCGTTTATCAATCTTATCTGGAAGAAAAGCAGAAAGAACTCGGGGCGTTGATCCAGAAATATTGCTGGAATGAAGACCGTTTTATCCGTGGCTATACCGAGACCGGAGAAATGATCGGAAGGCGCAGTGATCCGGAAGCCAATATGTGGCTTAATCCGCAGAGCTGGGCAGTGATCAGTGGTCTTGCAAGCAAAGATCAGACGAATCAGATCCTCGATCTGGTATATGAAAGACTGAATACCGAATACGGTGCGATATTGATGGATCCGCCTTATCATGCGCATGCGTTTGACGGTGCACTTGCAGTGATCTATAACGCAGGAAGTAAGGAAAATGCCGGTATTTTTTCACAGTCACAGGGCTGGCTGATTCTTGCGGAGGCACTAAGAGGAAATGGGGAGAAGGCATTCACCTATTTTATGGAGAATGCGCCGGCGGCACAGAATGACCGTGCAGAGATCCGAAAGTTAGAGCCGTACTGCTATGGTCAGTTTACAGAAGGAAAAGCAAGTCCGAATTTTGGAGAATCACATGTACACTGGCTGACGGGAACTGCGTCAACGGTCATGGTGGGCTGCGTGGAAGGTATACTCGGCATGCGGCCGGACTTTTATGGAATCCATGTTTTACCATCCGTTCCGAAGTCATGGGAATCATTTGAAATAGAAAAGGATTTTCGCGGATGTCATCTGCAGATTAAAGTATCAAATCCGGGCCATGTACAGTCTGGCTGCAGAGAACTTCTGGTTAATGGAAAGAAGATGGAAGGAAACTATATTCCGCAGCAGGAGCTGACGGCACAGACTACCGTGGAATTGTTTATGTCATAGGAAAAGAAGGGAGAAGTGGTATGCAGCAGATAGAATTTAAAGACGAAAGCGAAACGTTTGTGATCCGTGATCCGGAAAATTACAGTGGGCTGTATCTTCCGATGGCGGGAACAGAGGGGATCAAATCCAGTATTACCCCGAACTGGGGAGGAGACAGTAAAACGGATCAGAACCATTTCCTGTTAGAGCCGGTCAGTGCTGAGAATCTTCACAACAATAAGAATACGAGAAATTTCTGGTGTCGGATCGAGGGGGAAGGTTACTGGTCGGTATGCGGCAACTCGGCAGAACAGGAAAGCAGTCGTTTTACCAGGGAGCAGGATGAAAGCATCCTTGAAGCAGGATTTATGTGGCAGACTTTAGTGAGAAAGTCCAAAAAATATGGAATAGAAGCCAAAATGACCACATTTGTTCCGGTGGATGGGGCGGCAGAGGTTACGCTTGTCACGCTTACCAATAATAGGGATGAGAAAATGGAAGTGACACCGATTGCGGCGATCCCAATCTATGGAAGGAGCGCGGATAACATCAGGGATCACAGGCATGTAACTTCGCTTTTACACAGAATTTATACCAGTACCCATGGAATTACAGTGACCCCCGTGTTGTCTTTTGACGAGCGTGGACATCAGAAAAATGAGACATCCTATTTTGTATATGGCTGGACAGAAAATGGTGAGGCACCGGAGTCCTTTTATCCTACGGTAGAGGAATTCATCGGAGAAGGTGGTTCTTTTCTGATCCCGGAAGCAGTGCGCAAAGAAAAGGCGGGAAAGCCGGCAGGTGTTAAGATCCAGGGAAAAGAGGCAGTTGGTGGAATCCGCTTTGCAAAAGCGGTCTTGGAAAAGGGCGAATCCAGAAGTTATATTGTTCTGGCGGGAATTGCACAGACCAAAGAGCAGATTGAAAAAACAGCCTCCAGGTATCGGACTCTGGCTAAAGGAATGCAGGCGTTGGATGAAGTGAAAACATATTGGAGAAAGCAGGTGAATGTCTCCTTTGAAACCGGAAATAAGAGAGAAGATCACTATCTGAAATGGATCTGTTTTCAGCCAATTTTACGAAGGATTTATGGCTGTTCGTTCCTTCCGTATCATGATTATGGCAAGGGCGGACGTGGATGGAGAGATTTGTGGCAGGACTGTCTGGCACTGCTGATCATGGAGCCGTCACTGGTGAGGCAGATGATCCTTTCTAATTACGGTGGTGTGCGTATGGACGGTACCAATGCAACGATCATAGGAAACAGACCGGGTGAATTCGTTGCGGACAGAAATAACATCACAAGAGTCTGGATGGACCATGCGTTCTGGCCGTTTGTTACAACAAAGTTTTATATGGACCAGACCGGAGATCTCGAAGTTTTGCTGGAAAAAGTTCCGTATTTTAAGGATCTTCAGGCAAAACGCGGAGAAGCGCATGATACGCAGTGGAGAGCGGAAGAAGGCGATAAGCAGCGGACAAAAAGCGGTCAGATCTATTTTGGAAGCGTGCTTGAACATATTCTGCTGCAGAATTTATGTGCATTTTTTGATGTGGGAGAGCACAATGAGATGCGCCTGCATGGAGCGGACTGGAACGATGCATTGGATATGGCGTGGGAGCGCGGAGAGAGCGTGGCCTTTACCTGCGCATATGCCGGGAATCTGAAGGATATTGCAAAATATTTAAGAAATCTCGAGCAGAAATGCGGATACAATAAGGTGGAGCTTGCAGAAGAAATGCAGATCCTGCTGACGGGAGGAAACACACTGTTTGAGGATCCGGAAAAAAAACAAAATCTGTTGAAACAATATGGTGATCAGTGTATTCATAATATCAGTGGAAAGACAATTTTAGTAAAAATAGAAGAAATCAGCAGAAATCTGGAAGAGAAAGCACAATGGCTGATGGAACATATCAGGACGGATGAGTGGATCAAAGGTGAAGAAGGCGAGGGCTGGTTCAACGGATATTACGATAACCATGGAAACGCAGTGGAAAGATATCAGAAGGATCAGATCCGCATGATGCTGACGGGACAGGTGTTCGCGATCATGAGCGGAACCGCGGATGCAAAACAGATAAAAGAGATATGCAGAAGCGCAGATCATTATCTGTATGAGAAATCAGCGGGTGGATACCGGCTGAACACGGATTTTAAGGAAGAAAAATTTGACCTTGGAAGAATGTTCGGTTTTGCGTATGGAGAAAAGGAAAATGGAGCGGTATTCTCACATATGACGGTCATGTATGCGAATGCCTTATATCAGAGAGGATTTGCAAAAGAGGGATATAAAGCATTAAATACACTGTCAGAAGCAGCACAGAACTTTGAAAACAGTAAAATGTATCCGGGCATTCCCGAGTATTTTGATAATCAGGGCAGGGGGCTGTATGCATATCTTACCGGTGCGGCGAGCTGGTATATGCTTACGGTAATCACGGAAATGTTTGGCGTAAAAGGTGAACTGGGTGATCTTACCATTCATCCATCACTTATGCCGGAACAGTTTGATGATAAAGGAAATGCATCCGTTTATCTGGAATTTGGAAAAAGAAAATTCAAGATACAGATCAAAAATCCGGACAAGGCAGAACCCGGAGCGTACCGGATCAAAAAAGCAGTGTGCGACGATAACAAGCTTGCGCTGTTGGATGAAACAAAAGCATCTTTAGCAAAGAAGCAGATAAACGCATTAAAGCAGGACGAAATCCATCAGATCGTGGTGCTGTTAGAGAAATGTTAAGAAAAAGGTCATGTGATAAGAAATTACCACATGGCCTTATAATATTTGTCACGGTATTTTTTGGGCGTGAGACCGGTAAAACTTTCAAAAGTCTGGATGAAATGACTTTGTGAGGAAAACGCCAGATAATTTGCGATCTCAATCACGGATTTGTCCGAGTAGCGCAAAAGATGCGTTGCCTTCTCAATTTTTTTCTCACGGATATAATCGCTGATCGATACGCCGAGATTCTTCTTGAAGACACGGGAGAGGTAGCTGGAGGAAAGCCCGGTGTAGGACGCAAGCGATTCAATGGTGATGCGTTCTTTGATGTGGCTGTAAATATAATCAACACACTGCATGACTGGTTTGGAAAGGATCGAACTTTTTTTTTGCAGGATCATTTTTCCGGTAAAATCTTTGGCCATAATGTGGTGCAGATCCGCAACCTGACGGACTGAAGTGCAGGCGTCCATTTTTAAAATATAAAAATCGCTTAAACGGTAGGCCTGTTCCGGTTCGAGTCCGCCGTCGATGCAGTATCTTGTGAGCAGGGCAGCAGTGACAACAAAATGATATTTCAGGTTTGTGAGCGAATTTCTGGAAAGAACACCGGTGCCCTCCATATGGAGAAAGGCATCTTCATTACAGTTTTTTATAACAGCATCCATATCGCCTGTTTTGACGGCATTGTAAAAGGAATACTCTACATTGGGGGAGCGGTGTTTGGTTTCGGATTCACTGTTTTTCAATTCAGCGTTATACCATTCTTTGGAAAGTGACATATCTGATATCTCCGTAAATCTTTTAATATTCACTATTATGGCACAAAAGTTTTCGTCTGGCAAATGAAATCAAGAACATGAATTTGATATTTTGTCTGGAATTATAATATATCGTTTTCCCGGAAGGTGTTATATTTTCATTAAACAAAGACAAGATGCAACAAGCATCTGAAAAAAGGAGGAAATTGTTTCATGAAAAAGAAGGTAATTACAGGCCTGTTAGCATTAACGATGGCAGCAGGAACACTGGCTGGATGTGGCAGTACCGCAAGCTCAGGCAACAGCAGTGCAGGGGGAACAGAAACAGCATCCGCTTCAGGCGGAGATGAAGGGAAGGTTATCAATATCTATTCCTGGAACGATGAATTTCGTGAACGTCTGGAAGCCGTTTATCCGGAAGTGGAAGAAACATCGAAAGATGGAACCGTAACAACATTAAAGGACGGAACAGAAATCCACTGGATCATCAATCCAAATCAGGATGGTGTATACCAACAGAAGCTGGATGAGGCATTGTTAAAACAGGCAGACGCTTCTGCGGATGACAAGATAGATATTTTCCTTTCTGAGACGGACTATGTATTCAAGTATACAGATAAGGATGCGGATGTAGCAATGCCGCTTAAAGATCTTGGAATCGATCCAGATAAAGATCTGGCTGACCAGTATGATTTTACCAGAACGACAGCATCGGATTCTGATGGTGTACAGAGAGGATCTACCTGGCAGTGCTGCCCGGGACTTTTGGTATATCGCCGTGATATTGCACAGGATGTATTTGGAACCGATGATCCGGCAGCAGTAGGTGAAAAGGTAAAAGACTGGGATACATTAAAGGCAACAGCAGAAGAATTAAAGGCAAAAGGTTATTATACATTTGCTTCCTATGCGGATACTTTCCGCCTTTACGGAAACAGCATTTCTGAATCCTGGGTTCAGCCGGGAGATACAACCGTAAAGGTTGATCCTCAGATCATGAACTGGATTGATAATTCCAAAGAATGGTTAGATGCCGGTTATCTGAATCCGACCGTAAAAGGACAGTGGAATGATGACTGGAACAAGGCGATGAGTTCACAGTCAAACGTATTTGCGTTCCTTTTACCGGCATGGGGAATTGATTTCGTGTTAAATCCGAACTGGGATGGCGATGCAGGAGCATGGGCAGTTACCAATCCGCCACAGGAATATAACTGGGGTGGTTCTTATATCCATGCGGCAACTGGAACCGATAATCCGGAACACGCAAAGGATATTATCCTTGCGATGACTGCAGACAAAGATAATCTGTTAAAGATTTCAAAGGACTACTCTGATTTTACCAATACGAAGAGCGGTATGCAGGAAGCAGCTACGGACGACGCAAACTTCTCATCAGAATTCCTTGGTGGACAGAATGCGTTCCAGTATTTCGCACCGGTTGCAGAAAATATCAAGATTGCTCCGCTTTCCGCTTACGATCAGGGATGTGTGGAACTGATCCAGAACTCCTTTAGCGATTACTTCCAGGGAGAAGTCGATTTTGACAAGGCAAAAGCAAACTTTGAAACTGCGATCAAAGAACGTTATCCGGATATCACACAGGTTGAATGGCCGGAATAAAAAATAAGTAAAATACAGGCGGCGGGCGGAGAAATAAAGCTCCGCCGCTGCGAAATGTGAAATGGAAAGGGTGATATATCATGAAAAAAAGGCGGAAAAGTCTTAGTTATGCCAAATGGGGATATCTGTTTATTCTTCCTTTTTTTATAACATATTTTATATTTTCACTGATTCCAATGATCGATACGGTTCGATACAGCTTTTTTGAATATTACCGGTCAGGAATCAAGGAAATAGGACCTAATTTTATCGGACTTGAAAATTATTTCAGTCTGCTTCATTCTGATATGGTGAAATACGGGGAGAATACATTGATTCTGTGGCTGATTGGATTTATTCCGCAGATTGTGATAGCACTGATCCTGGCAGCCTGGTTTACGGATGTTCGTTTGAAGATCCGTGGAAAACAGTTTTTTAAGGTGGTTATTTACCTCCCAAACCTGATCATGGCGTCCGCATTTGCGCTGTTATTTTTTACACTGTTTTCAACAAACGGCCCAATCAATTCGATTCTGATGTCGATTGGAATTACAAAAAGTCCGATTGATTTTATGGGCACCGTATTGGGCACCAGATCCCTGATCGGGTTAATGAACTTCCTGATGTGGTTTGGCAATACAACCATCATGCTGATGGCGGCGATCATGGGAATCAGTGTGGATGTTTTTGAAGCATCTGACCTCGATGGATGTAACAGCATACAGAGATTCTTTTACATTACATTACCGATGATCCGTCCAATCCTTGCCTATACACTGATCACATCGATCATCGGCGGACTGCAGATGTTTGATGTGCCGCAGATACTGACCAATGGTCAGGGAAATCCGGATCGTACTTCCATGACACTGATCATGTTTTTGAACAGCCATTTGAAGAGTAAAAATTACGGAATGGCGGGTGCGTTGTCTGTTTATCTGTTTATCATAAGTGGTATTCTGTGCTTTATTGTGTACAGAATGACGAATGATAATGATCCGGATGGATCGAAGGCAGCAGCAAAAAAAAGAGCAAGGGAAGAAAGAAGAAAGGGGAAAAGATAATGAAAAAATATGGAAAAATTGTGCGTACAGCTATTGCGTATGCAGTACTTATCATTCTGACGTTCCTCTGTCTGTTTTTCTTTTATGTACTGATCATAAACGCGACACGGTCGCATGCAGAGCTGCAGAAAGGATTTTCCGCTCTTCCGGGTACACATTTTCTTGAAAATTTAAAGAATGTGGCAAATGACGGAAGCTTCCCAATGTTTCGCGGAATTTTCAACAGTTTGCTGGTATCAATCTGCTCTGCAGCGCTTTGTACTTACTTCTCATCGTTAACGGCATATGGTCTGTATGCATACCAGTTTAAGGCAAGAAAAGCGGCATTTACATTTATTATGGCTATCCTGGTTATGCCGACACAGGTTACGGCAATGGGATTCCTTCGTTTAGTGACAAAGATGGGAATGTACGATACATTGTGGCCGCTTATCATCCCATCGATCGCTTCACCGGCAGTTTTCTACTTTATGTATAGTTATCTTCAGTCCTCATTGCCACTGTCCCTGGTTGAGGCGGCACGAATAGATGGTTCCGGGGAATTCCGGACGTTTAATAAGATCGTAATGCCGATCATGAAACCGGCAGTTGCGGTTCAGGCAATCTTTACATTTGTTGGTTCCTGGAACAATTACTTCGTTCCGGCGCTCATTATCCAGTCCAAAGACAAGATGACAGTTCCAATCCTGATCGCGACACTCCGTGGTGCGGATTATATGAATTTTGATATGGGAAAGGTGTATATGATGATCATGGTAGCGATCGTGCCGATCATTATTATGTATCTTCTTCTTTCAAAATATATCATCGCAGGCGTGACTCTTGGTGGAGTAAAAGAATAAAAGATATCATATATTTAGGTGCATGGCTTTTTGGTACAAAGAGTCATGCACTTTTTATTTTACGAAATTGCAAAACATTATAGAAAACACCGCAAAAACGTGATACTATGTAGGAAAGAAAGATAGAAATGAAACAGAAATACAGGAACAAGGAGGGACTGCTATGCAGTTATTAACATTTATGCTCGGTGAGGTAAAATACGGGATCCCGATCGAGCATGTTCAGTCCATAGAGGAACGGGTACAGGTAGTAGGAATTCCGAAGACGTTGCCATGTGTAAAGGGGATTATGAATCTGCACGGAAATATCATACCAATCTACAGTCTTGCAGAGAAATTTGGTTATCGGAGAGAGAATATCCAGAACATCGTTGTCGTGGATGTGAACGGCATGGCGATCGGTTTCGAGGTTACCAAAGTTGATGAGATCCTCGAAGTGGGAAATGACCATGTACAGCCGATGCCTCAGATGATCAGCAACAGTGAGAAATTCATGACCAATGTGGCGGATTATGACAAAAAGCTGATCGTGCTTTTGAATGTGGACGAGCTGCTCGAGACCGATGAACAGAATAACATCAAGGAACTGTTAAAAGAAGAGAAAACGCCGGCGTAGGCGGCAGACAGATCTAAAGGAGAGGTGACTGATCTATGCCCCGTTTCATCTTTTTTAAGGGACTTTATTCCACGCTTGACCTGTATACGGATGAGATGTTAAGGATCTGCAGGGAGCGTGGCTACGACTCGTTTGTTTTGCATACGACGCAGGGAGAAGATGCTTCCTGTATGCACATCAGCGAGGAACAGGAGAAAGAAGAGCGCAAGGAACTGCTTCGCTTTTTGAAAGAGCCTGTCACGGCGGCGGTCGGATTCGGAAATATGGGATTGCGTTATGAAATGGATGGAATCGGAAACATCTGGGATGCTTTTGCGGTACCCTATATTGATGTTATGATGGACCATCCGTTTCATTTTTCCGGCATTTTCCGGTATGCGGCAAAACAGACGGCATTGCTTTGCCCGGATCGCAATCATGTGAACTATATCCGGCGGTTTTTCCCGGAGATCGCATGCGCGGATTTCCTGCCGCATGCGGGGATCGAGCTGCCCGGAGAGAAAAAGCCGATCCGGGAGCGTGGCATAGAAGTGCTCTATGCAGGAGGGCTTTCCCGTGGGGTGGTCGGTCATATGGTGCCGGATCTGAACGAATTTGCCGATTTTGACGCAGACCGGCTGACCAGAGAGGTGCTTGACGATCTCCTTCATCATCCAAAGAAGACAACGGAAGCCGCGATCGAGGAATATCTAAATAGGATCGGTATACATTACCCGGATGAAACCTTACGCGAAGTCATAAGGAAACTGCGTTTTTTAGATTCCTACATTACATCCTTTTTCCGGGAAATGACAGTGAAACTTCTGGTGGAAAACGGCGTAAAGGTGACACTCTACGGCGCGGGATGGGATGTATGCGACTGGATCGATCATCCCAATCTGGATTACCGGGGTGTGGTTCCGGCACAGGAGATCCCAAAACTCATGACGGACGCGAAGATCGTATTAAACACCATGACCTGGTTTAAGGACGGATCCCACGACCGGGTATTTAATGGGATGCTCGCACGGGCAGTGGTTGTGACAGACACGTCCGGCTACATGAAAGAGGAATTTACGGATGGCAGAGAACTGGTATTCTTTGAGCTGGATCAGTTGATGAAGCTGCCGGAGCGGGTAAAAGAACTGATCGGGGATGAGGCGGCGATGCAGCAGATTGCGGACTGCGGTTATGCGGCGGCGTCAGAGCATCACCGGATGGAGAACCGGTTTGATGAGATGTTGCGCATCATATCCTGAGGCAGTTTATCAGGAAATAATGGAACAAACATACATGATATATTAGGAGGATTTTACATGGGATACACAGCAGCAGAAACAAGATATGATACGATGCAGTATCACCGCACCGGAAAAAGCGGGCTTTTACTTCCGGTGCTTTCGCTCGGGTTCTGGCACAATTTCGGGACAAGGGACAATTACGACAACATGAAGCAGATGTGCTTTACAGCATTTGACAACGGGATCACGCATTTTGACCTTGCGAACAATTACGGACCGGAATACGGAAGCGCGGAGACAAATCTTGGAAAGATTTTAAAGGAAGAATTTTCGGCTTACCGGGATGAACTCATCATCAGTACCAAAGCGGGATTTGATATGTGGCCGGGACCGTATGGGGATCACGGCAGCAGAAAATATCTGATCGCGAGTCTGGATCAGAGCCTGAAGCGGATGGGGCTCGAGTACGTGGACATTTTCTATCATCACAGAATGGATCCGGATACGCCGCTCGAAGAAACGATGCTCGCGCTCGACCAGATCGTGCGGAGCGGAAAAGCACTCTATGTCGGGCTTTCCAATTATGATGGAGAGACGATGACACGGGCATGCGCGATCTTAAAAGATCTGAAGTGTCCGTTTGTGATCAATCAGAACAGCTACAACATCTTTAACCGTACGATCGAGGAGAACGGGCTAAAGCGCGCGGCTGTGCGGGAAGGAAAAGGGATCATCTCGTTTTCTCCGCTTGCGCAGGGCATGCTGACCGATAAATATCTGCACGGGATCCCGGAGGACAGCCGTATCCGCAGGGATGGAAGATTTTTGCATGCGACGGATCTGACCGAGGAGCGGCTTGCGCAGATTCGGGCGTTGAATGACATGGCGCTTGCGCGTGGACAGAGTCTGGCGCAGATGGCATTGAGCTGGATCTTAAAAGACGGCGAGGTGACTTCAGTGCTGATCGGAGCATCCAGACCGGCGCAGATTCTGGACAACTTAAAGATCATCGGCGCGCCGGGCTTTACGAACGAAGAACTGCAAAAGATCGATGAGATCTGCGGTGTGAAGCGGGCGTAAGTAAAAAAGCAGGATCAGTTTTCGCAGTGATGCGTGGTGAGGTAATTTAAAAAGAGCTTCGCAAGCGCGGAGAGATAATGATTTTCGTGGTATACAAGGCAGATGCGGGATGCAAGTTCCGCGTCTGCTATTTTTTTGCAGACAGTGTCCGGTTTTCGGATCAGGGAGACGGCGGATCTCGGGACAATGCCGATCCCAAGCCCGGCGTCCGCCCAGTGCAGCGTCGTCCTTGCGTCCTCGTTTTTGCAGAAGATCTGACAGGAGAGCTGCTGCTTGGAAAACGCAGAGAGGATCATATCCTCCCAGCGGCGGTACAGGATGAGAGGCTTGTCTGCAAGCGCGGACAGCGGGATCTCGTCCGAAGAAGATGAAAAAAAGCGTTCATTTCCAACTGCCATCATGGGTTCTGTGCGCAGCGGGATGACGTGCATATCGTTCGTGGAAAACGGGGAGCGCACGGTTGTATAAAAGCAGCCCGGCCTCCGTCAGTTCAACCTCCCTCGCGCCACGCTCGAACAGCACGCAGCCAAGCTCTTCCTCTAAATGCTTTAACTGGATACTGAGCGGCGGCTGTGAGATATGCAGCGCCTTTGCGGCTTTGGAGATATTTCCTTCTTTTGCGACTGTGGCAAAATACTGTAATTGTTTCAAATCCATGCGATCACCAACCCATATATAAAAACTATAATATATATACAAATGAAATATTATTGATATGGATTATTATATGCTATAATAGCAGCAGCGACAAGAGACTAAATTGTTTTCAAATATGGAAGAATGAAAAAGCAGGAGGTTATTGTGAAAAAAGTATTAGCCTATTTAAAAGGGTACAAAAAAGAATGTATCTGCGCGCCGCTTTTTAAAATGCTTGAAGCGACGTTTGAACTTTTTGTGCCGCTCGTTATGGCGGCAGTGATCGATACCGGTATCGGAAACGGTGACAAGGGATACGTCATCCGGATGTGCCTGATTTTGATCACACTCGGGATCATCGGTCTGGTCTGCTCGATCACGGCGCAGTATTTCGCGGCGAAGGCGGCGGTCGGATTTTCCACCGGACTGCGTCACGCGCTGTTTTCCCACATCCAGAGCCTTTCCTTTACGGAGATGGATACGGTGGGAACCTCAACGCTCATCACCCGTATGACCAGTGATGTCAATCAGGCACAGAACGGCGTCAATATGTTTTTGCGTCTGTTCCTCCGCTCCCCGTTTATCGTCTTTGGAGCAATGGTCATGGCGTTTACGATCGACTGGAAAGCGGCGATGATCTTCGTGGTGACGATCCCGGTGCTGGCGGTCGTGGTATTCGGCATTATGGCGATATCCATGCCGCTTTATAAGAGAGTCCAGGAAAAACTGGATGCGGTGCTCGGGATCACGAGAGAAAATCTGACCGGAGCGCGTGTGATCCGCGCGTTTAATAAAGAACATTCTGAAATCGAAAATTTCAGGGAGCGGAACGAGGGACTTACGGCGGCACAGCTGTTTGTCGGGAAGATTTCCGCACTGATGAACCCGGTGACCTACATTATCATCAATGTGGCGACGGTAGTTCTGATCTACACCGGGGCGGTCCGGGTGGATACTGGCGTGATCACACAGGGTGAAGTCGTTGCGCTTGTCAATTATATGTCACAGATCTTAGTCGAACTCATCAAACTCGCGAATCTGATCGTGACACTGACAAAGGCGGGAGCCTGCATGAACCGTATCGCCGGCGTGCTGGATATGGAGTCTACGATGGAGTTCCCGGAACATGCGGCAGGAAGCATGGAAGGCGAGCTTGCAGTGGAATTTAAAAATGTCGGATTAAGCTATGCGGGAGCCGGTGCGGAATCCCTATGCGACATCGATTTTTCCGTGAAAAAAGGACAGACGATCGGAGTCATTGGCGGAACCGGATCCGGAAAGACCAGTCTGGTACACCTGATCCCGCGTTTCTATGATGCGACCAGAGGAAGTGTACTTGTTGATGGAAAGGATGTAAAAACATATACAAAAGAAGAAATTCGCGACAAAGTCGGTATCGTTATGCAAAAAGCGGTGCTGTTTAAGGGAACGATCCGTGAGAATTTAAGATGGGGCAAACGGGACGCGACCGAGGCGGAGATGTGGGAAGCACTCACCATTTCCCAGTCCAAAGAATTTGTAGAGAAAAAAGATGGCGGACTGGATGCGGAGATCGAACAGGGCGGAAGAAATCTTTCCGGTGGACAGAAACAGCGTCTTACGATCGCAAGAGCGCTGATGAAAAAGCCGGAAATCCTGATTTTAGATGACAGCGCGTCCGCACTTGACTTTGCGACAGATGCGGCGCTCCGCAAAGCCATCCGTGAGATGAAAGAAAGACCGACGGTATTTATCGTGACGCAGCGCGCGTCCTCGATCCTTTACGCGGATGAGATCGTTGTTTTGGATGACGGTGCGATCGCCGGTATCGGTACGCATGAGGAACTGCTGAAAAACTGTGAAGTTTATCAGGAGATCTATTATTCCCAGTTTGAAAAGGAGGAGAAACGTGATGCTTAGAAAAATGGATGACAGCCAGTGGGCAACCTTAAAAAAAGTCATGAAGTATCTGAAAAAGTATCGGATCTATCTGATCTGCTCCATCCTTCTCGCAGCAGTGACCGTGATATCCACACTTTATATTCCGATCCTGACCGGAGACGCGGTGGATCATATCATCGCGAAAGGCAGGGTAGATTTTGCGGGACTGATGCCGATCTTGGAGCGGATGATTGTTGTGATCGCGGTTACGGCGGTCGCGCAGTGGGTCATGAATGACCTGAACAATAAGATGACCTACAATATCGTGCGGGATGTGCGGAAGGACGCGTTTGATAAGATCGAGATCCTGCCGCTAAAATATATTGATGCTCATTCCTATGGCGAGGTGGTGAGCCGTGTTATCGCTGATGTGGATCAGTTCGCGGACGGACTTCTGATGGGATTTACACAGCTTTTTACAGGTGTGATCACGATTCTCGGAACCCTGATCTTCATGTTGAGCGTCAACGTAAAGATCACGCTTGTGGTAGTGCTGATCACACCGGTGTCCTTCCTTGTGGCAGGATTTATCGCGAAAAGAACCTATTCCATGTTCCAGCTTCAGTCGGTGACCAGAGGGGAACAGACGGCGCTCATTGATGAGATGATTGGAAACCAGAAGGTCGTGCAGGCATTCGGGCAGGAGGATGAGACTTTAGAGCAGTTTGATGAGATCAACGGAAGACTGCAGAAGTATTCTCTCCGCGCGATTTTCTTTTCCTCGATTACGAATCCGTCGACACGTTTTATCAACAGCCTGGTATACACCGGGGTCGGAATCACGGGCGCGATCTCCGCGATCAACGGAAGACTGAGCGTCGGCCAGCTCTCCTGTTTCTTAAGCTACGCCAATCAGTACACCAAGCCGTTCAATGAAATTTCCGGTGTCGTAACGGAATTGCAGAACGCGATCGCCTGCGCCGGACGTATCTTTGAGCTGATCGAGGAGGAGCCGCAGATACCGGAAGCGGAACATGCGGTTTCCTTAAAGGATGTAGACGGAACGGTGGAGCTGTCCCATGTCTATTTTTCGTATGACCCGGACAAAAAGCTGATCGAGGATTTTAATCTTTCCGTAAAGCCGGGACAGCGTGTCGCGATCGTCGGACCGACCGGCTGTGGCAAGACGACCATCATCAATCTGCTGATGCGCTTCTATGATGTCAATGACGGCGCGATCCGTGTCATGGGAGAAGATATCCGGGATGTGACAAGAGAGAGCCTGCGCGCCGGTTATGGAATGGTGCTGCAGGAGACCTGGTTAAAGACGGGTACGATCCGCGAAAATATCGTGATGGGAAAACCGGACGCAACGGACGAGGAAGTGATCGCTGCGGCGAAAGCGTCCCATGCGCACAACTTTATCAAGCGTCTGCCGAACGGCTATGACACTTTTATCACCGAGGACGGTGGAAATCTTTCCCAGGGGCAGAAGCAGCTTTTGTGTATCACGCGTGTAATGCTCTGCCTGCCGCCGATGCTGATCTTGGACGAGGCGACATCATCCATCGATACGCGTACGGAGTTAAAGATCCAGAACGCGTTTGCGACGATGATGAAGGGACGCACGAGTTTTATCGTTGCGCACCGGCTTTCCACGATCCGGGAAGCGGATGTCATTTTGGTCATGCGTGACGGAAATATCATTGAGCAGGGAAATCACAAAGAACTGCTTGAAAAAGGCGGATTTTACGCGAAGCTTTATAACAGTCAGTTTGCGGTATAGATAGGAATTGACATTGGAAAAAGTTTTTATTATAATGTGCTTTGTCACTCGAAAATAAAGCACGAAAACCGTCTGGAGCGCGAAGATAATGAGAGAAGAGCTGCAGGAAAATACAATGACAGGAAGCGAGTTGATCATTGAAAAGCAGAAGGAAAAGATCAGACAGCAGAAAGAACAGTTAAAACGGCACGAAGAGACATGGAGAATGTATAACAAGATCGTGTTTACGCTGTGTACACTGCTTGGCTCGGTATTTGCAATCTATGTTGGCGGATGGATCATGTTCGCAAAGTCGATCTTTGGAACTTACGAAGCCTATCTCGCTGGAACTCTGACTGTTTCATATCTGATAAAGGCAGCGATCAAATGTGTGATGGCGGCAACCGCGGCGGGAGCGATCTGGTGCGGTGGTTATATCCTTGGCAGAAAACTGGAACGATAAAGATGATCATATAGATGCAGACATATGCCATGCCCTGTACGGATGCGTACAGGGCAGATTTTTATATTATGGTGAGATACAAAAGAAGAAAGGGGTAAAGATGGAAAAGGAAAGAGATAATTTTTACAAAAAAGTGCTGATCCTGGTTCTGCCGATGGCACTTCAGAATCTGATCAATGTCGGGGTGTCCGCAACGGACGTCATGATGCTCGGCGCAGTGGGAGAAAAGGTGCTTTCCGGCTGTTCGCTGGGCGGTCAGGTATTCTGGATCCTAAGCCTGTTTTTATTTGGCGCGGCATCCGGAGGCTCCGTGCTCGTGGCGCAGTACTGGGGCAAACGTGACACAAAGGCGATCGAAAAGATCATGGGGATCGCGATCCTTTTTACCGAGATCGTTGCCGTGCTCTTTATGGTTCTGTCGCTTTTTTTCCCGGAGCAGATCATGGCGGTGTATACCAATGATCCCGAAGTGGCGGCGGAAGGCGTGAAATATATGCAGATCCTCGCGTTTACCTATCCGATCGCGGCATACACGATGACCTACTTAAACCTCTTAAAGAGTGTGGAAAAAGTCGTGATCTCCACCGTGGTCTATGCAAGTTCGCTGGGACTGAATGTGATCGTAAACGCCATTTTTATCTACGGACTGTTTGGCGCGCCGGCACTCGGCGTGCGGGGAGCCGCAATCGGCACTTTGAGCGCGAGATGCCTGGAGCTTGTGATCGTGATCTTTTACAGCCGATACCGTTGTAAGGAAGTGCGGGTACATCCGGGCATGATCTTCCATCCGGATAAGATCCTTACAAAGGATTTCTTTTATTACGCGTATCCGGTCATCATCAACGAGGTGCTCTGGGGCGTCGGTTACTCCGCAAATACTGCGATCATGGGACGGCTCGGCAGCAGTGCGGTCGCTGCAAATTCCGTGGCGCAGGTCATAAGACAGCTCTCCATGGTCGTCGGTTTTGGCGTTTCAAACGCGGCGGCGATCCTGATCGGAAAAGCGATCGGGGAAAAGCGGGAGGAACTGGCGGAAGATTACGCGAAAAAATTTATCTGGCTGTCGGTGGTCTGCGGCGTTGCGGGCTCACTGGTGGTACTGCTCATCCGGCCGTTTATTGTGGGAATCCTTGGATTTGAAGGGATGAGCGCGGTGTATCTGAGCAATTTTTTAATCATCATGTCCTATTATGTGATCGGTCAGGCATTAAATTCTACGATGGTGGTCGGGATCTTCCGGTCGGGCGGCGATACAAAATTCGGAATGATCCTCGATATGACCAGTATGTGGTGCTGTTCCATCCTTTTGGGCGCGGCCGCGGCATTTGTGTTAAAGCTGCCGGTCACGGCGGTCTATGTGATCCTGCTCAGTGACGAGATCATCAAACTGCCGTTCTGTTTCTTCCGGTACCGCCAGAAAAAATGGCTCAATGACGTCACGCGGTAACACTCCGCAAAAAATAGGGAGCACAAAAGCAAAAACTAAGTATACGAACGGAAAACACCTGTGTTATTTATATGTAAGAAAACACAGGTGTTTTTCTGTTGGAAACAGAAGGAATCATAGCTGAAAAAGGAGAATATAATGATGAAGTTTATAAAGGGAATTACCTTCGCACCGTTCGTACCGAGCGGATGCCTTGGAACAGAAGAAGCAAAAGAGAGTCTTGTAAAGATGAAGGAGCGCACGGGCGCGGATTTCGTGATCCTCGCGCCGGGAGCAGTGCAGGCGACACCGATCTCGGAGGAGATCGATTTCCGGTCAGAGAGAACGATGACAGACGCAGAGCTCATCGATACGATCCGTCAGGCAAAAAGCCTCGGGCTTCGCGTGGCGTTAAAGCCGACCGTGAACTGTGCGGACGGAACCTGGCGCGGACATATCCACTTTTTTGATGTGGATGTGCCGTGTGAACCGAAGTGGGGCAACTGGTTTGCATCCTACACTGCATTTCAGCTGCATTACGCAAAGATCGCAGAGGAAGAAGGCTGCGAGCTTTTTATTGCGGGCTGTGAGATGGTCATGACAGAGATCCGTGAAAAAGAGTGGAGAAAACTGATCGCGGACATCAGAGAAGTATTTCACGGACCGGTGTCCTATAATACCGACAAGTATCAGGAAGGACATGTGAACTGGTGGGATGCGGTGGATGTGATCTCCTCAAGCGGCTATTATCCGGCGGATAACTGGGAAAACCAGCTTGACCGGATCGAGGCAGTCGTAAAGAAATTTGACCGGCCGTTCTTCTTCGCGGAGGCTGGCTGCATGTCAACGGAGGGTTCCGCTGCGGTTCCGAACGACTGGACGGTGCGTGGCGGTCTGGCACTCGAGGAGCAGGCGGACTTTTACCGCGCCATGTTCGCGGTATGCGAAAAGAGAGACTGGGTGTCCGGGTTCGGGCTCTGGTCGTGGAACTGGTGCCTGCCGGAGTGCGCCCGGGCACAGCAGGAAAAAGGATATGAACTCTATGAAAAACCGGCAGAAAAAGTGGTACGGAATTTTTATGAGACGAGAAAATAATATCGATAGTTCATTTTGTGGTAGAAATGAAAACAGGCAAGTGCTATAATAAGCTATATATGTGGATGAGAAAGAGAGGAAAAATTGATTATGGATTACATGAAAGTGTATGAACAGTGGTGTACAGATCCTTATTTTGATGATGAGACCAAAAAGGAACTTCTTGCCATTAAAGATGATAAAGCAGAGATCGAGGACCGCTTTTACCGTCAGTTAGAGTTCGGTACCGGTGGTTTGCGTGGTGTCATTGGCGCAGGTACAAACCGTATGAATATTTATACGGTACGTCAGGCAACACAGGGACTCGCAAATTACATTATTTCCCAGAACGGACAGAGCAAGGGCGTTGCGATCGCATACGATTCCCGTATCATGTCCAAAGAATTCGCAGATGAGGCAGCACTTTGCCTGAACGCAAACGGAATCAAGGCATACGTTTTCCCGAGCCTTCGTCCGACACCGGAATTATCCTTCTCCGTGCGTGAACTTCACTGCATTTCCGGTATTGTAATCACAGCGAGCCACAACCCAAGAGAATACAACGGATATAAAGTATACTGGGAGGACGGCGCACAGATCACACCGCCTCACGACAAGAACATCCTTGCGGAAGTTGCGAAAGTAACCGAGTTTTCCGCAGTTAAGACCATGGACAAAGACGAAGCTGTAAAAGCAGGTCTTTACAATGTGATCGGCGAAGACATCGATGACAAGTACATGGAACAGTTAAAGAAACAGAGTATCCATCCGGACATCATCAAAAAGATGGCAAAAGACATCAAGATCGTTTACACACCGCTTCATGGAACCGGAAATCTGCCGGTACGCCGCGTGTTAAAAGAGCTTGGCTTTGAGAAAGTCATCGTAGTACCGGAACAGGAAAAACCGGACGGCAATTTCCCGACCGTTTCTTATCCGAACCCGGAAAGCCCGGCTGCATGGGAACTCGCGCTTGCACTTGCAAAGAAGGAAGACGCGGATATCGTGCTTGCAACTGACCCGGATGCTGACCGTCTTGGTGTATACTGCAAGGATACAAAGACCGGAGAATATGTAAGCTTTACCGGAAATATGTCCGGAATGCTGATCGCGGAGTACATTCTTCGTGAGCGCAAAGCAACCGGAACCATGCCGGAGAATCCTGCACTGGTAGAGACCATCGTTACCACAGATATGGCAAAGGTGATCGCTGCGGATTACGGCGTAAAACTGATCGAGGTACTGACCGGATTTAAATATATCGGAGAGCAGATCCGCCTTTTCGAGAAAAATCATACATACAACTATGTATTTGGTCTGGAAGAAAGCTATGGCTGCCTTGCCGGAACATACGCAAGAGACAAAGATGCCTGCGTTGCAGTTATGATGCTCTGCGAAGTTGCTTCTTACTACAAATCACAGGGTAAGACACTCTGGGATGCAATGGTAGATATGTACGAGAAATACGGTTACTTCAAGGAAGGTCTTGAGACACTTACCTTAAAGGGTATCGATGGAGCAGAACAGATCCAGAATATCATGACCGATATGCGAAACAATCCTCCGAAAGAACTTGGCGGATACAAGGTTGTTGCCGTACGCGACTACAAGGAAGACACCAGAAAAGATCTTGCGACCGGAGAGGTTACAAAGACCGGACTTCCGACTTCCAACGTACTGTACTATGAGCTGACCGACAACGCATGGTGCTGCGTAAGACCGTCCGGTACAGAACCGAAGATCAAATTCTACTTTGGTGTTAAGGGAACATCTCTTGCAGACGCAGAAAAGAAATTAGAAGCGGTAAGAGAAGATATGTTAAAAGCTGCAAAAGCAGAATAAAGACAGAGAACAGAACGAAATAACAGGGAGAGGGCTGCTGCGTAAGTAGAAATACTTGGCGGCAGCCTCTGTTTTTCGGAAGAGAAAAGGAGAAACTATGCGGGAGAAAAGAAAGAACTGGAATCCGGTGCTTGTGTTCATTCTGGGAGTGGCGATCGCAGCCGGATTTCTGCTTGTCATGGATGGGGCGACCTTCCTCGCAAGCTGGTTTATGATACTGCCGGGCTACGGAATGACAGTGGTCTCAGAGCTTACGGCGAGCGTTTATATTCTGATCGTGCTGCTCGCGCTTGGCTATATCGGAGTATTTGCAAAAATGGGTGAAGGTCTTCTGACCGGATTTTATATTGGCGGCTTTATGACCGCGTACTGCATCTATGAGATCATCGGACAGTTTTATCTTCAGAGTATGTCAGGAGACGGACAGGTACAGCCGGCGGTACAGATCTTTTTATTTGCGGTTGCGATGTTTTTGATCGGATTTAATGAAGAGCTGGTATTCCGTGGGATCATCTTAAACCTGTTTTTAGATAAATTCGGGAACAGCAAAAAGGGGATCGTCACGGCGACAGTGCTTAGCAGTGTGATCTTCGGCGCGGTGCATCTGACAAATATCTTTTCCGGTGTTTCGGTGGCAAGTGCTCTGGTGCAGGCGATCCAGGCAGCCGTTTTAGGCGGACTGCTCGCAGCGATCTATCTGCGGAGCGGAAATATCTGGATCGTGATCGTGGCACATGCGCTTACGGATTTTGCGTCAATGCTTTCGAGCGGCATTTATGGAATGGGCGATGCGATCGACAGTATCAACCAGCTGTCGTGGCTCAATTTTATCACGGTTCCGATCTTTTTGATCCCGACACTTGTCCTTTTCCGGAAAAGCAAGCTTCAGGAGCTGGAGGATAAGAGAAACGGGATTGTTGTGATCCCGTCGCAGAAATCATGTGAGCATACAGCGATCGTGTCACTGATCCTCGGAATGATCGGGATCATGATGGGATGCGCCGGATATGGTCTTGCGTTTGGTGTCGTTGGATTGCTCGGATCCTATACCGCATGGAAAGAGAGCCGCAAGAAAAACGGAATCCTGATCGCGGCATTTATAACCTCGGGCGCGGCGATCGTGATCTCGTTTATCGCATGTGTTTTTATGTTGGGCGTTATGCCGCAGATATCGGACATGAGTGATCTGATGCGTGGTTTTCAGTAGAAATACCGGGAAAGGAGAGGCATATGGGAAATGAAGTAAAAAAATGTATGGGAGTAGAAAAACTGACGGATAACCGTTTCCTCAATCTTTATCACATTGACGCGCGTTCCGCGAGCGGACAGCCGTTTGACTACTATTTCGCGTCACGCAACGACGCGGATAACATCAAGATAAAGACAAAGGAAGTAAGACCTGAAGGGATCGTGATCTACCCGGTCTTAAAAGATGAGCCGGACAAGGTCGTGATGATACGGCAGTACCGTTATCCGCTCGACGCGTATATCTATGAATTTCCTGCCGGATGTATCGATCCGGGCGAGACGAAGGAAATGACAGCGGTGCGCGAGATGAAAGAGGAGACCGGGCTCGACTTTACGGTCTATGAGGGTGGAAATGACAGTCTGCGCAACCCGTTTTTCATCGGACCCGGCTTTACCGATGAGACGGATGCATCGGTATTTGGCTATGCTTCCGGAACCGTGGCTGACACGCAGAGAGAAGATACGGAGACGCTTGAAGTGATATTTGTAGACAAAAAAGAGGCGAGACGGATCCTCAAGGAAGAGCGGGTCTGCCTGCGTGCCGCGTACCTTTTAATGCAGTTTTTACAGATGGATGCGTCCGCACCGTTTGCGTTTCTGGATGTTTAAGTTAATTTAAGCAGTTTTATCGCAAAAAGTGAGAAAATTATAAGCAAAAATTAGGTATACGAATACAGAAACCTGTGCTATGTTAGTAACACTGAAAAAGCGGAAATAAGGAGGAGAAGGAAATGGCAGTTGTTTACCATGAAAAAGAGCGCATTTTCAAACTGGACACACCGAATACGAGTTATATCATCGGTATCGTGGACGAAGAAAATTTTGTCGGACATGTGTATTACGGAAAAAAATTAAAGGATCACAATGTCGGTTATCTGATGGGAACGGAGGAAGCACCGTTTGTTCCGTCAAAGAACAACAGAGACCGTGTATCTTTTTTGGATAGTTTCCCAATGGAATATCCGTGCAGCGGACTTGGGGATTACCGTGGAAGCTGTTTTGAGGTACGGACAGCGGGCGGACATAACGCAGTATCCCTGTCTTATGTATCACACAGGATCTATGCCGGAAAACCGAAGCTTTCCGGACTTCCGGCGACCTTCGCGAAGGAAGGGGAATGTGATACCTTAGAGCTTCTCTGCGAAGATAAGGTACTTGGACTTCAGGTCGTTTTGATCTACTCCGCGTTTAAAGATGTAGATGTCATTGCAAGAAGCGTAAAGATCATCAACAAGGGCAGTGAGGCGGTTTATCTGACCAAAGCGCTTTCCTGCTGTGTCGATATGAACAATCAGGATTTTGAACTGCTCACGATGCACGGTTCCTGGGCAAGAGAGCGTATGATCGAGTACCGTAAGGTCGGACATGGCTATCAGGGTGTGGAATCTTTCCGTGGAGAATCCAGTCATCAGGATCATCCGTTTATGGCACTGAAACAGAAGAACGCAACGCAGGAGAGCGGCAGTGTCTACGGATTCCATTTTATATATTCCGGAAACTTCATCGGACAGGTGGAATTAAACCAGTTCGATATGGTGCGTGCAGTGATGGGAATCCATCCGGAGAACTTCTGCTGGAAACTGGAGCAGAATGCAGAATTCCAGACACCGGAAGTTGTCATGGTCTATACCGGGGACGGTCTGGACGGCATGACACACAACTATCATGAGTTGTACCGCAACCATCTGATCCGCAGTGAGTATAAGAACAAGAAGCGCCCGATTCTCATCAACAACTGGGAAGCGACTTACTTCGATTTCAATACCGAAAAACTGCTTGCAATCGCAAAGACGGCGGCAGAGCACGGCATCGAGATGTTAGTTATGGATGATGGCTGGTTTGGCCACCGAAACGATGACAATACCAGCCTTGGTGACTGGGAAGTCAACGAGACAAAGATCACCGGAGGCTTAAAGGCACTCGTAGACGAAGTGAATAAGCTCGGCCTGAAATTCGGTATCTGGTTTGAGCCGGAGATGATCTCGCCGGATTCCAATCTCTACAAAGAGCATCCGGACTGGGCACTTCAGATCCCGGGACGTGTCGGATCTCTCTGCCGTAACCAGTATGTGCTGGATCTGACCAGAGAAGATGTCAGAGAGCACACTTATGAGAGCATTGCGAAGATCTTACGCAGCGCAAACATCGAGTATGTAAAGTGGGATATGAACCGCCAGCTTACCGATATCGGAAGCTTCGAACTGCCGGCAGACCGTCAGGGCGAGATCTACCATCGTTATGTGCTTGCGGTTTACGAATTACAGGAGCGCCTGATGCAGGAATTCCCGCATCTGCTTTTGGAGAACTGCTCCGGCGGCGGAGCGCGTTTTGATCCGGGTATGTTATATTACAGCCCGCAGATCTGGTGCTCGGATGATACCGATGCGGTAGAGCGATTAAAGATCCAGGAAGGTACGGCACTCGTATATCCGCTCTCCACGATGGGCGCGCATGTATCTGACTGCCCGAACCACACCGTTGGCAGAAGCACACCGTTTGAGACCAGAGGCTATGTGGCACTGGCTGGTACATTTGGTTACGAACTTGATATCACAAAGATCTCCGAGGAAGACAGAAAGATGATCCCGGAACAGGTAAAGATGTATCATACCTACAATGATCTGGTGCGTGAGGGCGATTATTACCGCATCGCGTCTTACCGTGAGAATCATTACTTTGACTGCTATGAAGTGGTTGCGAAGGATAAATCAGAAGCGCTTGTTACATATGTCCAGGTGCTGAACCGTCCGAATTACCACAGTAGAACGATCTGCCTGAAAGGACTTGATCCGGAGAAGCGCTATAAGCTGGAAGGCGCAGAGAATGAACGGGTTTACCTTGGTGATACCCTGATGAATGCGGGAATCCGCGTGGAAAATCTGTGGGGGGATTACAAGGGCAGACTGCTTCACTTTGTAGAGGCATAACGATAAAGACCGTCGAAAAAAGAACGGAAAAAGAGAATGAATGGGAATAAAAAAGGGGACTGCACACATCCGGCAGTCCTCTTTCTGTTTTTATTTACATGGATACTTATTTGTAATCGGAAACGTTGCTCTTATCTACTTTTTCAAACGGTACCCAGACGTATTTTCCGTCATCGGTCACGCCGTCCATGGAGCCTGTGGATTCTCCCTTGGCAAGATGAGCAGCAGCCTCAACGGCGGCAGTACCCTGTCCTTTTCCGGACTGGTAAACGGTGAATGCCATATCGCCGTTCTCGATCGCTTCACAGCCGTTTGCGGTGGCGTCAATGCCGAGAACCGGAAGCTTGTCAAGGTCGATGTTTTCCTCTTTGCAGGCGTCAATGATACCGAGAGCCATAGAGTCGTTGTTGCAGATGACACAGTCCGGGGTAACACCGGTGTTCAGGAAAACTTTAAAAAGATCCGCTGCGGTGTCCTGATCCCAGTTTGCATAGTCATCAAATACATAGTTGATCGTTTTGCCGCTTGCCTCCAAGGTTTCCTTGGCACCTTTGGTACGGCCGATCGTAGCGGAATGTGCTTTTGGCCCTTTTAAGATAACGACATTGAGTTCGCTCTTGTCAGAAAGCGCATCCAGTACATATTCTGCCTGATACTGACCGGCAACTTTTTCATCGGAGCCGACATAGATATATTTGTCTGCTTCGAGGTATTTTTCGTCCGGGCAGCTGTTGATGAATACAATCGGCAGGTTACCCGCGTTTGCCTTTAAAGCGACTACGGTATCGATGGATACCGGGCTGCAGATGATGGCGTCATAGCCATCGGATTCTGCTGATTTGATAAAAGCGGACTGATTTTCAATCGAGCCCTCCGCATCCTTTACATCCAGCTGAATGCCCTGTTCGGCAGCTGCGGCGGTCGCGCCATCCACGAGTGTCTGGCGGAAATCATCCATCTCATTTAACGAAAGTAATATCTTAATGCCGTTGTTTCCGGAAGAAGCAGACGAGCTGTTTCCGCATCCGGCAAAGGCTGTCAGTGCAAAGATGACGGCAGCCATCAGAATTCCAAGTTTCTTTTTCATGATTCGTTCGCTCCCTTCGAAATTTTGAACATGCTGACCTGATCCGCCAGTTCCTGAGCAGATTCTGTCAGTTCTCTCGCGTCGTTCGCAACGGTCTTGCTGTTGTCTGTGATGTGGTTTGCCTGTTCTACCATGGTATCGGAGGTCGCAAGGATCTCTTCGGAGCTTGCAGCCTGTTCCTCGGAAATTGCGGCTACGTTGCTCGCAACATCATCTACTTTTTCGACTTTTTCAATGACCTGCTGAACCAGACCGCTGACTGCGTCGATGTTGTTGAAGATCGCGTCAAAGGTCTTTAACGCATCCTCAACGAGACGGCTGCTTTCGTTGATATTGCCTGCGCTGTCGTCCGCCTGGGATACTGCGTCTTTTACCAGATCGTTAATCTCGTGGATCAGATTTTCAATATCGCGTACCGAATCGGCACTGGTCTGCGCGAGCTGTCCGATCTCACCGGCAACAACCGCGAATCCCTTGCCGGCTTCTCCGGCTCTGGCAGCTTCGATCGAAGCGTTTAAGGAGAGCAGGTTGGTCTGATCGGCGATTCCCGCGATCACGTTGGTGATGTTGGTGATCTCGCTGGAAGCCTTTCCGACTTTGTCGATCGCTTCCTGTAAGTGGAGCACGGAGTCGTTGATGTCGGTCATTGCCGCGCCGACACGCTGCATATCGGATTTGCCCTGGCGGGAAATGGTGACGGTCTCTTTCATCTTGTCATCCACTTCTTCGCTGTCCTTTCTGGTATCGGCAACGACCATCGCAAGAGTGGTTGCGTTCTGGGCGATATCATTGACAGAAAGAGAAAGCTGCTCCACGGTGCTGTTTAACTCCTTCATGGACTGACTCTGTGTGGTGGAAGCGTCAAGCATCTGGTCGGAGACCGCGTTGCTGTTGTCCGCCTGGGAGTGCAGTTTGTCAGATACACTGTAAATAGATGCGATCATACCGCGCATGGTGGAAACGAATTTTTCCACACCGCATCCCATACGACCGATCTCGTCATTGCTCTTTGCCTTTACTTCCACGGTGAAATCGCCGTCCGTCATCGAGGTGATGATGGAAGTAAGCTCCTTGATCGGGCGGATCGTAAAGTGGATGACACGTTCGATCAAAACAGCGAGGATCAGAACGGAGATCAGACCTACTAAGATCATGTCAGTCCGCACTTTGTTGACATCCTTATAAATAATAGAAGTCGGAATATAGGAAACAAGGATCCAGTCCGTACCGGAAATCTCCGAGAACGCGGTCATGTTTCCGTCAATGTTTGTCAGAGAGTAATCGCCGTCAGCGACTTTGGCTCCGACATCCTTTAAAAAGGCATCGCTGGAATCACTCAGATTGGTTGAGATCATCGAGCTGTCGCGGTGCGCGAGGATGGAGCCGTCTTTCGGATTGACGAGAAAAGCCTGGGCATCATCCATTTCGATGAAACTGTTTACGATAATACTGATACGATCCAAAGACAGATCCGCGGAAATTACCTTTAAGGTATCGGAACCGTCATTTAAAATACCGGAAACACTGATGACGGCATCCCCGTCTTCATTGGTATAGGCATCGGTAAATCCCATGTTGACGCGGGTCAGACCGTCTTTATACCACACGGAAGAAGTTGGATCGCTGTCCTTCTTGGAAGAATCGTCCGCTGTGATGAGTGTACCGTTTTCATCTGCAATATAAAGACCGTCCGGGTAATTATCGTTAAAGCCGCAGTAGCCGTTTAAGATCTGCTTTAAGGCGGCATCATCCGGTTTGGTCTGTTCAATCGTCTTTTTGGCTACCTGGAAAGAAGACAGGTTTTCATTTAACCATGCCTCGATCTCGTTCGACTGGTTTTCGATCGAAGAACTGAGCAGGTTTTCCGAGTAAGACGATATGATCGACTTGGAAATAAAATAGGATATTCCGGTCAGCACCAGCACAATGATGATGGTGAGCGGAAGAATCGTTCCAAGAAGTTTGGTCTTAATGGAAAGCATCTTTTCGGGATTCTTTTCATTGGATTGTTTTGGGTTCATTCGTATTCATTCCTCTCTAAAATAATATAGCTTTCTCTGTAAAAATATCATCTGGTCGTTTTTATTATAGGCTTTTTGGGGAGAGAATTCAAGGCTGAAACCATTGAATTTTGCGGCGCTGTGGACGATTTCCGATTAGCTGAAATTAGCCCTGTAAAACAAATGTCGATTTGTAATATTGACAAAATCAGGAATTGACTTTAAAATAAAATTAAGTTTAATTAGCTTAAAAAAAGCAAAAAAGTTTTTGAGGGGTGTGCATATGGCGAAAGCAGTAAAGCTGGCAGACATAGCAGTAAAATTGGGAGTTAGCACCGTTACGGTCTCGAAGGCGCTTTCCGGACAGAAGGGCGTCAGCGAGCCGATGCGGGAAAAGATAAAGCAGCTTGCGGATGAGATGGGGTACAAACCACCATCGGCGATGAAGCAGCAGCGGCAGGCAAAGAGTTATAATATCGGTGTGCTGGTATCTGACCGGTATCTGGATAAGTATGATTCGTTTTACTGGAAGATGTATCAGTGTGTGGCGACAAAGGCAGTGCAGAAGGACTGCTTTACAATGCTTGAAGTAGTCACTTATGAGAATGAAATGGAGCTTACGCTTCCAAAGATCGTTTTGGAACACAAGGTAGACGGTATGGTGATCGTAGGTAAGCTGTCTGGAGAATATCTGAAGGAATTAAAGGAAAGATGCAACATTCCGACGGTATATCTGGATTTCTATGATGAGCATGTGATCGAGGATTCCGTGATCTCAAACAGCTATTACGGTTCCTACCTTCTGACCAATTACCTGTTTGAGCAGGGACACAGAAAGATCGCCTATGTGGGAACGCTTCTTATCACGGCGAGTATCACCGACCGGTATTTCGGATACGCAAAGTCCATGATGGAACATGGTGTACAGATTCCGAAAGAGTGGGTCATCCCGGATCGTGATATGAAATATGGTCTGATCAATTTTGATGGCAAACTTGAGAATTATAAGGATCAGCCGACCGCTTATGTCTGCAACAGTGATCTGACCGCGAGTTTCCTGATCAAAAAGTTAAATGAGCAGGGACTTTCCGTGCCGGAGGATGTGTCGGTCGTCGGATTTGACAATTACCTGTATCCGGGTCTTTGTGAGATCGGGATCACGACCTATGAAGTGGATATGAAAGAGATGGCGAGAAAAGCACTCCATATCCTGATCAAGAAGATGAACGGGGAGCATTACCGTCAGGGCATCTCGATCGTAGAGGGACATATGGTTCACAAAGACAGCGTGAGATCCTTAGAGGGCGGCAGTGAATCAGAGTAAAGCAGCTTGAAAAAAGTACCTTGATTTTATTTCGGAGTTTTGAAATGAGAGAAGGGTGCTTTTTTGTTTTAGAGAGCCGGATGGCTGGAAAGTAGAAAGGAGAAGGCAAAAAAATGAAGGCAGTAACATTAAATGGGTCATGGAAGTTTGGGGAGTGTGGCAGTGTAGAGCGATATCCGGTCACAGTGCCGGGGACAGTGCTCTCCGGGCTTTTGGACAATGGAAAGATCGAGGATCCGTTTTACCGGGACAACGAGTATCAGACCAGAGAATTATTCTGGAAAGACTATGAATTTATCCGGAAATTTGAGGTGGAGGAAAAGCTTCTCTCGGAGGAAAAGATCCTTCTCGTCTGCGAGGGACTCGATACGCTTGCGGATGTATACATCAATGACACAAAGGTGCTTGCGGCGGACAATATGCACCGTACATGGAAAGTCCCGGTAAAGTCGGTGCTGGTGCGCGGAACCAACCGGATCCGGATCAAATTTGGCTCTGTGCTTAAATTTATTGAAAATTATCCGTACCGGGAAAACCGCGAGATCAGGTATGTTCCCTGCGGCGCGATGAAGGGAAATGAACTGATCCGCAAAGCACACTCCATGTTTGGCTGGGACTGGGGTCCACAGCTGATTGATGCGGGGATCTTCCGCGATATTTATCTCGAAGCGTACAGCGGGGCAAAGCTGGATGATGTACATATCAGACAGGAGCACGAGGCGGAGCGCGTATGGCTCGATGTGCAGACAAAACTTGACGGAGCGGCAGAGGACGGAGCGCGCATCCGCGTTTCGGTGGAAGGTGAGATCAATACGGAGATCCCGGCGGATGGAGACGGCAGGACAAGACTTTTGCTGGAGCATCCGAAAAAATGGTGGCCGAACGGATACGGAGAACAGAATCTTTACACGGTGACGGTGGAACTGCTTGCGGAGGACGGCAGTGTGCGTGATGTGGTCAAAAAGAGGATCGGGATTCGGACGCTCACGATCAGCCAGGAGAAAGACCGGTGGGGGCAGGAGTTTGCCTTTATCGTAAACGGCGTGAAGATCTTTACAAAGGGTGGAAATTATATCCCGGAAGACTGCTGTTATACGAGGATCACAAAAGAGCGGCAGGAATATCTCGTGAGATCCTGCGTCCGCGCGAACTTCAACTGCCTGCGTGTCTGGGGCGGCGGCTATTATCCGAACGATACGTTTTACGATCTGTGCGACGAATACGGACTGATCGTATGGCAGGATCTGATGTACGCCTGCAATGTATATGATGTGACGGACGCGTTCGCGGAAAACATCAGACAGGAGACACTGGATAATGTGAGACGCCTGCGCCATCATGCCTGCCTCGGACTCTGGTGCGGAAATAATGAGATCGAGTCGGCGTGGGATCACTGGGGAGATTTCCAGAAGGAGACACCGTATCTGCGTGCCGATTATGTAAAACAGTTTGAACAGATCCTTCCGCATGCGGTGAGAGAGGCGGATCCGGATACCTTCTACTGGCCGTCTTCCCCGTCTTCCGGCGGCTGCTTTGACGAACCGGATTCGGAAGACCGCGGGGATACGCATTACTGGGATGTATGGCATGGACAGAAACCGTTTTCGGATTACCGGAAATACTTTTTCCGCTTCTGCTCGGAATTCGGCTTCCAGTCCTTCCCTTCCTATAAGACAGTGGAAAGCTTTACGGAGGAGGAAGACCGCAATATCTTCTCGAAAGTCATGGAAAGCCACCAGAAAAATGACGCGGCAAACGGAAAGATGTTATATTATCTCTCCGAAAACTTCCGCTATCCAAAAGATTTTAAGTCCTTGCTCTATGTGACCCAGATCTTACAGGCGATGGCAATCAAAAGCGGTGTGGAGCACTGGCGCAGAAACCGTGGCCGCTGTATGGGAACGCTCTACTGGCAGGTCAATGACAACTGGCCGGTGGCATCCTGGGCGAGTATCGATTATTTCGGACGCTGGAAAGCGATGCATTACGCGGCAAAACATTTCTACGCGCAGACGGCGGCGAGCATCTGCCTGGAGGGAGAGACGGCGGGTGTCTATCTGGAAAACGAAACGATGCGCGGGCAGCAGTATGAGGCGAAGCTTGTCTTAAAGACATTAGACCTTGAAGTGCTTGACTGTGTGGAGAAAAAAGGCACGGTAAAAGAGCTCTCCTCCGAACTTCTGATAGAAAAGAATTACAGGGAGCTGTTAAAAGCGAGGGACAAAGAAGAAGTCTTTTTAGAGGCAGTGGTAACACTTTCCGATGGAACCGTGTTAAAGGAGACAGAGATTTTTGTACCGTATAAATATCTGAAACTGAAAAAACCACAGGTGAAAGCCACGGTCACAGAAGAAAAAGACGAATATCGGATCCACCTTTGTGCCGATACGTTTGTGCCATTCCTGGAACTGGATTTCGCGGATGCGGACGCGGTCTTTGGTGATAATTATCTGATGCTCACCGAAAAGAAGGAAACCGTGGTCACATTAAAGAAAGAAGATATCACACAGGGAAGCTTCGCGGATGCGGAGGATCTGAAAAAACGGCTTGTATGCCGCTCTGTGACAGATACTTATTAAGGAGGGAGTTTTTCATATGCAGACAATAGAGATCAAAGAAAACGGCATCTATCTTGTGTGGGAGATTGATGAGGAAAATAATTTAAAGCTACTCCATTTTTCCGCACTGCCGTTTCACCGCGAGGATATCGTGGCGGCAACGACAGAGTACGGATTCCGCTTTGTGGAGATGAATCTTTCTGGATTTGACCGGCCGTATGAGCGGCACGGCAATAAATATATCGTGACCGCACCGGGCTGCCGGATGAAATATGCGGGACATACGGATGAGAGGAACGAAAAGGGAAGGCTTCTTAAATTTATCCTGCGCGATGACATGACGAATGTTTTTGTGGACGCGTATCTGCAGTTTTATGATGGAGATCCGATCGTCCGCATGTGGCAGACGGTGCGGAATGAGGGACATGAACCGCAGACGCTGGAATATCTTTCTTCTTTTAATTATGAGGGCATCGAGAAAGAGGGCGTGCTTCCGAGAGATGAAAAGATGAAGATCTATGTTCCGCATAACAGCTGGCAGAGAGAGATGAACTGGAAGTGCTATACGCTGCCGGAGCTTGGCATGGAGCTGGTGCAGCCTGTTGAGGAACAGCGGTCTTCCTCCATGATCCGGGTGTCCAATACCGGAAACTGGTCGAGCAAGGAATACCTTCCGATGGCGTATCTGGAAAATACGGAGACGGGAAGCGGCCTGTTTTTCCAGATCGAGCACAACGGTTCGTGGCACTGGGAGATCGGAGACCAGAACGGACATCTGTATCTTGCGGTGAGCGGCCCGAATGAAATCTATTCCCACTGGTACAAAACCTTACAGCCGGGCGACAGCTTCACCGGTGTTCCGGTGGCGGTCGGTGTGACGGCAGACGGATTTGATGACGCGATGAAGACGCTGACGTCCTACCGCAGAAAGATCCGCAGGGTCAACGCGGACAATGAAAAGCTCCCGATCATATTCAATGACTACATGAACTGCCTGTGGGGAAATCCTACGACAGAGGCGGAGTTTCCGTTGATCGATGCCGCGGCGGAGGCAGGATGCGAATATTTCTGCATCGACTGTGGCTGGTATGCGGACGGCGACTGGTGGGACAGCGTCGGAGAGTGGAAAGAGAGCCGCAGGCGTTTCCCGAACGGCGTGCGCGAGGTGACGGATTATATCCGCAAGAAAGGTATGATACCGGGCGTCTGGCTGGAACTGGAAGTGATGGGGATCTGCTGTGAGACAGCGAAAAAAGTTCCGGATGACTGGTTCTTTGTACGCCACGGAAAGCGTGTGTATGACAGAAGCAGATATCAGCTGGATTACCGGAACCCTGCGGTGCGCGACTATGCGGATCAGGTGATCGACCGCCTGGTGCGCGATTACGGCGTCGGCTATATAAAGATGGATTACAATATCGAGCCGGGGATCGGAACGGAATTAAACGCGGACAGTGTGGGAGACGGAATGCTTGCCCATGAGCGCAGTTATCTTTCCTGGCTGGACGGCGTGTTCGCGCGCTATCCGGATCTCATCATAGAAAACTGTTCGAGCGGCGGCATGCGTATCGACTACGCAATGCTTTCCCGTTACAGCATCCAGTCTACGAGCGATCAGGAAAATTATCTGGATTATGCCACGATCGCGGCAAATTCGCCGAGCGGGCTGACACCGGAACAGAGCGCGGTCTGGACTTATCCGATGAACCATGACGAGCAGGTGCCGGAGGACGCGTTAAAAGAAGAAGTTGTTTTTAACATGGTAAACGCGATGCTGCTGCGTGTGCATCAGAGCGGTCATCTCGCAAAACTGGATGATGCCAGAAAGGAACTGGTGAAAGAGGGGCTTGATCTTTACAAAAAGATCCGGTCAGATATCAAAGACTTTTATCCGTTCTGGCCGCTTGGGCTTTCCTCCTATGCGGATGAATGGGTGAGCCTTGGCATGCGCGGAGAAAAGAAATGCTATCTTGCCGTCTGGCGCAGGGAAGGCACGCAGGAAAGCCGGGTGCTTCCGGTTGCGGGACTGGCAGGCAGAGAAGTGAACGTGCGCTACATCTATCCTTCTTACGCAAAAGACGCGTATGCGTGGAATGAGCGGACCGGTACGCTCAGTGTAGAACAGAACAAAGAAAAAACGGCAAGGCTTTACGAACTCACATGGTCATAAAGTCCTGCCGGCTGCCTAACCGTTCTGCTCTAACAGATGCTGTCGGTATGCAGTTGGGGTAAATCCGGTCTCACGTTTGAAGAGACCGATGAAATGGTTGGTGTTATCAATTCCGATGGACGAGCCGATCTCATGGACGGGCTCGTCTGTCGTACATAAAAGATCCTTTGCGATATCGATCCTCCTGTGATTTAGATATTGCAGCGGAGATAAGGAAAAATGTTTTGAGAACTCTCTGCAGAGACGATACTTGCTGATCTCAAGCTTCTGCTCGAAATCGGCGAGCGTATAGTTTTCTGCGTAGGAGTAATCGAAGCATTTTTTCATATAAAGAAGATAAGGCGGGATCTTTTCGGCCGGCTCGTCCTCTGCGCGGCGGATGAGAGCGATCTCGGTAAAAATGTCCGTCAGGCACTTTACATCCAGAACCGGGTTCCGGTCCGCGTAAGTCTTGTTGTTCCGGTCAAGTGCCTTGAAGTGCTGGAAAACGGAAGAATTGGTATGCAGGTTAAACGGCTGTTCCAGCTCTTTTAAAAGTTCGTAGTAATTTTTTAAGTTTGTCCCGGTTAAAAAATAAGCCTCAAAATTCCAGAAAGAGTGATTGATAAAAAGAGAGAAGGGCTGACGGCAGTCAAAAAACAAAAGGGTTTTCTCTTTTAACTCGAGCGTCCGGTTTCCGTAACGCAGCGTACCGCTTCCGCTGGTCGTAAGGAGAAGCAGGTAACATCCGAGCGAGCGGATGTGGTAGGAAAACGGCGGCTGGCAGGTGATCGAGCTGTGCGCGAGCACAGAGATCATGTCGCCGACCGTGTGATCCGGCGTGCTGCCGTAGACTTCTCCGAGCAGACTGTATTCCGACATTCCGGCATCGAGCGCGGGAAGACGGCTAAAGGAAGATTTGAATTCCTGTCTGAAGTCCATAAAAACTCCTTTCCTTATCGTTCTTCTGGCAAAATGGATAGGAATTGCCAGAACTGGTTACGATTACACACTGATATTTTCTATATTATATGGTAAAATAGAAAGAAAGACAAGCAAGAAAAGGTAAATAAATATTGCTGATTTGAGTAAAAAAGACTAAAAACAGAAAAAAGAGATAAAAATGTGAAAAATAAAAGTAAAAATGCACAAAAACAAAGGCACAAATTTGAACACATATACAGAAGTGACGAAATTAGCAAGAAAAAGATATTAAACGCAAGTATGAGTGATGATTTAAAAAATAAATATAATATAATTAAATTAAGTTACAGAGGTAACAGGAAATAAGGTAACACAAAAAGGAGGATATTTTTATGAAACTGAAAAAAGTATTGGCGGTCAGCCTGGCAGTCTCAATGATGGCGTCCATGGCAGCATGTGGAAGCAGCTCTGATACTTCCGGCACAAACTCATCTAACGATTCTGCAAAGGACAGTGCATCCGGAACAGAAAGCGCAGCAGGCAGCTCAGCAGACGGAGTCATCAGCTACGCGGATTTAAAACTTGGCGAAGATTGTACAGATCTTACTGCTGAGATCTCTGTCGCAAACCACAGAACGGATTTACAGCAGGATGATTATACAGGAAAGAAATGGGATGACTATATTGCAGATTTCAATGCAATGTATCCGAATATTAAAGTAAATGTAGAAACGGTAACAGACTACGCAGAAACTTCTCTGCTTCGTTTACAGAGCGGTGACTACTGGGGCGATATCATGATGATCCCGGCAGTAGACAACGGAGAGCTTTCCACATATTTTTATGATTATGGTTCCCTTGATACCATGGAGTCATTAGTAAGATTCGCAAACAGTAAGATGTATGACGGAGAGGTATATGGTATTGCTTCTACTGGAAACGCACAGGGTATCGTTTACAATAAGAAAGTATTTGAAGAAGCAGGCATCACAGCTCTTCCGAAAACTCCGGATGAATTCATGACTGATCTTCAGATGATCAAAGACAACACAGACGCTATTCCGCTTTACACAAACTACGCTGCGGGCTGGACCATGGGTGCATGGGATGCTTACATCGGAGGAAGCGCAACTGGCGATTCTACTTACCTTAACCAGAAATTAGCTCATACCAAAGATCCGTTCAGTGATCCTGGTGATGGCACACATGCTTACAACGTATACAAGATCTTATACGATGCAGTGGCAGATGGTTTGACAGAAGACGATTACACAACAACTGACTGGGAAGGCTGCAAGGGCATGATCAACAACGGAGAGATCGGTTGCATGGTACTTGGTTCCTGGGCTTACACACAGATGAGAGATGCTGGTGACAATGGCGCTGATATCGGATATATGCCATTCCCAATCACAGTAGACGGAAAACAGTACGCATCTTCAGGCGCGGATTATGCCTGGGGTATCAACAAAGACGCTGATGATACAAACTTACAGGCTTCTATCATCTTCGTAAAATGGATGACTGAAAAATCTGGCCTCTCTTATAATGAAGGTGGTATGCCGATCGCTATGGATGATGACAACTGGCCGGAAGTATACTCTGCATTTGATGGTATCGACTATGTATCGGATGATTCCGCACTGGAGGGCGAAGAAGATCTGCTTACAGACCTGAACTCTGATTCCGAGTTAAACATCAACAACTCCGGTGACAGCAAGATCCAGGAGCTCATCGAGCATGCAGCAAACGGTGACGAATCTTTCGACGACATCATGAACGACTGGAACCAGAAATGGACTGACGCTCAGGACGCAGAAGGTGTAGAAGTCAACGAATAATAACATTGGAATTCTTTTTCATTAATCAACCTAAATAAAATATAACAATGGAAAAGGGCAGAGGGCGCAAGCTCCCTGCTCTTTTTTGCGTGGTGGTGACTGTACGCCGGAGCAGGATGCATGAAAGTGCTTGCACATGCCTTTTTGCGTGGAAGATTGAAAAATGAAAATTAAAAATAAGCTAAAATTAGCTTTCACATAAACGATGGAAAAGAATAAAGATGGGAAAAGTGCACAAAAATAGAAAACAATATTTGGTAAAATAGAGGAAAAGGACAATAATAGCAAGAATGAGTAATTAATAACAAGAATGAGTGATGAATAAATAAATAGAAAATATATAATTAAATTAAGCAAAAAAGAGGTGCGAAAAAACAAAGAAACTGCACTAAGTTAAATCGATCAGGGAGGAAAAGCATATGGTAGCTAAAGCAGAAAGTGCTACAAAACAAAAAAAGCCATTTAGCCTTGGTAAGTGGGCGAAAAGCAGGGAAGGTCAGAAGGTGCTTATTGTTCTGGCGTTTTCGATCATACCGCTCCTGCTTTTGTTTGTATTTACCTACTTGCCGTTCGGCGAAATGGTAAAATTCAGTTTTTACAAAATGAAGTATACGACACCGGTAGATAAACGACAGTTCGTGGGCTGGAAGAACTACCTTGATGTGTTCAGAAGAAAGGACTGCTTCTCAGCGTTGAAGCTCAGCCTGTACTACATCGCAGGCGCGCTGATCCAGCTTGTGATCGCGCTTTATCTCGCAACGATCTTAAGCTTCAAGACAAAATGCGGCGGACTGTTTAAGGGATTGATGTTCTTCCCGTTTTTGATCAGTGGTATTGCAATCGGATTTATCTTCAAGTTCTTCTACACCAGAGGATTCGTATTTGATACCGTTCTTCAGTGGTGTGGATTCCAGTTGGATAACCTGCCATACTGGTTGAAAGACCAGAGAGTAAACAACTGGTCACTGGTAGCGACTTCCGTCTGGAGATACTTCGGACAGAATATGGTACTCTTTATCGGAGCGATCATGTCCGTAGACAAAGAAATGTACGAAGCAGCAGAGCTTGACGGAGCAAACCAGTTCCAGCAGTTCTTACATATTATATTACCGAGTATCCGTACGATCGTAACTTTAAATATTATCCTTTCCATTTCAGGATCCTTAAGTGCATTCGAACCGCCATACGTTATCACCAGCGGTGCGAACGGAACAGGTACTTACTTCGTTATCATGAATGAGATCGCGCATGTCAGCCAGAAGGTAGGTCTTGCATCTGCGATGGCGGTTGTACTGCTGATCCTCATCTTCATCGCAACGATCTTACAGAAAGTCATTATGAATGTTCTTTTCCGGAATGCGAACGAAGAAGAAGAGATCAAGCACAAAAAAAGAGTGAAGGCGTAAGGAGGTCGAACCAAAATGGCAGCAACGAAAAAAAGAATCAAACACAGAAGCGCAGGCGGCTGGATCTGGATCGTAGTAAAATATTTTTCACTGATCTTCTTCTCATTCGCCGCAGTGCTTCCGGTGGTATCCTGCGTTATCACCGCTTTTAAAACAGACGCGGAATATCAGTCAACCAATGTAATGACATTACCGGCGGCATGGACACTGGATAACTTTATCAAAGCGTTCAACACCGCAAACATGGGAAGAGCGTTCCTTAACTCAGGAATCGTGCTTGTCTGCGTACTTGCCGGGGCGATCCTGGTCGGAACACAGCTTGCATATGTATTGAACCGTTTTAAATTCCCGGGAAATACCCTGATCCGTAACCTGTTCTTATTTGCTTCCCTGCTTCCGGCAGTAGCAATGCAGGTAACCGTATACAACATCATGGGCGCACTCGGATTTATCAACCATCTGTATGGTTACATCATCATGAGCATGGGTACCGATATCATCTCCGTATACATCTTCATTCAGTTCATGGAAAACATTCCGGACTCTCTGGATGAATCGGCGATCATTGACGGTGCTTCCTATTTCCAGATCTACTGGAAGATCATCCTTCCGCTGTTACAGCCGGCGATCGTGACCAGCGCCATCTTAAAGGGTGTAGGTACTTACAACGAATACTACTCAGCCAGCCTGTACTTACAGAGCAAGGATATCCGTACCATAGCAATGTCCCTGTATACATTTACAGGACCTCTCGGAAACCGTTACAACATGATCTGCGCGGGCGTTATCATTTCCCTGCTTCCGGCATTGATCATATTTATCGTGTGCCAGAAACAGATTTACAGTGGTATTACCGCGGGAGCTGTCAAAGGTTAAGATAAGGAGAATGAGAATATGATGGTCGAAGAAGTAAAAGAGCATTTATTACACACAATAATTCCATTCTGGAAAAATCTGCGTGACAATGAGCACGGCGGCTATTATGGATGGCTCGGCTATGATCTCGCGCTGGATAAGAAAGCGGTCAAGGGCTGCATCTTAAACAGCCGGATCACCTGGTTCTTTGCCAATGCATATACGCTTTTAAAAGATGAAAGCCTGCTCGATGAAGCAAAACACGGATTCGCGTTCATGAAGGACTACTGCTTTGACAAAGAAAACGGCGGTATTTACTGGTCCATCACCTATGACGGAAAACCGGAAGATACGACAAAACATACTTACAACCAGGCATTCTGCATTTACGCACTGTCTTCTTATTATGAAGCATCCAAAGATGAGGAAGCGCTTGCGATGGCAAAAGAGCTGTTCCATATCATCGAGGGAAAATGCACCGATGAGGTGGGATACCTGGAAGCGTTTGACCGTGAGTTCCACCTGATCGAGAACGACAAGCTTTCTGAAAACGGCGTGATCGCGGATAAGACGATGAACACCCTGCTCCATGTATTTGAAGCATATACCGAGCTTTACCGCGTATCCAAAGACGCAGAAGTAAAGAAACGTCTGGAGTGGATCCTTGATACGATCGCAGACAAGATCTACAATCCAAAGCTTCACAGACAGGAAGTATTTTTTGATAAAAATTACAACAGCATTCTGGATCTGCATTCCTACGGACATGACATTGAAACAGCGTGGCTTATGAACCGCGGTGTGGATGTCCTCGGAGAGGAAGCTTATCAGAAGAAGATGGGACCGATCATCGACGATCTGACCGCACAGGTTTACAAGGTTGCATTTGACGGACATTCACTTGCAAACGAGTGCGAAAAAGGTGTGGTCAATACACATCGTATATGGTGGGTTCAGGCAGAGACCGTGATCGGATTCTTAAACGGCTATCAGAGAAATCCGGAGAAAAAAGAGTATCTGGAAGCCGCAAAAAGTGAATGGCAGTTCATCAAAGACTATGTGATCGACAAACGTGAAGGCTCCGAGTGGTTCTGGGAAGTAGACGAGAACGGAAAGCCGTATCCGGACAGACCGATCGTAGAACCGTGGAAATGCCCGTACCACAATGGAAGAATGTGCATAGAAGTGATAAGGAGGGATATCGATGTTGCATAAGAAATATGAAGAAGAATTAAAGAAATACAACGAACTGATCGCCAGAAAAAATGTAAAATCTGATTTTTACAATGGAATTTACGACCGTTATGAATATCCGGTACTTACCAGAGAACATATTCCGCTTACCTGGCGTTATGATTTAAACCCGGAGACAAATCCGTACTTTATGGAACGTCTCGGCGTCAATGCAGTTTTCAATGCAGGCGCGATCGAACTGAACGGAAAATATTACCTCGTTGCCCGTATCGAGGGAAATGACAGAAAATCTTTCTTCGGTGTTGCGGAAAGCGACAACGGAGTGGATGGTTTCAAGTTCTGGGATTATCCGATCCTTCTGGACGATACCTGCCCGGAAGAGACCAACGTATATGACATGCGTCTGACCAAGCATGAAGACGGATACATCTATGGTGTATTCTGCTCCGAGAGCAAGGATAAGACCGTAAACGATCTTTCCGCAGCGGTTGCAGCAGCCGGAATCGTAAGAACCAAAGACTTAAAGCACTGGGAAAGACTGGATAACCTGGTTACCTTAAATTCCCCGCAGCAGAGAAACGTATGCCTGCATCCGGAATTTGTCAACGGAAAATATGCATTCTACACCAGACCGATGGATGATTTCATTGATACCGGAAGCGGCGGAGGAATCGGTTTTGGTCTGTGCGATGATATCACACATGCAGTGATCGACGAAGAGCGCATGACCAGCCTTAGAAAATACCATACGATCACCGAGGCAAAGAACGGCGCAGGTGCTACTCCGATCAAGACCGACAAGGGCTGGATCCATATCGCGCACGGTGTCCGTAACACAGCAGCCGGACTTCGCTATGTTATTTACGCATTCGCGACATCCTTGGAGGATCCTGGAAAAGTGATCGCGGAGCCGTCCGGATTTTTGATCGCTCCGAGAGAGTGGGAAAGAGTCGGCGATGTATCAAACGTTGTATTTACCAACGGCGCGATCGCAAATGAAGCAGGAGAGGTATACATTTACTATGCAGCAAGTGATACCAGACTGCACGTTGCGACAACAACGATCGACAAACTGAAAGATTTCGTATTCAACACACCGTCAGATCCGGGACGTTCCGTTGAGTGCGTAGCACAGAGATGCGATCTGATCAAAAAGAATCTGGAGTTTTTAGCAAACGAAAAATAAAGCATCCGAGTAATTCGGAAAGAAAAGGAGAATAGTATGAGCAAATATAAAATGATCAGCCCAGCAGTGCCGAATGTGCCGTGGCAGGAAAAACCGGAAGGATTAAAAAACGCACCGGTATGGCGTTACAATGAAAACCCGATCATCGGAAGAAATCCGGTGGAAGGCGTAGCGCGTATCTTCAACAGCGCAGTTATGCCTTATGGTGATGAATTCATCGGTGTGTTCCGTGGCGAGCAGACAAACGGTATCCCATATATCTACATGGGAAGAAGCAAAGACGCGATCCACTGGGATTTCGAAAAGGATAAGATTCCGTTTGTAGATGAAGACGGAAAGCTGTTCATGCCGATCTACGCATACGATCCTCGTCTGGTAAAAGTAGAAGATACCTACTACATTATCTGGTGCCAGGATTTCTACGGCGCAGCGATCGGTGTCGCGAAGACAACAGATTTCAAGACTTTCACAAGAATTGAAAATCCGTTCCTTCCGTTCAACCGTAACGCGGTGTTATTCCCGCGCAAGATCAACGGAAACTTTATGATGCTTTCCCGCCCGTCTGACAGTGGCCACACTCCGTTTGGTGATATCTTCGTCAGCGAGAGCCCGGATATGGTATACTGGGGCAAACACAGACATGTCATGGGAAAAGGAAATGAATGGTGGGAGTCCTTAAAGATCGGTGGCGGAGCTGCTCCGATCGAGACATCCGAAGGATGGCTGCTTTTCTATCACGGTGTAAGTGGAACCTGCAATGGTTATGTATATTCCATCGGCGGAGCAATCTTAGATATTGACAATCCGTCTATTGTAAAATACAGATGTGAGACTTTCCTGCTCACTCCGGAAGAATGGTATGAGGAAAGAGGATTCGTTCCGAACGTATGCTTCCCATGCGCAACCATTCATGATTCCGAGAGTGGAAAGATCGCAATTTACTACGGCGCTGCAGACAGTTATGTTGGTCTTGCGTTCACAGAATTGGATGAGATCATTGATTACATCAAAGAACACAGTGTGACCACAGTGACAGACACAGAGATCGGCAGACGCTAAACAAGTACCGGCAGTTTCTTTTCATCCTGCGGCGGGTAATAACCCTTACACTCCAACCGCCGCAAACCTAATATATTTTGACTCGTGAGCCTGCATAAGCAGGCTCACAACCTATATAAGGAGGTAATTGTATGCAGTTTGAGATAGATAACAAAAAAGCGATCGCGAACCGGGGAAATCTTTCCCGGTTAAAGCAGGTGATGCGGCGTGCTGAGGCAGGGGAACCGGTTAAGGTCGGATTTATCGGAGGTTCCATTACGATGGGATGTCTCGCGACCGAGCCGGAGCTTTGTTACGCGTATCGTGTGTATGAATGGTGGCGGGAAAAGTTCCCCAAAACAGAAGTTTCCTATATCAATGCCGGTATTGGCGCTACGACCTCGCAGTTTGCGGCAGCACGCGTGGAAAAGGATCTGTTAGACCAGAAGCCGGATGTGGTTTTTGTGGAATTTAGTGTAAATGACGATGCAAATGAATTTTTTATGGAAACATATGAAAGTTTGATTCGAAAAATCTACACTTTTGACCAAAAAACTGCTATAATAATCATAAATTGTGTGCGTTATGACGATGGCGGCAGCGCGGAAGTCTGGCACGCAAAGGTAGCAAGATATTATGGACTGCCACAGATCAGTATGCAGCGTTCCATTTATCCGGAAGTGGCGGCGGGCAGGATAAGCGCGGAGGAGATCACCGCAGATTATCTGCACCCGAACGACATCGGACATAAACTGGTCGCAGGCGTGATAGAGAGTTTCCTTGAGGAAGTGTATACCGAAAGGGAGCAAAAAGAAGCAGAAGCGGAGGACAAAGCGCCGCTTACGGAGGCTTCCTATCAGCATGCGGTGCGTTATCGGAATGATAACTGCGATCCGGCGATCACCGGCGACTGGAAGAAGGATATGGAAAAGCAGAATGCGATCACGGAAGTGTTTCGGTATGGATGGACGGCAAAAGAGCCGGGATCTTCCATTACCTTTGAAATCAGCGGAAGTGAGATCGCGATCCAGTACAAAAAATGTGTGAAGCACCCGGCGGTTGTCGCGGAAGCGGTCATTGACGGGGACGAGTCACAGGTGATAAAGCTGGATGCGAATTTTGAGGAAACATGGGGTGACTGTCTGTTTCTTCAGACCGTACTAAGACACGGGAAAGACGGAAAACACGAAGTGAAGATCCGGATCCCTGTGGACTGTGGACAAGTGGCAGAACCGTTTTATCTGGCATCCGTAATTTGCTCATCGAAGCAGGGGAGAGCTTGAGCGAGAATGTTATATACAGAGGCGTGATGCATGGCTGGCAGATAGGGAGGAAAAACCATGGCAAAAAACATTGGGAAAAAGGGAAACAAAGCGGCGGTGAAAGAAAAGATGACGAAGGTGAAGGATGCCGCAAAAAAGATCAAGGTGCCGAAGTTGTCTTTAGACGGGATCAGGATCCCGGCGCCGGGCGCGAAAAAAGAAGGTGGGAAGACTGTAAAGAGTAAAAAAGGAAACAGTAAGATCGGGTATAAACTGATCCTCGCGTTCTGCGTTCCGGTTCTTCTGATCGTCGCACTGGGAACGGTTTCATACAATCTTTCCGTAAAGAGAATCAAGAAACAATATGAGCAGTCTGTGATGGATACTGTAGCGTCCATGAGTTTAAACTGCAATCTTCTGTGCGAAAATGTGCAGAACAAGGCGGCGGAGTTTGCAAGCAACGAGTACATACAGGCGTATTATACTAAGTCCTACAAAGCGGACGCGGCAGAGGCGCAGTCCTGCTATCGTTCGGTACAGGCGGTGCTCACCACCGTCCGTGGAACATCAAGCTATATCGCAAACTACGCAGTGTTTGGTGAAAACGGAAACGGTGTTACATCAACGGCCAGCAATACGCCAAGGGGTGCGTACGAAGCTTATCTGGAAACAGATGAAGGGGCGCGCTTCAGTTCCGGTTCCGGAAATGAAAATCACTGGAGCGGTTACCATACCTATCTGGATGAAAATACCGAATCCAAGACGGACAGCTATGCAGTCGCTTATATGAGAACTTTTTCCAAGGGCAATGGTTTTATCAGTCTGGATATCACCACGGCGGCGATCCAGGAAGTCCTTGCGAATATCGATAACGGTGAAGGATCTTACGTTGCGTTATTTACTCCGGATCACCGTGTGCTTACCATGGAAGACGGAAGCCTTGTAACGACAGATCTGTTTGAAGGCAGTGATGTCGAAGAACGCGCGCTCGCAGCCGAAGAGACCGGAAACAGCTATGTGAACTTTAATGGCAAAATCTATCTGCTCTCGGTTTCTCCGATCGGAACGACCGGAATGACCGTGGCAAGCATTGTGCCGAAGGCAACGATCCTGTCCGCGGCGTCCGGGATCCGGAATACAACGATCATCATCGTGATCCTGGCATGCGTGGTCGCACTGCTGATCGGAAGTGTGATGGCGCAGGGCATCAGCCGTGAGGTTACTGCCTTAAAGCGTCAGATGGATAAGGTATCCGCAGGAGATTTCACAACAGAATTTACGACAAAGCGCAATGACGAGTTTAAGCTGCTTGCCGGCGGAATGACCGAGATGTTACAGAATATCAGACAGCTGATGCAGAATGTCATCGGATTTATCGCTGCGGTCAGTGAGTCTACGGAGGGCGTGGCAGCGACCGCGAGCACGATGGTAGATTCCATGAACGGCATCAACACCGCGATGGAAGAGGTTGCGCAAGGCGTTACCAGACAGGCGGAAGATACCGAAGTGGGACTGCGGGAAATGACGAATTTCTCGGATAAACTGAATCTGGTGCATGGCAGAACTTCGGATATGCAGGAAAACTCCAATCAGGCGATGGAAGCGATCGAAAGCGGAAAAGTCATGGTTTACGAGCTTTCCGATAAGTCCAAAGCGGCAGCGGAGATCACGAACATCCTGATCGAGAACATCGCCGATGTAGAAGAAAATTCAAAGAGCATCGGAAGCATCATCGCGACGATCAGCGAGATCGCGGAGCAGACCAACCTTCTGTCCTTAAACGCATCGATCGAGGCGGCACGCGCAGGGGAAGCGGGCAAAGGTTTTGCGGTCGTTGCGGAGGAGATCCGTAAACTCGCCGATCAGTCAGCGGAAGCAGGAAGCCATATCCGCCAGATAGTAGGTGTGATCCAGCAGAAGACCAGGGTTACTTCGGATTCCGCGAAACGTGCGGAAGAATTCCTGAAAAATCAGGCGGAGTCGATCGAGGGTACGGTAGATATCTTCACCGAGATCAATACCAACGTGACGAACCTGATCAGGGTGCTCGGTGAAGTGACCGGAAATATGGAAGAAATGGTTTCCGATAAAGAAAAAGTATTTGATTCGATCCGCAGTATCGCGGCTGTTTCCGAGGAGACGGCGGCATCCGCGGAAGAAGTAACAGCAACAGTAAACGGTCAGCTTTCCGATGCGGAGAAACTGGCAGCGGCGGCAGAAGAGCTGAACCAGGAAGTTTCCCGCCTGCAGGAAGCACTGAACAGATATCAGGTATAAAAAAATAGAACCGGGAGGAACGAGATGTTTCGGGAAGATTTTGCATGGGGCGTTGCGAGCAGCGCCTACCAGATCGAAGGAAGAGACAAAGAGGATGGCTGTGGGAAAAACATATGGGACACCTTTACGGAGGAAGGCCGTGTTTACGAGAACCAGAATGCTTATGTGAGCTGTGATGAGATCCACCGCTACAAAGAAGATTTTGCGCTGATGCGTCTGCTCGGGATCAGGGCGTACCGCTTTTCCCTAAGCTGGGCCAGAATCCTGCCGGAGGGAACCGGCAGGGTCAATGAAAAGGCGATCGCGCTCTACCGCGATATGATCCTTGAGATGAAAAAGAACGGAATCACGCCGTACATCACCCTGTATCACTGGGAGTTTCCACAGGCGCTCCAGGATAGGGGCGGTTGGTTAAACGAGGACGTGATCGGCTGGTTCGGGGAATACGCGAAAGTCGTTGCGGAGAATTTCTCGGATCTGTGTGAATATTTCTTCACGCTGAATGAGCCGCAGTGTTTTGTAGGGCTTGGACACCTGTCCGGGGTTCATGCGCCGGGCAAAAAGATGGAGATCAAAGAGACATTCCAGATCGCGCATAACGCACTGCGCGCACACGGGCAGGCAGTGATCAACCTGCGGAAATACGCGAAGCAGGAGATCAAGATCGGCTATGCGCCGACCTGTGGCGTGGCTTATCCGGCGACCGACAGCAAAGAGGATATCGAAGCGGCAAAGAAAGTTTATTTCGGATTTTATAACCCGATCGATAACTGGACATGGAATGTGGCATGGTTTTCCGATCCGGTGTTCCTCGGAAGTTATCCGAAGGAAGGACTGGAAAAATATAAGGAGTATCTGCCCAAGATCACAAAGGAAGATATGGAACTGATCCATCAGCCGATTGATTTCATGGGACAGAATATTTACAATGGCTATCCGGTGCGCGCCGGAGCAGATGGGGAGCCGGAGTTCGTATCACGCGAGCCGGGCTTTGCCAAGACGGCGGCAAACTGGCCGGTGACGCCCGGGGCGTTTTACTGGGGCGTGCGTTTCCTCTCGGAGCGCTATCATCTGCCACTCTACATTACAGAAAACGGAATGTCCTGCCACGACAATGTGTCACGCGATGGCAGAGTACATGATCCGAACCGCATCCAGTTTCTGGATGAATATCTTTCCGCACTCTGCCGGGCAAATGATGACGGCGCGGATGTCAGGGGATATTTCCTGTGGACATTTCTTGATAATTTTGAATGGGATAAAGGATACAATGAAAGATTCGGCATTGTATATGTCGATTTTGCAACACAAAAAAGGATTGTAAAGGATTCCGCCTACTGGTATCAGAAGGTGATCGAATCCAACGGAAAGGAGCTTGGAATGAACAAACAGGAGACACCAATTTTATTTTTGAACCCGGTATTTACCCACAATATCTGGGGAGGAACCAGACTGCGCACCGATTTCGGCTATGAAGTAGAGGGCGATGATATCGGCGAATGCTGGGGCGTTGCGGCGCATCAGAACGGAGATGACACGATCCGTGAAGGCATTTATGCCGGAAAGAAACTGTCACAGTTGTGGAAAGAAGAGCCGGGACTTTTCGGAAATGTGGATATCGACCGTTTCCCGCTTCTCATCAAGATCATTGACGCAAAGGACGATCTGAGTATCCAGGTTCATCCGAATGACGAATACGCAAAGGTAAATGAGAACGGCTCTTTCGGAAAGACCGAGTGCTGGTACATCATTGACTGCCCGGAAAACGCATCCCTCGTGATCGGTCATAACGCGAAGACCAAAGAGGAATTGAGCGACATGATCCATCAGGGAAGATGGAAAGAATTTATCCGTGAGATCCCGGTAAAGAAAGGTGATTTCATTCAGATCGATCCGGGTACGGTACATGCGATCAAGGGAGGTCTTATGATCCTTGAGACACAGCAGAACAGTGATATCACTTACCGTGTATACGATTACGACAGACTTTCCAATGGAAAGCCAAGAGAACTGCATGTCGAAAAGAGTATCGATGTGATCACAGTTCCGGCAAAATCTGTGGAAGACAGCGTAAAATCCGCTGCGCATGTGGAAAAGAACAAATTAAACGAACTGTATTCCTGCCAGTATTACAAGGTGTTTAAGATCGAGCTGGACGGAAAGATGGAGTTTGAGCAGGAATATCCGTTCCTTATCATGTCTGTACTGGAAGGGGATGCACTGTTAAACGGACAGCGTATCAAAAAGGGAGATCACTTTATTCTTCCAAACGGATACGGAAAAGTAGAACTTCAGGGAAATCTGGAGATCATCGCATCTACGATCTAAGATCAGAGACAGAGAGAAAAAAAAGCAGGTTACGGTGTTGCCGTACCTGCTGCTTTTTTGTCTGCATCCGGATCGGTATACGAATACGCATTGGAGATTTTTGCAGAATTGGAAGTTAAGGAAACCGGCTCTCTGTAATAGGCGACAACCGGAGTGCCGACTTCGATGTTCTGGTAAATAGCGGTCGCGCAGTCGTATGGGACATTGATACAGCCGTGCGAGCCGGAATTGATATAGATGTTGCCGCCAAAGGCACTGCGCCAGGCAGCGTCGTGGATGCCGACGTTGTAGGCAAACGGCATAAAATACGTTACATTGGATTCGTAGTCCTCGCCCTTTAAAACAGCAGGGCTCTGGCGGTAGACGATCTTGTAGATCCCGTCCGGGGAACCGTTGCCATTGGAAAGTTTTCCCGAAACAATGTCCGCCTCGGTCACAAGGGAACCTTCCTTATAATACCAGAGATGCTGATTAGTATAGTCGATCTCCACATAGGTATTTCCAATGTCGTCTGCTGATCTCTGGATCGCACGCTGCTCATAAACCGGCTCTCTGGAAATAGCGGTACCGGTGGCAAGATCCGCAGAAATCTGCTCTGCCTCTTTTTTCTTGGCAACGACCCAGCCGTAATCACCGCCGCCGATCACTATGGTGTCCCCTTTTGTCGTGATAAAATTCCGCTTGCGGCCGTAGGTGTTATATTTGCTGGCAAGCGACTGAACATAAGCAGTAAGTTTGGTCTGATTTAGTGATACACTGTAATCGTCACCGATCTCGATCCAGTCTGCAGTCGTATTCCGGTCGAGCACTTCATTCTGATCGGTGATGTCATAGGTAATTGAAGTGGAGAGCCAGGTATTTATGGTGTCCATGCATGCGGTCAGAGCCGGATCATCGGATGTCACGGAAGGCGCGAGATAGTCGCTGTCCGTCAGCGTGAGCGTTGTCTCACCGGCGGACACGGCATCCGCAACATCTTTTTTGACTTCGTCGATGAGCAGGTGTGTACCCGGTGTTTCTGCAACCAGGGTGTAGCCATTGTCGGTCTTTTCGATGTAAGCGTCTATGGGTTCAGTGATATTTTCCGGCAGAAAACAAGGCAGTGCCGCAACAGCATCAGACAAAAGGTCGCTGTCGTAGGTCACGGTCGTCTCCAGATCAAGCGAAGTTCCGGAAAACAGGGCGCGTGGCCATGCAAGGGAGTTCTGCTCCTGTAAGAGCGTTTCTTCCCTGGAGCCCGGCACATAGGTATAGTCGATGTCAGCCGCGCGGATGTGGTATTTGTTTCCATCCCGGTCGTAGATCGTAAGGAGGTAGGATTCGGACGCGTCTTTTATCTTGTCCTTTGCCTCATCCGGAGTCATGCCGCTGACGGACAGACCGTTGATCTCGGTGCGCCATAAAAAATGGGAGCGGAAATAGACCGCAAAAACAATATATAAAATAAGGAACAGCAAAACCGGGATCCCAAAGCCAAGGATCAGCCCCTTCGCGAGGTAGGAACGCCGCCTTCTTTTTCTTCTTTTTGGCATAATAAATCCTTTCTGTGAATAACCTGTTGTTTATTACCTAAGATAGCACAAAACCTGAAAAAAAGGTAGTAAAAAAATCAGGTATTTAATGGAATAAAGGAAAAATTAAGAAACGCGTCCGGGAATGGAGAGGTGACAGTTTATAGATATGCTGTGCAGGCGGAAAAAATGAAAAGAAATGATTGTTTTTTTTGAAGGAAAAGAATAAAATAGTCCTGATAATGAGGAATATGAGGGGGAGCATATGATAGAACTGTTAGCAAAGCTTTTATTAAAAGATACATCAGACAGCAAAGATCCCGTGGTGCGCAGGGGATATGGAAGGATCAGCTGCATCGTGGGGATCGTTTTGAACATTATCCTGTTTGCCGGGAAATATATGGCGGGCATGCTCAGCCGGTCGGTCGCGGTCATGGCGGATTCCTTTAACAATCTCTCGGATGCCGGCTCTTCGGTCATCACCCTTGTCGGTTTTCAGATGGCGGGAAAGAAGGCAGATCTGGAGCATCCGTTCGGACACGGAAGGGTGGAATACCTCTCCGGGCTTATCGTGTCCGCGATGATTCTCGTCATGGGCGTCGAACTGTTACGGACTTCCATAAAAAAGATCATCCACCCGGAGACGGTGGATACCAGCCTGGTGGCGTTCGTGGTACTGATCGCCGCGATCTGCGTGAAACTTTATATGGCTTCTTATAATAGGAAGATAGGCAAAAAGATCAATTCGGCGGCGATGAAAGCGACAGCCGCGGACAGTCTGAGTGACGTGGTGGCTACGAGCGTGGTCTTTCTCTCCATGCTGATCACAAAATTTACCGGACGAAATGTCGATGGGATCTGCGGTGTGCTGGTCGCGCTCTTTATCCTGCAGACCGGTTATGGGGCGGCGAAAGATACGTTAAGCCCGCTGCTTGGGCAGGCGCCGAGACCGGAACTGGTAGAACAGATCGATCAGATCGTCATGTCACATGGGCAGATCGTCGGGATGCATGATCTCATCGTGCATGATTACGGACCTGGCAGATGTATGATTTCACTGCATGCGGAAGTGCCGGGGGATGGAGGAATTTACGAGATGCATGACCTCATTGATTCCATCGAGCGGGAGCTGAAAGAGAAGCTGGACTGTGACGCGGTGATCCATATGGATCCGATCAACGTAAATGATGCGGAGGTCGCCGGCATGAAGCAGAAGGTGTCGGACATCATCACTGCGGAAAATGACCGGATGAGCATTCATGATTTCCGTATGATCAAGGGACCGACCCATACCAATGTGGTGTTTGATATTGTCCTGCCCGGCGACTGCAAGATGAGTGATGAGGAGGCAAAGCGCTGGGTTTCGGAGCTGATGGAGAAAAATTTTGAAAATGTGTACGCGATCGTAAACGTAGACCATGATTATACGCGCTGAATTGCAAAAATCGTATAAAAAATCATAAAAATTCACAAAAATTCCCAAAACACGCCAGAATGTGCTATAATAAGTATATGCAAATATGATAACCGTCGGTCAAAAGCACTGGCGTAAAAAGGGAGAAAAAGATATGAGAGCAAAAGGGAAAAGTGTAAAAACGTCACTCATGTCCCTGTGTATGGGGAATGTATTAGTAGCCTGTCTGATCATTGGCATTGTAGCGATCATCAGCATAAGAACAACGACCACGATGGCGGTCAGTGATTATGAGGACGCGATGAACAATGGTTACAATCAGGAGATCAAGTCGCAGGTACAGTCTGTGATCACGATCCTGCAGGCGGAATATGACAAATGCGAAGCCGGGGATCTGACAGAGGAAGAAGCGAAGAAAGAAGCGGCTGAGATCGTGCGCGCGATGCGTTACGGAGATGCGGGAGATGGCTATTTCTGGATTGATGATACCGATTACAACCTTGTCATGCATCCGATCCTGCCGGATCAGGAAGGAAATAACCGCTACGACCTGGAAGATCAGAATGGGGTCATGATCATCCAGGAGATCATGAAAGTGGCGCAGAGTGCAGATGGCGGCGGCTTTAATGAATTTTATTTCACAAAATCCGATGGTGTTACAGTTGCGCCTAAAGTAGCGTATTCCCAGATCTTTAAACCGTGGGGATGGGTCGTGTCTACCGGAAATTATGTGGATGACATGCAGGCAGAGATGGCATCCGTAGAGAACAGTATCAGTTCTAACTTTGCGGCACTTTGTGTTGTGATCGCGGTTGTGGCAGTGATCATGGCGGTGATTTCGCTGATCATTTCCAAAGTTTATGGAAACCGGATCTGCAAGCCACTCGTAAAGATCCAGGATCTGGCAACCCGTCTTTCCGATGGCGATCTGACCACACCGGTCGATGTGAAAGATGGAAGCGAACTTGGAAGAACTGCCGATGCGCTGAATGTGGCACAGGCGAATATCGTTGAGCTGATCTCCAATATCAGTACGACATCGGAGAATCTCGCGGGAGCGATCGAGACATTCAATACGAACTTTTCAACGATGGAAGAGTCGATCATCAATGTTTCTACCGCAGTCGGTGAGATCGCGCAGAATACGACAACGCAGGCGCAGTCCACAACGGAAGCGGCTGACAGTATTGAAAATATCGCGGACGGCATCCAGACGACTTCAAATGAGGTGGATTCCCTTGCGGACAACGCGAAGACCATGCAGGATTACTCGGATAAATCCATGGATGCCCTGCAGAAACTGATCGAGGTAAATACCAAAACCAAGACAGACATTGATTCCATGTACGCACAGACGGAGAATACCAACGATTCTGTTACGAAGATCAGCCAGGCGGCAACCCTGATCACGGAGATCTCTTCACAGACCAATCTGCTGTCCTTAAATGCTTCTATTGAGGCAGCGCGCGCGGGTGAAGCCGGAAAAGGCTTTGCGGTCGTAGCGGAGGAGATCGGAAATCTTGCGACGCAGTCCGCAAATACGGCTACGGAGATCAATGATATCATCAAGGAACTTACCGGTAATTCTGAGAAGTCCATGCAGCTGATGCAGACGATGAACGAGGCAGCGGCGCTCCAGGTAAATACTTTAGAGAGCACAAGAGAGATGTTCCACGGACTGAAAGACGCATTGCAGGCGTGTGTGGATGCGGTAACAACGATCACCGATCGTATTTCCGTGATCAATGCGCAGCGGGATAAGGTTACCGAGGATATTGAGACCTTGAACCGGCTGGCAACGGATAATGCGGCATCCACCGAGGAGACATCGGCAATGTCTGCCGAACTGGACGGAGTGGTAAAACATTCTTCCGATATTGTACAGACGTTGCTTAATGATGTACAGATCCTGGTGGATAATACCAAGCAGTTCAAATTATAAAAATAAAAAATCTCCCCGAAAGGGAATAAAAAGGGATCACAGGCGAATGCGTCTGTGATCTTTTTTTGTCATAAAATAATCAGCCGGTTCATATCATGTATATTAGGTGTCATGCACCGCCGGGAAAAAGGTGAATAGAAATGCAAAATAATGGATATGATTAGAGTATCACTTGTTCTTGAAGGAAAGGGAAAAAATGACAAAAAAAGTATTGGTTGCCATACTGCTTGTGTGTCTTTGCGGCAGTGTTCCGGGTGCATCCAACATGAAACAGAAATCATTTACGCCAGAATCAAACGAACATGAAACAGAAACACAAAAAGAGGAGGAAGAGGCGAGGATAACATTGTGCAGGGAACCACAGATACAGGCGTCTGCGGCATCGATCACGGCAGAGGCGGAGACGACCGTTATTGTAACCAATGTACTTAATATGTATCAGAACAGATGGAATATATATCTTACCGCGGATGAGATCGACCTTTTGGCAAAGATTGTGTGGGTGGAGGCCTGCGGGGAGCCGAGCGAAGGGCAGGAGGCTGTGGTCGAGGTGGTCTTTAACCGCATGTGTTCGCCGGATTACCCGGATACATTGTACGGAGTTTTGAGCCAGGATGATCCGGTGCAGTTTTGCTCCTGGAAACTGAAGGACACGGCAAAACCCACGGAGAAAGAGTATCAGTCCATTTACCGGGTACTGTATGGACAGACTGCGATCCTGCGCAGCGATACCGTATATTTTTCCACGTTTGCGCTGACACCGCAGGTGGATCGGAAAATCTGCTGTCATTGCTTCTGTTACGGCAGGTGAAAGGGTGTATAAAATTCGATAATTTTCGTAGAAAAAATAATTGACAGACGATATTTTTTGGGCGATACTGAAACTATTAGCGATATGGGGAGAAGTGGAGAATGGGAATGGAGGCGTAGCTGCGTTGAATCTGGAAAAATACGATGAACATGTCAGAGAGTTGATCCACACGATAGAGACAAAAGGGGCGGAAAGGAAAAGTGCCGTATCAGAATGTGAAGAGCTGTTTGAGATAGCGCAGCAGTTGAAAGACGATGCGCTGGCGGGATATGCCTGTTTCTGTCATGGAGATATCTACACGAATTATCAGACCGATGGAGAGACGATCAATTATCTCACACGGGCGATCCAGTATTTAAAAAAGACGGAGGAGTGGGAGATCCTGATAAAGTGCTACAGTTATCTTGGACTGGCGTTTCAGGGCGCCGGGGATGTCACCAATGCCATTGACAGTTTCCTTGCGGGAATGGATATTGCGGAGGAGCATCCGGTACCGGAGACAGGTGGCATCATTATGAATTTCAGCGCGCTCTGTGAGTCATCGGGGGATTATGAGCGGGCACTGTTTTACCGTGTCCGGAGTTTTGGGATGTTTGAGGAAATGCCGGCATCTGAGAAGCGTGATGATTACATAACGGCAATATCCGCAATGCTCCTGCGGCTTTATATGAAGATGGACGATGAAGTACACGCGAAAGCGGAGGCGGAGCACTTAGAGGAACTCTTAAAGAAATATAAAAAGACGACCAATGGTTTTGAGGTTTATGTAAACCAGCTGCTCTTTGCCCAGAAATATGGAGAGGGGCAGGGAGAGCAGGAATTAAAGAAAAAAACACTGGATGCGTTCCTGCAATGCGAAAATCTGATCGAATACTTTGATGAGTGCGCGGGCTTTATGCGCTATCTGAAACTCGCAGAGGATTATGAGCTGCTTGAGAAAGTGCTGGTCCATATGACGGATACGCTTGAGCGGGAGTATAAAGATACCGAAACAACGAGAGAGTTCAGTTTAAAAGTTCTGGCAGAAAAGATCAGCCTGTATCAGCGGATCGGTGATGACAAGAAGCAGTATCAGGAACTGCAGAAATATTTCGTGCTGGAAGAAAAGCGCATGAAATCACAGCAGGAATCCACGCGTTCCTTAATCCAGCTGCGCAGTACTCTGCGTCAGGCAGAGATCGAGAAGATGTTCTTGATGCAGCAGGCGGACATGGATGCACTCACCGGCATCCCGAACCGGCGCAGGATGAATGAACAGGCGGATCAGATAATGGCGAAAGCAGAGCGGGAGCAGACCTCGTTTGGAATGGCGATGCTTGATATGGATCACTTCAAACAGTGGAACGATACCTACGGTCATCACACCGGCGATCAGTGTCTCGTTGTGCTTGCGGAGATCTTAAAGGAGTATATGGACGGAAAGCAGTTTGTGTTCCGTTACGGCGGTGATGAATTTATGCTCCTGTTTGATGATATGACGGATCATGAGATCATGCAGCGGTGCAGAAAGATCCAGGAGGCAGTAAAAGCTGCGGGAAATAAACTCGGACTGGATACACTGACCGTTTCCATCGGGATCGCGAACTGGATTCCGCGAAAGGGAAATAAAGTATGGGATTATGCCTCGGCGGCAGATCAGACACTTTACTGGGTGAAGCGGAAAGGGCGCGACGATGTGCGCCTGATCCATCAGATGAAAGAACTGGATGAGGAAAACGGCGAAGTTGCCTGCTGATCGTTGAAGAAACGGAAAAGAAGAGGAGAACACTCCTTCAGGGATTACCTGAAGGAGTGTTCTCCTTTTTCGAGGCAGTTTTCTACATAATTCATAATGTAGAAATTGTCTTCCGGCATCTGACAGCCGATGATGTATACACCATTGTCATCCGAGCAGCGGATGATATGACCTTCGAGATCGGAATGATCCGGCAGTGCGAAATCCTGGATCGAGATCGCAATATCAAGACCCTTGCAGTCCGCGAAGAACGGATCATTCGCGAGAAGCGCGAAACCGTTGGCACTGATATTATCCAGCCGGCCGTTAAAAGTCTCGCCGGTTCGCTTTACCGTGATCGTGCAGGCATTTGAGATATCCACGCGCGGGTATTTACGTCTGTTGTTGATCTTTGGTCTGGTATCAAGCAGGATCCGGTAGGTGCCGGCAGGTTTTTCTGTCCGGATCTTTGCATGTTCCCAGTAATAGAGCTCATTTCCGACAGTAACCTGGAATTTGCAGGCGGTATCATCAGAAAATGATGGAGCGTCAGAAAGGGTGATGACAACACCCTCTTTGATCACCTGCTTTAAATCTCCGTGGAGTTCGGCCGCATGTGAGCCTTCACCGAGGCTGACGGTCACTTTAAGACCCGGTTTTAAATCATCGGCACCCATGAAACCGCCGATGCCGAGTTCGCGCATCAGAGCCTCAATGATGTCTTCGATCGTATTGATATTGGAAGCGCTTTCCGCGTATTTACTGAGCATACGTCTGCTGATCTCATCCGAGTTTTTGATGCACTCGGTCATGGTCGTCATGATACGCGTTACCTGTTCCATATTATCAACCAGGTGCGAATTGGAGGTCTCCATATGTTTCATCGCACTGTCGATGACCTGGATGTGGTCGCCGAGCTTGGTGGAATCCGTCGTGATCTTTTCGACGTTTTCGCCGGTCTGCGTTACTTTTTCCAGTGTGATCTGGATCAGCTTTAAGGTCTCCTCAATGGAGGTGGTCATCTTTCCGGAGATCTCGTCTAATCTTACGAGAGCATCACGGATCTGACCGGAGGAAGATTTTGTCTCGTTGCTCAACGTGCGGATCTGTTCCGCAACAACCGCAAAGCCCTTGCCGGCTTCTCCGGCTCTTGCCGCCTCAATGGAAGCGTTTAAAGCGAGCAGGTTGGTCTGGTTGGAAATGCTGTCGATGGTTCCGGTCTCCTGTTTTACCATCTCAAATTCCGTCTTGAAGTCATTTAAAACATTTTCGACTTCAGTGGAGAGATCGGACATGGCCGCTGTGGTGTTGACCAGGCTCTCAAGATCGGTTGAACTGCTCTTTGCGTGCGCACCGGATTCGTTGGTCAGAGAGACCATTTCCTCGATCAGGGAGGCTGCGTTCTGCACCTGGGAGCTGATGTCGGTCGTCATTTCAACTGAGGAATCCGTGTGCTCCTGCAGTTTTTCGTTGTTGCCGGTCAGCTCGTTCATGCCGAGTACGACCATATCGGAGCCGTGCTTGTTTTCCGAAGCCAGCTCCCGGACGACCGTGACGCCGTCCATGATGGAATTGCTCGCGGATTTTACTTTTTCCACCGTGGTTATGACACGGTGAAGATCTGCCTTGATGCTGTCGGTCATGGCACCATCGGACTCGTTCAGATGCTGGATGGACATGACATAGCAGATGTAGCAGAGGATGATACAGGCTACCTCAAGCTGGTAGTTTTTCATATCAGAGGCGCTGTTGGCACCGAGCGCAACGACATGGTAGACCGAGCTTGCGATGATGATGAGTGTGTTGGCAATGCCGCAGTACACCATAAATTTCCGGTTCTTATAGAGAACGAGCAGGCTGGTCACCGGAAGGATATAGGTGAAGGCGATCGGTGAAGCGGTAGTGCTGACCACAAAGGTATAAAAGATACCGTATCCGATCACGAGATCGTATTTATAGAGATCTGTCGCCCAGCCCTTTGTCCTAAGAACGAGCTCGCCGGCAAAAAAAGGAAGCCAGCATAAAAGGACAAAGACCAGGTAATACGTTGGTGAGTTCAGTCCGCCCGCAGTGTCCGAACCGTAATTCGCGGTGAGTAAAAGCGCGAAAATAAGCCAGATCCTCCGGGCTTTCCGGTTGGCTTTTTCTTTAAAGGCATTTTCATCATAGTTCATATAACCATCTCCTCGCAGGGTGCTTTAGTATTTTAAAAGAAATTGTGTCATGGAAGTGATCGCGTCGGTGCTTTCTTCCATAAAAGGCTCAAACACGCAAAAGGCGTGGGTGAGTCTTGGGTCATCCGAAAAATCGAGAAGCTCATGCGGTGTGTGGCAGCGGGTGAGCGCTTTCTCGAAATCGATCGTGTAATGCCGCAGATGATCCCTGTAGCTTGTGATCAAAAAGCAGGGCGGCAGGGAACCTGCGATATCCGCGTGATCCGGGTTGGTGTAAGGGGCAAATGCCCGTTTCTTGTAGTGCTTACCGTAGAGGTAGCGCGGAAGAAAAAGACCGATCTTGTCAAAACGCGTGGTATAAAACATGCCGCTGATCAGTCCGAGCGCGCGGAATTTAAGCGCAGACGGTGTGATGTGTGCTGCCTTTGCCACAGCAGGACAGTTTCCTGCGGCGGTACCGTAGACGAGAAGACAGGCGCCTCCGCTGTCACCGACGGCATACACACGCGAAGGATCTCCGTGGTCGGAGACGATCCGGTCTTTGATGAAATTCATCGCGTCGGAAAAATCGGAGAGCTGTTCATAGAATTCGCAGTCCGGGACCAGACGGTACTCGATGCTGTATACAAGAAATCCCAGGGCACTGAGTCTGGCGCAGAAGAAGCGGTTGAATTCTTTGCTGCCGAGCAAAAGCCCGCCGCCGTGGACGTTGACGATGACAGGCAGGGTGTCGCCGTCACGGTCTGCGGGGCGGAAGATATCCAGACGGTGTGCTTCAATCCGGTCGTCCAGATAGCGGATGTCCTTCTGTTCGATGACGCCTTCCGGGAAAGAAAGATCTTTATCCCGGGCTGCCGCCTCTTTCGCGAAATCGGCCCGCTGTTTATAGAAATTTTTTATGAAAAACTGACTCATCTTATTGTAAAAACCTCCGACAAAAATCTACTCTTATTTTAGTTTATTTTTCCAGAGTTTTCAAGGAAAAGAAGTGAAGTGCAAAATGTTTTATCAGCTTGAATTTCTCATGTCCAGCACCTATAATTACAATAGAGAAAAAATGGCAGAAAGACAAAATACATGGGGATAAAAAATGAAAAAAATGGAGAGAGATACGGTTTTTTACAAAAAACTCTTTGAGCTGATGATTCCGATCATGCTTCAGAATCTGATGCTCGCGCTGGTCGCAGTGGCGGACGCGTTTATGCTCGGCGGGGTGGATCAGAACTATATGTCGGCGGTTTCTCTGGCGACACAGATCCAGTTTATACAGAATATGTTTCTGACGGCGGCGACGGCGAGCCTCGGGATCCTGGGCGCGCAGTACTGGGGAAAAGGCGATTTAAAGACACTCGATGATATCTTTTGTATGGCGCTGCGCTTATGCGGACTGGTGTCGGTCGTGTTCTTTGCCGCCTGCATGTTTATACCGAAGTATCTGATGATACTTTTTACGAATGAGAGCGTACTGATCGGTTATGGCGTGGACTATTTGAGGATCGCGGCATTCTCCTATCTGCTGACCGGTATCTCACAGTGTTATCTGGTCATCATGAAAACAAGTGAGCACGCGAAGACGACAGCGATCATCAGTTCCTTTACCGTCTGTATCAACATTCTGTTAAATGCAGTGTTTATCTACGGATGGTTTGGGATCGCGCCGATGGGCGTAAAGGGCGCTGCGCTTGCGACGCTCATTTCCCGCATACTGGAACTTGCGATTTCGGTTGTGATCTCTTATATGCCGGGGTATATCTATCCGAAGCTTGCGGATCTGTTCCGGCGGAACAGGCAGCTGGCGCTGGATTTCCGGAAATGCGCGCTGCCGCTTCTCGGCGCGAGTCTGTTCTGGGGAATCGGATTTACCTCCTATTCCTCATTTATGGGGCATCTGGGCGTGGACGCTGCTGCGGCAAACTCGGTTGCGGCAGTCGTGCGTGATATCATCTGCTGTCTCAGCGCGGGAATTTCAAGCGCGGCGGGGATCATGGTCGGAAACGAACTGGGTTCCGGCAATCTGGAAAAGGGAAAGACCTATGGGATCCGTCTGCTTAAAATTTCACTGGTCTGCGGTATTGTGATGTCGCTTCTGATGTGCGCGGTTGCACCGATTATCTTACGTTTCGTAAATTTAAGTCCGCAGGCGGCTTCCTATTTGAAAGGCATGTTTGTGGTCATCGCGGTCTATATGATCGGGCGCGCGATCAATGATGTCACGATGAACGGCATTTTCGCGTCCGGCGGCGACACGATGTTTGATTTTTACAGTCTTGCGGTATGCATGTGGGGGATCGCGATCCCTCTTGCGATTGCGGGCACTTATTATTTTCACTGGCCGGTGGTTGTGGTTTATGCGTGTACCTGTATTGATGAAGTCGGGAAACTTCCGTGGGTGCTTATTCATTTCCGCAAGTACAAGTGGGTGAAGGATCTGACGCGATGAAAAAATTTTTGAAATATGAGTTACAGAGTGTTGCCGGAATGGTCGGGATCTCTGTTTATATTCTGGCGGATACGTTTTTCATATCTGTCTACGCGGGGGCGGACGGACTTGCGATGCTAAATCTGGTGCTCCCGGTGTATGGGGTGATCTATGCGATCGGATCGATGATCGGGATCGGATCGGCGACCCGGTATGGGATCAACCGCGCAAAAGGGGAGGATACCGGCGATTACTTTTTGCAGTCGTTTTTCTTTAGTATCCTCTTTAGCATTCCGTTTATGCTGACCGGATTTTTGGCACCACAGAAATTTTTAGGACTCCTGGGGGCGGACGCGAAGCTGGCGGCGCTTGGAAAAAGTTATCTCAGGATCATATTGACGGCGGCCCCTCTTTTTATGGCAAATTATACGTTTACGGCGTTCGCGCGGAACGATCACGCAACTTCGGTTGCAATGACCGCATCGATCGCCGGAAGTCTTTTTAATATTGTGTTTGACTATATTTTAATGTTCCCATGCGGGCTCGGGCTGGCGGGGGCTGCGCTTGCGACCGCGGTGTGTCCCGCAGTTACCATGTCGATCTGCGGTGTGCATTATCTCGGGCGGAAAAATACGGTGGGATTCCATTGGAAGAGACCGTGCTTTTTACATCTGATCTCCTGCTGCAAACTTGGGATATCCGCGTTTGTCGGGGAGATTTCATCCGCGGTCATTACGATCGTCTTTAATATGCTGATCCTCGGCAGTGGATAACGCGAAAACGGCGATCTCCGGTTCTGTGTCGCGCGGAGCGGTCGCGATCGTTGTCTGCGCAGTCCTGTTCGCAAAACTGTTTGGCTTAAACGGCGTGTGGATCTCATTTCTCGGATCGGAGATGATCACCTGTCTGCTCATCGGCGGACTGGCACGGAAAATGGCTGGTCTACGAAGCGTAGAATCCGCATAAATTCACCATATTCTACGCTCCGTGTGTGTGAAAAATTCGTCTTTTTACGGATAATGGATGTCAGAAAGGAGGCAGACATGGATCAGATCACAACTGGAAAATTTATTGCAGAAGAGAGAAAAAGAAAGGGATATACCCAAAAGCAGCTGGCAGAAATTTTAGGGATCAGTGATAAGACCATATCAAAGTGGGAACGTGGAAATGGTTTCCCGGAGGTGTCCTTATTGCTGCCGCTTTGTGAGGAACTGGACGTGACAGTCAATGAACTTCTGACCGGCGAACGGGTTTCAGAAGAAGATTATCGGAAGAAGGCGGAGGAGAATATGGTGAATTTAGTAAAAGAAGCGCAGGAGAGCAAAAAGAAGATCACATTATCCGTGATGGTTATCGTACTTACCCTGATCGCGGCGATACCGTTATTTTTGATATCAGGGTTGGCGGGAATGGAAGACCAGATGCGGATCTTTCTTATTCTGACAGGGATCGTTGTCATCGTACTTGGCATTGCGATCGCGTGCATCCTGGATCGGGAGGCAGGTGCCTACGAATGCCCGGAGTGCCGTGAGAGATTTGTGCCGGAAATGAGTGCCTATATCATGGGACCGCATACGATCACGAGACGGAAACTGAAATGTCCGAAATGCGGCGCGTATCGGTATTGCAGGAAAGTGTTGACGAAATAGGGATCAGGAAAAAGAAAAACCCCGGAAGATTGCTATGTATCAAGGAGCTTGGACACATATCAGATCACTTCCGGGATTTTTTATTGCACACTTGAAATTGAAATCAGGATAAGTTATAATAATTATACGCAAAGCGTATAGCACAGGAGGGGAAGATATGGAATTACAGGATCAGATCATTGAACTCAGGAAAGAAACAAAGATGGGAAGACGTGAGTTCGCAGAATATTTTGGAATTCCGTACCGAACATTACAGGACTGGGAGCTGGGAAACCGGAAGATGCCGGAGTATCTTTACAGGCTCATGGCATACAAGGTTGAGATGGAAAAGATCGGACAGGCAAAGGAAAAAGGAGAAGGGGTAAATGGACAAAAATGAAATTGTTCTGTTTGAGACAGAGGATCGGCAGATCACGCTTCAGGTGCCGATGGAGCAGGAGACGGTGTGGCTTAACAGAAATCAGATGGCGGAATTGTTTGACAGAGATGTAAAGACGATCGGCAAGCATATTAACAATGCACAGAAAGAGGAACTGGATGGGCAGGAGGTTGTCGCAAAATTTGCGACAACCACTCAGCATGGTGCCATCAAAGGAAAAACACAGACGCATATGACAGAATATTACAACCTCGATGTGATCATTTCAGTTGGGTACCGTGTGAAATCAAAACGAGGTGTGGAGTTTCGCAAATGGGCAAATTCTGTATTAAAAAAGTACATATTGCAGGGTTACGCCGTGAATAATAATCGTATCAGCCAGCTTGGTGAGGTGATACAGATTATGAAGCGAACGGAGAGCGCATTGGACAGTAAACAGGTGCTTACAGTTATTGAAAAATACAGCGAGGCACTGGAACTTCTGGATTCTTATGACCATCAGAATATGGAGCGCCCGAGGGGAAATGCGGCGAGTTATGAACTTACCTATGAGGAGTGCCGGGAGGTGATCTCCAATATGCGTTTCGGCGACGAATCGGAGCTGTTTGGAAAAGAGAAGGATGATTCCTTTAAAGGAAGTATCGGGAACATATATCAGTCCTTTGGCGGACAGGAAGTTTATCCCACATTAGAGGAGAAGGCGGCTCATCTTTTATATTTTGTAACCAAAAATCACAGCTTTTATGATGGCAATAAAAGAATTGCGGCAACCATGTTTTTGTATTTCCTGGATAGAAACGGTGTCCTGTTTCTGGATGGAAAGAAACTGATCGATGATCATACACTGGTCGCACTTACGATTATGATCGCAGAGTCAAGACCGGAGGAGATGGAAATGATGATCACGGTCATCTTAAACTGCCTGAAGTAAACAGGCAGCGCTACAGCAAGGAGGAGCAGCATGAAAGAAAACTATAAACGGATCGATGTCACATCCTGGAATCGCAGGGAACATTTTCTTTATTATCAAAATACAATCCAGACATCGGCAGCAGTGACCGTAACCGTGGATGTTACCGAGATCCTGTCCTATGCGCACAGAAGTGGAAGAAAGTTTTATCCGTGCATGGTCTGGGCGGTTTCATCGGTCATCAACCGGATGGATGAAATGAAAATGATGCTGGATGACCAGGGAAATCCAGGCGTATGGGACAGCGTAGTGCCTGTTTATACGGTTTTTCACGAGGAGAGCCATACGTTCAGCGATCTGTGGTGTGACTTTCACGAGGATCTGGATGACTTTTATGATGATTTTGTGCATACAACAGAGGTATATGGTCATCATGTGGGAATTAAGGGAAGACCGGATCAGCCGGAAAATTTTTACTGCATCAGCTGTGTGCCGTGGCTTTCCTTTGATGCGGTAAATGTCAGTGCGTCCGGACAGCCACCGTTATTTCCGATCATTACATATGGGAAATATACGATGGATCACGAGGGCAGATACCGGCTGCCGTTTGCGATAAAGATTGCGCATGCGGCGGCAGACGGATATCATATTGCGCAGTTTTTTAAAAAACTGCAGGATACGATCGCGGAATTTGAAGGTCGGTAACACTTATTGCTAAAAAAGCGTCATTTATCGGATTGGGCTTGTGACAAATACATGTTTAGCGTATCATAAAGCAAGAAAAATACAGGAGGAGAAGAAACGATGTCGTTGAGAGATCATCTGCAGATTTTTGAACTGGGATGAAGTATTTCATTTTCACTGATGTGAAATTATAAGGCAGAAAGAATAATTCTTCCGATTTTCCACATAATAACTCCATAGTTTAAACTTAGCAATGGAGGAAAACAATCATATGAAAGCCACAGGAATTGTCAGAAGAATAGATGACCTTGGAAGAGTTGTAGTACCAAAGGAGATCAGAAGAACACTGCGTATCCGGGAGGGAGATCCGCTTGAGATATTTACAGACCGTGAGGGGGAGATCATTTTAAAAAAATATTCTCTGATCGGGGAACTCAGCCAGTATGCGGGGCTGTGTGCGGAGGCGCTCGCGCAGACGACCGGACAGTTAGTCTGCATCACGGATCGGGATCATGTGGTGGCAGCAGTGGGAGCCGGAAAAAGAGACTTTGAGGGCAAGCCGATCAGCAAGCAGCTGGAGGGATTCATGGAAGGACGGGGAAGCATGGTCGCGACCGCAGCCGATGAAGACTTTGTCCAGATCACATTGGATGACAGCAGGGAGCATGGCAACGAAGTGGTCAGTACGATCTTATGCGAAGGCGATGCGGTCGGCGCGGTTGTACTCTATGGCAGAGACGAGAAAAGCAAGTTCGGAGATACCGAGCAGAAGCTTGCCATGACTGCCGCCACGTTTTTGGGGCGGCAGATGGAGCAGTAAAAAATATCTGCTAAAATACGGCAACGAGCGAGAGATCTTTGGAGAGGATCAGAATATCTGCCTCCATGCCGGGCAGAAGCTGTCCGATCGCATACTCCATATGCAGGCTCTTTGCCGGATTTACGGTGACTGCTTTCAGGGCGGAAACAAGCGGGATGCCGAAAGAAACAGCATTCTGGAAGCAGGAAAACAGGTTTGTGACAGAACCGGCGAGCGTTCCGTCATGAAGTGTTGCGCGGCTTCCGTTTTTTTCCACGCGCTGTCCGCCGAGCTCGTAGATGCCGTCTTCCATACCACAGGCACGTATGGAGTCGCTGATAAGGATCATGTGGTCTTCCCCGAACAGGTGGAAGACACTGCGGATCATGGAAGGATGAATGTGAATGCCGTCGCAGATGAGTTCAAGAAAGACATTTTCGGAGGCGGCACAGGCATCCGCTGCGGCTCCGACGATGCCCGGATTCCGGTGTAAAAACGGCTCCATTCCGTTAAACAGGTGCGTGACATGATCGGCGCCGTGCGAAAATCCGGCAGCTGCCGCGTCATAGTCAGCGGAAGAATGCCCGAGGGAAACCGAAACTATATCTTTTACCGCGTCGATAAAAGAAAGAGAGCCGGGAAGCTCCGGCGCGAGCGTGACAAATTTGATACGATCCTGACAGCCATGAAACAGAGAAAAGAACATGGAACTGTCAGGATTTTTTATATGGTCGATCTTCTGGGCGCCTCTCTTTTCGGCAGAGATAAAAGGACCTTCCATATTGATGCCGGCAACGCGGGAAATGGCGGGATCCGGTGCGTCCATAAGATCCGAGGCGGTCTTAAAAATTTCTTTTAGTTTTTCCGGCGGCAGTGTCATGGAAGTCGGGCAGAACGTGGTAATGCCGCAGGATTTTAAGTAAGCGGCCATACGTTTTAAACCGGAGAGATCCGCGTCACAAAAGTCGGCACCAACGGCTCCGTGTGTGTGAATGTCGATAAAACCGGGAACGACATAACAGCCCTCCGCGTCAAAGACATCCGGATCGGCGGACGGCAGAGCTGCCATGATCCGGTGGGAAGTGTCAAATGCGATATCTTTCTTTTCAAATCCGTCTGAAGTAAATACAGATCCGTTTTTTATGATCATAATGGTTCCTCCGTTTGATCCGGGACGAGGGCAAGCGCGGCTTCGTCCGCAACAATGGTCACGTTTTCATGCAGCTGTAAGATGGAGGCGGGAACCGCCGGGGTGATCGGACCGCAGATCGTTGAGAAAAGCGCTTCTGCCTTGGCGGAGCCGGAAGCAATGAGCAGGATGCGTTTTGCCTGCATGATATTTTTGATTCCGGTCGAGATTGCGTATTTTGGCACTTCCTCCACAGAGGAGAAAAAGCGTGCGTTTGCGGCAATGGTGTTTTCCGTCAGCCGGACCGGATGTGTCTCTTTGGCAAAACAGTCGCCCGGTTCGTTAAAGCCGATATGTCCGTTGTTTCCGATGCCGAGCAGCTGCAGATCGATGCCGCCGAGCGCACGGATCAACTGATTGTAACGCGCGCATTCTTCGGTCGGATCCGTGGCGCATCCGTCTGGAATAAAGGTGTTTTCCGGTTTTATGTTGATCGCGTCAAAGAGGTTTTTTCGCATAAAACAGGCATAACTTCTGGGATCATCGGCGGAAAGTCCCAGATATTCGTCGAGATTGACGGACCGGATCCCCGAAAAGTCGAGATCTCCCATCCGGTACCGGTCGATCAGCTGCTGGTAGGCGCCGATCGGGGTGGAACCGGTGGCAAGACCGAGTACGGAATCCGGTTTTAAAATGATCTGGGCGGAAATGATATTTGCCGCCTGTCTGCTCATCGCGTCATAATTTTTTACCCGATAGATTCTCATCACATATCCTCCTCAATCATCTTTTTTATGGAACCGGAATACTCGCTTGGAGTCATGCCGGTGATCTTTTTGAACTGCCTGGAAAAATAGTGGATGGAACTGTAGCCGAGCGTGTTGGCAATCTCCGTGAAATTTAAGGAATTTTCCCGGATCAAAAGCTTTGCCTGATCGATCTTCATGCGGCAGAACAGTTCGATCACCCCACAGCCTTTCTGCTCCCGGATCAGATGCTGCAGCTGCGATTTTCCGGTCAGAGTGCCCTTTGCGATATCATCTAAGGTCAGCTGCTCATTCAAATGCAGCGTCAGATATTCTACCACGCGGTGATACAGTTCATCACTGTTTTTCTGGCGGATCGTCTCCTTGGCGACCGGAAGATCCATCGGAAGCGAGTAGCGCCGCAGCAGATGCAGCAGTAAAAGTTCGAGATTAAGCGAGATTAACTGCTCGGCACCCGGTGGAATGACCTCCCGTTTGTGCATCTGCTTTAACATCGGATCATCGAGTGGATCGGAGAAGACATTGCGCGCCTCTAAAATGATCTGGGCTAAGAGCCCGCGCTCAAAATTGTCGATCGAGAGCAGCTTGTCCCGGAAGAAATCCATCTGTGGTGAGTCGCAGAAAAAAGCGATGACGACCAGATTCGGAGCGACTTTGTGGTTGGCGCTCAGGCAGTGAAATTCATTTGGTTTGTGAAAAATAATGTCGTTGCGGGAAAGCGCATAGTCGCGGTCGCCTGCGGTCACGTTAAGTTCCCCCTTGTCAATACAGAGAAACTCCCAGAAATCATGGGATTCACCGGAAAAATGATAGTGGCTGCCATACTCGTAGTAATGTATGGTCACAATTTTTTCAATCTGGATCGTGGGTGTCAGAAAAACACTTCCGTATTCCATTACATATCCACCTCCTGCGGAGAAGATCGCGCTCATCTGTTTCTAAAATCATCATAGCACAGATGCACAAAAATAGTAATAGAAAAGAATGATAGTGCAAAAACAATGAGAGATCGTGCAAAGCCCGGACAAAAACGCGGCGATATAATGAGGATAGAAGGAGAGGAGGTAACCGTGATGAAAGAACCGGTATTAGTGATCATGGCGGCTGGAATGGGCAGCCGTTACGGAGGGTTAAAACAGATCGATCCGATGGACAAGGAGGGACACATCCTGATCGATTTTTCGCTTTATGACGCGAGAAAAGCGGGATTTCACAAGGTGGTGTTCATTATTAAAAAAGAAAACGAGGCGGATTTTAAAGCCGTGATCGGAAACCGGATCGAAAAAAGCATGGAGGTCTCTTATGTGTATCAGGACTGGACGCTGCCGGAGGGATTTTCGGTGCCGGAAGGCAGGACGAAACCGTTTGGAACCGGACATGCGGTTCTTTGCTGCGCACTGGTCATTGATGGCCCGTTTGCAGTGATCAACGCGGATGATTACTACGGAAAGCATGCGTTTTCCCTGATCTATGAGCATCTTGCCCATCCGGTGGCGGAGGAGCCTTATCACTATGCCATGGTCGGTTATCAGCTGGAGAAGACGCTGACGGATCACGGCCATGTGGCGCGCGGGATCTGTACGGTGGATGAAGACGGGATGCTTACCGGGATCACAGAGCGCACCCATATCGAAAAGCGGGATGGAAAAATTCGGTATACCGAAGATGAGGGGATGTCCTGGCATGAGATCCCGGCGGGCAGTGTGGTGTCCATGAACATGTGGGGATTTACGGAGAGCATACTTGTGGAACTGCGGGAACGTTTCCCCCGCTTCCTTGTGGAAAACCTTGCGAAAAATCCGCTCAAATGTGAATATTTTCTTCCGGCGGTGGTCGGAGCGCTCTTGGAAGAAAAAAAGGCAGAGGTCACGGTGTTAAGGTCGCCGGATCAGTGGTATGGCGTGACTTACCACGAGGATAAGCCGGTCGTGGAGGAAGCGATACGGCGAATGAAAGAACGGGGCGATTATCCGGAAGATTTTTAAAAGTTTGGGAGGTTTTTGCCATGACAATGGGAAAAGAGCAGGAAAGATTATTTCAGATCGTTGCGGAATTTGACCTGGAGGGAACGGTACATACCATTACACCATATGGCAGCGGACATATCAATGACACCTATCTTGTGGTCATGCAGGAAAAAGAGAGCGGGAGCGGAACGAAGCGTTATATTTTACAGCGCATGAACACTGCTGTTTTTACAAAACCGCTGGAACTCATGGAAAATATTTCCGGGGTCACAAGGCATTTAAAGAAAAAGATCCGCTCCGAAGGCGGGGATCCGAAACGGGAGACACTTTCTCTCATAGAGACAAAGCAGGGCGAAAACTGTTTTGTGGCAGAGGATCTCGGGTATTACCGGATGTATGATTTTATCGAGGGCGCGGTGAGCTATGACACGGTAAAAAGGCCGGAGGACTTTTATGAGAGCGCGGTGGCGTTTGGCAGATTCCAGTATCTGCTTTCCGATTATCCGGCAGAGACACTGCATGAGACGATACCGGATTTTCATAATACCGTAAAGCGTTATCAGGATCTGGAAGCCGCTATTGCGGCAGATGTGGCGGGAAGAAAAAAGAGTGTGGAACCGGAGATCGCCTTTGCGCGGGAGCGGAAAGCGGAGCTCGGAGAACTGCTTGACTTACAGCGCGCGGGAAAACTGCCGCTTCGCGTGACGCATAACGACACAAAGTTAAACAATATCATGATGGATGAAAAGACAGGACGCGGGATCTGCGTCATCGATCTGGACACCGTGATGCCGGGACTTTCGTTGTATGATTTCGGAGATTCCATCCGTTATGGAGCCAATACCGGAGCGGAGGATGAAGTGGATCTCACCAGGGTTTCGCTGGATCTTTCTTTGTACCGGCTTTACAAAAAGGGATATTTAGAGGGCTCACAGGGCAGTTTAAGCGCACTTGAGCAAAAGATGCTTCCGGTCGGGGCAAAGCTCATGACGCTTGAGTGCGGGATCCGTTTCCTGACCGATTATTTAAACGGAGATATTTATTTTAAGATCCACAGAAAGAAACAGAATCTCGACCGGTGCAGGAGTCAGTTCGCGCTGGTGGCTGACATGGAAAAAAAGTGGGACGCAATGTGTAAGGAGGATTAGCTATGGAACATACGATGGGGCGTGTGACGATACCGACAGACATGGATGTGGTAAAGGAGACACTGGAACTTGCAAAAAAATGGGGCGCGGACGCGGTGCGCGACTGTGACGGGACAGATTTTCCGAAGGAGTTAAAGGACGCGGGGTTAAAGGTATACGCGACCTACTACACCACCAGAAAAGACAATGCCTGGGCGAAGGAGAATCCGGATGAGATCCAGCAGATGTATCTGATGACGCCGATCTACACGGCGGAGGAGGAAGAGCTTCAGATCCATCTGATGAAAGGGCTCTATCCCGATATGCTCGCGCCAAACAGCCGGGATGACATCAAGCGCTGGTGGGAGGTCATAGACCGGACGACAGGGGAAGTCGTAGACACGGATGCGTGGGAGTATGATGAAGCAGGCGGGGATGTGACGATAAAGACCGTGCCGTTCCACGATTATACGGTGAGCTTTCTCGCGTATATCCTCTGGGATCCGGTGCATATGTACAATGCGGTGGTCAACGACTGGAAAGACGTGGAACATCAGATGACCTTTGATGTCCGCCAGCCAAAGACACACGCGTTCACCATGAAGCGTCTGCGCAAATTCATTGAGACCCACCCATACGTCAATGTACTGCGCTTTACGACCTTTTTCCACCAGTTTACACTGGTGTTTGATGAGCTTGCCCGCGAAAAATATGTGGACTGGTATGGCTACTCGGCATCGGTAAGTCCTTATATCCTGGAACAGTTTGAAAAAGAGGTTGGTTACCGGTTCCGTCCGGAGTATATCATCGATCAGGGATATTACAACAACCAGTATCGGATCCCGACGAAAGAATACCGGGATTTTCAGGCGTTTCAGCGTAGGGAAGTGGCAAAGATCGTAAAAGAGATGGTGGATATCACGCACGAGTACGGAAAAGAAGCTATGATGTTTCTGGGGGATCACTGGATCGGAACAGAACCGTTTATGGAAGAATTTCAGGGGATCGGGCTGGATGCCGTGGTCGGAAGTGTCGGAAACGGCGCGACGCTCCGTCTGATCAGCGACATAGAGGGCGTGAAATACACCGAGGGCAGACTGCTCCCGTATTTCTTCCCGGATACGTTTCACGAGGGCGCAGATCCGGTAAAAGAGGCAAAGACAAACTGGGTGACTGCAAGGCGCGCGATTTTGCGCAAACCGATCGACCGGATCGGATATGGCGGTTACTTGAAGCTGACGCTTGATTTCCCGGAGTTTACCGATTATGTGGAATCGGTCTGTGAAGAATTTAGAGAACTGTACCGCAACATCAAGGGAACAACGCCTTACTGCGTAAAGACGGTCGCAGTCTTAAACTGCTTTGGAAAGATGCGTGCATGGGGCAACCATATGGTACATCACGCGATTTATTTTAAGCAGAATTATTCCTATGCGGGGATTATGGAAGCACTGTCCGGCGCACCGTTTGACGTGAAATTCATCAGCTTCGAGGATATTTTAAAGAACCCGGATCTGTTAAAAGAGATCGACGTGATCTTAAATGTCGGGGATGCGGACACCGCGCAGACCGGCGGGGAATGGTGGTGTAACCCTGTCATTTCCTCTGCTATCAAAGAATTTGTTCATCGCGGGGGCGGATTCATCGGAGTCGGAGAGCCGTCCGCACATCAGGCAAACGGACATTTCTTCCAGCTTGCGAACGTGCTTGGCGTGGAGGAGGAGCGTGGATTTACGCTTGGATATGACAAATACAACAAAGACGTACACGCGCATTTTATCACCGAAGACGCAGGCGCACACATTGATTTTGGCGAGGGAAAGAAGAATATCTATGCGCTTGACGGGACAAAGATCCTGGCGAAGACGGGAGATGACATTGATCTTGCGGTACATGAATTTGGCGCAGGGCGCGCGGTCTACATCAGCGGGCTGCCGTTCTCCTTTGAAAACAACAGACTGCTTTACCGGGCGATTTTGTGGAGTGCGGGAGATGAAAAGAACCTCCACCGCTGGTTTTCCACCAACTACCATGTCGAAGTCCACGCCTATGTGGCAAACGGAAAATACTGCGTGGTCAACAATACCTATGAACCGCAGGAGACAGAGGTCTATACCGGAGATGGCAGCCATTTTCCGCTTGCATTAAAAGAAAATGAGATCCGCTGGTTTGAGATTTAAAGCGGTGTGGGATCTGCGGCAGGTTATGGTTCCTGCCGCAGGGTCAGGATCGTGTGAAAGGTCTGGGTGCTGCCTTCATAATAGTTCTGGATCTCACCATGGTATTTTTCCACGATCCGGCAGACGCTTTTCATGCCGTAGCCATGTTTCCCCTTGTCCGGCTTGCTGGTCGGCAGGCGTTCGCCATGGCGGACAAACGGATCGCTCCCACAGGAGTTGGTCATCACAAGCACCGTATAAGGTGTGTTTTCCCGGTGGCTGACGCTCAGCTCGATAAAAGCTTCCGCAGTGCCTGTGGCAGATTCAAGCGCATTTTCAAGCAGGTTGCAGAAAAGCGAGGTCATGTCCGTATCTGTGACAAATTCTGTCGTGCCGCTTCGGATGTCCGTATGGAAGGTGACACCCGCTTCACGGCATCTGGTCTGGTAGCGGCAGAGGATCGCGTCTAAGATCTCACGGTCACACAGATGCGCGCTCTCCTTGAGCGCCGGGGACTGGATCAGAAGGCTTATGTATTCCGCGATCTTTTTTGGTTCGTTCTTATCATTTAAAACAGAGATCATGTTGATATGCTTTTTGATATCGTGGATCAAAATATTCTGGTTTTCATTCTGCCTTAGCAGCAGTTTGTAATAGTCCGTGGCATCCTGTTCTTTTTGCAGCTGGAGCGAGAGCTCGGTGAAGGACTGGTTCCGCTTTTTGGAGTAGCTGTCCGCCGCGTAAACGAGGAGGTTACAGATCAAAAGAAGAACGGCGCTCGCCGAGATCATGCAGTTGATAAAGGTCGGAAGATTTCCGTTTTCCGAGATAAAAAAGAGGGACAGCATCAAAAAGAGCGAGATGATGGGAATGCTGATCAGAAAAAAGAACGTTTTATCCGGCGGAATGTCCCGGATCCTCTTTTCATAGTGCGCAAGCAGTGTCATAAAAGTAAAATATAAGGTTTTGCTGATGGCGGTGAGGAGCACGAGGGAAAAAAAGTAGTCGTTCGGTTTTCCGGAACTGTGAAAAAAGGAAAACAGGATGCTGTAAGGGATAAATTCACTGATCCCCATGAGAAAGGTAGCCGCGACCGCGTGAAATAAAGCGGTATACCAGGTCAGGCGGTACATGAGCAAAAGAAAGCAGAAATTGGCGGCAAGAAATGTGACCGTGTTGCACGACCACGAGAGTTCCAGGCGGGAGAGCAGGTACAGACCGCTGTAAAAAATGAAGAGCATGGAGACCTGAAGATGCCAGTGGAACTTGGAATCAAACAGCCGGATCGCGTAGTTGCCGAAAATAAAACCTTCTATCGTGTAGATCAAAATATAAAATGCGGAAATTTCCATGGTGTCTTACCTCGTACTTTCTAAATATAAAAAATAGGCAGCTTTAAATTCGGTGTACTTTCTGCGCGTCAGGTAGGCCTCAAAGCGGTGGCTGGCGAGCTGGATGAGCGAGTGGTCAAATTCCGAAACATGTGAAAGGTTCACGAGAAAACTGCGGTGTGACTGGAAAAAGCAGTTTTTGGGAAGCGTGTCTGCCCAGAACTGCATATTATGTACCGATTCAAAATCTCTTGTCAGCGTGTGGATCACAAGCTTCCGCCCCTGCGTTTCCAGGCAGATGATGTCGGAAACAGGAACCGTAAATACGCCCTGTCTCGTCTCGATCGCGACTTTTTCGGAGGCGCAGTTGTACTGCTTGAGCGCGTCCTTCAGATTGCGGAAAAGCCGCTTGCGGTCTATGGGCTTGGAGAGATAGCGGAAAACATGAAACCGCATCGCCTCGTCCAGGTATTCCGTGTAGGAAGTCACCATAAAAATGATGGTGTCCGGCTGCTTCTTTTTTAGCTGCTGACCGACATAAATGCCGTTCACACCGGGCATTTCCACATCGAGAAAAACGATGTCCTTTTCTCCGGGATCCGCAAGCAGGGATTCTCCGTCAAAAAACAGATCCATATCCGGGCATTTCAGATGATCCCGCTTAAAAAAGTCCCGGATGTATCCGGCGAGCTGTCCGGCTGTCGTTTGATCGTCATCACAGATCAGTATACGCATAAATCATATCTCCTTTATATTTTATATAAAATGTTCCTCGTTCCAGGGCGTCCGGTTGCGCGCTACGAGCAGTTCAATAAACTCTCTGGCGAGCGCAAGGTCGGACGGACTGCACAGGCGCAGCATGTCCGAAATGTCTTTTGAGACGTTGTTGGCGTGCATACTGCCAAGCAGCAGATAGTCCGGCGTCACTTTTAAGACTTCACAGAGGTTTAAAAAAGTGTCGATGCTGGTTTTTTGTTTTCCGCTCTCAATGGCGGACATGTGGTTATTTGAGATGGAAAGCAGCCGGGCGAGTTCTCCCTGCTTTAAATGCAGTTCTTTGCGCCGCAGCCGGATGCGGTTTCCCATTTCGATATAGCGCAGGTGCAAATGCATCACATCCTTATCTTCAAAAAATTCTGAACGGGTTGGATTTTTCTGCCTCAGGTGAAAAAAAGAAAGGCAGAAAAAAGGTTTCGACCAATATAGAAGTATATCTGACCATTCCTGCGAAAACGGTCGATTTTTGCCGGAAAAACGATTATGATAAGTGGCGTAACCAAAAAACATCGACCCGAAAGGAGAAGAACTATGGCAAAGAAAAATTTTGGAAAACAGGCAGCAAAAGGGGTAGCGGCAGCGCTTGATACGGTACTGCGTGCGGATGCGAATTCCACATCCTGCATCGTGGTTTATCAGCCGAAGGCACCGAAGGAACTGGCACGTTACAAAAAGAGTAAATGATCGCGTGGTGCGCACGGGGGATCACAGGATGGCTGATCCGGTGCGGAGCGGTCAGAGAATCTGACAGAGAGCTATATGTCTACGCGGCATATAGCTTTCTGATCACCGTATCACCGTTATTCTTAACGATCCTGATCGGTACCCTGCTTGGAAAAACGTGGCAGAGTATCGTTTTGATCCTTCCATTTTTACTGATACGGAAATTCAGCGGCGGCGTACACGCAAAGCATGCCATCGTATGTTTCATCTGTTCCTGTTTGTTACTTCTTTTGTGCATCGAACTTTCCGGGCACATTGAGGGCGGCTCTACACTGGCAGCCGTGACAGCAGCAGCAATGGTATCCCTCTTTTTACTCAGTCCGGTGGATTCCAAAAACCGGAGACTGGATGAAGACGAAAAAAGACGTTACCGCGTGGTTACAGGAATTCTTACGACAGCATTCGGGCTGCTTGCGGCGGTACTTTTCTTCTGCGGATGGGAGAACGCGTCGGTGTGCATTTCACTTGGGATCATTCTGACTGCGGGTCTGCAGATACCGTGTATCATTTCCAGATGATATCTGTTTTTTCAAAAAAATGACCAAAACAGATGAAAAAATGTCGTTTCATACATAACTTCTTGAAAAGGCAGGGGATTTGAAGATAATAGGAAACGTACTTATTGTTTTGGGAAGTGGAGAAGGATAATCATATGGAAGGCATCAGTGGAGTAAAGTCGCAGGGAATTACCAAAGCAGCATTGACAAGGGAGAGAATCTGGGAAGCATTAGAGGAAATGAAAGTAGAAGACCGGAATGAATTTTACATCGAAGGCCATAAATGCAGTATGGATGATGTGGAAAAGATAAATGACAGTCTGATACAGGAGATCAAAAGCAAAAACAATACGATCACGATCGAAAAGGGGAAATTTTACGGAGTCCGCGGGGCAGACGGCAGGAAATGGGCGATGCGGATCAATAAAAATGGAGATTTCCGTCTCATGCATTCGGAATCGCTTTACGCGTGGGATCACGGGGAAAAGTGTAAGGAAGCCTATGAATGCTGGGGATTTATCCGGGCGCTCAGTGTCACCTCACTCACGGTCGCGTTTGAAATGGAGTATAAGACCCCGGTGGAAGTGGACCGGATCTTTCAAAAATACGGGATCCGCCCTGGATTTTTTACGATCCGCGTGGGAGAACGCAGCAATACCTTTTTCTACAGCAGAGAGGGAAAGATATACGCTAAGCAGGATTATGACAACTGCTACCGGATCTACCGGAAAGGAAAACAGGCGGTACTTCCCTATGGGGCAGATTATATGGATTTAAGAAGGGCGCGCGCAGGCAGGAGAAAAGTCTGGGAAAGCGCATAAAAAAGAATAAAAGAGTTTGTCACGTCAGAGACGGGATGCAGGAAACGCATTCCGTCTCTGTTGTGTTTCTATAAATAATTTAGAAATAGTTCATGGAATTTTAAGAAGTGTCCTACCTTGTATAATCTCTGCGTTCAGTGTAAAATAAGAAGATACAAAAACGCGGCAGGAGCGGCAGAAAGGACAGGAAAACCATATGAAATTCCTACACATAGCGGATGTGCATCTGGGGATTGCGCCGGATGCGGGAAAGCCGTGGAGTTCGCGCAGACAACAGGATATATGGGATTCTTTCCGGGAGGTTCTTGCCGTGGCAGAGCGGGAAAAGGTCGATCTTGTCCTGATCGCCGGGGATCTGTTTCACCGTCAGCCGCTCATGCGGGAGCTAAAGCAGGTCAATGAGCTTTTTGCTGGGCTTACCCGTGCCAAAGTGGCGCTGATCGCGGGGAATCACGATTATATGCATCCGAGATCCAATTACCGGGGCTTTTCGTTTGCGGAAAATGTGATCTTTTTTGACCGTGAACAGATAAAGGGAGTGGAACTGCCGGAGTATCAGGCGTGCATTTACGGGCTCAGTTACTGGCATAAAGAGATTACAGACGGTCTATATGATGCGCTGCGGCCGAAAGATCCGGCGAAGATCAACATACTGCTTGCGCATGGCGGCGACGCGAAGCACATCCCGATGTCGGAAGCGGCGCTGCGGCAGAACGGATTTGACTACGTTGCCTGCGGACATATCCACAAAGGCGGGCAGATCATAAAAAACAAAGCGGTCATGGCAGGTTCGCTTGAGCCGACCGACTGTAATGATTTCGGGCCGCACGGATACTGGATGGGTGAGGTGACCAAGCGCGGATGTGAGGTATCGTTTTACCCGATCCGCAAATGTGAGTATGTGCGGCATGAGATCCGTGTGGATGCGGGCATGACCGCGCAGGACGTGGAAGAATGCTTAAAGCGCGACCTCACGAAAAAAGAACCCTATGAAAAATACCATGTGATACTTACCGGCGGCTATACACCGGGCGCGGAGCCGGATACTGCGCGGCTCTTGGAATTACCGGATGTGGCGGCAGTGGAGAATTGTCTGGTTCCCGCGTATGATTTCGCGCAGTTAAAGCGGGAGTACCGGGGAACACTGCTCGAACGGTATATTTCTAAGATAGAAGCACTGCCGCAGAACGCAGTCACAAAGGAAGCGCTGTATTATGGCGTGGACGCGATCTGTCAGGCGATGGAGCACAGATGATATTAAAAGAAGCCTATATAGAAAATTTCGGAAAACTTCATAAGGAAGAGATCGTGTTCCGGCCGGGGATCAATGTGATCTGCGGCGGAAACGAGGCGGGAAAAACCACGTTTGCGGAATTTCTTTCCGCGATGCTCTTTGGGCTGGAACCAAAGCGTGGCAGAAGTCAGAAAAACGATACCTACCGACGTTATGAGCCGTGGAATGCGGCATCCTACTACTGCGGCAGTCTCCGTTTTGAGATAGAGGACAGGCCGTTTGTGTTAAAGCGCAATTTTTACCACAAAGAAAAGACGGCGGAACTGAAAAATGAGGCGGACGGCGAACAGCTCTCCGTCGAGTTTGGCGATCTTTCGATGTTACTCGGGGAGCTAGGCAGGAGCGCGTATGAAAATACCTGGTGCATCGGGCAGACCGGAGCGGTGACCGGTGATGAACTGGCGGGCATCCTGCGGGAATATCTTTCCAACCTTGAAAATACCGGGGAGGCGGATATCAGTCTTTTGCTAGCACAGAAGAATTTGGAGCAGCGCGGCAAAGAGATCCGCAGAGAGAAGAAGGCGCTTTTAGAGGAAAAAGAAAGCAGGATCGAAAAACTGCGGGTCGAGGAACAGCTCCTTACCGGGGACATGGAAAAGTTAGAAGAACAGACCGGGCACGAAGCAATCCGGCATGATCTGAAGATTCAGGCGCTGATGCGTGAAGAACATGAAAACGGACAGAAGAAAAGATCCGGATGGCAGATCTGGATGGCGGTCTTATGCGGAGTGGCGGCCGTGTCTCATCTGTTTTTCTTTGGAAAGTATGCCGTGGCAGCATGGTGCGCGGTGGAAATGCTGTTTCTGTTCCTTCTGTTTTTTGCAGTTTTTACCGTCCGCAGGCAGCATCAGAGGCAGGTGACAGTGCTGGAACAACAGAAAGCGGAGATGCAGCGTCATCAGGCACTGGAGCAGACATTTGCGGAGCAGATGACGGATAAGGAACTGCGCCGGGACAATGTGCGGGAAGCGATCCGGGAAGCCATGCAAAAAGGCAGTGCAGAGGCGGAGCTTGAGAAGAAAGAACAGGCGTTGCTTTTAGCACAGCAGATCCTTGGGGAATCATCCGGCGGGATGTCGGAGGAAGTAAAAGAAAAACTTTACGCTTCGGCGTCCCGGGTTCTTTCCGAGATCACGGGCGGACGTTATGTGAGCCTTAAATTTGACGACGCGATGAGGATCGTGTTGTCTGATTCAAAAAAGGAGATCCCGGTTGAGGCACTCAGCCGGGGAACGATAGAACAGGTCTATCTGGCGGTTCGGATCGCGATCGCAGCCGTGCTCTCGGATGAGCCGATGTTTTATTCCTTTGACGAGGCGTTCGCGTTTTATGACGAAGACCGTCTTGCGGCGGTGCTCGCGTATCTTGGCAGACAGCCGCAGCAGTCACTTATTTTTACCTGCACGACGCGGGAAGAGGATATACTAAGGAAGAATGATATTCCATATCACAGAATAGTTTTACATACAGGGGGAGGCAGCTGATGTCCCGAAAGAAAAAGAAGAAGAAAAAATACCGCGGATTCTGGCGGTTCATCAAATTTCAGATATTTTTAATGTGTCTTGTGCTCGGAGGGCTGGCGTACTACTATCTGGGCGGTTACGCACAGCAGATCTCACAGTTAAAGTCGGAGGCGGAGCAGTATGTAAAGACGTCATCACCATCGACCTTTAAGGCATCACAGACCAGTGTTGTTTATGACGCGAACGGAAACCAGATTTCGGTCTTAAAAGGAGAGAAAGATGTCTATTACCTGAGCTTTGACCAGATCCCGACGAATGTGACCGCGGCGATCATCAGTATCGAGGACAAGAAATTCTACCAGCATGGCGGTGTGGATTATAAGGCGATCATGCGTGCGGTGCTCGCAATGCTGCGGGACGGAGAGGTTACGCAGGGCGGGAGTACGATCACCCAGCAGCTTGCAAGAAATGTTTTTATCTCGCAGGAAAAGACCTGGCAGCGAAAGATGGAGGAGATCTTTATTGCGCTGCAGATGGAGAAAAAGTACACCAAAAATGAGATCCTCGAATTTTATCTGAACAATATCTACTTTGGAAACGGATATTATGGGATCCAGGCGGCAAGCAAGGGTTACTTTAATACGACCGTGGATCAGCTTGATCTGTCCCAGATCGCTTTCCTATGCGCGATACCGAACAATCCGTCGTTATATGATCCGGTGAACCATGCGGACCATACCATAACGCGCCGGGATCTGATCTTAAAAAACATGTTGGATGACGGGAAGATCACGCAGAGCGCGTATGAAAACGCAAAGGCGGAGCAGATCGTGTTAAACCGCCCGCAGACCAGCAAAAACGACTATGTGGAGACGTATACCTATAACTGCGCGACCCGCGCGCTGATGAAACAGCAGGGCTTCCAGTTCCAGTATACGTTTGATACGGCGGAGGCGGAGGATGCCTATGACAGCATGTATGAGGAAACCTATGCCGCCTGCCAGCGTGCCCTTTATACCGGAGGATACCGGATCTACACCTCGATCGATCTGAACATGCAGACCGCGCTTCAGCAGAGCGTGGATGATAATTTGAAAGATTATACGGATGTCGGGGATGACGGCATCTATGAGATGCAGAGCTCGGCGGTATGCATTGACAACGAGACCGGTTATGTCAAGGCGATCGTTGGCGGACGGAGCCAGCAGCTGAGCGGTTATACCTTAAACCGCGCTTACCAGAGCTTCCGTCAGCCGGGAAGCTCGATCAAGCCGCTCATCGTGTATACACCGGCACTGGAGCGCGGTTATACGCCGGATTCGATTGTAAATGATGAGAAGACGGAGGGCGGACCGTCCAACGCCAACAAGAGTTATGCCGGAAAGATCACACTGCGCCAGGCGGTGGAATCTTCCAAAAACACAGTGGCGTGGAGCCTGTTTGAGGAGCTGACGCCGAAAGTCGGGATCTCCTATCTGCGAAATATGAACTTTTCCCATCTGGAAAATCAGGATGAGCAGATGGCGGCTTCCCTGGGTGGATTTACGAGAGGTGTGTCCGCGCTTGAGATGGCATCGGGATATGCGGCACTGGAAAACAGCGGAAAATACCGGGAGCCGACCTGTATCGTCAAGATCACGGATGCGGACGGCAATGATATCTATGTGTCGGATCAGGAGGAGACCGTTGTCTACAAAGAAAACGCGGCACGGATGATGACCGACATGCTGGTTTCCGTTGTGCAGGAGGGAACCGGAAAGGGACTGGCGATCAGTGAGATGCCATGCGCGGGCAAGACCGGAACGACCAACGACAATAAAGACGGATGGTTTGTCGGCTATACGCGCTACTATACGACCAGTGTATGGGTCGGCTATGATATGCCAAAAGAGCTTCCGACACTGAAAGGTTCTTCTTACCCGGGAAATATCTGGCATGATTTTATGGAAAATATCCACACCGGACTGACCCCTCTCAACTTCCTGCCTTATGTTTCCTACACGGATGGCGGGCAGAAAGATGACGGAAAGGAACAGCAGCAAGAGGACACGAAGAAAGAAGAAAAAGATAAGACAGATCAGCCGGCAGAGCCGCAGCCGGAGCAGCAGCCGCCACCGGAACAACAGCCGGCGGAACAGCCGCAGGAGAATCCGTCACCGGAGCAGCAGCCGCAGCCGGAACAACAGCCGGCAGAACAGCAGCCGGCGGATCAGCAGACCGGACAGCAGGAGGCACAGCCGGAACAGCCACAGCCCGGAGATCAGAGCGGGCAGGATTCGCAGGACAATGCACAGCAGATAGAAAACCAGGGGGGAGAACAGAACACGCCGGGCGAATAGAGAGAAAGGATTAAAAAACGATGGAGAAAAAGGTTGTATTAAAGGATATGGAGCCAAAGGACAGGGTTTCCTATATATGGGAGTACTATAAATGGTACATCATTGTGATCACGTTTGCGGTTATTTTCGGGATCTATCTGATCTTCAGCTACGCGACACGCAAGGAGGAAGTGGCGCATGTACTGATGGTCAATGCCGACCTGGAAGCGGTGAGTGACGACGATAACCGTATGTTTGACGGCCTTCTTTCGGATAACGGCTATAATACCGTAAAACAGGAAGTCGCGGTCAACGACGGACTGCATGTGGATCCGACCGGAGTCGGACAGAACAACTACTACACCTTCAGCTCGATCTTAACGATCTTAGAAGCGGGCGGCGCGGATGTCTATCTGGCAGATCCGGAGACCTTTGACCTCATAGGTTCCACTTCGAACTTAAAGGATCTCTCTACGGTGCTGCCGGAGGATATCATGAAAAAATATGCGGATAAACTGGTCTATGCCACGGATGAGGAGACGAAGGAAGAATACCCGTGCGGGATCGAGATCACCGGAAATGAGTGGACGAAAGAGACCGGTCTTTACAGCGGAGAGTGCGTGATCGGCGCGGCATATGGAGATGCCAAGGACGGTCTGAGTGAAAAGCTGATTTCTTATATATTAGGAGAGGGCGAAAGCCATTGACAGGACGAAATTGGTCGCCTATACTGAAATTATGGATGAAATTTCTCGTTTTTCAGAAAAAAAGTAGATAAAGGAGCAAATCAGAAAATGAAGAAGTATGGTTTTGGAGTGGACATTGGAGGAACAACATGCAAGATCGGTCTGTTCGAGATGAACGGAACACTGATCGAGGACTGGGAGATTAAGACAAACACAGAAAATAAAGGGGCATCGATCTTAGATGACGTTGCGGCTGCGATCGAAGGCAAAATGCAGTCTGCCGGCATTGCAAAAGAGGAAGTCCAGGGCATCGGAGTGGGTGTTCCGGGACCGGTTACCGGTGACGGCACAGTATTACAGTGCGTCAATCTCGGCTGGGGTGAATTCAATGTTGCAGAGGTATTAAAGAAACGCACCGGATTTGACGTAAAAGTCGGCAATGACGCAAACGTAGCGGCACTCGGCGAGATGTGGCAGGGTGGCGGAAAAGGTCACAAGGATGTTGTCATGGTTACGCTTGGAACCGGAGTCGGCGGCGGAATCATCGTAGATGGAAAGATCGTGGCAGGCGCGAACGGAGCCGGCGGCGAGATCGGACACATCATGGTCAATGAAGAAGAGACCGATACCTGTGGCTGTGGAAAGAAAGGCTGTCTGGAGCAGTACGCATCCGCAACCGGAATCGTGCGCATGGCAAAGAAACTGCTGGCGTCTGACGACAGAGAGACAACCTTAAAGAACGTGAGTGAGCTGACAGCAAAAGACATCTTTGACGCGGCAAAAGCGGGAGACGCGGTAGCGAAAGAACTGGTAGAAAAGCTTGGAAAGGTACTTGGCAACGCACTTGCAAATGTGGCATGCGTAGTCAATCCGGAGATCATCGTAATCGGCGGCGGTGTTTCCAAAGCAGGAAGCATCTTGATCGATGTGATCCGGAAACACTATGTGGAGACAACGTTCCATGCATGCAGAAAAGCAGAATTCGCGCTTGCTACACTGGGCAATCAGGCAGGAATGTACGGATGTGTACAGATGCTGCTTGACATGTAAGCAAAAAAGCGTACCGCAGGATTACATAGCAATATCATACAGTAAAAATAAAAGCCACAGACGGATCAGGACTTTTTGATGCTTGACCGTCTGTGTTTTTTTGCTTCATAAAGGATTTCATCGGACTTTTTGATGATCTCATTTAAGTCTGTCTTAGGGCTGCAGATGAAACTCTGAATACCAACGGATATTTCGACGAAAAAAGGTTTGGCAGATCCCGCGTTAAAGTCGGTCTCGGCCAGCTTTAATTTCGCCGGAAACGAAGTTGCAAAATCTGGATCGGAAGAGAGCACAAGAGCCACGAACTCATCACCGCCGATGCGCGCAGTCAGAGAGGCCGCGGGCAGATTTTTGGTTAAAAGCCGGGCGGCGGACTGGATCGCGAAATCGCCGGAAGCATGTCCGAAACAGTCGTTGATCTCTTTTAAATGATCGAGATCGCCGAAGATCAGATGTGCCGGTGCGCCTGCGTGACCTTTGCACAAAGAGATCGCGCGTTCCATAAAACCACGCCGGTTCAGCAGATTGCTCAGCTCATCATACTCGGAGATGAAGCTGAGGATATGATTCTGATTCTGGATGACATCCAAAGACTGCTTTAATTCCTGTTGAACTTTTTTCTCCTGATTGTTCAGGTGGATAAAACGGAACAGTGAACCAAGCTGCAGGCTGCAGGTCTGCACAAAGGACACGTCATTTTGCTCAACATCACATAAAAGGACACCGTATTGTTCTTCCCCGGAAAACATCACAAAGGCAGTCAGGGACTGACGGCGGTCTTCCGGTAAAAAAGAGGAAAAACCGTTTTGCTCCGTGACAAGCGGCCGTTCATCCGGCTCATAAAGATGGCATTCGTTCTGGTTGTAAAACGCGGTCAGATACAGATACTCGTCAAAAGAGATCGGTTTTCCGGCAACAAGACGGATCGGGTGCTCAAAAAGGTAAAAATAAGCGCCACGGATATTCATCAGGCGGAAACGCTCCATGACATGATGGATGGAATCCATGAAATTCAGATCATCATTGATCAGATCCCGCGTAAATGTTGGAACGAACCACGCCTTGCGGTTTGCGGTGATGACCTGCTTTTCCAGATTGCTTACGTCCTTTAAATGTGTATACTGGTGCAGCATGGAAATGATATCGGAAAGAATATCGGAAATGACATCATCTTCCGTATTTGCGATCAGCACGCGCAAAAGCTCGGTGAACTTCTCGAGCACAAGCTCAGTGGAGATGTGGTGGTGTCCGAGCAACAGGTTTAAAATGGTAAACAGATAGTTATCCTGCGCATGCAGTTTCTTTTTCTCAAAAGCATTTTCATAAATGTAGGAAAAGAAATTCCGCACAAGGGCGGTGTAGTATATACGCATATTTTCGTATGGGATCAGAGAAAATACATCCATCGAGATCTGGTCGGCGGAAGAGAGGATGAAAGCCTTAAAATCCGTGACAGCGACAGCGTCAGAAGTCAGGGAGAGACTTGGTGTACATCCACAGGAACACCGTCTGCGCAGAATGGATGGCATGCGCTTGGAAAACGGTTTCCGCCCGCGGCAGAGCATCAGCGTGTTTTTGAGCGCGGTATAGCTGAAAAGAAAGCTGCTGTGCGCAACGCTGGTCAAAGGCGGGGTCAGGGACTGCGCGAAATCCACATTGTCAAAGCCGGTGATGGCAATGTCCTTTCCGATCAGAAGGTTGTGTCGCCCACAGACGCGGTATCCGGCTTTTGCCATATTGTCGTTCGCGAAAGCGATCGCTTCAAGCCCCGGGTTGTTGTCTAACAGAGCTTCCACGAGCTCGTCGATATTTTCGGAATAGTCGCCGTAGACGACCATGTCTTTCGTGACCGTAAGCCCGTGTTCTTCCATGGTGTCGCGGTAGGCGGCAAGGCGTTCGTTGGAATCCCGGTTGTTCTTCGGGCCGCAGACGAATGCGATCTTCTTATAATGATGGAAATCGAGCAGATGCTCCATGCAGCTGCGGGTGCCGTTGTAATTGTCTGCGATCAGATACGGGGCATCCGTCGATTTTGGGATGTCCTCAAGCAGAAGGCATGGAATGTCCGCGTAATTGTTTAAAAACTGTTCCAGATCGCTGCTGCGTGTGGACAGCGAAAGCGAACCATAAGCGATGATCATCGCGTCCAGCTTTGAGAAATGGGCGTAATCGTAAATGGTGTCAAACTGATAATGATAATGTCCGTTGTCATTGCTTAAAAGAATGTCTGTGCAGTAAAGCGGCGCCTGCGGCCCCATCAGAAAGATCAGATTGACGTCCTCTTCCCTGGCGCAGGTATAAAATCCACTGATCAGATCCTCCGAGTAATCGGATTGAATGTCCCCCAACATGATCCCGATCGTATAGCGTTTTTTTTCTGGTGTATTCATGTAAAAATCCCTCTTTTGAAAAACCGTACAAAGCTGATTATTATTTAAATTATACCATAAAAAGAGAGGGGCGTGAACCGGTTTTCAAATATATTCCACCGGTTCCAGATATTGTGGCTGTCTATTTTCGCATGGCTGTGCTATGATTTTTTGTAACAAATATGTAACAATTTTGAAATCAAAACGAAATATATTAAAGCTGATTTCAAAGGAAAGAGAGGACAACATGAAAAAAAGATATATGGCGGCACTGACAGCGGCATTCATCACAACAGCGGTATCTCCGCTCGCGGTACACGCGGGAACCGTGACTTCCACGGGAAATTGCGCAAAGAGCGCGAAAGTTACGGTGATCGGTGGAAAGATCAATGACTGCGACAGCATCAAGGATATCATGTCACAGCTCGGAAACGGAAACTGGAATGACAGATGGAACAACTGCACACCGGAAACAAAGCCGGAAACAAAACCGGAGACGAAACCGGAAACGAAGCCGGAGGAGGACGCGTCAGAAACCTCCTTTGCCCGTCAGGTCGTGGCACTGGTGAACGCGGAGCGGAAAAAAGCAGGTCTTTCCGAGGTGACACTGGATGAAAAAGTGGAAGCGGCGGCGTTAGTGCGCGCGAAGGAGACCGAGCAGTCCTTTTCCCATACGAGACCGAACGGAAGCAGCTTTAGCACAGCCTTAAAAGAGCAGGGCGTGTCTTACCGTGGTTCGGGCGAGAACATCGCGTGGGGACAGAAAACACCGGAGGATGTCATGAAGGCATGGATGAACAGTGAAGGCCACAGAGCCAATATCCTAAATGCCAGGTTCACCAAGATCGGTGTGGGATATTATCAGAATGCCAGGGGCACAAATTACTGGACACAGTTATTTACCTATTAATAAGGAAAAGAAAAAAGAGGTCTGGAGACATAAATTTCAGATCTCCTTTTTATAGCGGAAAACGGGTTTTGCTTTGAAAAATCACTGTACAATCCCTGAGGAATTGATTATTATGGAAAGTAGAAGACAGTAAAGGGGAGAATCGCATGTTTGAACAGGATTATATTATGCGCCTGATCCATGAGATGGTGCGCACAGTTATGAAACTGGTATTCGGGCTGGACGAAGAAGAGGAAGAAGAATTGAGAGTGCTCGATACCATGTCAGCGGATAATGGAGAAAAATTGAACGAGCTGATCGACCTTGCAGACGAGGGAAAGATCAATGAAGCAGAGAACAGACTGTATGACCTGTTGGAGGACAAAGATCCGGATGCGCTCAAGATCGCGCTTGCATTTTACGATCATATGAACGGGTTCGATACAGAATTTTTAGATGAGGCAGACTATTCCAGAGAGGAGATCCGGGATGGGATCTGCGATGTGCTTAAGCGATTTGGCTATGGTGGAATGACCGGATTGTTTTTGCAGTAAAATGAAAGGATAAAGAAGGGATTTACATTGGAAAAAGGACAAAAGAGAATAACGATCGGAGTTCTCGCAGGCGGAATACTGGACGATTTTACGAAAGTCGTGAGCAGGGGAGTGCTCAGCGCGGCAAAGCGTCTGGGCGTGAACGTCGTGGTGCTCCCCGGAAAATATCTGGACCGGGATCTGTCGGACAACCGGGAACTTCGTTATGAATATCAGTACAACACCATATTTTCCTATGCGGAGAAAGAAAAATAAGCCATACAATGTGACGGTTTCCGCCGGCGCGGTGAGGATCGATCCGGAAGAAGAAATGACGCTTGAGGAAGCACTCGCGAAGGCGGATCAGAAGTTATACATTGCAAAACAGCATCGTAAGAAAGAAGTTGCGAAATAATAAAGATAAAAAAAGATAGAAAAGGAATGACAGGAGTAAAAGAATGGCAGAAGAGATGAATTATCCGGGGATGGGAACGCAGATCCCGGCAAAAAAAGAAAGATCGGGGATCAGCGGAAGTACCCTAAAGATCATTGCGATCGTTACCATGCTCATTGACCACATCGGTGCGTCGGTACTCGGGAGACTGCTTCAGACACACGGGATCAATGAACTGAATGTGGCAGATATATCGGCGCTCACACAGTGGATGGCTGATAACTCGGTATTGTTCTGGAGTTATACCATCATGCGGATGATCGGGCGCGTGGCGTTTCCGATCTTCTGCTTTTTGCTGATCCAGGGATTTTTACATACCCATGACGTAAAAAAATACGCGGCGCGGCTGTTTGCGTTCGCACTGATCTCGGAACTGCCCTTTGATCTGGCATTTAAGGGAAAGATAGATTTTTCCTATCAGAATGTATTCTTTACACTGTTTATCGGTCTTATGACGATGATCGCGTTCCGCTGGATCGAGGAGCATACGGACTGGAGCGGATGGCAGCGCGTGATCCTTTATATCGCGGCGCTTGTGTGCGGGATCGTGGTGGCGGAGCTGCTGCAGACGGATTACGCGGGAAAGGGCGTGGTCTGCATTATGGCGCTTTATATTTTTAGGAAAACAAAGGTGCAGCAGATCATTGCCGGCTGCGTGGCATTTTGCTGGGAGCTTACAGCACCGATTGCATTTTTGCCGATTGCATTCTATAATGGAAAGCGTGGATTAAAGATTAAATATTTCTTTTATGCATTCTATCCGGTGCATCTGCTCATACTGTATCTGGTCGTTTGCCTGATGGGTATGGGAAATATGCCGGCAATGTAAGGAAATGAAATACAGACGGAATGGAGACGATGGACATGAAAAAGACGATTCTTACCATTGGAAGACAGTATGGAAGCGGCGGCCGTGAAATCGGACAGAAGATTGCCGAGAAGCTGGGATATCCGCTTTATGATAAGGAAAAACTGCTGGAAATTGCGAAAAAAGACGGCAGTTTTGATGAGGTGAGATCTTTCTATCAGGAAAAACCGGTGGACAGTCTGCTGTACGCGATCGCGATGAGCACGCTCACACAGGGCATGGAGAGAAAGCCGTTTCAGGAGATCAAAAAGATCATTGAGCAGGAGCCGTGTATCCTGATCGGACGCTGTGGAAACTATATCACGAAGGACAGAACAGATACCCTGCGTGTGTTCATCCATGCGGATGATAAATTCCGCGCGGAGCGTGTGGCGAAGGAAAACGGGATCACGGAAGAAAAGGCGGCAAAAAAGATCGTTGAGACAGATAAGGCGAGAGCTTCCTTTTACCGTTTCTATACCAACGGGGAATGGGATCAGGCATCTGGCTATGATCTTGTGTTAAACAGCAGCATGTTCGGAATTGACCAGTGCGTGGATATGATCATAAAAAGTATGGATCGATAAAAGAAAAAAGCTGTGAAAGATGAAACATCATTTTTCGCAGCTTTTTTTGATGGCATTTTACTTTTCCCATCGTCCCGATGCGCCGCACGGGAGCACCAGACCGGTTGCGGAAACCGGAAGCCCGATCTCCTCCGCATGGACAGTTCCACCGAAATCTTTTAACGCAGTTCCAAGCATATAGGAGAGCACGGCAGGCTGAAGCCCGGTCGTGTAGGAACTGATCAGGAAGAACAGCGGGTCGTCCGAGAGCAGCTTCGCACAGAGCTTGATCAGCGGATAGACACAGTCCTCGATCTTCCAGATCTCTCCCTTGGTGCCTCTGCCGTAAGAAGGCGGATCCATGATGATCGCGTCATAGTGGTTTCCGCGGCGGATCTCGCGCTCTACGAATTTGACGCAGTCATCTACGATCCAGCGGATCGGCGCGTCGGAAAGACCGGAGGATGCCGCGTTTTCCTTTGCCCAGGTGACCATGCCCTTTGAGGCGTCAACGTGTGTCACGCTCGCACCGGCAGCGGCAGCGGCGACCGTAGCGCCTCCGGTGTAGGCGAACAGGTTTAAGACCTTGACCGGACGGTGCGCGTTTTTGATCTTTCCGGAGCACCAGTCCCAGTTGACCGCCTGTTCCGGAAACAGTCCGGTATGCTTGAAACTGAATGGCTTTAACTGGAACGTCAGATTTTTGTACTGGATGCTCCACTGCTCCGGCAGATCGAAAAACTCCCATTCACCGCCGCCTTTTTTACTGCGGTGGTAATGCGCGTTCATCTTCTTCCAACAGCGGTTGTTCTTGGGCGTGTCCCAGATGACCTGCGGATCCGGGCGCACCAGGATATAATTTCCCCAGCGTTCCGCCTTTTCTCCCTTTGAACAGTCTATTACTTCATAATCTTTCCATTGATCTGCAATCCACATGTTAAAATCCTCTTCCTACCTAATTATATATGAAGTTATTATATCGACCGCGCGCGCCAGCGTCAATATCTTTCCGTTTCTTTCCCGGATGAAGTGTGTTATGATTACGGCATTATACATGAGGCGGAGAGAAAATGAGTACATCCGCGCTCGTGGTCAATATCGCGGTGAGCGTCTTAAGCGGGGCACCGGAACAGAAGATCATTCAGGAATTTGAAGAGGCAAACAACATGCGTTAGCTGTTTTTTAGGGCGGGAACCGGAAAAATCCCGCCCTTTTGCATGAAAAACCGGAAAAAATGGATTGTACCGGAAAAAATACAATTTCTTTGAAAAAAGTGTTGCAAAGCCGGAGGATATCCTGTATACTAGCAAGTGCTGTGACATGATAGCGTTGAAGCGCGAGGTTGCTGCCTGATATGGCAGGTTTTCCGTGGAGCGAATGTCAAGTTAGGAAACTGGCGACAAGTCACTGTACGAATCAAAGATGTCTACGAAAGGTAGAAACAACGTGTGTAAATCCGTAGGACACACACGGAGAAGTGTACAGTCACCGCTTGTCGTACTGAAGTAAAAGTGCGAAAAGGAGGCGACTTTTTTTATGGCAAGTCAAGTAATGAGAATCACGCTCAAAGCTTATGACCACGAATTAGTGGATTCATCAGCAAAAAAAATCATCGAGACTGTAAAGAAAAACGGATCACAGGTGAGTGGACCAGTACCACTTCCGACTAAGAAAGAAGTAGTTACGATTCTTAGAGCAGTACACAAGTACAAAGATTCCAGAGAGCAGTTCGAGCAGAGAACTCATAAGAGACTTATCGATATCATTGCACCGACACAGAAAACTGTAGATGCATTATCCAGACTGGAAATGCCGGCTGGTGTTTACATTGATATCAAAATGAAAGAAAAGTAAGAAAGTCAAAAATGGCAACAATCCTGAAGGGTTAATATAGAAGCAACACAACATTCTGTAAGGAATCAACATATTCGCGCTCACGCGAATTCATAGTGTTCCACTTATATGACTGTTCTAGGATGAACATGGCGTACCGGGGCTTCCCGGAGTAATACAAAGTGTTCCGCTGTAGAGAAAACAGGAGGTAAAAAGAATGAAGAAAGCTATCTTAGCTACAAAAGTCGGAATGACTCAGATCTTCAATGCAGATGGAGTTATGGTTCCGGTAACTGTATTACAGGCTGGTCCGTGTGTAGTAACACAGATCAAAACCGTTGAAAACGATGGTTACAGCGCTGTACAGGTTGGTTTCGTTGATAAGAAAGAAAAAGTTGTCAACAAAGATGCCAACGGCAAAAAAGAAATCAGAAACAGACATGGTGTAAACAAAGCTGAAATGGGACATTTCGCTAAAGCCGGTGTTTCTGGAAAGAGATATGTAAGAGAGTTCAAATTTGAGAACGCAGCAGATTACAATCTTGCAGATGAGATCAAAGCAGACATCTTCGCAGAAGGCGATAAGATCGACGCAACTGCAATCTCAAAAGGTAAAGGATTCCAGGGCGCTATTAAGAGACTTGGACAGCACAGAGGACCGATGGCTCATGGTTCCAAATTCCATCGTCATCAGGGTTCCAATGGTTCCTGCTCCACACCGAGCCGTGTGTTCAAAGGAAAAGGAATGCCGGGTCACATGGGAAGCGTAAAGGTTACAGTTCAGAATCTTGAAATCGTAAGAGTAGATGCTGAAAACAACCTGATCTTAGTAAAGGGCGCTGTACCAGGACCGAAGAAGTCTTTAGTAACAGTAAAAGAAAGCGTTAAAGTCGCTAATTAGTGCTTGATAGGAAAGGAGGAACTTACAGATGGCTAAAGTATCTGTTTATAATATGGAAGGCAAAGAAGTAGGCAGTATGGAATTAAACGATGCTGTATTCGGTGTTGAAGTAAACGAACATCTGGTACACATGGCAGTAGTTCAGCAGCTTGCAAATAATCGTCAGGGAACACAGAAAGCAAAAACACGTTCTGAAGTTCGCGGCGGCGGTAGAAAACCATGGAGACAGAAAGGAACCGGTCATGCAAGACAGGGTTCAACAAGAGCTCCGCAGTGGACTGGCGGTGGCGTAGTATTCGCTCCGACTCCGAGAGATTATTCTTTCAAAATGAACCGCAAAGAGAAGAGAGCAGCTCTTAAATCTGCACTCACATCAAGAGTTCAGGAAAACAAACTTATCGTTGTAGATGAGTTAAAGTTCGACGAGATCAAGACAAAGAAATTTGCTGAGGTTTTAAAGAACTTAAATCTTGACAAAGCACTCGTAGTATTAAACGAGAACGATGAAAAAGTTGTAATGTCCGCAAAGAACATTCCGACTGTAAAGACAACTCAGATCAATACGATCAACGTATATGATGTGCTGAAATACAACACGGTAGTACTTACCAAGGCTGCCGCAGAATCCATCGAGGAGGTGTATGCATAATGGCAAACATTCAGTATTATGATGTAATCCTCAAACCGGTAGTAACCGAGAAGAGTATGTCTGCTATGGCTGAAAAGAAATATACATTTTTCGTTCATCCGGAAGCAAACAAGACCATGATCAAAGAAGCAGTTGAAAAAATGTTCGAAGGAGCAAAAGTTGCCAGCGTAAACACCATGAACATGGATGGAAAGAAAAAAAGACGCGGCATGAAAGTTGGAAAGACTGCTAAGACAAAGAAAGCAATCGTTCAGCTTACCGCAGACAGCGCTGATATCGAAATCTTCGCTGGACTGTAAAATCAGATCCTTTAAAATCATGTACAGAAAAGTACGACAATAAATCACAAGTGAGTGCCGGGGAAACGCCTTTGGGCGTGGAACGCAGGCATGAGTATTGAAAGGAGAAACGAAATGGGAATTAAGACATATAACCCATATACACCTTCCAGAAGAAATATGACTGGCTCTGATTTCTCTGAAATCACAAAGAAGACACCGGAGAAGTCACTCGTTGTTTCTTTAAAGAAGAACGCTGGTCGTAACAATCAGGGTAAAATCACAGTTAGACACCACGGTGGTGGAAACAGACAGAAATACAGAATCATTGATTTCAAGAGAAACAGCAAGGATGGAATCCCTGCAAAAGTTATCGGTATCGAATACGATCCGAACAGAACAGCAAACATCGCTCTGATCTGCTACGCAGACGGACAGAAATCTTATATCCTTGCTCCGGCAGGACTTACAGATGGCATGACTGTTATGAGTGGTGCAGAAGCAGAAGTTAGAGTTGGTAACTGCTTACCGCTTGAAAACATTCCGGTTGGTACACAGGTACACAACATTGAATTATATGTAGGCAAGGGTGGACAGCTTGTTCGTTCCGCTGGTATGAGCGCACAGCTCATGGCAAAAGAAGGAAAATACGCAACATTAAGACTTCCGTCAGGAGAAATGCGTATGGTTCCGCTTGGATGCAGAGCTACCATCGGTGTAATCGGAAATGGTGATCACAACCTCATTAATCTTGGTAAAGCCGGACGTAAACGTCACATGGGTATCAGACCTACTGTTCGTGGTTCCGTTATGAACCCGAATGACCATCCGCACGGTGGTGGTGAAGGAAAAGCACCTGTTGGACGCCCGGGCCCATGCACACCTTGGGGTAAACCTGCTCTTGGTCTTAAGACTCGTAAGAAGAAAAAAGCTTCTAACAAGATGATCGTAAGAAGAAGAGACGGTAGAGCTATCAAATAATTAGGAGGAAAGACAATGGCAAGATCACTGAAAAAAGGACCTTTTGCAGATGCAAGCTTACTGAAGAAAGTAGACGCTATGAACGCAAAGGGCGATAAATCTGTTATTAAAACATGGTCACGTCGTTCTACAATTTTCCCATCCTTTGTTGGACATACAATTGCAGTTCACGATGGCAGAAAACATGTTCCGGTATATGTTACCGAAGATATGGTCGGACACAAACTCGGTGAGTTCGTAGCAACCAGAACTTACAGAGGCCATGGAAAAGACGAAAAGAAATCAGGCGTTAGATAAACAGTATTTTTGAAAGGAGGTTTCCGTCATGGCAAAAGGACATAGATCCCAGATTAAGAGAGAAAGAAATGCAGTAAAAGATACAAGACCTTCAGCAAAATTATCCTTTGCAAGAATGTCAGTTCAGAAAGCTTGCTTCGTATTAGATGCGATCCGCGGCAAAGACGTTGAGACAGCATTAGGAATTGTTACTTACAATCCGAGATACGCTTCAAGCGTTGTTGAAAAATTATTAAAATCTGCAGTTGCAAACGCTGAAAACAACAACGGAATGAATGCAGAGAACCTTTATGTAGCAGAGTGCTATGCAAACAAAGGACCTACAATGAAACGAGTTAGACCGAGAGCACAGGGTAGAGCTTACAGAATCGAAAAGAGAATGAGCCACATCACAATCGTGCTTGATGAGAGATAAGGAGGGCAAACATGGGACAGAAAGTGAATCCTCATGGCTTAAGAGTCGGCGTTATCAAAGATTGGGACTCTAAGTGGTACGCAGAGGGAGACTTTGCAGATCTGCTGGTCGAAGACCACAAAATCAGAACATTTCTTAAGAAAAAATTATACAGCGCAGGTGTTTCTAAAATCGAGATCGAAAGAGCATCTGACCGCGTTAAGGTTATTCTTTACACAGCAAAGCCGGGTGTTGTAATCGGAAAAGGCGGAGCTGAGATCGAAAAAGTAAAGGCTGAACTTCAGCAGTTTACTGACAAGAAGCTTGTCGTAGATATCAAAGAAGTAAAGAGACCGGATAAAGATGCACAGTTAGTAGCTGAGAACATCGCATTACAGTTGGAAAACCGTATTTCTTTCCGTAGAGCAATGAAGTCCTGCATGCAGAGAAGTATGAAGTCTGGCGCTCTTGGAATCAAGACCTGCTGTTCCGGACGTTTAGGCGGAGCTGATATGGCCCGTACCGAATTCTACAGTGACGGAACTATCCCGCTTCAGACCATCCGTGCAGACATTGATTACGGATTCGCAGAAGCAGATACAACTTACGGCAAAGTAGGCGTAAAAGTATGGATTTATAAAGGAGAAGTACTTCCGACGAAAGGAAATAAGGAAGGGAGCGATAAATAATGTTAATACCTAAGAAAGTAAAACATCGTACGCAGTTCCGTGGCTCCATGGCCGGAAAAGCAATGAGAGGTAATAAGATTACCAACGGTTCCTATGGTATCGTAGCAATGGAACCATGCTGGATCAAATCAAACCAGATCGAAGCTGCCCGTATAGCGATGACTCGTTATATCAAACGTGGTGGTAAAGTATGGATTAAAATTTTCCCTGACAAACCGGTTTCCCACAAGCCTTTAGGAGTTCGTATGGGTAAAGGAAAGGGTGCTTTAGAGTACTGGGTAGCTGTTGTTAAGCCAGGACGTGTATTATTTGAAATCTCTGACGTGCCAGACGACATTGCGAAGGAAGCATTACGTCTTGCTACACATAAATTACCTTGTAAATGTAAAGTAGTTTCACGTGCAGACTTAGAAGGCGGTGAATCAAATGAAAACTAGTAAATATTTAGAAGAATTAAAATCACAGTCCGCTGCAGATTTAAAGATGCAGTTAGTAGACGCAAAGAAAGAACTTTTCAATTTGAGATTCCAGAATGCTACGAATCAGTTAGATAACACGAGCAGAATCAAGGAAGTAAGAAAGAATATTGCCAGAATCCAGACGATCATCACGGAAAAGGCAAACGCTGCGGAATAAAAAGCGCAGGCATAACATTTTCCCATAAATCCAGAAAGGAGAACAATCGTGGAAGAAAGAAATCTTAGAAAAACACGTGTTGGTGTTGTTGTAAGTGATAAAATGGATAAGACTATCGTTGTTGCTGTAAAAGATAACGTAAGACATTCCTTATACAACAAGATCGTTAAAAGAACTTATAAATTAAAAGCTCATGATGAAAACAACGAGTGCAAAATCGGTGATACAGTCAGAGTTATGGAAACAAGACCTCTCTCAAAAGATAAGAGATGGAGACTTGTAGAAATCGTGGAAAGAGCAAAATAATTGAAGGAGGCTTACCGGTATGGTACAACAGGAAACCAGACTGAAGGTCGCTGATAACACCGGAGCAAAAGAATTATTATGCATTCGTGTTATGGGCGGATCAACCAGAAGATATGCAAATATTGGTGATATCATTACTGCTACTGTTAAAGATGCAACACCAGGCGGCGTTGTTAAAAAAGGCGATGTTGTAAAAGCAGTAGTTGTTCGTACAGTGAAAGGTGCACGTCGTAAAGATGGTTCTTATATCAAATTTGACGAAAATGCTGCCGTTATTATTAAAGATGACAAAACTCCAAGAGGAACCCGTATCTTTGGACCAGTAGCAAGAGAGCTTCGTGACAAACAGTTTATGAAAATTGTTTCTTTAGCTCCGGAAGTTTTATAGGAGGTATTAAAGATGGCATCTATGAAGATTAAAAAAGGCGATACCGTTAAGGTTATCGCTGGTAGAGATAAAGACAAAGAAGGCAAGGTCATCGCCGTAAACAAAAAAGAAGGCACTCTCCTTGTTGAAGGTGTCAACATGATTACAAAGCATGCTAAGCCGAGCATGACCAATCAGCAGGGCGGTATCATCCAGCAGGAAGGACCGATCGATGCTTCTAACGTAATGTATCTTCACAAAGGAAAAGCTACCAGAGTCGGATTTAAGATGGATGGAGACAAGAAGGTACGTTTCGCGAAATCAACAGGCGATGTAATTGATTAATTTTGGAGAGGAGGTCCAGACAGTTGAATAGACTGAAAGAACAGTATCAGAACGAAATCGTTGATGCATTAATTAAAAAATTCGGATATAAAAATAAAATGGAAGTGCCAAAGCTCGATAAGATCGTTATCAACATGGGTATTGGTGAAGCGAAAGAAAATGCAAAAGTGCTGGAAGCTGCTATGAACGACATGCAGACCATCGCAGGTCAGAAGCCGATCATCACAAAAGCAAAGAACTCTATCGCAAACTTCAAGTTAAGAGAAGGAATGCCGATCGGATGCAAGGTTACATTAAGAGGAGAAAAGATGTATGATTTCCTTGATCGTCTTGTAAACCTGGCACTGCCGCGTGTGCGTGACTTTAGAGGTATCAACCCGAATTCCTTCGACGGAAGAGGAAACTACGCTCTGGGTATCAAAGAGCAGATCATCTTCCCGGAAATCGAGTTCGACAAGGTTGATAAGGTAAGAGGTATGGACGTAATTTTCGTTACTACCGCAAAGACTGACGAAGAAGCACGCGAATTATTGACACAGTTCAATATGCCATTCGCTAAATAAGATTAGGAGGGAATTCAAATGGCAAAAACTTCAATGAAGATTAAACAGCAGCGTAAACCGAAATTCTCTACTAGAGCATATACACGTTGCAGAATTTGTGGCCGTCCACATTCCGTATTAAGAAAATATGGTATTTGCAGAGTATGCTTCCGTGAAATGGCATACAAGGGTGAAATCCCGGGCGTTAAGAAAGCAAGCTGGTAGGCCGTAGACACTGAAAAAGAAAGCAAAGCCGGTGGCTGCGCTTTCATTGGTGCGAGGTCGTTCTGTGCGATTTGTGAGATCCGGTCCGTATCCGGCACAGGTTGCACTTATCGAACAGAACATCCTTTAGGCACTGCCGTTATATGAGTAGATTTAATATAAGCAAGGAGGAAATACACGTCATGACTATGAGTGATCCAATCGCAGATATGCTTACAAGAATCCGTAATGCAAATACTGCTAAACATGATACAGTAGATGTTCCGTCATCTAAGATGAAAGTCGCTATTGCAGATATCCTGGAAAAAGAAGGATATATCACAAAGTACGAGATCGTGGAAGACGGTAACTTCAAGACCATCCGTATCACCTTAAAGTATGGTGCGGACAAGAACGAGAAGATTATCACCGGAATTAAGAGAATTTCCAAACCGGGTCTTCGCGCATACGTTGGAAAAGACGATATCCCGAAGGTACTTGGTGGCCTTGGAATCGCAATCCTTTCCACAAACCAGGGAATCATCACTGACAAGGAAGCAAGAAAGCTTCAGGTTGGTGGAGAAGTTCTTGCGTTCGTCTGGTAGTTATAAGACACTGAGCGGACAGAGAAGTTTCGTTACTGGGCGCATGGGTGTCCGGTAAGAAACAAGATCAATCATCCAAAAGTATAAACCAGTCTTATGGCTGGACATACAATAAATGAAACAATGCGGTGATGGCGCAAGCCATTCAACACAAACAATAGGAGGTACGGGCATGTCACGTATAGGAAGAATGCCAATCGCAATTCCGGACGGAGTAACCGTTACAATTGCAGAAAATAATCATGTGACTGTAAAAGGTCCTAAGGGAACTCTGGAGAGAACTCTCCCAGCAGAAATGGAAATTAAATTAGAAGGTTCTGAAGTTGTTGTTACCAGACCAAATGATTTAAAGAAAATGAAATCCTTACATGGTTTAACAAGAACATTAATTCATAACATGGTAGTTGGTGTTACGGATGGTTTCACAAAGGAACTCGAAGTAAACGGTGTAGGTTACAGAGCTTCCAAAGCTGGTAAGAAACTTACATTAAACCTTGGATATTCTCATCCGGTAGAGATGGAAGATCCAGAAGGTCTTGAGTCCAAAGTAGACGGTAACAAGATTACCATCTCAGGTATCGATAAAGAAAAAGTTGGCCAGTACGCAGCGGAAATCAGAGATAAGAGAAGACCGGAACCTTACAAGGGCAAGGGTATCAAATATGCTGATGAAGTTATTAGACGTAAAGTTGGTAAGACTGGTAAGAAATAATTAAAGGAGTGAGACAAGAATGGTTAGTAAGAAATCAAGAACAGTAGTTCGTGAAAATAAGCATAGAAGAATGCGTAATACTCTTTCTGGTACAGCTGAAAGACCACGTCTTGCAGTATTCAGAAGCAATAATCATATGTACGCTCAGATTATTGACGATACAGTTGGAAATACCCTGGTAGCAGCTTCTACATTAGACAAAGATGTAAAGGCAGCATGCGAGAAGACTAATAACGTAGATGCAGCAGCACAGGTTGGTACTGCAATCGCGAAAAAAGCTCTGGAAAAAGGTATTAAGACTGTTGTCTTCGACAGAGGCGGTTTCTTATATGCAGGAAAAGTAAAGGCATTAGCCGACGCAGCACGCGAAGCTGGATTAGAATTCTAGGAATCCGTAACAGGATTCTCCAATATTTAAGGAGGAAACGAATTACATGAAACGTACAATCATTGATGCTAGTCAATTAGAATTAAACGAAAAAGTGGTATCAATCAAACGTGTAACAAAGGTTGTTAAAGGCGGACGTAATATGCGTTTCACAGCTCTTGTCGTTGTTGGTGATGGCAATGGTCACGTGGGCGCGGGCTTAGGTAAAGCTACCGAGATCCCGGAAGCTATCCGTAAAGGAAAAGAAGACGCAATTAAGAAACTTATTACCGTGAAATTAGATGAAAATAACAGTATTACTCATGACATCATGGGTAAACACACCGGTGCTTCCGTATTATTAAAGAGAGCTCCGGAAGGTACCGGTATCATCGCTGGTGGTCCTGCACGTAACGTTTGTGAGTTAGCAGGTATCAAGAACATCCGTACCAAATCTTTAGGATCAAACAATAAGCAGAACGTAGTATTAGCTACCATCGATGCTTTAGCTCAGTTGAAGTCCCCGGAAGAAGTAGCGAAACTTCGCGGTAAATCCGTAGAAGAAGTAGTGGGTTAAGGAGGAACTTAAAATGGCAGAGAAAATGTTAAAAGTAACACTTGTTAGATCAACAATCGGTGCTGTTCCAAAGAACAAAAAGACTATTGAAGCTCTTGGCTTAAAGAAAGTCAACAAGTCGGTTGAATTACCGGACAACGCTGCAACACAGGGTATGCTTCGTATGGTTGCACCTTACGTAAAAGTAGAAGAAGTCTAAGAATCAGATAAGGAGGGACCAAAATGGACTTATCCAATTTAAGACCTGCAGAAGGTTCAGTTCAGAGTGATAATTTCAGAAGAGGCCGTGGACACGGTTCAGGAAATGGAAAAACAGCTGGTAAGGGACATAAGGGACAGAAGGCTCGTTCCGGAGCTCCGAGACCGGGATTTGAAGGTGGACAGATGCCTTTATACAGAAGATTGCCTAAGAGAGGTTTCACTTGCAGAAACTCCAAGACAATCATCGGCATCAACATGTCTGCACTTGAAGTATTCGACAATGATGCTGTTGTTACAGTAGATACACTGATCGAAAAAGGTATCGTAAAGAACCCGAGAGATGGCGTTAAGATCCTCGGTGGCGGCGAACTTACCAAAAAACTCACCGTACAGGTAAATGCTTTCAGCGAAAGCGCAAAAGAAAAGATTGAGGCACTTGGTGGAAAAGCAGAGGTGATCTAATGTTCGAGACAGTCAAAAATGCATTTAAAATTAAAGATATTAGACATAGAATCATTTTTACATTTTTTATGCTGATTGTCATTAGAATCGGATCCCAATTACCTATTCCGGGTGTAGATCAAAATGTGTTTGCACAGTGGTTTTCAAATCAGAACAGTGACGCATTTAGTTTTTTTGATGCGGTGACCGGTGGTTCATTTTTGCAGATGTCAGTATTTGCGCTAAACATTACACCGTACATCACATCTTCCATCATCATGCAGCTGCTCACGATTGCAATTCCGAAATTAGAGGAAATGCAGCGTGACGGCGAGGATGGCCGGAAGAAAATCGTTGAGATAACTCGTTATCTTACAATTGCACTTGCACTGATTGAATCCATTGCTATGGCAGTCGGATTTGGAAAGAACGGTTATTTGACAGCGTTTAATGCAATGAATGTATTTATGGTAATTGTTACTTTGACTGCAGGTTCGGCTGTGCTTATGTGGATTGGCGAGCGGATTACAGAGAAGGGTGTTGGAAATGGTATCTCGATCGTACTTACCATCAACATCATCTCCCGTATTCCGAGCGACTTTGCCTCATTGTTCGAGCAGTTCGTGTCAGGCAAGACAGTTGCCAAGGGAGTTCTGGCAGTTGTAATCATACTGGCGGTTATCTTGCTTACAGTTGTATTCGTAGTTCTTCTCCAGGGTGCTGAGAGAAGAATTCCGGTACAGTACTCCAAGAAGATCCAGGGAAGAAGACAGGTTGGCGGTCAGTCAACCCATATTCCGCTCAAGGTCAACACCGGCGGCGTTATCCCGGTAATCTTCGCACAGTCTCTGATGCAGTTCCCGGTCGTTATCGCTTCCCTTCTGGGAAAAGGAAACGGCACCGGAATCGGCAGCAAGATCTTAAAGGGACTGTCCCAGTCAAACTGGTGTGACCGGAATGAACCGATCTACAGTATTGGGCTGGTTGTATATATCATTTTAATCATTGCGTTTGCATACTTCTATACGTCGATTACATTCAATCCGCTTGAAGTTGCGAATAATATGAAGAAAGCCGGTGGTTTTATTCCGGGCATCCGTCCAGGAAAGCCAACCAGTGACTATTTAACAAAAATCTTGAATTACATCATTTTTATAGGTGCTGCAGGATTAACGGTCGTTGCGGTACTGCCGATCTTTTTCAGCGGTATCTTTAACGCGAACGTATCTTTCGGTGGAACCTCCATCATCATCATTGTTGGTGTTGTAATCGAGACGATCAAACAGATCGAATCCCAGATGCTGGTTCGTTACTATAAAGGATTTTTGAATGACTAATGTGTGCCTGTCCGGATGCGGCGAATGCTGTATCCGGATGTGGGACACTAAAGTTGTTTTTAGAGAAAAACAGGTTTATTGTGAAAATGAGGAGGCTCTTCATATATGAAGATAATTATGTTAGGCGCCCCAGGTGCCGGAAAAGGAACACAGGCGAAACAGATAGCAGACAAATATAAGATTCCGCATATTTCAACCGGAGATATCTTCCGTGCGAACATCAAAAACAATACGGAACTCGGACAGAAAGCAAAACAGTACATGGATCAGGGACTTCTGGTTCCGGATGAACTGACCTGCGATCTGGTTATGGACAGAATTAAACAGGATGACTGCAAGAACGGCTTTATACTTGACGGATTTCCAAGAACGATTCCGCAGGCAGAGGCACTCGATGCGGCGCTTGATAAAATAAATGAAAAGATGGATTATGCCATCAATGTGGATGTTCCAGATGAGAACATCGTAAATCGTATGGGAGGCAGAAGATGCTGCTTGAACTGCGGCGCTACATACCATGTGGTTACGATCCCGACCAAGGTAGAGGGAATCTGTGACCGGTGTGGAAGTCCGGTTGTATTAAGAGATGATGACAAGCCGGAAACCGTACAGAAGCGTCTGACGGTTTATCATGACCAGACACAGCCGCTCATCGATTATTATGAGAAACAGAGTATCTTAAAGACTGTGGATGGAACCAAGTCCATGGAAGCTGTATTTGACGACATTACAGCAATTTTGGGAGCATAACATATGTCAGTAAGGGTAAAATCTGCCGATGAAATCGCGCTGATGCGTGCAGCCGGTAAAATTCTCGCAAAAGTACATCAGGATCTGGGGCATGCCTTAAAACCGGGAATGTCAACCAAAGAGATCGACCGGCTCGGAGAGGAAATGATCCGGAGTTATGGATGTATTCCTTCCTTTTTAAACTATGAAGGATATCCGGCTTCGGTATGTGTTTCGGTAAACGATGAGGTGGTACACGGGATTCCGAGAAAAAATCATCTGATACAGGAGGGCGACATTGTAAGCCTTGACATCGGACTGATCTACAAAGGATATCATTCGGACGCGGCGCGCACACACGGTGTGGGAGAGATCAGCAAAGAGGCGGCTCTCTTAATAGAAAGAACCAGACAGAGCTTTTTTGCTGGAATGAAGTTTGCCAAAGATGGAAATCACCTGAATGATATATCGGGAGCGATTGGTGATTATGCAGAAAGTTTTGGTTACGGCGTGGTATACGATCTGGTTGGACACGGCATTGGAACCCATTTGCATGAGGAACCGGAAATACCCAATTTCCGAACACGCAGACGTGGGCTGAAATTAAGATCAGGAATGACCTTTGCCATAGAGCCGATGATCAATGCCGGAGAGCCGGAGGTCACATGGATGGATGATGAGTGGACGGTCGTTACCGAGGATGGTTCCCTGTCTGCCCATTATGAAAATACGATCGTCATCACAGATGGAAAACCGGAGATTCTGACGCTGACCGAAGAGGAAGCGGCTGCCGGGATCTGGGTGAACGAGTGATTCCGGAGGAAAGCCATGACAGTCAGATTCGCGAAAGTAAAAGCCGGTCATGATAAAGATCATGTTTATCTGGTGATCGGGGAAGACGAAAATAAGGTTTTCCTTGTGAATGGAACTACGAAAAAAATGCAGAATCCGAAAAAAAAGTCCAGACAACATATTCAGATTATCAAAAATCTACCGAAGAATATAACAGGGCATTTTTTGGATGAGGCTGACTGGTCGGATGAGACCGTAAAATGTGCATTGAACGAATATGCAGCTTCTATTAATAAGTAGAAGGATCAGCAATATAACCGAAAAGAAATAATCAGGAGGATTTGTTTTAAAATGTCAAAAGCAGATGTAATCGAAGTAGAAGGAACCGTTATTGAAAAGTTACCGAATGCGATGTTTCAGGTAGAACTGGAAAATGGCCATCAGGTACTTGCCCATATCAGCGGAAAGCTGCGTATGAATTTCATCCGTATCTTACCGGGTGATAAAGTAACCATTGAAATGTCCCCATATGATCTGACCAAGGGAAGAATCATCTGGAGAGACAAATAAATCAGAAAAAAAGCGTGGGAAAACGTCTTGCTTTTTTGTGGGACGTATGCTAAAATGCTAATTGACGCTTTTTAGAAAGCCTGAGAAGCCCATGCGAAATGGGGAAGACAGGGCATTTATAGAAAGGAGGACTTTGCTGTGAAGGTAAGATCATCAGTTAAACCGATTTGCGAAAAATGCAAAGTTATCAAGAGAAAGGGAAGCATCAGAATTATCTGTGAGAACCCGAAGCATAAACAGAGACAGGGTTAATTTCCGTCTGTTTAGCAAATTCATTATGTGCGGCTGTCAGTGAATGTATTCACTGATTCATAATAAAAACTGGAAACACGCGGATGCGTGTTCCCTCTTTTCTGTTGTCTTTTGATACCGAGAGGACGGCAGAGTTTGTTATATTTATCAATTACCAAGGATGGGCAGGTGTATGCACACATTTCAGGCCGGGAAACCGGAGCTGCATGGGTTTGCCAGATTCCTTAAAACAACTAAGAAATCTTTATGGAGGTGTAAACACACATGGCTCGTATCGCAGGTGTAGATTTACCAAGAGAAAAACGTGTTGAGATCGGTCTGACTTATATCTACGGAATCGGAAGAGTAAGTTCTAACCGCATCCTTGCTGAAGCAAAAGTAGATCCAAATACTCGTTGTAAGGATTTGACAGACGATGAAGTAAAGAGAATCAGCGCTGTCATCGATGAATCCCAGACAGTAGAAGGTGATTTAAGAAGAGAAATCGCTCTTAATATTAAGAGATTACAGGAAATCGGATGCTATCGTGGTATCCGTCACAGAAAAGGACTTCCGGTTCGTGGTCAGAAGACAAAGACCAATGCAAGAACAAGAAAAGGTCCGAAGAGAACAGTTGCAAACAAGAAGAAATAAGGATTAAATACTTGCAACAGGCAAATTATTTAGAAAAGAAAGTAGGTTAGTTTAGATATGGCTAATAAAGTTACAAAAAAAGTGACAAAAAAGCGTGTAAAGAAAAACGTTGAACACGGACAGGCACATATTCAGTCATC
>OIYG01000042.1_pt1 | contig 136569 bp, 153 predicted proteins | sample 1587861 | NCBI WGS metagenome assembly OIYG01 (sample SAMN03283272) | human gut metagenome | biome: human-associated habitat; material: feces | host: Homo sapiens | place: Peru | collected 2012 | reverse complement strand
TATATCCGCATTGGTTTGACGACCTTTGCGGATTTTCTTTTGTCGTTTTTTGTCGGAATACAGGACAAGCCTGTTTCTGGCGTGGGCTGTCGTTCCCCACCTCACAATCTGGATTTTTCAAAAAAATTCAGATTGGAGGAAAACAAAAGTGTTCGACAACACAAACCCTTATACCATTCGCATTGAGGAAACGAATGGTCAAAAACGCTACTTTGTAGCCTTTATAGATGGACAAGGTATCTTCCGAGAGTCGGAAGTATCTTATGAGGTCTATACACAGTTTTGCCGCTTTGTTAAGTGCGAGCGAAATCTGCGGAGGTCTGATGAAAGACATCTGGAGCAATCGGAACTGACCGAGGAAACGCTATGCAGGCGAGCTTTACATAAGCCGAAGCCTGTTGACGAAGCGGTTAATGATAAAATCCGCAGTGAACAGCTTGACCGAGCTATTATGGAACTGCCCGAAGTGCAAAGGAGAAGATTTAGGCTCTACTTCGATTATGGTTTGACCTACGAGCAAATCGGAAAAATAGAGGGCTGTTCAAAAATGCCCGTCAAACGCTCCATTGACAGGGCGATTGAAAAAATCCGAGAAAAAATAAAATATTTTTGATTTTAGGGGCTACTTTTAGCTTCTAAGTGTGGAAACAGGTGAAGGGATAAAAACCTTTGCCTGTTTTCCTTTGTGTGGCGAAGATGGGGCAGTTCCTTGACAACCGAATACCCATTCGCCAAATACTTCCTCTTTGTGATTGTGATGAGCATAAGCGTGTGCAGCGGTACGCCATGACCTGCCGAAAGGCAGAGAGCGATAAATGCCGACTCAAAATATCGGGTAGCTCCCGATTCCGCCATAACCCACAAAGAGAACAATGGTACTCCCGTCCAGTCACAGTCCGAGCGTGATTAAACCGTCGCAGGCAATGAGGGCGGCTCTGTCAGACCGACAGTTGGGGTGAAACTCCCGTGGTGTCAGTTCGCTGCTGACCGTTTGGCGACTTCCCATAGCATTTCGGGGTGTCGAGGACAAATTGAAATGCTTCCTATCATAATGCCAGACACAGGGCGGTCATAAGAACAGAGTTTTGTTTATATGCTCCCGACCTTAAATACTTCCTTGTGTTTGGCTGTTACATAGGCAGGATGCTCCTGCCTAAATCTAAATGGGGGTCAAACACTATGGATAGAATCATTAAGCGTGGCGACATCTACTACGCAAACTTAAACCCCGTCATCGGCTCGGAGCAAGGCGGTACACGACCTGTACTTATCATTTCTAATGATACAGGGAATAAGCACAGCCCTACGGTCATTGTAGCGGCGATTACAGGACAGATTGGAACAAAGAAAAAACTACCGACACACACTATCGTACACAATGTCAATGGACTTGATAAAGATTCCATTATCTTGTTGGAGCAAATTCGTACCATTGATAAACAACGCCTGCAAGAGTATTTAGGAACTCTTGATGGGCGTTTTCTTGTTGCTGTTGATAAAGCTCTGGCGATAAGTGTCGCTCTTGAAAGAGGTGGTAAAAGTGCTTGATGTGAAAGTTGATGAATACGAAGCAGCTTTGAAGCTCATCGAGATATTGCTTGAAAAAGGAAAGATAAATCAAGCCACATATACAAATATAATGAAACACCGAAATTCGCACATTTCACAAGCGGCTTGATAAAAGATACAATATGAGCGAACAAAGCAAAGGAGGTACGCTTTATGAACACAGCAGTTAATACTAATCAGTTCAATTACAGATTTAAGCTAACAGACTATTCGCTTTTTGATAGAAACAGAGCAAGAAGGGTCGCTATTTACGGCAGAGTTTCAACGGAACACGAAGCTCAATTATCCGCTTTGGATAATCAGTTGCAATGGTATGATGACCAAGTACGCTATCACCCGAATTGGGATGTGGTTGCAAAATATATTGATGAGGGTATCACAGGAACACAGGCAAAGAAACGACCAGATTTCTTGAGAATGATTGAAGATGCCAAACAGGGCAAATTTGATTTAATCGTTACCAGAGAGGTTTGTCGTTTTGCCCGAAATGTTGTTGATACGCTTGTCGTCACAAGAGAGCTTAAAAGTATAGGCGTAGAGGTCTTTTTCATTGAGGATAACATTTGGACAATGGACGGTGACGGCGAATTGAGATTGTCGCTTATGGCTACTCTGGCACAGGAAGAAAGCCGCAAGACCTCGGAACGAGTAAAAGCAGGTCAGAAAATCAGCCGTGACAACGGTGTGCTTTATGGCAATGGTAATATCCTCGGCTATGACCGTGTGGGAGATACCTATGTTATAAATGAAGAACAAGCAGAAACGGTCAGAATGATATACGATTTATATTTGCAGGGCTATGGCTCTATGAAGATAGCAGGCATACTGACGGAACGAAAAAGGAAAACTGCTTCTGGGCTTGTAAAGTGGAGTGTATCAAATATTATGAGAGCTATCAGAAATGCCACTTATACAGGTACAAAGTGCTATAACAAATCCAGAAGCAACAATTTTCTGGAGCAGAAGCGAATTAACAATCTGGATATGTCCACTTATGAATATGTTGAGGGCGATTTCCCTGCTATCATTTCTCAAGAGATTTGGGATAAAGCACAGGAAATACGAGAAAGCAGAGTAAAGCCGTCTTTGGTATCTGCAACAAAGACCACTCATAGTAAGCGTGACTCGGCTGATGTGTGGGTGAATAAACTCCGTTGTTCGTGCGGCTCATCATTTCGAAAAAATAAGTGGCACACAAAATTAGACGGAAAAACCTCGTATGGCTATCAATGCTATAATCAGTTGAACAACGGCAACAAGAAAAAGAGAGAAGAACTTGGATTAGATACAGACGGCTATTGCGATACCAGAATGATAACCGATTGGAAACTCGATTTTATGGCGAAAGCTCTTTTAGAGCATTTATGGACAGAAAGAAGAAAATCAGTTCTTATTGCAATCGACCTTATTAAGTGTTATTATAAGGAAGAAAAAGAAATCGGTAAACAGTCTGATGTGGTGGTTGTGCAGGCAAGATTGGACAAGGCGAACACAAGGCTCACAAACCTAATTGCTATGAGAGCTGACGGCGAAATCACAAAGGACGAATATCAAGTGATGAGAACGCCGATTGATACGGAAATACAGGAGCTTCAAAAAGTACTTGAGAATATACCGACGGACAATGACAATTTGAAAGGTTTTGACTTGGACAGTATTATTTCTACGCTGAATAGCCTTGTTGATTTTAGCGGGAGTACTATCAGCCACGATGTTATAAATCAGTTCGTTTATCTGGTTACACCGACTTCTGATACTACTTTTGAATGGTATGTCAATTTGAATGGCAAACCAAATGTGAAAGCTACCTTTACGGCAGAGGGCAGGAAGAAAAACTGCTTGATAAGGTTAGAGGAAATCGAAAGGATTTCCTCGTTACATAGGAAAGAGAATGAGAGCAATGCTCAATTAATAAAAAACCCCTGTTTATTAACCTATCTGCACAAGCTGTAGTACGCGAAAAGGAGAACAATTAGTCTGCGATTGAAAACAATTTTAACACATATAATTGTTTGATTACGTAAATTTACATATAAATTAGATTAAGACTTTAAAGTCTTAATCTTTTTTTGCAAAAAGTCTTGATTTTATGGTATAGTATATAATAGGTAAGGTGAATATATGGATATAGAGGAAAAAATAAAATCAGAATATAACAGACATTATGAAAAGATTAGACAACTAAATGATATACTTAAAATGTATAATGCTAGTGTAAGAGATAACGCAGCACTTGTAGAAAGAAATGTTAATCAAGCAGCCGCTTATGGAATTGATCCAGATAGAATTGTTTCATATGAGGAAGCTAGACAATATGAAAATCCTTATGCAAAACAAATTGAAGAGATTAAATCAGCTATAGAAAGTGAAAATAAATTACATGAAAGAAATATATCTGCCTTAACAATAGAAAAGCAAGAAATAGAGCAGAAGAGAGTGGAAGCCGAATTAGCTAGAGAAAAAGAAAGACAACAAAGAGCAATCGAGTTAATTAGTTTGCAACAGGAAATAAATAGAATGGAAAATGAAAGATTAGAAATAGAAAAAAGATTGAGAACTATTTCTAGTGAAACACTGGGAGCATATGTTTCAAAGCAAATATCTGAAAGGTATCCAGATGAATATCAAAAATTTCAGCAAAATAGAGAACAAGTAAGAAGTTACTCAAGTAGGGTTACTCAGATTTCTGACATAAGAGAAAAATTTAACAAAGTTGCTGAAGATTTAAAATTCTATAAAGATATGTTGCCATCATATGAGAGTTATTATCAAAGATTTGAAGCAGTAAAAAATGAAAGGCACCAACAAAGAGTTAGTGAAATTGAGCAAAAGAGAATTTACGATTTAATACATAGTGCTGAAAACAATAGACTAAATGAAAATCGTAGCTTATATACTGCATGGGATTTGGGTGATAAAATTATTCCATCAGAATATCAAGGCATGTCTTATGAACAGGTTGAAAGTTTATTAAATCAAAAAGCAGCAGAAAAAAAAGCTAGACAAGCTGCACAAGCTACTAGAGATGAATTAATAGGTAGAGCTATAAGAAAAGATTTAATGGTTCCGATGGATTACAATTTAAGCTCAACGCAAATTAAAAATTTAAGTGGACAATTTGCAAGCTATAGTAATGAAGAATTGCAAGAATTTATATCAGGTGCAAAAAAGCAAGAAACTATTGCCGAAATTCAGCCCCATTTATCAGAACATGCAGCACCACAACCAATTCAACAACAATCCATATCAGAATCACAAATATCAGAAATCAAAGGACAACCAACAAGCAATTACGAAAAATTTCAGCAGAGTTTAATTAATTTCATTGAAAATAAAAGTCCTAATTTTGGTAAGGTTTCAGAAATAATATCGGTTTCTGGCTATCCAGACTCAATTTATGAAACTCGCTTTGAAAGTGGTGAAATTCATCCAGTAACAATTACTCCAGATGAAGAAAAATTAATAGAAAAGCAGTCTCAAAATCGTGGATCATCAAGAAATGAAACAACTCAGCCAATTCAACAGCACACTATTCTAGGGTCTAGTACTATTAAAGAGGGACTACAGACAGAAGAAAAAAGTAGATTAATAAATGATATAATTGAATCAATGCTAAAGGCTGGTAAATTTCACGATTCTGAATTGGATATTAGTCAAAAAATGGAAGACATCGAACGTACTAAAAAAATATTATTATCAAAATCTATGGAGGAATTAGAATGGGCTTTATCATTTTACAATCCACAACAAGATGAAATTAGTCCTACTGATATAAAAAAGGAAATATAAAAGTATCCACTTGAAATAGTGGATATTTTTGTATTGAAAAATTACTGTTGTAATTTAAAAAATAGAAATATCTTCTTTTTTATGTTATAATAACAAACTAATGAGGAGTGAACTATATGGCTTTTTATCCATTAGAATCTTTAAAAAACGGCCAAGTCGAATTTGTTTTTCATAGAACATCATATGATTATGATTCATTGATTGATAAAGTTAGAAAGGCACCAGATAGAGTAGAAATAATAAATGGATTTCTTCTTAAACTAAAAGAAACTTTGCCATCTTTTTGTTTTAATATAATTTATGATATTCCAGAATTTGCAGATGAAGCATATAAGTTATTAGATATTAAAAATGTTACCCCTGAAATGTTAACTAATCTTTTAAACAATTCTCCTTTGGGTATTAAAATATTGTATGAAAACTTTGATGAATTCTTATCTTCTAATGAAAATCATGAATATTTTGACTGTATTGTTAAATATGTATTTGATAATAACAATAGAGAATTGATTCATAAATTATCACGATATATGGATTTACATATTCGCTATTTATTTATGGAATATTTAATTAAAAATTATCCAGAGCAAATAGATACAATATATGATGACATTACTAGATATACTACCCAAGCTACTTATGGGCAATATGACCAATTATCTCTTTGGCCACAACTAATGAATCCAGATGACATCTCTAAATTAGCAGTTTTATTACTAATGAATAATCGTGAAAGAGATTATAAAAAATTAAAAGAATTTATTCTTAAAGATTACAAATATAATTATTTAGCTTCAAAATTGTTAGAGCACGATTTTACTATAGATCTTGATACAGGAGCGATATTAGTTGATCCTAATAAGGAGAAAAAAGAAAGTGCCTTTAGTGCAGATGCTGATGCTTTATTTAGCACCTCAGCTGATTACCGCTTTGTTATATATTTAAGACATAAAGAAAAGATAAGCCAAGAATTGTTAAATGATTTTAGAAATCGCATAAGATACTTTTTTAGGAAAGATGCAAATTTGGGACTAGAAACTATATATCGTTGCGGTTTGGGCCATCAACTTGAAGAGTGGACAGAAAAATATATGGAATTAAGCCAGAGTAAAGAATATGGCTTTGTAGGCAGTGGAACGACTTGCGAGTGTTACAGAATTGGAGATTATGTTATCAAACTAGTAAGAACAAAGTGGTCATACGAAGATGTTATATGTCCTAATCTTTATTTAATTGCTAAAAACTATGAAGAAGTATATTTAAGAGATAAGCAAGGTGCAGTTCGTGGTGGCTTGGAAGTTCAAAAGTATTTAACTAGAAGAGCTAATAATATTGATCCTAAATATTTTAGATATTTTGATTTAGCGCTTGATAGATTAGGTTATAAAAGAACAGATACTTTAACTAAAGGAGAATGCGGAGAAAATACTATGCTATTAGATTCGTATCGTGATGCTGATTGTCCAAATCCGGAAAGAGTGCCAGTTTGGTTTAGAAAATATCCTATAGTATTAGTTGATAGAGATAGAATATACCCTAAAGATAAGGTATATGTAAAGCAACTAAGAGGTGGCTATTAAGTGAAATTTAATAATAAATCATTTTATTAATTTTTGAGATATGAATTTTGAAGGAAGTAGTAATACTTCTCTTTCTTTAATTTAAATTTTGAAGCATAAATAATATGCTTTGATATAGTAAATTCTAAATATTTATGATATATTGTAATAGCGATGAAATAAATGATTAAATCATTTCTAATTATTACAGTAATAGTTGTAATATCATTTGGTGTATTTAAATTAATTTGTAGTCCAATAAAAGCAGATTCATCAGGTAATAAGTATTATTAATAATTAGTAAAATTGATGCTTTTTTATAGGCATCAATTTTTTGCTAAATTTAATATGTAATTTATATAAATTGCAAATATATCAGATGTATGATATTATATATAGCCAAGGCAAAGCAAAGTGTGACGTTAGTAGTTATTTATATTGATACGCTTTTTATAGGTGTCTAATTACCCAATAATGAAAGAAGTGATTTTATGAGTGAAGTACCTGTAAGGAAAAAAATAATGTTTTATAAAACTAATTGTATTCAATGTTTTAAGTATGCAAATCAAGATTTTATTAATTTGGATTTGGAGGATTGTACTTTAGATGGCAATGTAATATCAATCTTGCGTGAAAGAAGTAATGTTCCAGTAATATTGATGTTTAATGGAAGTACAGAAAAATTGAATCAATTATTTAGACAACTATCATACTTTAATATTTCAAATCCTATTGAAATCAGATTTGGTAACAAAGTTAAAGTAAATAAAAATGATGCTTTAGAAATAAGCAGTTTAAGGAATAATGTAAAAATAGCTATAGTAAGTGAAGCAGTTTATGACCCAACTGAACTAAATAATTGGTGTCTAAATTTATCTGATGAGGAATTTAAAATTGTATACGATAAAATTGCTGTAAAAAGACAAGCTTTGGAATTGCTAGAAGAAAGAGAAATAGCAAGAAGTGTGTACTTAAGGTTATCTAGGAAGATTGATTTTAATAGCATGACTGATACTTTCAAGATGAATTTTATGTATGACTGGGTATTAAACCATTCTAGTTATGACTATGATTTAATACAAGCTGACGGAAATTTTAAAGATGATGTTGATAGGACACTAGGTTCTGATCCTTGTAAAGTGTTTAAAAGAGGAAAGGGCGTTTGCACTGGAAGAAGTAGACTGTTAAAAATATTACTTAATAATCCATATATGAGAGTAAACTGTTATACAGCACACGGACTTTGTGGTCATTTAGAGCATGAATGGAATGAATTCATTGATGAAAATGGACGTGTATTTGCATATGATATTTCTTACAAGTTGAAACACGTTGATGATATTACTAAATGTAATAAGGGTCACCATAATATAGTGCATAACCATGTAGTAGAGTCTAGTATAAATGGAGGTCAATTCGCACCCCAATCATTATCACCGAGAAGAAATTCTTCATTACAAAAAGCAATTCCACCATTACCACCGAGAAGGAATTCTTCATTACAAAAAACGATTCCACCGTTACCACCGAGAAAACATTAATTATATTGTTATTATAAAATTTTTATAACACAAAAGAATTATTAAAAGGTACTAAAGCAGTGCTTAAAAAGAATCAAAAAAGTTTTAATTGATAGTGGTAAAATTAATTATCACTATTTTTAGTATCTCTCGGTTGTAGAAACTACTAATATATTTTGTAAAATTAGTGTTCAATATTAGTATATTTAGGTATAATGGATGTGAGGTGGAATATGAAAAAATATAATGTAATTGTAGTTTTTGACAAACAAATAAAGAAGACATTAATGTGTAAACGAACTAAAGAACCATATAAAGGAATGTTTAATTTAGTAGGTGGAAAAATCGAAAAAGAAAACGATGGATTAAATGAAGCCTATCGTGAGTTAAAGGAAGAAACCAATATAATAAATAGTGATATTTCTTTAGTGCATTTTATGAATATTGAATATATTACATTTAATAAATCTCTTGAAGTTTATTATGGCATTTTAAATAAAGACGTTGATTTAATAGAAGAAGTTAATGAGCTTGAGTGGGTTGACATAGAAGATGATTTCTTTAATACAGATAAATATGCAGGTGAGGGTAATATAGGGCATATAATTGAAGAAATAAAAATAGATTTAAATAAATAGTAGCGAAAAAGAGGCACTTGACCCCTTTTTTAATCGTTATTTTCTACTCACTACTGATTTTAGGAAGAATAGAAATAAATCAAGAGACAGTATGTGAAATAATATGTGAATTTTATGACTCTCCTTATATCGGCAAGTATAATTATTTACTAGAGTTTAAGGACTTAATTAGTGTGTTTTATTATTATCAGTCGATTTTATGGACTAAGCTAACAGATGAGCAAATATTAGAGTATTTAAAAGAATGTTTTGATGGCAAAGTCGAATTGTTATATGAGCTTTGTCTTAATAATTTGATGGAAGAAATAGAAAATGATGTTAATGAATAAGAATAATATAGTAGATATTAAATCAATTACTTTAGATAGTATAGATTCAGATAATTATATTAGCACTCTTTTGCAAACACTATTAAAACATAAAATTATTTCACTAGATAAGTATAGTGATATAGCTTCTAACTTTTCAAAATTATTAGTAAAAAAAATAAATTGTTATACTGGTGGCCTTACTAGTACGATTGATATAAAAGTTTCTCAAAATATTTATAGTTCAATCTTATGGGCAATGGATTTATATTTAGGTCAAAATTTGATGTTATAGATGTTCTTAAAAGTATTGAACTTTATTTAAAAGAATTATTTAATTTATTTAATAATTTTAAAATTATAGAGCTTATGGTATTAAAAAAATGGTATAATGATAACAATGATGACTCTATAATATTTTTAGCTTTAAATAAGTATATATGTACAAAAACTATCAAATATCAAAATATTATTAACAAAAATTATGACTTTATTGTGATTGGTGAAATATATGAAAGATAAAAAGATAGTTTAAAATAATATAGAAAAAGTACATACAACAGGTTTGGGGTTTATAGATTAAAAAGATTCATTAAAACACAATAATAATTCCAATGAAAAAGATTTGGAAATTTTTAGACAAACAGAAAAATGGCTTGATATTTATTTTAGTGGAGGGATACCTGATTTTACTCCAAATATAAAAATAGAAAATAGGAGTAAAGTTATTGAAATTATGAACAGTATTTCTTATGGTAAAGTTATTACATATGGTGATATTTCTAAGAAAATTGCACTAGATACTGGAATAGGTAGAATGTCTTCACAAGCTGTTGAATGAAAGCTTTGTTGTATAATTATTCGTTACCACAGAGTTGTTGGTGCAAAAAACAATCTAACTGGATATGGTGGAGGGCTAAAAAATAAAATTATTAAAGCTAGAAAAAAAATATTAGTGAATTTATAATGCCAAAGTAGGAGTTTTATGAATAGATGTAGATGGTGTAATATAAAAAATGAAAAATATATTGATTATCATGATAACGAGTGGGGAGTACCTAATTTTGACGATAAATACTTGTTTGAAATGCTTATACTTGAATCATTTCAAGCGGGATTATCTTTTGAATGTATACTAAATAAGCGAGAATTTTTTAGAATTAGTTATGATAATTTTGACATAGATAAGGTGTGCAATTATGATCATCAAAAAATAGATGAACTGTTAAACAATAAAAATATAATTAGAAATAGATTAAAGATAATATCTAGTATTAATAATGCTAAAATATTTAAAAATATTCAAAATGAATATGGATCATTTTATAATTATTTAAAAATATTTACAAAAGGTAAAACAATCTATGAACTAGATAAGACTACTAATTGTTTATCGGATGAATTATCGAAAGATTTAGTTAAAAGAGGAATGAAATTTGTAGGTTCTACAATAATGTATTCATATTTGCAGGCAATAGGAGTTATTTATTCACACGAGAAATGCTGCTTTTTGTATAAAGAAGATATGATTTAAATGTAAATAAAAATACAAAATAGCCTTTTTGTGTTATTATAATAATGGTGGTTTTATGGAATTAGATGAAGTTATATTTTTAGATAATCTTCCTAGCATAGATTTACACGGATTAGATAAAGATACAGCTAGGGTTAAAACATTAGAGTTTATTAAAGACAATCTTAGTGTTAAAAATAGTATCTTTTGTATAGTACACGGAATTGGAAGTGGAGCTTTAAAAAATGAAGTACATAGTACATTAAGCAAAAGTAAAGTCGTACTTGATTATAAGCTGTTTTATAATAATTCTGGATGTACTATAGTAAAAATTAAAGTTTAATTTGAGGTGATTTAATTGTTTGCAAGTGTTTTGATAGAACTTAAAGCTAAAAATTTAGATAAAACATTTACCTATAAAGTTCCAGAAGCTTTAGCTAGTTTTGTTTGTGTAGGTAAAAGAGTTTTAGTACCCTTTGGGTCTCAAAAACTAGAAGGATTTGTTTTGAAAGTTTCGGATTCTGAAGATGTAGAATACGAACTAAAAGATATAATATCAGTTATAGATGAGAAACCAGTTTTGAATTCAGAATTATTAGAACTTGGAAAATATATTAGTAAAAAAACGTTATCAAGTTTAATAAGTTCATACCAAACCATGTTACCTAAGGCACTAAAGGCTCATAAAGATTTTATTGTAAATAAAAAGATTGCTATATATATTGAGTTAAAAGATAAAGAGTATAAGCCGCAAAATTCAAATCAAGAATTAATAATAAATGAGTTAAAAACGAAAGCAGTATTAAAAAGTAAGCTTACTAAGATATCTCTATCATCAGTTAATACTTTATTAAAAAAGGGGATAATTAATCAAGTAGAAAAGGAAGTTTATAGACTTAATGATGAATATTTAGAAGAATATAAAAAAGTTGTCTTAAATGAAGAGCAAAGATATGTTGTTGATACTGTATGTGAGGATTTGAATAGCTTTAAACCTTATCTTTTACACGGAGTAACTGGAAGTGGAAAGACAGAAGTTTATATGAATATTATAGATCAAGTTCTTAAACTAAATAAAAATGTAATAGTTCTTGTTCCTGAAATAAGTTTGACTCCACAAATGGTTAGTATATTTAAAAGTAGGTTCAAAAGTAAAATAGCCATTTTGCATAGCGCACTATCTGATGGTGAAAAGTATGATGAATGGAGAAAGGTAGAAAATGGCGAGGTATCAATAGTTATAGGCGCTAGAAGTGCCATATTTGCACCTTTTAATAATATTGGACTAATTGTTTTAGACGAAGAGCATTCTGATACATATAAGCAAGAAAATATTCCAAAATATAGTGCTATAGACGTCGCAATAAAAAGAGCAAAAACACATTCTTGTCCTATAATTTTTGGAAGTGCTACTCCAAGTGTAGAAAGTTATACAAGAGCACTAAATGGCATATATACTCTTTTAGAACTAAAAAACAGAGTAAATAAAAACCTACCAAGTGTTAGTATAGTTGATATGAGAGATGAGCTAAAAAAGGGGAATAAAGTGTTATCGTCATATCTTAAAGATGCAATTAGTGAATGTTTAAAGAAAGAAGAACAAGTAATATTGCTTTTAAATAGAAGAGGATATTCAACTACAATTATGTGTAGTAACTGTGGTGAAGTATTGAAATGTCCAAATTGCGATATACCACTTACTTATCACAAAAATGGAAATAAGCTTAATTGCCATTATTGTAACTATACTACCTTCAATCCTAATAAATGTCCTAGTTGTGGTGATACCGGTATGACTAGCTTAGGACTTGGAACAGAAAAATTGGAAGAAATTGTTAAAGAAACTTTTGAAGATGCCAAAATTATCAGGATGGATGTTGATACTACAAGAAAAAAAGGAAGTCATGAAAGAATTATTAGGGACTTCAAAAATAAAAAGTATAATATTCTTATAGGAACTCAAATGATTTCTAAGGGACTAGATTTTGAGGATGTTACTTTGGTTGGAGTTATTAATGGTGATGCTACATTAAATATACCAGACTTTAGGAGTGGTGAAAGGACTTTTTCATTATTAAATCAAGTGGCAGGTAGAGCAGGCAGATCTGGAAAAATTGGCAGAGTTTTAATACAATGTTTTAATACAACACATTATAGTATAGTTTATGCTTCAAAGCATGAATATAAAAGCTTTTATTTAGAGGAAATGAATATAAGAAAAAAGATGAATTATCCTCCTTATTATAATTTAGCTTTAATAAGAATATATGGGGATGATTTTGATGCAGTTGGAAAGGAAGCTAATAAGATTAGAAAATTTCTAGATGACAATATTAGTAATGTAATAATTTTAGGTCCGGGAGTAAGTAATATGCCTAAGTTAAACAACAAATATTATATGCAAATAATATTAAAATATAAAGCAATAAATCAAATTTATGATTACTTAAAATTTGTACTGGATAAAAATAAAATTAACAAAAAAGTTTCTGTTGATATAGATTTTAATCCTAAAAAAATATAAAACATACATTATTAGTATTGTTTTTTTTTTTCAATAATGGTACAATTTATATGTTAATAGTGTAAGCTAGAGGGTAAAAAGAATACAAAGGGTGAATTTTATGAATGAAGAAACGTTATTAAATGGTTCTGCAAACACTAAAACTTCAGATTTGGATAATTTGTTTGAAAATTTAACTAGTAATATAAATCATGTAAATAGGTTTATTTCTAGTTTGAGTGATCAAAAAAGAGCAAATATTGATGAACAACAAGAACTTGATCAAGAAAAACAGAAACTTGAAAGTGAAAAAAGCGAATTTCAAAACTATATGAAATTGCAAAAAGAGGAGCTAAATAACAAATATTCTCAAGTAGAACAATATTTAGCGAATCAAAAAGAATACTTACAAAAAGCAGAATCTGAGTTTAAAGCTAATATGGATAATTCCCTAACAGAACTTGAATTAGCCAAGAAAGAGCTAGAAATCAAAAAAGAAAAAATAGAAGAAGAAAAGGAACAATTTGAATCTTATAAAAACCTAGAAATGGGTAGAATTAAGCATGCCGAAGATATTTTGAATTCTGAAAAAGAGCAGTTTGAAAAGTATAAGGAAGTTACTAATAGTAAGATAGAATTAGAAAATAAAAACTTAGAACAGAAATGTGCTAGATTCAAAGAAATTATCGGACAGTTCAATGCTAATTTTAGACCTATAATAGAAGATAAAGATGAATAGGGGTAATAATATGGAAAATTTTGAAAACGGAGTTTTTGGATTTGGTGGAGAAGAAGAAAATAAATCATCCACTACTAATAATGATTTTAATATTGAATCTATCAGTGGATTAGGTGAAAGTAATTATGAAAATGAAGATTTATTCGCATTTGATAATTCAGACCGCACTGATTCTGTAAGCAAAAATAATAATGCTAATTTTGACGGATATCTATCTAATCAAGTCAGTGATTTATATGAAAGTACACCAGCTAGTAACACTTCAACTTTTGGTAGTGGCTTTAATAATAATGATACTACTAATGATGCTTCAGAAAGTATGACTGAAAGAAATGATTTAAATAGTGATGATGTAAGTCATGCTAGTGAGCCCACTTTAGAGACTACTGGTGAAGAGAATACACCAGAACAAGTAGTAGAGCCAGATAAAAAATTAGAAGATAGTGTTACAGAAGTAAAAGAAGAAGTTACTGAAGACGATAATGATTCTACTGAAGATGGTGGGGTTGCGGTAGTGCCTGATACACCTGAAGATGACCTAAGTAAATTAACAGAATTTAAAGAAGAAAAAATAGAAAAAACAGATATAAATTCATTATTTGATAGAGTAAATGTAAATGTTAAGGAAGCTTCTGATATTTTTAGAAAAAATACAGAAATGAAAGAAAAAATCGATGCTAGATTTGATGAATTAAAAAAACTTCAATCTGAAATAGAAAAAACTAAGCAAAGTCAAATTGATGAGGTTAATAAATATAAAGATGAGGTTTATGCAAAATTAACAAGCAAAAAAGAAGAGATAGAGCAAAGATTAAATACTTTAAAAGAAGTACAAGCTTCTCTTGAAAAAGAAAAAAATGAATTTGAAGCATATAAGAAAAAAGAAAAAGAAAATATAGAGGACATAAAGAAAGAAGTTCAAAGAGATTATGATAGCAGAAGAGAAGAACTAAACGGCATCGAAGATAAATTAAGAAAACAAAAAGATTCTCTAGATGCTGAAAGGAATGAGCTTACTTTAGAAAAGATTCAATATGAATCTGATAAAAATGAACTAGCAAACAATTTATTAAAATTTAATGAATTAGTAGATTCATTTACAAATGGAATGTCTGGTATAAAAGAAGGGGAATAGATTTTTATTCCTCTTTTTGATATAATATTTTAGGTAGTGATAATATGAATGGTGTAATTTTAAAATTTATAGATGAACTAAAATATGAAAAGAATTATTCTGAACATACAACTAATGGTTACCTTAAGGATTTGTATGAGTTTTTGGAATATATTAATAATAAGGGCATTAAAAAATTTAATAATGTAACTTATCAAGATTTAAGATTATATATTAATTATTTGTTTAATCAAGGTTATAGTAACAAAACAATATCAAGATTAATTAGTTCTCTTAGAAGCTTTTTTAAATATTTAAAGAAAGAAGAACTAATTGATAATAATCCTTGCACTTTAATATCTAATCCCAAACTTGATAAAAAATTGCCCAAATATTTGAATTTTGAAGAAACAGAAAGACTTTTAAATGCATTTAATATAGATACTATAGAAGGAATTAGAGACTCTCTTATACTTGAGATTTTATACTCCACAGGAATAAGAGTAAGCGAGCTTGTTAATATTAAATGTAGTGATATCTCACTATCTAATAAAACAATTATAGTAAATGGTAAAGGTAGTAAGCAACGAATTGTTTATTTTGGAGAAAAATGTTTAAAAAAGCTTGAACTATACATGAAAAAAAGTTATAATGAACTTAATGTTAACAATGCAGAGTATTTGTTACTAAGCAAGACTGGAAAAAAATTAAATGATAGGACTGTTAGAGAAATAATAGATAGAGCTAGTTCTATAGCAGGTATTAAAATGAAAATTTCTCCACACGTTTTAAGACATACGTTTGCAACACATATGTTAAGTGATGGCGCAGATCTTAGAACGGTGCAAGAACTTTTAGGCCATGAGAACTTATCTACTACGCAAATATATACGCATTTAACTAACGAAGAAATAAGAAGGGTTTATTTAAGCGCTCATCCGAGAGCTAAGAGTGGGAGGTAATTTTTTTGGCAAAGTTATATGTGAAATTAGGATGTATGAATACTGGTAAGTCAACAGCACTTTTGCAAGTAGCAAATAATTATGAAGAAACAGGATCTAAGGTATTAATTATGAAGCCTAGTATAGATACTAAAGGTGATGATGCTGTTGTATCTAGATTAGGAATTAAAAGAAAAGTTGATGTTTTGGTTAAACAAGAATCTGAATCAATACTTGATAATGAAACTACTACTGGTAAACCTATTAATTTTGATGGCATCAGTTGCATATTGGTAGATGAGGCTCAATTTATGAGTCCAAAACATGTATTTGAACTTTGGACTATTACAAAAGAGCTTAATATTCCTGTAATTGCGTACGCACTTAAGGTTAATTTTAGAGGAGAGCTTTTTGAAGGAACTAAAGCTTTACTTCAATATGGTGAAAAGATAGATACTCAATCTCAGGTAGCTATGTGCAGTTGCGGCTGCGGCAAGAAAGCTAAGTTTAATGCTAGAAGAGATAAAGACACATTGGAATTTGATTTAACAGGACCTGAAGTAAAAATAGATGGAACTACTAATGATGAATACTTACCACTTTGTGGAGAGTGTTTTTACAAACTTGTAGCTTCTAAAAAACCAGGCTCAAAGAAAGTAATAGAAAAAGTAAAAGGATTTACTAAAAAGGAACATTGATTCCTTTTTTTAGTCTTTTTTAATCTTTTCTTAATAAAATATTATAGGTGATATCTTGAAAGCAATTAATGGAATAAGATCATATTTGTTAGATGATGAGCTAAAAATAACAATTCTAAAAAATAAGATAGATATTTTAAATTATAAAGATATAGGGCATTTTGATAACGATAAGGTTATCGTTAAGCATAGCACGGGCAATATAATAGTTAAGGGAAAAAATCTAGTTGTTTCAAAGCTTATGTCAGATGAGATATTAATTACGGGTGATTATTCTACAATAGAATTCAGGTGATGCATGAAAAACTATTTAAAATTTTTGATTAGCAGTAAGATCCTTGTAAAAGTTAGTGGGAATAACGTAAATAGGTTTATAAAAAGATTAAAAAACAACAATATCGATCTTATTAGTGTATCTTGTATAGAAGATTCTTTAGCATATATTAAAATCTATGTAAAAGATTTAGAAAAACTTATAGATTTAAAGACAATATACGAACTAAAAATAGTAAAATATTATGGCTGGTCCAAGTTTAAAAATAATATATTTAATAATAAGTTTATGATTTTGTTTATACTTATTTTTACAATTTTTTTATACGTTATAAGCAATGTTATATTTGAAGTTGATATATATACCAATGATTATAAAATGAAAGAAAAGCTAATCTTAGAACTAGAAGAAAATGGCATAAAAAAATATAAATTTAAAAAAAGCTATAGCGAATTACAAATAATAAAATCTAAGATATTAAATAAATATAAAAACGAGTTAGAGTGGATAGAAATAGAATCGAATGGAACAAAATATTTGATTAAATATGAGCCAAGAATAATAAATAAAGATGAAGATAATCCAAAATTTAGAAATATAGTAGCTAAAAAGGATGCGGTTATAACTAGTGTAGATATATCAACAGGACAAATAGTAAAGGGTGTAAATTCTTATGTTAAAAAAGGCGATGTAATAGTTAGTGGCTATATAAGACTTAATGATAGTATAAAAGACGTAGTAGCCGCAAAAGGGATTGTTTTAGGTGAAACCTGGTATAAAGTTAATATTACATATCCGCTAACTTACTACGAAAATTATGAAACGGGTAATTCTAAGAATGTGTTTGTTATAAAGTTTTTAAATAATGAATACGAACTATTTAATTTTAATAAGTATAAAACGAAGAATAAAAAAAACTATGTTTTATTAAAAAACAATTTATTACCAATAAGTTTCGTAAAACAAAATCAAAGGCAAACGAAAATTATAAATGAGAAAAATACTGAAAAAAGTGCGATAAATAGAGCTTTAGAATGTTCTAAGAGTAAAATAGAAGAAAAACTAAAAGAAAAAGAGTATATAAAAGACTATAAAATACTTAATCTAACTAGAAATGATAATTCAATAACTTTAGATGTATTTTTTACTATAGTAGAAGATATAACTGAATATGAAGAAATAGATTCTAATTATGAAACAATTGATGAATAAATTACTGATATGTGTTGAAAAATGACATTATTTATACTATAATTATGTTGTTAGGTGAGTTTATGAATGAATTTGAAATAATTAATGAAACAGAAGAAGAAATTGAGGAATTAAGCAAACTAAAAGATGTAGTTGATTTTGCTTTGAAACATGAAAATATAGAAAACAGTATTTTTAATATAATAATTGTAGATGAAGAAACTATAAGAGAATTAAACAAGAATTACAGGGGAAAAGATAGCGTTACTGATGTTATAAGTTTTGCACTGGAAGATGATGATACATTCGTTAAAACTGATTTCAGGGTGCTTGGCGATATTTATATTTGCCTTCCTAGAGCAAAAAGTCAAGCTTTAGAATATGGACATAGTTTTTTTAGAGAAATTTCATTTTTAGCTGTTCACGGATTGTTACATTTGTTAGGATACGATCATATGAATAAAGAAGATGAAAAAGTTATGTTCACACTTCAGGAGTTGATATTAAGTGAGTATGGAATTAAAAGAGAAAATTAAAGTTGATTTAAAAAGGAGAAACTTTACCCCTAATACAGTTTTAAATACCATTAAAAATTCATTTAGTGGTATTAAATTTTATGCTATGGATGGAAAGAGCATATTAATTTATTTACTTGGAGTTGTTGTTGAAATAGTTTTAGGTATTGTTTATAAAATAAATGGATTAGAGTGGATTTTAATAGTATGTATATTAGGAATTATACTTTCTGTTGAGCTTTTAAATACAGCTATTGAATCTACTTGTGATGCTATAACTAAGGAATTTAATAGTTATATAAAAATAGCTAAAGATTGCGGCAGTGCAGCTACTTTTGTTATCTTTATTGTATCTATTATTTTAAACATAATAATATTTTTTCCTAAAGTTATGGCAGTTTTAGGAATTTGGTGATAATATGAAAAGCGGATTTGTAGGAATAATAGGAAGACCTAATGTAGGAAAAAGTACACTTATAAATAATATAGTAGGTAAAAAAGTAGCAATTACATCAAATAAGCCACAAACTACCCGCAATATTATTCAAGGAATATATAACGAGGACAAGGTACAAATAGTTTTTGTCGATACTCCAGGAATACATAAACCAAATAACAAGTTGGGTAAAACACTAAATAAGCAGGCATATTATAGCATTGATGATGTTGATATTGTGCTTTTTTTAGTAGATGCGTTTGAAGGATTAGGCAGAGGCGATATCTATATATTAGATAGATTAAAAAAAGTAAATAAGCCTGTGATACTTGTTATAAATAAGATAGATAAAATAACACACGAAGAAATACTTAATAGAATAAATGATTATAAAGATTTGTATGACTTTGATGAGATTATTCCAGTTTCTGCATTAAAAAGAAATAATATAGATGACCTTGTAGATACATTAAAAAAATATTTACCAGATAATATTAGATATTATGGTGAGAATAGTGTAACTAATAAATCTATAGACTTTTTGATGTCAGAAATTGTTAGGGAAAAAGTTTTTAATTATACTTCTGAAGAAGTTCCCCACTCAATTACTTGCGTTACAGATAGTGTAGAGGTAGGGAAGAATAGTTATAATATAAGAATATCTATAATAGTAGATCGAGACTCTTTAAAAAAGATTATAATAGGCAAGCAAGGCGATATGATAAAACAAATAGGAATAGATTCCAGAAAAGACTTAGAGGCTCTTTTAAATAAAAGTGTTTACTTGGAATTATTTGTTAAAACTGTAAAAAAATGGCGTGATAAAGAAAAATATTTAAATGAGTTTGGCTTTACAGATTTTAAAGATTAGTGAATAAAATAATTTTTTCTGTTCACTATTAAATAGGTGATGATATGAAAAAATTATTATGGGACTTATTTAAAAACACAGGAAAAATAGAATATTATATAAAATATAAAGATTTTGATAGGAATGAAAACATTGATGGAAAGAACAGTCAAGGTAGGAAAAAAATATAGACATTTTAAAGGAAAAACATATAAGGTATTATTAGTAGCGCTCGATTCTGAATCAGATAAAACTTTGTCACCTAGAAAAATAGTAATATATGAAGCTTTATATGGTGACAATTTAGTGTGGGCTAGAGATTATGATATGTTTTTAAGTGAAGTAGATCACAAAAAATATCCAGAGATAACACAAAAATATAGATTTGAAGAAATAGATGATTAGATGATTATTGATGTAGAAGGTATTGTATTAAATTCAAGAAGTTATGGAGATAGTAGTAAGATTTTAGATATATTTACTCCAAATTATGGGGTTATAGGTGTTATAGCGAAAGGCTGTAAGACAATGAAAAGTAGTTTAAGAAGCTTTACTGATAAACTTACGTATGCTAATTTTGTTATTTATTATAAAAAGGACAAACTATCTATATTAAGTGAAGCTAGTAGTATAGATAATTTTTCAAAAATAAAAAATGATATAGAAAAAATTAGTGCTGCAAATTTTATACTTGATTTAGTGAATCAAGTATATAAGCAAAATCCAAGTAATGAACTATATGATTTACTTATTTCTTGCTTGAAAAAAATTAACGAAGATTTTAATCCATTGGTTATAATTAATATATTAGAACTTAAATTGCTAGATTATTTGGGCATTATGCCTAATCTTAATGGATGTACTATATGTGGTAATAAAAATGTAATTACTTTATCCAGTGATAAAGGCGGGTATTTGTGTGAAAATTGTAGGACATGTGAACCTATAGTATCAAAAGGAGCAATAAAATTAATTAGAATGTATTATCTGGTTGATATTAATAAGATATCAAAACTGGATTTATCTAGAGATGTTACATTAGAAGTAAACAATTTTATAGATAACTACTATGATCAATATAGCGGTTTATACTTGAAAAGTAAGCAATTGTTAAAAAATGTTTTAAAGATTAAATAAAAAAATATTTATTAGAAGATAGAAAAGTCTATCTTTTTTTTACATATTTTGCTATAATTATATATGATGATAGAGTGTGATAATATGAAGAATAATAAAGGTCAAGCTTTAGTTGAATTTATAATAGTATTACCTATACTTATTTTTTTGATAATTTCAATTATTGATCTTGGAAATATTATGATTAAAACTTATTCGCTTAATGAAGATTTAGATACAGTATCTGATATGTATATATCAGGTTCTTTAGATGATATAGAAAATTATGTAGCCGCAAACAATATATCTATAAGCTATAAAAGTGAAGATGAATTTACTACTATAACATTAAAAAAGAACGTTAAGATTATGTCTCCAATGTTAAATATTGCATTTGGAAAAAATTATGACATAAAAGCTAGTAAAACACTATATGAGGATTCAAATGAATAATAAAGGTCAAGTTTTAATTATATTTGTTATACTTATTCCGATACTTATACTAGTTATGTCAATGATAGTAAATATAGGATATTTGCAAATAGAAAAGAAGAACATTGATAATACGGTTCGTGATGCTTTAGAATTTTATTTAAATAGTTCTGACACTGATAAAGATACATTAGCTAAGGAATTAATAAATAAAAATATAGCTACAAATAATATATCTATAGATGAAACTGAATTTTATGTAGAAATTTCTGTAAGTGCTCCTGTAAAAGGGATTTTAAATAAAAATGAGGATAAATATAATGTTACTTATAGAGGCTATAAGGATACTTTAAAGATAATTAAGGGGTGATATAATGTCATTGAATAAAGCAAAAATTTTCACAGTTACATCAGTTAAAGGTGGTGTAGGTAAAACTACTACTTTAATTAATTTAGCTGGAATTTATTCCAAACTTGGTAAAAATGTTTTAATTATTGATCTTGACTTTTATTCAAGTGATATAGCTGCTAGTTTAAATATTAAATATGATAAAGATATATATAATTTATATGAAGATTTAGAGAATAAAAAGTTCGATTATATTGAAAATTATATTTCAAGTTATAATGATTTAATTAAAGTTCTTCCAGCCCCAAAGGATCCTAGGTTTGCAAGGAAGATAGATAGTAAAGTACTTAAATTAATCCTTTATAAGGTTTCGATGAAATTTGACTTAATTTTAATAGATACTAATCATATATTAACGGATATAAATTTATTTGCGCTCGATTATAGTGATCAAATTTTATATGTCATAAATAATGATTTTATAAATTTAAAGAGTATGAAATCTATGGTATCTATATTAGCTGATATGAACAAAACTAATTATAAAATTATATTAAATAATTCTAATTGTAAGGGTAAAAATTATTTTAATAAGTATGACATTAAAAGTATAATAAATAAAAATGTTAATTATATAATACCAGATAGCTTTTTTAATAAAAATTATGATAAATATTTGATAGATGGTAAAATTATGACTCTATCTGATTCATTATGTAAGAAGAATAAGAAGGCAATTAAAATTTATGATTTAATAGCTACTGATCTTTTAAAAGAAAGTGCGGTGGAAGTTGATGGCTAAATCTTTTATAGATGAATTTCAAGTGGTAGAAAACAAAAACTATTATAATAATTTGACTGATTATGATACGTTTAAAAATAAAGCCTTACTAGATGAGCTTAGAAATAAAATAATACAAAACCTAATAGATAATAATGTAAATAATAATATAGAGCTTTCTAGTTATGTTAACGAGCAAATAAATAAGACTATAGAAGGCTATGACCTTTCGGTTGTAGAAAGAAGTTATATTACTAATCTTATAGACAATGAAATAAATGGATATGGACCTATAACAGAATTATTAGACGATCCATCTATCACAGAAATAATGGTTAATGGTAAAAATGATATTTATATAGAAATAGATGGTAAAATTATAAAAGATGATAGTGTATCGTTTATAAATAATAATCATATCATAAGAACAATTCAAAGATTAATTCAACCTATTGGAAGGACTATTGATACAGCTAACCCAATGGTCGATGCTAGACTTTCTGATGGTTCGAGACTAAATGCCATAATAGAGCCACTTAGCTTAAAAGGACCTGTACTTACTATAAGAAAGTTTAAAAAAGAGTTAGAAACTATAGACGATTTTTTAAGAAATGGTACTATGACTCCTTATATGGCAAGATTTATACAAGCTTGTGTTAAAAGCAAAATGAACATTATTGTTTGCGGTGGTACCGGAAGTGGTAAAACAACTCTTTTAAATGTTATGTCATCATTTATAGGAAATGACGAACGCATCATTACTATTGAAGATGCTGCAGAGTTAAAGCTTGAGCAAGAACATGTTGTATCACTTGAGACTAGAGTTGAAAATTATGAGGGGACTGGTGCTATAACCATAAGAGATTTGGTTATAAATTCTTTACGTATGAGACCAGATAGAATAATAGTAGGTGAAGTTCGTGGCAAAGAGGCTTTTGATATGCTTCAGGCTATGAATACAGGTCATGAGGGTAGTATGACAACACTTCACGCTAACAGTCCTAAAGATGCTTTAAATAGACTAGAAACTATGGTTTTAATGGCTGGAATGGAAATTCCTATAAAGGCTATAAGAGAATATATTGAAAATGCTATAGACATAGTTATAAATATCTCTAGACTTAGTGATGGTAAAAGAAAAATAACCAGTATATCAGAAATAGTTGGTCTAAAAGATGATGAAATAAAGTTAAATGAAATTTTTGCATTCAGGCAAACCGGAATAACTAAAGATGGCGAAGTCATGGGAGAGTTTGTATTAAATAAGGCATCTAAAGGAGTTTATAATAGATTAAAATCAAGAGGAATAACAGAATTAAAAGATATATTTGAATAGAGGTGAATTATGTTAGAAGGATTAAGTATTAATAGCGTAGATAGCACTAATAGAGATGTTATAATTACATATACTCCTTCTAATAGTGTATCTAGATATTCTTATACATTAATAAAAGATAATAAAATATATGAATCTAATATTGTTAATAGTAATATTTCAACTACTATAACTCTTGTTAATGATGGTATATATACACTTGAAATTACTACTTATGATAAAACTGGAAAAAGTACCTTATATAAAAGTGGAGAATATAATATAGATAAGGAATCACCAGAGATAAATATTCCACAAAAAACATATAAAATTACAACTAAAGATGATTTTGATGTTTTAAAAGATGTTAAGGCTGTTGATAAGCAAGATGGAGACCTTACTAGAGATATTAAAACAAACCTTGAAAATTTAGACTTCAATACGCCAGGTATAAAAAAGATAGAGTATGAAGTTAGTGATAGTGCTGGGAACAAAGCAAATGAAGTAGTTTATGTTACTGTTGCTAAAGATAATTCAAATATAGTAAAATTAGGCCAATTATCTTTAATTTTGATTTTTATTTTACTTATACATTTATTATATCGCTACATTCGTGGCATCAGACTTGAAAAAAGGTTTTCAAAATATACTATTAATTCATCTAAAAATAGATATATATCACTATTTGATAGAATTTATGGAGTATATAGTATAATTTTATTAAAAATTACAAATGTTGTATCAAAATCTTCATTTTTAACAAAAAGAGCAGCAAGATATGATAAATATGTAAGTGCTTTTAATCTTAAAAGTAATATCGAGGTAATGTCTAAAAAAATATTTACTGGGTTTATATATTTGTTCTTTACAATTGTTATAGTGCTTACACATTCAAAGATGATAAGCCTTTTTGAAATTTTGATATCGTTTATAATTGGGTTTTATACTTTGGATATATTTTATATTTATAAATATATTCAGTATAAAAAAAGACTTGAAAATGATTTACTTCAGGCTATAACAGTTATGAATAATGCATTTAAGTCTGGAAGAAGTATTATTCAGGCTATTGACTTAGTATCTAGTGAGTTAGATGGCCCAATATCAAAAGAGTTTAAAAAGATTGGAATGGAATTATCATTTGGACTTGATATTGAACTAGCGTTTAATAGATTTGCAGATAGAATAAAACTAAATGAAGCAGTTTATTTGACTTCTAGCTTATCAGTTTTAAATAAAACTGGTGGTAACATAATAAAAGTTTTCGATTCTATAGAAAAAACATTATATAGCAGGAAAAAGCTACAGGTAGAACTTAAGTCTTTGACAGCAAGTTCAAGGCTTATCATGTACGTATTGATGATTGTTCCTATTGCTTTTGCTGCATTTATGAGTATTGTAAATAAGAACTATTTTGCGCCGATGTTTAATAGCCCACTCGGAATAGCTATGTTATTTATAATGATAATTTTATATATTACATATATTATAGTAGTAAAAAGAGCCATGAGAGTAAGGATGTGATATAATGAATATTGGAATTGTTAAAAAAATTTATCGAGCTAAAGATTTAAAGGCTTTACAGTCTAAAATTGATCTTCTTGGTAGCAATGCCAAAATTAAGTTTGATGCATCAAAATTTATGATTATAAGAGCTTTAACTACTATTTTGCTTGCTGTTATATTGATTTTATTTTCCAATATTCAATATCTTATAATTCCATTTATATTGATTTTATATTATAATTTATTTTATTATATATTAATCACTAATCCTATAAATAGAAGAATAGAGAAGCTTGATAGGGAAGCACTTACTTTTTTTGAGATTTTGACATTGACATTAGAATCTGGAAGAAATTTAGAAAATGCATTAGAGATTACTTGCTCAAATGTAAATAGTGAACTTTCTAGGGAATTTAGCAAGAGCCTTATGGAGATTAAATTTGGAAAATCTCTAATGGAAGCTTTGGAAGATTTAAAACTTAGAATTCCATCAGAGACTATTAATAATATTATTTTAAATATAACACAGACAAGTGTTTTTGGTAATAGTATTATTGAGACTATGAATAGTCAAGTTGAATTCTTAAGAGAAAAACAAATAATGGAAATAAAATCACAAATAAATAAGATTCCAAACAAGGTTAGTATTATATCTGTAATATTTATTGTACCACTTATATTACTTATAGTACTTGGGCCTTTTATACTAGAATTATTATAATGAGGAGAGATTTATGAAATATTATATGGTAGGAATAAAAGGGGCTGGTATGAGTGCTTTAGCACTTTTATTATCAGATTTAGGATATAATATTGTTGGTTATGATGATGCTAAAGATCATAGATTTACAGAAGATAAATTACTTGAAAGAGGAATAAAAATATATACAGGTCCAAATCATGAAATGGATTTGGAGACTGTTGTTATATACTCTTCAGCATTAAAATTAAATGAACATCCGGAACTTATAAAGGCACAAGAAATGAATTTAAAAATTTATGAGTATCAAGAAATGCTTGGACGCTTAACTAAAAAATATAAAACCATTTGTATTTCTGGCTGTCATGGTAAGACCACTACAACAGCCCTTATGAGTCATATTATAGATACAATGTTTGGATGTAATTATCTAATTGGTGATGGTGTAGGACATGGTAATAAAAGTTCTGATACTTTTATATTGGAGGCCTGTGAATATAGAAGACATTTTTTAGCTTATACACCAGAATATGTAATAATCACAAATATAGAGCTTGATCATACTGACTATTACAAAGATATCAATGATATGATTTTAGCTTATGAAGAATTTGCTAATAAGGCTGAAAAGATGGTTATTGCTTGTGGGGACGATTCATATACGCATCTGTTAGAAGTAAAACCACAAATATTTTATTATGGTTTAAATGATGACAATGATATCCAGGCAAGAGATGTAGAATATAGAAAAGATGGAACTAGTTTTGACGTGTTTGTAGAGGATGAATACTATGGGCATTTTGACTTACCATTATATGGAAAACATATGCTACTAAATGCTTTAGCTGTTATTTCTTTATGTCATTATGAGAGATTGGAAGCAAAAGAAGTTGCTAAAATATTAAAAACTTTTAAAGGCGCTGAGAGAAGATTTAAAGAAGAAGTGATAGGTAATAACATAATAATTGATGACTATGCGCATCATCCAACAGAGGTAAGAGTAACAATTAAAGCAGCAAGACAAAAGTATCCAGATAAAAAAATAATTGCAGTGTTTAAACCACATACTTTTTCGCGTGTAAGTGAGTTTGCCCTAGAGTTTGCAAATGCATTAAACTTGGCAGATAAAGCATTTGTTATGGATATTAATTATGATAGAGAAAAGCCTAGCGATTATCCAGGTATTAATGCTTATACTATTATAGATAAACTTGATAATGGTGATTACATCGAACTAGGAATGGCAAAAAAATTATTAGAATATGAAAATGCAGTAATATTATTTATGAGTAGTAAGGAAATATATTTACTTGAAGACGAATATAAAAATCTACTTTTAAATAAAAATTAAGTATGATTTTGGAGTGTGATATAAATGTTAGAAAAAAGAAAAAAAATAGGGTTTAAATTAATTACTATAAGTGCAATTTTACTTCCAGCATTACAAGTTTTATTTATAATAGGTTTAAATTCAAATTATTTAATTAGATTTCCTTATTTTATTATAATTTGTGTTTTGATATTAATATTATTAATATTTTTAATAGCTGGTGTTATTTTATTTGTTAAAAATAGAGGTGCTAATAAACGTAGATTGAAAAAATGGCTTAGAATAGTTATTGGGATATTCTTAACTTTGTATTTGGCAGGGTGTGTATCTTTTGTTACTCTTATGTATGGACCATATGAAAAATTTAGATCTTGGTTAATTACTACAGCTATGAATACTATGAATCATCAATATCTTTGTAAATGGTTCTATAACGATAAGCAAATAGAAGAAGTAATGAGCAAGAATTATATAAAAGAAAGTGGGGATTCAACAGATACTAGTCAGATAAAGCATGGTGAAGAATTAGAGTATAATGAATATGAGAAAGAAATAATGATTCATGAAAAAGACGAATTATATAAAATTATTACATTTAATGTAAATGGTGCTAAAGCATACTTGGCAGCTATATATGATCCATCTTTAGTAAAATTAGAGGTTACTAATCAATTAGGTGTTAAAGGTGAATATGTATCTCATATGGCAGAACGTGCTGGAGCTCTTTTAGCTATAAATGCTGGTGGATTTGTTGATGGATATAATTGTTGGGGAGAAAGACCAACTGGTATTACTATAAAAGATAAAAAAATTATAACTAATAACGAATATGGAACTGCAACAACTACTGGTGGATTAATCGGTATGACAGATGATAATGTACTAGTATTACTTAAAAATGTTACTGCTGATGAAGCTATTTCTATGGGAGTTAGAGATGCTGTTTCTTGGGGACCATTTCTAATAGTTAATGGAGTAGCATCTGAAGTTTCAGGTAATGGCGGCTGGGGCGGAGGTGCCAGAACTGCTATAGGTCAAAGAAAAGATGGAACTATTCTATTCTTAGTTGTTGATAGTAATTCTATAAGAACTACAGGAGCTGGAATGGAAGATTTGGTTCAAATTATGCAAAGATATGGTGCTGTTAATGCCGCTAATCTAGATGGAGGAACTTCAAGTGTTATGGATGTAAGAAGACAAGAAGCAATACAAAATTATGGTGCTGACTGCCACGACTATTGGTCAAATTATGCATGTCATATTAATGATCCAATTGACTCTACTGGAACACATCAAACAAGGTATATATCCGATGCTTGGGTTGTTGTACCAAAATAAAAGAATCGTGAACTTATTCCGATTCTTTTATTTTTATAGTGTTTTTAAAATTTAATTTAGCTATATCATTTAACTTATCCATACCATATTTTTCAACTATTAAACGTGCTGTATCATCTACGTTAGTTCCAGAACCTTTTGGAAGATCAATACCAATACTGTTAGATAGTTTATTAAACTCTTTTATAAATATAAATCTACTGATTAAAGAGGCAACAGCAACCGCTAAACTTTTATCTTCACCTTTAGTCATAAATGTAATGTTACGAATAACATTACTACTATCTTTTAGATAATTAAAATATAATTGTGGCGCTGCAAATTGGTCTACAACTATAAATTCATAGTCTTTTATTCTACTACTAAGTTTAAATAAAACTTTATTGTGTAATACGGCTTTAATTTTATTCATATTTAAGTCTTGACTATAGTATTTATTATAATCGGCATTGCTTAGTATAATTGACTCATATTCAATCATATTTATAAGTTTAGGTACTAATTCTAATATTTGTGCGTCGTTTAATTTTTTAGAATCCTTTACTCCTAAATTTTCCAAAGTAGGGATAATGTCTTTTTTTACGTAAGCAGCTGTTACTACAATAGGCCCAAAATAATCTCCTGTTCCGACCTCATCAGACCCTATAGCAGAGCTATAATAAACTTTCTTATCAATATATATTTTATTATTTTCTTTTTTTGCTTTAGTTGCACTATTTTTGACATCAACTTTACCAGAATTTATTTTTTCAGTGGTAATCCAAAAGTCACTTGCTAAATCTGCATCTTTTCCTTGAAAAACAACCTTCCCAGATTCATATAAAGTTATGACAGTATCACCATCTTTAGCTTGCCATTTGGCGTAATTAGGAGTATTTTCTCTTTTGCACCAATTAAGTTCTTCGCTCATCATTTCCTGAGTCTTACTACTGGCTAAAAAAGATATAACATTATTTTTATTCATTTATCTCACCTAAATACATTTTATCATAAAAAAGCATAAAATGCTTTATTTTTGATAACTTTTATAATATAATTAGTATGGAGATGATCGAATGACAAGTGTTGTTGATATAGTATTATTAATATTAATAGCTTTTGGAGCTTTATTGGGCTTTAAGAGGGGATTTACGAGAGAACTTGTATCTTTAATAGGAATATTTGCCATATTAATATTATCCTATATCTTAAAAAATCCTGTCAGTGTTATACTTTATAAATATTTTCCATTTTTTAATTTTGGTGGTATATTTAAGGACATAACGATAATAAATATATTAGTTTATGAAGCTATTGCTTTCTTTCTTGTGTTTTTTATGTTAACCATAGTATTTAGATTTTTATTATTAGTTACTAAGATATTTGAAAAGATATTAACTATAACGATAATACTTGGAATACCATCAAAGATATTAGGTGCTATCTTAGGTGCTATACAATCAGTTATATATATTTTTGTAATATTATATATAATTTCTCTACCTACATTTAATTTTAAAGCTATAAATGATTCTAAAGTTGCAGCCACTATTTTAGATAAGACTCCAGTTTTAAATAAAATATGTGATAAAACAATAGATGTTTTTGATGAAATTATCAAATTAAAAGAAGAATATGATAACACAAACAATTTAGAAGAGTTTAACAAAAAAGCATTAAATATAATGATTGAAAAAGGAGTAATTACTAAAAAGAATGCACAATTTTTAATTGACAAAGGTAAAATACCTGCGATTGAATTAAATTAGTGTATATAATGTGTAAATTAACACTTTGTAAACTGTTATAAAATAATGATAAGTAAAAAAGTGTTTAAAAAAGAAAAAATAAATATTAAAAAAGTATTTAAAAACTAAGTTAACTATGATAGAATAGTTATTGTGATAAGAGACTATAAAATAATGGAGTGATGAAAATGATGACAATTTATAACTTTTTTGCTTCAAATATTTATCTATATATTTGTGTAATAATCGCTTTAGCTATTCTTGCAACTATACTTTTTATAATTCGCACTAATCAAAAAAGTAGAAAGAAAATAAAAGATGATTTTGTAGAAGCTGAGAAAGTAGAAGCAGAATTAGAAAATGTTGAAAATGAGTCTAAAATTAGCAATTTAGAAAACATATTGAAGAAAATGCAAGAAGATGTAGATGTAAAACCAGAAGATGTAGTAAAGAAATTTGAACAAGAGCAAGAAGAAAATGCAATAATTAGCTATCAAGAACTCGTTGATAATGTTAAAGCTGGCAAAATTGAGGTTACTGATGATGAAGAATCTGATATAAATTTCGTAGAGAATTTAGTAGCTGATCAAAACACAACAGAGCCTATTGCAGCTATGGAAGAAATTAAAAGTGATATAACTCCAGAAATGGTTAAAGAAGCAGTAGAAAACATATCATCTAGTTCTATAAAAGAAGAACCTAAAAAGTTTAAACAGAGTGAATTTATTTCACCTATATATGGAGTAATTGAAAATAAAAAATTGGATTATCCTACAGTTAAAAAAATTCAAAATAATAATTACTTAGATATAATGAATACTAGAGATTATAATGAATTAACAGAAGAGATAAAAAAACAGGAAGAATTTTTAAATGCATTAAAAGAATTTAGAAACAATCTTTAAAAAGCCATTGCGCTTTTTTTATTTTAGTATAATATTTAGGTATAGTATTTAATATACAATTATGATATAATAATCTGGGAAGTGAATTTATGAAACAACAAAAAATATTAATGATTTTAACACCGATAGTATGTGCAGCTTTAGCAATTATTTCTTATTTAGGAGTTAAAAATAGTGAGTTTAGTGATGCTTTAAAATTTAAAAAAGAATATGAATCATTAAATGGAAAAGTTAGTTACGGAGAAAATAAATATAAAGATTTAAATATAAGTAAAAATAATCCAATAAAGTATTCAAATTACGATGAAATTATTGATGTTATAAATAATGGTACAGGAATAATTTATTTAGGCTTTCCTGAATGTCCTTGGTGTAGAACTGCAGTGCCAGTTTTACTTGATGTAGCAAAAGATAATAAAATAGATAAAATATATTATTTAAATATAAAAGATGAAAGAGATTCATATGTAATAGAGGATGGTAAGCTTACTTTAGCTTTAAACGACGATGGTAAAGAAATAAAAGGGACTAAAGGATATTTTAGATTGCTTGATGCCTTAAAGGATAATTTAAGTGACTATATTATTTCTTATGAGGATAAAACATATGAAGTTGGTGAAAAAAGAATTTATGCTCCATCAGTGATTTTTGTAAAAGATGGAAAAGTTTTAGGAATTCAAGTATCAACAGTTGAAGGACAAACAGATCCTTTTAAGAATTTAACTGAAGAACAATATGAAGAGTTATATTCGATATACGAAGGATATGCTAATAATATTTATAGTTCAACTTGTGACATAAATTCTTCTTGTTAAGGCACATTAATTGTGCTTTTTTGGAGGGTATATGGAAGTAAATGATATAGAAAGAAGTATAATCAAAAGATATAGAAAAGATATATGGAAACCATTTATAAAAGGGATAAATGAATATAAACTAATAAATGAAAATGATAAAATTGCAGTATGCATAAGTGGTGGTAAAGATTCTTTTTTACTTGCTAAATGCATGCAGGAGTTGCATCGTCATGGTAAAATTAATTTTTCTTTAGAATTTTTAGTTATGAATCCAGGATATAATGATAAAAATTTAGAATTAATTAAATATAATGCAGAAAAATTAAACATTCCTATAAAAATTTTTGATAGTGATATTTTTAGTACAGTAGATAGTATTAGTGAAGACAGTCCTTGCTATTTATGTGCTAGAATGCGAAGAGGTTTTTTATATTCAAAAGCTAAGGAGATGGGATGTAATAAAATTGCCTTAGGACATCATTTTGATGATATAATTGAGACAACATTACTTAGTATACTTTATAGTGGTGAGATGAAAACTATGATGCCAAAGCTACATAGTACAAACTTTAAAGGTTTAGAATTAATTAGACCATTATGCTATGTAAGAGAATCTGATATAATAAATTGGGCTAGATATTGTGATCTTAAATTTTTAAATTGTGCTTGTAAATTTACTGAAAAAAGTGAAAGAGAAAACAATTCAAAAAGGAAAGAAATTAAAAGTCTAATAAAAGAATTAAAAAAGGTAAATCCATATGTTGAGACTAATATATACAAAAGCAGTAAAAATGTAAATGTAGATGCTTTAATAGAATATTTAAAAGATGGCAAAAGGCATAACTTTTTAGATAGGTATGATGAAGATGAATTATCAAAATAAAATGGAAGAAATATTAGAAAGTATTAGCGATGAAACACCCAGATTATTGCTTCATTGTTGTTGCGCTCCTTGCAGCTCTTATACACTAGAACTTTTAAGCAATTATTTTGAGATAACACTTTACTATTATAATCCAAATATTCATCCAGAAAATGAGTATACAAGAAGACTTCAAGAACTTCAAGATTTTATTAAAAAGTTCAAAACTAAAAATAGAGTAGAATTAGTAGAAGAAAATTATGATACAGGTGATTATTTTGATAAGATAAAAGGCTTAGAATCTTTAGGTGAGGGTAGTAAAAGATGTTTTGAGTGCTACAAATTCAGAATGGAAAAAGGAGCTAGTTATGCTAAAAAACATAATTTTGACTACTTTACCACTACATTATCAATTAGTCCATATAAAAATTCTACTTGGATTAATGAAATTGGTGAATATTTAGAGAATAAATATGATATAAAATACTTATTTTGTGACTTAAAAAAGAAAAATGGGTTTAAAAGATCGCTGGAATTATCAAAAATTTATGGACTTTATCGTCAAGACTATTGTGGCTGTATTTATTCAAAGCAAGAAAGAGAAAGCAAAAAGGTGACACATGAATCAGTTTGAGAGATTAGAACTTTTAATAGGTGAAAAAATAAATTTAATTAAAACAAAAAGAGTTCTTATACTTGGTTTAGGTGGCGTTGGAAGCTACGCAACTGAAGCACTCGTAAGAAGTGGTATTCAAAACTTTGTAATAGTCGATAATGATATTATAGTTGAATCTAATTTAAATCGCCAATTAATGACTAATGTCCACAATATAGGAAATTATAAGACAGATGAAATAGAAAAAAGAATTTTAAGTATAAATCCCAAATGTTCTATAAAGAAAATTAATAAATTCATTACTTTGGATAATATAGAAGAATTATTTTCTGATAATATTGACTATGTTGTTGATGCCTGCGATACAATTACAATTAAATTAGAACTAATAAGAATATGTAAGAGAAAAAACATAAAATTAATATCTAGTATGGGTACAGGTAATAAAATGGATCCATCTAGACTAAAAATAGTAGATATTAGAAATACTAGTTACGATCCAATAGCTAAAATTATACGCAAAATGGTTAAGGATGAGCGCATTAAAGGTAAAGTTTACGTAGTTTGTAGTGATGAAAAGCCACGTGTAAAAATTAATAAAACAATACCATCAAATTCATTTGTACCAGCAACTTCAGGATTGTTATGTGCTAGTTATGTAATAAATGATATAGTAGGTGATATAGTTGAAAAATAAGCTAAAAGATATAATAAAAAGTTTTGATGGAAATGTATTGGCAATTGGAATTGATGATAACCTAGTTGAATTACTTAATAAAAAGAAAAGTGTTAATCTCTATTCAATCAATAGATTTCCATCAGGTGGTAATTTAAATCACAAATCAAAGAAAAAAGCTAAAAGAAATACTAACAAAGGAAAGTATATAAATATTAAAAAATTAAGAAAATATATAACTAAAAAGTCTTCAAATTACTTAATTTGTAATATGGATGAAATTATTGAATACTATAAATACTTTATAAGAGACAGTATATATATAAATAATAATATGATATATGTATATTTGTCTAATGATATTGATTCAGAGTTTATAATAGATAAATATAAGAGGTATAATGTAACAATTACCAAAATAACATTAAAGGAAGGCATTATACTTGAAATAAATAATACGAATGGCAAAAATAATAAAATAAAAGATAAGTTATATTTTATTAAAGATACGTTTTATAATATTGCTGAGACTATAGGAAATATTTTAGTAAGTTAAAAGGATAACAATTTTTAGTTATCCTCTTTTGATATTATTTTTTGAAAATCATTTAATTTTTCTGGTTCTTCTTGTTCTTGCCTTAAAGAAGAAGCTAAATCTCTAAGATTTTTATATCTTCCTTTTTGATGTTGTATTCTTTCTAAATTTTTCGAAGTTTCTTCTGAATGCTTTGGATTTTCTGATAAGCTTCTTGTATTTTTGTTTACGTTATTTAAAGCTTTTTCTTTTTTGTTCTCATTACTATTGGCTAATTCTTCATCATTGCTTTCAATTATTTGTTTCATTTTAAATTCTTTAACTTTACTGTTATTTATTGCAATATAATTACCAGCAGTTAGAAGTTGCATTATAAAAGTGAAAACAATAGCTATATTTGAAATTTTTAACATAGTTAAACTTATTTGTGAAAAGAATCCTAAACCTAGAGTCAAAAATAATGGCCACATTTTAAGTTTGCCCAATTTACTACTTTCAAATTTAACATTTTTATGTTTTAAACCATAATAAACATTTATAGAAGAAATAATTCCTTCACCTATTAGTGTAATAATATAAAGTGGATTAATCATGACTAAGCATATTCCTGTTAATCCAGAAAAGACTTTGTCGGTAACTTGATCCAATAATTCGCCAAATTCACTTTGACTATTGTATTTTCTAGCACTTCTACCATCAAAAAAGTCTGTAGTAGCTGCCATAGCAGCTATAATAGCGCTCGCTATAAAAAGAGCAGAAATGCCACTAGAAATGGCAATTATAGTTAATATTAAGTTTATAAAAGGAGCTACAAGTCTTGTAAATGTCCACATGTTTGCTCTTTGCTTTTTATTTGTCTCTTTTTTAAAAAACTCTTTAAACATGGTTTTTGTTCCATTTTTAAGAAGATTGATGTATTTTTTTAATTTATTCAAGAGAACCACATCCTCGCACAATATTTTATCACAACATATAAAAAAGTCAACATATATTGGATTATTTTAAATATAATATAGTGTATTATGAATATAATACTTGAAATGATAATGTAGTTATTTATCATTTCTTTTTTTCGACAAAACTTAATTACAGTTTATTGTATATTAAAATTGGTGATAATATGAAAAAAAGATTTAAATCTAAAAAAAGATTAAAACACAAAAGCAAGTTTTTCTTATTACTGATTGCAATAGCAATATTGTTTATTAATAATTATAAAATTTCAACAATAAATATTAATAATAAAGTTTTAAAGTTTATTTTAAATAGTTCAAATTATTATACATATAATAACAAAAGCAATAAATTCATAAACTCATTTTATTATTTAGTAAATAACGATATATTTAATTCACCAGAAAATATACTAAAAAGTCAAATCATGTATACTAAGAATAGTAGTAACACTAATAATACTATATCTGTTAATTTTAACTATGCTAAAAACGATCCTGTTGATGTTTATATATATAATTCGCATCAAGGTGAAAACTATTCTAAAGAATATTTAGAAGATTACAATATTACTCCAGATGTGTTAATGGCATCTCATATGTTAAAAGAAAAGTTAAATAATTTAAATATTAATGCATTTGTAGAAGAAAGTGATATCTTGGCATATATGAAAGAACATGGCTTAAACCATGCTGGAAGTTATATAGCAAGTAGAGTTTTTCTAAAAGAAGCATATAAAAAAAATAAGAGTGCTAAATTATTTATTGATTTGCATAGAGATGCAGCATCAAAAGAAGCAACTTATGTCAATATTAATGGTAAAGATTGCGCTAAAGTATTATTTGTAATAGGACTAGAATATGACACTTATAAGGAAAATCTTGAAATTGTTACAAAAATTAATAATATAATTTTAAATAAATATCCTACCTTAACTAGGGGAATTATGAAAAAAGAGGGATATGGAGTAAATGGGGTATACAATCAAGATATAGGCCCTAATGTTATTTTAATAGAAGTAGGAGGTAATAATAATAATATAGATGAAGTAAACAATACTTTAGATCTAATAGCAGATGTGATAGGAGAATATATTAATGAAACCAGATAAAAAGAAAAAAATATTTAAGTTTATATTTTATGTGTTTTTTATAAGTTTTTTAGCTATTTACTTATCCGAATTAACAGGATATTACGAATACAAGAACCACGAGAAAGCTGTAATGACAGAAGAACAAATAAAAAAATTCGAAGAGGACGTTAAAAATGGTAAAGAAGTGGATATAAATAAATACTTAGTCGTAGAAGAAACCAAATATAACAATAATTTATCCAAATTAACTAGTAAAATTTCACAAGGAATTAGTAAAGCTGCTAATAAAGGTGTAGAATCAAGCTTTAAGTTTTTATCCAAATTAGTTGGAGAATAATGAATGATATGCTATAATTAAAGAGGTGATTTTATGAAAATGTTAAAAAGAGAATACTGGTGGTGCTTTTTACTATTATTCCTATCAGGTGGAACTGGCACAATTTTACTAGGAGCACTTCTTGATGTTTTTGATGAAAATAGTTGGTATGCCAAATGGTACTTCTGGTTAATTGGAATGATTCTAATTTTACCATTTGCTGTAATGATAATTGCCCTTTATATAGAAATATTATCTAATGTAAGTGCGAAATTAAAAATAAATGGTAGTGAATATTATTTATCTCCTTATATATGGATAATTCTATTTATTGTACCTATTATTGGATGGATATTTCTATTTATATTAATATTATATTTAATGATAAATATACTTATTAAGCTATATTCAGGAGCTGGAGAAGCATATATTAAATAAACTGACTAATTATTAGTCTTTTTATTTTATTTAAATAAAGATACTTTTAAATAAAGTTAAAATATGATAAAATATTTATTGGTGATAAAATGAAACAACTAACACGTAGTGAATTAAGAAAAAATATAATGACTATTTTATATCAGATTAATTTATATGATATAAATAAGATAGATTACAATGTAGAAGATGTTATCAAAGAGGTTAATCCAGTAGATAACGAATTTGTAAAAGATATAGTATTTGGCGTAATAACTAAAAAAGAAGAATTAGATTCTGTAGCAAACAAATACTTAAATAAGTGGACTATAGATAGATTAGGAAACACTGATCAGTCTATATTAAGATTATCTATTTACGAATTACTTTATACTAACACTCCAGAAATTGTAGTAATAAATGAAGCTGTTGAATTAGCTAAAAATTATAGTGATGATGATGTTAAAAAAATGATAAATGGTGTTTTAGATAAAGTATATCATAATAAGGTAGATAAAGATGGAGAGTAAGTATTTATCAATAAGTGCTATAACAAGATATTTGAAAGCTAAATTTGAAAGCGATACCAATTTAAGAGTTGTATATTTAAAAGGTGAAATATCTAATATTAAGTATCATTCTACTGGACATATATATTTTTCGTTGAAAGATGAAAATAGTAAAATTAATGCTATTATGTTCTCATCTAATGCTAAAAAACTTTTATTTAGACCAGTAGATGGCTCTAAAGTACTTGTAACAGGAAGAATTAGTGTATATGAGGCAACAGGCGGATATCAAATATATGTAGATGAGATGCTAGAAGATGGTATAGGGAATCTTTACATTGCTTTTGAAAAATTAAAAAAAGACTTATCAAAAGAAGGACTTTTTGATGCCAAATATAAAAAGACAATACCAAAAATACCAGAAAAAATAGGTGTAGTGACAGCACCAACAGGAGCTGCTATTAGAGATATAATATCTACAATAAAAAGAAGATACCCTATTTGTGACATAGTAGTATTTCCAACTTTAGTTCAGGGAGATCAAGCTAAAGATGATATAGTAAAAAAAATTAAGCAAGCTGACAATTATAATTTAGATGTAATTATTGTGGGGCGTGGTGGAGGTTCCATAGAAGATTTATGGCCATTTAATGAGGAAATAGTTGCTCGTGCAATATTTGAAGCTAAAACACCTATAATAAGCGCTGTAGGACACGAAATAGATTTTACTATAGCAGATTATGTAGCAGACCTAAGAGCACCAACACCAACAGGAGCAGCCGAATTAGCCGTTCCTAACATCTCTGATCTAATAAACCATTTAAATAATTTAACCATAAGATTAAATGAATCTATCAATGGAAAAATCAACTATCAAAGATTAATATTAGATTCAATTAAAAATAGTTTTGTTATAAAAAATCCATTAATAATGTATGAAAATAAAAAACAAAGACTAGATTATATAGTAGAGTCATTAGAAAAAATAATAATTAAAAAGCTAGATGCATCAAAGCACAAATTTGAGTTGTTAAAGAGAAATTATATATTAAATAATCCTCAAACACTATATAAAGACTCAAAAGATAAATTCTTGACCCTAGTTGATAAACTTGAACTAGTAAATCCGCTTGGAACACTAAAAAGAGGATATTCATTAGCATATCAAAGTGATAAGTTGATAAGTAGGGTAGGAGACTTAAATAAAAATGATAAATTAAAAATTAAATTTTATGATGGTGATGTTATTACTGAAGTGATTGAAATAAAGGAGAATATAAATGACTAAAGAAGTTAAATTTGAAGATAAATTAAAAGAACTAGAAAGTATTATAAATGAATTAGAATCTGGTGAAATAGACCTTGATTCTTCAATAGAAAAGTATACTTATGCTATGAAACTAGTAAAAGAGTGTGATAAAAAACTTAAAAATATTGAAGATAAAGTTACAAAAATAATAAGTGAAGATGGTTCTGAAGAAGAATTTAAAGTTGAGGAATAAATATGATAAAAGTTATTAAGGGTGGTACAGTAATCACCATGGGCGAAAAAAGAAAAGAACAATACGAAAAGTTAGATATTGTAATCAAAGACGATAAAATATTTAAAATAGTTAAAGATTATGATGGCGAATACGATATGTTAATAGATGCTACTAATAAGGTTGTATTGCCAGGACTTATAAATGCACATACACATCTAGGCATGAGTATTTTTAGGGCTACTAATGATTCATTAACACTTAATGAATGGCTTGAAAATAAAATTTGGCCTATAGAAAACAATTTAACAAACGATGATGTATATTATTCTACTTTACTTTCGTGTATAGAGATGATTAAAACAGGAACTACTACTAGTAATGATATGTATTTTAACTGTGATGGCAGTATTAAGGCTTTAAAACAGACTAAACTTAGATCTTTATTTAGTAGATGTCTTATGGATGGAACTGGTCAAGGACAAAAGATGATTGATGAGTTTTTAAAACTATATGAAGAAAACAAAGATAGTGATCTAATTAAGTTTTCTGTAGCTGTTCACTCATTTTATACAAGTAGTGAAGAATATTTAAAAAAGTGCAGTGATTTAGCTCTAAAATTAGATTTACCACTACATATACATTTTTGTGAAAATGAAACAGAAGTTAGTACAATAAAAGAAAAATACAATATGGATCCAGTCGATGCTTTAGAAAAAGTAGGAATGCTTAGAAATAAACTAATTTTAGCTCATACAACTTTTATTAGTGAAGATAAATTAAGTAAATTTTTAAATAAAAAGGTAAGCTTTGTTCATAATCCAATTAGTAATTTAAACTTAGGATGTGGTATTGCAAATATATCAAAATATAAAAATTATGTTAATGTTTGCCTAGGAACTGATGGTCAGGGCAGCGGAAATAATTTGAATTTGTTCTACCATATGTCAATGGTTGATTTATTACAAAAAGGTTTATATAAAGATCCTGTTGTGTCTTCTTCATATGAAGTTTTAAAAATGGCAACAATAAATGGAGCTAAAGCACTTTTTATGGATGATAAAATAGGAAGTATTGAAGTAGGTAAAAATGCAGATATTATCATAGTAGATTTAAATGAGATAGAAACTTATCCTACTGTTGATGTCATTAACAATGTAGTACATAATACTGGATATTCTAATGTTGATGCAACTATTGTAAATGGAGAAGTTTTAATGCTAAATCATAAACTTCTAGTTCCTTTTGACGAAGTAAAACTTAAAAAACATATAAATAATATTATTAATAGAGTTATGTAAAATACCTTTATGGTATTTTTTTCATTTCATAAATTAAAATATACTCTTCATAATATTAATGGTAGTCTATAAAGGAGTTGTTTTTATGTTTTTAAAATTTTTTAAAAAACAATCTCTAAAAATACTTCTTTTAACACTAATTAGTATTCCACAAATTGCTTTTGCATATTCCGACAAAATAATTGCAAGTGGAGAAACAGTAGGAATAAGACTAAATACAGATGGTATATTAATAGTTGGTTCTTATGAAATAAATGGACATAATCCACTAGATGAATCCGGTTTAAAAAATGGTGACATAATAAGTCAAATAAATAATAAAAAAGTTCAATCAGTGGAAAATATGGTATCAATTATAGATACTTGTAATTGTGAAAGTTTAAATATTGAATATATTAGGAATAAAAAAGCAACAAATACTACATTAAATCTATATATAGATTCTGGTATTAAAAAAACAGGTTTATATGTAAAAGACTCAATATCAGGTGTTGGAACTTTAACTTATATCGATCCAAATACCAAACTATTTGGAGTTTTAGGACACGAAATCACAGATTCTAAAACAGGAGAAATAATTGATATAATAGGCGGTACTATATTTGATTCTAAAATAACAGGAATAACTAGAAGTAATAAAGGAAATCCAGGAGAAAAAAATGCTATACTATACAGTGATAAAGTAAACGGAACAATATTTGAAAATACTAGTAAGGGAATTTTTGGTAATTATACCTCAAATATAGATGATACTAACCTTTATAAAGTGGCTAATATAGACGATATAAAATTAGGTGATGCTACTATAAAGACTGTTTTAAATGGGATTGAAGTAGAAGAATACAAAATAAAAATTTTATCCGTAAAAAAAACAAGTAATAAACTTAAAAATATTGAGTTTGAAATAACGGATCAAGAATTATTAAGTAAAACGAATGGAATTGTTCAAGGAATGAGTGGCAGTCCTATACTTCAAGGAGAATATATTATAGGAGCTGTAACACACGTAGTAGTTGAAAATCCACATAAGGGATACGGAATACTTATAACAAACATGTTAGAAGAAGCTGAAAACTAGAATTATTTCTAGTTTTTATTTTTTTATGATTATGATATAATCAAATAGTGATTATTTATGAAAAAAAGATTTAATAAAGTCTATGTAGAAATTACTAATAGCTGTAACCTAGATTGTGATTTTTGTATTAAGAACAAGCGAAAGCAAGAATTTATAACTATAAACAACTTTAAAAAAGTATTGAAAGTTTTAAAAAATTATACGGATTATTTATATCTCCATATTTTAGGAGAACCATTATTACATCCTAAAATAAATGAAATAATAGATATTGCTAGTAAAAATTTCAAAATAAATATAACTACCAACGGATACTTATTAAATAAAATAGAAAATAATAAGCATATAAGGCAAGTTAATATTTCGCTACATAGCTATTCATCCAGATATAAAGTTAGCTTAAACGATTACTTAGAAAATACATTTAATACTGTGGACAAATTACTTGAAAATGACACATATATTTCACTAAGACTTTGGGTTAAAAATAAATATAGTGAAGATATTATTAAATATATAAATAATAGGTACAAAGTGAATATTCCATTAAACTTTTCAAGCTTTACTATAAAAGAAAAATTATTTTTAAATAGTTTTCACGAATTTATATGGCCGGATTTTAACAATAATTATTATAGTGATTTTGGCACTTGTTATGCACTAAGAGATCATATTGGTATTTTAGTAAATGGAGATATTATTCCTTGCTGCTTAGATAGTTGTGGTGAAATTAAGTTAGGAAACATATATGAGATAGACAATCTAGATAATATATTAAATAGTAATAGGGTAGTTAATATGATTGAAAACTTTAAAAACAATAAAAAAGTCGAAGAACTTTGTAAACATTGTTTATTTATAGAAAAAAATAATTAGTATTTGCTAAAATTTCGTTATATGGTATAATTTAGATGGTGGTTGAAATGATAAAAGAATTTAAAAAATTTATTTCTAAAGGTAATGTAGTTGATCTTGCAGTTGGTGTTGTTATAGGAAGTGCTTTTGGTAAAATAGTAAGTTCATTAGTTGATGATATAATAATGCCACTAGTTGGAATTGTTATAGGAGGTATTGATTTTTCAAACCTATACTTCAAAATAGGTTCTGCTAAAGTGACTTATGGAATATTTATTCAAAATGTTGTAGATTTTTTAATAGTAGCATTTTGCATATTCATTGTAATAAGAGCATTTAACAAATTAACTCATAAAGAAGAAAAGAAAGAAGAAAAAAAGGATACAAAAAGTGATGAAGTAAAACTTTTAGAAGAAATAAGAGATTTATTAAAGAAAGATACAAAAAAACAATCTAAAAATTAAAATAGATTGTTTTTTTATGCAAATATGGCAAGTAAAGTAGAACCTACCATAGCAAGTAATAGTATTATTATAACTGCTTTTTGTACTTTTGGATTCATTTTCACACCTCAATAAATATTATAATATATTTTTTCTAAAAATGGAATAAAAATATATTTATATAATATTATTAATTAGGTGATATAATGAAAAAAGCATTGGACAAACTAATTAACAATATAAAATTTGACAAAAAATACGTATTATTTTCTTTAATTATAGTTATACTTGGAATAATAACTGGAGCCATATTTATAGTAATATTAAATTCTGCAGATAAAGCTATTGTAGTAGAATATATAGAATCTTTCATTGAACATTTAAGACTTGATAATTTTAAATATATAGACAATTTAAAAAACACACTGATAATTAATTTTTCTATTATATTTATTATAAGTTTAATTGGATTTACTTATTTTTTCTTTCCAATAAACATAATAATATTATTTTATAAAGCATTTATTATTGGATTTAGTATATCTTCATTCATTTTTACTTATAAATTAAAAGGATTAGTATTAAGTATTATATATATTTTTCCTCACTTAATAATTAATATATTGTTAATTTCAATTTTAACGGCATTTACAACAAAGTTATCTATGAATATGATTAACAATATAGCAAAGAAAAAACAAGTTAATATGAGAAATTATACCAATAAATACTTGTATGTAGTTTTCTTTTTTACAATATTAGTTCTTTTAACTAGTTTATATGAATCTTTTGCAAGTCCCTTTCTTTTAAAACTTGTAATTAAAATTTTAATCCACTAATATATTTACCATTACTTTACACTTGACAATTGTAAATAATGTGATAAAATTATATTAGGAGGGTAAAAAATGAATACGAAGTTAACTGAGCTATTACGCGAATTAGGAATTTCTAAGGTTAAATTAGCTAAATTCTTAGGCGTTTCTAGACAGATGATATATAATTATTTAGAATTAGATGATATAAATAAATGGCCAAAGGATAAAAAAGTTTTATTATTTAATCTTTTAGGCATTAAAAATGCAGAAGAAATTAATAAAATTAAAATAGATACAGACTATATAACTGAAGTAGAAGTAAGACTAAATAGTCTTTGTGATCAAAAACGTGAAGAAAATAGTGGGGTAGGAGTAGGCAACGAAATATTAAATGGCATCTCACCTAAAAATCAAGAACTATTTATTGGTATTATGGACTTAGTTAAAGAATATCTAGAAGATAATGGTAAAGAAGGATTTAATATTGTAAATTATTTTTATCATTATTTACAAGCAATAAATAATACCAAAGAATTAAAATATATTTTAGCCTATGTTGCAAAAGAAACTGGATTTGAAAAGCCAATGGAGTTTGTTTTTGAGGAAGATGAACAGTTTATATTTGAAAGCGTTATGTTTAGCGCTATGGTATTATATAGAAGTGGTAAAGCATCTAAAAGCAAATTAGCAGAATCACATAGACGATTTGTCAACCAAATTGAACAAAAAATCGAAGATAAATTGAGTCGTACAATGGAATTAAATAATATAAGATCACAAGCTCTAAAAGAACTTGGATATACTGAAATAACTGATAATAATGCTTCAGAGGTGTTTGAAAAGATTGCAGAAATAGAATCAAGAAAAACAGCATTTAAAAGAATAGACGAAGAATAGTCTATTTTTTGTGTACACTTCCCCTATCCTGATGATTTAAAAGTAGGGGACAAAACTATCTAATACTACGCATTAACTACATTAGATTGATTTAATACTTAATTATAATATAATATATCTCATTACAATACAATCGATAATATATAAACTATATAAATGTTGAAAGATAGATAGATTGATTATGAAATTATTGCATTATAAAATTAATTTATAAATTTTAAATTAAAAACAAGATTAAATAAAATAATATTATAATTTGAAATACAATATGTAGTAATGTGCTTCTAAACATAAATTAGCATTAGGAAATTATTATATAAATTGTTTATTTTTAAATTCCGACAATATATATTATGTTAACTTCTTTAAATCTTAAAAGAATACTTATATTAATGGAGCTTTTTGCTCTTTTTCTTTTCTTTCTTTTTCATCTGTTTATATGTATTAACTAATATCAAGCCCATCAATTGTTCTGTGTCTATTTTTAATAATCTTGCTTTTTCTTCATAAAATTTATATATCTGTTCATCAAATTCTAATTTTACTATATAATCACTCATTTAAACCTTTCTCCTTATATTCTATAAAATTTATTTTTTCTTCAAAATAAGTTAAATATTCCTTTTTATATACAATATTACTTTTATTTACAAAATCTAAATAATAGAAAAATTCTATTTCATTTATACAATCAATACAATATTCTTTCGGAATAACTAAGTTATTACTATTGAAATATCTTTTCTTACCAAACAAACGATTGTCAATGTCTTTAGTCATATATTTTGATAAATAACCAACTACATTAACATTTTTCATATTAACTACGTTGCTAAAGCCATTTTTCCAATAACGAATAGTTTTAAATATTTTGTTTTGCTTTGTTTTAAAATTATATGTTTTCTTTGTGTTATGCCATTTATTGTTTTGCTTTCTTAACACTAAATTTAAATCATTTAATTTAATTAATTTATTTATTACTACTTCCCCTACTCTTTTCTTAATTAGCTTATATTTGTGTTTATGGATATTATTTAAAAAATTATAATATATGATATTTTCATTGATTAATTCAATATCATTGTAGCTTACATTTGTTAATAAGTGATAATGAACTCTGTCATTTTTTTGAAATTCTGGAACACATACGTATTTAAAGTTTTTAAACTTTCTTTGGAATGTATCTCTCCAATATCTAAATTTCTTATTAGCTTGTTCAATGTCTTTTACGTCATCATCAAAGGTTAAAGTAATAAATGTTTTAAATTCTTCCTCGTTTGCTTTTACTAATCTCTGTAATTTAAATTTACTCCTATTTATATTTTTTAATTCTATTAATTGTTTTTCTTTTTTTCTTTTTATGTTTTCTTTTTTGTATAGATATGTGGTATCAATTTTCTTATATTTTTCATAGCTACTATCATTTTTAATTTTTAATCTATCATAGTAGTAAACTTGCTTATATTTACCACAATCTATAACTTTTAGATAGTATTTTTTTAATTTTGTCGTAGATATGAGACTACTATCAAGTAATAGAGCATCCAGGTGTTTCACACCTTTATGCTCTATCAGAAAGTCTTTATATTCTGTTCTTGCTAGTTTTTCTTCTTCATACGACAAATAATTATGACTACTCCTCTTCATAATTACTATCGGTTATATGCGACATAAATGTCGCGCATATAACCTAGTATCCTTCCCATTCTTTAGTTGGTAGTTCTTTATATGAATAAGAATCAAACATTTTCCATAATTTAGGACAATATATATATTTTACTCCTAAAAATGCAAAAGAATATTGGTCTATTAATTGTTTGGTATTGTTATCTATTCCTATTTTCTTAGTTATTAATTTACGTTTTACGAATCCTGGAAATATTGATTTACTTACTATGTATAATCTTGTAGCTAACTTTCTCAATTTTACATCTACGTCAAAATCTTGTGAAAATAAAGCTATATCTACATTATAGTGTCTATGAAATTTATAAAAGTAAGTTTCATCATCACTAAATTTTTTAAAATTTCTATTATTATAATCTATTCCAGCCTCATCCATAAGTAATAAAGTATCTTTTAGTAAATACTTGCCAATATCACTTTTTTCAACCTTATAAGCTCCTTTTATAGGCACATTACTATGTACAACGCCTAGCTTAGGATTCTTTTTACCCATTTTTCTTCTTTTTTTGGTCAAATAAGCGGCAAAAGTCGTTTTACCACTTCCTGGTACACCAATATACATATCGAACGTATTACCAGGCTTTTGCATTAAATTTCCTATAATAATCCATAAAAACAGAATTATTACTAAAATTATTATAACCATTTAATCATTACTCCTATCTATAAATCATATTTTTACCTAATATGACTACAAATTTAATTAATTTTATCAATAAGTATATACAGAATATTGCAAAGCAATTTAATATGATAAATCCTATAAATAGTGCATTATCGCTTAGCACTAAATTAGGAAAGTTGCTCGTTACAAATTCCATATATATATCCCAAGTTATATAAAATGGTATATGACTAATACTCATACTAACCACCTATAACTTTCTTATACATTAAAGATATTGGTATTATAAATACACAAAATGCTACTATTACTAAAAATATAGTTCCTAAATCATAAATCCACAAAGATGTATCAGGCAAAGAACCTATAATCTTTACGGACATTTCGTAAAAAGTCTCCATATATTACCTCCTATTTTTTACTTTTTTTAGATTCTACTTTTAATTTTATTTCATTTGCCTCTTGTTCTCTTGCAAACAAGCCTCTTAAAGTAGGGAAAGAATCTCCACCAAAACTTCTAATTAAAAAATAAATTACTATACCTATAAACGCACAAGTTAATAAGAATTCTCCTAACGTCATACTTGGATCGTCATTAATTTTTAATGTAAATATCCAACTTGTACATCTTGATATAACACTAATTAAAAATGGAAATACTTGACTTAACATATTTACCCCCCTTTATAGGCACTTACTATCTTGCCTAAAGCTCTCAATAATAAGAAAAAAGATATTATTGATATAAAAGCCAAAATTACATCTGAAAATGGTCGTGGCACAACGTATATCATTGATATTAAGAACTTAGGCAACCCTAACATAAAACTTATAAATTCTTCAATGCCTTTAAAAACTAAAGCTATCAAATCTCCACATTTTGATAAAAAATCCAACATATTATCTGACCACCATTCCTATAATAACTCCAACTATTAATATTGTTAAAACTGATAATATAAACATTTGAACTAAAGACGGCATTGAACAATAAAAATTATAAACTTGAGTTTTAATAAATTCTAATGAGCCACTAATTTTATCAATAAATTTGCCAACTTTTGAAACTAAAGAACTTGAATCTTTTTCATCATCAATAGTTGAAAAAAAGCTCTCAAGTGAACCATCTGGAAGTTCAACACTGCCCTCTATTCCACCAAGTTCATGATTTTCTTCCAAAACAGAGACTTTGTAATCTTTTGGTACATATATACATATATTACTTGATATATCTGAACTAATTAGCTGACTTATTGCCTCAGTTTTCATTGAAAGAATATCATTCGTTTTAGTAGTAAACTCATACATTTTTGCTCCATTTTGATTAGCACAAGTTACACCTACTTTGTAATCTGCTACTTTTTTATATTCACAAGTAGGTTCATATTTAAAAATGTTATATTTTTTATTGCCAAGAACATCAAAATAATAAAAGTAATTGAAATAATAAGCATACTTAAGTTTTTGTAAATTATCATTAAAATAAGTATTTGAATTTGCCGTGTCAATTACGGATAATGGAGTCCCAGACGTTATATTAGGTGATAGCCCTACTCCAGTATAACGTGCTTGTAATTCTCCATCCGTTTTTAGATTGTCAGTTTTTTCAACAATATCTTGTAAATTTTCAAACTTTTTTCCAAACATCATATCTACAATAGATTGATTTTTACCTATTACTGGACTAACATATGTACCACGTTGTATGCTACTTAAATCTCCAAAGCCATAAAAACCACCACCAATTGTATGTTCATTATCTTCACTACTTGCGACTGAATCATACAGCTCTTTGTTTGGAATTACTGCAAATAAGGTGTTATAATTAAAATCCCAACAATATTTATAAAAGTTCTTGTTAGGGTCTTCAGTAAATATTGAATCATCATAATTAAACTGAACTATAAATTCACTAAAATCTAATAATTTTATATATCTGTTACTACTTGAAAAATCATGAGTTGAGAAAACATAATAACTATCACCACCACCAAAAGTTGCATAGTCTGAATTATCGTCGTTAGTATAATAGTAATATTTAAACGAAGAGGTACTAACGTATTCAAGATACAAAACATTTCCTTTAGTTCTTGAATATTGATTATAATTATTAAAACTATAAGAATACCAATCAGAATTAGAAAAATAATATCTAGTATTCGCTGTCGGCTCATATTTAGGTTGATAATTAAAGCCAAAAACATTAAAGAAATCATTAAAAGATATGTCTAGTCCAACTTCATCAACTACATAATTAAATAAATTATATATATATGTCTCACTATTAAAATTAGATTTACTAACTTTTAAATTACTAGGCAACGTAATTGTCCCAGATTTAGCCTCAGTCAAAGCACTTACATTATCTATCATTAAAAATTCACTAAGCAAATTTTTAATGTCTATCTTATTAGCTCCAAACCCTAGTACAAACCCAATAGCAAACACTAAAAAGTAAAATATTACGTTTACAAATCTGTGAGCCTCGTATTTACATTTTAAAATATTCATAGAATCCCTACTCTCTTTATAATTTACTCAACATATCATTTAACTCAGTATCACTACAAAAGTCCCCTTTTAATACCTTTTTCTTTTTTATTACCATATAGACTACTAGTCCGCATATAAAGTTTAATGTTAATGATATTCCTAATATAAAATTAATCATAATTTACCCCCTAGTCGTATAAAAGACTATTGTCCTCTATACACAACAACCTTACTTTTTTAAAATAGTTTACCTTTCTGACAAACTTGATCATGTTATCCCTATTCCAAAAAACTTTTTTAATCTCTTTTTTATTTAATAAATTTTCTATATAAACTATAAACATAAAATATCTCCTAATAAAAAAACTAAGGGAAAACCCTAAAAGGCTTCCCCTTTTAAGAGTTACTATCTATGAATAACTCTTCCAACAACTTTAAATCCTACAAAAGCTAAGCTGATACCGATAAATACCATTACTAGTGGATTTGAAACCATAAAGTCAAATATTTTAGTGGCTGAACTTAATAACCAAGTTAAAATAGTTGTACCAGTTTCAGTTAAAGTTGATACAGTTACTGTAGCTGCTGCTTGTTCCATTAAACATAACCCCCTTTATTCTTCTATATAAAAACAATAAAAATTGTTTTTACCTTTTTTTAAAAATATTGAAAACACTTTTCCCTTTGTGAAGCTCCATAGCTTTAATTTCAAATAATTTCCAATATTCTTTTTTTAGTTCTTGATAATTCAAAAACCTACCCCTATAATAAAACCTTTTATCAATTACTAACCAACCATACCCAGTGACATCTCCTATTTCTAATTTAGTAAACCTATAGAAACGGAACTCAGTTTTATTACCTTTAGATAGTATCAATAATGTCATTATTTAATACTTTCATCATTAATTTTTGTAATAACATACTTAACACTATTTTGCTTGTCGCCTGGCTTTAATTCAATGGTTGCGATTAGTTCTTTTTTTAATAATCTGCTTAATTTTTGAAATGAAGAACCTTTAGCATAACTAGTCATTATAGTATAACCAACAAATTTATCTGAACTAGTTAGATCTATACCATAAGTTATTTTAGTCATTTCACTAACTTCGCCAGTATTTTTATTGGCAAAAGATTGCAATTCAAGACTTAAAATAGTTATTTTAGTATTCATCTCTCTACTCTCCTCCCTTTATTTATTAAACTCCAAGTTAGGAGTAGTCGGCTCAAGCTCATTTAACAGCCGAATGTGACTTCTGTCAGTTCTTTCCACGTGATGAGTCCTTGTATTTTCGGTTCAAATTGAACTATACAACTAAATTATAGTGCATTTTGAGCTACTTGTCAATAGTTCAAATTGAACTATGTTATTTTTTATATGTGAGGGAAATATATGAGATTAAAAGATTTAAGAGAAGATAGAGAACTAAAACAGAAAGATATTGCAAAAATATTAAATATAGCAGAACGCACGTATAGTGGATACGAAACAGAAAGCAGATGGATTCCGAAAGAAATTTTAATAGAATTGTCAAAATTCTATAATACGAGTATTGACTACATTCTAGGAATAACGAATGTAAAGGAACCATATCATAGAAAAAAATAGCACAAAAGACAAATTAATGCCCTTTGTGCTATTGAAGTAAATAACAAAAAAGAAATATTATAAAAATTTCTTTTTTACATGCACCATTATATCATTTATGTATTGTCAATAGCCTTTCTCGGCATATACTCGCCTTTTGCAAGGCTCCGTTATTCCAAGGTGCTATATGACAATAGTTAATTAAAAAATTTATTTTTATTCACTTATTTTTTTTATTAATCCTCCTAAAAATCCTTTTTATCTTTTCCATTTTTGCTTTCCTTTTTTCTAAACGTATCTTAGCATTTGCTATTAATTGTTTTTCTTTATTATCATCAACATCACATATATTTAAATATGTACCTATTATTTTTTCATAATCATTAACAAGCCATGCTTTATCTTGTATATAAGTAATCATTGATGATAATATATCATTTAATATAATAAATATATAACTAAAAATAAAAATTGTCACAATTTGATCACTTGATATATCCTTTAATATATTCTCTAATATCTCCATATTATCATTCCCCGTTATTTACAATAATACTTTCCTTGTATTTTTGTAAAACATCTTCAAAAACTAAAAGTTGAGGAATTACATCTTTTAGAATGTCACAATCTAATTCTGTTTCTTTAATTTTTTGTAATTCTTTTATTTTATCTTCTAAATACTTTATAAACTCTTCCAAAAAAACCACTCCTTTATTATCTTTCTAAAATGTTACCTTTACTCTATATATTATGTTAACTTCTTTAAATCTTAAAAGAATACTTATATTAATGGAGCTTTTTGCTCTTTTTCTTTTCTTTCTTTTTCATCTGTTTATATGTATTAACTAATATCAAGCCAATCACTCATTTAAATCTTTCTCCTAAAGTAAAAAGTAATTCTATTTAGTATTTATTTGTATATATTACTCGATTTAGTAAATAATATTATTGGGTGATTTAAATGAAAAGAAATAAGAAAGAATCTAAAATGAACGCTAAAACTAATAGTTTAAAGACTAATAGTAGATCTTCTGAAAGCAATAATTCTAGAAGAAATTCTGATTTAGATTGTAAATAACCCACAATAAAAGAGATTTTTATAAATCTCTTTTTTGTTTATACATTATTAGAGCTTGTGCAATTTGATCTGGACACGACGTGCTTTTAAATCCACATCTAATTCCACGTAGCTTATTTATAATATAGTCTATCTTCTGTCCTTTACAAAGTTCACATATGCCTAGACCATTACCAGGACAACCTCCTATAATTTTAATATTCATAACTGTATCATTTTCAATATTAAATATTATTTTATTTGAGCAGACACCTTTTGGATTATATTCAAATGTTTCCATAAAATCACTTCCCTACTCTGATTTTATCACATGCTAACCAAATAGTAAATGATTAATTATCATAAGAATAGAACCATATATAATATATTTTATAGCGCTTTTTTTATTGTATGATATAGCTTCTTTATATAATTCATTAACAGCGATATTAACCATCATTCCTGCTATTATTGCATATATTATACCTAAAATAGTATCTCCTATATATTTGGATAAAAAAGTATAAGCCAATAATGCACCTATTGGTTCAGAAATAGCTGATATGAATGTATAAATAAATGCCCTAAATTTACTATTAGTAGAATAATAAATAGGAATACTTATAGATATGCCTTCAGGAATATTATGTAATGCTATAGCTATGCTAAGTGTTATGCCTAATTTAATATTATTATTGGCTGTAATAAATGTTACTATTCCCTCAGGAATATTGTGAAGTACTATTACTAACATAGTTATTATGCCTAATTTATATAATTTTAAGCCGTTCTTAGAACTTCTTTCGACCTTTTGGTCAACAATACTAGAAAGTATTATTCCTACTATAAAGCCCATTATAATAAAAATAAAAGTATACACCATCGAATTTTCTTTTGCTATAGACAATAATGCATTTGGTATTAGATCTGTGATAGATACTGTGGCCATTACACCAGTAGCAAATCCAAGAGAATTGGCAATTATAGAATTTTTATCTTTTTTTATATAAATAAATAAAAAACCTATAATAGTTGATATGCCAGCTAAGCTAGTTAATAAAAAGGCTTGCTCTACTCTAGTCATATAATCACCAATATGATTATATGCATATATTAAATACTATTTTCAATAAAAAAAGATTAAACATTTTTAAATTCAATCTTTTTTTGCTTTCCACCATCAGATTTTTCTGTTTGATCGCCATCATCAACTAAATAAGTTGATGCGCCATCGATTATTGCAATAATGTTTTCTCTATATAAATCTATTATTTTTTTAGTAGTTTCTATTACTTCAAGTGTAGATATTCCTAAAAAGTCCGCTATAGATTCACAAGTGAAATATTTTCCATCTATATATCCTAATCTTAAACTTATTATAACAGCCTCTTTAACGGATAATACTTTCAGCATATCTTCAAAACTAGCTGTCTTCAACAATTCAAGTATTTTAAAAATGTCTTGTTTTTGTAGAGGCTGACTGGCCATTGTATCGCTTGAACTTTCAACTTGATTAACCGCATCGTCTATATTAATTTTAACATCACTTGGCTTTTCGCTGTCATTTGCTACAGGTAAATCACTGTTAGCTACATTATCATCATCTGGATTGTTATTTGGCATATTGTCATTCGAATTTTTAGGGCTTTCGATTTTGGAACCACCGAGCAAATTTCTGTCACTTGCATTTACTGATTTATTTTGTACTGATTTAGTACTACTTAAAAGCTCATTATCAGCACAATTTTCTTGCTTTTTACCCTCTAATGTTTGCTTTATTTTTGGTAATATTACATAGAAGATTTTATTTTTTTCTTTTAATGTAAGTTTTCTTTTTGCTCTACGACGATCAAAATTTTCACCAAATCTTAAATAAAATAATTCCTGTTCATCAGCTGATAATGTTTTAACAGCCGCAGCAAGATCATCAATATTATAATCACCTAAATATATATACAAATCATAATTTTTTGATACTTTACCTTGTGATAAATCAATTATTCTTGCTATTTTTGGAATAATATACGTGAAAATTCGGTGAACTTGTAATTTTGATAATTTCTCATTTGAATAGTTTTGACTTAAGTTGTCTCCAAATGCTTGACGTAACAAAGATCTATCAAAAGCTGTTAATTGTTTTATTGCATTATCTATTTCATCTTTTCTATAATCTTTTAAACATTCATATAATGTTTTGCCATCCATATTGCCACTATTAGAATCATTTGTACATTCATATACAAATGATTGAGTCTTAGATGCAGATTCTTGCATAGTATTACCTTCTTTCATATTTTCTGGGCTCCATTTTTTAATGAGCTTTTCTACTTTTACTATAATTTCATCAAACCTTTTGCAAAATGAAGCATAATCAATTCTTTTTCTACTAGCTACTTTTTGCTTGGAAAGTCTTCCGTTTAAGACAAGAAGTATATCTTCTTTTTCTTCTGGTGAGAGATGATTTATTGCCCAATCTATTGCTGGCTTTTTGTGTTGATAAAAGAAAACGTATATTCCTTCACTTGTGGGTTTAGAAATGTTTTTGGCAGTTTCTGATAATTTTCTGATAGCCTTAGCTTCAATTTGTCTAACACGCTCACGAGTTATATTCATAGAAATACCTATCTCTTCCAAAGTTTTCTCTTCACATCCAAAAAGCCCTTTACGACGCGCTAGAACTTCAATTTCTTTTTTTGTTAGTTTTGAAAATTTCATTAGTTTCTTTAACTCATCGGTTGCCGCATTTCTAATAACTTGACTTTCAACTGATATTTGCTCTCTTGGTATAAAAAGCTCGAGCTCTGAATCATCTTCATCATTTATTTTTTGATTTAAGCTGATTGTATCACATTGTAATCTATCTAAAAGAATTGCTTTTTCATTTGAGATATTTGCTTCAGCTGCAATTGCTTCAATAGATGGCTCATAACCCAATTCTTTTTCCATTCGTAATTTAATTCGTTTGAAGGCCTTGACTTCTTGGTTTAGTTGTACTGGAATTCTTATATTTCTAGAGTTCATATCTATAGCACGTATTACAGCTTGGCTAATCCAACAAGTAGCATATGTTGAAAATTGACAATTCTTATTAAAATCATACAATTCTATTGCTCTCATAAAACCAATGCTGCCTTCTTGAATTAAATCAATAAAAGGAATACCACGTCCACAATATTTTTTAGCTATAGAAAATACTAGTCTCAAATTACAATATATAAACTTATCTCTAGCATTAATATCTCCAGTTTTAGCTTTTAATAATAATTCTTTATTTTCTTCTGGTGATGGCAAAGGTATTTTTCTTAGTTTAATTATAAAGTCTCGAGTGATATCGTCGGACACAAAGTCATCATTAAAATCATATAGTGATTTATCTAGATATGAATCTTGTTTTATTTTTATATTGTTGTTTGAACAGTAAATTTCTATTAAAACTAAGATGTTCATATCATCAAAGAGCTTGTCAATATCTCCTTCTTCAATCATTTTGATATTACTATTTACTATAACTTTCAATATGCTATTTAAAATAGGATTGTCACCTAACATGGTTAAAGCAAAATCAGGTGATAAAATAAGATTATATTTCTTGAAAAAATCTAATATCTTGTTTATTTCCGTTATTGCACTTTTGTATGATGTCGGATTATATAGCATCTTTGACGAAAAACTTTTAATAATTTCTCTAAAGCTATCATAATCTTGTAATCGTTTAAAAACAATATTGTTAAGTAAATTTTCAAAATTAGTTAAAAATTGCTGCTTAAATTTATTAAAATTATCATAATTAGCATTTTTTAATAAACCTTGACTTAGTGATAAAATATAGTCATCTTCTAAGTTTAGATAATCATATTTTTTATAAACTTTCTTAATATCTGGTAATAGCATATTATAAAGTTTTTTTTCCATAACTTCACCACAATTCTAAGCCGTAAATACAATTTAATTATATATCAAATATTATATATTTACAGTTTTTTAATTTTTTGCTTTTTCTTTTGCTTTTGTCTTCCCTTATTATATTTTTTCTCTAGTAGCATTGGAATTTTGCTTGATAGTAACATAATAACACTTTTTGCTTCTTCTTTAGACAATTCTCTCAGCTGATTAGTAGAACTATAATTTTCACCAAACCTTATATATAACGAGTCACGTTCTTCTCGTGATAATTCTGTTAAAACTGAGTTTACTTCTTCTTTTGAATATCCGTCAAAAAAATCATAGAAGTTCATTTTGACATCTTTTTTAGTATAATTACTCTTTATTATTTTTATTTTGTTTAATGTTCTTTTAATAATTTTTCTAACACATTCTCCACTTATTTTATAAATATTTGCAATTTCTTCATAGCTAGGGTTTCCATAATAACCAATTCCAAAATACAATTTTACTATTTTTTTGTCACGTGCTGATATTTCTAAATTTTCTAGTGCGTCTAGTATTTCTTCTTGCTCTTGTCTTTCTATTTTAGAATCTTCGATTAATGGGTCGTCTGATGGAATGAAAGCTATTATTTCGTCGCCTTCTTCACCTTCTACACCATATTTTTCATTAAGACTTGTAGAGCAATCTGGAATAGTTTCTAATATTCGAATCTTGTTTAAAGATAAACCTAAAATTTTTGATAGCTCATTCTCATTTGGAACTCTTCCAAACTCAAGCTCAAAATCTGCTATAGCCTTTCTATATTTTGTACTTGAATAAAATAATTCAGATGACACTCTAATAGATTTTGATTTATCTACTACTGCACGTGCTATTGATTGCCTAATCCACCAAGTAGCATACGTTGAAAATTTATTGCCTTTAGTCTCGTCAAATTTATCTATTGCTTGTATAATTCCAATATTACCTTCTTGAATTAAATCTTCAAACGAAAGACCCATATTACAATATTTTTTTGCTATGCTTATTATTAAGCCTTGATTAGCCTCTATAAACTTATTTCTAGCTTGAATATCATCTTTTAAAAATTGTAATTCTATACTGCCTATTGTTTCATAACTTTTTTCTACTAAACTTTCTATTTGAACTTTACTTGCCATAAATTCCCCTTTCATGAATTAAATCTTTTTGATTTTTGCTTTTGACTACCATTTATTTCTTGTATAAGTTTTATAATTTCGCTTTTATTTTGTCTTAAAGCATTTTTTATAGTTGTTCTTACTCGGTTATTATCAGTTCCTAATAGTTCAGCTATTTGAGAGGTAGTATATTTTTTATTGATAATTATACCTAATTTTAAACATAGCATTAGTGCCACCTCAAATGAAAATTGTTGCTTTATACTTTGAAACTCGGCTGTATCAACCATATCAATTATTAATCTATATTCTTGATTAGAAATATCAGGGCTTCTAAAGATTACTTCTCCAATGTCAAAAATAGTTACCACGCTTTTAATAAATCGTATTTTTTTAAAGTTAGGATTTGTATATGCTTCTCTATATTTTTTTAATGTATATTCTGCCAATACAGGATTATCCATATAAATAGGAAAATTACCAGCCATTTTTGATAGTCTAATTTTTTTAAGAGCATTTATTTCAAATATATCTATAGCCTGTTTTGAAACGCCAAGCATTTGAGCAACATCAGGTTCTTTCTTTTCTCCTAAACCATCAAAACCATATAATAGCATTATAACCAATCTTTCTTTTTTTGATAATTTAGCATCTTCAATTAATTTTTTTATTTGGTCTGGTAAATCAATACTTAAAATATTCTCTTCTAAACCATTACTAGTCTTCGTAGATAAATCTTCATTTTTTTCTACTTCATCCATACTCAATAAATTTATTTGTAAAGAAAGTTTTTCTACCTCTTCTAAGGTTAAATTTGTCATTGCTGCTATTTCCTCTTTAGTAAATGAATAAGCAAACTTCTTTTGCATATATTCTAATTTTGATAATTTTTTTCCCATGTAAACAGAAGTTGATATAGTTCTATTGCCAAAACTTCTAAGAATTGCCTTGTTTATATACCAAGTAGCATACGTAGAAAACTTATTTCCATTAGTAATATCAAATTTATTTATTGCTTCTATTAACCCGATTGTACCTTCTTGTACTAAATCTGCGAGTTCTTCTTTGTTATAAGTATATTTTCGAGCTATTGAATAGACTAATCTTAAATTTTTTTCTTCAAATTCAGCCAAAGCGTCTTGATCTCCACTTTGTATTCTTTCTAAGTATTTTTTTTCTTCATCTGCACTTAATAATGAGCAACTATTAATAATTGAACGATATAACTCATTTGTCCATTCACTTTTAAACACGAAACAAATATTTTGTCTATTAAATTTAATGCCATTTTTTTTGCAATAGTATTCTATTAATTGTAATATAAATTCATGGTTTAAATTTGAATCTAATTTATTTTGAATAATTAATTCTTGATTTGAAGTTACTATAACCTCTAAAAGACTATCTAGCAAAGGACTTCGGTCAACTAATTCTTGAAGTATTTCATCTGTTAAAGTAAAATTTAGTGTATCTAGGAAACCTATTAATTTATCTAAATCATCTAAGCAATGGTTATATAATTTATGACGTCTTATGTTATTTTCCATATAGCACAATATTGTATTTAACTTATCATTATTCTCTTTAAGACGATAATATTCATCTAATCTTCTTCTCAAAGCATTCTCAAAAAAAGAAATATCACCGCTTTGAATACTTCGCATATAGCTAAATCCTTTTAAAGATTCATCTATATATTTTTCATATAAAGAATGAGGAATATCATATTCAAGTCTAAGCTGATCAACTAATAATTTTAATTTTTCATTTGTCTTTGATGCTTTTGTCTTATTACTCATAAATATCACCCAATTTAATAACGGTATATATATTACCATTTATTTAGCGCTTTTGCAAGAAATAAAAACATATACTAAAAAATATATGTTTCCATTACCTCATTATCTAAGGTTCTAATAGTAATATCTGATTCAGTTATTAAAATAAAACTATTAGGTCCTTGTCTTGACTTTGTTATTGATCCAGGATTAATAAAGAGTTTGTCATTAATTTTTTCTATTTTTGGTCTATGAGTATGACCCGTCATTATGATGTCATTTGAACTATTTAACAAATACTCAGTATCGTATAAATGTCCGTGTGTTAATAACGAATTATAACCATTAATATTAATATTTAATACATATGGCATATCAAATAAAATGTCTTCAATATAATTATCACAATTGCCTCGAACACATATAATATTTTCTTTAAAATTATTTAATGTACTAATTATTTTATCTTTATTATAATCTATTCCATAGCTAAATAAATCTCCTAATATTATTAATTTATCGCATTTAATGCTTCTATAAATATCAAGTATTTTATATAAGTTTTCTATTCCACCATGAATATCTGAAATAACAATATATTTCATTTTTATATAAGCCTATCTAGGAAGCTTTTGCCAACTATAGGTGCTTCTACATTAAAATTATCAGCTATAGTAGCGCCTATATCACTAAAGCAGTCTAACTCTTTCATATGCTTTGGATCTCTAAAGGTCTTAGAGTACACTAATACTGGAGTATTTTCTCTTGTATGATCTGTTCCTCTATATGATGGATCATTACCATGATCAGCTGTTATAATAAGCAAATCATCGTCTTTAAGATTATTTTTAATTTCTAGTAAATAGTTATCAAATTCTTTTATAGCTTCAGCATATCCTTTTATGTTTCTTCTATGACCATATTTCGAATCAAAATCATTTAAATTAGTAAAGCATAGTCCAGTAAAATCTTGCTTTTGAGTCCTTAATAATTCTTCTATTCCTTCTAGGTTATTTCCTGTATGTGTAGTTTTAGTAATACCACATCCATTGAAAATATCATTAATTTTACCTATAGCTATTACATCATAATTATTTTCTTTTAAATGATCTAATACTGTTGGAGCACTCGGATTTAGGGCATAATCTTTTCTATTTCCAGTTCTAACAAAATTACCAGGAGTGCCCACATACGGCCTAGCAATAACTCTTCCAACTTTCCATTCATCTTTTAAGGTTAATTCTCGAGCAATAGCGCAGTCTTTATATAGTTCTTCTAGTGGAATTACTTCCTCGTGCGCAGCTATTTGAAGTACAGAATCAGCAGAAGTATAAACTATAAGTGCGCCAGTTTTCATCTGCTCTGGTCCTAATTCTTTTATTATTTCTGTTCCGGAAGCATCACAATTTCCTATAACTTTTCTTCCAGTTTTTTCTTCTAATTCGCATATTAATTCAGCTGGAAATCCCGATGCAGTAAATGTTTTAAAAGGAATTAATGTACGTATACCCATCATTTCCAAATGACCAGTTAATGTGTCTTTTCCATTAGCTTTAGGATGAGCTTTGGTGTAATAAGAATCAACTTTTTTTACATCCTTTCCTACTAAGTTTAAAAATCCCATTTTTTCTAGATTAGGATATTCTATTGGATTCATTGCAACAATATGACCTAAAGTGGAACATCCTTCATCTCCCCATTTTTTAGCATCTATAGCCTCTCCCACTCCAAGGGAATCTAGTACTATCAAAAATACTCTTTTATATTTCATATAATCACCCTTCTATTTTATATACTTATTTTATCAAAAAGTAGAATAAAAATCTATATTTTATTTTCCATGAGGATGATATTCCTCATAATTTTTTCTTAATTCTTCATTAGTTAAATGCGTATATATTTGTGTAGTAGATATATCAGAGTGTCCGAGTAGTTCTTGTATCGTTCTTAAATCAGCACCATACTTAAGTAAATGACTAGCAAAAGAATGCCTAATTGTATGTGGAGAAAGCTCTTTTTTTATACCTTTTTCACTAGCTAACTTCTTAATAATCTTAAAGAAACCCTGTCTTGTCATTTTGCTGCCATGGTTGTTTAAAAATACATAATCATTATTGTATTTTTTCAACATAGAGCTTCTATAATCCTTTAAATATATTGTTAAATACTTTTTAGCGTAGTCGCCTATTGGAACAACTCTATCTTTGCTACCTTTACCAAATACTCTTATAATATCTTGACTAAGGTCTATATCGTTTAATTTTAAATTAACAAGCTCACTTACTCTCATTCCAGTAGCATACATAACCTCTAACATTGCTTTGTTTCTATAACTAAAGCAATCTATTAAATCAATATCTAATAAATTTATAACTTCTTCTTCTGTTAAAGTAGTAGGAAGCATTTTTTTAATTTTAGGTAAATATACACTATCTGCTGTATTATTTTTTGTGTATTTTTCTATAACTAGAAACTTATAAAAGCTTCTTAAGCAAGAAATGTTTCTAGATATAGACTTTTCATTTAATTTATTTTCTTTTAACCATTTTACGTATTTTTTTAAATCATTATTAGAAATATCAGAAATATTTTTACCCTTATTAAACTCTTTAAATTTATCTAAATCCATCTTATAAGATTCAATCGTATTATTACTATATCCTTTATCTATAAGAAGATATCTTAAAAATTCTTCTATAGCATCTTCTATACTAATCATATTATCACTATCCTATTAGTATTATATCACTTTAAAACTTATTTTTAAACAAATTAATTGATATAATAATTAACATTATGATAAAATAATAGTGGTGATGTTTATGGAGCCTTTAGCAATAAAATTAAGGCCTAAAAAACTAGATGACATAATTGGTCAAGAACATTTAGTTGGAGAAAATAAAGTATTAAGAAATTTAGTTAAAAACCAAAAATTATTTTCAATGATTTTATATGGTAAACCAGGTATTGGAAAAACTTCGCTCGCCATTAGTTTGGTAGAAGAATTAAAGTTAAAATATAGAATGTTAAATGCTACTATTAATAATAAAAAAGACTTTGATATCGTTATAGAAGAAGCTAAAATGTATGGTCAATTAGTAGTCATAATGGATGAAATACATAGGTTAAACAAAGATAAGCAAGACCTTTTACTTCCATATTTAGAAAACGGATTAATAATTTTAATAGGCATGACTACATCAAATCCTTATCACTCTATAAATCCTGCAATACGTTCTAGATGTCAAATTTTTGAATTAAAAGAATTAACTGATAAGGACATTAAAAAAGCTTTAAAAAAAGCCTTAGAAGTAGAATTAAAAGATGCTGAGGTTAGTGATGAATGTATAGATTATATAGCCAGTATTTCATCTGGCGACTTGAGATATGCATATAATTTGCTTGAAGTAGCTTATTTTTCATCTGACAAAAATATAACACTTGAAGTACTCAAGAATATTAATAATAAACCTAATTTGTTTCACGATAAAAATGGTGATGGGTATTATGATGTCATAAGTGCTTTTCAAAAAAGTATAAGAGGATCTGATGTTGACGCAGCACTACACTATTTAGCACGCCTAATAGAAGCAGAAGACTTAGATATAATTTATAGAAGAATGAGTGTAATTGCGTATGAAGATATTGGGCTCGCTAATCCTATTATGGGTGTTAAAGTGGATGCTTGCATTAATGCATGCGAAAGACTTGGATTACCAGAAGCTAGAATTCCTCTTGCAAACATAGTTATAGAGCTTGCACTATCCCCTAAGTCTAATAGTGCTTATTTAGCCCTAGATAACGCTATTAACGATATAAATAAGGGTAATACAGGTAATGTACCTAATAATATAAAAACTACATCAAAAGATTATAAATACGCTCACGATTATCCAAACCATGTAGTTGGACAACAATATTTACCCGATAACTTAAAAGGTAAAAGATATTATGTTCCACAAAATAATAAAAATGAATTAATACTAAAGGAAATAAATGAAAGTCTAAAAAAAATAATAAATAAATATTAAAAATAAAGCCTAATTTAGACTTTATTTTTTTATTATAACTCTAGTATAAATAGTTCTAAAGAAATCTCTTTATCTTTTTCTCCCGTTTTAATTCCTATATCTAAATCAGCTAACTTGTTTAAATACTCTAATAATACTTTAGGATTATATTTATATCCAGTAGTAATAGCTAGATGAACAGGATACTTATGAACTTTTAAAATTTCTGAAATTGTTTCTTCAGTATACCCTTTTCTAGTTAAAATAGAGGCTTGATACATAAGCCTAAACTTACTGGCAAGAAGTGCAACTATTTTTATTGGCTCTTCATTTATTTTTAAAAGTTCTCTATAAGTTTTAATAGCGCTAGCTTTATTTTTGTTTATTATATTATCTATAAATTTAAATATGTCTATATCAATCACCTCAGGAGACAATTCACAAACATCATTTAAAGTTATTTCTTTTTCATTAAACTTATAAATTTTTAATTTTTCTATTTCTTGATATATTATTTCTAAATTATTTCCTACTCTATTTATAAGTTCATTAATAGCGTCAATAGACATTTTGTAATCTTCAAGCATATCTTTTATATCGCTTGAAACATTTTTTTTAGAATTAAATTCTTTAATATACCCATTATTCTTTATAGCTTTTGTTATTTTTTTTGACATATCAACTTTGTCTTGATAACTAATAAAAACAACGATAACATTTTCATTTTTAATAGATAAAGCTTTTTCTAAATCATCTATATTATCTATCTTTTTTGCTTGTACACGATTAAAAATAAACGCATTTTCTACTATTATTAATTTTTTAGAAGAAAAAAGAGAAATAGTATTAATATCCTCTAATAAAGCACTAATAGAGTCATTTTCTAAATTATATCTCGATATGTTAATTTCATCGATATTATATTTACTTATTATATCTTTAACTTGACAATCTATTAAATATTTTTCTTCTCCATATAATAAATAATTCATACTAACACATCCTTATTTTAATTCCTCTAATTTTACGCTTACAAGTTTACTAACTCCTGATTCTTGCATAGTAATTCCATATAGAATATCTACAAACTCCATAGTTTTCTTTTTATGAGTTATTATAATAAATTGAGTTTTATCTTTTAATTTTTTAATGTATTCTCCAAAAGACTCGACATTAACCTCATCTAAGGCAGCCTCAACCTCGTCAAGGATACAAAATGGTACAGGTCTAGACTTTAATATTGCAAAAAGTAAACTAATCGCAGTGAAAGTTCTCTCACCACCAGATAGTAAATTGATGCTTTTTAAAGTTTTGCCTGGAGGACAAGCATCTATTTCTATACCCGTTTCAAGTAAATTATTTGGATCAGTTAAACTCAAACTAGCATGTCCACCTTTAAAAAGTTCTTTAAATGTAGTTTCAAAATTAGCGCTAATAATTTTAAATGTTTTTAAGAATTCTTGCTTCATTACTGAATCCATTTCGTCTATTATTTCAAGCAACGTAGCTTCAGCCTTAGACAAATCCTGCTGTTGATTGATTAAGAATTCATACCTAGCGCTAATTCTTTCATATTCCTCTGGAGCTGCTGTATTTACAGGTCCTAATTCTTTAATCTTACGTTTTAAAGTATTGACTTTATTTCTTGCTATATTAGGTTCTATATTTAATTTATATAAACTAATAGCTTTTTCATAAGTCATAGAATAATTTTCATTTAACGAACTTAGTAAATTATCAAGCTTTACATCCGCTCTATTTACTTCTATTTCAAGTGAATGTAACAATTCGACTTTTTCGTTATATAAAGAATTATCTTTCTTTATAATGTGCTCGAATTCATCTAATTCATTATTAAGCTTTGCTTTGTTATTATTTAAAATTTGTAAATTAGATTCTATATTTTCTTTTTCATCAAGAACTTTGTAATATTCTTTAATAACTAAATTTTCTTCTTCATCTAATGAATTGTTTAAAGTTATATCAATACCTTTAATTTCATTAGTTATTTCCTCTAATTTACCATTTAATTCAGCTATTGATTTTCTTTTAAATTCAATATAATCATCAATACTTATTTTTTCTCTAGTGTTTAAATATAGCTTATCTTCTAAAGCTTTCAAATTATGATCTATTTCATTTATTTTATTTTCTAGTTCTTTTTCTATGCCTTCTAATTTACTTACTTCTTTTAATTCATTTTCAAGTTCATATTTATCAGTAATAATATTTCTTGTTTTAAGTGTACCACCAGTAAGAGCACCACCAACGTGAATTATCTCACCTGCGATAGTTATAATTCTATATTTATAAGCAATTTTTTTACTTATAGAATTGGCAGTGTCAATATTGTCTACTACTATTACATTGCCTAGTTGGTTTTTAATAATGTTCTCATATTTAGAATCATACTTAACTAAAGAACTAGCTATATCTATAAATCCATTAAAAGAAGATAATAGTTTTAACACCTCAGAATCAATAAACTTAGGTTTGATTGTATTTAAAGGAAAAAAAGTTACTCTACCTAAATTATTATTCTTTAAATAGTTTATTGCTTCTTTAGCGCATATTTCATCATCAACAACAACAGTAGATGAATTAGCCCCAAGTACAACAGAAATAGCCTTAGAATATTTTTCATCTGTTTCTATTAATGAACCTATTACACTATGTATTCCTCTTAATTTAGGATTTTCTATTACAGACTTAACTGCATATGGTAAACTTGAATTATTATCAATGCTATCTTTAAGTGACGCTATTTTAATATTTTTATTTGATATATTTCTTATAGTTTTATTTAGATTATCAATACAGTCTTGTTTATTTGACTTAAATCTAATAATATCACTTTCAATATTATCTTTAGCTTCTAATAAATGATTTAATTCATTATTCTTAACATTAATTTCATTTTCGCAAGCATTAATATCATTTTTAGTCTTTAATTCATCTTCGTGTAATTTAACCAAATTATTATGTAATTTAATATCATCTACTTTATATTTTTTTCTTTCTATTATAGATTGTTTTCTGGCATTTACTCTTTCTATGTTTGCTGTTACCTCTAAAAGTTGTTTAGAATAATTTTTTATCTCTAATTCTATATTACTTATCTCAGATTTATATTTAGATGTTTTAGCTTCATTTGTATTAGTTGATACATTTAAAGTTAATATTTCTTTATTTAAATTATCAATCTTATCTTTATCACTTTGATACTTACTATTTATTTCAGTTATATCATGGGTAATAAGTGAAATTTCTAACTCGCGCAATTCGTCATTTAAGTCTAGGTATTCTATAGTTTTTATTTTTTGTTCTCTTAGGGGCTCTATTTGCGTTTCTAACTCACTTATAATGTCATTTATTCTGCTCATATTATCATGAGTTTTATCTAATTTTTTTAAAGCTTCTACCTTTCTTTTTTTATACTTAAGAACACCAGCAGCTTCTTCAAAAGCTATTCTTCTAGATTCAGGCTTACTAGATAAAATATCATCTATTTTACCCTGAGAAATAATATTGAAACTTTCTTTAGCAATTCCACTATCCATAAGTAAGTCATTAATGTCTTTTAATCTGCATTTTTCACCATTTAGAAAAAACTCATTAGTTCCATCTTTATACAATCTTCTTTTTATTTCTACTTCATCAAATGCAATATTTAAATAATTATCTGAATTATTAAATAACAAAGTAACTGTCGCTGAATTCATAGCATTCCTACTTTTACTTCCAGAAAATATTACATCTGTCATGCTTTCTTCACCACGTAAAGACTTTACTGATTGTTCTCCTAATACCCATCTTATGGCATCTACTACATTACTTTTTCCAGATCCATTTGGACCTACAATTCCTGCTATATTGTTTTCTAAATCTATTATAGTGTTATCTGCAAAAGACTTAAATCCTTGCGCTATTATTTTCTTTAAATACATCTTATCACCCTACTAGTTAATATTATATCAATAAAATCAAGTAAACACAATTAATTTCAAAATAAATTTTGACTAGTTATAAATATAATTACTAAAAAAGATTGATTATTCTTCAATCTCTTTTTCTCTTTTATTATCTCTATTTACTTCTATTAGTAAAAATAACATAGTCAAGAAGCAAACGCTACTTAATACTAATACTACATTTAAATACTTATTTTTTTCACCTGTTAATTTATCCAATAGCTTTGTATCATATCTTTGAATAGAATTTTCTTTTTTATCATACAAGTAATATCCTTCATATCCTGTTGTCGTATTTGTTCCATATATTAAATAGTAATCGTCTAAAGATGGTATTTTATAAGCTATAGTATCTTCACCATTTAATTTTATAGTAATTTTTTCATACTTGCTATTTTTATTCTCATGCACATATAAGTTCATTAAGTCAAACGTAAATTCCTTATATTCAGAATACTCACCTGTTGAACTATCATAAGAAAATAAACTAATAGTCCCATTTTCATCTTTTAGACCAACTAGAGTAACACCTGTAACCTCATTATATAGGGCTGGAATTCCTATATCGTTAATTTTTATATCAACGCTATCATATCCATTTTTACTTCCTAATACTTCTCTTTTTTTTATGACTCTATATTTCTTATTATTAATTGTTATATCTATAGGATCTTTTTCTTCTACACTTACTACTAATTTATATGTTCTTTCATTTCCATTTTCAGCCGTTACTACAACATTAATAGTATTTACGCCTTCAGTTACATTAATCTCTCCAAGTCCTTTAACTGACGCCTTAGAATCTTCCAAGGCTCCAGTAACTTTTATTTTTTCAGTACCTGGTGATAATGTAACAGAATATTCTAGTGTATCTTTATTAAATCCAGGATTTAATTCATATCCTTCGATTCCTAAACTCTTTAAATAATTATTTTTACTATAAGTTTTATTAATATCAACCGGAGGATTAGTACTTTTATTTACTACATTTATTTTTATTGACCTAGTATCGTTAAAAAATTCACTAGTACCTGGATCAGCTAACATATTTTTTGCATTGGGTCCAAAAATTACATAAGCAGTTCCAACAGCATTAGCCTTAAAATAAAATGTTTTAGAAAAACTATCAGAAGATATATCTCCTTGATCTCCTCCAGATAAAACGCTACCATTCGTTGTATATATTGAATATGTACCCCACAACTTATTTGTTTTAACAGTTATAGCTACTGTACCGCCAACTGTTACGTTTGTTTTATTAGCAGAAATACTTGCATCACCAGCATATATCCTGTCTATTCCTAAAAACATTAAAAATGCAATTAAAACGTATTTAATTCTTTTCATATAATTCACCCCTATTGTTTAATTGCTGCACTTTCACCAAGCATATATTTTCTAAGTTGAATAAAATCAAGTGCGTTTATTACACCATCTTTATTTATATCTGATGCCGTAAATTTAGCACCACTCAAGCTTATTTCCTTCAACATATATTTTTTGATTTGAATAAAATCTAGCGCATTTATTGCACCATCACCATTTATGTCACCATATATAATTACTTCATAATTTTTAGTTTCTTTTCCAACAGTAATTTCTACCTTGTCTCCTGTCACAAGAGAACCACTATTTTTTTCTTTGTCGTTACTATTTTTTAATAAAACTTGAGCTTCTTTATTTGCGTTATTGATTTTTTGTTTAATATAACTTATATCAGTACCAATAGCAAAACCACTTAAATAATTATCACTGTTTTTGATTCCTGCATTGTTTAGTGTAGTTTTTACATCTACTGGATCATCCTGCTTTTCTCCAGTTAGAGTTATATTTATTGTATATGTTTTCTTGCTTCCATTTTGAGCAGTCACAACTATTTCTTTTTTTGTGTTTTCTGTTATTTTAAATTTGCCATTACCTTCAACTTTAGCTGTATTATTTTTGGGTGTTGCATTTATAACTAGTTCTGGTGTATTAACATCTAAATAATAGTTATAAACAGTTACATCACCACTAAAACCTGCTATATTATTTCCATTTAAAGAAATATTTGACAAATAATTATTAGGCCAACCTCCAGATGTCGGAAGAGTTGTTTTTTCTGGCATATTATTATATACAGGAATATAAAATATAAAACCTAGATTTAACATATCAGCACTATAATATGACTTATATGTTGTTGCAGCCTCACTTGTTACTGCCATAATATTAGTCATATATTGATGTTGAAAATTATTGTAAGGATTTTTTACTTTGCCAGTTGAAACTAAATAATTATATACAACATTCCATCTTTTGAAGTAACTAGTATCTTGTCCTACCTTAACATATTTTTCTGCCATCCATAAGGCTCCACCTGCTATAGCTTTATATTCAGTATTCCAAGGCCTTAATGTACTAGAATCAGTATAAGAAGCAAATTTAAGGCCATTATATACTGGATAATCATCTCCAGTTGCTCCTATATTATAAAAGTTATACATTCCGTTATATTCACCTGATATAGCAGTACCTGGAGTAGAACCATTAGCTATTTCTTGCTTAGATAAAGCCGCTAAGTATACGGGGCTCATCTTTGATTCTTTTCCAGCTTTAAGAAAATCTTCGGCAAATTTAAGAATATAATCATCTTTAAATACAGATTTTATAGTAGTTAAAAATGCTTCATCTGAGATATTTTCATCATACGCAAGCCCTTCAAACTGAAAAATAAACTCGTCTTTCAAGAAATTTCTAGGATCCATATAATAAGCTATGGTATCTCGATTAGCATTATACCAAGCATTAGAACTTGCTTTAGAATCATATGGAATAAACTTATCGTTCAAATAATCAAACGAAGCATTATCTGTAGACATATAAGCATAATTATTTGAAGCACTAAGTTGAACTAAATTAGCGCCCACTCTATTAGCCTCACCATCTACAGCTTCTTTAAACGTAAGCTTAGTATCTATAGCATTAAATTTCCAATTAGGATGTGCTACTTTCAAAATTGCTAAAGCTTCATGATAGCTTTCGGGAAATCCCGCATCAGTAAACTCTTTTTTTAATTCATCAGTAAGAAGTGAATCTGCTTTCAAATATGCATTGCAATAATACCCATAATGAGGTTTAGCATTGTAATAAAAGTTTGTATATACATAATAATCACTGCACAAGTTTGGATCTTTTGATTTTATAGAATCATGTCCACTTAAAACAGTTACTTTATCTCCGGTATCAAGCCAATATACATCTCTATAATGTGTACTTAAGCTGCTATCTTTATAAAAGCAAAATCCAGTAGATTTACTACTAAAGCTGCACTTAGAACCGCTTGGATTGACTACTACAGCCTCATAATCAGCTTTTACTATATCGGCTAAAAAGAATAGAGTTAAAAATAATAACAAATTTAAATAAATCTTTCTCATCTAACCACCACTACTCTTATTCATTATACCAAAAAAGGCGTAACTTGTACACCCCATAAACTTCATTTCACAAAATTTAAACTTTATATATTCTTACATTCTTACTTCCATATTTTTTATCTTTTATAAGAGTTAAATTTGTATCAAATACTTCATTTTCAAACTCACAAACGACTATTCCACTCGGATTAAGTAAATTATACTCAACTATTTTACTCAACGCATCACTTATTAAATTAAGCTTATAAGGTGGGTCTAAAAATATTAAGTCAAATTTAATACCTTGATTTTTAAACCTTAAAAGAGCATCCTTATAATCACTTTTCATAACAACAAACTCGTCATCCATAGAACTAATATTACGATTAATTATTTTTATTAGCTCTATATTATTGTCCACTAAGTATGCCTTTTGTGCTCCATTACTTATAGCCTCTATGGCTAGAGAACCACTACCTGAAAAAAGATCGAGTACTACACTATTTTTTATACTACTCTGTATCATAGCAAACACTGACTCTTTTACTCTATCCATAGTTGGCCTTGTTCCTAATATATCATATCCTACTATTTTTTTACCTTTATATTTACCACTAATAATTCTCATAATTCACCTATCACTTTAAAGAAGACATAATATTACTAATAAGTTCGAAAGTACCTATTACTTTATTTATTTTATCTGATGGTCTTAATTTATAATTTATCTTTACTTCGTTAACAAAGTCATTAAACTTTAATGAATCTCTATTAAGTATTTTATACCAATAAGAATTTGAATGTAGATATTCTAAATATAATGGATTACTTTTTAATTTAAATTGAGTCTCTAATGTCATTAATCCTCAAAATGTTTATATAAAGGACGTGGTTTATACTTAGGAGTTTCTGCTTGAGGCTCTTTTTTACCTAAATCTTGTACAACGCCTAATACCCTTTGAACATTTCCAATACCTTCTTGTAATCCGTCAAGGTCTACATTCTTAAACCAATTTACGACTTCGCTAAGAGTAAGCCCAGCTACGCCTGCTTTTACTTCACTAGATGTACTTTTATTTTCAGCTGGCTTTATATAGTTATTCCATATTTGATTATTTTCACCATATAAATCATACATTTCATAAAATTTTTGCCATGTCATTTCATTATTTTTGACATAACTTATTAATTTTGGATTTTTTCTAACAAATTCTTTAAATTCATCCTTCTTCATATAACCACCTAATTAATTATATGAAATACCTAGACTAAATTTCTAATAAATTTAAATAGAATCACAATAAGGATAACTTATCTTTTCTATTTTAGCTTTATTTATTTTGTTTAAGTCTTCAATAGTTCCTTTTTTTCTAATTAATAAGTAATTACCTGTATGGCCAATCAAATAACCATTTTTATATATTTCGGGTAAAAATTCTACATCTTTACCAATAAATTTACTAAAATATTCTATTTCTAGTTTTTTACTTACATCTAGTAATTTTCTAACTCTAGCCTTTTTTGTAGCACCATCTATATGATTTTCTATTTCCTCTGCTTTAGTGCCTTTTCTAAGAGAAAAAGGAAAAACATGAATCTTAGAAAATTTTATCTTATCTATTGTTTCTAATGTCTCATTAAACAATTCTTCAGTTTCACTTGGAAATCCTACTATAACGTCTGTTGTTATAGAAATATTAGGTCTAATTTCCCTGATTTTTTCTATTTTATCCATAAAATATTTCTTATCATATTTTCTATTCATTAAGTGTAATATTTCATTTGAACCAGATTGTAATGGTATATGCATGTGATCTACTAATATTTTACTTGCTTTTAGTGTATCTAAGAATTCATCATCTAATTCTGTTATTTCTATAGACGAAATTCTAAGTCTCTCAAGTCCTTTAATTTTCTCTATTTCTCTTAATAATTTTGAAAATGTATAATCTTTTAAGTCAGCGCCATAATGCCCTGTGTGTATTCCTGTTAAAACAATTTCTTTATGGCCCTCATTTACTAGTGAAGTAATTTCATTTATTACTGTTTTAGGGTCTTTACTTCTAACTTTACCACGTGCATATGGTATTATACAGTAGCTACAAAAATTTTCGCATCCATCTTCTATTTTTACATATGCTCGAGTCTTATTAAAATTATTTAAACACATGTCCTCAAAAGATTTACTCATTATATCTTCTACATCAATTATTTTAACTTTGTCCTTTTTATATTGCTCTATATAATCGACTATTTTACTTTTTCCACTGTTACCTAAAATTATTGAAACATTTAAATCTTTTAATAACTCTGGGCTTACTTGGCTCATGCAACCAACAACAATAACAATCTTATCTTTGAGCTTTGATAATCTCCTTACAACTTTCAAAGACTTATTATCACTTGTATTTGTAACCGTACAAGTATTAACTACATAAATATCTGCATCGTCATCTTTAGATTCGATATATCCATGGTTAATTAATAAATCACGCATTACCCCACTTTCGTATGTATTTACCTTACATCCTAATGTATAAATTATAAATTTCACAACTTCACCTCATAACTAAAAGGTAAGATTAAATCTTACCAAAAGCAAACTTTAAATTATTTAATTACAGCCTTAATTCTTCTAATACCAGCTGAGCTTGCTTCTTCTTTTATTATCTTAAACTCGCCTATTTCACTAGTATTTTCAACATGAGGTCCACCACATAGTTCTTTTGAAAAATCGCCAATAGAATATACAGTTACAATATCAGGATATTTTTCAATGAACATGCACTCAGCTCCTGATTTTATAGCATCTTCTTTTTTCATTTCTTCTTTAACTACTTTATGGCCTTCTTTTATCCAAGTATTTACTAAATCTTCAGCTTGCTTTTTCTCTTCATCTGTTAATTTATGATCGCAAGAAAAATCAAATCTCATTCTTTCACTTGTAATATTTGAACCTTTTTGATGTACATCACTACCTAAAACTTTCTTTAAAGCTGCATTAAGTAAATGTGTTGCTGTATGATATTTAGTTTCTATCTCACCATTACCTGCAAGTCCACCTTTAAATTTTCCTTTAGATGCAGTTCTAGATAATTCTTGGTGGGCTTTAAACTTCAGATTAAATCCTTCTACATCTACATCAAGTCCTAATTCTTGTGCAAGCTCTAAAGTAAGCTCTATTGGAAAACCATATGTATCATATAATTTAAATGCTTTATCTGCATCAATTTTACCATCGTTAATACCAGACGTCATTTTAGAAAATTCTCTAAGGCCTTTTTCAAGAGTTCTATTAAACTTTTCTTTTTCTTGTTTTAAGACATCAAGCACAATATTTTTATTGTCAATAAGCTCACTATAATATTTTTTATATTGATCTATTATAGTAACAGCAATCTTTTCTTCCCAATTGCTATTTATATCAATATCAAGACTTTTAGCGTGTCTGATTGCTCTTCTTATAAGTCTTCTTAATATGTATCCCTGATCTGTGTTAGATGGTTTTATTCCAGCAGGATCGGCACTTATAAATACTGCTGTTCTAATATGATCAGCTATTATTCTCATACTTTTTTCATTGCCTTCATAAGTTTTATTAGAAACATCTTCTATAACTTTTATGACATTGCTCCAAACACTAGATTTATAATTATCACAAACGCCTTCTAGAATAGCAACTACTCTTTCAACACCCATTCCTGTATCAACATTCTTTTTAGGTAGCAAAGTAACAGATCCGTCAGAATGCTTTTCATATTGCATAAAAACATTATTCCATATTTCTACCCAGCGTTCATCCTCAGGATCAAAACTTTCCGGAATCTCATCTTCACTTCTAAAATAAAATATTTCTGTGTCAGTTCCACAAGGACCAACTTCTCCTGCTATCCAGAAATTATCATCAACTGTTTCAGCTATATGATTAGGATTTATTCCAAGACTTAACCATGCGTTTTTTGTAACAATATCTTTTTCTATAGTATCGTCACCTTTAAAGATAGTAACAGCCAAACGTTCAACAGGTATTTTCAAAACATTCGTTAAAAAGTCAAAACTGTATTTAATACTTTCTTCTTTAAAATAATCGCCTAAGCTCCAATTACCAAGCATTTCAAAAAACGTATGATGATATGTATCTCCAATATTATCTAAATCATTTGTTCTTACACATTTCTGATAATCTACAAGTCTTGTCCCATAAGGATGAGGAAGACCTAATAAATATGGGATTAAGGGTTGCATACCTGCGGTATTAAAAAGAACACTAGGATCATTTTCTGGTACCAAAGGTGAAGAAGGTATTTGCCTATGTCCGTGTGCTACAAAATAATCTATATATAAGTCTTTTAAATTCATAAATCTACCTCTATTTTACTTTCTATTATGTTTACTACTTCATCAATACTAAGATTAGTAGAATCTATATATATTGAATCATTAGTTCTAGTTAATGATCCAACTTCTTTATGAGTATCATTATAGTCTCTATTTTTAATATTTTCTAAAACTTCTTCCAAAGTTATTTTATCTCCACGTTGTTTCAACTCTTCAAAGCGTCTTTTTGCTCTTTCAGTTATATCAGCATCAAGATAAAATTTGTATTTAGCAAATGGTAAAACAACAGTAGTTATATCTCTTCCTTCCATAATTACATTGTTTCCTAGCGCTAACTTTTGTTGCATGCCAACTAGTATCTCTCTTAACTTAACTATACTGGAAATAGGAGAAACTATCTTACTTACTTCCATTGTTCTAATTTCTTTGCTAACATCTTGACCATTTAAATATACCTTATCGCCAGCAAATTCTATTTTAGAAGATTCAGCTAAGCTTACAATAGCATCCTCATCAGTTAAAGATAAATTATTTTTTATTGTGGCATACGCTATAGCCCTATACATAGCACCTGTATCTATATAAATTAAATTACAATCACGTGCAACTTTTCTAGCTACTGTTCCTTTGCCACTTCCTGCAGGGCCATCTATTGCTACTTGAATACTCATAAATCTACCTCGCTTAATATATTTACAACTTCTTCTTTTAATTTTTCATAAGTACTATTAGAAATAATATAATCAAAATTATCATAATTATCTAAATCTGTTTCAGTCTTATGTTTATTTTCTTTTTGCGTTAATCCGTTTTCAAAATTCAATCTATTAACTCTAATGCTTACTGAATTTGGATATTCACTCTTAAGAGTTTCAACTTCATCTATTAATCTCGCATCATTGATAACTATTATATCATAAAAATAAGAAAAAACTTGAATATCTTCTAATATTCTGTTAATAAATAATTTATTATTAATTTTATTTTTTATAAGCTCAATCCCCAGATGTTGTAATAACTCTCTAGGCTTAGTTTCTTCGCTTCCATCCCAGTCACTCACTCTTTTTGCATAATCTTTAATATAATGCCCAAAAGAGATTATTATAGTTTTATAATTACTATAATAATTTTTTATTATCTGCGATACTTCACCCTTACCACTTCTGGCTTTACCTGATATTATAAAAATTTTAGGATTCTTTTTTTCAAATTTCATTTGAACCTCCTATTTAAAATTTAATAAGTCATATTTTTCATCAAAATACTTAATAACAACCTTTATAACGCCTATTATAGGAGTAGACAAAAGCATCCCTATAATTCCAAAGAAATGTCCAAATATCAAAAGGCCTATAATTATAGTAACTGGATTTAATTTAGTTGTTTTACTTATAATTAATGTTTGTAATATATTTCCTTCAATAGTTTGAATTATAAAAATAGCTAAAAATACAGCAATTCCAATACCTGTACCTTGGGAAAAAGCAACAATAACAGCAGGTGCACCACCTATATATGGTCCTGCATAAGGTATAACATTCATTAACCCACAGAAAAGTCCAAATAATATTGGTGCTTTAAGCCCAATAAGAGCAAAGGCAATAGTTGAAACAACAAATACTAAAAGTGCGTCTAGCATTGCACCATTTACATAACTTCTTAAAGATTGATTTATTCTAGTACCTAGTTCTTTTGTTGAATTAACCAATCTATTAGGCAATATTTCAAATAAAACATTGCTCATATTACTACAACTCAAAAGTAAGAAAAAACCTATTACAAGTCCAATTATAAAAGTACCAATTGATGATATTACACTTGTTAAAGTATTTACTATTAATGATGGTAATGACGTAGATAAATTACTCGAAAACTCATCTAATTTAATAAACATTGAACTTTCTATATTCTCCATATTAATAGTTTTTGAATTAAGTTTGCCTAAAAAACTTTCAAGCCATTCTTTTAAGCTAGAAAATATATTTGGAAAATTATCGACTAGTTCTATTGTTTGATTATATAAAAGCGGTATTATAGACTTAACAAGTAAAAATATACAAGCAATAAGAATTATATATGATAAAGCTACACCAATACTTCTTCTTATGTTTTTAGACTCCAGCCATTTAACAAAAGGATTAAGTAGCCATGCTACTGTAATACCAATAAATAATGGAGATAAAATTTTTAAAGTACTTAAAATTATTCCAAAAAAATTCAACTCCTTAAATATTTTAAGTAAAACATATGCCCCCACTACAATTAAAATAATATAAAATAGCCTTAATATTTTTTTGGAAATACTTATAACATCATTTAAATTGTTTTTATCAATATTTTTCATTATATCACCTATTTAATTATAACACATATATATTAAAAATATAAATAAATACCATATAAATTTACACAAAAAAAGCAACTACTTGCTTTTCAAAATTATAAAATGTCTATTTTAAATAAACTTTCTCCATTATTTAGCTTTTTAATAAAAACAGCGCCAAATTTTTCATAATAGTTTTTTAAATCAGTTTTTAAATATAAAGTTTTAAATCCTCTATTTTTTGCTTCTGTTAATATAGCATCATTTAATATTTTTGAATATCCACGTTTTCTATATTTTTCCTTTACATACATAGTTGCATACCAAGGGCTTAAATCTTTCACTTCATCGCAATCTTCAGGAAAAATAGATATAAAGCCAATAAGTTCATCACCATTTACCAAGATCAATTTGCAAAATTTTTTATTTGAGAATGAATTACAAATTCTTTCTTTTTTTCTTTTAAGTCTATCTTGCTTATCTATATCTTTTCTATCTGCCCATTCTTCATATTCTAACTCTACAACCTCATCTAAATATTCTAATTTGTCTTTCAAGCTATATACTTTCATACATTACCTCCTAAAAATCCGTCGTTTAAATTTTGAATAGCTATTAACTAATATTAATATATCGTATTTTAAAATAAATTTAAATACATTCATAAAATATTGAACAAATTATGGTAAAATTATATTGAGGTGTTTTTATGATGTATCCATTTAAAGTATTAAATAAGAAAAAATATGCTTTATGCTTTATAAATGCTTTTTTAGAAAATATATGTTTATATATAATGCCAGTTATATTATCAATATTTTTAACTGTACCATTTAGTTTAGAAAAATTTAAATGGTTAATTACATTTACGATTACAATTAAAATACTAGAAATATTCTTTAATATATTATGGAATGTGAAAGTAGAACCTTTTCTTGAAGTTAGTAAAAAAGATTTACAAATAGCTTATTTTAAAAGATTATGTAATATGAATGTTTCTAGAATAAATAACACTCATACAGGCTATTTAAAAAAACAATTGGATATAATAAGTGAAGAAACTATTAATCTTTTAGAAGAGATAATGATGACAGTAAATGGATTCTGTGTTGCCATTGCTATATTTTTAATTCAAGTATGGACACAAAGTTATATTATGTTTATAGTATGTTTGATTTTTACAATCATTATTGTTGTTTATAATATTATAATTACGAAATCAAATGTCAAAATTCAAGAGGAATATAATGATACAAATGCTAAATATAATGCAACTGCAGTTGATTTCTTACAAAATGTTAAAATAGTAAAGAACTTTGATGCCCTAAATTATGCAGCAGGAATGATGAACAAAAAATTTGATGTTGTAAAAAGGCCATTAAAAAAGTCAAACATATTTCACTCAATGAGATCTGATGGTATTAATGGATTAGTTTATCTAATGTATACAATTATATTAATTAGCTTATTTTTTAGAATGAAAAATGGTGACAATGTATTTAGTTATATAGTGTTCTATTCTTCAATGTTTAGTGGATTAAACGTTGAATTAAAAGGTGTGGCATCTTTATTTATTCATTATAATAAATTTAAATCCGCAAATAATCAAATAGAAAAAATGATTATAGAAGAAGAACCACAAAATAAAATTAGAAATTGGAATAACATAACTCTTAAGAATATTGAATTTAAATATAATGATGAAAGTAATACTATTATTAAAATTCCTAATTTTTCATTAAATAAAAAAGACAAAATTAGCATTGTTGGTGAATCTGGTCAAGGTAAATCTACATTTTTATCTTTATTTTGTAGATTTTATGATGTTGATGATAAAAACTATTTAACAGATGGTACACCTACATCAAAAACTCCTGATATTGCTTATATCTCTCAAGAATCTGACTTATTTGATTTAACTATTAAAGAAAATCTATGTTTAGGTAAAAGAATTTCAAGCGAAACTTTAAATGAGTATTTAAAAGATGCTGGATTAGATGAATGGATAGATGATTTAGAGAATGGATTAGATACTCTTGTAGGTGAAAAAGGAATCAAATTATCTGCAGGACAAAAACAACGACTAAATATAATAAGAGGAATTTTATTAGACAAAGAAATTTATATTTTAGATGAGCCAACATCTAATTTAGATAGTTTATCAGAAAATAAAATTTATGATATGATTAATAAGTATTTAAAAGACAAAACTTGTCTTATAGTCACACATAGACCAAAGTTAACCAAAATATGTAATAAGCATTACTATTTCGATAAAAGAGTAATGTTAGAAAAATAGTTTATAAACTATTTTCACACGCAAATTGATATATCAATTTGCATAAATTATCAAAATAAAACTACTCTCAATTTAATTTGAAAGTAGTTTTTATATTATCCCGAAAAGTTCGAGTTTCTTATCAATCAGTCTGGTGCTGAAAATAGGATTCGAACCTACGACCTGCTCTTTACGAGGGAGCTGCTCTACCAACTGAGCTATTTCAGCATTTGGTTGCCCCAGTAGGATTCGAACCTACGCATTATGGAGTCAGAGTCCATCGCCTTACCGCTTGGCCATGGGGCAATATTAATAATTAGATTATACTATTTATTATAAAATTATTCAACTGTTTTTTATTATATATAATAAAAAAACCATATAAATGGTTTTCTAATCATTAATGGTGACCGGTACGGGATTCGGACCCGTGAATGCATGCGTGAAAGGCATGTGTGTTAAGCCGCTTCACCAACCGGCCATATATAAGATGGTGGGCCTGAATGGACTTGAACCATCGACCTCACGCTTATCAGGCGTGCGCTCTAACCAGCTGAGCTACAAGCCCATCAAAACGATATGACTATATAAGTATATACTAAAAATTAATTTTTGACAATACTTTTTTTAGAAAAAAATTATTTTTTTTACAAAACTTAAAATTTATATAAAAAGAAGCATTTATTTGCTTCTAATTGACTTAAATATCTTTTTCCATATTCCTGTTTGTGAATAGTTTAAAATACCCTCTTTATATATTCTCATTCCATATTTTAATAATATATATATTGTAAGAATCATAAGTATTATAGAAATAATTATTTCAACTACACCAATTTGCCCTAAAATCAAAAGGGATGGTGCCAATATTGCGGATATAAAAGGTACAAAAGAAAATATTTTAATTATTAATGAACCTTTAAACATACCAGCTATCATAGATAAATAATATCCAAGTAATAATGTTATTATAATTGGAACTTGTATGTGCTGAAAATCTTCACTATTTGTAGTCATTGATGCTAAGATACCTGCTATTAGCGAATATGCTATAAATGTAAGAATCATAAGTATTATTGCAAAAATGAGTACAAGTATCAAGTCTTCTTTTAATACTCCTGTCGATATTGTTCTCAAAATTTTAGATACTTCTTGTCCTATTCCATTAATTATGGTATCTCCACCTATTAATTTTCTTATAAAGAGTCCAATAGCACCATAGAACATCATTAGCAATGCTTGAAGTAATATAAACAAATTATTAGCGATCATTTTAGAAATAAAATGAGTTTTAGGAGAAACATTAGAAATTATAATTTCCATACTTCTCGTAGATTTTTCGTCGTTGATTTCTGTACCTATAAATTGAACTAAAAACAAAGTTAACATAAAAAATGGTAATATCAGCACTGGAAATACAGTGGTCATAATCATTTCCATATTTTCATCTTCACTAGTTATGTTCTCGTCTAGAATTTCCCTTTCTATATCTACACTATTATAAATTCTGCTTAATTCATCTTCTGATAAATCAAGAGAGCCTAGAACTAGCATATTAGCTGTAGAACTTATAGCGCTATTAATAATTTGATAATCATATGTATCAAGAGTAGATAAGGAAATGATCTTAGCTGCATATTTGTTATCAACTAGCTTTATTTCAATTATTACCGAATTTTTCTTTTGCTTTTTAAGCTCATCTATTTTTTCGTCAATATTGTTATCAATTAATTTAACCTCATAATTTTTAGTATTACTACTCGTCATATTTGATTCTATAGCGTTTAAATTTTCTTCAAATGTATTATAAAACTCTTTTGTTTCGTCATAAATGTAAATCTCTTTTTTTGATGAAAAATCTCCACCAAATAGTAATATTATACTATCAAGATTTATCATGGCTATTATTAATATAGATATTATTATATTAGCCGCTAAAAACCATTTAGATTTTATTTTTTTACTTATACTATTATGTATTAAAAAATTTAGCTTACTTCTCATAAGATTCTCCTACCTTTGAGATGAATATTTCGTTCAAACTTGGCTCCTCTACCAAAAATTTTGTTATATTTTTACACTTGGAAATATAGTCAAAAACGTTCGATACTTTATCTTTAGCAGTTACTGAGATTTTAAACTCATCTGCTATTTTTTCTATATTCTCAACACCATCTATTTTTTTTAGTATTTCTTTGTCTACATCGCCTTTTACATAAATAGTTTTCTTTCTATATTGTTCTTTTATTTCTTTTATATTTCCTGATAGCACTGTTTTTCCATTTACAAGGATTAATACTTTTTTACAGAAAAGTTCAACATGATCCATTCTATGTGATGAAAAAATTATGATACTGCCTTTCTTTGAAAGAGCAAGTATTTCACTTTTAAAGAGTTCTATATTAAATGGATCTAATCCTGAGAAAGGTTCATCTAATATAAGTAATTTTGGTTCATTTATAATTGCAGATATAAACTGTATTTTCTGTTGATTTCCTTTAGATAATTCTTTTATTTTTTTGTCCTTATATTCAGAAATTTCAAATTTTTTTAATAGTTCGTCTAATCTATTTAAAATTTGCTCATCTGTCATACCCTTTAAAGCACCAAAATACAATACTTGCTCTTTAACAGTTAGCTTTGTAAGTAAGCTTCTTTCTTCAGTTAAAAAGCCTATATTATCAGTTTGTGTATAATCTATATGTTTGCCATTTAAAGTTACTTCTCCACTGCTTGCTTCAAGGAGACCCATAATTATTCTAAATGTAGTAGTCTTACCTGCTCCATTAATTCCAAGAAGGCCAAATATTTCGCCTTCTTTAACATCAAAACTTAAATTATCTAATGCTTTAAAATCTCCATAAAACTTAGTAACATTTGAAACTTTTAACATATTTTCCCCCTAAAATAGTTTTATTATATCATTGTAAGTTATTAAGACCATTAATGCCATAAGTATTATTAGTCCTACGTTATGTATTGTATTTTCTACTTTAGGATTTACTCTCTTACCCCTTATTTTTTCTATAACTATAAATAAAACGTGTCCTCCGTCAAAAGCCGGAAGTGGTAATATATTAATAAATCCAACATTTATACAAATTAAACATAATAATGATACTATATTACTAAAGCCATATTTAGAATATATACTTACAACATTAAATATTCCAACAGGGCCTGACAACATGCTCAAGCTAAGTTTTCCCATGCATAAATATAAAACAGTAAATATCATTTGCTCTATAGTACTAAAGAATTTATAAAATGCATACTTAATAGCTGATAAAAATCCTCTTTCAGCTTTGCCTGTTATATAAAATCCATAACTATAACCAACAGATTCATCTTGCTTTTTATCTTTAACTTTAATAAGTGCACTTTTTTCTACATTTTCTCCATCAATAACTGTCAAAATAATATTTTCTTTTGAATTATTTAATTCATTTAACATCTCTAAATAGGTATTAACTTTTTTCCCATTTATACTGATAATTTTGTCTCCGACTTTTATATCATTTATACTTGATTTTGATATTTCTAAATCATTTACTTCAAATCCATAATCTTTACCATATATCAAATTTGATTTTCCAACGTTAATTGGACTTATTTTAACAGTTTTTTTATTGTTGTTTTCATCTTTTACTGTCATATTAAATTCATGATCTGATGCAATTGCTAACTCAAGAGCTAACTTATCGTAGTTATTTACGAAATGTCCATTAACTGATACTATTTTATCGTTCTCATTTAAATTACTTACTATACTATCACGCACGTATACATTGTTAAGTGAAACTCTATTAAATAAACCAATAAAGAACAAAAGAACTATTGATAAAATAAAATTCATCATAACTCCTGCAATACAAATCATAAATCTTTGAAAAGGAGTTTTGGATTGAAGTCTATTTTTTTCTGGAATTTCTTCATCTACTTCTACTTCTTCACCAGCCATTTGAACAAATCCCCCTATAGGAAAAAGTCTAATACAATAATCTGTTTCATCATTTTTTCTTTTAAATTTAAATATTCTTGGACCCATTCCTAATGAAAATTCATATACATAAACTCCATATTTTTTAGCAAACAAAAAGTGCCCTAGTTCGTGTATAAAAACAGTAATTCCTAATATTAATACAAAATATACAATTGTCACTTTATCACCTCTATAAAATATTTAAAAAGAAACTAAAAGCTAACATAACAAAAATAATACTATCTAATCTATCTAAAACGCCTCCATGACCAGGCATTATATTAGAAAAATCTTTTATTTTATAATTTCTCTTTATTGCTGAAAAAAACAAATCTCCAAATTGTCCAACTAACGTTAAGAAAAATATTATCCCTATTAGCGCTACTAATGGAACACTTGTATTTATAACGTTAAAATAGTATACCGTGCAAACAAAAGTTCCAACTATACTACCACCTAATGTACCTTCCCAAGTTTTATTTGGAGAAATCTCTTCTAAAAGCTTATTTTTTCCTATAAGCCTTCCAGTAAAATAAGCATATGAATCAGTTATTATAGTTATTAAAAATAAGAATACTATCAAGCTAAGTCCCATATTTCTATACATAGAAAATAAAGACATAGAATATCCTAAGAAAAATATACCACCCAATAAATAAAATGCATCCTTTACATTATATACCTTTTCATCGTGATATAATACTACAGGTAGTAAGAGTACTATAAATAACCCTGCTAAAACTTTGTAATCGACTAAAAAATTAGCATCAAGGTTTAACGTATTTGAAAAGTATAAAAATGTAATCATAATATAAGATATAAGTCTGATAAAATCAGGGTATTTTTTTTCTTTCTCTTTAGAAGAAATAAATTCTCTTAAACCTAGCAAAGTTAGAATATAAAAAGCTAAATTAAAGTATAAACCTCCTAAAGCAAAAATAGGTATAAAAATTAAAGCTGCTACTATAGCGCTTATTACTCTTTGTTTCATGTTATCCTCCAAATCCTATAATATAATTATAATATATAAGAATTAATATTACAAGTAAATAACTATGTTTATATAAAAAAATTGGATTACTCCAATCTTATAATGAATCTATATTAACTCTAACTTTACCTAATTTTTTAGTATAAGCTGCTGCTTGAACTATAGTTCTGATAGAATTAGCTATATTTCCACCTTTTCCTATAATAGCGCTCATAGATTCTTCTGGAACTAATATTTGAATTACAGTATCTCCTTCTGAATCTATTTTTTTTATACTAATATTTTCTACGTTAGGCAATAAGTTATTTACTATATATTCAGTTAATTCAACTAATTCCATAATTATTTACCAGCCTTTTCGCTTTTCTTTGATGTCATTTTTTCTTCGTGTAATTCTTTTAGTATGCCTTCTTTACTTAAAAGATCTCTTACTGTATCAGTAGGCTTAGCTCCATTATTTAACCATTTCTTAGCTATTTCTTTATCAATTTTAACACTATCTTTTTCAGCTATTGGATTATAGTAACCTACTTCTTCAATAAATCTTCCATCTCTTGGGAATCTTGAATCAGCTACTACGATACGATAAAATGGTCTTTTCTTAGCTCCCATTCTTTTTAATCTGATTTTAACTGCCATAAAGCACCTCCATTCACTGTATATAATAATATCAAAAAAAAACTTTTGTGTCAACCTTTTTTGGTTGACTAAAATATAAAATAAAAAAGTACAATAGTACTATTTTATATAATCTTCTTTTATATCATCTATTTCTTTAATATCTTTTTCACTTAATTCTTCATCTATTTCATCCCATGGCTCTTCATCATCTTCTACAGCTATTTTAACTTTAGTTTCCCCTACTACTTCAACGCCTAATTCTTTTTCTATATCAAACGTAATGCTTTTAGCGTCGCTTATATTTACTCCTGAACAAGTTGGCTGTTTTAGTGGCATCACAATTATATCAGTATCACTAGACAAATCAGCACTCTCTTTTAGCCTTACATTAAATAAGTCATTATAAGATATATTTTTGCTTACTACTGTAGTTTTAGAATCGTTATCATAAGAATACCAAATATTTACGTCATAAGATCCACTTACACCTAGTTTATCATTAGCCTTATATCCTTTAAATTTATGATTGATAACCCAACATCCTAATATAGTAGTAGGCTTATTTTCTACTTCAATGCTATAATTATCTTTAAAATATTTTTTACCTTTGCCAATAACAGCTTTAGTTACTATTTCTTTATATGATGACATACAATCACTCCTCACTTTAATATATGAATTAATGTGATAAAAATGAACAAAAACTTAGCTTTTTTATAAAAGAAAAATAACTATTATTTAATAGTTATTTTGAACTTTTAACCATAGATACAAATAATACTTTTGTTGAATTATCAGATGAGTATCCTTTATAATTATCTGATAGTTTTGCTAAAGCTTCTAACTTATTGCTATAAGTCTTTAACATAGAAGAATAACCGCTCAAAGTATTTATTCCTTCTTTATTAAATTGGTTAATACCGGTATTTAAATCATTTATTCCATTATCTAGAAGCGAAACACCACTAAATAAAGAATTTAAAGATGTTTTAACTGATTCCATTATGGTATTCTTAACTTCATCAGCTACGTTTTTAGCAACTTCACCTGCTACTTGGCTGGCTACTTCCTTAGCAGTCTCTAGGGAAGTACTTACTGAAACCATTCTAGTTACTTTCTCTGCTACATAATTAGATACTCCACTTGCAACTTCACTAGAAGACATAAGAGTATATTTCTTTATAGTATTTATTGTTGAGAATAATTCTACACAACTAGTATCTGTCATAGCAGATGGATTTTGTAAGCAGGCTTGATAAGTCTTTAGATTTTCTCCATCATTTTCTGCCAAATAAGAATTAATAGCATTCTCAATTGATTTTGAAACTATATCAGTAACATTACTATCACTACTATTGCTTAAAGCTAGTGATACTTGTTGCCAAGCATTATTTGATATAGAAGCTTTCTTTTCATCAGTATATGAAGATTCTACAAGATTTACAGCACTATTTTTAATACTGTTTATTTGTTCTTCTGTTAGAGTTTCTGAATCATTAGAAGAAATTAATTTTATAGCACTCTCTAGAGATGATTTTAATTCACTAGATCCACTTTTTACTTTACTAGATCCAGCTACTATCTTATCCATATTAGTTTGTAATTCATTAACACTATTATATAAAGTGTTCATTTTATCAAATATTTCTAAGTCACTATTTTCTAATAGTTTTGGAGTAGCTACTATATACATACTTCCTATACTAAATTTTTTAGTGTCATAAGTAATAGTTATTTCGTCTAATCCTTTTAATTCACTAAGGCCTAAACTACTATAAAGTCCTGGACTTGATAATCCTACAATTACATTTTTAGTTCCAGTATTTACAACTTTTCCATTAGTTACACTTATATTAGTATTATTACTATCTAAAATAGTACCTAAAGTAACAACAAAAGGAGTATAAAGTTTAGTGTATCTTCCGTTTACTAGAACATTATTTTCTAGTCTGTTTTTAAAGTTTATTTTTATTTTAACACTACCACTTTTTCCGATCATGTCTTTAGATGACATTTGTTTATCGTTTAAATAATAAGTAATGTTTGTTTCTATAGGTTGCTCTTTTTCTATTTTGCCTTTATAAAAGATATCACTACCATTAGTATTCCATTTCAAGCTATTATTTTCTAGTTTAAATGTCTCTTTACCATTTATGTTTAATATATCTGTAAGTAATGTTTCATCCTCAAGTACACCAATATCTTTATTTACTATATGGTTTACTACTATAGTATTTGTTATTTTTCCTGTTGAATCTAAATTAGTATAAACTGTTTCATTTTTTTCTAACGCAAATGATACAGTTGGCATTAGCAATGAAACTGCTAATAAAGTTTTTAGTTTATTTTTCATATTTAACCTCCTTAGTATTTAAAGTAGTTTTCATTATAATTTTATCAAAGGTAAGTAATAGACTTGGAAGTATTAATATAACTACTAACATACTTATTATTGAACCACGACATAGTAACTCACATATTGCTCCTATCATATCTATCTTTGTATATGCAGCAACTCCTACTGTCGCAGCAAAGAAGCAAAGTGCTGATACTATTATTGATGGTACAGTAGTTCTTAAAGTTTCTGTCATAGCAGCATATTTATTTCCTATTTCTTTTCTATCATTTAAATATTTATTAGACATTAATATTGCATAATCAATAGTAGCTCCGAGTTGAATTGTTCCAACTACTATAGAAGCTATAAATGGTAAACTAGTATTTGTAAAATATGCAAATGACATATTAGCAAATATAGCAAACTCTATTGAGAATACTAGAATTATTGGTAAGCTTATTGATTTTAGTACAAAAATCATTATTATAAATATAACAATTATAGAAATATAATTAACCATTTTAAAATCGTGATCAGCTATTTCTACTAAGTCTTTCATAAGAGGTCCTTCACCTGCTATTATACCTTTAGAATCATATTTATAAACAATGTCTTTTATTTCATCTACTTGACTATTTAACTCGTCACTGGCAATTTCATATGATGAATTTACTATAACTAGTTGATACTTGTCATTATCTAAAATATTAGTTAAATCATCTGGCAACATCTCTATAGGTAAGCCAAAGTCTAAAATAGAATTAGGAGCAAGCACTAAGTCAATTCCTTCTACGTTTTTTAGCTCTTCTGTTAAGCTTTCTACCTCACTAGTTGTTAGATTTTTATCAATTAGTATCATCTCTAGTGAAACTATATTAAATTGCTCTTTCAAAGTTGCATTTGCCTTTTTAAATGCTAAATTATCTGGTAACGATTCATCCAATTTATAATATACATTAAAATTGTTATTTCCAATATAAGCTGGTATCATTAGTAAAACAAATATTATTATAATTAATACGCTATGATTAACTGAAAATTTTTGTAATCTCTTAAAACTTGGAAATATATTTTTATGCTTAGTTTTTGTTATTAAATTATCAAACAATAGAAGTAATGATGGGAATAAAGTAAGTACAACTATAACCCCACATATTACACCCTTCGCCATAACTATTCCAATATCTTTACCTAAAGTTAAGTCCATTGAGCAAAGTGCTAAAAAGCCTGCTACTGTAGTTAATGATGATCCTAATACAGAAATAAAAGTATCTTTAATTGCCAAGCTCATAGCCTCTTTATTATCTTTACAAGAATCCTTATATTGCTCATATTTGTGATATAAGAATATGGAAAAGTCCATAGTTACACCTAACTGTAGTATTGCGGTAATAGCTTTAGTAATGTAAGATATTTGACCTAAAAATATATTAGATCCCATATTATAAAGTATTGCAACTCCTATATTTCCTAATAGTAAAAATGGAATTACATATGAATCTGTAGTTATTAATAAGACTATCAAGCATAACACTACAGCAATCGCAACGTAAATAAGTACTTCACTATCAGATAGGTTCATAGTATCTAATACCATTGCAGTCATACTACTAATGTTATCAGGATTTGTAAGCTTTCTCAAATCTTCCAATGCATTTATCGTTTTATCTTCACTAGTAGACCCATCAAACGTAACCATTATTATAGTTGAATTATCGCTATATAACTTTTCTTGAAGCTCATCCGGTAATATCTCTTTTGGTAATGATGTTCCAATAACATCAGCAACGCTAAATACGTTATTTACTCCGTTTATTTTTTTAATTTTATTCTCTAAATTGAGAATTTGTTTATTTGACATATTATCTGTCATAACAAACGCATATGAGCCTAGCTTAAACTCATCTGTTAAAACATTCTCACCTTTAATAGTATCAATATCATCAGGTAAATATACTAATATGTCATAATTAGTTCTAGTTTTCACATAACCTATTATTGCTGGTATTAAAAGCAAAGTACAAATAACAACAATAAGAGTACTATTATGTGTTATAAAATCTCTTACTTTCTTCATATAACTCTCCCTTCAGTTAACCATTTTATTCTTTTTGCAAAAAAAATTCATCAACACATTTACTTCGGTGTATGATAACCAACACATATATGGATTTGTATCGCTAAATAAACTACTTTTGTTGTTTATCTTTACAAAAGTATAAATAAGCGTATAATTATACTTGGTGATGAAAAATGGATAAAAAGCAAGATTTAAGAGTCGTGAAAACTAAAAAAAATCTATATACTAGTATTTTAACACTCATGAGTGATATGCCTTTTGAAGAAATTAAAGTTTCCGATATATGTTCCAAGGCATTAGTAAATAGATCAACTTTTTATGCTCACTTTAGCGATAAATATGAGCTTTTACATTCGCTTATATCCGATTTAAAGGAAGAACTAGTTAAGGCATTAGAAAAGAATCAAAGTAATGAAAATCCAAAAGAATACTATTTAAAAATGATAGACTTATTTTTAAGCCATATAGATGATAATATTAAAACATACTCAGCTATAATCAACAACAATAAAGACAGCATTCTAATGGATATGGTAACAGATACTTTAACAAACGATATTAAAAATAGGTTAAAAAAGGAAAGTAATAGTAAAATACCTGTCGAATTTATTTCTAAATTTTATATAGGCGCTGTTATCAACATTGGAATAGACTATTTAAGAAATCCAAAAAACAATTCAAAAGAAAAAGTAATTGAATATTTAAATCAATTACTTCCAGATAAAATATATTAAATACTTAATCTAAGTATTTTTTTTATAACTGTTGATTTTCTAGATCATCTTGATCATCAGTGTCTTCTATAGCATTTTCATTCAAATAATCTTCTATAGTTTTAGTTGAGTTTAAAGCATCTGTTGGGATCTCTACTACAGTACTATTTACATCTGTTAATTCTAACACTAATTTTGCAGTTAATCCTTCTTGACCTATTGCTTCTGTTAAATCCATTTCCATTCTAACACTAGAATCCTTTATATAGAAATCAACTGTAACACTTCCTGTTAATGATGTTTCATCAATATCGTCTAGATCTTCTAATTCTGCTCTAGCTTCTACATCACCTAGTAGTGAATTATCAATAATTAATTGATAATGATCTTCACCATTTTTAGTTTCTATGTATTTAAAATGTTTATCATCTAACAATTCTTTCATATCATTTGAAGTATCTGATTCAGGGTTTTCTAACTCTTCAAAAATATCTTGATAATCTTTTGAAGAAGTCTCATAATTTAACCAGATCTCTTTATCTGATGATGTTAATCCCATTAAATCTAAAACAGTTGAAGATACGAATGCTTGAAATTTTTCTGAATCCATACTAGCATATAATTCAATCTTATCAAATAATAATGACTGATCTAATGTAACACTAGCTAAATATTTTCCATTTACTTTCTGAACTTTAGAAGATCCGCTTAAATCAAAATTAGAATCATTTGATTGAAGTGACAATTTTAAATTAACAGTAGCACTATCTGCATCCTTAACAAAGCCCAGAGACTTTTTAAAGTCATCTATAGTTTTACTCTTTTGAGTCTTATTTAAGGATAGTAAAACGCATCCAACTGCAACAGCAGCTAAAATTACACCCAAAATTACAAATAATAATGTATTACTTTTTTTACCATTAGGTTTTTCTTTAGAATTATTTTTTACTTCTGGTACTGGTGTAACATTTTCATTTTTTGCCTCAGTATTTTCACCAATTAGTGATTGTAATGCCTCTCTTTCTCTTTCTGCATTCACTTCTTCAGCAATGCTTGCTAAAGGCACATTAGAACTTTCACTTTGAACGTCACTAGTCTCACTTGGTAGAGACTCTTTTATCTCATTTGGTACGTCTTTTACTAATGATTGTAAAGAACTAGTTTCATCAGCAGGTTTTGATTCAGCTTCTACTTTACTACCACAGAAACCACAAAATTTTGCTGTGTCTGCTATATTAGCACCACACTTTTTACATAACATATTTTTTTCAACTCCTTTATTATTTACTACATTGTATCACAAAAAAGTGATTTTGTACATTATTTATTTAACTATTTTTCCATCTAAACTCCAAGTTTTAACATCTGTAATAAGTACATCAACTATATTGCCTATATTCTCCTCATCGGCTAGAACATTTACTAATTTCATAGTATCAGTATACCCCATAAGATATCCGCTTTTTTCACTGCATCCTTCTAGTAACACTTTAACAGTTTTTCCTAAATATTCTTGATTTTTTAAATTAGCATATTTGTTAACTAACTCATTTAATTTATATAATCTATTATTTTTCTCTTCCAAAGTTAATTCATTTTTCATTGAAGCTGCAGGAGTTCCTACTCTAGGAGAATAAATAAATGTAAATGCAGAATCAAACTTACAATAATTAACTACATCAAGTGTATCATTAAAGTCTTCTTCTGTCTCACCTGGGAAAGCAACTATTATATCTGTTGTTATTGATACATTAGGAATTTTTTTCTTAATTTTATCAAATAAAGCTATATATTCTTTTTTTGTATAACGTCTTCCCATAAGTTTTAGTATTCTATCAGAACCAGATTGAAGTGGTAAATGTATATAAGGCATTATATTTTTGTTAGAAGCAATTACATCTATCATTTCATCATTAAACTCCCAAGGATGACTAGTTACAAATCTTAAACGTTCTATACCAGTTTGAGCTACATCATAAAGTAAATTACTCATAGTGTAGTTCATATTCAAATCTTTACCATAAGCATTAACATTTTGACCTAGTAAAGTTACTTCCTTGTATCCTTCTTTAACTAAACCATTAACCTCATTTATTATATCTTTTGGCAGTCTACTTCTTTGCTTACCTCTTGTATATGGTACAATACAGTAAGTACAAAATTTATCACAGCCAAACATAATATTTACCCATGCTTTATATTTTGAATCTCTCTTAACTGGAATGTTTTCAATTACGTCCCCTTCAATACTATATACTTCTATTTCTTGAGATTTATTTTTTATTGACTCTTCTAATATATATGGCAATTTGTGCAGATTATGAGTACCGAATACTATATCAACCCACTTATATTTGTTTTTAATTTCTTCTACTACACTTTCTTCTTGTGACATACATCCACAAATTCCACAGATTAAATCAGGTTTAAATTGTTTTAAATGCTTTACTCTTCCTAAAAAGCCAAACATCTTATTATGCGCATTTTCTCTTATAGCGCAAGTGTTTAGTAACACTATATCAGCATCATCCATCTCTTCGGCTTCTGTAAAACTCATATTTTCTAATATTGCTTTAATATTTTCACTATCGTGTACATTCATCTGACAACCATAAGTTTTTAAGTAATATTTTTTATTTTTTCCAATATTTTTCATTGATGAAGGAACTTTATAATCATCATTTTTTATAGCTATCTTTTTATTTGTCCTAACTTTAGCTTCTTTTAAATTTGGTAAATTCATAAAATCACATCCTTAAATATAATAGCATATTTAAATATTTTAGGCAATATAATTTAATGGTGATTTTTATGTTCGATGATAACAGTATACTAAATGTTGCGAGAATATTAAATATTAATTTTTCTAGGTTCCCATATGAAGATTTTAAAAGAGGAATAAATATAGAATTAGAACATGGATTAGTAAATCCAAATACTAATGTAACAAATAATGATTTATTAAAGAGTGCTAAAATAGCTTTAGCGCATTTAAACGAATTTCCCAACTATTACAACAAAGACTATGGTTTATTAGTGTATGAAGAATTTTTGAAATCAAAATTATAAATAAAAGTTAAAAAAAGTATTGCAAAAAATAATGTTGTTTGTTATAATGATAATGTTGTTTATGGCGATGTAGCTCAGTTGGCTAGAGCACATGGTTCATACCCATGGTGTCGAGAGTTCGAATCTCCCCGTCGCTACCAATATGTTTATAATAAGCCCTTGTAATAGAGGGCTTTTTTTATAAATAAAAAAGCTGATGATCAACTTAAATATAACAAAAAAAAGGAAAACTATTTTTCCTTTTTTTGTAAATTACATATTAGCTAAGTTTCTTTTCTTTAGTATCAAATAAGTTAAGAAACCACCAGATACTATTAGAATAGTTCCTATTGTTAAATATATAATAGATCTAGTTTTACCAGTGTCTGGAACTTCATATAACTTATTATAAAGTGTTATTGCACTACCACTAGTTTTAAAGTAATCGCTTTCTGTACTTAGTAGTGTTACTTTACCTGTACTAGAAACTTTAAATTCAAACATCGTATCTATTTTTTGATATCCGTCTGGTGAAACAGTTTCTTTTAATGTATACTTCCCTGCAGGTAAATATACCTCATGCGATTCTTTAGTTGAATCAAATTCTTCTACAACTTCACCTTTGTCATTATAAATAATAATATGAGCGCCCTCTAATTCATTTTCATTTGCTATATCCTTTTTAGAAATGGTTACTTTTTTAGCATCAAAGTAAACCTTTACATTACCTTCTACTTCTGCTTGTGAAGTCGTAGTCTCAGTATTAAACTCAACAAATCCAACATCCTGTCTTGAAGTATTATATCTATATCTATGAACAGATGCTGTTGCAGATGTAGTTTCTTTTGCATTATAAGTTCCTTTTACAACAATCTTAATTTCGCTAATATTATAGCTTTCCTCAATAACAGGTATGTTTAAATATACACTATCAGAGTTTGTAACAAAATTGTTATTTAATGTTTCTAGTTTTTCTCCACCTGGTGTAGTTGAAAAATAATAACCTTCTGGAGCACCTTCAGCATATATAATGTATTTTGGCCTATCAGCACTTGATTTAGTAGTTGCATCCACTAAGTTTTTAGTAGTAACAGATATTTTATCTGATACATAATATTTTTCATCTTCAGTTAAACTCAATAATTGATTATCTAATTTAATTGTTATCTCTCCAGATGGAAGAGTTTTTTCCTTTTTTAAGTGATTTGAACAATTAGCAGGTGTTTTATCTGCAACATGATCCCACATAGCTTCTTGAATCATAACATATTGATGATTACTTAAATTGGTTTCTAATCCAATACTAGTCATTGGCCCAAAATCATATATTGTTCCTTCATTATTTTGATATCTACCATTATTATACCACATATCAATTATTGCACATGCCATTCCAGAATTTGTTTGAGTGTCAACATATGTATGAGTAGTATTATTAGTATACTGATGGTTATAATCTAAGCAATATAAACGGTTTCCATTTGAATCTTTTTCATACGCTATAAATCTACCTTTGCCATCATTATCATTTGCGCCATCATCGCCAACTGGATACTTATAACTTCCATAAGACTCTGAATGTTGTCCTGTTGTTATTGTTTGTGGAGCTGCACTTACTTTATAAAAATCTACAAAAAGTAATGATACAAACACAAACATAGACAATATGCTTTTTTTATTAATTTTTTTCACAACTTATCCTCCTATCATCATATTAATTATAAAACAAAAACGAAGCTTTTTCAAGACTTTGTTTAAATTTATATTATATTTATACTATTAACCTTAAAATTTAAGATAAAATCAATATTTTCAATAATGTTATTATCGTATTTTGTAAAATATAAATCCACTCTTTTTTTAGAACAAGTTAAAAATTCATTTGGAATCACCATACTCATATCAAGCAGTACACAGTCATTATTTAAGTATTTTTTTATTCTACTCTTTATTATAGGATAATGTGTGCATCCAAGAATTATCAAATCACAATCTTTTAGAGGTGATAAATATATTTTAATATATTCATCTATTAAATTAAAATCTCTTTTTTCTATTAGTTCAGCAAATTCTGGACAAGCGATTTCCTTAATCTTTTTGTTTATTCGATTAGAAAATACCCCACTTTCTATAGTCCTCTTGGTAGCTATTACTCCTATATTTTTATAATGGCTATTATTTATATAATTTATTGTAGGGCTTACTATATCAATAATATTAATGCTGTATTTTTTTCTTAATTTATCTGCTAAATTAGAGCTTACAGTTCCACAGGCAATAACAATAATGTCTACCCTTTTAGATAACATAAACTGAAAAATATTATCTGCTAATTTTTCCAACTCTTCTATGCTTTTATTTCCATATGGTACATTCTTAGTATCTCCATAATATATATATTCGTGATTTGGGTATGTATTAACTAAATGATTTAACACAGTTAATCCACCAACACCTGAGTCAAAAACTCCAATCCTCATAACTTCACCTTTAATCTTTTAAATTTTTAATATCATTAATTATACCAAATTTGCCATTTTTATTCAACTATCTATTTTGTAATTTTAATCGATTTATAACCTTCTTTTCTATCCTAGATATATAAGACTGACTTATTCCAAGCTTCTCTGCTACTTCCTTTTGTGTTAATTCTTTAGCTCCTAAAAGGCCATATCTCATTACCATAATTTCTTTGTCTCTTCCATTTAGTTTTTTTAATTCCTGATATAATATTTTTCTTTCAACCTCTTCTTCTAGTCCTCTTGTTACTGTATCTGGATCAGTTCCTAAAATATCCTCCAGTTTTAACTCATTACCTTCACTATCATAGCTTAAGCTATCTTCGAAGCTAACTTCACCTTTTCTCCTTTTATTTTTTCTTAAAAACATTAATATCTCATTATCTATGCATCTAGATGCATAAGTTGCTAGCTTAATATTTTTATCAAGTTTATAAGTATTTACTCCCTTTATAAGGCCTATAGTCCCAATGCTTACTAAATCTTCTAAATCAACTCCAGTATTTTCATACTTTTTTGAGAGAAATACTACTAAACGTAAATTATGTTCTATAAGCTTGTTTCTTGCATTTTCATCACCTGCCATAGATAATTCGACATATCTTACCTCTTCTTCTTTTGATAAAGGCTCTGGTAATTTATCCGTACTTCCCACAAAATATATTCCACTATTTTTAAATATTTTTCTAATAAACGCTAATATTCTTTTTAACATATTATTCCTCCAATAATTTTCTATTAAGTAATATATCTACTCCATCAAATGAAATTTTATCCATAATACCAAGTAATACATTATTATATTCTTTATTGTTAAATAGTAATTTGTCAATTTTTACAACTTTTAACGTGCTAGTGCCATTAACACACATAAATGGTATGATTCTAAACTCTTTAATATCAAATAGCAACTTACGTTTATCTATTAATATTACTGGCTTATTCGTTATATTATCCGTTAAAACATTACCACTATCTAAATATCCGACATAATCATAACTCGTATTATTTAAAAACAATTTAACATTATAATAATTTGAATATGTATACCTTAACATTTTAGATTGTTTAGTATAAATATATAAAATTATAGGAGAAGTTAAAATTATAAAAATAAAATTGATACTTACACCATTAGAATAAAAAACTATTCCACTATGCTTATATGAAAACTGTATATTCAAAAAATATAATGCGCCACCTAATACTATGCCTACTATATATAAATATAATAAATTAGTTAAAGTATACTTTAAATTTCTATAATTAAAAGAAATTAATATCATTAAAAGACTAATAAAAAGCTTTAATATAAATAGTACGATATTATTTATGTTAAAAAACAAAAATAGTATACTTATACCGCCTACAAATGCACCAAGCATCATTTTTTTTATACTCGCATTTCTTTTTAATAGTATAGATACGCAAAGAAGTAAAAGAAAATCAATAGAAAAATTTAGTATCATGACAAGATCTAAGTATACCTTCATATCATCACCAAATTAATTATAATTAAAACGACACAATTAAAGTGTCGTTTTTTTTGTTCAATTTATTTTCTTATAACAATGAATGGATATTTATACAAATCCTTTATTGTTTTAAAATCATTCAAGGATAATTTCTTAAGCATTTTTAAAAAAATCAAAGCAGTACCTTCACTATCATAATCAGCTCTATGGTGTTTGTCCTCATCCCATGGAATTTCATATCTTTTAACAAGTGTAGCTAAATTGTGATACCTTTCATTCGACTCTAAATATCTAGATAATCCAAGAGTATCTATAACTACGTTTTTTAACTTACCTAAATCGTATTTTAAATAGGCATTTTCTATAAATGCTATATCAAATTTAGCATTATGCGCTACTAAAGGTATATCACCTATCCAAATTTTAAACTTCTCAACGCCTTCTTTTTCAGTTATACCATTTTTTAGCATATCATCATTAATTCCGGTAACTTTTATAATCTCATCTGATAAAGGTTTGCCTGGATTGATAAACAAGTCAAAGCGATCTATTACTTTTCCTTTAGTTAGTTTGACTGCGCCTATTTCAATTATAGTATCGCCAGAATTAGGATAAAGCCCAGTCGTTTCTAAATCGAATATAACATAAGTATCATCTAATAATGTAACTTCTTCCACCATACATCCTCCAAAAATAAAAAATGCCAGATAGACGGCAATCCTGAATCGAATAAAACCTAGTCTCCCAGGTGGGCATCACATCATAACCTTTAGGATCCCCAATTGAATTAGGCTTTCAACACCAGCTATGAATTAGATTCCCTTTTATATCGATTAGTAGGTTTTTCATAAGGATTAACACCGTACCATCCAGCAATATAATTATAACATTTTTAATTTTTAAATACAACAAAAAAAGATAGTTTTTCTATCTTTTTATAATTGATGTCCACAGTTTACACAGAATTTAGCACTATCTGAAACTTTGCTTCCACATTCTGGACAGAACTTATCTTGAGCTGGTTCTGGCTTCTTTGTTCCACATTCAGTACAAAATCTTCCTGTTATTGGTGTACCACAATTTGGACACTTAACTAAATCTACGCTTTCTGGTTCACTTACTTTAGTTTCTTTTAATTGTTCTCCTTGAGGTTTCATATACTCTGGTTTTTGTCCTGACATCATTCCACCAAAAGCATTACCTGAAGTCATATTCATCATGCCAATTCCCATCATACCAGTTGCTGCTCCATTTGCGTTATTTGCAGCTCCTTTTATAGCTTCTCCGAAAGATCCAGTAAGAACACCTTGTTGTTGATATTGATCTCCACCAATTTCATAATTATCAAGTTTAGTTTGAGATTCTTCATCAAGAGAAACTGGCTCTACTGCAAATGATATTAATTGAATACCTCTGTTTCTTATGCTTTGGTCGAATACATTTTCGTCCATTATCTTTTTAATTTCATCAGTTTTATTTTGTAGTTCTAATACCTCTATTTTGTATTTGTCACTACCTAATCCATTCATAACGTTTGCAAAAGATGCTATAACCTCTGAATGCATTTGCTCTTCTAATTCTTGCTTTTTATATACATCTGCAGTTCCAGCTATAGTTTGCATAAACAAAAATGGATCACATATTTTAAATGTATAAGTTCCATGACATCTAACTCTAACACTCATAGCATAATAAGTATTTGTTCTAGCGTTCATCAAAGGATGTCCCCAGTCTTTATACATGATTGGTGTTGAAGTACCAAATTTGTTGTTCATTATTTCTTTTATATTAAAGAAAAATACCGCTTGTTCTTTTGCTGTAGCACCATTATATGTAAATCTTTGCCACATTTCTTTAAACATTGGACCAAATTGTCCAGCAAATAATGATGGTGTTGATGAAGTATCATAAGTATAAAATCCTTCTTCTGCTGTTGCATCAACAATTCTACCATTATCATATATAATAGCGCATTGTCCTGGTGCTACTATAATTGTAGAACCATTTGAAATAACTTTAGTTGGCGTTGTTTTCTTTACCATCAATGTATCATTGTCTAAATTTTCACATCTAATGGCCTCTTTCCATTGATCTTTTAAAGTACCTGATACAGCGTCTACTGCTGCTCTAATTAAACCCATTTTATCATCCCTTCTAGTATACTACTCATACTACTAACATTATATAACAATTTCTTTATAAAATCAAACTTTTTAAATAATTTACTTATTTTTATTTAGCAGGTTAAGTATTTCATTTTGATTTTTTAAAATCTCTTCCATTTTATCGTGAAGCTCTTCTAATATCAGCTCACTTTTAATATTTGTTTTATAATCATTTGTACTTTTTAGACTTTCTTTTTTAGCTTCCCTATTTTGACTCATCATAATTATTGGAGCTTGTATAGCAGCTATGCAAGATAGTACTAAATTAAGTAGAATAAATGGATAATCATCTATTCCACTAAATACAAAAGTATTTAACATCATCCACACAAACAAAAATAAGCAGAAAATTATTATAAAAGTCCAAGATCCAGCAAGACGAGTTATAGAATCTGAAAGCTTTTCACCTATTGATCTTTTTTCTTCTTTATCTACATTAATCGCAATCGGCTCATCAACAAGCATATCAAGCAATTCCTGATAATTTTTCTCTGCATCACTTTCTGTTTTGTTTAATATAGTTCTAACTAACTTTTCTTTATTCTTTTTCATCATACCACCTATGTAATTATACCACAAAAAAAGTTTTAAAATCAAAACTTTTTATGGATTCAATCTATTTGGTCCCCTGAATACAAATTGTGCTTCTTTTATAGACAATCCTAATATTAACATAGTCATTCTATCTACGCCAATAGCAAATCCGCCATGTGGAGGACAGCCATACTTAAAGAATTGTAAGTAAAATTCAACGTCTTTTCCTAAACCTTTTTCTTTTGCATTTTTTACAAGTTCCTCATATCTATGCTCTCTTTGCGCTCCAGACGTAATTTCTGTACCTCTCCAAATTAAATCATATCCCTGTAATTTTCCATCTTTATCTCTCATATGGTAAAAAGGTCTTTTAGTTGCAGCATAATCAACTACAAACATAAATTCACTGTTAAACTTATCTTGCGCTAATCTATATGTTAATTTTTCAGCTTCAGCATTCATATCTCCAATATCAGTCGTTGGGATTACAAATCCATATCTTTCGTTTAACTCTTGATATAAATCTTTTAATTTCATTCTTGGGAAAGGTTTTAAAGGAATTACAACTTCTCTACCAAATAATTCTTTTATCTTATCGCCATATTTTTCTTTTATTTTTGTTAAACCTGATATGATAAGGTCTTCCTCAAAATCCATTACATCTTCATAACTATCTATATATGAAAACTCCAAATCGAATGATGTAAACTCAGTAGCATGTCTATTTGTATTTGAATTTTCTGCTCTAAAACAAGGTGCTACTTCAAAAACTTTAGACATACCAGCAGCTATAGCCATTTGCTTATAAAATTGAGGACTTTGAGCTAAATAAGCATTTCTACCAAAGTATTTAACTTCAAACACTTCACTACCTGATTCACTTGCAGCTCCAATTAGCTTTGGAGTGTGTATTTCAGTGAAATCATTTTTATATAAATACTCTCTCATAGCTTGAACAAAAGTAGATTCTATTTGTCTAGCCAACATATTTTTTTCATTTCTTAAATCTATCCATCTATAGTCAAGCCTTGTATCAATATTAACGCCATCTAAATTATTATAATCAAATGGTAATGTTTCTGCCAAACTAGTTACTTCAATTGAATCTGGTATTAATTCCATTCCACCTAATTTTACAGCCTCATTACTTTTAATTATACCATTTACTTTAATAGTACTTTCTACTGTTATATTTGACATTATCTCTAGCAATTCTTTATTTTTCTCTTCACTTTTTTCAATTGTCATTTGAACTTTACCAGTGCTATCTCTAAGAATTACAAACATTACCCATTTTTTGTCTCTAATTGTATCTACAAATCCACTAAATGATACTTCCTTTTCTAAATAGTTTTTAAGTTCATTAACATATACTTTTTTCATATACCCTCCTAAATTAAAAAAATCCATGAACTGCAAGGGCGAAATGTCCGCGGTGCCACCTTGCTTCATAGATATATCTCTGAACCTTTAACGTAGTTACCCGATTATTCTAACATTTGGTGTCTTCAATATAAAATTGATATTAGTTCGCACCACCACTAACTCTCTTTAATCTATTTATACATACTCTTCCAAATAAATACAAATTTAGTATATCATTATTTTTTGCTATTTGCAATAAAAAGTTTATAGATTTAAAAAATAAAGAGCAAGAATACTCTTTATATTTCATTTCTATTTTATTGACAAGTAAATAACTCATCATCTAAATATGATTCTTTTATGCTATCTAGCGTAGTTGTTTCTTTTATATTCTTGTTCATTTCAGAATCTAAATTATTTGTTTTTGTTACTGTCAACACATTTTCATTTACTTCTACAGTACAGCTCTTGTATCTAACTTTTGAAATGTTTTTGCAAGCTTCCTCAAAATACTTCTTTTCTTCTGCCATATCAATATCAACTAAATATTCAAACTCTTCAACATCTAAATATTTAATAAGCTTTTTACCTTCTTTGTCAAAATCATAAATCTTCTTTTGAGTTTTGTTAACTGCTACTGGACTATTTTTCTTCTCTTCTAACTGTTCTTTCGTTAAAATTGTTGATGTACCAGTTTTAGATGAGCTTTGTCTATTATTTAAATCAAATTCTGTATATTTTTATATAGTAATAATTAATCTTGAGATTCTAGCTTATCATCAAAGAAGTCAATTACATCTTCTAATTTAACTTTAAATTCCTCTTTTGTATTGTTATCTTTTATAGTTAATATGTTATTTTCTACTTCAGATTCTCCTATAAGTATTACAAATTTACTATTAAGTCTATCTGCAGCTTTAAAGTTATTTTTCAAATTTCTATTATTATAGTCTATATCAGCAATAAATCCATTAAGTCTTAAATCGTTTAGAATATCCATACTATATTCTTTCTCATTTTCACTCATTGGTATAATATAGCAATCTAAGCCTTCTACTACCGGAAGGTCTATATTCTCGAATTCCAAGGCAGTCATAAGTCTTTCTAAACCCATAGCAAATCCTACACCACTTGTTTTCGGACCATCTAGAGTTTCTACTAAATTATCATATCTTCCGCCGCCACATAAAACATTTTGACTTCCAAATCCAGAAACTGATGCTTCTACCTCAAATACTGTATGAGTATAATAGTCAAGTCCTCTTACCAAAGAAGAATTAACCACATATTCTATATGCATGCTGTCTAAATATTTTTTAACTTTGTTAAAATGATTCAAACTATCTTCATTTAAATAATCAATAGTTCTAGGCGCTTGTGACATAATTTCTAAATTATGATCTACTTTACAATCAAGTATTCTAAGTGGATTTTTCTTAAATCTTTCTTTACAATCTTCGCATAATTCATCTAAGTGTGGTTCAAAATACTTTATTAAAGCTTCTCTATAATTTTCTCTCGATTCTCTATCTCCAAGTGTATTTATATTTACCTTTATTCCTTTAAGTCCCAATAATTTATAAAGATTAACAGGAATACTTATAATCTCTGCATCCAACATCGGATCAGCACTTCCGAAAGCCTCAACACCAAACTGATAAAATTCTCTGAATCTTCCTGATTGAGGTCTTTCATATCTAAACATTGGACCATAATACCAACATTTAAGTGGCATTAAATGATTTCCATACATTTTATTTTCAATAAAACTTCTAACTATACTAGCAGTACCTTCTGGCCTTAAAGTTATTAGCCTATCTCCCCTATCTTTAAAGTCATACGTTTCTTTAGTAACTATATCCGAAGTTTCTCCAACACCTCTATGAAATAAATTACTTGATTCAAATATAGGTGTTCTCATATATTCATAATTATATTTTTCCATTAATCCTTCAATTAATTCTTCTATATATAAAAGTCTTTTTCCGTATTCTCCAAATACATCGTATGTTCCTTTTGCTCTTTGTATCATAATAATTCTCCTATACTAATCCATCATCTTTTTTATATTATTTGCTATATCATCCTTAAAAAATTTATAAGTTGTAACAAACACAATAGCTAAAGGGAATGAAATAAATACTCCCATTATTCCAAATATAATTCCTCCTGCAAATAAGGCAATTATAGTAATTAAAGGATGTATTGAATTTGTTTTTCCATAAACCGTAGGATTTATAACATAGCTATCTATAGAACTTAATACTGCAAAAGCTATAATAGTTCTAATAAGTAATGAAGGGCTTACAACAAATGCAGTTATTGCAGCTACAATATTTACACATATTCCACCGAAGTAAGGAATTAAATTAGCAACCGCAGCTAAAAATCCAAGTAAAATTGCATTTGGATGACCTATTACTGTATAAACTAAAGTATATTCTACCAAAGTTATAATAATTACTTGAACTAAGCCACTCAAATATTTTCTCATTTCATTATCCAATGCTTTTACGTAATTGTAAGCTTTCTTAGATCTTTTTTTGAAAAAGAATTTAACTTCTCCTCTTATTTTGTCCATATCTATTAAAAAATAAATAAATGAAGCTAAACTAATAAATAGTTTTGATATAATTCCCATAGAAGTATCTATTAAATTAATCGCACCATCTGAAACATAAGTTCCGAAATTAGTAAGGATCGTTTTAAATGTATCAGATAAACTACTTTCAAGTCCTGCAAAATTGAAATCAAATTCGGCTTTTTGAAGAGAATTTATAAATTCTATTATACTACCAAATAAGCTTGATAATTGGCCTAGCATGACTGTTGTAATTAAATAAACAACTATTGCCATAAGTCCAAACAAAGCTAACATTATAATAGTTATCCCAAGCCATTTAGGAAGATTTTTTTCTTGCATTTTCTGAAGGAATGGGTATACTGCATATGCTATAGCAAACGCAAACAAAAATGGTAATACTATACTAACTACTTTTCCTGTTATACCTATCCATAAATTTCCTGTTCTATATAGTAAAAATACTATCAAAACAATCAATGCTAAATTAACTAATTTATAATCTATTTTATTTTTTAACATATTAATTCTCCTTTTCTAACATTATAGTTACAGGTCCACTATTCGTAATTGAAACCATCATATCACTTCCAAATATTCCTTCCGAAACATTTATATACTTGCTTAATCTTTTATTAAACTCTTCATAGAGTAAAATAGCCTCATCACTTTTTAAAGCATTCATATAACTTGGCCTATTTCCTTTATTACAATCTGCGTATAAAGTAAATTGTGATATGCTAAGAATACTTCCACCAACATCAATAATAGATTTATTCATAACTCCATTTTCATCATCAAATATTCTTATGTTTAAAATTTTATTTATTAAATAATCTATTACTTTTATATCATCGCCTTGTGTAAATCCAACAAACAAAACTAACCCATTATCAATACTTCCTACTACTTTTCCATCAACTATAACGTTTGAGTTTAAACTACGTTGTAACAAAACTCTCATTTTATAAGTCTTTCTACATGGGCTATATTTTCAAGGATTTCCAAATCATTCATAAACTTTAAAAGTTTTTCTTTATTTGGAGTTGAAACCATAATATCAAATAAGTAATCATCACTAGTATTAATAGTGTTAATGCTCTGAATAACAATATCTGACGAAGAAGTTTTGGCTATAATATCTATAAGTACGTTTTTATTATCTAACGCGTGTACTAAAATATTAGTAGAATACTTTTTATCTATTTCATCGTTCCAAGAAACATCTATTAATCTTTCTTCTAAATCACTAATATTAGGACATACACTCCTATGAATACTTATACCATTTCCTTTTGTAATATATCCTACAATTCTATCACCAGGTACTGGTTTACAACAAGATGCAATATTTACCTTAATATCATCTATTCCAGATACAATTATATCGTTTTTTATATTTGGCTTTGATATAGTACTAGAGTTTACTCTCTCTAGTAAAAATTCTTCTTTAGATTTTTCTTCTGACTTAGTTATATTTATTATGCTAGCAGCACTGAATTTACTGGTAGCTAGTCCTAGATATAACTCAGTCAAGTCGCCTATATGTAACTCTTCTAGGATCTTATCTATATTTTCATCTTTAAAGAATTCTAATGATGAAATTTTTCGCTTTCTAAGCTCTTTAGCTAGCATTTCTTCGCCTTTTTTTAGATTTTCTTCCTTATCTATTTTGTTGAAAAATGCTTTTATTTTATTTTTTGCTTGCGCAGTATAAGCAATGTTTATCCATTCTCTAGAAGGCGTTGATGTTTTATTAGTGTTTATTTTTACTATATCATTATCTTGAAGCTTATAGTCTAAAGATACTATATTTCCGTTTACTATAGCTCCTACCATAGAATCTCCAACTTTGCTATGAACTTTATATGCAAAATCTATTGGTGTTGATCCTAAAGGAAGCTCTACAACATCTCCTTTAGGTGTAAAAACATATATAATATTTTTTAGGACATCTTCTTTTATACTATTAACAAAAAGTTCATCGTTTTTTTCCTCTTCAGATAATTCCATTATGGATCTAAAAAATTGAAGTTTTTCTTCCATAGCAGACTGCATTATAGTCTTGCCTTTCTCCTTATAAGACCAGTGAGATGCAATACCGTGTTCAGCTACTTTATCCATATCATAAGTTCTTATTTGTATTTCATATAATTGTCCATTTTCTCCAAAAACAGTTGTATGAAGAGATTGATATCCATTTTCTTTAGGCATTGCAATATAGTCCTTAAATCTTTTTGGAATAGGTCTATACTTAGAATGAATAATTCCTAAAGTTTGATAACAATCTTGTTCAGTATCTACAAATATTCTAAGCGCTAGCAAATCATAAATATCACTAAATCTTCTACCTGTATCAAGTTTTTTATAAATACTATATATACTCTTAGCTCTACCTTTAATTTTATGCTTAATGCCATGACTATTAAGCAGTGAAGTTAGTGATTCTTTCATAAGTTCAACATTAGAATTTCTTTCTAATTTTGACTGATTTAATTTCTCTACTATAGAAAAATATACATCTGGCTTAGAATATCTAAGTGACAAATCTTCAAGCTCACTTTTAATTTTATTCATACCAAGTCTGTGCGCTATAGGGACTAATATATCTAAGGTTTCCCTTGAATTTTCTTTTTGCTTCTTTTCAGAAAGAACCCAAAGCGTTCTCATATTATGAAGTCTATCTGCAAGTTTAATAATTATAACTCTAACATCTTCAGTTAAGCCAACTATAATTTTTCTATGATTAGCCAAAGTTGCCTCATTTTCTCCACTAAAGTTTAATTTATTAATTTTAGTAACCCCATCGACTAATGATGCAATTTCATTACCAAACTCTTTAGCTAATTCCTCTTTTGTAACATTACAATCTTCAATAGTATCGTGTAAAAGTGCTGCACATATTGTTGAAGTATCAGCATTTATATCCGATAAAATATAAGCAACATTTAAAGGATGAACTATATAGTCTTCTCCTGTATGACGCTTTTGACCAAAATGTTTTTCATAAGCAAATAAATATGATTTTGTAATAAGTTTTCTGTCTTCTTCTTTTGTTATATATAAAGACACCTTACTAAATACTTCGTCAAATGTAATATTAGGGTTGTCTTTTCTCATATTACCACCATATTAATTATATCATATAAACTTAATTTTAGTATATAAAATACTAAAAATATTAATTAATAGCAAATATGAAAAAATACATATTTACAAAAACTTTTATATAATTTATAATTAATATAGAAAGGAGTGTTTATGGAGTATATAAAAAAATATATCAAATACATAGGTCTTGCAGGTAGTGCTTTAATGATACTTGGATGCCTTTTACCATTCGTAAAAGTTAGCTTATTTGGACTTAGTAAGTCTACTTCATTATTAGGAGAAGCAGCTAATGAATTTACTATTAATGGTTGGATTGTTTTAGTAGTTGCTATTGCATCAGGTGTACTTGTTTGGTTTAATCAAAAGAAATTTTTATTAATACCAAACGTTCTTTGCGTTATATTTACTATTATAGATGGCGTTAACGTTACTAAAGACACATATGGTCTTGCAAGTCTATCTATTGGATTTTATTTAATCTTAATAGGCTCTGTTGTTTCTTCTTTATTTACATTTATTAAGGAGAAATAATTTAGACTATCATTAGATAGTCTTTTTTGTTTAAAGTAAAAAGGAATTAGCAATTAATTCCTTTTACTTTTAATTCTTCTTTTTCTTTTTTATTATCATCATACCAGTGTTTATTTGGATCTTTACCTATATTCTTACTTTCAATACACATCCAAATTTGACCAGCAAGCATCATACTTGAGAATGTACCTGCTATAAGTCCAACTAATAGTGCTATATTAAAATTAAATATTTGATGAGATCCCAATATAATTAAACTTAATACTGGTAACATTGTAGTTATTGTTGATATAATACATCTAAATAAAGTTTGTCTTAAACTAACATTAACGACCTCTTTAAGTTCATTTGCATTCTTTATTTTGTTTTTATACATCTTAGATTTATTTTCTCTTATCCTATCAAAAATAACTATTGTGTTATTTATAGAATATCCAATTATAGATAATATTGCAGCAATAAACATACTATTTATCTCTAATTTGAATAAACTAAATATTGTTAAAATTATAAGACAATCGTGTATAAGTGCTATTATAGCACTGACACTATAACTAAATTTAAATCTAATAGTTATGTATAAGATCATTCCTATACAAGCATAGATTAAAGCTTTTAATGCATTTCTAGTTATGTCCTTTTTTACTTGATTAGAAATAGCACCTACGCTTGTCGTAGCATCATATTTTTGATTGAAATATTCTTCTACCTTCTTAGTTTCAGAATTATCAAGTACATTGCTTATGGTAACATAAGCATTAGAACTATTTATAAGTTCTGAAGAATTAAGTGAATATTCAAGTTCTTCTATATCACTATTAATATCATCTAAATTTAAACTATTTTTTGAATTTATTTCTATAGTAGATCCTCCTTTGAAATCTATTCCCAAATTCAAACCTTCACTATATGTGAACATGATACCAAATAATAGTATTAAACCTATAATTATATATCTTATATTTTTGTGTTTAACAAAATCAAATTCATTTGTTTTTGAATGTTCACGATAGCCTATGAAAAGCTTTTTGTGCTCTTCAAACTTTTCACTTTTAACAAATAAACCTATAATATATTTATTTAAATATACCATTACTATAAATGTTGTAATAATACTAATTATTAGCATAGTAGCAAAACCTTTAACACTGCTTTCTCCAAATATAAATAGTATTATTGCAGCTATCAAAGTAGTCATATTAGCATCTAATATTGAAATAAAAGATTCCTTACTTCCTAAAGCAAATGCAGTAGATAAGCTTACTTTTCTTTTTAATTCCTCTTTTATTCTAGAATAAGTTATAACAGCACTATCAACAGCCATACCTATTCCTATTACAAGTGCTGCGATTCCTTGTAATGAAAGCCTACCGCCAACCAAATTAAATATTAAAATAGTTAAGAAAGTATATGCTATAACACTAACACTAGCTATTACTCCACTTATATTATAAAGAGCTATTAAAAGTATACATATTGCAACAATTCCAACTACTCCAGCAATATATGTTTTCTCTAAGGAATTTTCTCCAAAAGAAGCTGTTACTGTCCTTGATGAAATCTCTTTTAATTTAGTAGGCATACTACCACTATTTATAAGATCAACTAGGCCTTTAGCTTCATCGTTAGTAAATTTACCTTGAATTATAACATCACTAGCGAATCCTTGACTAACACCTGCATAAGATAAGCAGTTAGAATTTTTTATATCACCACAAACGTGGAAAACTTTTTTAGTTTCATCTTCAGGATCACTAGTATAATAACCATATCCTTGAACGCCATCATTATTTACACCATAAGTAAGTGTTTGACCATCTTCATAATCTAGCCATATAACAATATAGTTGTTTTCCATTTCACTAACTTCTTTAGTTTTGTTATAAAAAGTCTCTGTGTCTTTAACACTAAGTGAGATATAATATCCTTTATCAGCTGAATATCCAACACTAGCTTTCCCACTATTTAAAACATTACTAGTCATAAGAAGCTTGCCATCAACTGTTCTAAAAGTTAAGCTTGCTGTCGTACTAATAGTTTTTCTAGCATCTTCTATATTGTCTATGCCAGCCATAGTTACTCTTATATTGTTTCCTTCAATACTTATTTCTGGTTCAGATACTCCAAGAGCATCTATTCTTTTACTGATAATTTTATAAGTACTATTAACCATATCACTTGTAACTTTTTTATCATCTACACTATTAACTTCGTATAGTACTTCAAATCCTCCTTGTAAATCTAAACCATATTTTAAATTTTTAAGAGAATAATAAAGTCCTAAAACAGATATAAATAAAATAAATATAGATATTACTAAAGCCCTACTGAAATTAATTTTTTTATTGTTCTTCCTTTTCATTTGCATCATCCCATTTCATGTTTTCTAAATTTGGTTTTATAACTTTCTTTCTTATTTGTTCTTTAACATATTCGTCTATATCGCTATTATCTAAATTAAGAATATCATCTACCATTTGGTATAACAAAAGATTACTTGATTTTTCCCATTTTGTAATTTTTAAATAATTCCAAATATCTTCAATTTTTATATAGTCCAAATCATTCCTTTTTAATTCTGTCAATTTAGTATTTAAAGCAGGCTTCAATCTTTCATACAATTCTTTTATACTATTAAATTCTATATCCATAGTTATCCTCCAAATTAAATTTAAACTACATACCAATTATATATTAAAAAAGATATTTTTTAAACATATTTTGGAAAATTTATCTAAATTTTAGTATTTTTGTATAGACATTATTTAAATTATAGCGAATAAACTTGTACTATGAAAAATAAATTTGTTAAATCTACATTTATACTTATCATCGGTGGCTTTTTTACTAAAGCACTTGGAATGATAATAAAAATAGTTCTAACTAGATTAATTGGTACCGAAGGCATTGGTCTATATTCACTTATCATGCCTACATTTATACTTTTAAATAGTATTGCTCAGCTAGGATTACCAACAGCTTTAAATGTTTTAATTTCTAGTAATAAAGAAAATTCAAAGAATTTAGTATTTACTGCAATATTAATTTCCCTTTCTATAGATGCAATTATTTTAATGTTCTTAATATTCTTTGGAAGTTATCTAAGTAGAAATCTATTAAATGATTCAAGACTTACTTTAGGACTAATTTCCATAGGCTTTGTATTACCTTTTATCACAATATCAAATTGTCTAAGAAGTTATTTTTTTGCTAAAGAAAGAATGTGGCCACACATTATAACAAATATAATAGAAGATTTAGTTAAACTCATAATTATTATTATAGGTATACCAATTCAAATGACAAAAGGTATAGAGCACGTAATAGCATTCATAATACTATCAAATATAATGTGTGAGATGTCTAGTATTATTATATTTATAATACTTATACCAAACTTTAAATGTGATAAAGATGAATTAAAACCAAAATGTAAAACCATTAAAAAACTTTTAAAAATAGCTATCCCAACAACAGGAAGTAGACTAATAGGATCAGTCGGTTATTTCTTAGAACCAGTCATATTAACTTTTGTATTATTAAAAGTCGGATATAGCAACAAATATATAGTAAATGAATATGGTATTTGGAATGGATATGTTATGCAACTAGTACTTCTTCCTTCCTTTTTTACATCCGCTATATCGCAGGCATTAATCCCAGTTATATCAAAAAATTATGTAAACAAAAAATTTCTTTACATAAAAAAGAAATTGAAACAGGCTATATTTTTCTCTTTATTAATAGGCATACCGGCCACAATAATTTTTGAATTTTACCCACATATACTGCTTAAATTATTATTTAAAACAAATAAAGGTATAAATTATATAAAAATTATAGCGCCTATATGTATACTACATTATATACAGTCTCCTTTATCAAGCACATTACAAGCCATGAACAAAGCAAAAATAGCAATGCTAGGAACCTTACTTGGAACAATTATAAGAACTATATTTCTATTGATTTTCTCATTTTTAAGAATTGGAATTGGAGGACTTATTATATCTACATCTATAAATATAATAGTAGTTACACTATTCGACTTAATTAAAGTAAAAAAATATTTAAATAAAACTTAATCTATATTTATATACGCATACGAATTTTTAATCTCTTTACTATTCTCATCATATTTTTTTGTATTTACTGAATTAATCGCAGTAAACAAAAACGCTACCAAAACAAAAACTACCATCCATTTACTCTTAATCATTTCCATACTTATTACCTTCTTTCTGTAATTTATCTTATCACGAATATTTGTTCGTGTCAATCGATTTTAAAATTTTATTTGAACAAATGTTTGACAAATGTAAAATTGTATGTTAAACTTGTTATAGTAAAAGGAGATAGATATGGAAAAGCTTACTAAAAGGCAAGAAGATGCCTTAGAGTTTATTAAAACTTATATTGTTTCACATGGATATCCGCCAACTGTAAGAGAAATAGCCAAAGAAATAGGAGTGTCATCACCAGCTACAGTTCAAGCACACTTAGATGGACTTGCCAATAAAGGATATATAAAAAAAGGAAACAATAAAAATAGAACCATAGAACTTATGGTCGAAAACGAATACTTAAAACAAAACGATAACGTTGTAGATGTTCCATTACTTGGTAAAATCACGGCTGGTAATCCTATAGAAGCAATTCAAAATCCAAACGAATACTTCTCTTTACCTTCTTATCTAATTCCGAAAGATAAGGAAGTGTTTACTCTATTAGTTAGTGGTGAAAGTATGATTAATGCTGGAATACTAGATGGAGATATTGTCATAGTAGAAAGAAGAAACACAGCTAGAAATGGAGAAATTGTAGTTGCTATGACAGAAGACAACGAAGTAACATTAAAGACATTTTATAAAGAAAAAGATCATATAAGGCTTCAACCTGAAAATGATTCTATGGAACCATTTATATTTGATAACGTATTTATTTTAGGAAAAGCAATTGGCCTTTATAGAAAAATATAAAAAGGATGAATTTTTAACTGAATTCATCCTTTTTATTTAAGTAATAATTATTCGTATAAATTAGCTGGGTAAACTTTCTTTTCTATTAATTCTAAAATATATTCTTTTAACTCGTCTAAATCACTATGATATGTAACTCCCTTCCATATAGCAGGAGTTGATATTAATTTTAAATCAACACGATTTTTCTTTGAGAAATCGTCTAAAACTGTTGGAAGTAAATATTCAGCAGTTAGTAAATCAATTTTATCTTCTCTTAAAAATCTCTTGATATCTTCATCCAAAAATTTTAAGATTTCTGGATGCATACCATACATAAGCATAGAAGCAGGATGCTTAAAATCTACTTCATAAGATGCACTTCCATCAAGAGGAGTACATAAAACTTTATTACCGTCTTTATTTACTTTACTTTCTATAATGTCAGTAACTATTCCATCTTTTTCAAAGCATACTCCACGTTTAACTTCTCCTGATTTAGGGAGTGTGTTACCTATCTCATATCCTATTACGCTATACTCATTTTCTTTTTTTAATGATTCGGCAAGCAATCTAAATGTCTCTTGTCCATAAAAATCATCTGATGAAATAACAGCGAAAGGCTCATTTATATTTTCTTTTGCACAAAATAATGCTTGAGCAGTACCTAAAGGTTTTACTCTATCTTTAGGTATTTCTATGCCATCAGGTACTTTATCTAAGCTTTGAAATGCATATTCTACTTTGATTTTACCTTCTATTCTTTTACCTACAGTTTGCTTAAATATATCATAATTTTCTTCTTTTATAATAAATACTACTTTAGTAAAACCAGCTTTAATTGCATCATAAATTGAATAATCTATTATAAACTCTCCATTTGGGCCTACTGGTTCTATTTGTTTTAGCCCACCAAATCTGCTGCCCATTCCTGCAGCCATAATTACTAATGTCATTAATTTCCTCCTTTAAACATTATCTCTGATATTAGTTTATTATCTTTGCTTTTATATAAAGCTATCTCATCCTCATCAACGAATAATACTTCATCTTCATTATAAATATTATCAACTGGTGCTCCATTTAGAATTTTTTTTCTTATGTCACTAGTTAACTTTACTTTTTTTACGTTTAATATATTCCTTATAGAAATAATATCATCATTTGATAAATTCTCTAATTTTACAGAATTTTTTATATCAAAGCTCCCCTGTTTTACCCTTCTTAAATCACTCATTATACCAACAGTATTTAGTCTTTGTGCTATATCACGGATCAAGCTTCTAATATATGTTCCCTTACTAACCACACACTTAAAACTAAATATAGTCTTATTATTTTTATATGTGACATCACCTAAAAGCTCTATAGATTTTATATGAACTATTCTTTTAGGCAAGATAACATTTTTATCTTCTCTAGCATATTCATATAACTTCTTACCGTTTATTTTAACTGCTGAGTACTTAGGAACTTCTTGATTATAACTTCCTATAAAACTTTTTAGCACCTCCTCTATTTCTTTTTGAGTCTTAATACAAATTTTATCATCTATAATATTTCCTGTAATATCTAATGTATCTGTTTCTTCTCCCAATATTACGGTTGCTATATATTCTTTTTCTAATGACGTAAGTCTTGATACAAGCTTAGTAGCTTTACCAATGCATAAAACAAGAACTCCAGTTGCTATAGGATCAAGTGTTCCTGTGTGACCTACTTTCTTCGTTGAATATTTTTTTGATACTATATTTACAACATCCCTGCTCGTCATGCCTTTTGGTTTATCTACTATAACAACGCCATTCATATCATTCACCAGTCTCATTATATCATTTATAAATTTAATTGTAAACAAAAAGAAGATTATCGCTAATCTCCTAAATATTTTTTAAGTACTCTATTAAGTTCATTTTTATCTATTGGTTTAGATATATAGTCATTAAATCCGTCTGACAAATATTTTTCCTTTTGCCCTTGTATAGCATCAGCTGTAAGTACTACAACAGGAATACTAAACCCATCTATCTCTTTTAATCTTTTCAAAGTCTCAGTCCCATCCAAGCCTGGCATCATTTGATCAAGCAAAATCAAATCGAACTTAACACCTTCTTTTATAATATCAATACACTCTTCTCCACTTTCTAGTAGAGTTGTTTCTATATGGTATGGCTCTAAAAGCTTACTAGTAACTTTCAAATTTAATTTGTTATCGTCAACAATAAGTATTTTTTTATTATCAAATACTAAATTCTGAGCCTTTTTGTTACTATCCATAAGTTCTCTTATCTTATTATCTTCAACTATTCTTTGAGCAAATGACAAAGTAACTTTTGTATATTCATTAACTTTACTTTCTATCTCAAAACTTCCACCTAAAATCTTCATCAAATTTTTAACCGAACCAATTCCAGTCGTTCCGTCATTTGAATTCATGATCTTGCCAAGTTTAGCTTGATCTATTCCTACTCCTGTATCACTTATTTCAACTATTAAATTAACTTGATTATTTTTCTTTTCTCCTCTAACATTAATATTTATAGTTCCTTCTTCTGTATATTTGACTGAATTATTAACGATTTGAGATACAGCCTGAAAAATACGATTAGAATCGCCATATAATATTACTGGTAAATTTGAATTTAAATTTAAATTAATTTCTATACTCTTATCCTTAGCATAATCTTTAGCAGTTTCTTCAAGTCTTTTAAATATTTTAAGCACATTATATTCTTTTTCTTCTTTTTCGATTATTCTTTTTTCAATTTTAGAAGCATCTAGTAGTCCATCTACAATCTCAATCGCTTCCCTAGAAGAAGAATATATATCCTTTACATCATCTTTAATAGCATTATCTAAATTTTTATTTAACAGAGATTCACTTAATCCCATAATACTAGAAAGAGGTGTCCTAACGTCGTGGGATATTGTTGATATCAATTCAGTCTTTGATTTAGAAACCATTTTTGCATCATTCAATGCGTTTTGTAATAATACGTTCTGTTTTCTAATACTTTCAGCATTTTCAGTAACATTTTTAGTTAGTATTGAAACTTTATTATTTTGCCTATTTGAAAGAAAAAATATAGTACTTTCTAACCATACGTTATTTTTTACTTTGTTACCAATTCTATATCTTAGAGTATAACTATCAAGTTCAAATCTTGAAAAATGAAGTTTTAAATTTTCTATACCCAATGTTTTTATAAAATTATCTCTATCGTTTTCATTTATAAAATTATTAGCAATTTCTAATAAACCTGCTGAATACGTTCCTCTTCTTTCTTCTCCAAAATATAAATTATCTTTTTTAAAATATTTTAAATCATATATGTTAGTATTAAGATTTATATTTATCTCCATATCGTAAGAACTTGAAACTATCTGATTCAATTGGCTCTCTTTTGCTTTAATATCTGAGGCTTGCGTAACTAGTAAGTGTTGTCTTTCATGTTCTTTAGTAGCATTAATTATTTGCATAACATAATAAGAGGATTTTTTTTCTTTGAATGAATAAATCTTTAGTCTTATCCACATTTGATGATTATACTTAGGATTATCATATTCTATCATTTGACTTATATATTCGCTTTTCTTATCCCAGTTTTTTAGTTCTTCTTTTATTATTGGAATACTAAATATCCTTGAAACCACTTCATCCATCGATTTTTCCTTAACAGTGACGCCAATAATTTCTTCTATATCACCTGATACATATAGTACTTCGTTAGTATTAGAATTCATCATTATGTAAACAGTATTAGAGTTACTAATAAGTGAACTAAAAAGTTTTTCTCTAAATTTATTATTTTTATTTTTTTCATTACCTTTTATTAAATTTATTGCATATAGCCCAGTAACTATTGTTATTATCAAAACCAAATAATTAATAGTATTATTGATTTTAAGATGATCTGCATATAAAACAATATATGAGTATACTAAACAAATAGCAAAGATTATAATAAACATTAAAATTTTCTTATTTTTCATACAGCCTCCTAGCATAATAATTATAACATATTTTTATTATATTGTAATTATTTTGAGGAGAAAAAATAAAAAAATAAGCCGATGGCTTATTTTTGCGTATTAGCATAATATTGTTTTCCAAGATTAACTAATCGTCTTGTCATCTCTCCGCCTACAGTACCATTTAGTCTACTTGAAGTATCAGCACCTAAATTAATACCAAGCTCACGAGATATTTCATATTTTAAATTTTCAATAGCTCTCTTAGAATTTGGAGCAACTAATTTATTATTCATAGTATCACCTCATTATTATTATTTACTAAATATCCTTAATTAGTATTGAAGTTTTTTCCACCTAAACATTTTATGTGTTAACAAATTCTGTTACTAATATAAATGAGTCTAATGTAAAAAATAATAGTGTAAGGAGAATTTCAATTATAATTCATTCTATCTATTTTCTTATTTTTTATAAAAAAGATAGCTTACGTGCTATCTATTTTCTTATTTAGTATAAGTGCTTCCACCTAAATGTTGTTCACCCATTTGAACTAATCTCTTAGTGATTTCTCCTCCAACTGAACCATTAGCTCTAGATGAAGCATCAGGACCCATATTAACTCCTAATTCACTAGCGATTTCGTATTTCATTTTGTCTATTGCTTGTTTAGCTCCAGGTACAACGAATTTACTTGTTGATTTATTATTCATAATCTCACCTCCTGTACATTTTTAATTTGTGTACAAAGAGGAAAATTATACAAATTTTATCTGGAAATTTTTGCTATTATAACAATTCTTTATAATCATTATTATTTAATGAAGTTATAGTTTCAATATTTGAAACACATTCATTAATTAATGTTTCATAATCAAAAGATTTTTCATACTCTACACATTTATTAATATCTGGATTTATCACAGGATGATGTGGTAAAAATATAGTACAACAATCTTCATAAGGTAAAATACTTGTCTCATAAGTTCCAATTTTATTAGCAATATCAATAATTTCCAACTTATCTAAGCAGGCAACTGGTCTAATAATCGGAAAATTGGTTACACTATTAATAGCAATCATACTAGTTAGTGTTTGACTAGCAACTTGACCTATTGATTCACCATTAACTACTACCTTACAATTATGTTTTTGTGCTACAAATGTTGCTATTCTATACATCATTCTTCTCATTATAGTTATTACATAACTATCTGGCACGTTTTTATATATAGCTTCTTGAAGCTTAGTAAATGGCACGACATTAACTTTAATGTTACCAGAATACTTGTTGATTATATTAGCAAGCTCTATAACCTTATTTTTAGCTTCTATACTAGTATGAGGTGGAGATTCAAAATATAAACATTCAAGCTCTACGCCTCTTTTCAAAGTCAAATATCCAGCTACTGGAGAATCAATTCCTCCACTTAGCATAAGAAGTCCTTTACCTTGTATTCCAACTGGGTATCCACCAAGTCCTTTTATTTCATTAGTATATATAAATGTTCCTTCTTTTCTAATTTCAATCGTAACTAAAATATCTGGAGAATGTACGTCAACTTTGCAATTTAAATTTTTTAATACATGTCCTCCTATTATATTATTAAAATCCATACTATGAATTTCAAAATCCTTATCTGCTCTTTTAGTATTAATTTTAAAAGTTTCAAATTTTTCTTTAGAAAGAAGAGATAATACTTTTTCCTTAATATCATCAGTATTAGTATTTACTTTATGGCAAATAACTATTCCGTGTATACCAAAAACATTTTTAAGTTTGCTAACAATTAAATTAGCATCCTCACACTCTATATACATTCTAACTCTATCAAACACAATATTAAAAGTTTCACCTTTTAATATGTTTTTTATATTATTAGCAAGCATTTTAGTAAAAACATTTCTATTTGCTTTTTTAGTCGTTAACTCACCATATTTAATAAGTATTAAATCTTTCATAAAATCACCAAAATAATTATATACTAAAACAATTAAAAAGTAAATGAAAAAGAAGCTTAATGGCTTCTTCCTCCACCTCCGTGTGAAACTCCACTACTACCTCTACTTGTACTAGATCCTCCGACTCTACCACCACTAGATGAATCATTTATTCTAACTGACGTAGTATGTGTCGTTATGAACTTATCGGATCTATTATTTATCACTACACTATCTTTTTTTAAGTATTCATTAGCATTTACACTTTTTCTAACCATTTTGTTTTTCATAATGAAAAATATTACTATAGCACTCGAAATAATAAGTGAGATAAGAGTAATTTTAAACCAAGGAATTCCTGTTTTATAAACTAGATCTCCATTTGAATCAATCCTAGTATTACTATTAGAAGAAGGAACTCCTAAACTAGCATATTTATCTGATGCATTTATAAAAGCTAAAAACATATTAAAATAGTCTTCACTATTCTTATAGTATTCATCATCGATAGAATCTAGTATAGAATTGATTCTATAATCATCATACATCCTAATTGCTTCGCCTGTTGTAGATATAGAAAAATCAGATTTTTCGTTAAAATTAAAATCAATTACAAAGATTAATCCGTCATGAGTATTACCAACTCCAAAACCGTTATAATCATAAAAATCTTGGGCATAAGCTTTAGTAGTACTCTTCTCGTGATATTTTACAGTTACCATTATAATATCCATATTATACTTTTCTGTAAATTCCATAGATTTTTCTTTTAATTTTTCCTCTTCTTCTGGAGTTAACACTTGAGCATAATCATATACTTTAAGTTCTTTATCAAGGGCTGATACATTTTGTAAAGTTAAAAATAATACTATAGCTAAAATTAAATATTTTAATTTTTTCATTTAATCACCCCCAAATATGATATTAGAAGTAATATGCCAAATGAAATAAAGAAAATTAAAAGCCACATAATAACCGCCTTTTTTTTATCTATAGGAATATCACCTATCATTTTACCTGTCTGACCATTCATAGCAAACGTATATATTTTTTCTTTATATTTAATATTAAGCATCCAAACTGGTAATAATACATATCTAGAGGCATTATTGGTTAGTTTTATATCATTCTTAACTGGTACAACGGTATTATATCCAACCATGTCTTTTTTCATTTGATCTATAAAAGATTTTTTTGCTCTATCATCAGCACTAGTTTGTGCTTCTTCCTTTGACACATCATATTTTTCTGATAAAAATCCAGATAAATAAGAATAATTAAACTTTTTTAAGTCTTCATAATTAAATGGCTCTATAGAATTCATAATATCATCCTTAAATCTTTTAGATCCATCGGTTGGTATATTTAAAAATTCCATATTTCCACCACGAGTTACTAAGTAATCATCTGTTTTTGTATATCTGTAATCCCCACTTCTCCAAGTAGATATTCTCTTACAATCAGCCTCTATAACTCCACTAGCTTCATAATCATATAACCAAAAAGGTATATATATTCCACTCATTTCATTTATGTTATTTATATCGTTAAATGCCTTAGGCATAAGTATTCTTCCTTTGCCTAGTTTCTTAAAAGCTGCTATGGCATCTTCTTTTGTATTTCTAAAAGGAATCAATAACTCTGGATTAAATTCATCTTGAAGTTTGTCTTTTAATATAGCAGTATTCTTACAATATACACAAGATGTTGCACTCGTATTTTCATCAGCTATGATACTCGCACCACAAGCAGAGCAAATATAAACGTCTATATTACCTTTCTTTGTACTTTTTTCTTCAAGAGTATTACCTTTCTTTTTCTCTGATTTTTCTATTTCTTCTAAATTAAATTCACTTTTACAATATTCGCACTTCCAATTTTGACCATGTGGATTAAACTTTAAAACTGCATCACAACTTGGACATTTGTGATTTAAAGCATCATTCATATAAACACCTACCCTAGTATAAGTATATCATAAAAAAAAATTAAGTAATACAAAATTTACTTAATTTTTTACTTTTTCTAGCACAAAATATTTACAATCATAACTACATAATTCTTTAATATAATTTTCTTTAAATTTTATATCATTTATCTTGTTACACATCTTATTTAACTTTGTACAAAAGCCCTTTAATCTAAGCTTGCCATAAGACCAATCACCGATTATATAATCATATGGCTCAAAATAATCAGTATATTTTGATTTAAACTCTTCTAAGTCAAAACCGTCTTTATAATTTTCTATTAGCTTATATTTATTATTTTCTATTTCTATCATCGATACACCTTCTTAAACGAATAACTTATTTCCTTATATTTATTTAAATTTGATGAAGAATTCCAAGTCATATATCCTCCAGTTAAACCATTGTCATAAAGTGCTTGAATTTCTTCTGAAACCTTAGAAGAATCATAAACTACTTGTGGAATTTTTGAAGTATTATAAGTTTGTATCCAAGTTCTGACTACCGCTGGAGTTGGAATTATATTTTGCTTTGATACTACATATTTACTCCATTCATTTAATAATTTATATGGAACTGTCCACACTACTTCTTTTATTCCGTATTCGTGAGCATTAAAATGATCTGGGTATGGCATTCCACTTATAACATCAGCTACATTTGAGATAGCTGGCCAAAATTGACCATATGCTGTAACATAATTAGAAGCACTCTCTCCAAATACATCTATAGATACATAAGCTTCAACCTCGTGTATTTCATCACAGGCATACATAATGAAAGTTTGCAATGCTTGAGCCTTCTCTTCATTATAAGTGTTCTCTAAATTGATAGTACCATTTTTTTCAAGAGTACCTGTTCTATCAGGAAATCTTACATAATCAAATTGTATCTCATTAAATCCTATTTCAGTAACAGCCTCACGTGCTAATGCGACATTAAACTCCCAAACATATCTATTATATGCGCTTGGCCAATATGATCCATTATGACTAAATGGTTCATTATTGCTACTATTTTTAATTGCTACATCTTTGTGGTCTTGAACAAAATAAGAATCCTTAAAAACAGTTATTCTACCAATTACATATAATCCTGCATCTTTTGCTTTCTTTACATATGATTTATACTCTTCATAATCATTTAGTGCATGAGAATAATTGGTAGGTGAATATTCTTGCATAACAGGTGAATTATACGCTGGTGAAGTATTATCTTTTATATCTATAACAAATGCATTTATATTATTGTTAATAGCAAAGTCTATATAAGAATCTATGCCTTTAACAGCGCCGCTATTAATATATAAGGCTCTTACTTCATCAGGCATTTTATTGTTTTCAAACTTAGGTTTTTCATAAGGAAAATAGTCTAAATTTACAGCACTTCCACCACCTAAATAATCGCCCATTTTAAGCATATATTTCTGTATTCCATCTTCATCATATACTTTTTTGCTTTCTTCTTTAGTAGGTACTAAATATTTACCATAAACGTATCCTGTTTGATCATTTAATTTTATATTATATTTATTAACTTTACCATTCTCATCAAGCTTATCAAACCCAATTATATCAACCTTTTCACCTTTTTTTATCAAAGAGAGAATCTTTGGTGTCGTAGAATCACTATAAACCGTAGTACTAGTTCTTACATACATTTCCTTTTCTTTAACGACATCCTGACTTGAAGATACCAAATTAATATCCTCGATTAAATATTCTTTATTTTCATATTTTATTTTTATATATAACTTGTCATTATTTTTAATCTTTGAAGATAAGACCTTAACTTTGGTACCTCTAATAATAGTTAAGGCATCTTTATAATCTAAATCATAAAGTGTAATAGTGCTACTATCACCAGCAACAAATTCATAATTCACTTTAAATTTCTTTCCCCCATCTTTTTTAAAAAGAATAAAAAATAATATTATTAAAATAGCAATTACAACCACTATACTAATAAGTAACCAAATTTTATTTTTCTTCATACTCCTCACCAATTATAGTATAACACAAATTCGGTAATTTTTACATCATAATTAATTAACTTTTGTGCTTAGAATTGGAGTATCTAAAAAACCATTTAAATAATAACTTGGAATGTCTCCTTGTATAAGTTTCATAACTAGTGGTATTTTAGTAGATATCTTTGTATTCTTAGATGTAAATGGTAATAAAATCTTAACTTCTGCCACTACATCTATGTTTATAGTTATCAATACATTATTTATTCCATATTCTTCTATTTTAGTGTCTAATTTACAAATTATATTTCCTATTAAGTCTAAACGAACAGGTATCTTAGGAAAAACATTAGTCATAATATTATTTTTAAAAATTATGCCACTTGGAATATAATATATTATACCATTTGAATATTTATTAAGATTTAATCCATTCAACTTATCTATATTGCCACTTTCTAAATACTTTAAATTTTGTTCTGCTACTCTTGAAGACTTAACTAACACTTCATTTACTAGCTTAGAATTAAAATCTATACTTTTAATATTGCCATCAGAATCTTTGCTCATAATAAATAATTTATCTATATCTATATTATTTGAAACCTCTTCAGTAACCTTACTCGATACTATAAGTGATATTAGTTTATCAGTTTCTATACTTGAATATTCTAAAAAAAGAGGCATAGCTTTATCATTAAAAATTTTAATCAAGTATATGGCTAGTATTAAGACACAAATAAATATTATAATTATATTATTTATTATTTTATGTTTTTTTACTCTTTTTTTTAAGTGTATTCTTTTCATATTAAATAATATGTATTAATATTTAATTTTAAGCAATAATATAACTGGTGATAATATGATAAAGGACATTATGAGCAAAAGTATAATATTTGGTGATGAAAAAAGTTCTATAAAAGAAATATCTAAACTTATGAAAATGCATAATATAGGTTTTATTCCAATAAAGAATAATAAAGGTATTGCTGGGGTAATTACAGATAGAGACATATGTCTAGCATGCGAAGATATAAATACTACAGAAAGTCCTGCTTTAGATTTTGCGTCTAAAAAGATAATATGTATTGATATTAGTGAATCTATATCATCTGCACTCAAATTAATGAGTAAGTATAAGATTAAAAGATTACTAGTAAAAAATAAAGATAATATCGTTGGAATATTATCTTTATCAGATATACTAAATTATAACATTAATCGTGAACTAATAGAAACATATAGAACTATATTTTATATTCACAACAACGAAAAAGCAGATAATGTTGAAATTGACTCATTTTACCTATAATGTTAATGAGTTTCTTCTAATTTTACTTCTTCAGTTTTTAAATTATATAATATTTTTATTATATGACCATCTTCAGATGACGGTATGCTTTTGTTTTCTAATAAAATACATAGTACTTTATTATTATCTATCGTTTCATATCCAGATGACTTACTTACAAAATTAAAGCTATACTTATCATACTTATCAAAAAGAACTGATACTACTTTATCGTTTATATTTACTAAATTTAGACTTTGATTATCAAGTACAACTATAAGTTTATCATATATACCAAATAGTGACTCATAATCTTTACTTTTTACTTTCAAGTTTAACTTAGAATCATATAGCCTAAAGCTTTTATCATTTGAAACCATTAAGCCCTCATCATAAAGGTTTATGCTACTAAATTCTTCGCCATTAAATAGTAATTTACCATTACTATTATATACTTTAAATTTATTTATATTTTTTGAATATGAAGTAATGTATACTATATTATTTTTTTTATCCTCTATAAAATTACCTATATTATTTTCTATCTTATAGCTTATATTACCTGTTTTCATATTAATAAAATTATGACTATTATTTAACTTAAAAACAACATATCCATATTTAAGCATTAAATTATAATCGCTTTCAAGTTCGCCACTGATGTTTTTTAAAACTTTACTAGCTTTTATACTATATATATTATGTGTATTAGCTTCACTATAGTAAATTCCGTATAAAGTACCATCATAAATAACAAGATTATTATAATAATTTTGATCTAGATTAAAAGGTCCAAATTCTAATATATCGCTTTCGAAGTTATACAAGTAATAACTTCCATTCTCAGTTACAATTACATATTTATCTAGTGCTGCTATAAACTCACAATCTTGAGAGTTGCAAGTAATACTTGCAACAAGTGTGCCATTGCCTTTATTATTATAGCTACTAGAATCTTTATATATTTCTAACTTTTTGCCTTCTTTTTGTTCGTCTTGTTTTTTGCCATAAGAATATCTTACTTTCTTATTATTAACTTCGCAAGAATTCAAATAAATAGTTCCATCTTGATATATAGAATGAATTTCACATTCTACATTATATTTGTCATACTCTAATAGTTCTAAAACTTCCTGCCAAGTAGGTACTGATGAATTTTTATCTTTATAATCAGTTACAACCTCACTTGCCTTATTACCATAATCATTTATAATCTTTCTATAATCTAGAACGTCAACTCTTTTATCAGAATCATTTTTTTTATTTAAAATTAAAAATGCAAATATAGACAATACCACTAACAAGACTACTATAACAATTATAATAGCTATAACTTTCTTATTTTTATCCTTCTTTGGCGGTATATTAGTTAGATTTTTTTCTTCCCGAGTCATTTTTAATTCTGAGTTTTCACTTTCAGTATTAAGAATATCTTCATTTTTCTCTTCTCTAGTAATTTTTATATCATCACTTCTATCATCAGAAACAGTAAAATCCGCAACTTGAGTATTTTCTAAAACACTTAGATTTTCGTCACTAGTTAAACTAGATAAATCGTTAAGCTCTATTGTATCATCTAATCTGTTTAACTCACTATCAGATATTAATCTTTCTAGCTCTTTAATATCGCTTCTTGACGCGGTCTTTTTTAATTCCTTTTTACAATCATCACAAAAAATTTCATATTCATCTATTATTTTATTACAGTTCTTGCACCTCATCTTTATTCTTCCTTTCGTCTATAACTTTAGTATTTGCCAAAATATCGTGAATTCCTCTGTTATCTTTTGAGAAAATAATTGTAAATACAATTAAAATTTCAATGAAATATGTAACAAAATATATTACTTTACTATAAGTAAAATAAACATTCTTACTTAGGAATAATATACAAATCAAATTAAGTGAACTGATAAAAATCTCATTAACAATCAAACTTCTAATCAAAAATGAAAATATATTTATATTTTTATTATCATTTGATACTACTCTTAATTTCATTATCTTTTTGCCTAAAGTTTGGCCATTAAAATAAAACTGTAGTACTACAAAATAAAATAAAGATAATATAATTCCCATAAATCTAGGTACGAAAGATAATTTGGAAAGCCTATATGAATAGTTATTTAATTTTTCTTCATATTTATCTAGTTTATCGCTTTCTTTTTCATCTAATTTTTCTTCTTCAGAATCTTTTAATAATGATTCATACTCATCATAGCATGTCTTATATTCATTATAAACTTTTTGATATTTAGAATAATTGATATCTATATATTTATTAGAAGTAATAAGAGTTGATACCATAACAACAAGTATAATATCTATAAAATATGCCATAATACGTCTTAATATATACATATATCCTCCTTTAGTATATATTTATTATAACATAGAAAAAAATATTTTCAATTAATATAAATATATTTTACAAAATAAAAAAAATTGATATAATATTATCGAGGAATAAAATATGAAAAAAAGAAAGATAAGCTATAGAAAAATTTTTTTATTTATAACAACTTTATTTTTTTGTGTTGCATTTATAATTTCAAGCATACACATTATAAAATGGTTAATAGATTCTAAAAGTACACAAAACAACATAGAAAAAATAAAAGAAGACACTAAAATAGAGGAAAAAAGTGATACTGAAAATACAATAATAATTGACAGTGACGCAGAAAGTGATGATCCATACTGGGATTATATTAAAGTTAATCTAATTGATGTAGATTTTAATGATTTAAAAAAAGTAAATAGCTCTATAGTAGGTTGGATTCAAGTTAATGGCACAAATATCAATTATCCATTTGTTCAAACTAAAAATAATACCTATTATTTAACTAGATCTATTGATAAAACACGTAATAATGCTGGATGGGTATTCTTAGACTATCGTAATAATTTAAAAAGCTCATCTGATAAAAATACCATTATTTATGCGCACGGAAGACTAGACGATACTATGTTTGGATCTCTAAGAAAAGTATTCACCAGTGGATGGCTTGACAATAAAGATAATTACATTATTAAACTATCTACTGAAAGTGAAAATTCTCTATGGCAAGTATTTAGCTTATACAAAATTCCTACTACAAGTGATTATCTAAAAATAAACTTTAAAAATGATAGCGAATTTTTGAAATTTGCACAAATGTTATTAAAAAGAAGCGATTATGATTTTGAGACTAATATATCTAGTAATGACAGAATATTAACACTTTCTACGTGCTACGACAATGATACTAAAATCGTATTACACGCTAAATTAATTAAATTAGAAAAAAAATAGTTATATCTTATTGATATAGCTATTTTTCATATCTCGATATATTTAATATTATTCCAATGCTAAACATGGTTATTAATAAACTTGATCCGCCATATGATAAAAATGGTAATGTAACTCCAGTAACAGGAACAAGACCCACTACTACACTTAAATTAAGTACTGTCTGAAATATCAATCCAAAAGTTATTCCAAATGATAAGAATTTTCCAAATAAATCATTACATTTCAGGCTTATCTTTAAGCAATTATAAAATATTATTATAAATAATATAGATACAATAATAACTCCCATAAATCCAAATTCTTCAGATATTATTGAAAATATAAAATCAGTTTGTGGTTCTGGAAGATAAAAATGTTTTTGTATAGAATTACCAAAACCCAATCCGAAAAGTCCACCAGGACCTATACTATATAATGATTGAATTATCTGAAATCCACTTCCTAAAGGATCACTCCAAGGATCTAAAAATGATAAAATCCTCTTAAGCCTATAAGGAGCCATTATTATAAGTGTAACTACTCCTATTAAACCTAAAACGCCAAATCTTATAAAAAATTTTATATTAAGCCCTGCTACAAATAATATTCCTATAATTGTCATAACTAGTATTGTCCCCGTACCAAAATCAGGCTGTAACATAATTATTCCAAATATTATCAAAGTAATAACTAGTATAGGTACTACACCCTTTCTTACATCTTTCATCGAATTTGGGTTATTTGACAAATACTTAGAAGTGAAAATAATAAGTCCAAGTTTTGCAAATTCACTAGGTTGAATACCAAATGAGCCTATCCCAAACCAACTTCTCGAACCATTTCTAACTGTTCCTATACCTGGTATTAATACTAAAATTAATAGTGAAACGCATAAGATAAGAATTTTATTTGCATACATAAAATATTTTTTATAATCTATCTTACTTACAAATATCATAATAAAAATACCTATTATAAAAAATAACGCTTGGTTCTTTAAATATTTATATGGATCCCCATACTTATATTCGGCCCATATATATGACGAAGAATAAATCATAACAACGCCAAAAAGTGATATTAGTATAACACTTATAAAAAGTGTAAGTTCTATACTTTTGTTTTTCATAGTATCACCTATATAATTTTATTTCTTACATCAAAAAATATTAAAAAAAGTACTAAACGTACTATTTTATAATAATTAAACTATTCGTCTTTCCATCTTCATGGCAATACTCATCTAATCCATTTGACTCGGTTATACCTTTAAGCTTTATAATAGCCATTTTTAATATTTTAGCAACCAAGCTTCTAGATACACCAACAATAGGAACCATTTCTCTAATAGTTAAATTCTTCATATACTTTAAGTAAATGACTTGCCTTTCACGTGGATTTAAAAGTGAAATATATTTTGATATTAAATCTCTCAAGCTTGTTTCAATTATTTCGTTTTCTATATCGCAATCATCTTCAAGTTCAACTTCCGAAAAAACTTCTTCAATTGGTACATTATTACTCGTAAGATGTGATAACTCATTTTTTATAGAATTTATAATAGTCCTAAATAAGTATTTTCTGAAAAAATAAGTTTTAACATCAGCATTATTTTTAAAAAATTCCTTACTTGAATCAAACTTATCTATTCCCTTTATCATACCAACAATTCCTGTCATCATTGCGTCTTCTTGATCTAGTTCATCTTGATAAAAATATCTTTTAAAGCATAAATCAATTAAATCCATATTAGATAATAAAAGTAGTTCTCTTAATTTATTATATTCATCAAGTACATCATCACTAGCGCCTTCACTTAAGGTAGACTGTAATTCTAGTTTCCTCTCGAGTAACGTAGCTGTCTGCTCGCAAGTTAGACTCCCAACAAGGCTTCTATCAAGAATAAACTGCTCGCTATCACTTGGCCTTTCATATTTAAACATATTACCACCCCTTACATGGGGAATATATTAACACATTAAATAATTTTTGTCAAAGAATTACTCCAAAAATAATTGATATCATACTAGCAAGTATTCCAATTAAGCAAAATATTTTAACTATCTCACGTTCATTAAACCCCATTTTCTCGAATGAATGATGTATAGGCGTCATTAAAAACAATCTTTTTTTAGTAAACTTATAATATACTCTTTGTATTATACAAGTTAAAGTTTCTATTACAAATACTATGCATATCAAAATAAGTAGTAATTCGTGCCTAGTTAATATTGCAATACATCCCATTGTAGCACCTAGTGCAAGTGAACCTGTATCTCCCATAAATATCTTTGCTGGATTTAAATTAAAAGTTAAAAATCCTAATAGTGATCCTGAAAGAGAAAAACAAAATAGCGAAACCTCTTCATATCCATCAAGCCATCCTGTATTATAGCTTATAATACCCAGTGTTAAAAATGCAATAAAAGATAAGCTCCCAGCTAGTCCATCAAGACCATCTGTAATATTAACCGCATTACTACTAGAAACTAAAACTAATAATATTATTATTCCATATAAAAAGCCTATGTCAAGTTTAATGCCCAATGTATGTATCCATAATAATGGCTCATTACCACTTATCATGAATAAATAGAAAAAAATTATAGCTACTATTACTTGAAGTATAAATTTTGAAGTTTCACTAAGTCCTTTATTATTATTTCTTTTAATAATTAAAAAATCGTCTATAAATCCTATTATTGAATATGATAAAAAAGTTATAACTACTATTACAAGAGAACTATTTATCCTAATTTTATTAAAAATATACATAATTATAAAAACAAAAAGTGTTGAAAGAATAAAAATTAAGCCTCCCATAGTAGGAGTACCTACTTTATTTTTATGTTTTTCTGATAAATATTCACTTAATCTTTGATCAGCTTTTAATTTTTTTAATGCAGGAATCAAAATTAATCCTAATAATATAGAAACAATCATACTTACCATCATTACTAGTACTGCTTTTGTTAATATTATCATATTATCCCTCAATAAATATTATGATAATGTTAAATTTTTAGAAGAAAAAAGGACTAATCTAGCCCTTTTGTATTAACGATTAATAATTTTTTTATATTTGTACATAAATCCAAATGCAAGCATTAAACTCAAAGTACCATTAGTGATAACAATATTGTTTTCATAAACACCTAATAGTGTTCCATCAGCAACTGTTAATGTATGTCCACCTAAATCTAATGTCATATCCGGCCATATAGCAATAGCTGTTTTAGTATCTATTACCATATCTTCCATCAATTTAACTGTTTTTCCCTCTACTACAGACTGACCTTTTGCAGCTAAAAATGAATCGTAATCACAGCCTGTTTTGCAAACTGTAAAGACATCTTTTTCTTCTGCATTTACATTCATTAAACAAGCTAATGCTAATACAAAAGATAACGTAAATATTTTAAATTTTTTCTTCAAATTCATCATATACTCATCCTACTATTTACAATTTAATTATAGCATTTATAGCATTCAAAACAGGATAAATCAACACGATAATATAATATAAAATTTATTTTTAAAAAAAGTGTAAAATAAAAGCTATAAACTATTTATAGCTTCTTTTATAACATCAATAGAATTCTTTATTTTTCTTGTTTCTTCCGCATTAAAAGGCACAAATATTTTTTCTTTTACTCCTGTTCTATTTACAATAGCAGGTGTCGATATATATATATCATTTTCGCTATCATAAGCAGAAACCGATAAAACAACATTTTCGTCTCCTAATATAGCGTTAGTAATTCTAACTAAGCACATACCAATACCATAATATGTAGCACCTTTTCTGTTAATTATTTCATATGCAGAATTTCTTACATCATTTTCTATTTTTATCATTTCATCATTAGTCAAATATTTATCAATACCTTTTAAGGCTATATTTACATTGCTCCAAGGTACAAATTCGCTATCTCCGTGTTCTCCCATTACAAAGGCATGAATATTTTTAGGGCTTATTCCAACTTTTTCACTTATTAAATATCTCAATCTAGCTGTATCTAAAGTTGTACCTGTACCTAACACCTTGTTATGAGGTAAAAGAGAATATTTATAGGTCAAATATGTCATAACATCAAGAGGATTAGTAGCTATTAAAAATATTCCATCAAATCCACTTGCCATAACTTGGCTAACAATAGATTTAAATATTGCACTATTTTTATGTATTAAATCCATTCTAGTTTCACCAACATTTTGATTTGCTCCTGCTGCTATTACTACTATTTTTGCATTTCTACAATCACTATAGTTACCTTTATATATATTGATTTTAGAAGGACTATAAGCAAGACAATGATTTAAATCCATTACTTCACCTTCTATTCTTTTTTCATCTATATCTATAAGAACTAATTCATTAACATATGTTCTTTGATTAAGTGTGGCATATGCATAGCTCATTCCTACATTACCACAGCCTATTATTACTACCTTATTATTCATATTATCACCATAATAATTATATATAATTTAATTATTTTTTGCAATACTTAGTTTTCAAGCAATAATCTTATCGTTTCTCCTTCATATAATTTTTCACCTGCACTAGGAGATTGATAAGTAACAATATTGCCTGAGCCATTATATTCTACTTTAAATTTTTTTAAATTACGAGTGGCTTCATCTACACTCATTCCAACTACGTTAGGAACTGAAGCATATTGCTTATCAAAGTAATTATATTCTCTTTCTATTTCATCTTCTCTTTTATCTATATTTAAAATATCAATAGCGCTAAGAAGTACGTTTTTAGCAATAGGCGCTGCGACCGTTCCACCATATTGTGTTACTCCTTTAGCATTATCTACAGCTATATAAACTATAACTTTCGGGTCATCCGCTGGAAGAAATCCTATAAAACTAGTTATATAATTTCCACTTAAGTATCTACCATTTACAGCTTTTTGTGCAGTACCTGTTTTACCACCTACTCTATATCCACCTATATAAGCATTATGACCAGTTCCTCTAGCTACTACACTTTCAAGTGCATATCTTACCTTTTCACTAGTATCAGAACTGATTACTTTTTTTACTACTTGTTTATTATTTTCTAATATTACACTATTTGTTTCTGGCTCATTTAAACTTTTAACTATATAAGGTTTATATAATATTCCACCATTAATTGCAGCAGAAACAGCTGTTATTTGCTGTATTGGAGTAACAGATACTCCTTGACCAAATGCAGTAGTAGCAAGCTCTAAATCGCCTATTTTATCTACATTAAACAAAATACCATTTGATTCTCCATTTAAATCTACTCCTGTTTTTTTACCAAAGCCAAAAGAATTGATATAGCTAAATAATTTTTCTTTGCCAAGTTTTAATCCAAGATTTACAAAGCCTGTATTGCTTGGTGTTACCATTGGAACAGAAAAGAGCATTTTTCCCTTTATTTTAAAGGGTTCCACTATGAGTTCCAATGTTCTTATGTCGGCTATTTTGAATCTCTTTATCGCCAAAAGAACATTTTTTGGGATAAAAATTTGATAACTCAAGTTTTTTTATTTTGTTATCAATTTCTAATTCTCTGTATATTGTATCTGCATTAAAATTGAAATAAATAATTAATCTTACATGTTTTCTATCGCCGTTTATTTTTTCAACTTCTACTCTTTCAACTAATATTCTCATTAAATTAGGTAGCTCTTTTTGTAAATCAACTTTTGAAGTAAGAGTATTTCTAACTTCTATTATTTTTTCCTTTAATTTTGTAATTTCTGCATTAGGATTATTAAGTGTATCAATTTTCTTTTTTAAGGAATTAATTTCATTATTAAACTTATCGTTTCTTTTCTTAAACTCTAAATCATCAATCATTCCTTTAATACTCAAATCTAATAATTTATTCTTTTGGTTTTCTATTTTTGTAATTTGATTGTTTATGATTTCAATATTATCAGAGCTATTATTACTGCTTATAATATTCTCATATTCATTTATTACCCCACTTAAATATTCTTTTTTATTATCTATAAAATCACTAAATATTTGTACAAATATCTTATCTAGATATTCTTCTCTTAAGATTGGTGAAGCACAGGCACCAACTCCCTCAGTCTTATATTTCTTACAAGACCATGTAGGATTATTTGCTCTATTACTTCCACCAGCTCTTATAAATACATTACCACAATCCTTACAATATAATAAACAGCTATATTTTGCATTTTCTAAAGATTTTTCAGAATTTAGAATGTGTCTTGCAGGTGATTTTTTTCTCATCTCATGAAGTTCATTTGCTTTATTCCATAACTCTTCAGATACAATTGCTGGAACTCTATCATCATGCTCAATTATTTGTCTATCTTTTGGAACTTTTTTCTTTTTATGTGTTTTATAATTTTCAACCTCAGTTAATCTAGCAGTATAATATCCTTTATATCTAGGATTAGTTAAAAATTTTGCCATAGTTGTATCGGAATATGGTTCCCCTTTTGAATTTAAATATCCCATTTTTGCAAGATCTTGTCCTATCTTCTTAAGACCAACTTTCCCAGATGCATAAGTTTCAAAAAGATAAGTAATTATTGGTGCTTCTGCTGGATTAATTTCATATCTTCCATCTTTTTTGAAATATCCTGTTAAATTACCACCAATAAGTTTTCTATCTTTAATCATTCTATTAATACCAAATTTAACTCTTTCAGAAAGTTTTCTAACTTCATCTTGAGCCAAGCTTGACATAATTGTAAGTCTAAACTCCGAATCTTCCCCTATTGTATTAAGATTATCTGATAAAAAATATACAATAACTCCCTGTTTTAATAAATACTCTGTATATTTTATACTATCAACAGTATTTCTTGAAAACCTTGATATCTCTTTTGTAACTATCATATCTATTTTTCCAAGAGTAGCGTCCTCAATCATTTTTAGAAATTTATCTCTATTTTTTACAGCAGTTCCACTAATTCCTTCATCTATATAACCACCACAAAATACCCAGTTTTTATTTTCCGTTATCATTTCTTTAAAATAGTTTTGTTGGTTCTCCAAACTATTCAATTGATCGTCCTTATCTGTTGAAACACGAGCATAATATACTACTCTAAGTGGCATATCATAAATCGTTTTCCCTTTTCTTAAATCTTCCCTTGCTTTTTTTATATCCATTATTCCTCACTCTCCTTTCATATTCTTAAAAAGCAAGATAACTAGGATGATGACATGCTACCAAGATTTTTCCCTATTGTCAAACCATCATTAATCTTGTCTTTATATTCATTTTTTATTTTTGTCATTCTTCCAAGTATTGATTGTTCCATTAAACTGAAAACTTTTAAATCAATTACTTTACTCTCATATAATTCTCTATTTAAAATTAGTCGCCATTCTAATAATTTATATTCCAAAGGCAAATGTTTGGTACTACACTTTATTTCAATATCATCTGTATTATACATGTTATACCATCCTCATCAAACTATATGAGATAAAGATATAAATAATACTAAAAAACTATCACTAAAAAAGAATAAATATTCTATTTTAGAAAATTTATTCTTTATTTAACTTTATTTATAAATTTTATAAATGTTTTAATTTATTTCATACTATAATATACATTATTTTACTTTTCCCATACTGCATAAAGAGTTGTATCTTCTGCAAGTAATACTTTATCATAAATTGGAGTTTCATTTTTATCAACCCAACCTTTAAAAACGTAACCATCTCTTGTAGGTTTTTTTGGAAGTGTAAGTTCAGTATCTTTACTAATAGTAATACTATCTATTTTACTTCCACCTTTAGTATCAAAAGTTATTGTTATTGATTCTTTTATATCTTTTTTAATTTCATTCATAGGGCAAACATATTTAGTTGTTTTTAAAACTGTTTTAGTTTTACCATCAGAACATTTATAAGTATTTGTAAATATTCCTTTATCTTTATAAACAGTAGAACCGCCATTATAATAATCTCTAATTTTAATTATTGGACTATTATTAAATAAAAGAGCTACTATAAAATCTAAAAATATTAAACCTATTATAGAACACAGTGTAATTATTATTCTTTTCTTTTTCATTTTACCGCCTCATAAATAATAAGCGATATGCGATTTTCTTCTTGTATATTAATTATATCATGAATTATCTGATTTCAAAAAAGTTTTTAATATATATGTTTTAAAAATACTAGACTTTGTCATTATATAAAAAAAATAAGCAGTGGGTGTACTGCTTATTAAACTTATTTAACTTTATTAGCAAGTTTTATAACTGCTTTAGTATATTTCATAAGTTCTTTTTTGTTTTTAAATCCACAAGTCATTGCATAATAATCAGTATAGCTATCATCTTCTTTTACTAACTTTAATTGTAAAGATTTATTTATATTATAATTTTCTTTAGCAGATAAGTTAGATAATTTAGAGTAATCTTTGACTGTTATATTATAAAGTGGATCGTTACTTTTAAATTTATCATATATTTCATTTGATATTATACAATTATCAATAAGTTCCTCGTTATTCTCAAACTCTATTAATGTCTTATTTTTTTCAGGATATACTGTTACATTTTTAACTCTATCAATGTACACTGCTTTTCCATCTTTTATTTTACCAACATATGGTTCTTTTGATGATAGTAAAACAATAATTAGTATAACAATTAGAAGAATACTTGAAATAATGATAATTTGTTTTTTAGAAAGTTTCTTTATCTTTAATTTTGTCTTTTTCACATTACCATCCCTCAATTTTTATATTAAAAAGGAGTTAGAGAAAACTCTAACTCACAGTTTAATTTGTTTGTTTTCTTCTATAAAAGATTCCAGCTCCAGCAAGTCCTACGATTGATAAGATTCCACTTATTATATAGAATCCAATGTTATCTCCAGTATTTGGATTATCAGTAGACACTGTTTCTCTTGCTACATTAAATGTTGTAATTGCTTCTCCACCATCATTGAATAATACTTTTAAAGTATGTTCTCCAACTGATAATGTATCAACGAATTCTTTCTTTAATGTAATTATTGTACTTCCACTTTCTGCTGTATAATTTTTAGGATCAACTAATTCATTATCAACATATACCTTACCATCATCAAATAATCTAAAGTCAGCATTTATTTTAAATTTAGCTTCATTATTTTTAGTAATTGTATATTTTTGATTAGCTCCTTCTGTTACTTCATAAACTATTTTTTCAACTACAACTTCTAAATTAATATTAGATGTTATATTTGTAAGTTTTAAAGTATCTCCAACCATATCAGCAGTTT